>Ga0136846_1208243_pt1 | contig 393023 bp, 340 predicted proteins | sample HopSoiMetagenom2_FD_96841 | JGI IMG/M metagenome (GOLD analysis project Ga0136846, IMG submission 96841) | Grasslands soil microbial communities from Hopland, California, USA - 2 Assembly 2016 (version 4) | ecosystem: Environmental > Terrestrial > Soil > Grasslands | place: USA: Hopland... | reverse complement strand
TAGCATTATGGGATTGCATATGCTCGTTGACGAGCAGGAAGTGCATTTTAGGTTAATAGGTTCGTTCAATGCGCATAACCTTTTGGCAGTATATGGCGCGGCCATTTGTTTGGGGCAGGATAAGTACGAGGTGTTACAAACCTTAAGCACTTTGAGCGGAGCCGAGGGGCGATTTGAATATACCATTTCTCCTAATGAAAAGGTATTAGCAATTATTGACTATGCTCATACACCTGACGCCCTATTGAATGTACTGGCAACTATTAAAAAATTAAAGAAAGGATTTGAACAGGTAATTACCGTAGCCGGCTGTGGAGGCAACAGGGATAAAACCAAGCGGCCTGTTATGGCTGAAGTGGCTTGTGAATATAGCGACAGGGTGATTTTAACAAGCGATAATCCAAGGTTTGAGGACGCTGCTGAAATTATCAGGGATATGGAGGCAGGCATTCCCGCGGGCGCAAAAAGGAAATGTATTTCCATAACCGACCGTAGGGAAGCGATAAAAACAGCTGTTAGTTTGGCAAACAAAGAAGATATCATATTGGTGGCAGGTAAAGGGCATGAAAAGTACCAGGAAATAAATGGTGTAAAACACCATTTTGATGATAAAGAAGTAGTACAGGAAATATTTGAATTATTAAATAAATAAGTTAAATGGTTGAGAAGTTGAAACGAACAGTAAGGTGGAGCCTTGTCAACAAATCAACTTGTCAACAAATCAACTAAATTATGCTATATCACCTTTTTGAATGGTTTAAGCAACAGGGGATCAACTTCCCCGGAAGGCAGCTTATGGAGTTTCAGACCTTCCGTGTAATGATGGCAGTATTGCTTGCTTTGATCATCACGTTGGTGTATGGCAAAAGATTGATCAACATTCTACGTGCCAGGCTGGTGGGTGAAACAGTGCGGGATTTGGGGTTGGCCGGTGAGCAGGCAAAGAAGGGTACGCCAACTATGGGAGGTATTATCATTATATTAGGTATACTGGTGCCTACTTTGCTGTTTGCAAGATTAAACACTGTATATGTATTGCTGATGCTGGCCTGTACCATCTGGCTGGGCATTATTGGTTTTATAGATGACTATCTCAAGCTAAGGGCGAAGCGCCTGGCGCAGGAGCAGGGCGTGACCTATAAGAAAGGTGATAAGGACGGCTTAGCGGGATGGTTCAAGATTTTCGGACAGGTGGGCATCGGTATCCTGGTGGGCTCTGTTTTGTATTTCAATAGTAATGTTAAGATATGGAGGGAATACACAGGTAATCCTTCCAGACCTGAAGTAATCACCAAGATGGTGAACGGAAAGGCAAAGTATTTTGTAGAATCAAAAGAGCCTATTACCACCATTCCTTTTGTAAAAAATCATGAGTTCAATTACTCCAAATTATTGGCATGGTTGCCCAAGTCATTTCAGAAGTATACCTGGGTGCTTTATATCCTGATAGTAATATTTATTATAACAGCTGTTTCGAATGCCTCTAATATTACAGATGGCTTGGATGGACTGGCTTCCGGAACATCGGCTCTTATAGGCGTATTGCTGGGCATTTTTGCTTATGCCAGTGGTAACCTGTATTTCGCTGATTATTTGAATATCATGTATATACCCAACCTGGGCGAGCTTTCTATTTTCCTGGCGGCCATGATAGGGGCCTGTGTAGGGTTCATGTGGTATAACTCTTATCCTGCACAGGTTTTCATGGGCGATACCGGCAGCTTAACCCTGGGAGGTATTATAGCAGCTATTGCTATCATTGTACATAAAGAATTATTGATTCCTATTTTCTGTGGGGTGTTTTTTGTAGAGATATTAAGTGTGAGCCTGCAGGTAACCTACTTTAAATATACCAAGAAAAAATATGGCGAAGGAAGGCGCATTTTCCTGATGAGCCCGCTGCATCACCATTTTCAGAAGAAAGGTTACCATGAGGCGAAAATTGTAACACGCTTCTGGATCATACAGGTGATGCTCGTAGTAATATGTTTGGTAACGCTTAAACTGCGGTAATAGTGGCAAAAAAGCTGGTAATATTAGGTGGGGGTGAAAGTGGCGTTGGTGCTGCGGTACTGGCTAAGCAGAAAGGCTATGAGGTGCTGGTTTCTGACGGAAGTTCTTTGAAGGAAATATATCGTAACGAATTAAATGCTGCTGGTATTGAATGGGAAGAAGGTGCACATAGTGTAGGAAGGATCCTCGAGGCGGATGAAGTGGTGAAAAGCCCCGGGATACCCGAAAAAAATGAACTGGTAAAACGGATCCGTGAAAAAGGTATTCCGGTTATAAGCGAGATAGAGCTGGCTTACCGCTATAAAGGAGATAGTAAAATAGTGGCAATAACCGGTAGCAACGGAAAGACCACCACCACGTCGCTGATCTATCATATTCTTACTACGGGAGGGTTGGATGCAGCGCTGGTGGGTAATATAGGGGAGTCGTTTGCAAGACAGGTGGCATTGGATCCGCGCCCGGTATATGTAGTAGAGGTGAGCAGTTTTCAACTGGATGATATTATTACATTCAGACCTGATATAGCAGTGCTCACTAATATTACCGAAGATCACCTGGATCGTTATGATTACAATTTCGAGAACTATATAAAGAGCAAGTTTAGAATAATAGAAAATCAAAAGACCGGCGATTACTTCATTTATAATATGGATGATGAAGTAACCATGAGATATATCGATCAATTCAAAATCAACTCAAACCAATTACCGATTAGTATGGCACACGAAAACAACGGCGCTTTTATTAAGGATGGCGAAATGTACGTTAGAACAGGCGATGATTTTATGTCAATGAGCGTATATGACTTTACGCTAAAGGGTAAACACAATCAATACAATACTATGGCGGGAAGCCTGGCTGGCACCACAATGGAGATTCGCAAGGAGAAAATCCGCGAAGCAGTTCAAACATTCCAGAACCTGGAGCATAGAATGGAACATGTGGCTACCATTCGGGGGGTAGAGTTTATTAACGACAGTAAGGCAACTAATATCAACTCCACCTGGTATGCCCTGGAAAGTATGGATAAGCCTACAGTGCTGATTTTAGGAGGAGTTGATAAAGGAAACGACTATAGCCTTTTAATGGATATGGTAAAAGAAAAGGTGAAAGCTATTGTTTGCCTGGGACTGGATAATTTAAAGATTCATGCAGCGTTTGACGGTGTAGTGCCAGCTGTAGTAGATACGGCCAGTGCACAGGATGCTGTAGCTGCGGCTTTCAGTTATTCAGAAAAAGGCGATGTGGTATTATTGAGCCCGGGCTGTGCAAGTTTTGATTTGTTTAAAAATTATGAAGATCGGGGAACCCAGTTCAAGAAAGCAGTAATCGATCTCTAGCATAAAATATCCGGCATCAATTGTCAAGCATCTAGTAACTATAATATGTCTGTAACATCCGAAATATCAAATACAATTCCCTCTACCGATTGGCGTAACAATCTGGACCGTCATACGCGCGGGGATAAAGTAATATGGGCGTTGGTCGTTTTATTGACATTGGTGTCACTGCTGGCAGTGTATAGTGCAACCGGCTCTTTGGCGTATAAAAACTATAAAGGTAATACTGAGATTTACCTTTTTAAGCAGGTGGTGTTTATATTGTTAGGGTTTGGAGTGGTTTATTTTGCGCACCGGGTTAATTATACTGTATATTCAAAAGTGGCGCAAATACTGTTTTTGCTAAGTATACCTCTTCTTATTTATACATTGTTTTTTGGAGCCAAAATAAACGAGGGGAGTCGCTGGATCAAATTGCCTATTATTAATATGACGATGCAAACGTCAGATCTGGCTAAGTTAGCATTGTTTATGTATCTGGCCCGTTTATTAAGCCGGAAACAGCAGGTGATCAAGGATTTTAAAAAAGGTTTTTTGCCCGTTATTTTACCTATTGCTATCACCTGTTTATTCATCGCACCGGCCAACCTTTCTACCGCGCTGCTTTTAGGAGCAAGTTGCATGATCCTGTTGTTTATTGGCCGTGTAGATACCAAACATTTATTAATGGTAATAGGATTGGCATTAATACCTATTACGATGCTTATTATAGCCGCTGTTGCCAGGCATAGTTCAGAAACCGGTGCCGCTTCGGCAGCGGCAACAGAGCAGGTAGAAGGCGCTGCGAAAAAGTCGGGAGGTTTGCTGGTACGGGTGAATACCTGGGTGGGTCGTGTAGAAAATTTTATATACGGAGGTAAAGAAGCCGATAACGACGAAATGTACCAGGTTAACCAGGCGAAGATCGCCATATCAAAAGGCGGTTTTCTTGGAGTAGGCCCCGGCAACAGCACTACCCGCGATTACCTGCCACAGGCTTATAATGATTTCATCTTTGCAATCATTATTGAAGAATATGGGATATTGGGAGGGGCGTTCCTGGTATTTGTGTACCTGGTTTTCCTGTACCGTTGTATCCGGATTTTTAAAAAATGTCCGTTTGCATTTGGTGCATTCCTGGCTTTGGGATTAAGCTTTACGCTGGCCATACAGGCATTAGCGAATATGGCGGTAACAGTAAATTTATTTCCTGTTACAGGTGTAACACTTCCTTTGGTAAGTATGGGTGGTTCGAGCTTCCTTTTTACCTGCCTGGCCATAGGAATCATTTTGAGCGTGTCCAGGAACGTAGAAAGCCTGGAACCTGCAACTGTAGCGGCAGAGCCGGTTACAACAGAAAATAAAGAAGAGCGTGAATAAAAAAATAATCATAGCAGGGGGTGGAACGGGAGGACATATTTTCCCGGCGATTGCTATAGCCAATGCGCTGAAGCAAAAGCAGCCTGGTATTGAGTTTTTATTTGTAGGAGCGAAAGGGAAAATGGAAATGGATCGGGTGCCGCAGGCAGGGTACTCTATTGTGGGTATCGACATTGCGGGATTAAACCGTAGTTCTTTGATTAAGAATATAGGCTTACCAGTAAAAATTATCAAGAGCTTTTTTCAGGTAAGAAAAATATTTAAAGACTTTAAGCCCGATGCAGTAATCGGGGTTGGCGGATATTCTACATTCCCGGTATTAAAGCAGGCGCAGGCAAAAGGAATTCCCACTTTTATTCATGAGTCTAACTCTTTTGCCGGTAAGTCTAATAAAATGCTTTCAAAAGGGGCAACCCGCATTTTTACCGGCACGGATGGAATGGAAAAGTTTTTCCCCGCAGAAAAAATAACCGTTACCGGCAACCCGGTGCGGAAACCCATTGTTGAGGCGATAATTACACGCGAGAAGGCATTGGATTTTTTTGGTCTGCAAACAGGTAAAACCACGCTGTTGGTGGTGGGAGGCAGCCTGGGAGCCAGGTCTATCAACGAGGCGGTGCTCGCCGGCATGAATGAGCTGTTAAAAGCCGGACTGCAGGTAATATGGCAAACCGGTAAAAGCCTGGCAGCCGAAGCTGCGCACCAGGCGGCAGAACATAAAGAGGTTTGGGCCAATGAGTTTATCGCCAATATGGAATACGCCTATGCAGCGGCTGATATTGTGGTGGCAAGAGCGGGAGCTATGACGGTAGCAGAGATTTGTGTGGTAAAAAAGCCGGCCATTTTTGTTCCTTATCCGTTCGCTGCAGAAGATCATCAAACTGTTAATGCGCAACAACTGGTTAATAAGAATGCAGCATTGATGGTTAAGGATGCCGAGGCCAAAAATAAAGTAGTGAAGATGGCAATAGGTTTGGCTGCCGATAAAAATAAAAGAAACGAGATGAGTGCTAATCTTTCAAAGCTGGCTATAACAGATGCGGCAGAAAGAGTAGCTGATGAGATTTTGAATACGATACAATAAAATGAGCGCTATACGCAAACATATAAATGAGGTTCAAACCATATACTTTATTGGTATTGGCGGTATTGGAATGAGTGCGATTGCCCGGTATTTTCTTTCGCTGGGTAAAAAGGTGAGCGGCTACGACCGTACCAAAACGGCGATCACAGCTCAGTTGGAAAAAGAAGGCATTCCTGTACACTATAACGAAGACCTGGATAGTATTCCCAAAGATGCTGATTACGTGGTGTATACCCCTGCCATTCCCAAAGATCATAAAGAGCTTTTGTTTTATCAGAATGAAGGATATGTTGTGGTGAAGCGCAGTGATATCTTACAGGTGATCAGTGAAGGCGCCTTCAATATTTGTGTTGCGGGAACGCATGGTAAAACCACTACCTCAACTATGGTTGCGCATTTATTGCGTCATAGCGGGTATGGCTGTAATGCTTTCCTGGGCGGCATTTCAGCTAATTATGGAACTAATTTCTGGAGCAGCGATAATAATGTTTGCGTTATTGAAGCCGATGAGTATGACAGAAGCTTTTTAAAACTGAGCCCGGATGTTGCAGTTGTTACAGCTACTGATGCGGATCACCTGGATATATATGAGACAGAGGGAAATGTAAAAGAAGCTTTCCGTCAGTTTGCTGCCCAAACAAAGAGAGGCGGATTGTTATTGAAAAAGTCAGGACTTGAACGGGAGATTGTAGCTGACAGAACATTTTCTTACAGCATTCAGGATGATACCGCCCAGGTTCATGCAACCAATATTCGCGTTCACGACGGTGGTTACTCGTTTGATGCCGTGCTGCCAGGCAAGAGAATTAACGATATAAGGCTGAACATGGGGGGCATGCACAATGTGGAAAATATGATGGCCGCCATTGGTGTTGCTAATGATCTGGAAATCGAACCGGCTAAAATAGTAGATGCGGTAGCAACATTTAAGGGAGTGAAGCGGAGGTTTGAGTATATCATCAACCAGAAGGACCTTGTTTTTGTAGATGATTATGCACATCATCCCGAGGAATTAAAAGCGTTGATAAATGGTGTAAAAACGCTGTTCCCGGGAAGTAGATACACGCTTATTTTTCAGCCTCATTTGTTCACCCGAACCCGGGACTTTGCCGCAGGATTTGCAGAAGTGCTAGGTGGGGTGGATAATGTCGTGTTGTTACCCATTTATCCTGCCAGAGAGTTACCAATCGAAGGAGTTACGAGCAGCATGATCCTGGACAATGTAGCATCCGAAAATAAGGTACTGTATACCAAAGAGCAATTATTGCACTGGCTTGAAACGGATTTTTCGGTTAACCGGAACAGGGGGGCAGGAGAAGTGTTGATAACGGCGGGCGCTGGAGATATAGATAAACTGGTAGAACCAATAAAACAGATTTTAACAAAGTAAGGTGAGAAAAAAGAGAGCCATAAAAAGATTCTTTCTGACGCTCATGTGGTTGGGTGTAGCGATAGGCATGGGTACTGTTATTACTGCGGCAATGCGCGCGCAGGAAGCAGGAATATGCAACGGCTATAATATCCGCATAGAGGGTTTTAAAGAAGGAATGCTTTTTACCTCGAAGGAGCAGATTGTTTCATTATTGAAGGCAGCTACCAAAGGCGATATAAAAGGACAGCGTAAATCGGAGTTTAATTTGCCGGTGATTGAAGACCTGCTGGAGCAAAGCTCATGGGTATACAATGCAGACTTATATTTTGATAACAACAATATCCTGCATGCCAATGTTACTGAACGCAAACCTTTGGCAAGGGTATTTACGAACCTGGGCGCGTCCTTCTATATCGATGAAGCGGCGAAGCAGATCCCCCTTTCGGATAAGGTAAGCCTCGATCTGCCTGTGTTTACCGGCTACCCGTCAAAAAAAATAATGAATGCAGCCGATAGCGTTTTGATACAAAATGTAATTGCCACAGCATCGTTCATTAACGGAGATCCCTTCTGGAATGCACAGGTGGCCCAGATCGATATTCATAATTGTGGCGCGGATTGCTGGACGATGTCCATGATTCCCGTAGTAGGAAATCATAAGGTAGACCTGGGAGATGGTTCAGATATCGCTTCCAAATTTCATAGGTTGTACCTGTTTTATGACCAGGTATTAAAACGCACCGGTTTTGATAAGTACCAGAAAATTGACGTACAGTACAACGGGCAGGTGATAGGTGTGAAAGGTCATTACTCCAAGGTAGATTCTCTTCAGTTAAGAAAAAATATAGAAAGCCTGTTACAGCAGTCGAGAGAATCTAACGAAATGCTGGAAGTGGCCCCATCGCTTAATACAGCTTTGCCCCCGATGGATTCTACGGGCCAGGCGATGGAAGTATACAATGTAAACGACGAATCGGGCGACTCATTGTTATATCTCGGTAATGAGAAACCTGAGGTTTTAAAGAAGGAAACACCGGTTGCCGCGGAGGTCCCTAAAAAGACAGAAGTTAAAAAAGACCTGAAACCTGCAGCAGTAAAAGCGGCTGTAAAACCCGCGGTTACGAAACTTGGTACTTCAAAAGTAGCCGATAAAAAAGTGGAGCCTAAGAAAACAGTGGCAGCGAAGCACACGGAAACGAAGAAAACCAATAGTAAACCAACAACGATTAAAAAAACAGAGACAAAAAAAGCAACCGGTACAAAGTCTCCGGTGAGTGCCGCTAAAAAAACGGAGGTTAAAAAAACAGCTACAAAGAAGCCCGAGCCGAAAAAAGAAGAGGTGAAAAGGAATGTATTAGCGAAACCTGAGCCGGAGAAAAAGACACAGTCAAAAAGTAACGATAAAAAAAGATAAAGCATAAAGTAATTAAAGATAAAACAACTAAAAAACGATATACTATGAATTCCGAACAACCCATTATTGTAGGTCTTGATATTGGTACCACCAAGATCGCCGTAATTGCCGGACGCAAGAACGAGTTTGGCAAGCTGGAGATACTTGGTTTTGGTAAAGCCAATAGCAATGGCGTTAAGCATGGCCAGGTATTAAATATTGACGAGACGATTAAAGCGATCAGGCAGGCTTTGGAGAATTGTATTTCTCTAAATCCGAACCTGAATATTAATGATGTGTATGTGGGCATCGCTGGTCATCATATTAAAAGTCTTCAAACACGTGGCGATATCGTTCGCGAGAGTGAGGAAGAAGAGATTACGCAGGCTGAGGTAGATTTGTTGATCAGCAAGCAGTATAAAACATATATCCCGGCCGGCGACCAGATCATCGACGTAATTCCCCAGGAGTATACGATTGATAATATGCCCAATATTGTAAGGCCTATCGGTTATAGCGGGGTGAAGCTCGGTGCCAACTTTCATATTATTACAGGCGACAAAAATGCCATCCGCAATATCAACAGGAGCGTAGAAAAATCGGGCTTGCGCACAAAAGATCTGGTATTGCAGCCACTGGCATCAGCTGCTGCGGTTATGGCTCAGGAAGATCTTGAGGCAGGTGTGGCTATTGTTGATATAGGGGGTGGTACTACCGATATAGCAGTTTTTGCAGAAGGTGTTCTTCGCCATACAGCAGTTATTCCTTTCGCCGGGGAAAATATTACCAACGATATTAAAACCGGGCTGGGCGTATTAAAGAGCCAGGCAGAGCAAATGAAGACGCAGTTTGGCAGCGCTTTAGCTAATGAGGCAAAAGCTAACGCCTACATTACCATTCCCGGTTTACGTGGTATGCCGGCTAAAGAGATCAGCGTAAAAAATCTGGCCAATATTATACAGGCCCGCATGAGCGAAATACTCGACTTTGTAACTTATCACCTGAAGCAGATTGGCATGGATAACCGCCAGTTGAATGGAGGTATAGTATTAACAGGAGGTGGGTCGCAGTTACGGCACCTGATACAGCTTACAGAATATGTAACAGGAATGCCGGCTCGTATTGGGTTGCCTAATGAGCACCTTGCAGCAGGTCATATCGAGGAGTTGGCCAAACCCACCTATTCAACCTGCTTAGGTTTAATATTAAAGGGTTGCGATGACTATGAGAACAACCGTAAAGTATTCGAAAAAAGCTTTATCAGCGTAGAAGTGCCGGAAGGATTAAAAGACGATAAAGCGGAAGCGGATGATATTGTAACCGGAACCCTGGAAGAAGATACACAGGTGGCTACAAAGCCTAAGAAAACTTTGAACGATGGTTTCTGGCGCAAATTCAAAGACGGACTAATCAAGATTTTTGCAGAAGAGGGCGATGAGCAGCTGCACTAGTCGAAGCGTACTCCATTGGTTTTATAATAGTTCTTTTTAATAGTTTTTCATTTTCCTTAAGCCTTGTTTCCCTTCTCCAAATCTGTCTGGAAGATAGAGGTTGGAGAGGGGGGACGGAGTAAGGTATTACAACTTACTAACCCATTTACAAATTGTGCGTCAGGCGCACTAAAAATTTAAATTATGATACAATTTGATTTACCAACCGAGCAATCATCTATTTTGAAAGTGATAGGTGTAGGCGGTGGCGGCGGCAACGCTGTAAACCACATGTTCAGTCAGGATATAGATGGTGTAAATTTCATTATTTGTAATACAGATGCGCAGGCAATTGCCAACAGCAAAATTCCTAATAAAATACAATTAGGACCGCAGCTGACATCTGGTTTAGGTGCCGGGGCCAATCCGGAAATAGGCCGGCAGGCAACTGTAGAGTCTTTGGAGGAAATCAGGAAGATTTTAGAAGTAAATACCAAAATGGCTTTTATCACTGCAGGCATGGGCGGTGGTACCGGTACAGGAGGCGCACCTATTATCGCAAAAATTTGTAAAGACCTGGGGGTGTTGACCGTTGGTATTGTTACTACACCATTTGCTTATGAAGGTAAAAAGCGCCAGCAGCAGGCTGAAGAAGGTATCAACCAATTAAAGCAATATGTGGATACATTATTGGTGATCAGCAATGATAAGCTGCGTCATCAATATGGCAACCTGAAAATGCGTGAAGCTTTCGAAAAAGCAGATAATGTGTTGGCTACTGCAGCCAAATGTATTACCGATGTAATTAACTCTACCGGCCAGATCAACGTTGACTTTGCCGACGTTTGCACCGTAATGAAAAACGGCGGCAGAGCTATTTTAGGTAACGCAGCGGCAAGAGGTGAAGACAGGGCGCAGCATGCAATTGAAGAGGCGTTGAACTCTCCGCTTTTGAATGATAACGATATTAAAGGCGCTAAATGGATACTGATCAACATCAACTCTGCTGAGGGTGAGCATGAGTTTACCATGGATGAGGTTGAAGTGATACAGGCATACCTGTTAAGCCATGCCGGCGACAATACGGATGTTATTTTGGGATTGGGTTACGATAACTCATTGGGAGACCAGATCGGTATAACATTGATAGCAACAGGCTTTGAGAATAAAGACCCTTTCGTTAAACCGGTTCTGAAGAAAGAAGAAGCAGCCGAAGGAAAAATTGTGATGCGCCTTAGCGGCGACAATCCGGCGGCGTCAGTACCGGCACCTGTAGCTTCTGCTCCGGCCCAGGAAAAAGAGACAGCGGTAGCAGTAGTGGCGCCGGCGGCAACACCTGCGCCTGTAGCGCACGAGCCTATTGATCTTAAACCAGATCCCATGGCGCCTAAGTTGGTAGAAGATTTTTCTTTCATGGAAGCTCCGATGCCAACCGTGGAAGATGTAGTGAAAGAAGTAAAAACAAATAGCTTCTTATTAAGCTCGGGCGAAGAAGATCTGAGGTTTGTAAAAGATGTGGAAAATCTTGAAAAAGAAGTAAGAGCCGAAGACCAGGCAGAAAGTGTGTTTTACTCTCCTGCAGTTCCCGGGAATCGGGTTTTTGAGCCAACTGCTCCTGCGCAGCAACAGGATGTTACAGCAGATGTAAAAAAAGAAAGCGAAGCAGAGGAAGTAAAGCCCGAGCCACTGAGAAGCTATTTATCTAAGCCTGCCAATATTTATGCAGAGGCAAAAGAAGAAGCTGCTTTGCCGGGTAAAGAAGCAAAAGCAGAAGAAACTTCAAAAGACGCCTTTACCGTTTATGAAAAAGAAGAAGTAGTGGAAGTAGAAAAAACTACGATCAGTTTTTCTGCAGTGGAAAAGGAAAAAGAAAAAGAGGTTGAGCCTACTATCAGTGCATTGAACGATGCCTACGAGGAAGAGGAGATGAGAAAGCGCAGGCAATTGGAGCGTATTCAGAAATTACGCAATCTTTCTTTTAATGTAAACTCCAATGATCCCACTGACGAGTTTGAGAACGTACCGGCTTATATCAGGCGTAATATGGAGTTGAAAAATAACACCTCTCATATAGAAAGCTATTATAGCAAGTTCGAAGTTTCTTCAGATGATCAAAACCATGGTCAGATCAATACCATCAATACTTTCCTGGATGGTAAAAAGCCAGATTAGACCCTGTGGAAATTCACGTGGAGTTTGGTTTAGTTTTATAGTTGTTACCCCCGCTTTTTGCGGGGGTTTTTTGTTGGGTTATTTTATTGCATGGTATTTGTCATAGTTCCATCAAAAGAAAGATTTAACCTGTTCCCTCCAAACTTAATAAAGGAATATTTGTTGGAGCTATTTAAATAACCATAATATGAAATCTGTTTTAATTACAGGGGGAACAGGGGTAGTAGGCAGCGTGCTGGTAGAAGAGTTGCTTCGGAGAAAGTATCATGTAATAGTAATGACACGCGGTGAGAAGGGCGGAAAAGACCCGAATGTCCAGTACGCTTATTGGGATGTAGCAAAGCAAACCATAGATGATGCCGCTGTGGCATCGGCTGATCATATTATTCATCTGGCTGGTGCTAATATCAGTGAAAAGCGTTGGACGACGAAGCGGAAACAGGTTATTGTTGACAGCCGCGTGAAAAGCGGGGAATTACTGGTAAAATCCCTACAGCGATCAAAGCATAGGGTGAAAACCCTCGTAAGTGCCTCTGGTATTGGCTGGTATGGAACTGATCCTTCAATTCCTAATATAGTTCCTTTTACCGAAGATGATCCGTATGAGCATGATTTTTTGGGTGAAACCTGCTACCGGTGGGAACTGGCTACGGAGCCTGTAAAGACAATGGGGGTGAGGCTGGTGCATCTTCGTACCGGTATTGTATTGAGTAATGAAGGCGGTGCATTGCAGGAGTTTCGGAAGCCATTAAAATTAGGACTGGCAACTGTTTTAGGCTCTGGTAAACAAATGATGAGCTGGATACATATCCATGACCTGGCACGGCTGTATATAGAAGCTATTGAAAGAAATATATTTGAAGGAAGCTATAACGCGGTGGCTCCCGAGGTAGTTAGCAACCGGCATCTTATTACAGAGTTGGCTAAAATCTCAAACGGTAATCTTTACATGCGCGTGTCCGTTCCTAAGGGATTACTTAAAATGGTTTTGGGTGAAATGGCTGTTGAAGTATTAAAAAGCACTACCGTAAGCGCTAAAAAAGTGCAGCACAGCAATTTTACTTTTGAATATCCAACACTGCGATCGGCCCTCTTGCAACTTGCCGGTAAAACAAACAACACCAAAGGATAATATCTGCTTATTACCTGATTACACAAAGCCTATATCTATATCTTTATGATCGGGATGCCAAATGCTTGTAAACTCCCCCAGGATGGCTCTGTTATTGGTAAAGTCCAGGCGTTGTATTTTCAGTAAATCAATATCGTGCTGTGTCACTTTTCGAAACATCGGGTGCAGAGTGCCTCCTTTAGCGCCTGCGGGTTGAGCCGGGTCATATTGAAAGGGAGGGTCTACCAGTGTACCCCTGGGATACATAATGCCGGGAACTCCCTTACCTCTAAGGTCAATGTCAGACGGATGTTCAAGCCCCAGTGTATGTCCATACTCATGCGCAGCGGTAGTAGAACCTTTATATAAATTTTCCAGTTTAAAATAGCCGGTGTTGCATCCCAGGCCGTCAACAAATGAAATATTGCCGTGGGCAAATTCTTCAATCCGGAAATAATTATTAACCGGGTTGTCGTTGGCCAATATTTCCTCGGGCTCAATCCCCGGGCTATAAGTAGCCGTTATTTTAAATTGAACAGTACAACTGGTACCGTTTAAAACGATGTTAGCTGATGGTTCATTCCACATCGTTTCTATTTCCTCCCGTATCTGGTTGGTAAGCTCTTTACTGGCTGCATTGCCATAAGTTATAATATGCGATGAAATGTAGATGATGCCGCTGCCCTGAACTTCTACAGTGCCCATTGTTATTTTTCTTTAAAGATAATCCTATCACAGGAAGTGGCATTTTTTTTGAAAATGATTATTATAAATAATTATTCTATGTTGCTGAATAAGCAAATTTCCATTCCTTACTTTATCCGGCAGATCAGGTATGAAATATTAGCAATTAGCGCCTTTGCCATTTTAGTTGGCTGGCTGGATCATTTCCGATTATTGAAGGATCTGACCTTTCCTGTTGCCATACCCTCTATCGTTGGCACTGCGGTATCTTTGTTACTGGCTTTCCGTATCGCACAATCTTACGAGCGTTGGTGGGAGGCGCGTATTGTATGGGGCGCTATTGTCAATGATTCCAGAACATTGATCAGGGAAACGCAATTGTTTTTAAAAGCGGGTAATGAGTCGGAGATAGCAGCCTTTGCCAACCGGCAGATTATCTGGAATTATGCACTGGGCGAGTCGTTAAGGCAGCTGCCTTTTTCGGAACGTGTTCAATCATACCTTACATCTTATAATATAACAGCCGAAAATGTTCCTAATGCTCTTTTAGACCTGCATACGGAGCAAATAAAGCAGTGGACCCATGAGGGGCATATTACTGAGTTCAGGCAGGTGCAGTTAGATACCACCATAGCAAGGCTTTGCGATTCGATGGGCAAATGTGAGCGTATCAAAAAAACAGTTTTTCCCCGCTCGTACAGCATGCTGCTGCATACGTTAATTTTTGCTTTTACGTTTATATTGCCTTTTGGTTTGAGCGATAACCTTATTGTACCCGAGATATTGTTGTCCATTGTATTGCCCGTAATGTTTATTGCCATTGAGAAAACGGCTATTATTATGCAGGATCCTTTTGAAAATACGCCGGTAGACACGCCTATGACAGCTTTGGCAACCACGATCGAAATCAATATTAAGCAGATGATCGGAGATCCCAACCTCCCGGTGAGAGAAGAAAATAATACCTATTACCAGATGTAAAGAGATGCTACGGTTCTTTTGTCTTTATACTGCGGAACCTTTCTGCTAAAAGTATGACGATGAATCCTGCAATATAAGACCATATATCTTCCCAGGCAAAGTAAGTGCCGATAACCGTTCTGGCAAGTTTTGAATGTTCCAACCCCAGCCGGTCTACAATATTGAAGTATTGAAGTGTTTCGATAACAAAAGAAAAAATCAGCACAACTATTGCAGCAGGTATAACAGGAACTTTTACAAACGCTTTTAGAAAACAGTAAAGCAGTGCAACCACTAACACGTCACCGATATAAGGCCGAACAAAATTGTCATGTACATAAACTGCGATCAGCACTTCTACAACAAGCAATAAGATAAAAAAGAAGAAATAGTTTTTCCTGAATGTAAACATGGTGTGTTCTTTAGTCCGGTATTTTCCGGGTTACAAAATAACCGCTCATTTTACCATTGGTATAGTTCTTACTAAGCCCTGCACCATCTTTTGAGTAGCTGTCTATGCCTATGCTTTCATACCCGTATATAGATTTGTTATTTTGAATAAATTGATTGCCTTGCTTTTTGCGGGTTAGCTCATAAGTGAGTTTGTCGCCGTCGTAGGTTTTTAAGGTGGCTAATGTTTTTGAGTTGCTATCATTATAAGTGTATTCCATTTTTCCTTCTAATGTATAGTAATCTTTATAACGACTTTCAGTTAAGATGCGGCCTTTATCATCAAATTTAAAGCTGCGATACATAGAGATGGTATTCTCACTATCAAAATCTTTTATAGTGGCAACCTGTTTTAAGGTGTTGAAAATAAATTCACGCCTGCTATTGTCGTTGTTATTGGTGTAAGAAATATACCGGTCGTGCAGGTATTTATATTTGAGAGTATAATCTGGTTTCCCATCGGTGAAGCTTTTCATAGAGTCGAGCAAACCTAAGGCGCTGTAGTAGTATACAGTTTTGTTTTTAGTGCCGTTCAAATAATCCATTTCGATTGATTTGAACCTGTTGGTGCCATCATTCAAATAAACGTATAATGCCTTTACAGTGGCTGTCTTTTGTGTACTGTCCGTATAGCTCACGAAGCTATAACTTCCTTTCATTACGGGATCTTCCTGAAACGGCGGTAAAGGATATTCCATGGTATTGGCATTCCGGATCAGGGCCAAAGCATAAGACGCGTCGGGCGTGAATTTTGTTTCCAGTTTTAATTGAAGGTTACTTTCGGCTGCCTCCTCTCCCCGGCGCTCCTGCTTCATACTGCTTTTTCGTTGTGTTAGCTCTACCACGAACTTTTTGCTGACAATTGGTATATATTTATTGGGATCATATTCGATGGTGGGTTCGGTGTTGCCATCGATCATAATCATTGCCGTTCGATGTTTCAGGTCTTTTACATATACATACCAGGTTTTTAGCTTCGTAACTGATTTAAAAGACTGTGCATTGGTACGCCCCACCAAAAGAGTGGTGGTAGCGCCACCAAACATATTATAGATGCTATCACTGTTCTTTTTGTGAAGTGCCAGTAGGGAAGCGTCTTCTTTTTTTGAAAGATTTTCTACAAAGAACACTGCTTTGCCACCATTGGTTAATGTGATATCAACCTTTTCTTTTGAAGATGTTGTATTGATTTGGCCGTAAGTAGAATAGCTGTAAAGAAAAACAGCAAGAAGTAGTGGAAAGATAAGTTTCATAGATGGATATTGTTATCTTTAAATGTCGGTAAATAATTGAAACGGTTCAAACTACTGATAAAATAACTGCACAAGGATCGGGAATAAATGGCTGTCAGCCAAACATGGCTGTTAATATATTAGCCTAAAAGAGGCCATTTTTTCATTTTCTTTATATAGTCTGCAAATCTGATAATTTCGGATTGCGTATTTTTTATCAATGGTTCTCTGTGACCCGGACAAATCATATTAATATCCCTTCCTTCGATCAATTTTAAAATAGATGTTATAGACGCGGGCTTATCCGGCGTTACCACTCCTGCCATAAGGCGGATCTGTTGTTTAATAACCGCCAGCGCATCACCTGCAAAAAGGGTCTTCGACTTTTTATCATAAAAAGAAATATGTCCGGGTGTATGACCCGGAGACTCAAGTACTAAAAAGTCATTTAAGATAGTATCTCCGTTACTCAGGAGCCGGTCAATTTTTACGTTGCGTGGAACGACTTCTCCCAGTAAACCTTTAAAGAGCACCAATATCCCACGTTCGGGAATATACTCAGCCAATTGCCTGATCTTCGAACCGGGTTTTTTCTCAAAATAGACGGCTTCCTCTTTCTGGCAGTAAATAGTACAATTGGATAAAGCTTTTAATTCGGCCGTTCCTGCCGAGTGGTCGTTATGCCAGTGGGTAAGGAGAATATCTGTGACGGACTGAACCGGCAAGGATAATTGTTTGAATGCTTTTTTAATGTCACTGGCATCAGACTGCATGCAGGTATCAATCAAAATGACACGATCTCCTCTTTTTACCAGGTAGGTACAGTTATAGTAGGAGGGATTATAGATCCAATAGATATCCTCTGATATTTGGTTGACGCGTGTTGGCACTTATTAATTGTTTGATCAGTTTCTTATTGGCGTTCCTGATTGAACACTTTGCAAACATTCTAATGTTTTTTCTTTCGCTGCAAAAAGTTAAGATGGTTTAATGTACCGATGTTGTCCGATTATAATCGTAAACTGATGTTCATTACCACCAATAAAATAAGCCAAGTTTTTAAGCGACTTTAATAGCATGTTCTGTAATATACTAAAGGATATAATTTAGAGATAATCTGAGTTGTTGATTATATTTTTTTGCTACCGGTTTGTCACCATTCGAATATTTAGAATACAAGTTGAAAAAAGAGTGATCTGCATTGAGCTTCAGGCCGAGATTATCCATGAAAATGTAATTCAAAACAATTCCCCCTCCTATATCTAAAGGACGGCTGTATCCTGCGTTGGTAGTTACTCCTCCATTTTCGTAAGTTACTTTTGTTTTGTTCAGAAAAACTAAATCAAAGGAATTATCAATTACAGTCTTGCCATCTAATTTAATTTCCTGATGGCCTTTACCTCCAAGTCCATACGCACCATATACACCAATTCCAATGTCAAAAGCTCTTTTGTCGTTTAATTTGGCTCGGTAAACAACGTCAATGGGGAGCTGTAGGTACGATGGGTGGAAATCGTATCTTCTCTCCCTGTCTTGTCCTCCTAATATATCTTGTTTTGAACTTTTATATCCCTTTTTTATGAATAATAGGCTGGGTGTTATAACAATGTTTTCAGTAGCTTTTATTTCTTTATATATGCCCGCCTGAAACTTTATTACGGGGGAAATCTTGTAGGGCCGCTGATCACTACCTAATAGCTCTTCTGTTTCCTTCATTTTTGATAAGTTAGACCCCGCCGTTATTCCCCATCCGCGCTGTGCACCCGCTGAAGTAGCTATCGTTATAAAGATGAGTTGAAGGAAACATATCTTTCTCATAAATTAGTTTTGAGCAGTAAAGATAGTTACAGAATTTAATTACTGCTATAATAAATTATGAGCATGTACATTATATCCCCCAGGTGACTACTGGATTATAAGCTTGAAGATTATGTGTATGTTTAGTTTCTTATCGGCTTCCCTGTTTTAATAACACTCTGTAAACGTTCCAGTGTTTTTCTTTCGCCGCAAAGAGATAAGAAGGCTTCCCGCTCCAGGTTCAGTAAATATTGCTCGCTTACCAGGGTGGGCTCGCTCAGGTCGCCCCCGCACATCACATAAGCCAGCTTGCGCGCTACCTTAGCATCATGTTCCGTTGCATATTGGCCCTGCTCCATAGCATGTATTCCGGCAAGCAGCGCCCCCAGCGCACTACGGCCTAAAACCTTAATGTCTGTGCGCTGAACAGGCATGGTATAGCCGCCTTCATATAAGTCGATAACGCTACGCTTTGCTTCCGCAACACGCCGGTCCTGGTTCATTACTACTTCATCCAGCCCTTTCCTGTACACGCCCAGGTTGAAAGCTTCGTAAGCTGAAGTGGCTACTTTAGCCGTAGCAATGGTTAAGAACCTGTTTTGCAAAGTGATGTTTTCGGGTTCGCCTGCATGCATCTCGTCAGCAGCCCGCAATGCGAATTCTTTTGATCCGCCACCGCCGGGGATGACGCCTACGCCTAATTCCACTAACCCGGTATAGGTTTCAGCTGCTGCGCATATCTTATCACTGTGCAAACTTAATTCACAACCACCTCCCAATGCCAGCCCGTGGGGAGCCACCACCACCGGTACGCTGGAATAACGCACCCGCATCATGGCATTTTGAAAAGCACGTATGGCAAAGTCCAATTCGTCATACTCCTGCTCTACAGCCAGCATAAAGATCATCCCTATATTGGCGCCTGCCGAAAAATTAGCGCCATCGTTGGCTATTACCAAACCTTTAAAATCTTTTTCGGCCTTTTCTATAGAGGTTTGAATACCGCTTAATACATCGCCCCCAATAGTTCCCATTTTTGTGTTCCATTGGAGTGCTAATACTTCATCGCCTATGTCATAGAGCTTGCAGCTGCTGTTCTTCCAGACTATTTTGTCGCTATAGTTTTTGAGGATAATAAATGCATCACCTCCTGGAACCGGCAGGTATCCTTTGGAAGTGATATCATAAAATAATGTTTTACCATTCTCTATTTTATAAAAGGACTGATGACCTGCTGCGATCATCTCTTCTACCCATGGCGAAACACTATGGCCTGCGGCTTTTATAGCTTCGGTAGTTTTAGCTACACCCCATAAATCCCAGGTTTCAAAAGCGCCTATTTCCCATCCAAAGCCTGCTTTCATGGCATCATCTACACGATAAAGTTCATCACTTATTTCAGGAATACGATGGCTGATATAAGAAAACAAACCATAGTGAAACGCTCTTAAAAAATCCGCAGCCTTATCTTTACCCGCTACCAGCATTTTAATACGGCTGGCTAAATCCTCGATAGGCTTAGCAGCTTCTACTGACGCAAATTTGGGTTTTACCCTTGGCTTATATTCAAAGCTTTTTAAATCCAGCGTCAAAATTTCAGAGCCTTTATCCGTTTTTACCTTTTTAAAGAATCCCTGGCCTGTTTTATCTCCCAGCCAGTTATTAGCTGTTATCTTATTTAACCATTCAGGAATTTTAAAGGTTGGTTTTGCTTCATCGCCGGGGCAATTATCATAAACGCCATTGGCTACTTTTACCAACGTGTCGATGCCTACTACATCAGCGGTTCTGAATGTGGCTGATTTGGGACGGCCAATAATAGGGCCTGTCAGCGCTTCTACTTCATCAATAGTAAGATCGAGTTGATCTACCAGCGAAAAGATAGACATGATACTATATACACCTATGCGGTTGGCAATAAAAGCAGGAGTGTCTTTACAAAGCACCGTGGTTTTACCAAGTATCAGGTCGCCATATTCCATCAGGAAGTTAACCACATCGCTGTCGGTATCTTTCGTGGGAATAATTTCAAGCAAGCGCAAATAACGCGGCGGGTTGAAAAAGTGCGTACCGCAGAAATGTTTTTTAAAATCTTCGCTTCTGCCTTCCGCCATCAGGTGTATGGGAATGCCCGATGTGTTACTGGTGATCAGGCTGCCCTGTCTGCGAAACTGTTCTACCTTATCAAAAAGCTGCCGCTTGATGTCCAATCTTTCTACCACTACTTCAATTACCCAATCGCAGGTATTGATATCTTTTAAATGATCATCAAAATTTCCTGTAGTAATTCTTTTTACTATATCGGGCGTGTAAAGCGGGGAGGGGTTACTTTTTACCGCAGCAGTCAGCGCATCATTTACTATCTTATTTCTGTCCTTGCCTTCTGCCGCCATATCCAATAACAATACAGGAACACCGGCTCCGGCAAAATGACAGGCAATACGCGATCCCATTACGCCGCTTCCCAATACAGCCACTTTTTTAATGATACGTTTCATGAGTATTCAGTTTATACAGCCGGCGCCTTATTGGAGAATTGCGATATATACTTTATCAGGAATATCAACGGGCAATTCAATAAGCAACCGATTTGTTTAAATTTAGTTAGTTAAACAACTATTACTATGAAGGTAAGCATTTAGAATAGAAATTTTATTTTGCACGAATTGATTGTAAGCAATTTATTGACAAACAGGATCACGCTTTATTAATGGATGCTGTATTGTGACAGAAAATACCACTAATTCTTACTTTTCGTCAATAGATGTACTACGCGCGCAGAATTTCCTGTTAAAATATCACCGGAAATAGTTACATCAGGATGCCATTAATGGGTTTTAAACGATCCTGTATTTCCTGCTCATCCATCATTTCCTGCAAATCAATTGCAATACTGCGGCACATGGCAGACATGGGAATATCCGTTACGGCATTTTCGAAAGGATTTTCGCTAAAATCCCCTACCTGTTCCATCGAGTTAAAGATCCATGCTACTACCAGGCACACAGGAAATATGAGCCAGGGCACAGTTGGTGTAAGTTCAACAATTTGGGAAATAAGCCCAAAGGGAAGAATGAACATAAATACATCTACAAACAACCTGCTGAATACAGCATATTGCCTGGGAAAAGGATAGTTTTTGATACGTTCGCACCCGCCCTGGTTATTATAGAGTTCCTGTATAATATTACACATGGTCATGTATTCCATGGCGTCGATAATACCGCTCGTTTTCAATGCTTTTAGGTCCGCGTTCTGCATATTTAATAAATAGCTGGCAACATTGCCTTTCTTTTTTACCCGGGCATAGTCCTCCGCAGAAAGGTATTTGTTAAGTATGCGTTCGGCTTTTTGCTCAAAACTGTCTTCGTCATTTCTTTGCAAAGGTGAAGTATAGCGTTGGTAATACGATTCTGACCATACCTTGTTTCTCCTGAGCTGTAGCCTGAGCATGTTGCACCAGGCGATATGGCGGCGGATCAGCTTGCTGCTGGTTTCTTTATCGTTTACCAGTTGCAGTACCATAGATCCCCACATTCTGCTGGAGTTGGTAATACCGCCCCAGATGCGCCGGGCTTCCCACATGCGATCATAAGAGGAGTTGTTTTTAAAGCCCACGTAAAAGGAAACGGCCGTACCTATTAGCGTAACGGGCAGTAACGGAATGGCTATATTATGGTAACCCAGCACCACATAAAGTATATATACCAGCAAGCTCGATACCATTGGAATGAAAATGGTATAAACTGTATTAGGTACCAGGTATTTTAGCCTTATAAATCGGGTGGTGTACATGCGAATTAGTTTTTATGAACGGAAGTTAAATAAAAACCAATAATCCCCGTTGATGCCAGGTTACATTTATAAGGTGGGGGTATTAATTAAAAAGAGCTTATGAGAAAATTATTGACCTGTTCTTTAATGATGCTGATTGTTTTTGCCTTTTTCGGTTGTTCCGTTCGGTCTATGTACATTATCCGGAATGCATCCAAAGTGCCTGTAGAAGTCATCCTTATATTAAAAGGAGTGAAGGATAGTATTGAGGGCAAAAATTTTGAAATAGCCGGCGCCGGTGAAATTATTCCATTAAAAAAATCCGACTTGTACACGGCATTCGTTAATAAAATAGCCGGTACATGGGATAAAAGCGGAGCCTGCCATTTTCAGGTTCCTGCCGGATGGTCAGCCGATATCACCAGGCTGTTGGAGCGATTAAATCCCGGGCGGGATGCTTCGGCCGACTTTATGGGATCGGCGCTGGAAATTAAAAATGGTAACTCCATACTGGTATTTGGTAATAATGTAGCAGAAGTACATCGTGTTTTTGAAGCAAAGTCGTTCTTTTTGAGCGGTCCGCTGGTTTATTACCTCGACCTGGAATAAACCGATCTATTTTCTTCACACCCTGTGTATAAAAGTCGGGGCCGTACGGGATTTCAGTTTTATTATATTTGCGTGTTTCGCCAAAGGCATTTTGCGGGGATTTACCGGGTTCCGGCTTCGGGAGCATTGATTTTGTGTGATTTAGACAATGCATATGGGCCGGTATCTTTTAGGCAAATGGACAGGCGGGGATAACGGCGGGCTTGCCTCGAATAGCTCCGGGCTCGTTGAAGTGGAACGAAAGCAGGGATACGCCCAATTTAAATTTTATAAAAAAGGAGATGATAAATGGCTAAGGAAAAAGTTGTTACACCCGGTTCTGATTATGATGAAGACAGTATAAAGAGTCTTGATTGGAAAGAGCATATACGGCTTCGTCCGGGTATGTACATTGGTAAGCTGGGCGATGGCAGTAGTCCTGATGACGGTATTTATGTACTGGTGAAAGAGGTGATGGATAACTGTATCGACGAATACACGATGGGCCACGGTAAAACTATCGAGCTCAAAATTGAAGGGAAAACGGTGACCGTTAGGGATTATGGAAGGGGGATTCCGCTGGGCAAGGTAGTGGATGTGGTAAGTAAAATTAATACCGGCGCCAAGTATGATAGTCGCGCATTTCAGAAATCGGTAGGTTTGAACGGGGTGGGTACTAAAGCGGTAAACGCGCTGAGTACTTATTTTAAAGTATCTTCTATTCGCGAGCAAAAGGAGAAGGTAGCCGAATTTGAAAGAGGGATATTGGTTAAAGAGCATAAAGAAAGCAGCACTACGGGCGCTAATGGTACGATGGTAACCTTTATACCTGACGAGACCATATTTAAGAATTTTAAATTTCACCCGGAGTTCCTGGAAAACCTGTTGTGGAACTATTGCTTTTTGAATGCGGGGTTAAAAATAATCTTCAACGGTAAATCGTATATCAGCCGTAACGGGTTATTGGACCTGTTGGAGCGTAAGACCAATCCTGATGAAATAAGGTATCCGATCGTTCACCTGAAGGGGGATGATATCGAGGTATCACTTACACATAGCAACGACTATGGCGAAGAGCTATATAGCTTTGTGAACGGGCAACACACTACCCAGGGGGGGACCCACCAGCAGGCGTTCAGAGAAGCGTTTGTAAAAACCGTTCGTGATTTTTATAAGAAAGACTATGATACTTCTGATATCAGAACCGGTATTGTTGCTGCTATTAGCGTACGTGTGGTAGAACCCGTTTTCGAGAGCCAGACCAAAACCAAACTGGGTTCGCAAAACGTGGATATTAACGGCCCGAGCATGCGGCAGTTTGTAGGAGATTTTTTATCAAGAGAGCTGGATAATTTCCTGCATAAGAATCCAGCTGTTGCAGACGCTTTGAAAAAGCGTATTGAGCAAAGTGAGCGCGAAAGGAAGGATTTGGCGGGTATAAAAAAGCTGGCTAATGAAAGAGCCAAAAAAGCTAACCTGCATAACCGTAAACTACGGGATTGCCGTTACCATTTAAATGAAGAACCACCGGCAAAAAACAGGGAGGAGATCATTTCCAAACAAAATGAAACCACCATTTTTATAACCGAGGGTGATAGTGCGAGCGGGTCGATTACCAAAGCACGTAACGTGGAAACGCAGGCCGTGTTCAGCTTGCGTGGTAAGCCTTTAAACTGCTTCGGGCTGACCAAAAAAGTGGTGTATGAAAATGAAGAGTTCAACCTGTTACAGCATGCATTGAATATAGAAGAGGGAATGGAAGGGCTGCGGTTTAACAATATTGTTATCGCTACCGATGCCGATGTAGATGGTATGCACATTCGGTTGCTGATCATGACCTTTTTCTTACAGTTTTTCCCCGACCTGGTGAAACAGGAAAAAGTATATGTACTGGAAACACCGCTATTCAGGGTACGTGATAAAAAAGAGACGATCTATTGTTATAGTGAGGCAGAAAAGAGAGCTGCGTTGAAAAAACTTTCTGGCAAGCCGGAAGTGACACGCTTTAAAGGTTTGGGCGAGATCAGTCCGGATGAGTTTGCGCAGTTTATCGGAACTGATATGCGTAAGCAGTTAATGCGGGTAGAGCATGGAGACCATATTCAGCAATTGCTGGAATATTATATGGGTAAGAACACTATGGAACGTCAAACTTTCATTATCAATAACCTGGTAGTTGAGATTGATAAAGAGGAAGAGTTGGAAGAGGCGGTTATTAATTAGTAAATAAATAGAAATGATACACATAGTATTCAACGAAGATGAGATGGAACTGATGCGCAAGGTACAGGAGCTCGACGAGTCGCTTGCCGGGGATATCATACAGATAAAGGATGACTATGCAGTGGGGCCTGTTGATCGGATCTATGAAACGGAAGGGTATCAGCAACGGCGGGACTGGTGGAAGCAATTGCTGGAAAACTCACCGTATAAGGAGCAGTCTGACCTGGTAGATGATAAACTGACGGTACATAACCTGGTTAAATCATTGCAGGAAAACGAAGAAGAGCAGGCATGGATATGGATGGGACAAAACCAGCATGATGTGTGTGGTTATTACTGGTTGATGCCCCAGTTAAGAGCGTTTCAGGGAAGGGTGATGGTACTATATATGAACAATTTGCCCTTCATTAATGAAAAAGGACAGATATTTTATCCATCCTGGTTAAGCGAAATACAACCTTCCGAATTTCTGAAAGCAAAAAAGCTGGCAAGACCAATTACATTGAGTGAGTATGAAGTAGACCCTGATGAATGGAACAAATTGACTATAGAGAATGCAATGGTTCGTATACTGGAAGGCGGTAAAAAAATAGTAAGCAGGGAAGATAGCTTTTATGATGCCGAGATATTAAAGAATATTACAGGCGAATGGCAGAAAGTATCGCGTGTGTTGCAAAACACGTTGAACCGGATGAAGATAAAAACGGGTGATGTTTTTTTAATGTGGCGCATGAAGGCGTTAATTGAGGCAGGAAGGATTGTGACGGAGGGCGATATAAATAAAGACTGGAAGTCGTTTGACGTTAAATTACCGGGCCCGGGTAAGCAGATGGAGTTGCTGCCCGAAACAAATGAAAACGGGCAATAATGAAATGGCTATTGAAAACAGAAGAACTGGTAATGCTCCTGCTGAGTATTTTTCTTTTGTGGAATAGCAATGCCGCCTGGTATTGGTATGTGCTCATTTTGCTGGGGCCGGATATAAGCATGTTGGGGTACCTCGTAAATAATAAAGCTGGCGCCGCCCTATATAATCTTTTTCATCATAAGGGCATTGCTATACTGGTATTTATGGCCGGCATGTACTTAAGCAATGACCAGATTTTGAGAATCGGTGTTGTATTGTTTGGGCATGCTTCGTTGGATAGGGTGTTTGGGTATGGATTAAAGTATAATAAAGGATTTGCTTTTACGCATCTGGGAATGATAGGTAAACATAAGAATCAAGAAATAGAATAAGAACGGGATAAAAAATGAAAGAAGAAATTGTAGATAATATTGAGCATAGTGACAGTAGCGGTATACAGGGCCAGTTTAAAACCTGGTTTTTAGATTATGCTTCGTATGTAATATTGGAGCGAGCGGTACCTGCTATTGAAGATGGTTTAAAGCCGGTGCAGCGCCGTATCCTGCACTCCATGAAACAAATGGATGACGGCCGTTTGCATAAGGTGGCTAATATCGTAGGGCAAACCATGTCCTATCACCCTCATGGTGATATGAGTATACGTGATGCGCTGGTAAATATGGGGCAGAAGGATTTGCTGATTGATACGCAGGGTAACTGGGGTAATATCGAAACAGGAGATGATGCAGCAGCCTCCAGGTATATTGAAGCGCGTTTAAGTAAGTTTGCCCTCGAAGTAGCTTTTAACGCAAAAACAACCGACTGGCAGCTAAGCTATGATGGACGGAATAACGAACCTATCACATTACCAATGAAATTCCCGCTCTTGCTGGCCCAGGGAGCTGAAGGTATTGCTGTGGGGCTTTCTACGAAAATTCTTCCACATAATTTTTGTGAGCTAATAGAAGCTTCTATCAAATACCTAAAAGGGAAAAAATTTGAGCTATATCCCGATTTTCAAACCGGTGGTATGATCGATGTTGCTGATTATAACCAGGGTAAAAGGGGAGGCAAGGTAAAAGTGAGGGCGCATATAGAAGAGTCAGATAAAAAAACGCTTTTAATTAAAAGCGTTCCTTACGGCGTAACAACAGACCAGCTGATCGAGTCTATTGTAAAAGCCAATGACCAGGGTAAAATAAAAATCAAAAAGGTAACAGATAACACAGCCGCTAATGTAGAGATCCAGGTAGACCTCGCTGCCGGTATTTCACCGGATATTACCATAGATGCGTTGTATAAATTCACCAGCTGCGAAATATCTGTATCACCCAATGCCTGCGTGATTGTAAAAGATGAAGAGGGGCCTAAACCTGTATTTTTAACCGTACAGGAATTGTTGAAAATATCGGTTGATAACACCAAGAACCTTTTACAAAAAGAGCTGGAGATTAAACTGGGTGAACTGAATGATAAATGGCATTATACCTCTTTGGAGAAAATTTTCTTTGAAGAAAAAATTTACCAGGAATTAGAAGACAGGAAGGCAAGCTGGGAGAAGGTTATAGAAAATATTGAAAAGGCATTTGTGCCTTACAAGAAAAAATTAAAAAGAGCTGTAACCCGGGAAGATGTATTAAAGCTTACCGACAAGCCCGTTCGCCGGATCCACAAAACAGATATTGATGATTTGATTAACCAGATCAAAGGCCTGGAAGCTGATATTAAGCAAACTCAATACGATTTAGATAATCTGGTAGATTTTGCCGTAGCATATTTTGAGAATCTTTTAAAGAAGTTCGGCAAGGGGCGCGAAAGAAGAACAGAGATCAGGCAATTTGAGATCATTGAAGCCAAGCATGTAGTAATTGCCAATACCAAGCTTTATGCCGATCGTTCAGGTGGCTTTATTGGCACGGGCTTAAAAAAGGACGAATTCCTGTTTGAGTGTTCCGATCTTGACGATATTATCGTGTTTACCAAGCGTGGTATCATGAAGGTGATAAAAATAGCCGATAAAACCTTTGTGGGTAAAGACATCATTCACGTGGCGGTGTTCCAGAAAAACGATGAGCGTACCACCTATAATATGATTTACGTTGACGGGAAAACCGGTGTAAGTTTTGCTAAAAGATTCAATGTAACCGGTATTACCAGGGATAAAGTGTACGATCTTACAAAGGGAGATGAAAAAAGTAAGGTGCATTACTTTACAGTTAACCCGAATGGCGAAGCGGAGATCGTTAAAATTGTACTGAGCCCTAATAGCCCGGCCCGTATTAAGGAATTTGATTTCTACTTCGAAGAGCTGGGTATTAAAGGACGCAGCAGCATGGGTAACCAGGTTACCAAGTATGCGATCAAGTCTGTTAAATTCAAAGAAGCCGGAAGAGCTACATTGAGTGGTAAGAAGTTATGGTTTGATGATAAGTTTGGCCGCCTGAATACCGACGATAAAGGACTATACCTGGGTATGTTTGAACCCGCCGACCAGTTGCTGGTAGTTTACACTGATGGACATTATGAGCTAACCGACCAGGAAATGACGCAGAAATTTGACCCGGAAAAGGTATTATTAATTGAGCGTTATAATCCCGAAAGCATTATCACAGCTGTTTACGCAGATATGAAACAGCTGCAGTTCAATGTAAAGCGTTTTAAAATAGAAACCACCACATTGCGTAATAAGTTCCTGTTTATTAAGGAAGGCGATGGCAATTACCTGGAATGCGTGACCACTGCAGCAGAACCCGTATTGCAGGTGCAGAGCGGTCGTGGAGATCAGGTGCGTCAGGCTAAGTTTAAGCTGGCTAAAGTTACCGATGTAATGGGCTGGAAAGCTGTAGGCGCGAAATTGACGGACTACAATAAAAGTGTATCCATGCAATGGATCGAAACAAAAGAAAGCGAGTCGCCTCAACAGGAGCTTTTTGCTGATTAACAGGTATTATTTTTGAAGTAGTTTATAAGCCGAAATATAATAAAAATATCATTGTCGCATGTTTGAGTACTGGGATATTAACGACTTGTATAAAGCCTTGATAGCGCTTGCGGCAGGTATTGCACTGGGGTTGGAGCGGGAGATGAAAGACAAGGCGGCGGGGCTTAAAACTATTACGCTTATTACATTGGGATCGGCTTTGTTTGCAATTATTTCTTTTAATATAGGGCAACCTAATGGCGAGGCAACCCGTATTGCTTCTTATATTGTTAGCGGCATCGGCTTTTTGGGAGCCGGTGTCATTTTTAAAGATGGTGTAAATGTAAGCGGACTTACTACTGCCAGCGTAATATGGCTGGCTAGCGCGGTTGGTATGGCAATTGGCTTCGGTGAAGTATTTCTCTCCTTAATTTTCCTGGGTGTTTCACTGCTGTTCATCTATTTTGGAAGTATAGCCAACAGGTTTTTTCCCAGCTATAAGTTAAGCCGGATGCTGATGGTCACCCTTCCTAAAGCGAAGGCCGATGAGCGTAAAGAGCTGGTTGTGCAGTTAAAACCGCTGCTTGTGAAGATCGAAGAAAAAAAGCTCTCCGTCAAAGAAGACAAGCTTTATATTTATTTCGATATAACGGTGCGAAGCAGTAAACTGAAGGTGTTGGAAGACTTTCTCCTGAGCAAGGAAAGCATCCTGGCATTTGAAATGTAGCAGGTGTTGTTTTTTAAAAGTATTTCTGGTAGCCGAGTCCATATGTAAATATCAGGTTTTCTTTTTCAGTTCTGCTGATCTTGTTATATAAAAGGCGGGTATTAAGGTTGAGCCCTTTCCAAAGTTGATAAGTGAATTCCGTATCGCTGGAGATAATATGATCGCTGATATACTCCAGCGATGGCTGAAAGAAGTTCCCCGTGCGGAAGGTAAACCGGTCTCCCAGTTTGAACATAAACTGTATCCGTAACGAATTTCGTATGGTTTGGTAGTTAATAGTAGCTGTATCCCCCTGTATAATACGGCTGGCTTCGCCAATCATGCCATTACTTACATTCAACCATACATTAGGCTTGTTTAGAAAATTATAAGCGATACCAATACCAGCTTGTCCCTGGCTTTTAATGTTAAGAGAATAGCTGGTTGTATAATTTACTAATCCCCAGTAATAAAAGTCGGTAAAATGGCGGTATAGGTTTACATTGCTGGATAATGTGAAGTCGTTATTAGTCAGCTTTTCAGGGTTCATGCCATAAATCCAGGTAGCTGCGGAGTTCAGCACTGTTCGTTTTTTGCGCACATTGAAATAGGCATTATTATTAAAGAGGTAATTGGAGCCGTCTTTTGTTTTGTTGATCGACCCACCCGATGTAAGCTTTACGAACCTGGTAGTGCTATCGGTAAATTGCGCCTTTAGCGTAAACTGGAAAAAAATAACAAGGGCGAGAATCGAAAATTTTTTCATGCACATGTTGAAGGAAATGAGCCGGCAGTATTCCGGTGCTGGTAAAAAATGACAACTGTACTGTTGCGGGCGCCGCTAAGGTAGTAAATACTATTTTAAGAAGCGTTTCATTTCACGCTCAACATCTTTTTGTTTGATACTCTCTCTCTTATCGTAAAGCTTCTTTCCCTTACCTAAACCAAGCTCTATTTTAATAAAATTCCGGTCGTTCATAAAGATCTTAAGCGGGATAAGCGTGTAGCCTTTTTCTTTTAATTTGGCTTGTATTTTTCTGATCTCTCTTTTCTGAAGTAAAAGTTTTTTATCCCTGTCGGCATCGTGATTGTTTACCGTACCATGGGAGTAGGGGGAGATGTGCAGGCTTTTGATCCATATCTCTCCTTTATGAATAATACAATAACTGTCGTTAAAGCTGGCCCTGCCTTCTCTCAACGATTTTACTTCAGTTCCGAGTAATACCATGCCGGCTACATAAGTATCATCAATAAAATACTCATGAAATGCCGATCGGTTTTTTATGGAAATGGATGAAGCCAAGGGAAAGGTTGAAAGATTTAAGGGCTTAAAAGTTGAAAGGTTTAAAAGTTAAAAGGAGAAAATCCTTTTCACCTGCAAGCATACCAACCTGTTTACCTCTTTTTAATTTCTGAAAAGGCGGATAACCGTACCTATTTTTTCTTTTAGCTCTTTACGGTTTACGATAAAGTCTAGGAAACCATGCTCCAGGAGAAATTCGCTTCGCTGAAACCCTTCAGGAAGATCCTTTTTAATGGTTTCTTTAATAACCCGCGGCCCCGCAAAGCCGATAAGCGCTCCGGGTTCTGCTATATTTAAATCGCCCAGCATCGCAAATGATGCAGACACACCGCCGAAGGTAGGATCTGTTAATAAAGAAATATAAGGCAATTGTGCATCGCTTAATTGGGAAAGTTTGCCGCTTGTTTTAGCCATCTGCATCAATGAGAAAGCGCTTTCCATCATTCGGGCGCCGCCACTCTTATTAATTACCATATAGGGCAGCTTGTGCTTAATACAATAATCTACGGCGCGGGCAAATTTCTCGCCCATTACACTGCCCAGGGAGCCTCCAATAAATTCAAAATCCATGCAGGCAATCACTATATCTTCTCCGTCTACCTTACCTACACCTACGCGAATAGAATCGCTGAGGCTGCTGTTAGACCAGATATCTTCCAGCCTTTTCTTATAAGGTTTCAGATCTGTAAAGCCTAAAAGGTCTTTACTTTTTATATTGGTAAAAAGCTCCTCGTATTCGTTATTGTCAAATAACACCTCATAATATTGAGCACTGTTGAGCCGATGATGGTAACCGCATTTAGGACAAACATATAATTGTTCCTTCAGTTCGGCGAAAGTAGAAATGTAGTTACATTCCGGACACTTGGTCCATAAACCTTCTTGCGTTTCTTTCTTCTCAGACGTTTTTGTTAAAATGCCTTTCTTAATTCTGCGGAACCAGCCTGTTTTCTGGTCCTTACCCTGTTCACCCGCCAAATCGGCATCAAAATCTTCTATCTCCTCAGCCATAAGTAGATAAATATATTTTTAGATAAGGTACAAACGTACATAATTTTTTTCAGATGAGGTGTACTGTGGGTATTTCTGGTTTTTCACACCTATTCATAACGTAAGGCTTCTATCGGGTTGAGCCTTCCGGCTTTAATTGCGGGGTATAGCCCGGCCAGCAGCCCCACGCCGCTGCAAATCAAAATACCGTACAAAACCCAGCCCCAGGGAACCACAAATCCCGTACCTAATATAATTGCAAAGCTATTACCGATCAATATACCTAAAATAATTCCGAAAAGGGCCCCCAACACGCTTATAATGACTGCTTCAAGCAGAAATTGCTTTTTTACCACCTTGCTTTTGCCTCCTATGGCTTTTATAAGTCCAACTTCTTTAGTACGCTCGGCCACGCTTACCAGCATGATGTTCATAAGCCCTATAGCGGCCCCTATCAACGTAATAAGCCCGATTACGGTAGCCGATATGGTAAGAAATCCCAGGCTGTTCATCGCTCTCTCTACCATGCTGTCGCTTTTATCCATTACAAAGTTGCTCTCTTCCGTAATCAGTGTTTTTCTGACGCCCCTGAACAAGGCTTCTGCTTCTCCCATAGCCTCGTTCATTTTATTGATATCATCAACCTTTACCGCAAGCACGTAGGATGCGTTATTACCTGCAAAATTTTTCGCGAGGCTGCGGTATCCTATTATGACCATATTGTCCCTGCTAAAACCGAAGGTAGATCCGCGGCTGTCCAGCACACCCAGAACAAGGTAGGGCAGGTTGTTGATACGCACTGTTTTACCTACCGCTTTGTCTGCCGCTTCATCAAAGAATTTTTTTGCTACATCGTATCCTAATATGCATACGTTTTGCCCGTTTCTAACCTCCTGCAGTGTCAGGTTGCGCCCGTTTAGCAACGTGTATCCATTTAATTCCAGGTATTTTTCATCGCCGCCAAACATCATTACATTCGGACTGGTTTTTTTATCGCTAAACGAAACAGTGTTGCTCCGGTTGCCAAACACAGATAACCCGCTTACTACGCCCGGAAACCGGTAGTGATTAATGAAATATTCGGCCTCTTCTTTCGTAATATTACGTCCGAGGTTCGACTTTTTTTCTTTTTTCCCTTTCTTAGACACGGTTAGATCGTCGCCGCCACCGCCAAACCGTATGTTGCGCTCTTTAAAACGGATGGTGAATGCATTGGCGCCCATGCTCGAAAAGCTCTCTGTAAATTTTTGATTCATGGCTTTAATGGCAGTGATAATGCCAATCAGCGCCATGATGCCAAAAGCAATAATGGCTACAGTTAGCGCTGTTCGTAAAGTGTTACCTTTAACGGTTCTAAAAGCCAGAAGAAAGGTGTCGCTGAATTTCATGTTCGTAATACACGTAACATAAAGCTAACAGCATAATGCAATACCAGCAAATTTATTATTATAAGAAGGGAAACATATCTTATTGCTCCTGCAGTTACGCAAATAGCCTGGCCTGGATGAACTAAACTTTGTTGGTAGCACCTGGTTTCTTTCAATCCTGCAAATCAGGCGGGAGCCATGACTAGAAGTACAGCCATCCCAGGAAAGTACCCGGGAAAATACCCAGAAGGATGATCAGCGCACAAACAGCGATCAGCGTGTATTTTTCAAAGCGGGTTGCCGTTACAGATTGCACAGGCCCTTCTTTAAAATACATGGCCTGTATAACGCGGAAGTAATAGTAAACGCTTACAGCGGCCATAACCACTGCAAATATTACAAGCCAAAGGTGATGACCGGTCATTATAGCGGCTTTCAACATATAAAATTTTCCCAGGAAGCCTGCGGTTAATGGAATACCCGCTAAGGATAAAAGGCAAATGGTAGTAGTAAAGGCCAGTACAGGCTGGTGTTTGGCCAGGCCGTTAAACCCTTCAAAGCTGTAGTCAGTCATTTTACTCAATACAGCGAAAATGCCGATAGTAGCCAAACAATAAGCAGCAGAGTAGATCAGTAGCCCTTCACGTGCGGCATCATTCATGGCGTAAACGCCAAACAAGAGAAAACCTGCCTGAGCGATGCTGGAGTAGGAGAGCATCCGTTTTACGCTTTGCTGAAATACTGCAGTAATATTACCTACAAATAAAGTTGCGGCGATCATAATGGCCACCCAAATAGACCATGTGTCTTCCAGTTTACCAAAAGCCCCTCCAAAAAGGCGCACAAAGCCCGCAAAAACCGCGGCTTTTACAATGGTAGCCATGAATGAGGTAAACACCGTTGGGGCTCCGTCATAAACATCCGGTGTCCAGAAATGAAAAGGGGCTACAGAAGCTTTAAAACTCATGGCAAACAGCAGGAACAACATACCGGCTATATGCAGGTTTGATTTCGCCGCTAAGGTAAAGCTCATTTTGTCGATAGTAAATGTGCCCTGCGATCCGTAAATAAGCGCAATACCCATTAGCATAATACCTGTTGAGAACGAGCCCATCAGGAAATATTTTAAAGCGGCTTCATTACTTTTCAGGTTCTTTTTATCTGATCCTGTTAAAATATAAAGTGGAATGGAAATGATCTCAATTCCTAAAAACAAGGTTAATAAAGATTTAAAGCTGGTGGTAATGGTAATACCGGCTATAATAAAAAAGATCAAAGCCAGGTAGTCGGCAAAATTCCTGCCTACTTTTTCCATTTGATTGGAGGTGATCAGCAAATAAACCAGTGTAGCAAAAATGGCAATAGCATTAAAAAAAAGTGCGTAGCTATCAAAAGCCAAAAAGCCCGATACGTCAAATTGAAAAAGCCTGATGCCCCGCATTTCCATGCAGTTCGCTAAAAAAAGCAATATCATGGCTACAATGCCGGTGGTCTTGATAGCTGCGTTTTTTTTAAACAGCACGCCGCTAAACATCATAACAACGCCAAAAATTGCAGAGAGTACTAATGCGTTCATACTTTATTGCTTAATGCTTCGGTTTTAATAAATGAAGCACGTCTGATTTATTTAAAATAGAATTCGTTATTTCTTCAAATGAATGCAACAGGGGTTGCGGATAAACACCGGCAACAATAATCGTTACGGCAATAATACCCAGGATAGCTTTTTCGTGAAAAGCAATATCAGTACCCTGCTCGGTAAGATGGTTGGTTTCACCTAAGAATACCTTACGAGCCATTTTCAGGGTATATACCGCTCCCAGGATAATTCCCAAACCTGCAGTAACCGCCAAAGGAAGACCATATTTGGATATTTGCGGATTAACCCCCAAAATGCCGTTAAACATCAGGAATTCGCCTATAAATGCATTGGTTAAAGGCAAAGCAATATTGGCAAATGCAATGATAAAGAAGAAGATGGTCAATGCCGGTGCTTTTTTGGCAATGCCGCCCAGTTCGCTCATTTTACGGGTACCGAATTTTCTTTCAATAATCTCAACAATGATCCACATACCCAGTATGTTAATGCCATGCGAGAACATCTGGATCATCGTTCCCTGTAAGGCACTTTTGTTTTCTGCAAATACGGCTAAACACATCAGGCCTATGTGCGCAATGGAAGAGTACGCCACCAGTCGCTTCATATCGTCCTGCTGAAAAGCTATGAGAGAGGCGTAAACAATGCCGATAACAGCCATCGTAGAAACAGTATCGCCCCAGCTGAAAGATGCCAGCGGTAACACGGGCAGCAACCAGCGAAGTAAACCTAATACGCCCATTTTAACCATGATGCCACTTAACACCATAGTAGCGGCGGTGGGAGACTGCTCATAGGCGTCGGGCTGCCAGGTGTGAAAGGGAAAAACCGGCATCTTGATTGCAAAAGCCAGAAAAAACAGCCAGAATATCCACATCTGCTCTTTAAGCGGAAGATTGGAATTATAAAAAGCGGCTATATCAAATGAGTTGGTTTTTGAGTAGATGTAAAGAATGCCTACGAGCATCAGGAGCGAACCGATAAACGTATAGATAAAGAATTTGAAAGTAATCTTGATGCGTCGCTCACCGCCCCACTGCGAACAAATAAAGTAAACAGGTATTAATGCAAGCTCCCAAAAGAAGTAAAATAATAAAGCATCCATCGCCAGGAACACACCCATGAGACCAGCCTGGGCCAATAGCATTAATCCTAAAAAATTATGGGCCTTTTTGTAAATGGTGTTCCAGGTAGAAACAAATATGAGTGGAAAGGAGATCGCGGTAAGCATGCAGAGCATGGCACCCATACCATCTGCACTCAATGAAAAGCTGCTGTTTAAAATGCCCATCCATGGTGCTTTAAAGCTTAAGGCAGCAGTATTGCTATAGCAGGTAAAACCGATGATGGCGACAACAAAAGTTGCAATAGCCGAAAGTAAAGACCAGGTTCTTGCTCCTTCTTCTTTCTTTATAAGAAAAGTTACAATGCCGCTAAGCAATGGGATTAATATCAACAACAATGCGATCATATTCTAAGTTTCAAATCTCAAATTCGGTTAGAGTAATGTGTTTCACCTACTATTTCCTTAAAAAAAACTGGAGCGCAAAAACAATTAAAACACCTATTACCATCATCAGTATATAGGCTCCGGTTTGCCCGCTCTGCAACCAGCGTAATTGACGGCCTCCGTAGTTTACCAGCCTGCCTACGCCGTTTACAAGGCCATCCACAATGTTCTTCTCGAAAATATTATTAAAAAATGCACCCAGGGCATTTAAAGGTTTCACAACAACAGATTGATAAATCTCATCCACATACCATTTATCCTGTAACAGTTTGCCAAAGCCTTTGGCTTCCTCCATATCAGGTTTTTTGCTATAGCGGCTCCACGCCAATACTACCATTATAATGATCAGTAAGGACGATACTCCTGTCAGCGCCCACTCTGTGCTGTGAGCTACATGATGTGCCGGCAGGATAGCGTAAGATTGTTCGAATACCGGATGCAGATAATCTTTCAGACTATGCGCTCCCTCCATAATAAATTCAGGGACGCCAATAAAACCGCCAATTACAGAAAGAATGGCTAATACAATTAAAGGAATAGTAATGGCAGCAGGACTTTCATGTAAATGATGTTCCTGCTCGTGCGTGCCACGAAAGCTGCCTTTAAATGTAGTGGCGTATAAACGGAACATATAGAACGCCGTCAGTAAGGCCCCGAAAAGTCCTAATGCATACAGGATAGGGGAGGTGGCAAACGCGCCCGCCAGTATTTCATCTTTAGAGAAGAAGCCGGAGAAGCCCGGGATACCGGCAATAGCCAGACAACCTAACAGGAAAGTGATATTGGTTATTTTCATGTACTTCGACAAACCGCCCATTTTACGCATGTCCTGTTCGCCGCCCATGGCATGTATTACAGAACCGGAACCGAGAAACAACAGGGCTTTGAAGAAAGCATGCGTCATTACATGGAAAACAGCCGCCACATAAGAGCCGGTTCCCAGCGCCAGGAACATATAGCCTAACTGGCTCACTGTTGAGTAGGCCAGTACTTTTTTTATATCGTTTTGTTTAAGCGCGATGCTGGCCGCCAACAGGGCCGTTGCAATACCAATAATGGCGATACAGTTTAAAGTGCCGGGCGCCATAGAATACATTAAGTTACTGCGGGCGATCATATAAATACCTGCCGTAACCATGGTTGCCGCGTGTATCAATGCTGAAACAGGTGTGGGGCCTGCCATTGCATCAGGTAGCCAGGTATACAAAGGTATTTGCGCACTTTTGCCGGTGGCACCTACAAATAGTAAAGTTGTAATGATGGTAATATCAAATGCAGAGAGCTTAGCCAGCGCTTCAGTGGTAAATATTTCGCTGAAGGTTACTGTTCCCAGCTTATTAATTAAAATGAATAGGGCGATCAGGAACGCTAAATCCCCGATACGGTTCATGATAAAGGCTTTGGAAGCTGCTTTGGTATAATCTTCTTTTTTAAACCAGAAACCGATTAACAAATAAGAGCATAACCCTACACCTTCCCAGCCAATAAACATGATAACAAAGTTAGAACCCATTACCAGCAAAAGCATGGAGAAAACGAACAGGTTGAGGTAAGCAAAATACCGCGCGAAGTGATGAGGCTTTTCCTCATGCATGTAGGAAGTAGAGTACACATGAATTAAAAAGCCCACACCCGTGATCACTAAAAGGAAAATAGAAGTTAACTGATCTACCTGGAATGCAAAAGGAATACGTAAGCCTGCTATTTTAATAAACTCAAAGTATTCGGCCGTAACGATGGCGCCTGAACGCACCTGCATAAAAGCAAGGATGCTTAAAATAAACGATCCTAAAATGGAACCGCTACCAATTAGTCCGATCACTCCTTTCGACAAATAATTTCTTAATAAGCCATTCAATAAAAATCCGATTAAAGGCAATAATGGTATTAAGAGTAGTTGCATGTTCATTTGGTAGTATTTAGCCTCAGTTCCGGGTCTTTTTGGCGACCGGAGTTGATCTTAATGTTTTAGTCTGTTTAAAAAATTGATATCCACCGAGTGAATATTGCGGTACATCATAACAATAATAGCCAGTCCCACACTTACCTCGGCTGCAGCTACCACCATTATAAAGAATACAAATAATTGCCCGTCTGTGCCCGCCACGGTTACTGCCGCGTTTTTAGCCGCCTGCATTTTTGAAAAAGCTACCAGCAACAGGTTCACCGAGTTCAACATCAGCTCAATGCACATAAACACTATTATAGCATTACGGCGTGTAAGTACGCCTACTATTCCTATGCTGAATAATGCCAGAGCCAGAACGATATAATAATTAATAGGCATTTTTAATTTCTGATTTATAATTCCTGATCTGAGATTAATAACCGGCTGGTTCCTACTCTCAAACTTTAAATGTCAAACTGCTAATCTTTTTTACCGATAACTACGGCACCTACCATTGCGCTCAGGAAAAGAATACTGCTGATTTCAAATGGTACCACAAAAGTGGTAAACAATTCCTTACCCAGGTTTTTAATAAGGCCTGCGTCTCCCGTATTTACCTCAGCTATATTTTTAGCTACTTCTGTGTTTCTTAATGCAGCAACAAGTACCAATAACAAGCAACCTCCCGATACGATACCTACTATCTGCAGCCAGCGGTTCTTGATTGGTTCCGCGCTTTTGTTCAGGTTCATCAGCATTATGACGAACAGGAATAGTACCATGATCGCTCCTGCATAAACGATAATATTAACGATGGCAAGGAACTGGGCGTTTAATAAAATATAATGACCTGATATGGCAAAAAAAGTAGCTACCAGCCAGAGTACACTGTGTACAGGGTTTTTGCTGCTTACAACCATGATGGCGCTGAATAAAGCTGCCACTGTAAGAATCCAGAATAGTATTTGTGTAATGCTCATTGCCCTTAATTGGTTTCCGCTTGTTTATTTTCCTTGTTAATTGTTCCCAATGCCTTTTGATAAGCTTCCGGCTCCGTTACCGGGTTGGGAATTAACAGATCTTCTTTTTTATAAATAAAACCTTTGCGGTCGTAATTAGAAGGGGTGAAAGTTTGAGAAAGATAAATCGCATCTTTTGGACAAGCTTCTTCACAATAGCCGCAGAAAATGCAGCGGAGCATATTGATCTCGTATTTAGCAGCGTACTTCTCTTCGCGGTATAAATGCTCTTCACCTTCCTGTCTTTCGGCTGCCTCCATGGTAATGGCTTCAGCGGGGCAGGCTACTGCACAAAGACCGCAGGCGGTACATCTTTCGCGACCCTCTTCGTCCCTGTTTAGTATATGAAGGCCACGGAACACTTTACTAAAAGGCCTTGTTTCTTCGGGATATTGAATGGTGGCTTTTTTTGAAAAAAAATGTTTCAGCGTAATCCCCATTCCCTTCAAAATATTCCAAAGGTACAAGCGCTCCACCCAGTTCATTGGGCTGCGGTCTACCGGTTTGGCTCTATTTGTATATTGAATACCCATTAGTTTTCGAGAAGTATTTTAAATTTTCGCAAATATAATTCAGTTGTTAGTATTAGATGACAGTTGACAGACTAATCATCTAATATTTATTATGTTGTCTAACTAACTTTCTATGATCCTGGTCCCCAGCCGGCTCTTACTACAATCCCATATTCTGCTTCCCCTGTTCACTTGCTGCCAGCTAACCCTGGCCTCTGTCAGCCTATTTCTGCAGCCATAATACTACCAGTGCGGTAATGATCATATTCACTAACGCCAGCGGTACTAATCTTTTCCATCCTAAATGCATCAGTTGGTCGAAACGGAAACGGGGGATGGTCCAACGGATCCACATAAACACAAACACAAAGAAGCATGCTTTAACCATCAAAACAGCAAAGCTGATAAAGGCCAGGAGGTTTTGGGAAATGCCCCATGATGCTTCATTTACAAACGGAATGTCGTAACCTCCGAAATACAGGGTAGACATAATAACACCGCTTATAAACATATTGATATATTCTGCAAACAGGTAGAAGCCCAGTTTCATACTGGAATACTCCTGGTGATAACCAAAGTTAAGCTCATTTTCAGCCTCCGGTAAGTCAAACGGAGTACGGTTACACTCGGCCAGGGCGCAGATAAAAAATATTATGAATCCAAGCGGCTGGTAAATAATATTCCAGCCATTGTCTAGCTGGTTTTGCACGATGGTGCTCATTTGTAAGGAACCGGTGAGCATTAATACAGCAATCAGTGAAAGACCCATGGCCAGCTCATAGGAGATCATCTGCGAAGCGCCGCGGATACCGGCTAAAAGGGAAAATTTATTGTTAGAGGCCCAGCCACCGATCATAATACCATATACGCCTAAGCTTACTACGCCAAAAACATATAAAATACCTATGTTGATATCAGCAATTTGTAAGGGAACCGTTCTTCCGGCAATTACGGCAGGAGAGCCCCAGGGAATTACAGCACTGGTAAGCAACGCAGTTACCATTGCCAATACGGGACCTAATACAAAAAGGAATTTGGAGGAAGCTAAGGGAATGATCTCTTCTTTAAAAAATAATTTACCGCCATCGGCAAGGGGCTGCAATAGCCCGAAAGGGCCCGCCCGGTTGGGACCGATCCTGTCCTGCATAAACGCGGCTACCTTACGCTCACCATACGTGGCATACATGGCAACAATCATTGATAAAGTAACCACCAGGGCTATCAAAATCAATTTTTCTAAAATAAAAAACCAGTCTATCGCAAGTAAGTGCATGGTATTAATTATTGTTCTCTTTTTCCTGTATTAATTTCGTCTTATTGAAAACCGCACCGGTAGCGGGTCCTTTAATTTTGCTAAGGTCTACCGACGGGTCATTTACATCACTGATATTATGAATATCCAATAATAGCTTGGGCTGACGGCCTCCCATTACCTTTGCAACCGTTTCTTCCGGTTTATCCAGCACTTCATAATGATTGGCGCCGATAACGGAATGACGGGCTACCTTGGTAGGGCCTTCAATTACCCAGTCTTTTACGTCTTTCTTTTCAAACCGGCACTCGTTACAGATCCAGCCGGTTTTGCCGTCTTCTGTATTCATGATCTCACCCCACTGATCTTTACGGGCAGTTACACGTAATACTTCATCACCACGTTTCCAAAGAGTTACCTTACCACAGCATTTATCGCAGTCGCGATGCGCATCTTCGGGCTTAGTAAACCAAACACGGTTTTTAAAGCGGAAGGTTTTATCAGTTAAAGCACCTACAGGGCATACGTCAATCACGTTGCCTATAAAATCATTGTCCAGCGATTTCTCAATATAGGTAGCGATCTCTGCATGGTCGCCACGGTCTAAAACACCATGCGACCGCTTATTGGTTACCTGGTCGGCTGTAAACACACAACGGTAGCACAGAATGCAGCGCGTCATATGTAACTGGATATACTGACCCAGGTTGTGTTTTTTAAAAGTTCTTCTTTTAAACTCGTAGCGGGTACCTTCCTTACCGTGCTCATAACTCAGGTCCTGCAAATGGCATTCGCCTGCCTGGTCGCAAATAGGACAGTCTAACGGATGGTTTAACAATAAAAACTCAACTACTCCTGCGCGGGCATCCAACACACGCTGGCTGGTTACGCTTTTTACCTCCATGCCATCCATAACGCCGGTACGACAGCTGGCTACCAGCTTGGGCATCGGGCGCGGGTCTTTTTCAGATCCCTTGCTTACTTCTACCAGGCAGGTGCGGCATTTACCACCACTGCCTTTTAAAGGGGTATAGAAGCACATTGCAGGAGGCGTTACATCACCCCCGATCAGACGTGCCGCCTGTAATATAGTTGTACCAGGATCCACCTCAACAGATATATTATCTATTGTAACCTTCATTTTAGGAGGCGCTTCCTTTTTGATTTCTTCTGCCATAGTTATATTTCACGCAAAGTAGCATAAGGTGCTACGTTGCGACGTTTATAAGTTATTAACTATCCTATGAATAACGTAAGTAAACCCTTTCTCTGAAGTTCTTAGGCTGGAACCACTTCCCTTGCATCGGCGTAATGCGCCAATCCAAAGTTCCTTACCTGTGCTTCAGCTGCGTTGGTAATATGCCACTCAAACTCATCGCGGAAATGACGTATCGCTGCTGCTACCGGCCATGCTGCTGCGTCACCCAACGGACAAATCGTATTCCCTTCTATTTTGCTTTGAATATCCCAGAGCAGGTCGATATCACTCATTTTGCCCTGGCCTTTATCCAGCCTTAGCAAAAGCTTTTCCATCCAGCCGGTTCCCTCTCGGCAGGGCGAGCATTGTCCGCAGCTTTCGTGGCGATAGAAGCGGGCCAGGGTATAGGTATGTTTTACGATACACTGGTCTTCATCAAAAACAATAAATCCGCCACTACCCATCATTGTACCGGTTTGAAAGCCGCCATCAGCAAGACTTTCATAGTTCATCATCCTTTGTTCTCCCTTAGCCGTCTTCAATAAAAGATTAGCCGGAAGAATAGGTACCGATGATCCGCCGGGAATACAGGCTTTCAACCTTTTACCCTTGGCGATACCGCCACACCATTCATCACTATAAATAAACTCTTCCACCGAAATGGTCATATCAATTTCATAAACACCAGGCTTATTGATATTACCACAGGCAGATATTAATTTGGTGCCGGTAGATTTGCCTACACCAATTTTTGCATATTCTTCTCCGCCTTCATTAATGATAGGAACTACAGCTGCAATACTCTCTACATTGTTTACTACTGTAGGCCGGTCCCATGCACCTTTTACAGCAGGGAAGGGGGGCTTGATACGGGGATTACCTCTTTTACCTTCCAACGATTCCAGCAACGCGGTTTCTTCTCCGCAGATATAGGCACCCGCGCCACGTTGCACGTGAATATCGCAATCAAATCCGCTACCCAATATGTTTTTGCCAAGGAAACCATTATTATGCGCCTCTTGTATAGCCTGCTCCAGTATATCTACAATCCATGCGTATTCGCCACGGATGTATATAAAGGAGGTATTACTGCCTAATGCATAGGAAGCTACAATAATACCTTCTATCAAAAGGTGAGGAATGAATTCCATCAGGTATCGGTCTTTGAAGGTACCGGGTTCACTCTCATCCGCGTTTACCACCAGGTGGCGGGGTACGCCTTCCGGTTTGGCCAGGAAGCTCCATTTCATACCGGTAGGGAAGCCTGCGCCGCCACGGCCCCTGAGTCCCGATTTTTTTACTTCCTCGGTAACATCATCAGGCCCCATTGTTTTCAATGCTTTCTCCACGCTGCGGTAACCACCTTCGCGGCGATAAGTATCGAAATACCGGATACCCTCTACATGTGCTTTTTCTAATAATAGTTTTCTACCCATTTTATATTTTCCTAAACGAGAGATTTAATTTGCTTTTGCCCTGCACTCTTCAATAATCGCATCTACTTTTTCTTTGGTAAGATGTTCTTTATAAAACTTACCCATTTGCATCATCGGCGCATAGCCACATGCTCCCAGGCATTCTACTGCTTTTAATGTAAAGAGCCCGTCGGCCGTAGTTTCTCCTGGTTTGATGTTCAGCTTTTCGCCGATATATTCTATTATATCGTCACTGCCGTTGATCATGCAGGGACCTGTCTGGCATACTTCAAACATGTATTTACCTACTGGTTTCAGGTTGTACATGCTATAAAAAGAAGCCACCTCGTACACTTCAATCGGTTCAATATTCAACAAAGAAGCCACGTAATCCATTGTTTCAACGCTTAACCAGCCGTATTGCTCCTGTGCCAGGTGCAGCAGCGGGATCAGGGCACTTTTTTGCCTGCCCTCGGGATAGCGGGCTATTATTTTATCAACTTTTTGCAAGTTTTCTTGAGAAAATTGAACCATATCTTGTTGTTATTAAAAGACGAAGTTAAAAATCATTGCGGCCTGTAAATATGATTACAGACAGGAACCGGTTTTCAGTTCGTCATTTTTTATGTTTTTAAGCATCCATTTCGCCTGCAATCAGGTTCAATGAAGACATCACCAAAATTGCGTCACTCAGCATTCCACCCTTTACCAACTCCTCAAAAGCCTGGTAATAAATAAAGCAGGGACGTCTGAAGTGCAACCTGTAAGGGCTTCTGCCCCCATCACTTATAAAATAATATCCCAGCTCGCCGTTTCCTGCCTCAATAGAATGGTATACCTCACCTTTGGGCATATCTATCTCACCCATAATAATTTTAAAATGCCATATCAGCGCTTCCATTTTTGTGTATACATCTTTCTTTTTAGGAAGATAGTACTCAGGAATGTCTGCATGATAAACTGTTGCCGCTTCACCTTTGAGATCGTTCAGCTTTTGCATGGCTTGTTCAATAATGCGCAGGCTCTGCCACATTTCGGCATTTCGCACCTGGAAACGATCATAACAGTCGCCGGTAGAACCCACAGGCACATCAAAATCAAATTCTTCATAACTGCTGTAGGGAGCAGTTACCCGCACATCGTAATCAACACCTGCAGCACGCAGGTTAGGCCCGGTAAAGCCGTAATTCAAAGCTTTTTCAGCAGATATACCCCCTACACCCATGGTACGCTCCATAAAAATGCGGTTGCGGGTAAAAAGATTTTCGAATTCCTTTAAAACTGCAGGATACTCTTTTAAGAATTTTTCTATTTTCTGGAACGCCGTGTCATTGAAGTCTCTTTCAAAACCACCGATACGCCCCATATTGGTAGTAAGCCTCGATCCGCAGATCTCCTCATAAATCTCGTAAATCAACTCGCGATACTGCATCACGTACAGGAAACCAGTGTAGGCGCCCGCGTCTACACCCATAATCGAACTACAGATCAAATGATCGGCTATACGCGCCAGTTCCATTACAATAATGCGTAAATAATCAACACGCTTGGGTGTTTTTACACCTAAAAGCTTCTCACAGGTTAAATGCCAGCCCATATTATTTAAGGGCGCCGAGCAATAATTCAACCTGTCTGTTAAAGGAGTGATCTGGTATAAAGGCCTGCGTTCTGCAATTTTCTCGAAGGCCCGGTGAATATAGCCGACGGTAGCGTCTGACTTTACAATCTTTTCGCCATCCAGCTCTATAATATTTTGAAATACTCCATGTGTGGCCGGGTGTGTTGGCCCCAGGTTGAGAGTAGTAGTCTGTTTTTCGATACTACCCGCAGGGAGGTTTATATTTTGATGTATGTCTGACATTTGATATGATATCTGCTTTGTCGTTATAGTCGTTTTCCTATTGAACTCTTTTTTTCTTGTTCCTGATTAACAGCACTACACCCAGGATAAAAGAAACGGCTACTGCTGCTTCCAATACTATCAGCCAATCATCACTTTTCATCTTCAGCTATTGTACCCCGTACTGTCTTTTCTGTTCCGAAACCCAGCATGCCGCCTCTTCCAAACATTTCATCATCCTTATCGGTACGGCTTTGATCTTCCAACGGGTATTCCTTCCGCATAGGGAAGTAATCCATTTCGTCTACGTTTAAAATCCTGATCAGGTTGGGATGGCCGATAAAGTTAATGCCGTAAAAATCATAGGTTTCCCGCTCCATCCAGTTGGCTGCAGCGAAAATCCCTGTTGCGGTATAAATATCTGGCTTTGCAATGCTGGTGTATACTTTAAAGCGTACCCGTATATTTTCTTTAATATTATGTAAATGGTAAACTACCGCTAATTCTGCCCCAAGCCTGTCCGGGTAATTTACCCCGCACAGGTCGGTAAGAAAGTTGAAATTCAGTTCATCTTCCTGTAAAAAGTTCAGGATTTTAAGATTGATCTCTTTATCAGCGTCAAAACTGAGGATATCAAAGCTGGTTTCGAAGTTGAAAACCTGCTCTCCGAATTTATCAGTAAGTTTTTGCTGTATGAGTTCGTTAGTTATTGCCATTTTTAAATAAACTGTAAGTATTTAGTACAGAGTATTTAGATTGCCAGTTATTTAGTATCAGGGTAATTGCTCTTTGTACTAAATACTAAAAATCTAGCCTCTATTGTATGCCATAGCTTTCCAGCAGGGCTTTATATTGTTCACTGTTTCTTCTGCGCAGGCTTTCTTTGCCAATTAAATCCTGTATACGCATTACACCGTCCAGTATCGCTTCCGGTCGGGGAGGGCAGCCGGGTACGTATACATCCACGGGCACCACCTGGTCAATTCCCTGTAAAACGCTATAGGTGTCGAAAATGCCGCCGCTGCTGGCGCAGGCGCCAACTGCTATAACCCAACGGGGCTCCGCCATTTGCAGGTATACCTGTTTTACAACGGGTCCCATTTTCTTCGCAATCGTTCCCATAACCATCAAAAGGTCGCATTGACGCGGAGAAAATCCAACCCGCTCGCTGCCGAAACGGGCTAAATCGTAAGTGGCCCCCATGGTAGCCATAAACTCGATACCACAACAGGAGGTTGCAAACGGCAAAGGCCAGATCGAATTCTTTCTGGCCAACCCGATTACGCTATCCAGCGTAGTGGCAAAAAATCCCTGTCCCTCGTGGCCCGCAGGCATTTCAGCCATGCTGATATCGGCCTCGAGAGGTTTTTTCTTTATGTTGTATGAAACTGGTCTCATATTAACCAAACCCCGGAAAAGGGCATTTTGTTTCAACCTTACAGTGAAACTTAGTTAAAAATATTAATTAATCTCCCGTTGGTACGGGCGATTCTAGTCTTCCCATTTTAACGCGCCTTTCTTAATAATGTAGGTAAAGCCACATAAAAAGAAAGCAACAAACATCAATACAGCGTAAAAACCACTCCAGCCAAGGTCTTTAAAATTAACGGCGTAAGGATAGAAGAAAATTACTTCTACATCAAATAATACAAAAAGGATTGCCGTTAAAAAGTACTTGATGGCCATGGGTTGGCGTGCGTCTCCGTGCGATTCGATACCACTTGCGAAGTTTTCGAGTTTATCCTTTGTTTTACGTTTGGGGCCTAAGAAATGTGTAAGAATAACCAGTGCAATTATAAGACCCGCGGCAAAAACAAGTTGCAAGCCAATCGGTAAAAAAGACTGTGCCGTATTATCAGTAACAACGGTTTTTAGTAAATAAACCATATCTTTTAGTAATGCGCAAAAATAAGGCAGGTAGGTCAATTAACCTCACAGAGTGTGAATAATTTACTGATATTCTAATTCTAAATTAATAGTACATAAAAAAACACCCCACAAAGTGGGGTGTTCGGTATAAAGAAAAGTTATACTTATTTTTTAGGCCCGCTTGCCGGGGTTTTGGTAGAATCTGCTGCAGGTGTAGCGCCCGGAGTTGTTCCTCCTGCGGCTGGGGCACCTGGAGTACCTCCTAATCCTTTAATATACTCGGCCACCTGTGCTTTTGCACTTGGATCATCGGCATTATCATGAGCTATATGCAGATATTTCAAGCCATTCTGGCTGTCTTTTTTCTCATTGATAAAGAAAATTGCCAGAGCAAGCGCTGTTTTAAAAATTTCAGCTCTTTTAGGTGTAGCGGCTGTTGTATCATTGGGCGATTTCAGGAAATTGATATACTTCTCGCCATCCGGAACCATGATATTTTGAGCGTTGGTAGAATCAAATATCTTACTGCTACCGTAAGCCAGCATATAGCCATAGTTCCAGTTAGGGAATTTGGTACGTGCCGCATCAAATACTTTCCATGCTTTATCATATTGGCCCGATTTGTAATAACCGGTGTAGCCTGCATTAAAAAAGTCATTAATGGTTAATTTATCCGCGGGTTTAACTTCAAGTATTTTAGCATATAAATCACCTGCTAAAACGCCCCTGCCTGCTTTGGCAAATAATTGCGCACCTTCTTCAAGAATTTTAGCTTTACCAATTGCAGTTGTATCCATTGCAGCTGCATCCATAAAGGCTTTAACTACCTGTGCTTCTTTACCGGGAGTGGTAGAATAGGCAATTGCCATTAAGCTGTAATCTTTAGGAACAATACCATCTTTGGTCTGATTCTTAAAATAATCTTCTACAAAAGGAATGGCTGCCGCTGTATCCTTATTTTCGATCAAACTATAAGCGATCAGTTTATAAACCAGTGGGTTGGTTTGCTCTCCCGCTTTAGCAATGATGTCTTTACCGGTGGTGATTGCCCCTGTATAATTTTTTGTAAAATATGCGCCAACAGCTTTAAAATACTCGTTATTGGGGCTTGGAGGTAACAGTGCTACCATTTTATCACCATATGGTTTTGCCTTGGCGATATCTTGCGCGGTATAAGTATAATAATCGTACAAGTCATTCAAGGCAGGATAGTAAGCCGGGTTAGCAGCCAATGCTTTTTCTAATGTTTGCACATATAGCTCCGTATTATTCTGCGACTTAAAGATCATCGCTTTTCTATACTCGGCTTTACCAAATGTAGGATCGGCATTGATCGCATCCTGGTATAAAACAAAGGCTTTGCTGCCATCGCCCGGGTTGGCTTTCAAAGTAGCATCTGCCAGGTTGGTATTAATATCTGCCAATAATTTTGGATCACGGCTTTTTTCCTTCATGCCCATTACCAGGTTCTTAGCCTCTTCCAGCTTGGCAACCGCATATTTAATATCGCCTACTTTGTCGATATTGTTATAAACCCTGGTTATTGCGTTACCAACCGCATTTAAGATTTTTGCCTTGTCTTCATCTTTCTTGCCCGCCGCAGCAATAGCTGCCTCAAAGCTTTGCCCTGCTTCGGCTGCTTTGTTTTCCAGCAATAATGAATGGCCTTTGGCTACAAGCGTATAAGCATCTCCTGGCTTGGCCGCTATTGCTTTATCAACAGCTGCTTTGGCCAAAGCACCTTTTCCCAGTGCAAAATATGACTCAGCCAACCAGTAAGCGGCCTCTTGCTTATCGCCATGCTTTTCCAGTATACTTACTGCAGAGGCATAGTTGCCGTTATAGTAAGCTTTAACACCATCCTCTACGGACTGTGCATACACCCCGGCGTTCAGTAATACTCCAAGTGCGAGCAGATGGATTGTTTTCTTCATCATCTTTCTTGTTTTGTAGTTGTTTAAATAAGAAGTTGTAAATATAATTTTTTTATCTTTTATATCGAGTCTTCATTTAATTGTATAGGTCGTATAACATAATACCGTCTTCCCGGCATCAAATAGGCCCTTTTAAATATAAGTTGCCCGATCTCGGTGGCCATTAATTCTGCAAACCCTGTGCCTAACCCTCTGTACTTTTCCTTAACTATATACGTAAGATCTCTCGTCATGGGATATACCCGGCCATATAAATTAGCCTGTACCGGCAATATATAATTTCCTGTGCTATCCGTACTTTTTAAACGGCAAATTTTAACTTTTTTTAAGAAGCTCGATTGATTCTCGTCATCCGGGTTGCCTATCCAGCTCACGCCCACAAATCCTATGGCATTGGGATTTTGCGCCACGTAATTGATCACCGAATCACTGGTTCGGGCTGCAACCGCCCGGTTGGTGAGTTTCGTTCCCTTCATTACAGAATCGACGATATATCTCACGCTGCTGGTTGCTTTTACCCCATCAAATACAGGTATCAGCGGACGGCTGTAGGTGCCCGCAAGAATGTTCCTGATATCGTTCATGTCAAATTCCGTTTCTTTTGATCCCGGGTGAACAATAACCGCTATGGCATCCCTGGCCACAGGCAGTTGATCAACGGTTACTTTCAACGAGTCTGATATTTTCCTGCTTTCCCCTTCTGTAAGCACAATCGTAGATATTACCATCCTGATGCTATCATTCCAGAGATCTTTAATGCAGTCTGCTTCCGGCTTGTACTGCACATTTATCTTAGTTCCGAAATTGTTCGACTCGTACACTTTCACCAGCTCGTCAACAATCGGCTTGAACGATTCGTCGGCGCTGATAGTAATCGTGCCTCTTCCCGGGGTATCGGGGAGCTCGTCTCTTCTTTCTTTGTCTGATTTGCAGGAAGCCGACAGTAGAATTATTAAAAAAAGTATACCTGTATAAATGCAACGCATTTGTAAATTCTATTTAAAATATTTTTTTTTGTATCCCCTGTATATTCTCCAGCATCCGTAAAGAATGGCCACTACCCCGTAAATTTTATCGAACACATCCGGTGGGTACAGTTTATTTAACCTGATATCAAAAGAAAACCTGAAAAGCAGAAATAGTCCGATGCAAATGATCACTATCCCCATTGCATAGTCCAGCACAGACCTTACATTAGACGTTTGCCTGTTTCGCCGCTGTTCATATTCTTCGTTTGTTTTAAGATTCATGATATTATTGGTATCCGGCAAGATAAAAAACTTTTCTTTTTAGACGCAAAATGTTTCAATGTCCATATTTAATTGTGTTTGACAAATGTTAATAAATCCACATTAAAACAAACAGTACTTTTGCTTTTTATGTACTTTATTAAAACGCCATTCTGGTTAAAGAAAATATTTAATGCTTATACCTGGGATGTAAATACGGCACATAAAGAGCTGTATCTCACCTTTGACGACGGACCGCATCCTGTAGCTACTCCTTTTGTACTGCAGCAGCTGGCCGAATTTAACGCCAAAGCCAGCTTTTTTTGCCTGGGGAAAAATGTACTGGAATATCCCGGCATTTACCGTGAAATAATAGATAGGGGGCACACGGTAGGCAATCATACACATAATCATTTAAATGGCTGGAAAACGCCTTATGATGTCTACATCAACAATGTGCACCAGGCATCTGTTCATATACCGTCGGGGTTGTTCAGGCCTCCTTACGGGCGAATCAGCAGGAGGGCCGGGAAATTGCTCAGGCGGCAGGGATTTGATGTGGTAATGTGGGATGTGCTGAGTGGTGATTTTGACCGTAGCCTGAGCCCTTCAAAATGTAAGAACAATGTGATCAATAATGCCGGCAAAGGCTCTATTGTTGTATTTCACGACAGTGAAAAAGCATTCCCCAACCTGCAATATGCTTTACCCGAAGTATTGAATTATTTCCATGCAAAGGGTTTTGTTTTTAAAGGCCTGGGCGACAATTAATTGAAAAGAAAAGGGCCCTGGGTAAATACCCGAGCCCGATTTTTAATCCGTACCCTATGAAAACTTGCGATGAAGTTAATTTTTTTTGTACACATAATAAAAAAGAAAATTATATTTTAGTTAATATCTAAAATATAAGACGAAAAATTAGAAAATGTTTATCGATACGCACGCTCATGTATATTCAGAGCAATTTTTAGGCGATAAAAGTGAATTTTTAGAAAGAGCGGCTTTGTCAAATGTGTCTACCATTCTTATGCCCGCTATTGATGCTCAAACCCATGCGGCGATGCTGGAAATGGAAGCTTCAGGGCCGGTTAAGTGCATTAGTATGATAGGATTACATCCCTGTTCTGTGAAAGAAGATTTTGAGCGGGAACTTGAGATAATCGATCATTATTTGAGGAACAGGAAGTTTGTAGCCCTGGGTGAAACAGGGCTTGATTTTTACTGGGACACCACCTTTAAGGAGCAGCAATATCAGGCTTTTGAACGCCAGATCGAATGGGCCATACAGTATGATCTTCCTATTGTCATCCATAGCCGCAGCTCAACAAAAGAGTGTATTGATTTGGTAGCCCGCTATGTAAACAGGGGGCTGAAGGGAGTGTTTCATTGTTTTGGAGGCAGCAGGGAGGAAGCTAACCAAATTATAAATCTGGGATTTTACCTCGGTATTGGCGGCGTGCTTACCTTTAAAAAATCAGGCTTAGATGAAGTGATAAAACAGGTGGGACTCGAAAGGGTGGTGCTGGAAACCGATACGCCCTACCTGGCACCGGTGCCTTACAGGGGAAAGAGAAATGAACCCTCGTATATCCCGCTGATAGCACAAAAATTATCAGAAGTAATGGGAGTGACAATAGACGAGATTGCTGAGATTACCACAAATAATGCGAAAAAATTATTTAATTTATAGTGTAAGAAGCTTATTTTTGCACCCCTTTTACGGAGACGTGTCCGAGTGGTTGAAGGAGCACGCCTGGAAAGTGTGTATACGGGCAACCGTATCGCGAGTTCGAATCTCGCCGTCTCCGCCAAATGCTAAGGCGCTGATCTACAGCGCTTTTTTCATGTAATAAGATGGTTAAATCCTACCCTGCCCGCATGCTCTCCTGTTGCCGGTAAATCCTTGATAATTAGTTTTCTATTTTAGAACGTTAATAACGGCATCCAATTTGCGTACTAATTAAACTTTTTATTCATCTTATATTAAATACCCGTTATGAAGCAGTTTTTATTGATACTGATTGTAGGTTGCCTGTTTTTTTCCTGTGCACCCGCATACCATCCGGGCCATGGCCACCGGATGCCACCCGGCCAGGCCAAAAAAGTATACGGTACAAAATCGGCCAAGCCTTTTGCCCCTGGTCAGCAAAAGAAGCATCGCAGGTAAAAGAGGTATTTTGATATTCTATATTAGTTTTGAGGCATGGATGCAGAAGATTTGTTTTCGGATTTCGAGCGTGCAGCGTATTATAAGCGGCGACTCAGGGCAAGAGGGGCGCTGATGCTTGTGTATTCGCTTGTCTCTTTTGTATTAGGTATGCTGGTAATGTTATTGATCCTGTTATTTACCTAAGCGAGGTATATAATTACTACGCGGAGGATAGTTCCATTTTTATCTGAAAGCTTTGAAGACTAAAAAAGCACCTCCTTCGAGAAAAATTTAATGTAGGTTTGCTGGTATGCAAATGAAATCTTCGGCAGCCGGATCTGCCGGCTTGCGTTTCCGCGAGGCCATAAAAAATGAAAATCCGTTACAGATTGTTGGTGCAATAAATGCCAATCATGCTTTACTGGCCACCCAGGCTGGATTTAAAGCTATTTATCTGTCGGGTGGCGGGGTGGCTGCCGGTTCCTTAGGTATCCCGGATCTGGGTATTACTAATCTCGATGATGTATTGATCGATGTAAACCGCATCACTAATATTACCGATACGCCTTTAATGGTGGATGTTGATACGGGTTTTGGTGCTTCCGCATTTAATATTGAGCGCACTGTTAAATCGCTGATCAAGGCGGGAGCCGCTGCATTGCATATTGAAGACCAGGTGGGGGCTAAGCGTTGCGGGCACCGGCCGGGAAAAGAAGTCGTAAGCAAGGAAGAAATGGTAGACAGGCTGAAAGCCGCTGCCGATGCACGTTTTGACGAAGATTTTGTAATTGGCGCGCGTACCGATGCTTTTGCCAACGAAGGCTTTGAAAAAACACTGGAGCGGGCGGTAGCGTATAAAGAAGCCGGCGCCGATTTTATTTTCGCAGAGGCTGTGCCCGATCTTTCTTACTACCAGAAATTTGTAGATGCAACGGGTATACCCGTGCTGGCCAATATCACCGAGTTTGGCATGATACCACTGTATACAATTGATGAATTAAGAGATGCCGGAGTTGGCTTGGTACTTTATCCCTTATCGGCTTTCCGTGCGGCCAATAAGGCTGCGCAAAATGTATATGCGCATATCCGCAAAGATGGAACACAAAAGAATGTGCTGGATACCATGCAAACCCGGCAGGAGTTGTACGAAAGCATCAACTACTACGAGTATGAAAGGAAGATGGATGAGCTTTTTAAGAAGAAGTAATTTATAAATAAAATAACGATGGCTGCCACAAACGAAACAACCACATTCAAACCCAAGAAAAGCGTCTCTCTGTCTGGTGTTGCGGCGGGCAACACTGCCCTATGCACCGTGGGAAAAAGCGGCAATGACCTGCATTACCGCGGGTATGATATTAATGACCTGGCTGAAAAAGCGAGTTTTGAAGAAGTTGCCTATTTGCTTATTCACGAAAAATTGCCTACTACTCCTCAGTTAAAAGCTTACCAGGCCAAGCTGAAATCTCTAAGAGGATTGCCGGATGTGATTAAGAAAGTGCTGATGCAGATCCCGGCAGCAGCCCATCCGATGGATGTGTTAAGAACATATACCTCTGTTTTGGGAACCACGCTGCCGGAGCGGGAAGATCATAACGTAGCAGGAGCAAGGGATATAGCCGATAAATTGCTGGCATCTTATTCATCCGCTTTATTGTTCTGGTATCACTATTCACATAATGGCAGGCAGATAGAAGTAGAAACCGATGATGATACGGTTGGCGGGCATTTCCTGCATTTGCTTCACGGCGTAAAGCCATCCGATAGTTGGGTAAGCGCTATGCAGGTGTCGTTAAACTTATACGCAGAGCACGAATTCAATGCCTCCACTTTTACCAGTCGTGTTATTGCGGGAACAGGTTCTGATATGTATTCGGCAATAGCGGGCGCTATAGGGGCGTTGAGAGGTCCTAAGCATGGTGGCGCCAACGAAGTAGCTTTTGAAATACAAAGCAGGTATGGAAGTGCCGATGTGGCCGAGGCCGATATCAGGCTAAGATTAGAAAAAAAGGAAGTGATCATCGGTTTTGGCCATCCGGTGTATACGATCGGAGATCCGAGAAACGGTATCATTAAGAAAGTTGCCGAAGCATTGTCCAGGGAAGCAGGAGATATGCAGTTATATTCTATAGCTGAGCGATTGGAAAAGGTAATGTGGGATGAAAAGAAAATGTTTCCCAACCTGGATTGGTTTTCGGCGGTTGCTTACCATATTATGGGAGTGCCTACGGCAATGTTTACACCATTGTTTGTGGTATCGCGTATTACGGGTTGGAGTGCCCACGTAATCGAACAGCGGTTAGACGGAAAGATCATCAGGCCCAGTGCTAATTATACCGGACCTGAACATTTAGAATTTATACCTATTGGGAATAGATAATAGACAATAGATGACAGATCATGGACAATGGTCTGTCGTTTCAACAAATAACATTCAACTCTTTAACTAAAAATGTCATCTTACATTTCAAATGAAAGGCCGCAGCCAGACCAGGTTTTGGCCGATATTGCTGACTATGTTTTAAACTATGAGATCAAAAGCCAGCTGGCGTTAAAAACTGCCTACTATTGCTTGTTGGATACGCTTGGGTGTGGTTTTGAGGCATTGACTTATCCGGCCTGTACCAAACTATTAGGTCCGGTGGTGCCCGGCACTATTGTTCCCAATGGAGCTAAAGTACCTGGTACGAACTTTCAGCTCGACCCGGTGAAAGCCGCATTTGATATCGGCGCCATTATTCGCTGGCTCGACTTTAACGATACCTGGCTGGCGGCAGAATGGGGGCACCCCTCCGATAACCTGGGAGGTATACTGGCAACGGCTGATTGGTTGTCGCGCACCCGCATTGCCGAAGGTAAAGCGCCCTTAACCATGATGGAGGTATTGCACGCTATGATAATGGCCCACGAAGTACAGGGTGTATTAGCGCTTGAAAATTCTTTTAACCGGGTAGGGCTGGACCATGTTATACTGGTAAAAGTGGCTTCTACCGCGGTGGTAGGTAAGCTGCTGGGCCTGAACCGCGAGGAGCTGATCAATGCGGTTTCGCTTGCTTTTGTAGATGGCCAGGCTTTACGTACGTACAGGCATGCGCCTAATACCGGTAGCCGTAAGTCCTGGGCGGCGGGCGATGCTACTTCCAGGGCTGTGCGCCTTGCTTTAATTGCTCAAACAGGCGAAATGGGATATCCCTCTGTACTGACCGCCAAAACCTGGGGCTTTTATGATGTTTCATTTAAAGGAAACCCGTTTACCTTTCAAAGAGATTATGGTACCTATGTAATGGAGCATATTTTGTTCAAGATATCCTTTCCCGCAGAATTTCATTCTCAAACAGCGGTAGAGGCGGCTATGACGCTTCACAGCCAATTAAAAGCGCTGGGTAAAAGCAGCGACGATATCAAGCGGATCATTATCCGCACCCACGAAGCGGCAATACGGATTATCGACAAAAAAGGTCCTTTAAATAACCCGGCCGACCGCGATCACTGCATTCAGTACATGGTGGCAGTACCCCTGATCTTTGGGCAGTTAACAGCCGCTGATTATGAAGACGCGGTTGCGGCTGATGAAAGGATAGACGTTTTAAGGGACAAAATATTCTGCGTACAGGATACCCAATTTACCCTGGATTATCATGATCCTGAAAAAAGATCCATAGCCAATGCCCTTACCTTAGAATTAAACGACGGGACTGTGTTAGATGAAATAGTGGTAGAATATCCTATCGGGCATAAACGCAGGCGGGAAGAAGGTATCCCCAAGTTGATAGAAAAGTTTAAGATCAATGTAGCCCGTATTTTTGAAGGAGCACAGCAGGAGCAGATCCTGAAAATCGGTCTTGATTATGACGCCCTCGCGTCGATGAAAGTGAATGAGTTTGTGGATTTGATGGTGAAAGCGTCGTGAATTGAATGCCCCGCATTTTAAATACTGGCAGGCTGTTATAGGTACAGCCTGCTTTTTTTATCCGGGGAGCAGGAAATCTTCCCTATTATCCGGTGTAATAACCCTGCAGCCGGTGCCCGGATAATTAGTGGTAAACGTTGACGAAATCGGGCTTTAGCATTTTTAGACCATTTGAATTTATAAGCAGCCATGCCCGTCTCCGTTTCTTCTACCAGGTCAATTTCCTGCTGCTGAGTAGTACGCCAATCATAATTATTTTGGATTTATCAGTTATTTTATTTGGGAAAGTTCTTAATTTGGGATGGCAGTAAGAAAATTATGTTACACCGGAATGAGCTGGTTTTAAGGCTGCTTGCCTAATTATGATGGTAATACCCGATTTTTGCGCCGGAACAAATGATAACCTGTTGGGTGCTTTCCGTACCATATTTTTAATCGCTATCTGTTTTTTTTTAACCGCAAAAGCGCAGGGACAGTATCCTGCTAATGGCTCTGGCAATTTAAGGCACAAACCCATAGCAGTAGCTCCCGGTACCGGTTTTACACTGGATACCCTTAGTATCATTCCCAGCAGCTTTAGAATAGATGGCATTGACAGTATTCAATATACGCTGGATTATACTAATGCTGTACTGTATTGGAAATTGCCGCCAACGGATTCTGTAGTTTGGGTTACGTACCGCGTTTTCCCTTTTAAGCTGAACCGGGCATTGCAACGTATGAACTTCGACAGCCTGGTATTGTTCTCCGCTGCGCCAATAAGGGCACCTTACAATAAAGCTGACCGTCAAAAAGAGCTGTTTAATTTCGGAACTATTAATGCCCAGGGAAGTTTTGGACGACAGGTAGGTTTTGGAAACAACCAGGATCTTATACTGAACTCTAATTTAAACATACAGTTAAATGGTATGCTGGCAGACAGCATAGAGCTGCAGGCTGCTATTACCGATAACAATGTGCCTATTCAGCCAGACGGCAACACGCAGCAGCTGAACGAATTTGATGAAGTATACATTCGCTTTAAGAAAAAGAACTGGCAGCTGAATATTGGTGATATGGACCTGCGCGAGGACCGAAACTATTTTTTAAAATTCTATAAAAGGCTGCAGGGTATTTCTTTCCAGACGATCAATAATATTTCAAAGAATACCCAATCCAATACTTTAGTGAGCGGATCTATTGCTAAGGGAAAGTTTACACGTAATGTTTTGCAGGGGCTGGAGGGGAACCAGGGGCCTTACAGGCTTTCTGGAGCCAATGGCGAAGCTTTTTTTATTATACTGGCTAATACAGAAAGAGTTTTTATTGATGGTGAACTGTTGCAGAGAGGGGAGGATCAGGATTACGTTATTAATTACAACACGGCCGAGATCACATTTACACCCAGGCGTATGATCTCGAAAGACAGCCGTATACAGGTAGAATTTGAATATGCTGACAGGAACTTCCTGAACACCAACCTGTACGCTATGCAGGAGGTTGACTTTAACAGGAAGGTAAAATTGAGAGTAGGATATTTTAATAACAGCGATGCTAAAAACTCCTCTATCAACCAGGTACTGGATACACGGCAAAAACAATTTCTTTTTAATATAGGCGACAGTGTGCAAAATGCACTCTATCCATCTGCACTCATGGATACCTTAACCGCCGGCAAGATACTATATGAACGCGTTTATGATACGGTTGATAATGTAGTTGATTCTTTTTACCGGTACTCAACCAATCCTGAGACAGCCAAATTTAACCTTGCTTTTACCGATGTGGGTTTTGGACGGGGGGATTATATAACAGATAATGGCAACGCAAACGGTAAAGTATTTGTATATGTGCCGCGTGCAAACGGCATAAAGCAAGGCAATTATGACCCGGTAATTTTATTGGTAGCTCCGCGCAGGCAGCAGTTACTGACATTGGGGGTAGACTATAATATTTCTGATGCGACTGTTTTAAAAACAGAGGTAGCTACCAGTAAATATGATGTAAATACATTGTCTTCTTTAAATGATAATGATGATAACGGTTATGCTGCCAAATTAAACCTGGTCAATAGTTTTTTGTTGAAGGAAAAGAATAAGCTGCGCCTTATAAGTTCACTGGATTATGAATATGTGCAGCAAAAGTTCCAGCCTTTGGAGCGCCTCAGGGATGTTGAATTTACAAGGGATTGGGGGCTTCCGCTGGTAGCGCAACGTGCTACAGAAAACATTGTAAAAGCCGCAACAGGTTTACGGGCCGATAATGGCAATAGCATACAATATGCATTCACTAACTACAACAGGAGCGACGATTATAACGGATTTCAAAATGCCCTCACGCAGTTTACCAACTGGAGAAAATGGAGCTTAAATAATCAGTTTGTTTTAACCAATTATAAAACGAGTACGTACGACGGATATTTTCTAAAACCTATTGTTGATATCAGTAAAAAAATATCCTGGATGGATAACTGGATCATTGGCGGCCGGTATACCCTGGAAGAAAATGTTAATCGCAATACTGTCAACGATTCATTGAATTTTACTTCTTTTTCTTTTGACACCTACACTGCCTATTTAAAATCCAACCCGGAAAAAAGAAACAGGTACGGTATTAATTTTTATACGCGAAGTGATAAGTACCCCGTGGGTAAAGAGCTGGTTCGGGGAGACAGGAGTTATAATCTTAACCTGCAGGCTGAATTATTGTCGAATGCGAAGCGGCAATTTTACCTCAATACCACTTTCAGGAAGCTGAAAGTGTACAATGATGAAGTAAGTGCCCAAACGGAAGATAATACGGTGCTTGCCCGCGCTGAATATCAGATGAATGAATGGAACGGCTTTTTAAATGGTAATATTTTATATGAAGTAGGATCAGGGCAGGAGCAAAAACGGGATTATGCCTACCTGGAAGTACCGGCGGGTACAGGACAGTATACCTGGATTGATTATAATGACGACGGTGTACAGCAATTGAATGAATTTGAACTGGCGGCTTTTGCCGATCAGGCAAAATTTATCCGGATTTTTACGCCAACCAATGAATATATAAAAGCCAATTACACCACGCTTAATTATAGTATCAATGTAACGCCTCGTCAATTATGGGGTGGGCAGGCGAAAGGTTTTGCCGGATTTTTATCAAGATGGATATTGACCAGTTCTTTGCAGATTGCTAAAAAATCGATGGCGAGAGGATTATTTGAGTTTAATCCTTTTGGCTATGGGCTGGCCGATACGAACTTAATTACCCAGAATACAACCCTGGCTAATACATTATCCTTTAACAGGCAAAGCACCCAATGGGGCGTTGATGTGAGCAACCTGCGTAATAATAACAAGGCTTTCCTTACTTACGGGTATGAAACCCGGCAAAACAATGAGTGGCTTTTGAAGTACAGGCATTTTCTTTCAGCGTCTCTTACTTTAAACATAAATGCCCTGACGGGCATCAATGCATTGTACACCGATGACGTGCTGTTTGATAACCGTAATTACGAGATCAACAGGAATAACGGGGAACTATTATTGTCTTACATAAAAGGAACATCTTTCCGCATCACCACAGGCTATAAGCGTGAGCATAAGAAAAATGCAGGTATTTATGGTGGGGAAACCTCGCTCTCCAATGCCCTTACTGCTGAAACCAAGTATAACATCCTGCAAAGCGCTTCCGTTACGGGGAAGTTTACTTATAATGGTTTAAAATACAGTGCGGGAACTAATGGCGCGCAAACAACCGTGGGCTATATTATGCTGGATGGATTGCTACCCGGCACCAATCTTTTATGGAACCTTCAGTTAACCAAGCGTCTTTTAAACAACCTGGAACTTAATTTTCAATACGATGGTCGCAAGCCCGGGGCCACCAGGACCATTCATACCGGTAGGGCGTCTATCACAGCGCTGTTTTAAAAGCATTTACTGCCTCATGTACCGGAACAAGCCGTTCCCATCTTCAGCCAGTTGGTAATTAAAGAAAAATCTCCCGGCGCTCCGGGAGATTTTTATATTGAGTTATACAACTATTCCGATTATTTTTTCAGCACTTCCGCCATTGTTTTACCAATATCAGCAGGGCTGCTTACCACATGTATACCGCATTCGCTCATAATTTTCATTTTAGCTTCTGCGGTATCATCAGCTCCGCCTACAATAGCGCCGGCATGGCCCATACGACGGCCGGGAGGTGCAGTTTGACCTGCAATAAAGCCTACAACAGGTTTTTTGTTGCCTGTAGCTTTAATCCAGTTGGCTGCTTCGGCCTCCATACCTCCGCCAATTTCACCGATCATAACGATGGCATCTGTTTCTGGGTCATTCATTAATAATTCTACAGCTTCTTTGGTAGGAGTACCAATAATAGGGTCCCCGCCAATTCCAATAGCAGTGCTGATCCCCAAACCTGCTTTGGCTACCTGGTCGGCTGCTTCGTAAGTAAGCGTACCAGATTTACTTACAATACCTATACGTCCTGGTTTAAATACAAAGCCCGGCATGATGCCTACTTTGCACTCACCGGCGGTAATAACACCCGGGCAGTTAGGCCCGATCAGCCTGGTTTTGGTACCCAGCAAATAATTTTTCACTTTCACCATGTCCTGCACAGGAATGCCTTCTGTAATACAAACTACCAGCTCAATGCCGGCGTCTGTTGCTTCCATTATAGCATCGGCTGCAAAAGCCGGGGGTACAAAAATAATGCTCACATTAGCGTTGGTAGCTTTAACCGCGTCGGCCACTGTATTAAACACCGGCCTCTCCAGGTGCGTGGTGCCGCCTTTATTAGGGGTAACGCCGCCTACCACGTTGGTGCCATATTCTATCATCTGGGTTGCATGAAAAGTACCTTCTGTGCCGGTAAAGCCCTGTACTAACACTTTCGAATCTTTATTTACTAATACTGCCATTTTATAGTTTTTTCTGATTGGTTACAAAAGTAAGGAAACCAGCATGCTAATAAGCTAAATTTTTGCTGATTCCTGCACAAAAAGAGTAGTGATCATTATAAGGGTAGCGTAAGGCAGGGCTAACATTAATACAGGAGGGTTATTCTTTGGGCGCACCTATAATTCCATCGCCGTCCATATCGGTGTTGAATTTTTCTTCCAGGGCATCCCGCACATCTTCGTGTACTTCTTTCGGAATTTCTCCGGTTTCCTGTATAGTGCGCATATTTTTGGCATCCTGCAGGAAATTCGAAGCAAAAATAAAATCGTTAAGCTTTTGATTGTCGCTGTAAATAATTTCTTTATTGGTGCCTTCCCATTCTTTTTCACCCTGGTGCATATAAACGATATGATCCCCAATTTCCATTACACTATTCATATCATGCGTGTTCATGATAGTAGTAGTGTTATATTCCTGCGTGATTTCTTTAATAAGCTTATCAATAACAATAGATGTTTGCGGATCAAGCCCTGAATTGGGTTCATCGCAGAAAAGGTATTTTGGATTTAACACAATGGCCCTTGCCAGCGCCACCCGTTTCTGCATACCACCGCTAATTTCCGCCGGAAATTTCCTGTAAGCATCTTCGTTAAGATTTACCCGGTCCAGCACTTCTTTTACCCTGGCTTTCTTTACCGAATATTTATCGGTAGTGAACATATCGAGAGGAAATATTACATTTTGCTCAACGGTTTGGCTATCGAAAAGCGCTGATCCCTGAAAGAGCATCCCGATTTCTTTTCGGATTGCTTTCTTTTCTTCCAGGGTCATGGTAATATAATTGTGGCCATTGTAGATCACTTCGCCGCGGGTAGGGGGCATAAGGCCAACAATACATTTCATCAATACTGTTTTACCGCTTCCGCTCGATCCGATAATCAGGTTACACTTGCCAGGCTCCATTACCGCATTTACCTCTTTCAGCACCACCTTCTCGCCGAAACTTTTTTTAAGATTTTTTATCTCTATCATGGTACTCCAGTTTTTGAAGCAATGAAATTTTTCAATACTGTTTGCTTATAATAATAGTGCCGATAAAATGTAATCTGCCAGCAGCAACATGATGCAGGAAACCACTACTGCGCGGGTGCTCGACTGACCAATTTCCAGGGCACCACCCTTTACATTATAACCGTAAAAGCAAGGGATACTGGTTATCAGGAACGCGAAGGCGAAGCTTTTGGTTAATGCAAAAAATACATTATAGCCATTAAAGCCCATCAGTAAACCATTGTCGAATATCGACGGATCGATAATGCCTGCCATTGACCCTGCCAGCCGGCCTCCAAAAATACCCAGTACCATCGCCAATATGATCAGCAGGGGTATGGTTAATACGCCCGCTAATATTTTAGGAAGAATCAAATAGGCCTTCGTATTAATACCCATGATTTCCAGGGCGTCTATCTGCTCGCTTACCCGCATATTACCCAGCTCACTGGCTATTTTACTGCCTACTACTCCTGCCAATACAATACAGCTAAGGGTGGGGGCAAATTCCAGTATCACCGTATCACGTACAATTTGAGCAATTGTGGTTTTAGGAATGATAGGAGATACCAGCTGGTAGGCCGTTTGAACAGTAGATACGGCACCAATAAAAACTGAAATAATAGAAATAATACCCAACGATCCAACGCCGATATCATTGCATTGAAGCATGAATTGCTTCCAATACATAGCTCTGTTCTCCGGCATGCGAAACATGCCTTTGAACATCTGGATGTACTGCCCGAATTCTTTAAGTATTTTCAAGAATAAAGTCGTTTAGTTGGATAGTCTATTTTTTCTTTTTGGTGTTACCCTGGTTCTTTTCTGCTTCTGAACCAGCTTTGGCCGACATTGCAGCTGACTTTATCTGAGCATCTGTAACTGCTATTAAAGCCATATTAACAATGTTGTTCACCGTGCTTCCCAGTTGCAACAAATGTACCGGTTTTTTCAGTCCTAAAAGTATAGGCCCTATTGCATCGGTAGAACCTATTTCCTTCAGGATATTATAAGTAATATTACCAGACGCTAAATTAGGGAAGATTAATGTGTTTACTTCTTTTTCAACCAGTTCGCTAAACGGATACATTTCTTTTAACAAACTATTATTAAGTGCCACATTGGCCTGCATCTCTCCATCCACAATCAGGGAAGGATCTTTGAGCTTTACCAGCTCCCTGGCCCTGGAAACCAGCTGGGCCTCCGGCGTACTGCTGCTGCCAAAGTTGGAATAGCTTAACATGGCAATTCTTGGTGTAATATTAAATGCCGAAACCTCTTTGGCCGTTAATAGTACTATTTCAGCCAGCTCTTCGGCTGTAGGATTAATATTTACGGTAGTATCCGCTAAAAATAAAGGCCCTTTGGAGGTCATGATGAGGTACATGCCTGCCACCTTTTTTACGCCGTCTTCGGTACCAATGATCTGGAGCGCAGGCCGGATGGCGTCTGAATATCTCTTTGTTAAACCAGATATCATACAATCCGCGTCGCCGCATTCTACCATCATGCAACCGAAATGGTTTCGGTTTTCCATCAGCTTCGATGCCTCTTCCCGCGTGTAACCCTTACGTGCCCTTTTTTTATAAAAGAGATCCACATATTCTTCCCTTTTGGCTTTAGCTTCATCGCCGCGCGGATTAATCACCGGCATTTCGCTGATATCAATTTTATGCAGATCTGCCAGTTCTTCTATTTTCTTTACATCGCCCAGCAGGGTGGGAAAGCCGATACCTTCGTCCAGCACAATCTGAGCGGCTTTCAGGATATTTACATTATCCCCTTCAGCAAAAACAATACGTTTGGGTGCGCTGCGTGCTTTAGCGCCCAGCACCCGTAAAACCTGGTTGTCCAGGCCCAGGCGTTTGTTCAGGTCGTGCTCATATTGTTCCCAGTTCTCAATATTAATGCGTGCTACACCCGATTCCATAGCTGCCCTGGCTACTGCCGGCGCAACTGTGGATAGTAAACGAGGATCAAGCGGTTTGGGAATAATATAGTCCGGCCCGAAGTGCATATTGTTCTGGTTATAGGCCAGGTTTACAATATCCGGAACCGGCGTTTTGGCCATGTCAGCTAAAGCTTTCACGGCGGCCAGTTGCATTTGGGTGTTGATTTGTGTGGCTCTCACGTCGAGCGCACCCCTGAAGATATAAGGGAAGCCCAGCACATTATTTACCTGGTTAGGATAGTCGCTGCGACCTGTCGCCATGATCACATCTTTCCGTGCTTTGGTGGCTTCTTCCCACGGGATCTCGGGGTCGGGATTGGCCATGGCAAATACAATCGGGTTTTTCGCCATGCTTTTTACCATATCGGCATCTAAAACGTTGGCTGCGCTCAGTCCTATAAATACATCAGCGCCTTTCAGGGCATCCGTCAGCGAAATATCCTTAGGGGCAATCGCAAAAGGAGCTTTAATATCGTCTAATCCTGTGCGGCCTTTATGTAGCGCTCCCTTGCTGTCGAACATAATAAAGTTCTCGGGTTTGGCGCCCATTTGCTGGTATAATAGCACACAGGCCATGGCTGCCGCGCCGGCGCCGTTTACCACAAATTTTGCTTTCTCAATTTTTTTCTTCTGGATTTCGAGCGCATTGAGCAGGGCGGCAGCACTGATAATTGCGGTACCGTGCTGATCGTCGTGCATTACCGGTATTTTTAACCGTTTTTTCAGCTCACGTTCAATATAAAAGCAACCAGGCGCCTTAATATCTTCGAGGTTGATACCGCCGAATGTGGGTTCCAGGGCCTGAACGATCTCTACAAATTTCACCGGATCTTTTTCGTTGATCTCGATATCAAATACATCAATATCGGCAAAGATCTTAAACAGTACCCCCTTGCCTTCCATCACTGGTTTACCGGCTTCGGGGCCGATATCACCCAGGCCCAAAACCGCTGTTCCGTTACTGATTACTGCTACCAGGTTTCCTTTGGCAGTATACTTATATACGTTCTCAACATTTTCTGCAATTTCGAGGCAGGGCACTGCCACACCCGGCGAATAAGCCAGCGAAAGATCCCGCTGGGTTTTGGCTTCCTTGGTGGGAATTACTTCAATTTTCCCCGGCCGGCCTTTGGCGTGGTACTCCAGCGCCAACTCTTTTCTCAAATCTTTTTTAGACATAAGCAACGATTAAAAATCGGGCGAAAAGTAAAGTAAATTGGTTGAATGGGCAAAAAGATTAATTTTAAGGAATGCCGTAAAAATTTCATATTTGTGTGAGTTTATATTAACAAATAACACCTGAGATTTCTAATCTTCATAAAGAAAACGTACCGCGAATGAAAAAAACATTCCCATTACTGGCATTGCTGCTGGTGATTTTAACTGCTTGTCCGAGAAAAGATGATATTATTGATCCCGATGATAAGGTACCGGTTGTATCAAAGTTTGTATACGATGGTCTTTCCAGCTATTATTTATGGGCCAACGAAATGACTAACAAAAAACCTACTAATTCAAACACTGATCCAGAAGCTTATTTTAAGAGCCTACTTAATTCGATTGACACACAGCATGGCTGGTCGTGGATAACAGATGACGTAAATGCATTATTAGCGGACTTTTCCGGAACCCCCAAGGATTTTGGTTGGTCATTGGCACTGTATAGGGTATCCGGCTCTTCAACAGATGTTGTCGGCGTAGTTAAATATGTTTTTCCTAACACGCCAGCAGCAAATGCGGGAATTGTAAGAGGGGAAATTATTAATAAAATAGATGGTAGTAATATGACACTTACCAACTATACTAGGCTTTTTGAGGGGAATACACTAACAGTTGGGATTGTAAATCCGATTTCTTCTGTTTCACGTTCTTTAGCAGTTACGCCTGTTGTTATTGCTACAAATCCTGTTTTGAAAGATAGTGTATACAAGGACAACCCCGCGTTTGCAGGTAAAAAAATAGGATATCTGTTTTATACAGACTTTATTAGCAATTACAATAATAAGTTGTATGAAACATTTGCAAAGTTTAGATCGGAAGGGATTACAGATCTTGTACTTGATCTGAGATACAACCATGGTGGTGCTATAGACGCTGCGTCTTATTTGGCTTCACTGATTGCACCCAGATCGGTAGTACAAAGTTCCAGTTCTGTATTTACTGAATTGTCTTACAACAGCTTCCTGAACAGTTTTTTCGACAGCAGAGGAAATAGCAGAAAGACTGGCTTTATTAATTCAGGTCCTATGAATCCTTTAGATGCCAATTTGAATTTTAATAAAGTGTATATTATTGCGACTGATGATTCTTATTCAGCATCAGAGCTGATTACTTTTTGCTTAAAGCCTCATATGACTGTTGTTCACATAGGCAGCAACACGGGTGGTAAATTTACCGGATCCTGGACATTGCATGCCTATGATGATTTTGATGGAGAGGTGGTACCGGTTTATGAGGAATCTGATCTAAGCAATCAGGACAAGGCTACACTTAAAAATTGGGCAATGCAGCCGATAGTTGCTACTTATAAAGATAAAAACGGAGCAGATTTTACTAATCCGGGGTACTTAGTACCCACTTACCCTATGGATGTCGACGGAATCGAAGGAGATCCTTCAAAATGGAAACCTATTGGATCTACTAATGACTACTTACTGGCAAAGGCAATTTCATTAATAACCGGATTACCGGTTCAGGCAACCGCAGGAACTACATCTTTAAGAAGTGTTTACGGCTCAAAAAGGGTAAAGCTGTTTTCACCAATTGATAATCGTTTGAAAGAATCTGTACAATTTGCTCCACCTCGCCAAAAAGGACTGGGCAAAGAGTTAATTAATCGAATGAAGGAGCAAAGGATCTCAAGCAATTTTTGATAAAAGAATGGAAGTAAAATTGTTGCGGTCAAAAGGCGCAATCATTTTACTATTGATTTCTATCAAAAGCGAACAGGGACTTGTTTGATTAACTTCTTATCGATTGCCTGGAATTTTATGAACTGTTCGCGACTTAATATTTTTTTATAAGAGGATGTTCGCTTTTCATTCAATTTCGTAAGACTGGACTTCTGAATTTTCCCTGATTCAGTTAAGTCATTAGATCTCTTCAAGTAATTGGTTTCTACAATAGTTAATTTTTTTGTTTGTTCAGGGCTTAATTTAATGAGGTAGCGCAACTCATCAATTTTTCTTTTGGCCTCATATGTTACGCTGTTTTGCGAAGATGCACAAGAAAAAAGTGAGAATACTGTAATAATAAAAAAGTAAGCTCTTTTCATGATACATTCGATTTTATTAGAGATGACGCATGCCGGCCCAAAGTTGTACCTGCAAAAAGCAGAATTTTATAAATGAACGGGGCTAAAGTCTACCGCTCAATCCAAACTTTTCTACCCGACAGCGCACTTAAAGAATCTTTGATGCGGGTAGTATCAGCATTGGCTACAGGAAGCTTGATGAACAATTTATAGCTAACCGAGTCGGCGGTTTCCATTTCCACGGGCCACTTAATCGTTTTTAGCTGGTTGAATCTTTTGGATGCCCTGGGTTGCGTGGCTATTTCGAGTACATATTTATAGCTGTCAGATGCAGGACTGGCAGGGGCTGCGGGTTTGGGTGTTACCGGGGTTGCGCTGTCATTGTCCGACCGAGAAACGGAGTTGTCAGCAGTAGTTACATCTTCTATATCCCTATTGCTTTTTTCCTTGTTTTGATTATAGAACCAGATTACAGCCGCCACCGCAACCAGGCACACGGTGCCGATTATAGCTGCAGGTTTGGTTTTGCGGGGTTTGCGGGTTTCATCGATGTACGACTGAGGCACAGAGTTTTTCTCAGTGATAGGGACGGGTTTCTTCTTTTCTTTTTCGGTATGAAGAAACTTTTCCTTGTGAAATTCAAAACTTCCGTCCATTTTTTTGGTAAGCGTACCTATTCCTGCCAGAAAATAAGGCTTTCCTGTATTCAAAAAATTAGTAACTCCTTCTATTTCCGACAGTAGGTCGGATTGGGCTAATACCTTCATTTTCCCCGTTTCCTGCGAAACAAAAGCAATCAGTTCCTCGTCAAGTTGAGTTACTTTGGTTGGCTCGAAGCTGATATTTAGCAGGGATGTGCCTTTTTTGCTATAATCTACTTCAGGATTATACGTGCTGTCCGCATGAAAAGTGCCTAAGCCCGGAAGACTTAAAACTTTGTTGGTGGCCAGGTATTGAGCCAGTACAGGCGCTAATTTCATTCGTTTGTTTTTTATGCCGCTTTGCGGCTGTTTTATTTATTGAATACCCGCCTGAATGGCCGGGCAGGAAACGCCCTGCTCAACATTTTCCCTGTGTCAAAAATTTTACATGGGCGTTTCATTCATATTTTTTGTGTCTCACCGCAATGGTTGCAGTTGGACGGTTTTTTTAATGGCTGAGCCTACTCGCCATATTGAGGGCCCGGGCATTAGGAGGAGCCCTGCAGCCCTTTTCACAAACAATTGATTATGATGAGTTCGCAATATAACCGATTTTATTGTATTACCAAAATGGGATAAAGGGCTTAATTTTGAGCGATGTATACCCAAGAGGAGGAGTCTTTTATAAAATACTGGGCTGCCAACCGGCAGAAGAAAAAGCGGCTTTTCAGGCAGATACTGGTAGGTTTGCCGGCCGGATTAATTTTGATGATTGCCATCCTGGTTAATTTTATGAGCGGTTGGTATAAACGGGCCGCAATGATTGCCAATGCCGATCCGTCTTTATTTATAATTTTATTGATAGCTGGAATAATTATTGTTGCGTTTGCAGGTGTGTTTACGTCTTACCACAAATGGGATATTAACGAAACCCGCTACAAGGAGCTCATAAACAGAAAATAATAGGTGCTCTTCCTGTTTACTTTTAAATTAAAATCTCTAAGGAAAAATGAAAAAAAGATTATGGATCCCGGTTCTGTCAATTGTAACCGCCGCAGGTTTAACGGCTTGCCTGAAAAAGGGGGACGATGTTCCGGTATGTACCTCTAATTCTTTAACTGCCGATCGCCAGTCGATCGATTCTTTTATAGCTGAAAATGATATCAGCTATCTTACTTACATTTCAGATGGTTATTACAGGGGGATTGCCAATCCCGGAAGCGGAAGTACCGCAGCTGCCGATTCTATTGTGGAGTTTAAGCGCACCATAAGTACTTTTAAAGGTAGTTCGCTTGTAACAGTTATTACTGAAAACCTTACTACCAATAATGGCTTGCCTATCAGGTTTTCCGATTTTCAGAACGCCACCTCTTCGCCTTTTTATTATTTGATGACGAACGCAGCAAAAGGAGGAATCCTGCGCCAGATATACCCATCCTCGGCTAACGCCCTGGGATATTATGGCTGTCAGCAACAAACAGTCGATGGTAAAGTTATTCCGGCATATTCGCAGGTGATAGTAGATATTGAGTTAACCGCAGTAAAAAAAGGCAATTAGGAATAAATGAAGAGAATATTTTTTGTGTTGGGTATTATAGCGCTGTTTGCAATAGGTGGATGTTTAAAAGAAGACAAGGTGGAACCTTGTGTACCAAGAACCCTTGAACAGGATAAGCCGGTAATGACCCAATTTGCAGCGGATAGTGCCATTACAGTTACGGAGGATCCCACCGGGCTTTTTTACCAGGTCATCGATCCCGGAACAGGCGCTGCTCCTACGGCAACCAGTACGGTGACCGTGAAGTATGTTGGGCGTTATACCGATAACGGGCAGAGAGTTGATGCAAGCAACCTTGACAGGGAAGTGAGTTTTACTTTAAATGGTGTGATACAGGGATGGACTATTGGTATTCCTAAAATCAAAGCCGGTGGTAAAATTAAAATGATCATTCCGTCATCCCTGGGTTATGGTTGTTACCAGGGCACCCGTATGAATCAGCCTCTTTATTTTTATGTAGAACTTATCAGCGTGAAGTAATTTGCAGATATATACATTATTGTAAAGCCCGATTCATTTCGGGCTTTTTTGTGGCATACACTACAAGCTGCATATGAATCGCCTATTTTTGTTGTATAAAATGTTGTAATGCTATACGAGCCTATTTCAGTATTTGATATGTTGAAAATCGGGGTAGGGCCCTCAAGTTCCCATACCCTGGGTCCCTGGCGTGCTGCGGAGCGTTTTGTAGGCGAGCTGGAGGCAAAAGGACTTTTAAATGGGGTGACGCAGCTTAAAGTGCTCCTGTATGGTTCATTAGCTAAAACAGGTGTAGGACATGGTACTGATATTGCTGTGCAAATGGGACTTTGCGGACATGATCCTGTTACTTTTGATGTGGCGCAAATTACACCTGCTGTTGAGCAGATTGCAGTGAAGCAGGAGATACTGCTGGCAGGTAAAAAAAAGCTGATTTTTAATCCAGCCGGCGATATAGAGTTTTTGTTCACCGAAACATTACCTTATCACTCGAACGGGCTCACGTTTCTGGCTGTTTTGGAAAACGGGCAAAACATCGCGGAAACCTATTATTCTATCGGCGGCGGGTTTGTTAAAAAAGAAGGGGAGGAAGTTGTTGGCGACACATCGGTTAGCTTGCCTTTCCCTATTGATGATGCCGATGATTTGTTGAGGTGGTGCATTAAAACGGGTCTTTCCATTCATGAAATCGTTTATGAAAATGAACAGGCCTGGCGTAAAGAGGAAGACATTAGGGCGGGTATTCTTAAAATATGGCAGGTAATGAAAGATTGCGTATACCGCGGATGCCATACCACCGGTATTTTACCAGGAGGATTGAATGTACACCGTCGTGCCGCCAGTTTGAATAAAAAACTGGTCGGAGATGTAACTTATAATAATTATGACGAATGGATAGGCGCCATACAAAAAGGAGGCAACAGCTTTAAATATATACTCGACTGGGTGAGCTGTTTTGCGCTGGCGGTGAACGAAGAAAATGCCTCTTTTGGTAGGGTGGTAACAGCGCCTACCAATGGCTCTGCCGGTGTGATACCGGCAGTACTGCACTATTATACCGTTTTTTGCGGGGGGAATGACGAATCGAAAATTATTGATTTCCTGATGACGGCTTCTGAGATCGGGAGCATTTTCAAAAAGGAATCGACCATTTCTGCTGCCATGGGTGGCTGCCAGGCGGAGATCGGTGTGTCTTCATCTATGGCTGCCGCCGCTTTAACCGAAGCTTTGGGAGGTACACAAAAGCAGGCATTGATGGCGGCTGAAATAGCGATGGAGCATCACCTGGGCATGACCTGTGATCCCATCGGCGGACTGGTACAGGTACCCTGCATTGAGCGGAATACAATGGGCGCTATAAAGGCCATTACTGCCAGTCAGCTGGCATTACAAAGCACACCCGATTTTGCCAGAGTGTCGCTTGATGAAGTCATTAAAACCATGTGGGATACCGCGCAGGATATGAATTTTAAATATAAAGAAACCGCAGATGGTGGTTTAGCAGTAAATGTTCCCTTAAGTTTGCCGGAATGTTGATGGAGTGATTGGTTGACTGATTGATAAAGGTGAGCCTTGACGGAATGGTATAGGAAAATTTAAAAGTATTATTTATAAAGATGACAAGAGCAGAACTTGTACAGCTAATTAAAAACAGGAAATCTTATCTATGTGTTGGGTTAGATACCGATATTACTAAAATACCGGAGCATTTAAGGGATAAGCCTGATGGGGTGCTGGAGTTTAATAAAGCGATTATCGATGCTACCCGCGATCTGTGCGTATCGTATAAGATCAACACTGCTTTTTATGAAGCACAGGGTGTAGCGGGTTGGCAAACCATGCAGCAGACTGTTGAATATATCGGCAATGAACATTTCAAAATAGCTGATGCGAAAAGGGGAGATATTGGCAATACCTCTGATCAGTATGCCAAGGCTTTTTTCTCGGCCCTGCCATTTGATTCGGTTACTGTAGCACCCTATATGGGCTCCGATAGCGTGCAGCCGTTTCTGAAATATGAGGGCAAATGGGCTATTGTGCTTGGATTAACTTCCAATAAAGGAGCCGCCGACTTTGAGCTGCAGCCTTGCGGGGATGGCTTATTATATGAAAAGGTACTAAAAACGGTATCCGAATGGGGCTCCGGCGAAAATATTATGTTCGTGGTGGGTGCTACCCAGGCAGATTCTTTTGCGGCAATCCGCCAAATTATTCCCGGGCATTTTTTACTCGTTCCGGGTGTAGGAGCGCAGGGCGGAAGTCTGAAAGATATATCGGAGCAGGCAATGAACAGTGATTGCGGGCTACTGGTAAACGTAAGCCGCGATATTATTTTCGCCTCCGGCGGAGCCGATTTTGCTGAAGCTGCCCGTAACAAAGCATCGGGCTACCAGCAAGAAATGGCGAAATATTTGAAATAGCTTCAACTAAAATCTTTATATTTGCGCCCTGGAAATTTTTCAGGACAGTCCGTTAGCACTCCCGATAGCTATCGGGAGGATGGAGCAACTGCCTTCTAAGCAGTGGTCTATCAAAATGGAGAAGAAAAATACGAATGTTGAAAATACTGGTCCGGTAGCTCAGCTGGATAGAGCAACTGCCTTCTAAGCAGTAGGTCATTGGTTCGAATCCAATCCGGATCACTTAAGAAAGCCTTACATAATTGGTTTCAATTTGTAAGGCTTTTTAATTGCTGTGTATGCAGGTAAAGGTGCGTTGCATATTATTTATAAGCTCTTTTTTTGAAAATACCTCAGATGGAAGTACAGTTTTATAAACCGGCTAACGAAGTATTAAGACAGTATGTTGAAGGATTCTATTTCGTTGAAAAGAAAAAAATAGAAGCCCCCGTCAGGTATTGGACATTCCCCAATAACTATTGCATTGCAGCGGTATATCAAAATACGCATTTGCTCTTGGACAAGAACAGGATCGAGGTGACTGTTTCCGAAAAAACAAATATTGACTCCAGCCTGGTAAGCCGGTATATACGACCTATTGAAATCGTACAGCATGATATAACCGACGAAATTACCATTTATTTTAAGCCCTTGGGATTGAACCAGTTTGTACCCAATATTCAATTGTTTTTTAACGATGATATAAAAGTATTTAACCCCTTCCCGGACTATAAGGCGGCAATGAACAAAATCTTCAATACGGTTGATAGGGAAATGCAGATCAGGCAGCTCGAAGCTTACTGGCTTTCAAAGCTGGCGGTTAAAGACCTTTCCTTTATTCAGCAAATTATAGACGATCTTCAGGGAGGCCTTAGAATACATGCGATTGCCGAAAAGCACAATATCTCCAGGCAGTATCTTAATAAAATATTTGTTTCTCATACCGGTAAATCTCCCTCAGAATTTCATAAAATTTATCGTTTTAGAAATTCTATTACAGAAAAAGGAAAAGCCCGGAGTTTAACCGATTTGTCTTATCAATCGCTATTCTACGATCAATCTCATTTTATCAAAAACTTCAAGGATTTTACAGGGCTTATTCCATCCGATTTCTTTGCTAAAGTAGACACGGCGAAAGACAATGTTTGGTTTGTCTTGTAGCATAGTTTCCATTTTTACAATTTTACCTTGCCTGGTTTTATTTTTTTTGCTAAAAAAGATATGAAATTTTACCTGGTACTATCCATCGTTTTATGCTTAATCCAAACGAACGGTAATGCGCAATCAACATCCGCCCAAAAAGAAATCCTTTTGATTGGAGTATTTCATTTTAATAACCCGGGAGCTGATCTGGCAAAAACCGATAAATTTAATGTGTTAGACGCCCAAGCTCAAAAAGAGCTGGAACAAATGGCTGTTGCCATAAAAAAGTTTGCACCGGACAAAATTTTTACCGAATGGAATTATAATGAGCAACCGGGGTTAGATAGCCTGTATGAGCTATACTTAAAAGATAAATATTTTGAGTACGTCAATAAAAGGTATCCGGGAGACAGTTTTTTCAAAGAAAATGAAATTTTTCAACTAGGATTCCGGATAGCAAAGAAAAGCGGTCTAAAGCGGGTATACGGAATTGACATTTCAACACAGTTTCCTTTTGATAGCTTAATGCTGGCAATTGATAAGGCGCACCAGGAAGAGCTAAAAAAAGCAATTTTTGAACGTATTAAAAAGTTTGAAACATTGGATAATGAGGCCAGGAAAAAGTATGGTTTAACAAAACTAATTATTGAAAATAACAAACAAAGTCACCGCAATTTTGATTTAGGATCTTATATAACCTTTTTTAATCCTGGCGGGCAGTTGGATGATTTTATCGGAGCTGATTTAGTTGCCGGCTGGTACCGTCGTAATTTATTAATGTATTCTTTTGTTCAAAAGATTACTGAAAAAAAAGATAAAAAGCTGGTGGTTATTCTTGGCGCCGGTCATATAGCGCTATTAAAACATTTTATAGACCTGGATGAAAATTACAAAGTAGTAGAACTGGAAGAGGTGCTGCGATAAATGGGTTATTTTGGTCTTGAAGTATTGAATAAGAGTTGAGGCGAGGAGTAAGCATGAGCCCGCGCCGCAATGCCGCTAAAAGATCAATCAATAATAGTAGCTACCAGTTTTCTACGGCCACCGTGATACCTGAATTCGCATAAGTAAATACCCTGCCAGGTGCCGAGATTTAACCGGTGTTGGGTAATAGGTATGGTAACCGCATGCCCAACAACTGAAGCCTTAATGTGAGCGGGCATATCATCCGGCCCTTCATCAGTATGTACAAACTTCGGATAATGCTCGGGGATCCAATCTGCAAAAAAGGTTTTGAAGTCTTTTAATACAGTCGGGTCCGCATTTTCATTAATAGTAAGACCGGCCGATGTGTGTTTGATAAAGAGGTGCAGCATGCCGGTTGGGGGCAAAGTACCTAACTGATCCAGCACCAGGTCTGTAATAATATGAAAGCCGTATGAAAATTCGGGTAAACTAAATTCTATTTGCCGCGTCATAATTGATATAGAACGTTTACTTCAAAAGTACTCTTTTTAATACAGCTGTGCCAGTGCTAATCCTTAATAGTTCCTTTCTTTAACAGTGAGATTAGCGCATGCGCGGTTGGTCCTGCAGATAGCGGATTTTGCCCTGTTACAAAGAGGCCGTCTGTTTCTACATGACTGGTAAATGGCAACACAGCGCTCCTGAAATCGGCCCCCAATTTTTTTAGGCGTGTTTCCAAGTGGTAGGGAATATTATCCGCACGTAGGGTAAGCGTTTCCTCAGTATTGGTGAAGGCGGTTATTCTGGTTCCTGTTAAAAGACCGGGAGCCAGCTCAGCAGCTTTAATCAGGGCAGCCGGACCATGACATACTGCGCCTACCGGTTTGCGTGACTTAATAAACTCTAATATAAGGCGGCCATTGAGCTCATTGGTAGCAAGGTCCCACAATGGCCCATGCCCACCGGGATAGAATACTGCATCAAAATTTATTGCATCCACCGTATCAAGTAGCCGCGTAGCGCTAAATGCCGCTTGGGCATCACTATCATCATTAAACCGCCTGTTAGAGGCAGTTATGTTTTCGGTTAGTAAACTCAGCGGATCCAGCGGCGGTTTTCCGCCTAAAGGGCTGGCAATGGTTACCTGGTAACCTGCATCAATAAACTCGTAATAGGGATCGGTGAATTCTCCTAACCATACACCTGTAGTGCTATCTGTGTTTTCCATCGCTGAGTGCGAAGTGAGTACCATTAATATATGTTTCATAAATAAGCTGTGTTGATGATTTACGCTGAATTGTATGTGTAAAAGCCAATGGCGCTATTTTAATTGGTTAAGTGTTGACACCTGTTGCATATGTTTGCGCAGCACCGGCAAAGTATTGTCAATAAAAGCCTTTAGGGCAGTGTCTTTCACCGTCTTTTGACCGGTTTCAAAAAGTTCAATAGAAGCTTCGTGATCTTTAACCATTTGGGCAATATATGCTTTGTCAAAATCATTGCCATTTTTTGATGATAACTGAATGGCAACCTGCTGTTTGTCTTCGCTGGCTTTAGCAGGAAGCTGAATGTTTTTGTCTGTTGCAATGATCTTTAAAGCCTCATTGGCTTTACTGTGGTCTTCAATCATCATACGTCCAAATTCTTTTACTTCAGGCGTGTTACTTTTGCTACGGGCCATTTCTCCCAGCTGTATTTCGGCCATACTACCATTGGCGGCATCTATAGCAAATTTTGTCTCCTGCTCGCTTAAGGTGGAAGGTATGGCTCCCTGCATTGCTGTATCTGTAGGCATACCTTGCGTGTTTTCCGGTTGTCCGGTTCCATCCTTGTCATCTGATATGCCATTACAACTCCATAAAGTGACAATGGCAATAGCTGTAAAAAGGGCTAATCTGTTCTTCATGCTATTTTTTTATGAGGGTTTAAAAATATTCCTGCTTATAACCAGGAACGGTAAGAAATGAAATCCAAAATCCATACCGAACGGGAATCAGGGGCTGGTTTTGCGGTTTGTACTAATATCCTTGCGAATCGTAAACCAAGTTGGTGTATTTAAAATAACTGTTGATATTTGCGCCCTTTAATCAACCCGTTCAACCAGAATAAAATAATGAAAACTATTAGCCTGCTATTTGGTGTGCTCCTGCTTTCGCAAATCGTTACCGGCCAGGAGAAATTAAGAAAAGTAAATTTTGATGAAAAGTTTCGAAAGGAGAACAAGGGAAAGGCGAAAATAGAAATTGATGAAGTAAAAGAGTTGCTTCATATTATGATTGCAATTACAAGGTCGGGGTTAGAGAATGATGATATGATAGAACAAAGAGGAGATTATTACAAAAATGTTATACAGCATTTCGGACCTTTTAAAGAAGAACCTATTATTATACGGTTTGATTCTTTAATTAAGAAAAACCCGCTTAATTATATCTTCCTTACGGGGAATGCATTAAGCTATAATTTTAAAGGCAATAAGCTGGTGGCTGATAAAAATTACCTGTTTCCTGCACAAAGTGTTTCATCGCATACCACTATTACCGTCAATCCTATTACCACTTACAAAAAAGAAATAGAACAATTCGCAACAATGGCTGGTTTTAGGAAGTTTTACAAGCAACAGTTGGGTTTTTATCATACAGTGATTAATGAATATGAGAAGTTCGCCAACCTGCAGGAACAATGGAACTGGCTGGAGAAAAACTTTACTACCCGCGTAGATAATTACACCATTATGTGCTCTCCTTTAATTGGAGGACTAAATTATACCACCAGCTATACTGATAACGATTTTAAACAGATCATGATGGTGCTGCCAGCGCTTGAAAAAACACCAGGACATACTGAGAAGCAAAATATCGTTTTAAACACCCGTATCATGTTTACGGAAATCGATCATAATTATATCGGCCTGCCAACGAAAAACAATAAAGACTCCATTGATATAGCATTGCAAAACAGGAACAAGTGGGTTGACACTACAAAAAACGGCACAGAATATTATCCTACCCCTTCCAAGGTGTTTGATGAGTACATGACCTTTGCTACCTTTTGCCTCTTTTGCAACGATAAATTCGCTGATGACCCGGCCACGATACAATACGCCTACGATAATGTAAACAGTATATTAATAAGCAGGGGATTCAAAAAGGCTGCTGAATTTAATGAAGAGCTGAAGCGCCTGAAACAGGATAATCCAGCTAAAAATATTGAGGAATTGTATCCTCTGCTAATAAAGTGGTGTAAACAGCAGTAGCCTGGTTACATCTGCAAGCAGAACCTTCAAATTGTAAAAAAAACATCTGCATAAAGCGCAAGGAAATATATTTAGGAGGTGTATGCTTTACATATAAAAAACAGATGATGATCAGAAACTTTTTTATAACTGGAGTGGCAGCCACAGGCATATCCATAGCTGCCAATGCTCAAACCGCGGTAGTTATTACCGCCTCCTACAAGGGAACTGTTGGCAATTATCCTATTGCTATGCAACTGCAGCAAAAAAGGCAAAGCGATACGCTTAACGGGAACTATTATTACCTGCGTAGCGGGCGCGAAAAAACCATACGTTTATCGGGAATTTTGCAGCACCCAACGGTACTTACCGAAAAGGTTACAGCAGAGAGGAACGGGACATATATATGGGAAACAACCGGCCGTTTTTCAATTACTGCTCCTTTACTGGCAACCGGTAAGTTAAATGGTAGCTGGACGAATGTTAAAACCGGTAAACAGTTACCGGTAGAGTTACAGCTATTGGCAACTGCCGAAGACGCTCCTTTGCTTTTCGATTACGAACTGGCAGTACAAAAAGAAAAATTTATCAACCTTTCGGAACGGGAAGATGTGCGTTATAAAGCCACCGCCTTAAAGATTATCCGGGAGGGAAAGGTTTTGCAAACACTATCGGGTTTCGATGAGTTTATAGGTGGTGAACCCGAAATAGAGTTGGAAGACCTTAACTTCGACGGCCATTTTGATATCAAGATCCCTGTTTCATTTCCGGATAGAACCAAATATGATGGTAGTTTCCTGTATTTTATCTATAGCCCCTCCGCACAAAAGTTTATCAGGCATCAGCAATTAACAGATCTGGAATACCTCTTTTTTGATCCTGTTAAAAAGCTGGTGTATAAGTATGGAGAAGGGCCGGATGGGTATGTTATAAATTATTATAAATGGATGGGGAATGAGGTATATCTGCATCATACAGAAAAAGCGAATAATAAATAAGCCAGATTTGATCATTTAGCCGGAAAGAGCTGCTTATTTCTTTCTCTGTCATTACATCGTTTAGTATAATATTTTGCATATTCCATAAGCTCAAGGGAGTGGGATCAATTCTTATAGTACTCAGATAAACATCGCCTACTTTTTTAATAGTATAGCTTTGTATTACTAAACCGGCATAACTACTTTTGAAATGAAGGTTTTCCGGGAAATATCCCGGATATCCGTTTCGAATCTGTTGCCTTGAAACAACGATGCTGCGACGATTATGCCTTCCCGATAAAAATGACGGCCGGATAAAATAATTCCAGTAACTTCAAAACTACTTAACCATAGCCATATGTATGGTTGCCCGAACCTGAGCCGTTCATAAATAAATACTAAACAAGATGATACAAGCAGGTGATGATGCTTTAAACACTACAGCAAAAGGTGGAAAAAACCTATTGGGAATCTCCATTATTGCAGCTTTAGCCGGATTTATATTTGGTTTTGATACCGTGGTGATATCCGGGGCCAATCTACCTATAAGAGAGCTCTGGCAAACTTCTCCTTTGTTTCATGGCTTTTTTATTATGTCGATGGCTTTGTGGGGAACCGTAGTAGGAGCCATCTTTGGAGGTGGACCAACCGAAAAGTACGGACGTAAAAACGTATTGCTGTGGATCGGTATATTTTTCACCGTGTCATCTATAGGTTCAGCACTGGCTCAAGATCCTTACACGTTTTCCTTTTTCCGTTTTATGGGAGGGTTGGGCATTGGTATATCTTCTGTAGCAGCGCCTACTTATATTTCTGAAATATCTACGCCGCAAACCCGGGGAAGATTAGGCGCCATGTACCAGTTCAATATTGTGTTCGGTATATTGATCGCCTTCCTGTCTAACTATTTTTTAAAAGGTGTGGACGGGAACAATGATTGGCGCTGGATGCTGGGAGTAATGGCTGTGCCTTCATTGATTTATACTTTGCTGGTGTTTGGTATTCCTGAAAGTCCGCGCTGGCTGGTAGCTCTGAAAAACGACGACGCAGGGGCCCGTAAGGTTTTGCAAATACTGGGCATACAAAATGCAGAAGAGGAAATTGATGCCATCAGGCTGGCTGCCCGGGAAGAATCTCTTAAAAGCAAAACTTCTTTTTTCAGTGCCCGTTATAACCGCATTCTCTGGCTGGCTTTTTTTATAGCATTCTTCAATCAATGGTCAGGCATCAATTTTATTTTATACTATGCTCCCGAAATATTGGAAAGAGCAGGGCTGGCCGCTAAAGATTCTTTGCTGAACTCCATTGCCATTGGCGGCACTAACCTGGTGTTCACTTTTGTGGGGCTGTATCTCATAGATCGTGCTGGCCGGAAGGCCCTGCTGGTATGGGGCTCTATAGGCTATATTGTAAGCCTCGGTATGGTAGCTTATGCGTTTTATACGCATGCTTCGCCCACTTTTTTATTATCCTTCTTATTGTTGTTTATTGCCTCACATGCTATCGGGCAGGGCGCCGTAATTTGGGTATTTATTTCAGAGATATTTCCCAACCGTATACGTGCGCTCGGACAATCATTTGGCGCCAGCGTGCATTGGGTATTTGCCGCCATTATTACTTTCATTACTCCTGTATTCCTCGATGCTGATAATGGCATTTTTAAAGATAATCCCTGGCCAATATTTGCATTTTTTGCTTTTATGATGTTGCTGCAGCTGATATGGGTGCTTTCCAAAGTGCCGGAAACCAAGGGTGTTTCGCTGGAAGCCTTGGAAAAACAGTTGGTAAGAGATCACCCTGCAGATAAACATTAAGCCGTAAATAATATTACATACCGCCACTTACCTATAGGCCTGTATTGCACGTAAATGAAATCAACGACGCGGGCCTTTAAAGCTGATAGATGTAGTAGCTTTGCGCTGTTACCTGTTCCTGTTTTTTTACGGTTTTAATAGCTATTATTGTAAGCATGAAAATATTGGTGATAGAAGATGAGACGGAGTTGCTGGGTGTCATCAGGCAGTCGTTGGAAAAAGAGCATTTTCTCGTAGAAGAAGCGTCTGACTTTGCCACTGCCATGCGCAAAATCATCGCTTATGATTATAGCTGCATCCTGCTCGATATCATGTTGCCGGACGGTAATGGGATGGATATTTTAAAAGAATTAAAGGCTATGCGTAAGATGGATAATGTGATCATTATTTCCGCCAAGGATTCGCTGGATGATAAAGTACAGGGACTAAACCTGGGAGCTGATGATTACCTTACCAAACCTTTTCATATGGCAGAGCTAAATGCACGGATACGTTCGGTATTACGCAGGAAGGCTTTTAGCGGGAAGAATATACTCGAGTTGGGAAATGTTAAGATGGATCTTGATGAAAGAACCGTAAGTATCAAGGAAGGGCCGGTAGCCTTTAACAGGAAAGAACTGGATGTGCTTACCTATTTTATGCTGAATCATAACCGCCTGGTGCTGAAAACAGCGCTCGCGGAGCACGTTTGGGGAGCTTATGCTGATGAAGCCAATGATTATGAGTTTCTGTATTCGCAGATTAAAAACCTCCGAAAGAAGTTGAATGAGCATGACAGCGGTCTCGAAATAAGGGCCGTGTACGGTATTGGCTATAAGATGCAGGTAATATGAAATTGCTCAACCACACCTTATTATACCTGTCTGTTTCCCTCTTAGGGGTGCTGGGGATCTGGGCCGTTGTATTTTACTTTTTTATGTTGCAGGAGGTAAAAGATACGATAGATGATGGCCTTACCAATTATAAAATGTTTATCGTGCACCGTGCCCAGGGCGATACAGCTATGCTGAACAGCGATGCATTTAGCGATAAGAATTACAGCATAAAAGAAATACCTGCAACACAGGCTATGCAGGTGTTGGACACTTACAAAGATACGTTGATTTACCAGGAGCGTTTAGAGCAGCATAAACCGGTGCGTTTATTAACTACGGCTTTTGTTGCGAACGAAAAGTATTACGAATTAAAGATCATATCAGCAGTGATCAACAAAGCCGATCTGATTAGAAAGTTGTTTTTAGCACTGGTAGCTTTGTACGGAGTGATGCTTGCAAGTATATTAGTGGTTAATAATCTGGTGTTAAAGAAGATCTGGAAACCGTTTCATTACCTCCTGGCCCAGTTAAGGAATTTCAGGTTGGGTAATACACCTGTGTTTAAGTCTGCCCGCACCTCTGTAAAAGAGTTCAGGGAGCTGAATGATTCGTTACAGTCTCTGCTGCAAAGAAATTCAGACACTTATTTAAGCCAGAAACAATTCAATGAAAATGCGTCTCACGAGCTGCAAACACCCCTGGCCATCAGCATTAATAAACTCGAACTGCTGGCTGAAAGAGGCGAATTGACTAATGAAGATGCAGAAACGGTAGGAGAGGTAATACAGGCCTTAGAAAGTTTGAAACGTTTGAATAAAGCATTATTGCTGTTATCGAGAATAGAGAACCAGCAATTTGTTGAGGAGCAAACGGTGCGGTTCAGTGAGGTGTTCCAAAAGCTGACCCGCGACTTTTCCGATATGCTGCACTTCAGGGAAGTAAAAGTAGAGTTGAACGAAGAAGGCGATTTCGAAAGTATAATGAACGGCGACCTGGCTGAGATATTGGTAATGAATTTACTAAAGAACGCTATTGTGCATAATACGGCCGGAGGTGTGGTCACAGTGACGATAGCCGGCTCCTGGTTTAGTATCGAGAATAGCGGAAATCCTGAGCCATTAGACGAGGAGAAAATGTTTGACCGGTTTTACAAGCGATCTCCCCAAAGCAGCTCTACCGGGCTTGGGCTTGCTATTGTTAAAGCAATTACCGCTTTATACGCTTTATCTGTTAACTATGAATTCCATAATAGTAAACATAAATTTATAATACTATCAAATACCATGGGCAGGGCCGATCGGGGTTAAGTATATTCCTGAATCTTTCCTGTTTTATTTTTTACTTTACACCGTAAACAAAAGGCTGTTGAAGACAATTATTATAGTATTGCTGTTCCAGGTTACAGGACATCTTTTATATGGTCAGGAGGTACAATCCCGAAATGTTCCATCCATTATTATCAATACGTTGCAGCTAAAATTTCCTAAAGCTACTGATGTTGTGTGGGAACTTGAAAAAGAACATTACAAAGCGGAGTTTGAGATCAACAGGCAGAAATATGAGGTATGGATGGATTACAGCGGGAAATTAAAACGATGGAAGCAGGATTTTGATAAGGACCAGTTACCCGGTGCTGTAAAATGGTCAATCAAAAAGTCGTTTGATGGTTTTACGCCTTCCAGTGTAGAACGCCTGCAAGAGGGGCGTAGTGTTTTTTATAAAATGAGATTAACCAGGTCGAAAGAGAAACATAAAGTGTTATTTACAGAACATGGAAAGTTATTGTCTGACCAGGTTCTGTAACTGTAATAACTTCAATACGTTTGTGAAACCCGGAAGCTGCAGCATACTGATATACCTGCGGTTTTTTTTAATAGCAAAAGGCCGTAAAAACGGCCCTTCTCATGTAAAACAACAATAAACAGTAAAATCAATATTGAGATGAGGCTAAGCGGCTTACTACTGCAACAAGCCGGTCTACATCTTCGCAGGTATTATAAAATGCCAATGACGGTCTCACGGTAGTTTCTACTCCCATTCTGCGTAAAATAGGCTGCGCACAATGATGCCCGGTTCTTACAGCTATGCCTTCCTGGTTTAAGGCCTTGCCTACATCATCGTTGGAGTAACCCTTTAATATAAAGGATAATACGCTGGCCTTGTTAGCTGCTGTACCAATGAGCCGCACACCAGGCACCTGCTTTAACTGATGCGTTGCATATTCCAGCAACGCATGTTCATAGGCGCCTATATTGGTCATGCCCAGTTGTGTTACATAATCGATAGCTGCGCCGAGACCAACGGCATCCGCAATATTGCCTGTGCCGGCTTCAAAACGGTTAGGTGCTTTGTGATACCTGATCTCTTCAAATGTAACGTCCTGGATCATATTGCCACCACCTTGCCAGGGTTCCGTTTCATTTAAAATGTCTTCTTTGCCGTATACTACGCCAATACCGGTTGGCCCAAAAACCTTATGGCCTGAGAACACAAACCAATCGGCGTCCAGTGCCTGTACGTTTACGGGTATATGGGATACAGATTGTGCTCCGTCAACCAGAACCTTTGCCCCGGCATTGTGCGCCAATGCTATGATCTGTTCTGCCGGGGTAATGGTTCCTAAAGCGTTGGATACCTGTGTGAATGCTACCAGTCGTGTACGGGATGTCAATAATTTGGCATATTCATCAAGGAGTATCTGCCCGTCATCATCAACCGGAATAACTTTTAAGGTAAGTCCCCTTTTATCTGCCAATCTTTTCCAGGGAACGATATTGGCATGATGCTCCAGATTGCTGACGATAATTTCATCACCACTCTTTAAATGCTGCGCGCCCCAGCTTTGAGCAACAAGATTAATGCCCTCCGTAGCGCCACGAACGAAAATGATTTCGTTAACAGACCCGGCACCCAGAAATTGTTGCACTTTTTTTCTTGCCGCTTCATAGGCATCGGTAGCACGCGCTGCCAGCTCATGCGCTGCGCGATGAATGTTAGAATTTTCGTGCTGGTAAAAATAGCTGATCCGGTCAATTACAGACCGCGGCTTTTGCGTGGTAGCTGCATTGTCCAGCCAAACCAGGTTTTTGCCGTTGACCTTTTCGTTCAGTATTGGAAAATCTTTTTTGATTTTGTAAGCGTCAAAAGTGTGATGGAATGCTCCCGGGGGTAGACTGTTGAATGGGTGTGGACTGTGTTGCAAAAAATAAAAAGAAGGCCCTGCCTGCTCAATCGGGTGTTGTGAAGGCTGTAGCAATGTATCTGGTAGGATGTTGTTATTGAGCGTTCCCAGTATAGCGCTGATGTCTGACCAATAAGGTTGTTCATCAATAAAAGATAAGGCAAATGGATCGGTGTGCGCCGTAGGTTTATCAATGCTTGCATCCGGGAAGCTGGTAACAGGCTCTTTCAGGTCGAAATTATTCTGTTGATGGGTATACGAGGGAGAAGCCCCGCTGCCCGCCACAGAAGCAGGTACCTGGCCATTATGAAAAGCCTTTTTATCGTTATAATCCTGGATGTAAGAGCTATTTCCCGGTATATAATCTATCCCAGCCAGATTGAAACCGGGCTTGAAATGGTCCTGGTTGACACCCGGTACCCCAGGAGTTGAAATGCCTGCACCAGCCAACGACGGCGGGGTGGGTACTCCCGCAGGAGATACCGGTGATGCGGTGGGCTGGGTTATCTCCTGCGGAGCCAGGCCATTCGAAAAGAAGCCCAATGGCAGGGTTGGCACCCCGCCGCTTACCGATTGTGCAAGGGCTGCAGCACGCGGATGCTTATAAGGGTCCAGGGATATTTCTTTAGGAGCTTCTTCCGGTAATGCTTTAAAGAGTTGGTTGGCGATACGTTGCAACTCTTCCACATCCGGAAGATTACTGGTATTTGTACTCATGATAATTTCCTATTTCAACGTCATCTAATACGGCAATCGCATCGTCTACTAATACTGCCAATGAACAGTACAATGAAACCAGGTAAGATGCAATAGCCTTTTCATTAATACCCATAAAACGTACGGATAGTCCTGGTGTCTGTTCTCCCTGCAGGCCCGGTTGAAAAAGGCCTACCACACCCTGGCGGCTTTCACCGGTACGTAACAGAATGACCTTGGTTTTTCCTTTTACTATCGGCACTTTATCAGAAGGGATCAATGGAATGCCTCTCCAGGTAATAAATTGAGAGCCAAAAAGAGAAATAGTAGGAGGCGGAACCCCACGGCGGGTACATTCCCTTCCAAAGGCAGCAATAGCCAATGGGTGAAGCAGGAAAAATCCGGGTTCTTTCCATACTTTGGCAATTAATTCATCTAGGTCGTCGGGGGTTGGTGCGCCGGTGCGTGTTTTAACTCTTTGCTCACCGGGTACGCTATGCAATAAGCCATAGTTGGCATTATTGATCAGTTCACTTTCCTGTCTTTCTTTAATGGTTTCGATGGCCAGCCTTAACTGTTCAGAGATCTGGTTGTAGGGTTTGCTATATAAATCAGAAACCCTCGTATGTACATCTACAATGGTTTGTACTGCTGCCAGGTTATACTCCCTGGGGTTCTCAACATAGTCAACAAAAGTCTGTGGTAAAATTTTCTCGTCGCGTGAAGAACAGTCTACTTCTATCTGCGTCGCATTTTTTACTTTGTTGAGCCGGTATACCCCAGACTCCACCGGTACCCAGTTCAGCAGGCGGGTTAACCAGCGGGGTGAAATGGTAACCATTTGGGGTACTGTACGGGTAGCAATTGCGAGCTGCCGTGCTGCTACGTCGCCAAGGGCAGTTTGTTGTTGGGTTTTTGATTCAGCCATGATCTAGTTTTTTAAAAGTTATCGCACAAATATATTAGAAAAAATAATTAGTCTATAAAAAAGATAGACTAATTGATGTTATATCGAAAAATTGAGCCCTTCGTCAAAGTCGCGATTCGATCGCACCCGCACTTCACTCTTGTGGTATACCAGTGAATAGGGAGGAACTGTTTCGGTAAGCCATACATTACCGCCGATAATAGAGTCATGTCCTATTACGGTTTTACCTCCCAGTATAGTAGATCCCGAGTATATTACAACATTATCTTCGATAGTAGGGTGGCGTTTTATATGTGCCTGTGTTTTGGAAACATTTAGAGCGCCCAGGGTAACGCCCTGGTATATCTTTACATTGTTGCCGATCACGCAGGTTTCGCCGATCACCACACCCGTGCCATGATCGATAAAAAATGTAGAGCCGATTATTGCGCCGGGATTAATATCAATGCCGGTAACGCTATGCGCATATTCAGATAAAAGCCGCGGCAGTACCGGAATTTTTAATTGATAGAGTTCGTGGGAAAACCGGTATACCGCCACAGCGTAAAATCCGGGATACGCACCCAGTATTTCTTCAATAGAATGAGCGGCCGGGTCGAAGGCCAGTATGTTTTGTGCGTCCTCCTGCAGTTCAATAAAGATATCTGGTATTCGCCTGAAAAAGCGGTCAACTAGCTTATCTACATCAGTCAGTACGTTTTCTATCGGTAAAAGTAATTGCCTTAATTGTAACTCCAGGTTCATAATGTCGAGAGGGCCAAATACTTCAGAGTGTACAGGAAATAAATGGGTTAACAAATGCCTGATCCAACGTTGCGCACTGCTTCTCGACGGTATAGGCTGAAGATTGCCCCGGTATTTCTGATGAATGGTGCTTAAAGTATCATGCAATTGCATTTCTTTAATGATCGGTTTCATAGCAGTTTTCTAAAGTTAAAGTATTTTATTTATATATTAATCAAATAACTCAGATGACAAATAGCGGTCGCCCTTATCGCAAATGATGCAGACGATAAGTCCTTTATCAAGAGTTTGCGCCAGTTCCAGGGCCGCATGAACTGCACCCCCGCTACTCATGCCGCAAAAAATCCCTTCTTCTCGCGCCAGGCGTTTGGTAACATTTTTTGCCTGTTTTTCGGTTACTTCAATAATCCGGTCAATTTTTGCCGCATCAAAGATTTTGGGAATGTAGGCTTTGGGCCATTTCCTGATACCTGGAATCTGTGAGTTATCGGCAGGCTGACAACCAGCTATAACAATACCAGGATTTTTCTCTTTCAGGTATTGAGATACACCCATAATGGTGCCCGTAGTGCCCATTGCTGACACAAAATGGGTAACCTGTCCCAGCGTGTCTTTCCAAATTTCGGGACCCGTAGTTTGATAGTGTATACCCGGGTTATCCGGGTTGGCAAACTGGTTCAGCATTACATAGTCGCCGGTAGCTACCAGCTCGTTTGCGTGGTCTATAGCGCCCTCCATAGCCCTGCGTTTGGGCGTTAGTATCACCTTGGCGCCAAAGGCCTTCATAGCAGCAATGCGCTCTTTGGTGGCATCTTCAGGCATCACCAGCGCTATTTCTATTCCAAAAAGGCTGCTCATTAATGCTAATGCAATACCTGTATTGCCACTGGTAGGCTCTACCAGCTTTTGCCCTTTCTGAAGCTCACCTCTTTCCAAAGCCCCTTTTATCATACCATAGGCAGCCCTGTCTTTTACACTGCCACCGGGATTATTGCCTTCCAGTTTACAATAAATACGCACATCAGGGTGGGCAGGTATGTTTTTGAGTTGCACAATAGGAGTATTGCCCACCTGTAGCAGGATATCTGACATATTGATTGTAGTATTAAAATATAAGATGGAAGGGCGTTTTACCGAACCGGTAAGCAGGTACCTAACACAGCTTTCTTTAACTATTCATTCCTGTTTTTTAAAATCGTAAATGAGAATTTTTTCCCCGTTTTTGACGCCGCATTTTTCACCAGTTCGATAACTTCCAATAAAGCTAAGTTGCCCTTTTTAAGATATTGCAAAGTAATAGACTCACGGGCTGCAGTTTCAGACAGGTCGCCGCCGGGCACATTTTCCGGCAAAAAGTGATTCGATCTTAAAGCTTCATCTAACAAAACGAAATCCTGCTTGTTCGCATAATGTAATACGATGTTTGCTGAGAATAATGGCATAAAAAGGTTTTAATGGCTGGTAGCCGTGATGGAATTGATTACAGGTAATTAAAACGTAGCGGGTTATTTTTCGAAATGATATTTTGCTATAACGCTGTAAACGCAATAGCTGCCGGACAAACGTCTAACAGCGGCAACAACAACAATAGGTAGATTTAAATGCCGGCAAAATATACATAATGCAAATATAGAAGTTATATTTAGTCTACAAAAATAATAGACTAATATTTTTTTATCCGCAGATAAAACGGAAACTTGCATTGCTTTTTAATAAAACCAGTATTTTTATCGGATGAGCTTTTTAAAGAAAACTATTGGCCTGGCAGGAATAATGTATTTGCTGGCAGCCTGCGGTAATAATGATAAAAAACAGCAGGAGGCTTCAAAAGATGCTGCTCACTCCTGTATGAAAACGCCTGCCCGCTTCGGTACTTCAGATTCTTCAGGTGTTAGTTTTGGAGGCGATACCTCGCTGACGGGGATGGTACTGATACCGGGAGGAGTATTTGATATGGGCGGTGACAATAGCCAGGCAAGTGAAGATGAATATCCCAAGCACAAGGTACAGGTGGATGCTTTTTATATGGACGTAACCGAAGTGACCAACGCGCAGTTTAAAAAATTTATAGATGCCACCGGCTATGTAACCACAGCGGAACGTAAGCCGGATTGGGAAGAGATAAAAGCTACTTTACCACCCGGCACCCCGCGGCCGCCTGACAGTGTATTGGTTGCCGCATCGCTCGTATTTCACCAGTCGGGCGGGCCGGTTGATTTAAACAATTACAACCAGTGGTGGAGTTGGGTAAAAGGGGCCAGCTGGAGACACCCTCAGGGACCAGGCAGTAGTATTGAAGGGAAAGAAAATTATCCGGTAGTGCATGTAAGCTGGGACGATGCACAGGCCTATTGCAAGTGGGCCGGTAAAAGGCTTCCCACTGAAGCAGAGTGGGAATTTGCGGCAAGAGGCGGCTTAATTAATAATATCTATCCCTGGGGAAACGAACATATAAGCCAGGGAGCACCCAAAGCTAACAGCTGGGAGGGCAAATTTCCCTACCTGAATGAAAAAAAAGATGGCTATATAACCGCAGCGCCTGTTAAGTCTTTTGCTGCTAATGGTTATGGATTGTACGATATGGCGGGTAATGTTTGGGAATGGTGCAGTGATTGGTATCATCATGATTATTACCAGCAGCTGGAAGGCAAATTAACGGTGAACCCGCAGGGGCCTGATAAATCCTATGATCCGCAGGAGCCCTATAATGCCAAGCGCAGTTTGCGGGGTGGCAGCTTTTTATGTAACGATTCTTATTGCAGTGGCTACCGGGTAGCCCGCCGTATGAAAAGCAGTCCTGATACTGGATTGGAGCATACCGGTTTCAGATGTGTAAGAGATAGAAAGTAGGGGGGTGCAGTAGTCGCTCAAGGCTCTATGGTACTGCGTAAAGTTCTGAAATAACCGGCTGCCTGTAACATACGGCTGCCATACCAGCTAAAGATCTCTCCATCTACGGGTATTACTTTAGAAGAAGCAAGCTGCTCTTGTAACGTAGTTACATCCTGGTCTTTAAAAGGGTAGGGTTCGCTGGAAAGCAATACATATTGTGGCCGCATTTCCTGTAATTGTTGTATCGTTATTTCAGGATAACGGGTTTGGTTAGCTGCTATATTCCTGAGGCCCGCCTTTTGCATCATAGAATGGATAAATGTGTCGCCTCCGACAGTCATCCACGGATCTTTCCAGATTAGGTAAGCTGCTGTTGACAACTCATATTGATCCTGTTGATCGAACCGGTGCTTTATTAAAGCAATAAGCGCTTGCGCTGAACTTGTTTTTCCGGTAAAGGCACCAACGGTATCAATCATTTGCAGGGCATCTTCAAAACTGCTGACGTCAGTAAGCAATATTTCGCTGAACGTAGATAGAAGTTCCACCTGCTCTTTAACATTTTCTTCCTTACTGGCAATGATCAATGTTGGATGAAGCGCTTTAACCGTATCGGCATGTACATTCTTTGTGCCTCCTACCCTGGTTTTAGTGCGATGCCACAGTTGGGGATGAACACAAAATTTAGTGATGCCTACGGTTTCATCCTGCAGGCCCAAATAATGTAAAAGCTCGGTGATAGAAGGAACAAGAGACACAATGCGCATGGCGCAAAGTTATTTGGTAGCTGAGTATATACAGCACATGCCAAAGGTGAGCGCTTTATAATTCGTATTCTTAAAGCCTACTTTGTCCAGTATTGCTGTAAAATCTTTTCTTTCAGGAAAAGCTTTAGCCGATTTATTCAGGTATTGGTAAGCCTTTTTGTCTTGTTTAAAAGCTTTGGCAATCTGAGGGGCTACCAGGCTCATATAAAACTGGTAGAGATTATTGATAAAAGCCGGGCGTGGTCTCGAAAATTCAATAATACATAACTGTCCTCCCGGCTTTAAAACCCGGTGCATTTCAGAAAGTCCTTTTTCAAGATTTTCAAAATTGCGAACGCCAAAAGCTGCCATGGTTGCATCGAAGCTGTTATCGTTAAAATGAAGATTTTCAGAGTCTCCCTTTTCCAGTTGTATCTGGTTGGTTAACCCCAGCTTTTCTATTTTTTTACGGCCTTCTGCCAGCATCTGCGTAGAAATATCCACGCCTACTACCTGTTTGGGGTGCAACATTTTGGCAGCCCTGATAGCCATATCCCCGGTGCCCGTAGCAATATCCAGTATATATTGAGGCTGCTTTTTCCCCAACGAATTAATGGCTTTTTTACGCCAGCTTACATCTGTACGGGCAGACAAAAAACGATTCATGAAATCGTATTTCCCTGCTATTTTGTCAAACATTTCTGCAACCTGCTCTTTTTTTGTCTTGTCAGATTCGCTGAACGGTATAATGTGATCGTGGGGTTGTGCCGGCATGGGCGCAAAGATAAGCGTTGGTAGCCTAAACTGGGAATCTTTACCCTGCGGTGAAAATTTAAATTCATGAGAGTTTAACCTGGCTACATCGTAATTTTTTTAGCGGAAATGCGTATAGCCGAGGCCTTTATGATATCTTAGTAGCGTAATTTTGGTTGCCGATGAAGGATTTTTTTAATAATATAGAACTGGACGAACTTTCTTCCACCCCGAAGTACCTGCAACTTGCACAATCTGTTATTAAAGCTATTGCGTTGGGCAAAATCAAGCATGATGAAGTAATGCCCTCTATTAACGAAATGAGCTTTGAATTTGATATTTCAAGAGATACTGCGGAAAAATCATATAAATATCTCAAAAAGCTGGGTGTGCTGGGATCGGTACCCGGCAAGGGGTATTATGTAAAAACCACCAATGTTAAAAACGACATTAAAGTGTTTTTGCTATTCAATAAGCTCAGTTCCCACAAAAAAATCATCTATGACTCTTTTGTCAAAACCCTGGGAGATAATGCCGTTATCGACTTTTATATTTACAATAACGATTTTAATTTTTTCAAGCGGCTTTTAACGAACGCCGGAAGACATTATTCACATTTCGTAATTATTGCCCATTTCCTGGAAAGCGGTGAAAATGCTTATGAAATCTTAAATACGATCCCGAAAGAAAAGCTCATTCTCCTGGATAAGCTGGTGCCTGGAGTAAGCGGTGACTTCAGCGCGGTATATGAAAATTTTGAAAGCGATATTTACGGAGCGCTTGAAGATGCTGTAGGCAGTCTCAAAAAATATGAAACACTGAAAATTATTGTGCCCTCTTATACTTATTTCCCTGATGAGATCACAAAAGGCTTTAAGAGATTTTGCCATGAATATGCATTTTCGGCCGCAGTAGTCAATGATATCGCGAAAGAAGATGTAGAAAAAGGCACTGCCTATATCAGCCTGATGGAAGACGACCTGGTAACGCTGATTGAAAAAATAAAAGACTCTAAACTGAAGATAGGTAAAGATATAGGCGTTATCAGTTACAATGAAACACCATTGAAGAAGCTGATATTACAGGGTATTACAACGTTCTCTACCGATTTTGAGGAGATGGGCCGGCAGGCTGCTTCGTTGATTTTGGAGGGCGAACGAAAAAAAGTAGAAATACCCTTTCATTTAAAACTAAGACCATCACTTTAACTATTTGATACGGCCTCACTGGAGGCCTGCACGGTTGTCGATAGCTACATCAATTATTCATTACTGATTACTCGTTGCTGATTATTCTTAATTTCATCTGCTATATTCTACATTTGCATTTATATGCAGATTATTTCAGCTTCTTATATTAAAAGCAGCGCCAACTATACACAATGTCCTCCGGCTGATAAGGCAGAGTATGCTTTTATCGGCAGAAGTAATGTAGGCAAGTCTTCTTTGATCAATATGTTGTGTAATATGAAAGGCCTTGCCAAAACTTCGGCAGCGCCCGGCAAAACACAACTGATCAATCATTTTATTATCAACGATGTGGCTAAAGGTAATGTGAAGGCTAAAATAGGAAAGAGCTGGTACCTCGTAGATCTGCCGGGATATGGCTATGCAAAAGTATCGCAAAAGCAGCGCAAAAGCTGGACTTCCATGATAGAAGATTATATATTAAAGCGCGCCAATCTTGGTAACCTGTTTGTTTTAATCGATAGTCGCCACGAACCTCAGAAAATTGACCTTGAATTTGTAAATCAGCTGGGAGAATGGCAGGTGCCTTTCGCAATTGTATTTACCAAAGCGGATAAAAACAAGCCCGGGGCAACAGTTAACAATGTGCAGAAATTTATCGAAACTTTAAAAGGCACCTGGTCCGATTTACCTTCTTATTTTGTTACTTCGGCCACCCGTGGCGATGGGAGAGAAGAGCTGCTGTCATTTATTCATGAGTTAAACAAAGAGTTTACGGCGCTTCAGGGTAAATGATCCGATAATTCTATTAAGTATTAATTTTGAACATCTCCGTTTTCCAAAGTGAACCCAATGAAGTTGCATTTTAAACTGTTTGTTGTTATTGCCCTGCTTTTTGCCGCCTGTGTAAAAAATAAGCCATTCTTACCAGCTTATTCGGTACCGCCCGTATTTAACCAGGAGAATAATGATTCTTCTGCGCTGGCACGCGTTATTATGGTGCATGGATTGTATAACTATCTTTCCGGTTCGGTGAACGCGCGTATAGACACAGCAATTGTAGATTCCCTGTGGCTTAACCGCGGCAGGCAGTTTACGGCGACGATGGTACCCGATTTTGTTTATTCGGAAACAATGCTGAATAATATGATCAGGGTTAACCTGACTAACACCGGTGATGCAGATTCGCTGAAAAGCCTGGCCGATTCGGTGGCGGTTCTCAGCCGGTTTTATGGAGTAACGGCCGGTAACGGAACTGCAGGCGTTGGCACACAAACTATACCGGTGGCAAAGAAACGCCTTTTTAATGAAAATGGCATGGAGGTGCAGGAAGTGTGGTATTATAGTATGTTGGGCTCCAATTTTATGCGAAATGCTTTCAGTAACCTGGTAGGGCCTGGTCAAAACGTTACCCTGGGCTGGGATCTTGCATATAATTATATGGGCTTTCCTGTCAGTTACGACCCGGAGCTGGATTATTACTCAGGATCTCCCAGAAGTAACAGGCCATTAGGTATCGCTGCACTTTTTGCCGGAGTTAAAAATCTGAACGCCGGGGTAAAAATATATGAAGAATTCAGGCGTGCAAAGGCAGCTGCTATTGCCGGTGATGGCCGTGTTAATGCCAGTTCCATAGCTGTTATAAGAGGGTATACCGAGCTTACTTTAGCGCAATCGGCCTTGTTTGCTTTGGACAGTGTGAAACAAATTAGCGACCCGGTCGCGAAATTGCACTATTTGTCCAAAGCCCATGGTTTAATACGGGCACTGAAGGAACGGAGTTCCGGCAGCCCTTTAACCGACGCAACCTATTTGCGGCTAAGAGAAATAATGAAAACCAATTTTTATACGTTAACCCAGGATGCCTCTTACGCCGGTATTAATGAAATGACCCATTTGCTGGTTACCGCCTATAACGGCCAATAACTACAGCTTTTCAAGCAGGTCTACTACTTTTTCCCTTTTAAGAATAAGGTACCCCAGCCGGTCTTTACTAATGCCTTCTTTTAGCTGGTAGCTGAAGGAAAGGGCATCTTCAGTTACCGTGGTTTCAAAATGACGGAATGCAATGGTGGGTAAACCCTGTAGTTCGTCGCCTATTTCGTACAGGTGTGTAGAAAGGATAAACAAGGAGGTTTGTACTTTGATCAAGCCCTTAATAACTGCCAGGGAGCACCGCATCGCGTCTTCAACGTTAGTGCCTTTAAACAATTCATCAATTAATACCAGCCATTTCTTCCCGTCGCTGATTTTTAGCACCGTGTTTTTAATACGCTGCACCTCGTTAAAGAAAAAGCTTTCGCCTTTGGCAATATTGTCCACCACGTTAATATTGCTGATCAGCCCGTCAAACATAGTTAGCCGCATGCCTGAAGCGGGCACCCCCATGCCTATATGCGCCAAAAAAACAGAGGCGCCTACCGATTTGATAAGAGTGCTTTTGCCTGCCATATTAGCCCCGGTGAGGAAAAGAAAATTATGCTCCGGGCTCATTTGTAAATGATAGGGAACCGGGTTATGCAATAGCAGGTGATACAGTCCTTTGGCCTCTATAAAGGGTTTGTCGCTCTCGATAAATTCAGGGAAATGGAGATCGTATTTTTTTACGGCAAAGGCCATGGAGTACCATGCGTCCAGTCTGCTGTAGATATCAATCAGTTCCTGTACAGCAGATTTATAATTGCCTCTTACACTTGCTGCAAAGTACAGGTTCTTATGTTGAGGGATAACCTCGTCGGCTTCAATGGCGGCCATTTGTTTAAAAGGCTCCACAACGTTCAGCAGGTGAGCCATCCGGTCAATATAAATTTTAAAATTTGCCGGCATGTCTACATGAGCCAGGATCGTTTCAATTTTCTTTAATCCTCTGAAAAAATCAGTAAAATGTTTTATCGAAAATTTGGCCATCGAGTAATCGGCGCTATGCAGCAAACGATACATAAAGGCGTCAACTGCAGATGGGTTGTTGCCAATGGTGTCTAACGCGTAATCGAGAAATTTTACCATTACCAGCACGGTACCGTTTGAAATTTCCTGGGGCCAGTGGTCTACCTGCTCAATCAGCTTTTTTAATATATTCTGTGTACCGGTAATTTTCCTGATATCGTTAAACGGGCTGGAAAAAAAATGCCTTAGCCATTCTTTACCGCCCTCTGTTCTTGTAAAGTTCAGCTTATGGAAGATAGAATAACTTTCTTCTGTATGAAATATGGAAATGTCATTAAAGGAAATATCGTCTATCTGCATGGTAGTTGTTTGATGTTTGAGGCTCTTTTACCAGTTAAACCCCGTTTTAATGTTGAACTTTAAACATAGGAACGGAAATTATCTTTCAAATAGTAAGCGCTCTCCTTTCTTAGACTCATCCCACCGGCCATTTCCATAAACTAAATGTCCGTTTACAAAAGTATGCGTAATGCTGGCCGGGAAATTAAAAGGGGTTCCGTTTTCGCCTGCCTGCTCAAAAGGGCTCCAGCCACATTTATAAAGAATATTTTCTTTGCTAACGGTAAAAGGAGCATTAAGATCCGCAACTACCAGGTCGGCAAAATAGCCTTCCCTTATATAGCCTCTTTCTTTGATAGAAAAGCAGTCTGCCACCGCATGGCTCATTTTTTCAACAATTTTTTCGAGTGAAATTTTACCCAGGCTATTGTAATAAAGCATTAGCGGCAAGGCGTGCTGCACTAAAGGCAGGCCGGCATGGGCTTTTAAATAAGGTTCATTTTTTTCTTCGAGAGTATGAGGGGCATGGTCGGTAGCAACTACATCCAGCCTGTCATCCAGCAAAGCTTTCCATAAAGCCTCTTTATTATGGGAAGCTTTAATAGCAGGATTGCACTTGATAAAGTTACCCTGGCGTTCATAATCATCTGCTGTAAAATGCAGGTGGTGCACGCAAACTTCTGCAGTAATGCGTTTGTCTTTTAGGGGCACCATATTGGTGAACAGCTGCAACTCTCTTTCGGTAGTGATATGTAAAATGTGTAACCTCGCATCGTGTTTTTTGGCCAGTTGAATAGCATAGAACGATGACTCAAAGCAGGCTTCTTCATTCCTGATAACAGGGTGGTCTGCTGCAGTTAGCTCCCGGTTTTCATCCAACGCTTTTTGCAGGTTGGCTTTGATGATTTTTTCGTCTTCGCAATGGGTGGCTATCAGCATTTCACTTTCGCCAAAGATTCTGTTCAGCACCAGCGGATTATCTACCAGGAGATTGCCGGTGCTGCTGCCCATAAACATTTTAATACCACATATACGGTCTTTGAATTTATTGGCAGCTAAAGTGTCGTCGGCATTCATATTACTGGTGCCTATATAAAAGGAGTAGTTGGCTAACGAGGTCTGGGCTGCAATATTATATTTATCTTCCAGCAAATCCAGCGTGAATGCAGGCGGCACGGTATTGGGCATTTCCATAAAGCTGGTTACTCCCCCGGCAACCGCCGCTTTGCTTTCTGTGTAAATATTGGCTTTATGGGTTAGGCCCGGTTCCCTGAAATGTACCTGGTCGTCTATTGCACCTGGTAAGAGATGCTTGCCCTCGCCATTTATTTCAATAGCGTTGGCATTTATACCAATTTGGTTATCAATCCTCTCAATGCGTCCGTTATTAATTAATACGTCCTTCGTTTCGGTTTTCCCCTCATTTACTACCTGAATGTTTTTAAAAAGATATATTTGCATGGTTTTTGTTTTTGTGCCCGGTGTTTTACTTGTTACCATTAAAAGGTAATACTGCTAATGGCAACAGTTGCATTCAGCTTTAACTGACGGATGTATAAAAGTTCTATAGTTGATAGCGCTTTTTTAAAAGTGCACCAGAAACAGATGAAGTCAATACCACCGGGTCATCAATAAAAATACTTTAATTAACCTTATCAATAAACTATGCAATTTAAGAAATACCTGCCTTTGCTAGCAGTTGTTTTATTACCACTTTTTGCTGCATCGCAATCTACCTATTTGCCAAGGGGAGATAAACAGGAAATCTTGCTGGACCGGCTGGAGATTAAGGCTCAAAAAGACCCCCTGCTGAATTTAAGTAAGACCAAACCTTATAGCCGGGAATTTTATGTACCTGCTATAAAGCACTATCTGAACGTAGATTCTGCCCTGGATGCAAAACTTACCAACGTAGATAAGTATTATTTAAGAAGCGCGTTGGCCAATAATATTGAATGGTTACCCGAAGAAGAGCGGGATGCATACATGAGTAAAAAGCTGGTGGGTAATACTTTTTATCAATACCCGGCAGGATTGTATGAAACGCATAGTAAGGACTTCGACCTTACCGTTAACCCGGTTTTGAACATTGGCTTTATGAAAGAAAATGGTAATGATCAGCGTCTTTTTTACAACACCAGGGGAATTGCCATACGTGGGCGTATTGCCAATAAAATAGGTTTTTATACAACTCTTACGGATAACCAGGAGCGCTATCCCACCTATGTGCAGGACTGGATGAAGGAGCGCACTGCGGTGCCCGGTGCTGGTTTTTATAAAGATTTTAAAGCCGCTGGTGGACGGGACTTTTTTGATGCGCGCGGATACATCACAGTAGGCGCAACCAAATACGTAGATATAACTTTTGGTTATGATAAAAATTTTATTGGTAACGGACAACGCAGCTTGTTTTTAAGTGATTTCGGAAACAATAACCTGTTTTTAAGGCTCAATACCCGTATCTGGAAATTCAATTACCAGAACCTTTTTATGGAGCTTACCAACGCTTATCAAAGTAACCCTGGGGACGATCTATTAGGAAAGAAGTATGCGGCTATGCATCATTTGGATATTAATTTGACCAAATGGTTGAATGTAGGGGTGTTTGAAGGGGTTGTATTTGGCCGCACCAATCGTTTTGAGTTGGGATATCTCGTGCCGGTTATCTTTTACAGATCTATAGAGCGTGACCAGGGAAGCCCGGATAACGCAGTAGTGGGAATGGATTTTAAAGCCAATATAGCCCGGACGGCGCAGGTTTACGGACAATTGCTGTTTGACGAATTTAAACTGTCTGAATTAACGGGCGGCAATAACTGGTGGGCCAATAAATTTGGCTACCAGCTGGGCGCTAAATATATCGATGCATTTACCGTGAAAAATTTAGACTTGCAGCTGGAGTTGAACCGGGTAAGACCCTATACCTATTCGCATTACGACTCTGTTGCTAACTATACCCACTATAATCAGCCCCTGGCACATCCATTAATGGCCAATTTTAATGAATGGATTGGTGTTGCCCGCTACAGGCCTGCGCCCAAATGGATGATCGAAGGGCGTGCTATGTATTATATGCAGGGGCTTGATAGTAACCGCACGGTTAATTTTGGTAGCAATATATTTTTACCCAGCACTACGCGAACTGGCGGCGATTACGGGCATGAAGTGGGCAGCGGGTGGAAAACCAATGCAGCTATGCTAAGCCTCCTGCTATCTTACGAGTTAAAAGAAAACCTGTTTCTGGAGTTTATGGGTATGCTTCGCAAACAGCGCTATGACACTCCTCCCGCAGTAGCCACTAAAAGCAGCACCATCTTTAATTTTGGTTTACGTTGGAACATTGGCCGCCGGGACTTTTATTTTTAACAGGGCTTTAATGCCGGCTGGGCTCAATATTGCGTCTGAAGAACTGACCGTGTATTGTTCGCACACGTTACTTTGATCATCAAACAGTATCTTATTAGAGTACTTTTTTTACATATCCTGCTCAGTTTACCATTGTTCTGCTTTAAGGCCGCAGCTCAGGCTCCTAATAACAGTAGCATTATCTTCTGGACGGAAGGCCGGAGGCTGCAGCTACAGGACTTTAAAGTGGTGAGTGACAGCCTGGAAACCGTAGATGAAAATGTTTCAGCTTTAACGCGTACCGGCATCACTTATTATCTTACTACCGATAAAATTAACGGCAGGCCCGTCAGCATCCGCATAGTGGTAGAGGCCACGGTGCATAAGCAGAATACATTTATAAAAGAAAGGGTGCTGGATTATAGCGCTTCAGTAAAGCAGAAACTGCTGATGCATGAACAAAAGCATTTCGATATTTCCGAAATATTTGCCCGCCAGGCAACACGCGACCTGCAGGCATTAAAGTTATCCGCCAATTACAGAAAAGAGATTGCCGATTTTGTACAGGCAAAATTTAAGGCTGCAGAGTTATACCAGCGCCTTTATGACCAGGATACACAGCATGGCGAGGATTTTGCTGCCCAGGAGGAGTGGGATGAAAGGATAGCAGAGGAGCTCGAGGCGCTGGATGCGTACAAAAGAAAAACAGTGGTAAAGAAATTATAAAGTAAAAACCATTTGCCAGCTTATGCGCCCAATGCCTGAATCACGTCGTATTTGGTTACAATATGGTATATGCCCGCATCATCTTTGCTCATTACTGCCCCGTTTTCCTTCGTGATCAATGTTTTTAGCTTATCTACCGAAACATTAAAGTCTACCAGTGGAAATGCGGCTTCAACTACATTGGCGATTTTTTCGTTTTTAATATCAGGATTACTAAAAACTTTTTGAAACAGGCCTCCTTCCGTAATAGAGCCAACAATTTCCCCTTCTTTCGTAACAGGGATGTGTTCGATATCATATTGTTTCATTAACTCAACAGCCTCCGCAACCGGTTGGTCAGCGCTGATGGTAATCAACTTCTGCTTGCCCGATCTGCCATTAATGATGTCTTTAAAGGTTTTTACATCCAGGAATCCGCGCTCCATCATCCATTGATCGTTATATATTTTGGCTACGTACCGGCTTCCGTGATCATGCAGGATACAAACAACCAGATCGTCCTTTTTTAAAGAGTCTTTCAATTGCATCAACCCTTTCAGGCAGCTTCCCGCACTGTAACCGCAAAACAATCCCTCTTCTTTTGCCAGCCTTCTGGCCATTACGGCACCATCCTTATCGGTAACCTGGGTGAACTCGTCAATTACATCCATTTTGTAATTTTTGGGCAGGAAGTCTTCCCCAAATCCTTCACTGAAATAGGGATACACTTCGTTTCCGTCCAATTCCCCGGTTTTAAAATATTTGGTTAGTAAAGAGCCATAGGCATCCACTGCCCATATTTTAATATCAGGATTTTTTTCCTTAAGGTACATAGCTACGCCCGTAATAGTGCCGCCCGTACCCGCTGTACATACCAGGTGGGTGATCTTGCCGTCTGTTTGATTCCATATTTCCGGGCCGGTCGTTTCATAATGTGCCTGGCGGTTGGCCAGGTTATCATATTGATTCATATGATAAGAGTTAGGCACCTCCCTTGCCAGCCTCGCTGCCACGCTATAGTAACTTTGCGGGTCATCGGGTTCTACATTGTTGGGGCATACAATTACTTCAGCGCCCATCGCTTTTAGAACATCTGCCTTTTCTTTCGATTGTTTGTCGGTAGTAACAAATATGCACTTATAGCCTTTTACAATGGCGGCAAGGGCAAGGCCCATCCCGGTATTGCCGCTGGTGCCTTCGATAATAGTTCCGCCGGGCTTCAGCTTCCCTTCCTGCTCGGCAACCTCAACCATTTTTAAAGCCATCCGGTCTTTAATGCTGTTGCCGGGATTAAAGTAGTCCACTTTTGCTAATACCGTACAGGGCAGGCTTTGGGTGATTTTATTCAACCGTATCAGTGGCGTATTGCCGATGGTTTCTAAAATATTGTTTTTAATATCCATGTTTTCAAGTTAACAGGTGTCGGAATGTTTTTTATATCGCCGGTTTACTTGGCCAGCTCTTTCAGCGCCGTAAGTACCAGGGTGTCCTTTGTGTTCATTACCTGGTAAAAGCCCGAGTCGCGCCATTTAAAGCGGGCCAGCTGCGCCTCCATCCGGTGCTCTACCTTTTCTTTCTCAAACGCCGGAACCCCCGAAAGGTTTACAGTATCTTTTTTTACCCAGTTGGTGAACTGAGTCCACATATTTCGGGCGGGATCAAAGTTTTGGGTATAAACCTGCGGGTTAGGATAAGGGTCCAGTATTTTTTTGTTATCCAGATAGTAGTGAAAAACAAAGTCGTTAAACGAGCCGTTCAAAAACAGCATGTTGATTTCTCTTGAGTAGTTGGAGGTATCGAGTCCTACGAAAACATCCGGCATAATTCCTCCGCCACCATACACCGTGCGGCCGCCATTGGTTTTATACACTTTCCCGTTACTTATCTTGTTACTGTCTGCATAATATAGCTGGCCGGTGGCATAGCGCTCCCAAACCTCATCCATGTACACTTTCTTGCCCCCTGTATAGGGTTTTTGTATGCTGCGCCCGATAGGTGTGTAATACCTCGCAACAGTTAATCTCATGGCCGAACCATCGGTTAACAGGAAAGGTTCCTGTACCAGGCCTTTTCCAAAAGTTCGGCGGCCTATGATCGTTGCACGATCCCAATCCTGCAGTGCGCCTGCGAGTATTTCGCTGGCGCTGGCGCTTAATTCATCCACCAGAACGGCTAGCTTACCGGTTTCAAATATGCCCGGCCTTTTGCACCGGTATTCTGTTTTAGGGCTGTTCACCCCCTGGGTGTACACAATCAGTTTATCTCCGCTCAAAAATTCATCGGCGATCTGAATGGCCTGGTCCATATAACCGCCGCCATTTCCTCTCAGGTCGAATATCAGCTGGCTCATGCCCTGTTTTTTCATGCTTTCCGCTGCTTCCATAAATTCACGGTACGTGTTATTGGTGAACTTATCCAGCTTGATAAAGGCGGTGTTTTTATCCATCATATAGGCCGCCGAAATAGATGGCGTAGGTATATTTCCACGAATTACGGTAACAGGCAATATCTTGCCATTTCTCATAATTTCAAGCCTGGCCGGTGAGCCTCTTTCTCCCCGTATCAGGCCTCGTATTTTAAGCGTGTTAATGGATTTTCCCGTAAGATTATTGCTGTCTACTTTTATGATCTGGTCGCCTATAAGCAAGCCCGCTTTATCGCTGGGACCTCCTTCTATAACATAAGTTATGTTAACAGTATCTCTTATCTGGCTGAACTCTACACCGATACCTTCGAAGTTGCCAGAGAGGTCTTCATTGGCTTCCTTGAGCTCTGCAGGCGGCAGGTATACCGAGTGGGGGTCCAGCTCGCTCATCATTTCCCTGATCGCATTCCCTTCCAGTGTATCTACTTGTACAGAATCAACATAACGGGTTCTGATGATATCCAGGGCTTCCTGCAGGGCCGTAACCCTGTCTTTTTTGAATATTTTTTTATTGGGCTGGCCCGTAGCAAACCTGTATCCTATATACATACCTAAAATCATCACGGCCGAAAGGAGCAACGGTAGCCAAACCTCAAATTTTCTCTTCATCTTTATTAAAAATAAGCCTGCAAAATAGATAAAATTGTCTGAACCGTTGTTGAAGAAGCTCCTGTTTTATAACCTGGCCGCCTGCAGGCATCCGTCTTCGGGGGTATTCTATATCCATAACGCATCGGTTACAGGAATCAGATGGTATAAATCATGGTTCAGACAGGATAGATACCTATATTAGCATATTATTTTTATAAACCATCAAGCTAATGTTGAAATCTATTCTTATCGCAGATGCCGGGTCTACAAAAACCGAATGGAGTCTTTTACGTAACGGAAAGGTAAAGTCGGTTGAAACAGCAGGGATAAGTCCTTATTTTTTAGGAGAAGCGCAAATTGCCGAATTACTGCGCAAAGAACTGATACCCTCCTTAAAAAAAGCGGAAATTGACCAGGTGTTTTTTTATGGAACGGGATGTTTGAGCCCTGCGAATAATAAACTCGTGCGCAATGCTATAAAAAAGACTTTTCCCGGCGCCGCAGTTAATGTAACCAATGATGTGGAAGGTGCGGCAATAGGGCTTTGTGGAAACAATAAAGGTATTGCCTGTATCTTGGGAACCGGCTCCAGCAGTTGCTTTTATGATGGTAAAAAAATAAAAAAGAATAATCCCGGTTTAGGATATGCTTTGGGAGATGAGGGGAGTGGCGCTTACCTGGGCAAAAAAGTGCTGCAATATTATTTATACAATACGTTCGATGAAGACCTGCGTGCCAGGTTTGATGCGGCGTATGTAACCAACGCCACTGAAATACTGGAGCATGTTTACAAAAAACCGTTGCCCAACCGTTACCTGGCTTCTTTTGCCCGCTTTTTAGCTGATAACCGCGGGCATTACATGATAGAGAATATCATAGAAGATGGGCTGAACGATTTCTTCTTCACCCACCTGGGCAAATATAACGAGGCCTGGAAGTATCCGATTAATTTTGTAGGAGGTATCGCTTTTGGTTTTAAGGATGTTATTAAAGAACTTTGCGCTACTTATAACTTTGAGTTAGGCAGAATTTTGCAAAAACCTATGAAAGGCCTGATCGAGTATCACAAAGAAGCGTAGTAATTGAGAAGTGTGCAAGTAAAACCTGTATCTATATGAATCAAAAAGTAACGGAACAGCCCAGCAGGTATAACGACCTGGAAAAAATGAGTATAAAGGAATTGCTGGGTTCTATTAATAAAGAAGACCAAACCGTACCCGTGGCGGTAGAAGCTGCATTACAGCAGATAGAAGGACTGGTTGACGCGATTGTTGACCGCATGCTCTCGGGGGGGCGCCTGTTTTATATAGGAGCCGGTACCAGCGGGCGGTTGGGCATACTGGATGCCAGCGAAATTCCACCTACCTATGGTATGCCCCCGGGTGTAGTAATAGGAGTTATTGCCGGGGGAAATAAAGCAATTACCACACCGGTAGAAAATGCGGAAGATGACGAGGAGCAGGGCTGGAATGACCTGAAGGAGCATAATGTTAGTGAAAAAGATGTGGTGGTGGGGGTTGCTGCCAGCGGTACCACCCCTTATGTAATTGGCGCATTAAGGCATTGCCAGGCCAACAATATTGTAACGGGGAGTATTTCCTGCAATCCGGATGCAGACATCAGCAAGGTGGCCGATCATCCGGTTGAGGTAATTGTAGGCCCCGAATTTGTTACAGGAAGTACCCGCATGAAAAGCGGTACCGCCCAAAAGCTGGTATTAAATATGATCTCCACTACGGTGATGATACAAATGGGCAGGGTAGAGGGCAACCGCATGGTAAATATGCAGTTAACCAATGATAAGCTCATAGATCGCGGAACCCGGATGATTATGGATCGTACCGGTATAACAGACTATGAGAAGGCGAAGCAATTATTGCTCGAAAAAGGCAGCGTAAAGCTGGCGATAGATACAATAACAAAAGAATAACTGCAACCTAAAAAAGGAAGGCTTTAGCCTTCCTTCAAAAGAGGTATATAGAAAATTGATAATTAAGCTGCTGTAGCTGCTGCATTCAATCTTTTAGCCAGCTTGCTTTTTAAGTTAGCTGCTTTATTGCGATGAATAACGCCACGTTTAGCTAATTTATCAATCATGCTTTCAACAGAAGATAATTTAGAAGCTGCTTCGGTAGTATCCGCTGCTTTCAAATCCCTGATAGCATTACGTGTAGTTTTGCCATAGTATCTGTTTCTTTCGCGGCGTTTAGCTGCCTGACGTGCGTCTTTTTTTGTAGCTTTATGATTGGCCATCTATTTCTAATTTTTGGACGGCAAAGGTAGGGAGTTTTTAAGATATGGCAATAATTTTTTTAATTTTTTCCCTCAACAACCCATACATGTATCCGTTGCCGGTTATATTTTGTTTCGATATAAAATTTCGAAAGCATCTTTTAACGCTTTCTAAGCATCTTTATTGTGACCGATAGAAATTAAATCCTAATTTCGCGGAAATATAGTTAAAGCGTCTTTTAACACTCTCGGATACGATTAAATTAAACACATTATTTATATATTAACGATTCATTTATAATGAAAGACTTTTCTTATATCACCAACTCATCACCTGCATTTATAGAAAATATGTATCATGAGTTTGTTGCTAACCCCGACAGCGTGGATACTGAGTTTCGCAAATTTTTTGAAGGATTTGATTTTGCAGTAGGTAATGGGCTGGCTGGTAAGAATGGAACTGCTGCGGCCGAAAACGGTGCTGTAAAAACTGCGGCTGGTGCGGGTAAAAACGACTGGAGAAAAGAGCTGGCGGTATACCGTCTTATTTTGGGATACCGCAATAAAGGTCATTTATTAGCCAGTACCAATCCGATTAAAAAGCGTAAAGACCGTGGCGCCAATGTAGAACTTTCATTTTATGGGCTGAGCGAGGCGGACCTGGATACAGAGTATGAGGCCGGCAATTTAATTGGCCTGGGCACTACCACGTTAAGAAATATTTTTACCCATTTGCAAAACTGGTATGCCAACCATGTAGGCGTTGAATTTAAATATATCAGCGACCAGAGGAAGATCGATTGGATCACCAACGAAATTGAAAGAAATTTTTCCAAACCCTTTCCTTTGGAGAAAAAGAAAAGGATCCTGGAAAAGCTGAACCAGGGAGTAATGTTTGAAAAGTTTTTGCATACCAAATATGTAGGGCAAAAGAGGTTTTCTTTGGAAGGCGGTGAAACAACAATTGCCGCGCTTGATGCTATTATCAATAAGGCGGCAGAATTGGATGTGAAAGAGGCGGTAATTGGTATGGCGCACCGCGGAAGATTAAATGTGCTCGCTAATATTTTAGGTAAAACCTATGAGCAGATATTTAGTGAATTTGAAGGAACGGGGGAAATTAACCAAACCATGGGTAGTGGGGATGTAAAATACCACCTGGGCTTTGGTAGCGAAGTAGAAACTACCAGCGGCAATAAGATCCATTTAAAATTAATGCCCAATCCTTCTCACCTCGAAGCGGTAGACCCGGTGGTACTGGGCTTTGCCAGAAGCAGCGCTAACAATATTCATGATGAGCAGTATGATAAAGTATTGCCCATCCTGATACACGGCGATGCGGCAGTGGCCGGCCAGGGAATTGTGTATGAATTACTGCAGATGTCTAAACTGCCAGGTTACCAGGTAGGGGGTACCATTCATTTTGTAATAAACAACCAGATAGGTTTTACAACTGATTTCTCTGACGCGCGTAGTGCAGATTATTGTACTTCTTTGGCTGCAATGACGCAAAGCCCGGTGTTTCACGTAAACGGAGACGACCCCGAAGCTGTGGTTAAATGCGCCGAGATTGCTACGAGGTACAGGAGCACTTTCCACGACGATGTATTTATTGATATGGTTTGCTATCGTAAGCATGGCCATAACGAGGGCGATGATCCCAAGTTTACACAACCGGCAATGTACGCGCTGATTGATAAGCATCCGAACCCGAGGGAAATGTATGTAAAGTATTTGCTGGATAATGGCGAGGACGATGCAAAGGATCTGGCTAAAGAAATGGAAACCAAGTTCTGGGCCGATCTTCAGGACCGGCTGGACGATGTAAAGCAAAGGCCTTTACCCTACACGTACCAGGCGCCCGAGTTATTGTGGAAGCAATTAAGAAAAGCAACAGAAGAAGATTTTGATAAAAGCCCTGTAACGGCCGTTTCTGAAGAAAACTTTAAGAAGGTCTTTGATGCAATTATGACCATTCCTGAAGGATTTACTCCCTTGAAGAAGGTAGATAAGCTGCTGAAAGACAAGGTGAAACTTTTCAATGATGAATCAAAACTAGATTGGGCTACTGCAGAACTGATGGCTTTTGGCACCTTGATGGCAGATGGAGCAGACGTAAGGATGAGCGGACAGGATGTAGGACGCGGTACTTTTAGTTCCCGCCATTGTGTATTAAGAGATGAGGTGAATGATAAGCCGTATAACCGGTTGGCGAATATACCGGGTGCCGAAGGAAAGATAAGAATGTTCAACTCTTTGCTGAGCGAGAATGCGGTGTTAGGCTTTGAGTATGGCTATGCATTATCGTCTCCCAATGCTTTGGTATTATGGGAAGCGCAGTTTGGCGACTTTGTGAACGGAGCACAAACCATCATCGACCAGTTTATTACAGGCGCCGAGCAAAAATGGAATCGCATGAACGGCCTGGTAATGTTATTACCTCACGGCTATGAAGGGCAGGGGCCTGAGCATAGCAGCGCACGTATGGAGCGCTTTTTAATAGCCTGTGCAGAATTGAACATTGTGGTAACCAATATTACCACGGCTGCCAATTATTTTCATGCTTTAAGACGGCAGCTGGCCTGGCCTTTCAGGAAGCCGCTGATCAACTTTGCTCCCAAGGCTAATTTACGTCATCCCGGAACTTATTCAACCAAGAAGGAGTTTTTAACCGGATCATTCCAGGAGTTAATTGATGATAATTATGTGGTAGCGGCAGATGTTAAGAAAGTGCTTTTCTGTAGCGGTAAGGTTTATTATGATTTGCTGGAAAGGCAGCAAAAGGAAGGACGTAAAGATGTTGCTATCGTAAGACTGGAGCAGATTTATCCTTTACCGGCGAAGCAGTTAGCCGCCTTATATAATAAATATAAGAATGCGGTTTGGTATTGGGTGCAGGAAGAGCCGCTGAATATGGGTGCCGCCTCTTTCTTACAAATGAACCTCAAGCAAATCAATTATGGCATTATAGGTAGAAAGGCCAGTGCCTCTACAGCGTCTGGGTTTATGAAAGTGCATAAGGCGGAGCAGGAAGAGATCGTTAATACTGCGTTTACTATCTAACAGGTTATGAAATAAATAGTTTGAAATATCGGGCGGAATAGACATTCCGCCCTCTTATATTCAAAACTAAACATGAGATTTTTATATTAATTTTTGGTTTAACGCTTTTACTACAGCTTCGGCCACGGAGTTAACCTGCAGTTTCTCGTATATTTTTTTGATATGCGTATTTACTGTATGAATACTCAATCCGCATGCCGATGCCACCATTTTGTGGCTGAATCCTTTTACCAGGTAGCCCAGCACTTCTTTTTCGCGCGGGGTGAGCGATATTTCCTGGTTATTTTCATAAAACACATTTTTCTGGAAAGCTGTCAGTACTTTTCTGGCAATTGAGGCGGTCATGGCAGCGTCGCCATTGTACACATCTTCCACTGCCTGTAATAGCTGGGCAGGTGTAGACTTTTTTAAGATATATCCCGACGCACCGGCACAAATAGAAGCAAATATTTTGTCATCGTCCTCAAATACGGTTTGCATTAACACCTGTACTTTAGGGAAGTTCATTCTAATGAGTTTCACGCCTTCAATGCCGTTTACATTAGGCATGTCTATATCCATCAACACCACATCAGGTGTGGTTTTCCGAACATCGGCAATAACATTGCTGCAGTCAAAAAAAGTTCCTGCGCAATTCATTTTCGGCGAGGAGTTGATCAGCATACATAAACTGTCTCGGCGATAGGCATTGTCGTCAAAAACGGTTACTCTAATGGGTGGGGTACTCATCTTAAAATCAAAGATAACTGAAGGAAAACTAGCATTTCATCACTAATTCTGGGGATGTTTTTTCCATATATCGAAATTTAAAAGATGATAATCGATTTAAACCGGTTTTTTTGTCATTTTTACGTAATTTGCCAAACTATTCTATAAAAATCATTTGTATTTATGGCTGTTGATATTAAGGTGCCTACGGTGGGCGAGTCTATAAGTGAAGTAACGCTTTTAAAATGGGTTAAGAAAACCGGCGAGTATGTGGAAAGAGATGAGGTAATAGCTGAGCTCGAAAGTGAAAAAGCCACTTTTGAAGTAAACGCAGAGAAAGCAGGTATATTGACAACAACAGTTGCCGAAGGAGATTCTATTAATATCGGTGATGTAATCGCAAGTATCGATGACAGTGCCGCCAGGCCACAGGCAGGTACGCCAGCAGCAGCAGATGATACAAAAGAAGCGGCACCTCAAAAGTCAGCAGAACCGGCGCTGGCCCGGGAGCCGTTAAAAACAACAGGAAAGGAGGTACCCGTAAAAATACCTACAGTTGGCGAATCCATCAGTGAAGTTACACTGTTGAAATGGGTAAAAAAATCGGGAGAATATGTAGAGCGCGATGAAGTAGTAGCAGAGCTGGAAAGTGAAAAAGCAACATTTGAGGTAAACGCGGAACTGGCGGGTATTCTGGAAGCCTCAGTAGCAGAAGGGGATACGCTGAAAATTGGAGATATCATAGCGGTTATTAAAGAAACAACAGGTAAACCCGCTACAACTGCATCCGAAAAGCCGGCTCCGAAAGTAGAAGAGAAAAAAGTGGAAGCGCAGAAGCCTGCTGCAACAGCAGACGTAAAAGCAACGCCGGTGGCTTCGGCAATTATAGCAGATAAAAAGGTAGACCCTAAAACGGTAAAGCCGTCTGGTTTTTCGGGGAAAATAATTAAAGACGATGTTTTGGCGGCTTTAGCCAGCCCTGGTAAGAAAGCGTTTGACGGCGGCGAACTTTTTACACGCAACCAGCGTGCTGAAAAGATGACCAACCTACGCAAAACAATCAGCCGCAGGCTGGTTGAAGCTAAAAATACTACGGCTATGCTCACCACTTTTAACGAAGTGGATATGCAGCCGATCATGGATATTCGTGCTAAATACAAAGACAAATTCAAGGAAGCTCATGGGGTTGGTTTAGGCTTTATGAGCTTTTTTGCCAAAGCATGTGCTATAGCATTGTCTGAATGGCCTACTGTAAATGCCTATATTGATGGCGATCAGATCTTATTTCATGACTATGCCGACATCAGCATTGCGGTAAGCACCCCCAGGGGGCTAACCGTACCTGTGATACGCAATGTAGAAAGCCTGGGAATGGCAGACATTGAAAAGGAAGTAATTAACCTGGCTAATAAAGCAAAGAACAGTAAGCTTACCGCTGAAGATCTTACAGGCGGTACATTCACCATTACCAATGGTGGTGTGTTCGGCTCTATGTTAAGTACTCCCATTATCAATATCCCGCAAAGCGCGATACTGGGAATGCATAATATAATACAGCGCCCGGTAGCCATAAACGGACAGGTAGTAATTCGCCCGATGATGTATGTGGCATTAAGCTATGATCACCGTATTATTGATGGGCGCGAATCGGTAAGCTTCCTGGTAAGAGTGAAAGAATTATTAGAGAACCCTGCTTTACTGCTGGTTCAGAAAGACCCTGTAAAAGCATTGCTTGAATTATAGACGCTCAATAAATAAATAGTATACCCAATAGGTTCGTGTTTACCGCACGAACCATTTTTTTAACAGCGATATGAGCAAAACCGATTTTCAGCATCCTGCATTCAGGCGGTTTTATTCGCATTTAAACAGTGCGGTGGCTATCCTGCAATCATATGACGGGGGTATACCGTTTGCTCATTATATAAAGAGCTATTTTTCTCAGCATAAAAAGTTTGGGAGTAAAGACCGGAAACAGATCAGCGGGCTATGCTACTGCTATTTCCGTTTAGGACGATCATATCCCCAGCTCACTACCGAGCAGAAAATAGTGATGGGCTACCTGCTTTCAAAGCCCGGCTGGCCTGATGAATGGCTGGCTTTTTTCGGTAGTTTTCATTTGCCCCAGGCGCCTCCTGATAACATTTTTCCTTTAGCCGCTTATGTGAGCCAGGGTATTAACGGTGATGCCTTTGTAAAATCTCACCTGGTGCAGCCAGACCTGTTCCTGCGTATAAGACCGGGATATAAAGAAGTTGTTGCCGATAAGCTGAAGGCAGCGGATATCCCGTTTATTGTAACGGATGATAGCCTGCGGCTTCCTAACAATGTTCGGGTTGAAGATGAAATACGTTTGAACAGGGAGGCGGTAGTGCAGGATCTGAGCTCGCAAAGAGTGGGAGCCTTGTTACAGGTATATAAAGCTGTAAAGAGTGAGCCGGTACCTTCTGTCTGGGATTGCTGTGCTGCCAGCGGCGGAAAGTCTATACTTGCCCATGACATACTAGGTGAAATGGAGCTCACGGTGTCTGATATAAGATCTTCGATCCTTTTCAATTTAAAAAAAAGGTTCAGGGAAGCCCATATAAATAACTACCGGGCTTTTATTGCAGACGCTGCTAAAGCTAACCCTGGTCAGCAATTTGACTTGATCATTGCCGATGTACCCTGCTCGGGTAGCGGTACCTGGGCCCGTACTCCCGAGCAGTTACAATATTTTGAGCCAGCCTGTGTAGGAGATTTTGTAAAGCTGCAATCTGCTATAGCGGGTAATACGGTTCAATATCTTAAAGCCGGAGGTTATTTGCTTTATATCACCTGCTCCGTATTTGAAAAAGAGAACGAAGGGCAGGTTAATCTGCTACAAATGGCAGGGCTGAAGTTAGTTGAGCAGCGATATTTCAGGGGGTATGAGGAAAAGGCAGATACCATGTTTGCAGCGCTACTGAAAACATCCTGATACAGTTTTAAAAAAGTGGCTAAAAAACTGTAACTTTTGATCAATTCTGTTGTAGAATGGCGCAAGGTTATTAATAAATTTGAAGAACGATTGCCTGTATGATTCTTTCAAATTATAAAACACTACTGGTTGTTTCCCTGTTGGCTGCCGGGGCCGGGGCAGGGTATTTTTTTTCTGCTGATAAGAAGGTTGACTTCAATACGGAAGTGAAACCAATTCTTAATAAAAAATGTATTAGTTGTCATGGTGGCGTTAAGCAAAGCGGAGGTTTTAGCGTCCTATTCAGGGAGGAAGCGCTCGCTACAACAGAGAGTGGTAAACCGGCGATAGTGCCGGGCAAGCCTGAGGAAAGCGAGTTTATCCGACGGTTAACCATCAATGATCCGGAAGAGCGTATGCCCTATAAACACGAAGCACTTCCTGCCCATGAAATAAAGATCCTGAAAAACTGGGTAAAACAAGGCGCTGAATGGGGAAAACACTGGGCTTATATTCCGGTGAGTAAAGAAAATGTACCGGAGGGCAGTAAGGATTGGGGGCAGAATGATATTGACCGGTTTATTTACGAAAAATTGGAAGAGGAAGATCTTGCTCCGGCCGCAGAGGCGGATAAGCCTACTTTACTGAGACGTGTCAGCCTTGACTTAACTGGGTTGCCGGCTTCCGAAGCGTTGTCGGAAAAGTTTCTTAACGACCCTTCCGGTAAGGCTTACGAAAACCTGGTAGACGGCTTGCTTGCCTCACCGGCTTACGGAGAAAGATGGACCTCGCTCTGGCTGGACCTGGCTCGGTATGCAGATACCAAGGGATATGAGAAAGATGCGCATCGCTCTATCTGGCGGTATCGCGACTGGCTGATCAAGGCATTTAATGACGATAAACCTTATGACGAATTTTTAATAGAACAAATAGCAGGCGATCTTTTGCCCAATCCTACCGACGCACAATATATCGCTACCGCATTTCAACGTAATACGCTGACAAATGATGAGGGTGGTACCGATAATGAAGAGTATCGCACCGCTGCAGTGATCGACCGGGTAAATACTACCTGGGAGGCATTGATGGGAACAACCTTTGCATGTGTACAATGTCACAGCCACCCTTATGATCCGTTTAAACACGAGGACTATTACCGGTTTATGGCTTTCTTTAATAACACGAGGGATGAAGACACATTTGAGGACTTTCCTTTATTGCGTGAATATAAGCAGGACGATAGCGTGAAGTTTGAAAAATTGAAAGCATGGCTGTCTCAAAACATACAAGGTGGCGAGAAAGAACAGATCATACGCTTTTTAAAAACCGGACAGCCTGTTATCAATTCCGTAACAACAGACGCTTTTACCAACAGTGCATTAGCGGATACCAAGTGGCTTTCGCTCCGCAATAACGGGAGCAGTCGCCTTAAGAAAATCGACCTGACGAATAAAACGGAACTTATGTTCCGCTATGCAACCGGCCTGCCTGGTGGCTTATGGCAAATTCATGCCGATTCGCTGAAAGGTCCGGTTATCGCAAGTACCCTGTTAAAGCCTACGCAGGGCTGGCAGGTAGCAACCATTGAGCTGAATGCGCCTGGTGGTGTGCACGACCTCTGGTTGACTTACAGCAATCCTGCTTTAAAGACACCTGAAGAAAACGGCGCTACATTTAGCTGGTTTTATCTCAAACAGCCGTTTCCGGGTAAAGGCCTGCCGGGTTTCGACAGCGCTTACAAATACTACAACGAGTTGATCGTTTCGGATAATTATACCGCTACGCCGATTCTGGTTGAGAACCCCGCAGACATGTTCCGTACAACGAATATTTTCGACAGGGGAAGCTGGCTGTCTAAAGGCGATCCTGTACAGGCCGGGGTGCCCGCTGTGTTAAATGCAATGCCTGCCAGGGCTCCTAAAAACAGGTTGGGACTGGCTATGTGGCTTACAGATAAAAAAAATCCGCTTACGGCAAGAACGATGATCAATCGTTTGTGGGAGCAGTTGTTTGGCTATGGTATTGCTGAAACGCTGGAAGATATGGGTACACAGGGTGTTCCGCCTACCCACAGGGAATTGTTGGATCATCTTTCATGGCGCTTTATGAATGATAACCGGTGGAGCCTGAAAAAGCAGCTAAAGGAAATGGTTATGTCTGCTACGTATCGTCAAAGCTCGGCCGTTTCAGATGCGCTGCTGGTCAGAGATCCGTTCAACAGGTTGTATGCAAGAGGACCCCGGGTACGCTTGTCTGCCGAGCAACTGCGCGACCAGGCATTGGCTGTAAGCAATGTATTAAGTAATAAAATGTATGGGCAAAGTGTAATGCCTTATCAACCGGCTGGCATATGGAGATCACCGTATAATGGTGCAGACTGGAAACAAAGTGAAGGAGAGGATCAATATCGTCGCGCCGTATACACTTACTGGAAACGCACGGCGCCTTATCCGTCGATGATTGGGTTTGATGCTGCCATGCGCGATGTGTGCCTGCCCCGCCGCATCCGCACCAACACTCCTTTACAGGCTTTAAGTACCTTAAATGACTCAGCCTATTTAGATATGGCCCGGCATTTTGCTAAAAGAATGAGGGAATCAGCTAGCGGCAATGTCCAAAAGCAAATTGAAAAGGGCTATGGGTATATGATGTATAAAAGTATCCATCCTGCCAAGCTGAATATTCTGCTCAATTTATACCAGAAATCTCTAAAAACATTCGCCGCCAGCAAAACAGAAACGGCTGCGTTAGTAGGAGATAGCACGGCCATCGGTGCAGAACCCGAAGCGGCAGCCATGATAGTGGTAGCCAATGCCATGTTAAACCTCGACGAATGGCTGACGAAGAGCTAGGGAACGGTGGGGATAGATGCTGATATCTTGTTATTTCATCAAAGTACCGCGTATATGACCCGAGACGAATTACATAATGACCGGCTTAAAGAAGAAGCTACCAGGGCGCAGCTGCAAATGCATACGCGGCGGCATTTTTTAAAAGAAAGCGCATTTGGTTTGGGTGCCCTGGCCTTTGGCTCTTTACTGGGTGGCTGCGGCAAAGGAAAAGCTTCTGCTTCTTCCAATAGTCTTTTTGATCCGGTAAACCCATTAGCTCCGAAAGCGCCTATGTTCCCGGGAAAAGCAAGGTCGGTTATATATATTCATATGGCCGGCGCTCCGTCGCAATTAGAGCTTTTCAGCTATAAACCTGAGCTGGCTAAACTCGACGGGCTAGACTGTCCGCCTTCCCTGCTGGAAGGTAAAAAATTTGCGTTCATAAGAGGAGTGCCCAAAATGTTAGGACCGCAGGCGCAGTTCAGGCAGCACGGCGAAAGTGGCCTGTGGCTTTCTGATAATTTACCCCATCTTTCCACTGTTGTAGACGACATTGCTTTTATTAATACAGTAACAACCGACCAGTTTAATCATGCACCTGCACAGTTGTTGATGAATACGGGTTCTGCACGAAGTGGCCGTCCCAGCATCGGATCATGGATCACGTATGGGTTAGGAACAGAAAATAAAAACCTGCCAGGTTTCGTAGTGCTTACTTCAGGGGGGCATAACCCGGATGGAGGGAAAAGCCTTTGGGGGAGCGGGTTTTTACCCAGTGTATACCAGGGTGTGCAGTGCCGCAGCGAGGGCGACCCGGTGTTGTTTATTTCTGACCCCGATGGTATGAGCCGGGATATGCGCAAGGCTTCGATCGACGCTATTAACCAGGTGAATCGCGAAGAATATAAAGCTTATAATGATCCTGAAATACTGAGCCGTATTGCACAATATGAAATGGCCTATAAAATGCAGATATCAGTACCGGAAGTAATGAACATTAATGACGAGCCGGGCTATATACATGAAATGTACGGAACCAGGCCCGGAGAAGCCTGCTTTGCCAATAACGTGTTGCTGGCCCGCAAGCTGGTGGAAAAGGGCGTTCGTTTTGTTCAGCTGTTTGACTGGGGCTGGGATGCGCATGGCGACTCAGCAGGCAATGCAGTAGATATCGGCCTGGTGAATAAATGCAGGCAGGTAGACAAGCCGGTTACCGCATTACTGCTGGATTTAAAACAAAGGGGGCTTTTAGAAGAGACGCTGGTGGTATGGGGTGCTGAATTCGGGCGCACGCCCATGCAGGAAAACCGGGATGGTAAAACGATGGCATTTAAAGGACGCGATCATCATGGTGATGCATTTACTATATGGATGGCGGGCGGTGGTATTAAGGGGGGAACCAGCTATGGCGAAACTGACGAAATAGGGTATGGCATTGTCAGCGGTAAAACCGAGGCTTTCGATATACAGGCTACAATACTCAACCAGCTTGGTTTTAACCACGAAGAGTTTACCTACGAATTTCAGGGACGACCATTCCGTCTTACCGATGTGGGGGGTAAGGTGATCAACGATATACTGGCATGAGTAACCGGCAAAGAAGTAATGATAACAGGTAAATAATACCATAAGAAAAATATGAAACAAAGCAGAAGACGTTTTATCCGCACTTCAGCAGCTGGCTCAGCTGCTTTATTATTGGCATCCATGGAAACTTTCGCTATGCGACAGGCTCCTGATACGATATCTGGCAGCGGGTGGGGTATAAAAATAATGGCTACGAACTGGGGTATAGAAGGTTCAATGGATGCTTTTTGCAAAAGGGCGAAAGAGGCAGGATATGATGGCATAGAACTATGGTGGACTGATGATACAAAAAAGCAGCAGGATATATTTGATGCGTTGAAAAAATATGACCTGGAAATCGGGTTTTTGTGTGGTGGTTCGCAGGCCGATCCGGTGGCGCATTTGGATACTTTTAAGAAAATGGTAGATGCAGCCACCAGCCAGCGTAATAAGAAGCCATTGTACATCAATAATCATTCGGGAAAAGATTATTTCAGTTTTGAAGATAATGCAAGGTTCATAGAGTATACCACTGCACTGGCGCAGCAAACGGGTATCAGGTTCTGCCACGAAACGCACCGGGGGCGGATGTTGTACGCAGCGCCCATAGCCAGAACATTTATGGAAAAATACCCGTCTTTGCAACTAACACTGGATATATCGCATTGGTGCTGTGTACATGAGAGCCTCCTGTCGGATCAGGAGGAAACGGTAAACATGGCGCTTGACCGGGTAGGGCATATTCATGCACGTATAGGGCATCCGCAAGGGCCGCAGGTTAATGATCCTAAAGCGCCGGAATGGGAAAATGCTGTTAAAGCTCATTTCGCGTGGTGGGACAAAGTTGTGGAGCGGAAGCGAAAAGAGGGCACAGTGATTACCTTCCTTACAGAGTTTGGTCCGCCTGACTATATGCCTACCATGCCCTTTACCAGAAAGCCGCTGGCCGATCTGTGGCAGGTGAATGTGGGAATGATGCAACTGATTAAAAAGCGTTATACCTGACAATAAAGATTAGCTACTGCAAATGTTAAGAATACTGGTTGTTTTAAATACAGTAACAGAACTGGGCGGACGCATGCATCCGGTGGTGGTGCACCTGCCGATAGGTATATTAATGCTGGTTGGCCTGTATTACCTGCTGGTGCCGGCAGAGAAGAGGCAGTCGCAATATAGTTTTATAAATGCAGCGCTGTTTTCCGGCATGCTCACGGCTGTTGCTGCCTGTATATCCGGGCTGTTATTGTCCCGCAGCGGCGATTATGATGATGCTACGGTTGCCCCGCATCAATGGATGGGCATTATTACAGCACTGGTTGCTGTTGCCTGTTATGTAATGCATAAACAACAAGTAAAATTCGCTAGGTGGGGGATGATAATATTGGTAGCTTGTATTACCATTGCCGGCCACCTGGGTGGTTCTATTACCCATGGTGCCGATTATTTAACAGCCCCGCTGCAAAGTTCTGCGGTTACAGCACATAAGCCGATTGCCAATGTACAGGAAGCTATAGTGTATACCGATATTATAGAACCGATACTGTCGGCTAAATGTTACAGCTGCCACGGTTCGGGCAAACAAAAAGGAAAGCTGCGGTTAGATGAACCTTCTTTTATTTTAAAAGGAGGAAAGGGCGGGGCAGCCCTGAGCTGGGGCGATGCCGGAAAAAGTAGGTTAATAGAACGTATTCTGTTACCCGGCAGCGATGAAGAGCATATGCCTCCAAAGGAGAAGCCTCAGTTAACAAGGGGAGAGATAGACTTGCTGCATTGGTGGATAAACAGCGGGGCGGGGTTCGATAAAAAAGTAAGCCAATCTGTGGTTGCTGATAAGGTAAAGGCAACACTGGCTGCTTTACAAAGCGGCGCGCAACAAGCTGAGGTTGGCCAGGTGATGATCCCTGAGCAGGAAGTAGCCGAAGCAGATGAAAAAGTAGTACAGGCGCTTCGCTCAAAAGGTGCGGTGGTCATACCGGTAGCTGCGGGAACAAATTACCTATCGGTAAATTTTGTAGGTGCAGATAAGGTAACCGCACAGGAACTGTATTTATTGGAGTCTCTGAAAGAACAGTTAGTATGGCTTAAAGTGGGGCATGCCCGTATTACCGATCCCGACATGGTGATCATTGGTAAACTAACTAACCTGAGAAAACTTTACCTGGAAGGCAACCCGATAACGGATGCGGGCATAGCGCATCTGAAATCCCTGAAGCAATTACAATACATCAATTTGTCGGGTACCCGCATATCGCCGGCGGGACCTTCACAGCTGGCGGGCTTAACCATGCTTAAAAACCTCTACCTGTATAATATAAGTGGCGCCCGGTTCGATCTTACGACGCTGAGAAAAGTACTGCCTGGAGCCAAGATAGACACGGGTGGATATAAAGTTCCGATATTGGAAAGTGATACTACTGTTTTGAAGGGTTTGGCCGAAATGTGAATTTTAAGAAATGCCGGCTATGTTTTTTATAATATCAACAGTTAGGGGTTTGGTAATGTAGGCTTTGATTTGTGGGTAAGAAGCTGTTTTGTTCTTGTCTTCCTGGGCTATGGAAGAACTAACCGTGTATACGCTGATGTTCTGCGTTTCTTCTGCAGGAAGCTTTACGAATTCTTCCATAAATCCCCATCCGTTCATTATCGGCATCTCAATATCCAGCAGGATGATCTCCGGCACCGGCTTTGCTTTGGTTTCAATTGTTGCTCTCAAAAGCTCAATGGCTTCCAGTCCGTTTTCTGCAAAGGTTACTTCAAAAAAATCACCACTCCTTTCAAATAGCTTCCTGGCTATTAACTTAAAAACAGGGTCATCATCTACCACAAGTACATTCTTTCGGTTTGTCATTTAAAATAAATTTTAAAAGTGGTCCCTACATTTACAATGCTGTCCACAGTAATTCTTCCTCCCATAGCCTCAATTTGTCTTTTAGTTATATACAGGCCTACGCCTTTGGCATCGGGGTTGTGTGTAAAAGTTTTAAACAGGCCAAATAATTTGTGACCATTCTTTTCCAAATCTATACCTATGCCATTATCATTTACAGTAAGAATTTTTTCTGAATTCTCTTCGTTATAAGTAATGCTCACTACAGGGCAAACATTCTGTTTAGAATATTTAAGGCTATTCGAAATCAAATTTAACAAAATACTTTCTATATAAGCTCTATTATGATATATAGTTATGTCTTTCGAAATATTATTAAGTATAACGGCTTCTTTTTGACGGATCTTATCACTTAGCACATGTACTGTTTTATCTATTGCATCCCTCAGTTTAACCTGTTGCCGCACTACGTCAACGTCAGAATTGATGGTAACTACATCATTGAGTGCGTCGATGCTGCTGCCTAAAATTTTCACCACCTTATGCAAGTAAACAATCAGCTCGTTTTTCTCCGCCATGTCTTTTGATGACAGGATCAGATCAGTTAATGACTGTATATTGCTTGCATGCGATCTTAAATTATGAGAAACTATATAAGAAAAATCAAGAAGCCGCTTGTTCTGGTGGTTCAGTTTTTCGAGCGATTTGCTAAGTTCTTCCTTTGACTTTTTTAAATCTGTGATATCTACGGTCGTTAATATGATCTGGTCATAGTTTTCTTCGTATCCGGGAATAACCTGCCAGGAAAGAATGCAGGTCCTCATTTCTCCCTCGGCGTCATAAAACAGGCTTTGAGATTTAAATTGATGCTGGCCGGTACAAATCGCAGCCAATATATTTTTAGTAGTATTAAGGTTGCTTTCGTGTACTAATGTTTGAGGAAAGTATTCAAATAATTCTTCTTTACTGCTAAATTTATATTGCCTGAAACATTCGTCGTTAATAGACTTTATCTTCACCAGGCTGGCATACGAATAGAGGGCATTAGGTTGTTTGGTAAAATATTCAATTACTTCCTCCTCGCTTTTGCCCATCATACCATTTTTTCTCAGCAGCGCCACTACGTCAGAAAAGTCTTCTTCCCACAATGCTACCGGCGATTCATCAAACAGGTGTCGGTATTTTTTTTCTGAGTGCCTCAGCTTTCGTTCGGCGGCAAGTTTTTCGGTAATATCTTCGGCTATAACCACGTATTTACCGTTCTGGTCAGATAATGCTGGTAGCGCAAATAATTTGTAATGTGCCCATATCTCATCACCTTGTTTGGTGATATGTTTATAGTTGCCCGACAACTGTCCCATGTTTCCTTCTTTGATTTCATCGATCTTTGCCAGCATATCCGAAAATACTTCCTGTGTAGTAACCAATGGCTCATCGTCTTGCGGGAATATACCTCTTTCCAGTCCGAAGATTCGCCTGAAGGTTGCATTAGTACTGTAAAATTTCTGGGTATCGTTGCTGATGAGTGCAAAGCCAATAGGAGCGTTATCAAAAATAGCTTTGAACTCCTTTTGTGTTTCGGCAATTTGCTGGTCCTTCTGAAACACCAATGTCTGGAGCCTAAAGGTTTTATCCAGGGTTCTTTTAAGAATGATGCCAATAACCACCGATCCGATAAAGGAAATGATAGCGGGCAGCCAGAAAAGATTAAATGTAGAAAGATTGGCTGTTATATAGAACTTCCAGTTGATATGCGACATTTGTTCTTCCAGCGTAGTAGGACTCTCACGAGGCTTGCTGCCGACGAAAAAGAACTCTTTACCATTCATATAACTGAGGTAGGATAAGCTGTACCGGTATTGGCCGTTTCCCGTTTTGCTTATATCGCTTGCTTTAAAAAGGGCATCAAGCGCAACTACTACACTTGCAAATCCCCAGAACTTTCCTTCAATGAAGATCGGTAACCGGGCAGCAATAGAGGCTACACCCGAGAAATTGGTAAAAGGCCCGGCGATCACTATTTTTTTTGAACGGTAGGCTGCCAGCGCTCCTGCGGCTTCTTCTTTACTGCCGGTATATAGTATGCTTTTATTCAGCGCTATCCTATTGCTGGCAGGGTAAGTATATTTTATGGTACCATCCGGGATAAGCGAGATGCTCTGTAAGCGGTTATTGTTAGCGAGTACTTCCGCAGCAACAATCTCAAAGTTGTGAACCCGGCCGCTATCGTCAATAATCCGGGTTATAGCTGCAAGACCACTGTACATATCGCTAAAGAAATCATTAAGACGGGTGTTTACCCGTTTCATTTCGGTAGCCAGTTCAAATCTTACTTCTGTTATTCTGATATTACGGCGTTGCTCAATAATCAATAAGGCTATAATAAAAACTACTATGGCGGCTAAAATGCTGATTAGTAGTGGCGAATTTTTCAGGATGTTTTGATTATTGGAAGACCGCGCTCTCATGTAACCACAATTAAAGCATTTAAAAATGCCATCAACACACAAAAATTACATATTAATAATATATAATATGATTTTAGGGAGACGAATAATGAGCGCAAATATAACGTCATTCATGCAATGTAATAGGATTACTTCTATATTTGCAGGCATGACACAGGAAAAATTACAGGATATGCGGTCCCGCGTTCTCGGGATAAGGAGGTTTCTTTGACGTCGAGAACCGTACGCAGAAAATTCAACAAGACAAACAGTTATCGTTAAGTCCCGGCTTCTGGGATGACAATAAGCGCGCTACCGAAATTTTAAAGAGTTTAAAAGTAAATGAATACTGGGTAAGCCTGTTTCACCAGGCAGAAACAGCAGTAGAGGATTTTGCTATACTCTTCGACTTTTGGAAAGAAGGCGACGCTACCGAAGCGGAAACGCAGGAGGCTTATGACCAGGCCATTAAAACACTTGATGAGGCAGAGTTTAAAAGCACGTTAAACGAACCGGAAGATGAGCTGCCGGCAGTACTCCAGATCAATTCGGGGGCGGGTGGTACCGAAAGCCAGGATTGGGCCGAGATGATCGCCCGTATGTACCGCATGTACGGCGAAAAGCAGGGATGGAAAGTTACTGAGCTGGATTGGCAGTGGGGCGACGGAGCCGGTATTAAAACGGCTACACTCCAGTTTGACGGCGCCTTTGCTTATGGCTTTTTAAAGGCCGAAAGCGGGGTACACCGGCTGGTGCGCATTTCTCCTTTTGATAGTAATGCCCGCAGGCATACTTCTTTTGTTTCGGTATTTGTATATCCGCTGATTGATGATACTATCGAGATCGAGATCAAAGACAGCGAAGTGAAGATGGAGACCGCGCGTAGCGGTGGCGCCGGCGGGCAAAATGTAAATAAGGTGGAAACAAAAGTGTTTCTTACGCATATTCCCACAGGCATAGTAGTGGTTTGTCAAACCGAACGCACACAAATGGGCAACCGTGAAAAAGCCATGCAAATGCTTAAAAGCCGCTTGTATGAAGAAGAACTGCGCAAAAGAGAGGAATTGAAGAATGCCACTAATGCCAGCAAGAAAAAAATTGAGTGGGGAAGCCAGATTCGCAGCTATGTATTTCATCCCTATAAGATGATTAAGGACCACCGTACCGATTATGAGGTAGGAAACGTACAGCCTGTAATGGATGGCGAGCTGGATGGCTTTATAAAGGCCTACCTTATGGCCGATAAGGAGGGCAATGCGTCCTGAGTTGAGCGTTGCAACAGAATACCATTATTTTCAATAGTTTTATACTAACAAATTTTATCATGAGTATAGGAACATTTTCATATCCGTTACCGGTAAATGAGCCGGTGTTAAATTATGCGCCCGGCAGCAAAGAAAGAGAGCAGTTGAAAGCTACGCTGGCAACGCTGAAGGCCGAAACCCTTGATATTCCTATGTATATAGGAGCAGAAGAAGTGTATACTAAAAAGAAAGTATCCATACATCCTCCGCATGAAAGAAAGTATACGCTCGGTCATTTCTCAATGGGCGATAAAACGCATGTACAGCAGGCTATTGCTGCAGCGCTTGCCGCCAAAGAAAAATGGGCAGCGTTAAGCTGGGAAAGCCGCGCCGGAATTTTCCTCAAGGCAGCAGACCTGATTGCAACCAAATACCGTTTTCATATGAACGGTACTACTATGCTAGGCCAGAGCAAAAATGCCTACCAGGCAGAAATAGACAGCGCCTGCGAGATCATCGATTTTTTACGTTTTAATGTGCACTTTTTAAGCGAGATTTATAAGCAACAACCTCTTAGCGGACCCGGTATGCATAACCGCCTGGAATATCGCCCGCTGGAAGGATTTGTGCTGGCGGTAACGCCTTTCAACTTCACGGCAATTGGCGGCAACCTGCCTACTTCGGCTGCTATGTGTGGCAACGTGGTTGTATGGAAGCCCGCTAATACACAGGTATATTCGGCACAGATGTTCATGCGGATATTAAAAGAAGCAGGGTTGCCCGATGGCGTGATTAATCTGATTTATGTAGACGGGCCCGATCTGGGCGGAGTTTGTTTTAATCACCGCGATTTTGCAGGTGTGCATTTTACAGGCTCAACCGGTGTGTTTAATACCATGTGGGAAACCATTGGTAAAAATATTGGTAAGTACAAAAGTTACCCGCGTATTGTAGGGGAAACCGGCGGAAAAGATTTTGTGATAGCGCACAGAAGTGCCGATCCCGGAGTAGTAGCTACTGCGCTTTTGCGTGGAGCCTTTGAGTTCCAGGGACAAAAATGCTCGGCGGCTTCCCGCGCTTATATTCCTTCCAACATTGCTAAAGAGGTAAAGAAAAAACTGGTGGAAGGCATTCGTTCTTTTAAAATGGGTACAGTAGAAGATTTCAGCAATTTTATCAACGCGGTGATCGACGAACGTAGTTTTGATAAGATCAAAAATTATATTGATAAAGCCAAAAAAGATAAAGAAGCTTCCATTCTTGCGGGAGGCAACTATGATAAAAAAGAGGGATACTTTATACAACCTACGGTGATTGAAACCACCAACCCGCAATATCTTACCATGTGTGAGGAAATTTTTGGGCCTGTGCTTACTTTATACGTTTACCCGGCCAATGCTTTCGAAAAAACGCTCGACCTCGTAAACAATACGTCGCCTTATGCGCTCACAGGAGCCATCATTGCTACCGATCGAGGCGCAATAGAGCTCGCCACCAGGAAGCTGGAGCACGCCGCAGGTAATTTTTATATTAATGATAAGCCAACGGGAGCTGTTGTTGGGCAGCAGCCATTTGGCGGAGGTCGTGCGTCGGGCACCAACGACAAAGCCGGCTTTATTTTAAATTTATACCGCTGGTTAAGCGCCCGTACTATTAAAGAAACCTTTAATCCTCCAACGGACTACAGATACCCGTTTTTAGCGGAAGATTAATCAGATATTTTATTATGGAAAAGTCGGAAAGAAAAAGTTTTTTAAAAGCTTAAACTTTCCGACTTTCGGTTTTTAGCACTAAACATAATAGCGTGAAATCTATTTTAAATAAGGAACATATAGCAATTACTATAAAAAGGCTGGCGCAGCAGATCATTGAGAATCATACAGACCTTTCAGAAGTGGTAATGATCGGTTTGCAGCCCAGGGGCGTTTATTTGTCAGACAGGATGCACCAACAGGTAAAGCAGCTGATTGGTAAAGCAGCTATTCATTATGGAAAGCTGGATATTACTTTTTACCGGGATGATGTTCGTAATTCCTTACATACTGCGAATGCTACCGATATACCATTTAGCATTGAAAATAAAACGGTAATACTGATCGATGACGTATTATATACAGGCAGAACCATCAGGGCCGCATTAGATGCTTTGCTGGACTTTGGCCGCCCTGCTAAAGTAGAACTATGTGTGTTAATAGATCGCCGTTTTAGCCGGGAAGTACCTATTCAGGCAGATTATATAGGCAGTGCGATAGACAGCTTCGAAAATCAGAAGGTGTTAGTTCGTTGGGTGGAAAACAGTGATGCCGATCAGGTATATATAGAGTGATAAGAATTTACTAAAAAAGCCACTACAGGAATAAGTTTCATTGGCCTGGGGAGGAATAAGCTGATAAATAGCTTTGTTTCCTTCTCAGGCCGTTTTATTTATAGGGATTTTTCTACCGCGGGCATCACTATATTTAGCTATTACCGGGAAAAATTAAAGGGGTTAATTTTACAAAGTCCTTTTCCGGAAAATTTTTCAACTTGTCAGAAAGCTTTGGAAAACGGACATGAAATATACATTCGTCATCACAATCTATTAAAAAAGCAACTATGCCACTTGAACCTTATGGAATAGGCGGTACCGAAGTAAAGAACGATGCGTTTGAAGCTTTTGCCGATATACCGCAGAATCGCGTACTGTTGGCCGAAAAATTAACAGACCTGCCTCCTGTAAGGCCGGAAATCGTTCACGGACTGACTGATATCAACGCAGTGTTTAATCATTTCAACCCTTCTGTTGATATGGAATTTGAAACAGAAGATGGTGCCTCCCAAGGGGAAGAACTGCATTTTAAAGGACTCGATGACTTTGGTCCGAAAGGTATTACCCGTCAAAGCCAGTATTTAAGCGAGCTGGATATGAAACGCACACAATACCAAAAAATTGTAAAGCAGCTTAAAACTAATAAGTTATTAAAGCAGGCCTTGTCTGACAGCACTACCAAGGAGAACCTGGTTGCTGCCCTGAAAGTATTGATTCAGGAACTTGATGGAAAGTCTAAATAATATCATACAATTTTAAACCTATAGTCATCATATGTCAACAGCTCAAAATCAACTCTCTCCCGGCGATCAAAATCTGCAAAAAGAATACAAACAGCCGTCATCAGTAGCGTTAGGCAGCCTCGATTCTCATCTTCAGCCGCTTGCAAAGCTGGGAGGGTACGACCTCCTGGAGTCTGCTATAGATAATGTACAGAACCTTAATCCGGAGCGTAAAGCCAGGAAAAAAATATTCCTGGAAGAAGCCGGTAAGAAAAAGGAAAGAGAAGAGCTTAAGAAAATGCTGAGCTGGTGGGTTGATATATTAGAATCTACAGACGACCTGGGACAAATGGTTGACAATTGCAACCAATTGGCTGAAACGGCAGACCGCACACTGAAATCCAACGTAAGAAAAGCTTTGGAGCGTACTGCAGATCTGGAGCGTTCTTATCGCTCGGTTGCATTGTTCTTCAAGAATACAGAAAGCCAGAAGGTGAAGAATGTATCGTTCATGAATGCGGAACCCGATCAATTAAAGGACCTTGATAATACCCGGTTTATTGATCATGTGCAGGCCGAGCTGGTGAATAATTATGACCGGTTAGACCTGAGGAATAATTATGGTATTTTGATTTTGCCCGGCTACCTGGGTTCGAATAAAGTGGTAGAAAAATGGGCGAAAATAGCTTATGATAACAAGGTGATGTTGGTGACCGATTTTGAAAATCTCGACACGCCTGATGATGTAATGGAATTGTTTGAAGCCGCCAACTTAACGGGCGGGGATACTTATCGCTCAAACGTGGTAATGGCATGTAACTGGCTGGTAGGCCGTGATAAAGAAGAGGAAGTAGGAGAGGAGGATCATTTGTTTGTGCCACCCTCTTCATCGCTGGGCGGTAAGATATACTACACCTTGATGTCGCAGGTAACAGCCGGTAAAAAACATGGCAGTATGAACGAAGTAGACGGCGTTAAGTTTGATCTGAAGAAAAGCGAAATAGCCAGCCTTGAAAAATTAGGTTTAGTACCTATGGCCAAGGAGTACGGCAAGGTAATGGCCTTTTCTGCAAAAACCTTGTTTAATGGAGACAATATTGGTTTGCAGACTTACTCTGTTGTACGGGTTTTTGACTATGTGGCCAAGGTAATGATGGACTTCCTGAACCGGCGCGCCTTCGAAAACTTTAATGCCAATACCAGGAAAGAATTAAACGGGCAGATCGTTAAGTTTTTAGATAGCATTACGGGCCCCAATAAGCTGATTGAAAACTTTACCATTAAAAGATTTGAACAGGATCCCCAGCAAAAGGATCGTGTTTTCCTGGATATTCATTTGAAGCCATACTTTCCGGCAAAAACCTTTATGATCAAGCTTGACGGTCAGAAAGGAGATGATGCTGACGGTATTGAATGGATGTCCAAATACGAGCAGGATTAACTACGCGTCTAAACACCAGCCGCGTTCATGGTACTATTTGCAGGAAAATATCAGGCAGCATTTGCTGCAGGGGATTCCTATAACCCATAATAACCAGTCTTTATACTTTTAACTTCAAAATTTATAATTATGTCATTTAAAGCACAATTAGAAGTAGCAGGTGCTAAAAACAACGTACTTGACCTTAGCTACAGCTTAAAGCAGGAAACTGATGCAACAGGTCGTCCTTCTTCAGTTACACGCGGTGGCCAGATCACCATTACCGTAGAGTCTACCGGCGACACTAAGTTCTTCGAATGGATGTGTAATAATTTTGAAAGAAAGGATGGAAAAGTGACTTTTACGAAAAGGGATTCAGATGCTACTATGAAGGAACTCAGCTTTAAAGAAGGTTACCTGGTTGCTTACAAAGAAAACTTTAATGCAACGGGTGAAAATCCTATTACTGAAACCTTTACCATCAGTGCTAAAGAGATCGGCATGGGCAACGCCTCTCATGTAAACGAGTGGGCTGTATAAGTAACGGCTCTATTTCCGTATCAGGTATACCCGGCAAATATGGCTGGGCATATCTGTTGTTGAACGAGGTGCGGTTACTTGCAGGCATACAGGAAGAACGACCTGTACCTGATCTGCTTGCCTGTTAATAGTGCAGGGCCATACCTCTTATTCGTTATTAAGATACCCCATCAATTATGCAACTGTCAAAAACGCTGGAGAAAGCAATTGCTATATCTAAGGCCATCGCTAAAGAACATATACACGCTCAATATGCTGCCCCTCATCTTTTAAAGGCGCTGCTACATGATGATGTAGAGCTGGATCCTTTATTGGCGAAGGCGGAGATTGATATGTATTACCTGGCCGATTGGGCCGACGTTAGAATAGAGTCATTGCCTAAGAGTCCGGGCCCAAAAGACGAGATCCCGCCGGCGGATGATATTGAAACTATTTTGGATGATGCTGATAATATAAGGCTGAAACTCAAAGCAGAGGAAATCACACCGCTGCATGTACTGGCTTCCGTCAGCACTCCCGGAGTGGTATTTTCTTTCGATCAGCTCAAAACTTTTCCGGTAAAGAGAGAAGAGTTGATAGGGCTGGCAGAAGTAGGAGGAGATATCGAGCAAATACTTGGAAATAGTAATAATAACAATGGCGGAAGTGTAAAGAATAATGACGTAGCTTCCAAAAAAGCATTGCAGAAATATTGTATTGATAAAACCCGCCTGGCGGTAGAAGGAAAGCTGGACCCTATTATAGGGCGTGAGCAGGAAGTGAGGATGATGGCGGAAATTTTATGCCGGCGCAGCAAACCTAATGTGATTCTCACCGGTGAGCCGGGTGTGGGAAAAACTGCCCTTGTAGACGGGTTTGCAATAGCCATTGCGGAAGGTAAAGTGCCGGCTTTTTTAAAGAATGCCAAATTGTTTGAGCTGAACAACGGGGCTATGGCGGCAGGGGCTTCCTACAAGGGAGAAACCGAAGAGCGCCTCAAATCGGTGATCACTGAAATCAAGGAATTTGATAAAGCTGTTTTGTTTATCGATGAGATTCATGTATTGTTGGATAAGAACGGCCCATTTGCCGGTGCGGCAAATCTGCTGAAGCCGGAACTGGCGAGAGGAACCATTACTATTATTGGCGCTACTACCATAGACGAGTATCGCAAGAATATTGAAAGAGATGAGGCTTTTGCAAGGCGCTTTGAGATACTTGATGTAGAAGAACCTTCAGCTACAGTGGCATTCAGGATGATGAAAGTAGTAATGCCGCTTTACGAACAACATCATAAGATCAATGTGGATGATGATACCTTGCATGAAGCGATCAGGCTGGCTAAAAGATATATAAAAGACCGCCGTTTGCCGGATGCAGCGATTGATCTGGCAGACCGTTCTATGGCGGCATTACGCCTGGCCACCGATACGGGGGCTACAACATTGGCTGCCCGTAAAGAGGAGTTTCAGAAACTCAAAGAAGCTCCAGATATGGATGTGGCAGAATATCAATGGCACTACCAGCAATTGAAAAGCGGAATGAGTCCTATTGTTTGGAGCTCGGTTCCTTCCTCGGACGATCCGTTGCAAATGAAGGAAGCTGAAAAAGTGACCGGCTTTTTAGACCAGGTATATGAAATATTGGAACCACTGGTGCAGGAGCAACGTACACAACTACAAAAGCATGATGTGGTTTCGATCGTTGCCGATAAGACGGGTATCCCTTTGGGTAAAATTCAGGCGCAGGAAAAAGAACGCCTGCTTAATATCAGGGATATTTTATCGCAGCGGGTAGTAGGTCAGGATCATGCGGTGAAAGTGATCAGCGAATCCATACTGGAATCGCGTTCCGGATTTGGAAAAGCAGGTCAGCCTATCGGGTCTTTTTTCTTTTTAGGACCAACCGGTACGGGTAAAACGGAGCTGGCTAAATCCCTGGCAGATTTCTTGTTCCAGGATGCCAGCAATATCATTCGTTTTGATATGAGCGAGTTTAAGGAGGAGCATTCTGCTGCGCTTTTATATGGGGCACCCCCCGGTTATGTAGGTTATGAAGAGGGGGGATTGCTGGTGAACAAGATAAGACAGCAGCCTTATGCCGTGGTTTTGTTTGATGAGATAGAAAAGGCGCATCCCTCTGTTTTTGATTTATTCTTACAGATACTGGATGAAGGTAAGCTTCACGATAAACTAGGTAAAGAAGGTGATTTCTCAAATTCCCTGATCATATTTACATCCAATATAGGTAGCAAATTCGTGGTGGACTCGTTTAACAAAGGAGAGATACCCGATCATTCACAACTGTTGACCACCATGGGCAATCATTTCCGCCCGGAGTTTTTAGGCCGTTTAACAGAGATTGTTCCTTTTGCGCCTATGACACAGCAAATGGTAGAGCGCATCCTGGAAATTAACCTGAAAGATCTGTATGCTGCATTGGAAAAACAACAAATATCATTAACGATCACACCGGAAGCCAAAAGCAAAATAGCCGTGCTTGGCTTTACACCAGAATATGGGGCGCGCCCTTTACATGGAGCTATCCGCTCACAGGTACGCAGACCGTTATCTAAAAAGATCATAGCAGGGGAGCTAACGCCGGGAATGACCGTTATACTCGACGCGGTGAATGACGAATTGGTATGGAAAGCTTGATAGTGAAAAATAAGGATTCATATAGTTGAGCCGACGAGTACTGCTGCTCAAACTATTTACTGATGTTTTAAAGCAAATTTATATCTCGGTAATAGTGATCTCGAATGGAAACATAAAAGAACCATTCAATTCCAATTGATAGGAAAGCTGTTTTACCAGGTATACTCTTTCTTCTTCCGAGTAAGTTTCATTTGCAACAGAAAGAATAATTTCAATAAACCGGCTTATACCGGAGTAGGCTCCGGGAAGCACTTTCATTGTTTTTTGAACGCGTACTTCTTTCAGTTTTTGCCCAAAAATTTCATAACATAAAAGTTTGATATCTTCAATAGATACAACCCTGCCTTTGGAAGAAAGCTGTCTCACCAGCATCTGTTTTTGTGCATAATCATTCAATATTTCCATGCCGCCAACAGCGGGCGTAATGGAGTAGCAGCTTCCGGCCTCTACCAGGCTGTGCTGTACAGGTTTAAACGCTGCGTTGGCTTTTACAAAAGCTGCTTCAACCGGTGCGGTTGTCCAGTAGGATATCTGCACATTTTCACCCGGATTTTTGGATTTTAGTAGTACATACCGGAAAGTAGGTTTGGCATCTTTCGATAGCTGCACCTGGTCTTCCAGCCGGGTTAATGTTTTCGATATCTCGTTAAGGCGGGAGCTGATAAAATCATTACTTGTTCTGCTAAAGTAGGCGCTTTCATCGCGAATGGCTTCCAGAAGGCTTTTCAGCGCGTTGCGTATATCATTGCTGCTGCTCTTGCTTATCCGGGCAGCCCGTATTATCGCCTGGCCTTCCTCCACCTTGCTGTCGTAATTGGCATTCTGTAACCGGTACCTCGTACCGTTGATATTTTCGATAGCGTGAATATCCAGGTAAGTGCCGTGAAGTTGCAGCGGAATAATGTTCACCCATTTTTCTGTCTTATGAAAAACGCGCTCCATTTTTCTGTTGATGGCGGGAAAAGCATTGATGGCTATTTGCAGTCGTTCGATAATTTCTATGTTAAATGGCCGCCTTAAAGTGAGCGTACAAAAAGCTGTATGCGGCCCATTGATTTCCTGTGCCAGTTTTTCGGGGAGGTTCTGAAGTATTATTGGCGATGCGGGGCTATGGGCTATGGCTTCCGCCTGCTCGTTTATTGTTAAGAACTGGTTGGCGTAGATGCCTGCAATCTCCCTTTGTATTTTACGCGAATAATCCGTGTCATTGGTAAAAGCGTCTCGAACGGAAGTTTCATATTGATTGTTCTTAAAAAAGCCCTTTTGCAATGTGATATCGGTGTGGTTGATCGAAAGAGTGGCATCCTGCAGCGCAAAATAAAAATTGCCGGCCTCCGAATGTCCTTTTAAGTCAAAGAATAATTGCAATCCGGCCAGGGAGAGAATGGGCGATTTGCCTGTAATTGTAAAATGTATTTGCCGGATCATATTGCCGGAATCAGACTCCTGGTATTGAATTGTTTTTTTGCCATCGTCTGTATATTTATAAACACGGTTGCCGGCGCGTAAGTAACCCAGGTTAACCTTTAGCAGCTTCACCTCGCCAATAGGAGTAAAATTTAATTCCGTTTCTTTAGCGGCTTCATCTGCGCCTGATGTTTTGGCAATAGTGCTGAAATTGGTTTCAGCTTTTAAAAAGCAGGTGTCCTCCGCTGGCCGCGCAGTAAGGATGCAGGATGCTGGTTTAGCTCTTAACAGGGAATGAGGAAGCATTAACGCGGCCAGTTCATTCAATAGGTTGCTTTGAATGTCCTTAAGGCGGTATCCCAGCGATTCTATTTCGCCCGCAACGGCATCAAAAAGTAATACTACCAGCGGGTCGAAGTTGGCTTCTATTTCGTTCTCCTCCAGGTTCCAGTGCTCGGCAGCCAGTCGTATCATCCTGTCTTTTATCTGCTCTCTGCTTTGTACATCCATTGCTAGTTAATATTTATAGTTACCTGGTTTTTAATGCGGTTATTCCTTAGTCCAGCGTATAGGGGCTGATAAAAAAACCCGTCTGGAAAGTAAACGCCTCCATATTGCGCTTGGTTTTACCTCTTACTGTGATCTCTATTTTCTTTTTTTGTACCTCCATATTATTGATGATGGCCGTTGACAGCCTCACACTTACATCCAGCGATACATCGGTTATTCTTTTTTCATATCGGCTGATCTGGCTTTTCAGGCTGCTGATGATCAATTCTTTTCTCACATCATTATTCAGGTGTATATCGTAGTCGCTATCCCAGAAAGAAGAGCCATAGTGCTCATCAGTTTTGTTTTCGCCCGGAACGGTGGTAATGATCAGGTGCAGGTTTCTGTAAACGGAGTCCAGCAAATTACAAACCGGTAGCTTTTTGTTGTCAAAAAAGTGATGAAATCGTATAGGTAATTTGATGTAGTCTGGCATAACAATCATTTATATGTAATAAGGATGATTTTTACGCAGTTACCGTTTGTGTCATCCCTCACTACTTTAAAGGATTCTATTTTTCTTTTCTTCTTTAGAATTAATACGCCCTTCTTTTCTTTAAGCTCGTTACATAGCGCAGCAAATGTAGTTGCTTCATTATTGGCCATTACCTTGGTGCCCGCTCCATTACAAAGTATATTATTAAAATCTTCCACGTTCTTGTTGCCATCGATAACACCCTGTACCATCGATTTGATAGCCGGTTCAGGTAATTGGTCGTATACTTTAGCCGGAGGTACAACCGGTTCCTGGGCGGGAGTTTCACTGCCCGGCTTTGTTTCTTCAAGAGGCTTTTTGTCATCCAGTGGTAGAGGCTCCTGGGGAACAGGTGGCATATCCATGGGCGATACCGGTGGTAGTGCGCCTGCCTGATCTAAATGGGCCCCTGCGTCGGTTACCTGCACTATCTTTTTATAAATCTTATCATTGTCTACTTTCAGCACTACAGTAAAGGTGCCTGCCTTTGTAAAAATTAATTTGGCCAAACGTGTATTTTGAACGGGGATTGAAGCGAGTTCCTCAACACTCCACTCGTAGTTGGCCCCAATAGCGCTGGTATTAAAAAGAGCCTCATCCCCGACAGATACGATGTCTGCTGAAATAATGGGACTTACGGCAGGGGCGCTAATATTAAGTGTAGTATTACTTGGCGTAATACGGAGATTAAATGATTGCAGGCATTTTCCATTCAACAGGGCTTTAACCAGGTAATAGCCTTCTGTTGTATACACATGCGAAGTGACGGTGCCCGCCTTTTTCTCGGTACCGTCGTCGAAATCCCATACAATGTTGCTGGTTTTGCTCGTTCCGGACGTAAATAAGGTAATCTGTTCGTTAATATAAAAAGTTTGGGTTCCCCCGGCCTCGGCATGGCTTAACTTCCCCTTCGCCTTAATGGTAAAGTCGGGGCAAGGTATATTGGTAACTACTTTATACGAAAGCAGCATTACCGATAAAATTATCAGTACCAGTAAACATATCCATACCTTGAAGTCAATGCCTGCCCATCTTTTAGAAAGCGAAGAATGCATGTCTGTATTTTTCGGTTACACGATTATTTTTGCCTTAGTATCAAATTTTGTGTTTGCAGCTGGTTGTACGACTCCTGCCATTTTGCTAACGAATTTTTGAGTTCCAGTATCTGCATATTGTACATGGCTACCACCGAATCTTTATTGCCGGCAGCCCGTAATCCTCTTTTGTCCGATTGCATGCTATTGAGTGATTTAATAACCTGGCTATATAATCCTTTGGAAGTAACATCGTTTTTAGCCAGCATGGCATCCATCTCCTGTATCTTTTGGGTTATTCTTCCATCGAGCAGCCCCGACTTTTGGGGATCCATATTTACGGTGTCGAGCAACGACTGGGCTTCACTCATTGCCTGGCTGAAGTCATTCCTGAAATGATTTTCCTTATCAACAATCGCCAGTTGCTGCTGTAGTTTTTCATTTTCGGCATAGGGTATCTTGATGCCAAAGAATACCGCGGTAATGATCACCGCTATGGTAAGAATAAAGAATATTAAAAATCTTTGAAAAGCTCTTTGTCTATCCTGAACATTTAGTGGTTTCATCTCGATCTCTTTAGTATGATGATATAGCTATTTACCTGATATATAATTATCCAAAAAACCTTCTTTTGGGTTTCGGTGCATTGCTGCTCTCTCCCGGGTCATTGATATAACCTTCTTTTACGAAAATGCCAGATTCTTTTTTCTTCCCGATGAACTCAAGGCTACTGAGCGTGCTGAAAAGTTTTCCAACCACTTTTGCGAATTGAATAATGCTGTTTACATTTTCGTTGATGTCATTATGATTGTAACGCAGCATTGCCATGTTATTTAACAAAGCTTCCAGTTCTCCCTGGTTGAGCTCACTCCATTCGCTTAAATAATTCATCAGCTCTTCTTTTCCCGAGCCGGTACGAAGATCAATAGTGTTTTTAAGAGCCCTTGCCAGCCCTACAATAGCGCTGATCATTTTTGCCGGCGACTCATGAATGTACAACCACCTGAAATCCGTAATAGCTTTGCTTAAGTAAAGTGCCAGGCGGTCACAAACAAATTGTGCCAGTTCTGCCAGTTCATTTTGCTGGCTTCTTTTAAAAATCTTCTGAACTATTTGCGCACAGGCCTGTTCCAGGTTCGCCAGGAATGTATCCAGCTCGGCATGAAGGCCCAGTAAATCCTGTGAGGCGCTGACCGACAGACAGGGCGCCATATATTCAGCATCTACCTTTAAATAACCGCCTGCAGGTTCTAGTTTGCCGATGACCAGGGCGTAAGGATTTTGTGCATACTGGTTCAGCTCATGATTGGCTGCCAGCTGTATGTTATAACCTGGCTTTACATAGGGAAATCGTGGCGGGTTTTCCTGCGGATTGATATTCCCGAAAGGTATACGGTCAAAAGGATTTAGAATGAGTACTACCCAATATACTTCGTTAACCGAAGAAGGCAATGAGAGCAATACAGAGGCGTTGGCATCTGTGTGGTTATTGGCTTCGGTAGCATTAATGTTAATATAGGCACCGCCAATAGTTATAGCCTTGCAGGATAAGATACTGACACGCAAGGTATTTTGGTTATCCGTATTGATTGTGACATTGAAACTGTTCTCAACGGGAAGCACGCCATATCGTATGGGCGAAAGCGTTGAAGAAAGGAGACGGTAGAGATCAAAAGTATGCGCATTGCTTTGAGCAATAAAAGCATCTTTATTCAATTTCATCCCATCGGTCCAGTTAACATGCGGATATGTGTTGTTTTGTTCCATAATTTAATTGCTGTTTTCCTAACCTTAAACAACCCTTTCACAGATCACTACGGAGTTTTCTTTTAGTTTGCTGTATTTGATGGTTAATGCCGGATCCAGGACCCGGGACGAGTTGTACCATTTAGGCTTGGTTCGAAAAGTCCAGTCATGTACGCTTTCTCCATTTGCATATTGTATAGGTGTTTCACTTTGCACTTCATTATAATCATTAATAAAATGATAAAACAGGTCTCCCAGTTTCATATTCTCGGGCGCTTTTACCGTGAAATAGGTTCGTTCCATATCAGTTACCTTCTTGGGAATTTCCAGCCCGATAACATATAGCCGTTCCCTTTCATCTTCATCGGGGAGGTCAATAGGATGGTTGACAGGGTATTGCCAGTAATGATAGGATGGCTCGGGAATAGCCAGCGCTGCATCAAACGTATGTAGCAATAAAATGGGTATTAACAGGAAAAGCATGCACAGCAGGGTTGGAAAGTGCATGAAGTCTTTATCCTTTATAAAATATTGCAGCGAAGAAAAAATAGCAACGCAAAGAAGTATAATAGAAAGAGCGAACAGGAATTCGGCGAAAAATTGTTTACCCCAGTTATCATGTCGTATCCTGAAGTATTTTTTGTGCACCATTAATACGATAACAATGCCGAACAACAGGAATACTGCAGACAGGATCCAGAAAGTAAAAAAAAGATTTTTAGTGATATAGGTAGTAGCAAAGGCGATGCCTGAAACCAGCGCTGAAGAAACCAGGTTGAATATCCAGGGTTTCTTACCATAATTGCCAAAGCTGCTGCTTAACGGCTTTATAAAAGCCATTATGATCATAGACGAAGCAAAGAAAGCACCCGCGAAAATTAAAAAATATTTTAAGGCCATTTTGTTGAGTTTTGAATGCGGTACTTATAAATAAGTACCAACTCCTAATATATTTTCATATGTTTCTTTCTGTATATGGTCTGCCTGTCTGAAATCAAGCAACACGTCTACATCAACAGGAACGAATATCTCTATAAAACGATCTGTTATTTTTTTGAATGCGCCTTCTTCAATATACATGACAAGATCGTCATCCGGAATACCGGATATGCTGCATTGCCAGCAGGGCATCCATTCTCCTATTGTATTGCCTATTGTAGCGTTTACTCCAAGGTATTGTTCGCCTAAGCTTTGTTGCTGCAGCAAACAGGTGTCCGGCAATAACACAGCTTGTATGCTTACTTTTCTTTGCAGCACGTACGATAGCGCTGCTGTAGTTGCTTCAATATCCGATTTAATTGTGTCGGCATAGGGCATTAGCCGCAGGAGCCGGCTTGCAGGCTCGTCCGGCAGGCTGGTATCTATGTTCCAGAAGTGATAAAAGGAGTTAGTTAGCTGCCCGTTTTGAATGTCGTACAATGCTTCACGTTCGGCTGTTTCGGCTTTAGCCCTGTACAGGAAAAGCAATTGTTCCAGCGGTGTAAAAAATTTTCTTGCCAGTTTTTCTTCTTCTTTGAATTGCTTGTGTTCTTCCACGGCATCCTGAACCGAATTAATCCTGTTATTGCCTTTCGACTGATGAAATAACCCCTCCGGTAACAGGTCATAAATACCATCGCGGTTGATTGTTATCTCAAAGCCATGTTGTTGCTCCAACTCCTCAACCACTACCTGCTCTATATCGTTGCTGAATCCTTTCCTGAATCCTCCCTTATTAAAAACCCTTATAGTGTTAGCCGCATGACCTGCCTCCGTAAGCGAAGCAAAAACGGCTTCTGCCAGGAAAGCTGATTTAAATACGGAATTGTTACTGGGGCTGTTCATGATATTTTAATAGCTGGTCTTTTGATGCGATAAGTGCTCCATGATTTAGTTTCATTCAAAATTATATCAAACCTTTAATAGGGCGCATCACTAAAAATAGTGATAGAGCCACGCTTTTTAATATTCTAAATTTACAATGCGAAGCAGTTAACCCGTTTCAACTTTAATTCAAGACTTACATTGGTTTTAGCCCCTCTGTAGTAGTTTGAAGAATCTTAAAAAAAGATGCCAGATGCCTGAAAACTCTATACTCGCGAAAACAGAGATCACCATACAGGATTATAACAGCAATAATCCGGTAGTTTTTTCCAACCTGTTATTAAGTGAATCGCTGATCAATGTAAACAGTTTTTCATTTTCTATCCGCCCCTTAAATGATGAGGGAACGCTTAATTCAATTATCAATTTTAAAAAAGAGGTTTTAGGAAAAGAGGTTCAACTGAACTTTAAAGACGGAGAAACCGTCAATTATAAATTTAAGGGTGTTATTCTCGAGGTGAACTCTTCATTAGTAGATGAACATTTTTATGAATTCAGAATTGATGGCTGTGGCTTGTTTTGTAAAGTAAACGAGCTGACACAATATCATTCGTTTTATAAAAAAAAGCTGGATGCCATTATCGATGGGGTATTCCAGAACTCTTCGCTGAAAAATAGTATTAATAAGAACCCCCAAAATACGAAAGAGCTGCATTATACGGTGCAGTATGATCAAACCGGTTTTGGTTTCCTGTCTTCATTAGCAACCCGGTTTGGCGAATGGATGTTTTATGATGGGGAAAAACTGCAGTTTGGTAAAAAGCCTGAAGGGAATGCGATAGAATTAACGGTTCCGGGGGATGTCAGCAATTTGAATATAAGAGCGCAGGTAGTAAAAAGCCCAAAAGGAATTGCCAGCACAGATATTTATAAGAGCACAGTTATTGAAGCTACCAGTAAAGAGCAGGCGCCCGATAATCCGGCCATCAAAGCAGCTGAGGAGTCGGGCGGGAAAATAATAGAAGACGCCCCCCGGAACATGTTTATTCCCTCCGGCTTTTCGCAGGACGTTGTAAACGACAAGTTTAAACTGGAGCAACAGGCCATTCTTGCTTCATCGGTATATATTACCGGCAATACCCGTAACAACCGGCTGGGTATCGGCAAGATCATCAAAATAAAAGATGCGCAGGATACTGCCGGTAAAAGTTACCTGCTTACCCAGGTGCAACACACGGCTTCTAATGCCAGTAACTACCTGAACCGCTTTACAGCAGTGCCTTTGGAAGTGCCGGTACCTCCGTATACCAATCCACTCATGGTGCCCAAGGCTACAGCCCAGGCGGCCATTGTTACCGATAATGAAGACGATTCGGGGCTGGCGCGTGTGAAAGTGAAATTTCCTTGGATGGCCGACGACGAAAAGTCTCCCTGGATCAGCGTATTGGTGCCGCACGCGGGCAAAGACAAGGGCTTCCGCTTTATACCGGAAAAGGATGACGAGGTAATGGTAGACTTTTGGGATGGTAATGTAGAAACACCTTTTGTAAATGGTTCTGTTTACACAGATAAAAATAAACCCGGTATTTCAGAAGGCGGTAATCATATAAAGATGATCGGTTCAAGAACAGGGAGGAGTCTTTTGATCGACGATGAAGAAGGAACACTTTCTATCAGCGACGGTGGCAATTCAAAAGATAAAGGTAAAAACCTGGTGCGGCTCACCGACAGCAAAGACGGGAGATCGATTAAGATTGTATCGGGAGAAGACGGAGACAATCACTACGCAATGATCCTTGATTATAAAGGGAAGAGTGCTACTTTTTATTGCCAGGAAGGAGGAGAGGCAATACTGAATATTACATTCGATGCCAGCAAAAAACAGATGTATATATTTTCTGAAGATGATATGACTATTAAGTCTTCAGGTTCTGTAAATATAGAGGCGAAAAAAGATATCAATTTAAAGGCCAATGGCAATATTAACTGTAAGGCAGACGGGAATGTGAAGATTGACGCTGCGGGAGACGCGGAAACCGCTGGTGTTAATATCAAAATGAAAGCTTCTGCAAAGATGGCGGCAGAGGGATCAATGACAGAAATAAAAGGCGCGAAGCTCGATTTAAACGGCAGTGGTATAGCCAGTTTACAGGGAGGATTAGTAAAAATTAATTGATGATATACCTGTGCTACGATACGGCCCTGAATGAAGAGTATACCCTCGTTAAGCTGATGCAGATTTATCCTGTTTATATCTCCTTATTTACAGGAACTAATGATGAGGATATCTGGGATGCGGCGCCTTATCTTTTTGAGGTAAGCAATAATTTTTATCAGCTAAGGGAAGATCCTTTTATACAGCTTGACCATTGCATTCTTTTCGAAACCAGCGAAACCAAAGAAGAGGTTTGCCGGTTCCTGCAGTATTACATGTATAAAAAAGAAGAAGATAAAACAGCTTATATAAGGATATGGGATGCGAGAATACTGATTAAACATTTGCAGGGATGGAATGAAAAAGAAAAGATACAGTTCTTTGAATTTTTCAAAGCAGTATATACCGAACCGGAAGATGGGGCGTGGCTGGAAAAGTGGCAGTTGGCAAGGTTTAATAAACCTGTTGCCACACCCGTATTAAAAACAGAAGTGCTGGCGCACGCGGTTGCTGCGTTCAGTGGTTTTAATAGCAGTTCTGCTATCGCTGTAGGCCCTGTCGCCACATCGGGGATAGACACAGATATTCTACCAGCACAAACGGAGCATCAACCGCCAAAGCGAAGACGTTTTTTTATCGATTAAAAAATAGTTATGGGACAACCGGCCGCAAGAGTAGGAGATATGCATGTGTGTCCGTTAGTGAACGGATTGGTACCGCATGTGGGAGGGCCTGTGCTACCTGCCGGAGTGCCAACAGTACTTATTCAGGGTATGCCGGCTGCTACATCTGGCACTATGTGTACCTGTACGGGTCCACCCGATGTTATAACCAAGGGGAGTGCAACAGTATTGATAGGTGGTATGCCCGCAGCAAGAATGGGAGATATGACGGCGCATGGCGGGAGCATTATTTTAGGTTGTTTTACTGTGTTGATTGGTGATGCAGGTAGTGGCAGCGGGGGCGGCGGTGCTGGTATCGGTAGCGGTGTTGGAGTGCCGAAAGGAGTAGGAGTGCTGCAGGCTATGAAAATGGCGAACCAGGCAGCATTAAAAAAAGCGGCTAAAGAGGGCGCAGATACAGCGGAAAAAACCGGGAGGGAAGATTTCCAGGCAAAATTTACTTTGGTTGATGAGGCAAATAAACCAATGAAAGATGTAAAGTACGAGATCAGGACCAGCGATGATCAGCTGCACGAAGGCAAAACGAACGGTAACGGTGAAACGCAAAGCCTTTCGGGGTATACAGAAGCTGACTGCAGGGTAACTTTTCTTAATTAAAGCAATAGAATTATGGCTGGCGGCCAAACGCAAAGAGACTTTCAGATTAATGAAAAAAGGCAAATGCTGGTGCTCGTCAGGTACAAGCCGGCTGCTGCTATGGGAGCCGACAGTATGATTGGCGGCATTGCCGGCAAAGTACAAAGCGTGGCCGATAAGGTGCAGGACGCAGCCAATTCAATCCCGGGACTGAATTTGTTTTTTAAAGAAGAAAAAGAGCCTGAGAAAAAATGCGATAAAGAATATAACTATTACCAGGATTATAGCGGGTGGGACCAGTATATGAAAAAGATGAAAGAAGAGCTGGTTAATAAATTGAACAACGATAATGAGACGCTGGTTTTTGATTTTGATGCCGACGATGCCGAAGGGCGACAAAAAGAAGGCAAAAAATTGCTGAACGAGATTAAAGCTAAGGTATCCGCCTGGAAAAATTGCACGGCCTGTTTTCATTTTGTAGGTATAGGCCAGGGGGGTAATGTAGCCAACGAATGCATCAGGGAACTTATAAAAGAAAGCGATTTTAAAGAGAAATGGTGGGTGCAGTCGGTAATATATGTGGGAACACCCCTGTATAAGAACCGGCATGCCTTTATTGAAGCCGATGCTTTCAGGGGGAAAGGCAAAGCATATTCTTTCGGTAACGCTTATGACCTTACACAGCAGTCCATCGCTTATTTTGAGCCCCATGATCAGTTACTAAAAGTGATCGCCGAAAGCAATGCAAACCTGCTCTCCGTATTCACAGGCAAAATAAAGGCGCAGCTGGTGGCAACACTGGGAAGGCTTTTAAGTATTAAAGGGTTCGGTACCGACCATGATAACGAGGGCAACATCAATAAACTTACACAATGCAAAGATGATATTCGGGGATTAGTAGAGGAGTGTATTGATGCGGTTAAAGCCATTATGGATGCTTTTCCGGGGTTGGTAAAGCCACCCGATTTGCCTCGCTTCGATCAGATGTTGAATGGCTTTGATTCAGTACCAGGCAAATCGGTAAAAAGGCTGGAAAAATTTATCGATGAACTTAAAAAAGTGCGTGAGGGAACCAGTCTGGATACCAGTCGCATCGGGTTGGGTAAACTATTTAATTTTTTATGCCCTCTGGTTGATCAGCTTACCGGTATATTAAAACTATTTGCTTTCGGGAGCGAAACATCCAATCAGCTTTTTAACAAGATAATGGAGAAGGCGGAAGTGAAAAAGGTATTGCAACCCGCTTCTCTTGCTACGAAAACGCTTCCTGTTGATCCGTATATAGAAAAGGCCGCTGAAATGGCGGAGAAGGCAAAGGAGCAGGAGAGAGCAGCGCAGGAAGGGCAGGCAGGCAATGACGCTTCGCATATGGTACCGAAAAGCGCCGATATATATCAATACGATCAGGCAACAACTATGATCAGTACCTGCAAAAGCAATATAGCGTTGGCAACAAAGGGCGGCGATTTAGAGATCAATGAATCGCTGAGTGCTGAGGCGAAAGCAAAGATAGGAGCTGCTATTGCAGCAATGCTCCTGCCGATGATGCCCTCTAAAAAGAAATTTTACGGCACACTGCTAAGCTATATACCACTGGATGGTATAACAGGCTTTTTAAAAAAGCTCACTGCAGACGCGGCAATGGCGCCTTTGAAAAATGTACTCGGAAATGTTAAAGCGGGTTTTGACTTTGATGAAGGTACAGACGAAGAGCCCGGATTAAAGAAATCGTTACGCAATTTTGACAAAGAGCTGGACCGTATAAAAGGTTTTTTGAATAAAAATGATTACCCGGTACATAAAGACGCCAATAGCCTGTACTTTATTTACAACGCGCATAACCTGATGCTGAAGAAGCCTTACGGGTTTATCCTCAATACTATAGATAAAGAAACCGGCTATTTCGATTATATGCAGAATGCAGGTTATACCAACGTGTGCAATCTCGAAAAAAATGAGTACCAGGGGAGCGGTACCGTTAACGGAAATATACAGCCGGCTAAAGTGTTGGAAGAAGAAAAACAAAATGCATAAAGAATAATGATAAAGAATATAACGGAAGCAGATTCTTATGGAAGAAGATGATATCATATTAGACACATCCTGGCTTATAGCGAGAGCGCAGGCTGCTGCCATTTGCTTTGCGGCAACAGACCAGATTGTTTACGATCATATCATATTTCATTGGACGTATGTTTCACCGCAGGCCAATGCCCGACGTCATTTATATCATTACCGTTATGGCAATGGTGCAGACTATGTCGAGAATGTAAGAGGATTGTTTGATGCTAATCCACGCATCCGGGAGCGGGTATTTAGCATGATCCATGCACAAATGCGCGCTAATCATCGCTGGGACTCGGGCAGCATTATCGGGCGTGGTGTAGACGACGGGCAGCCACCGCCTATCAGGCAGGAGGATTATGATTCTGACGATTGGGTAAACTCTAACGGTAATATAGATGAAGTGCACTGGCGATTAATAGGCGACTATAACCATTACGACAACCGCGAAACAGACGACCGGGCTTATTACCTGCGGGAAGTGGGCCGCAACAGGATACGTATGATACAGGTAGAGATAACGATCCGGGATCCGTATACCTGGCATCCGCTAGAGGTGAGGCCCACGCAATGTATTCACCAGGCAATGGAGCGGTTGAAGGCTTCGGGGGCAGCCGACTATATAACAGTAGGCACTGCTATTCTTTCGATGCCATCCAGCTATTAAAAAAGCGGAGTAAAGGTTGAGAGTACCGGCTTGCCGGCAATGTAAGTTTTTATAAAAATTGTTTTAAACGGATGTACATGAGTGATGCAAATGGAAATTTAAGCGAAACATTAAGCCTCATTTCGGCCAACCGTACATTGATCGCAAAAAAAATGACCGGGGGAGAAGCGTTGAAGCCCGAAGTGGTACATGGCCTGCAAACTGTTGAGCAGGTGTTTGATCATTATAAGCCCGCAATTAATTTCAGGTTTGAAGATGCTGCAGGGTTCACCCGGTACGAAGAATTGAAATTTAAAACACTTGATGATTTCAGTTTAAGCAATATAGCGGGGCAGAGCCATTTTTTAACGCAGCAAACAGCTAAAAAGAAGTTTTACCTGAAGTTGGCCGCTCAGCTAAAAACGAATCAACTGCTGAGGGATGTATTGGCCAATGCCGATAAACGTAGAGTTTTTGAAGCAATGGTGAAATCAATGATAAAAGATATTAAAAAATAAAAATAAATTATAATGGCAATATCCGGATCATTACAATTAGGAGCCGCCGGAGAGGGCGGGCCTACCTGGCGGATCATTAACATGACATATGAGTTTTTTCAGCCAGTTGATCGATTCGGGCAGCCGAACGGCGCCCCCGACGGTGGTTTTATTAATCTTACTGTTGAATCTTCGGCGTCGGATGTAACGGTAATACAATGGATGCTTTCTCACGAAAGAATGACAGATGGCGGCGCTTACTTTTTTGACAGGAACGGGCGGCAGGTGCGCTCCGTAGAATTTAAAGGCGCTTACTGTGTATACTTCAAAGAGATCTTTGATGCGTTCAATGATTCTTTTATGAAAATAGACTTCAGGATCTCGTGCCGTGAAATTACGATCGATGGTGGCGGCGCAGAAGCCACACTGGTAAAGACCTGGACCGGCGCTTCTGAGGGCGGAGGGGCTTCGTCTTCCTCTTCTTCATCGTCGCCATCCTCCTCATCGTCTGGCTCCTCCTCATCTTCTTCCGGTATCAGTTCTTTTAATCCTAATGATTAAAACGATATATAGCGCATGAGTAACACAACAGAGGCATATAGAGAAGCAACAGGGGAGAACAACGAAGTATATGACGAGCTGATGTTATACCTGACTCCTGCTGAGGGTATCGGTTGGTTAGAGGAGGTGTTGGAGGGGTACAGTAACCTGTTGTCGTCTACCAAAGCCCGCCGGGATATCTTTTTACACGATAAGGAGTACGGGAAAGAGCGGCAGGAACTTTTGAATGCACTGGAAATATGGGAAGAATTACTGCGTAACTGCCCGGATATAGAGGAGATGCCGGGCTATTGTTTGGCAAAGGCCGATGAGCAGGATACAGTTATACAAAATAATTTACTAGGTGTTATACAGGCGGTTAAACCGGTAGAAGCTTCGTATAGAGGCCTATCGCTTTTCTTCGAAAACGCCGGGCGTGAGCAACTGACAAATTTGTCTTTTATTGATTGTGATGCCAGCCAGCTGGGAGACCTTGCAGTACCCCGTTTTTTTGATCATATCAGCGAAGAGCTGAAAATGAATTTCGATCGTATCGACTTACGTAATAATTACAGTTTGTTGCTGCTGCCGGGTTATCTCGGCAATAATACGGTCATAGAAAAGTGGGCCAAACTTGCCTGCGATAACAAGGTAATGATCCTGACGGATTTTGAAAACCTGGATGAGGTAGATGATGTGATGGAGGTATTTGAGGCAAGCGGCCTGGCCGGCGGTGACCCTTATAAAGCCAACGTATTGGTTTGTTGTAACTGGCTCGTGGGCCGCGGCAGGTACGATTCGATCAACGAAGAAGAGGAGCTGTTTATCCCTCCCTCCTTGGCGCTGGGCGGAAAAATATACAGCGGTTTACTAAGCCAGGTATCGGCAGGAAAGAAGTTTGGAGTGATTACCGGCGTGGATGGTGTAAAATTCCCTCTGCGAAAAAGTGAAGTATCTGTATTGGAAAAAATGAACCTGGTGCCTATGTTTAGTGAATACGGGAAAGTAATGGCTTTTTCTGCTAAGACACTCTTCAACGGCGCAAATCTGGGATTACAGATCTATTCTGTGGTTCGGGTATTCGATCATATTACCAAAGTGCTGATGGACTTTTTAAATCGTCGTGCCTTTGAAAATTTCAATGCCAATATCCGCAAAGAACTGATGGGGCAGGTAGTTAAATTTTTAGACGGGGTGTCGGGCAACGGCAAGCTGATAGAGGATTTCAGTATTAAGCGCTTTGAGCAGGATGCAGAGAAAAAAGATAAGATCCATCTTGATATTCATCTCAAACCTTATTTCCCTGCAAAGAACTTTATGATAAAAATGGAAGGCCAAAAAGGCGAGGATGGAAACAGCTGGGATACAAGCTATGATCAGCAATAATTCAATTCAACACAAAATAAACATGAAGCAGATAAGATGGATAGTATTGATTTTGTTTTTTATTTCATCGGGATGGAAGGCGCAAACCCAGAATATTAACGGTGAACGCATACTGGTAGGACGGGAGAGCATTACCGTTATTAATTTCCCCGACAAAGTGCTAAATATTAATTTTTCTGACGACGCAGCTTACGACTACTACATTCCCAAACGGAGAGAAGAAAGGTCTATTTCATTGCAGTTTAATAAGGAGCAGGCAACCGGACCTAACACGGGTTTATTGGTAAACGAAGGGGGAAGAAGTCATATGTTTCGTATAGTATTCGACTCAACTTATAATATTAACGACGACAGCAGGCCTCCTTTATGGTACGATCATTCGAGCCTGAAAGAGTTAAAAGCTTTTGTACAGAAGCAAAAAGAAATGCAATCTGCCGGTAATGACGCAGCCAGTGTTGCAAAGCAGGATAAGGAGCAGGAAGAAGAACGTAAAAAGCAAATAGAAGCCAGGAAGGCAGAAGCGGCTTTAGCACAGAAGAAATCAAGCGAGGAAGCGGCCGAGAAAGCCAGAGACGCGGAGAAATTAAGAAAGAGCCAGGAAGCTAAAGAAAAGGAAGAAGCTGCATTGATAGCTCAAACAAAAAAAGAAGCGGAAGAAAAAGAAAAGCAACTGCAAATGGTCCTGCAGAAGGAAGAGACCGATAAGAAAGCAAGAGCGCTGCAGGAAAAAAAGGAGGCGGAAGAACTGGCTAAAAAACAGGCAGCAGAACAGCAATGGCTAAAAGAGTTGAAAGCGAAGAACGATGCAGAGGCCTTAGCCAAGGCTGAAAAAGCCGCCGAGGAACAAAAATTACTGAGAGAACAGGAAACAGCTAAAAAGCAGGCCCTGGAAGAGGAAAAACGGAAGCAGGCTGCAGCAGAATTTGCCCGCAGGGAGGCTGAAAAAAAAGCCGCTCAGGAAAAATTGGCGCAGTTGGAAGCAGACCGGAAAAAAAGAGAAGCGGAAAGAGCTTATTCGGAAATCGGTCTCTGGCAACGATATGGTAAAAAAGGTATTGACGTGTATAATATACCCGCCGGCCAGATGGCGATGGTAAACGCTGATTTTTTTATCGTAGCTGATACACTGCGTAACTTTAGAATTGCAGACTCTTTAATGAAGAGCAGCGCATCGGAAAAGATTAATATTGCTGCCGGTAAAATAGTGAATGGCGGTGTAAAAATGACTCTGGAAAATATAGCTTTCAAAGACGTGCATACCTACTATAAAGTGAAGATTGAGAATGAAACCAACGAAGATTTTCTGCTCGGCAAAACCTATATGTATTGGTATGATAAGAATGAACAGGCAAAAATGATCATAAAAGGGAGCTATCTTACCTATATCAGCTTTTATCCTATTATACGGCCTCGTACCAGCCAGTACATTGTGTTCGTTACCCGCTCGCCCAACGTAGTTGAAGATGAAAGTCTGGTTTTATTTATTGATGATCGCCGTAAAGAAAAAGGCGGTACCAGCATTGTAGTTCCCGGCAAGTATTATGTAAGCGAGCTGGCAAAAGTTCAAAGTTCCGTTAAGGCAACAGCAAACAAACGGCAGGCGGAGACTCAAGTTGAAGAACCGGAAAGCAAGTCTTCCAAACGGAACCGGAAGAAAAAATGATATTTTTAAAAGCTGTTTAACCGAATGAAGAAAAAGATAACAGTATATTTCTGTTTGCTTTCGATGCTTCTGACTTCAAGGATTTGGGGGCAACATATCGTTACATTTTGCGGGGAGCCGGTGCCTATGAACCAGCAGTTTATTCAGGATAAGTTGATCAACGTAATAAAGAAGCAGGTAAATGTGGTGAACCTGCCTTCGCTGCGGCAGAGGGCCAACAGTTATTTTCCCCTGGTTGAAAGATACCTGAAGGCTTATGGCCTGCACCCCGATCTTAAATACCTGCCCATTGTGGAAAGCGGTTTTTTAACAAAGGCAGAATCCGGCGTCGGCGCCAGGGGAATATGGCAAATCATGCCGGCTACTGCGCGGGGCTATGGCATGCAGGTGAGCGATAACGTAGACGAACGGGAGAATTTTGATAAAGCTACCAGGGTAGCCTGTCAGCTGATCAGGGATAATTACACCGGGCTTCGTAAGCTGGCGGGCTCCGTAAACTGGCCGCTTGCTATAGCCGCGTATAATTTTGGCATCGGTAATATCGTAAATGCAATGAAGGCACAGGGTAATAATTATTTCACGATGAAGCTGAATCCAGAAACGGGTTTATATGTTTACAAGATCATTGCTGTAAAAGAGTTGTTTGAATATCCTGAGTTGTACAATTCTAAATTCGGGTATAACGTTTTTAGCGCTGCAACGGGACCGCGTACCAAGCCTAAGCAGGCCGATTTGGATGTGGTTAATGACCCCGATATCCTGGGTGCCATTGAAAAGGAACTGGAAAAAAACAAAGACAGGAAAGCGCCGGAAATCAAAGAAGAGCAATATATATTGGCACATGTTAACGGGAAGATCAAAAATTTCCAGGATGGCGATATGGTAACAATTGTACTGGATGAAGATCTGCAAACCTCTAACTACGGCCTTTCTTTTAAAGGCTATTCTTTTGGCGTACAGGGATGGATTATAGATGACCGTGTATTCTTTAAACTGGGATACGATCATGATGTCACCTTGCTCGACCTGGATAAGCAGAAGGGGATTTTATTAACCGACCTGTTAGCAAAGAAAAGGATAGATGTATTGTTGAAAAATGTGATTTATAAAAAGTGAGCCCCTGCGAGCGCGTCCCCGCCCCGGGCCTTATGAGTCATCCCGGCAATGTAGAATGCTAATGCAGGTGTCGGAATCCAATAATGGCATCCCGGGCCATCCACAGTGTTGCCATGAATCGTGTTCTCACGGTTCAACCTTCAGAAGCAATGAACCGTGTCCCCCCGGTTCTCCAAACTACAATCGTATCGGTATTACATTTTTCTTTTTACTCTGCCTGAGCTTCTCGGGGATGGTATCCAATATCGATTTTTTGTTGCCATGAATCGTGTTCTCACAGTTCCACCTCCAACTGCCATGAATCGTGTTCTCACGGTTCAACCTTCAGATGCAATGAACCGTGTCCCCACGGTTCTCCCAACTACAATTGTATCGGTATTACATTTTTCTTTTTATTCTGCCTGAGTTTTTCGGGAATGGTATCCAGTATCGATTTTTTTAACGAATCAACCAGCCGCTTTTTTACAAAATTGCCGTGCACCACCAGGCTTACTTCACGCATGGGCGCCGGATTTTTAAAATGCCGTACCGCTCTCAGCTCATTTTTGGGCATTTGAAACGTCACCAGTTCCGGAATGATGGTAATGCCATCATTGACGTCTACCATTCGCTTTAGCGTTTCAATGCTTCCTGCTTCATATTCAAAATTGAAAAATTCGCTGCTCTGCTTTTTCAGCTCACACAAAGCGAGTATTTGAGAGCGAAAGCAATGGCTCTCTTCTAACAGCCAGAGCTTGCTTACATCAATATCTTTTTGCAGCAGGTATTGCTTTTGATATAAGCGATTGTTTTTTGACGCATATACCATCAATTCCTCATAAAATAACACCTGCTCTGTAATACCATGCTCCTGGATAGGTGTAACAAGTATTCCAACGTCAATGCTGCCTTGTTTCAGCATGCTGATGATGATGTCTGTTGTTTGCTCCTGTACTAAAAGCTTTACTCCCGGGTAATTTTTTGTAAAAGAAGGCACAAACAAAGGTAGCAGGTAAGGAGCCAGCGTAGGAATAATGCCAATGCGAAGTTGCCCCCTCATTTTACCCTTTTGCGACTCAACCAGCGACGATAATTCATGCGCAGCATTCACCACGTTGCGGGCATGTTCTATAATCTCAAGCCCTGCCGGTGTTGCTGTAATCGGCTGCTTACGGCGGTCAAAAATTTTGATTTCAAATTCTTCTTCCAGTTTTTGTATTTGCATGCTGAGGGTGGGCTGTGTTACAAAACAGGCATCAGCTGCTTTTAAAAAATTCTGATGCTGGTGTACTGCCAGTAAATATTCCAGCTGTTGAAGGGTCATTCCTAAATAATTTTTATCTATATAATTTACAAAAGTATCAATTTTTATTATAATTTAAATTAGGGCTTCCTGGCCAGGCGGGCCAGTAATTGTGCAATGATTCAATATAAGGGAGCCCGGGCCTTATCTGCCTTTGTAGCGGTTGCAGATTTTTCAACGCTTAACTTTTATTACCTGCCATTGTTATATAATAGTCAGCCGTTCGTCCTCAAATAAGGGGTTTGGTGTATTAGTGTAGCAGTTTATCGTAAAATCTGCTATCATTGCAGCGAAGTGCATATTCTAATTATAATTTAATGTGCGAACCCTTTTCTAAGGATTTAAAAAATGTAGCTTTGTTAAGATATGGGCAGAGAAATACTCGAAACTAAAAGAAAGGCTTTAAAGCTTAACCTGGATGGTCCGGTTTACGGCACTTTTGCCGAGATCGGAGCGGGTCAGGAAGTAGCAAGGAATTTTTTTACGGCAGGTGCGGCATCCGGCACTGTTGCTAAAACCATGTCGGCCTACGATATGGCATTTAGTAATGCTATTTACGGAGTGGAAGAAAGTGGCCGTTATGTAAGTCGCTCCCGCGTGAAACAAATGTTGTCTCACGAATATGATTTGCTCACCGAGCGTTTGCACGGAGAAAAATATAATGATAAAACTTTTTTTGCTTTTGCCGACACGGTAACAACGCTCAATTTCGCCCGTAATAATGAGCCCCATGGCTGGCTGGGGCTCCGGTTCCAGGTTACGCCCGGGGGGGAACATAATGATATTATTTTCCATGTAAGGCTATTGGATAATGACACCAGCTTGCAACAAAACGTATTGGGTATACTTGGGGTAAACCTGGTCTACGGTGCGTTTTATTACAATCATGATGTGCAGCTTATGGTGGAGTCGCTGGTAGATAATCTCTCTTTCGGTTCGGTGGAAATAGATATGATCAGTTTGCGCGGACCGGTGTTTAAAAATACCAACGACAGGTTGGTAAACTTGTATCTGATTGCCAAGGGTTTTTCGGGCGCAGCTGTTTTTGACCCCGGCGGCAATGTAACGCAGGCTAAAGACCTGTTGTACAAGAAGGATATCATGATCCTGCGTACTAAATTCCTGCAGAAGTCAAAGCCCAACTTCGATCTTTTTAATAAAGCTGTAGAACAGTTCAAACGCTCCCAACAGGTACAGGATGAAAACCTGGTAGTGCTTATTGAAGTGCTGATGAGCAACCTGCTTGAAGACGACGATCCGCATAACGACGGCGATGTAGAAATATTTGCTCACCGCGCGGAAGAGCTTTGCGCCACCGGAAATAATGTTATCGTTTCCAATTTTAAACGTAATAATAAACTGGCAGAATACCTGGCTCGGTGTAAGCCACGCAATGTGGGTATTTCCACCAATATATCTAATCTGCGTACTATTTTCAATGCCAGAAATTATAGCGACTCGTACACACAGGAGCTGTTAACCTATGTAAGCGACCTTTTTAGCCGGAACGTGAAACTGTATGCTTATCCTTATCTCAATAAGAAAACCAACGAGGTAGTTACATTAAAAAATATGCCCGTATCCGCCGAAGCAAAACCCTTGTTCGAGTTTCTGGTAACCAACCACTATATTAAAGACATAGAGGGCTACGATGTAAAAGATGTAAAAGCCGTGTAACCGGTTTTTACAGCCTGCCTTTTCGACGCATAGCCTTGCCGGGTTTTTAGGAAAATACTTTTTTGATAAATGATAAAAAAATTAGTATTTTGCACTAAAATAATTAGTCATGTCAGTAGCCAACAAGAATTTGAAGTATTTAAGAAAGCTTCGGGGATGGACGCAGGATGAATTTGCGGGTAAATTAAATATTAAACGCTCGCTTTTAGGGGCATATGAAGAAGAGCGCGCCGAACCGCGTATCGATGTGCTGGAAGTAGTGTGCGATATGTTTAAATTAACGCTGGATGAATTGCTGAGAAAGGACCTGAGCGTGGAATCGAGCTCTGATAACTATCTCGCCAAGAGAAGAGCCCTGAAACTGGCGCCGGTAATTACGCATATTCCTTTTGTGCCGGTGAAAGCGGCTGCCGGTTACCTGACAGGTTACGCCGATCATGAATTTGTTGATGAACTGAATACTTTTACTTTACCCATGGTTAGCGGGGGCAATTACAGGGCATTCGAAATTCTCGGAGACTCGATGCTACCCACGCCCAGTGGTTCGGTAATTGTAGGTGAAAAGGTAGATGAGCTGGATTCGCTGAAAAATAATACGGCTTGCATATTGGTATCTCGCAACGACGGAATTGTTTATAAAAGAGTACAAAAAAACGCAAAAGCCAAAAATAAGATAACATTGGTGAGCGATAATCCTACTTTTCAGCCTTACACGATAAATTCCGATGAAGTATTGGAAATGTGGCAGGCCCAATATGTGATTTCTAAAACAAACGTTGCTCAAAACTGGGATGTAGGTCAGTTAGTGAATATTGTGGCCAACCTGCAACAGCAGGTAGATGGCATGAAAAAGAAAATCAATTAAAATAACAATTGAATAAATGCATCATATAAGGGACCGGAAGGTCCCTTTTTGGTACCAGTACTTTTATGGAATTACCGCTTATACCGGTAATGCGCTCATTTTTATAATTTATAAACGGGTTTTTATGTAAAAACCAATAATTTAGCCTTATTGCGTTTGCTCTTTTATCGCATGAGAAAATTGTAACAGACCGTATCATGGTCTTTTAAAAATGAAATCATAGATGAATAAACATTTTAGTTTAATTGCTGCTGTGGTGCTGGCAGGTACTGCTCATTCCCAAACCACACAACTTACAGCAGATGATTACAGGAAGGCGGAGCAGTATTTGGGCTATAATGCTACAACATGGGTAGACTGGACAAGTCCTTACCCTGCCTGGTTAGAAGGCGACAAGTTTTGGTACCGGAGCGGAAATAAGGTGTTTTTAGTAGATCCCAAAACAAAAACGAAAACTGAAACCAAAGCTTATGGGATGACGCCGGGTATGGATATGCCCCAGCGTAGGAGACGCACCGCCAACGAAGTGGTTTCTCCCGATGGTAAAAAGGCGGTATTTATCAAAGATTGGAATCTTTGGGTAAAGGACTTGGATACAAAGAAGGAAACTCAGTTAACCACAGATGGTGTAAAGGATTATGGTTATGCCACTGATAATGCCGGTTGGAAACACAGCGATGCCGCTATCGTAAGCTGGTCACCGGATTCTAAGAAGATAGCAACATTTCAGCAAGACCAGCGAAAGGTGAATGACATGTACCTGGTAACCACCAATGTGGGCGCACCTAAACTGGAACAATGGAAATACCCATTGCCGGGCGATCAATATATACCCACTATAAGAAGGGTGGTTATTGATGTAGAAACGCCTAAAGTGATATCACTTAATATTCCTCCCGATCCGCATCGCGCCACTATGAGCGATGATATCTCCAGCAGCGGGAGCTTTGATGATATCGACTGGTCGCCTGATGCTAAAGAAGTTGCTTTTGTTTCCTCATCAAGAGATCATAAAAATGCCAAAGTACGTATTGCCAACACCGCAACAGGCGAAGTGCGGGAAGTGTTTGAAGAAACAGTAAAAACACAGTTCGAATCGGGCAGGGGAGCCATCAACTGGCGTTACCTTGCTGCCTCCAATGAAATAATCTGGTATTCTGAGCGGGATAACTGGGGGCATCTGTATTTATACGATAGCAAAACGGGTAATTTAAGGCACCAGATCACCAAAGGCGAGTGGCTCGTAGGAAAGGTGTTAAGAATAGATGAAAAGGAACGTGCTATTTATTTTACCGGCCATGGCAGGGAAAAAGGAAATCCCTATTTCGCTTATTTCTATAAAATAGGATTTGATGGCAAAGGGCTGACGCTACTGACTCCCGAAACAGGAAACCACAGTATTTATTTATCACCATCCGGTGATTATTTTGTAGATGTATACTCTCAGCCTGATGTACCGCCTGTAGCCGATTTCAGGAATACAAAAGGAGCGTTAATTACCCGCCTGGAAAAAGCTGATATTTCCCGTTTGCAGGCAAAAGGATGGAAGGCTCCAACGCCTGTAACAGTTAAAGCTGCCGATGGAAAAACAGATATTTACGGACTGGTATTTACTCCAACTAAAACAGATCCATCAAAGAAGTACCCGGTTATTGATTATATCTATCCGGGGCCGCAGGGTGGAAGCGTGGGTAGCTGGAGCTTTTCCCCTTCGCGGGGCGATAACCAGGCGCTGGCTGAACTGGGTTTTGTTGTAGTAGCAATTGAAGGAACCAGCAATCCTTACCGTTCCAAAAGCTTTCATGATATGAGTTACGGCAATATGGCTGAAAATACATTGCCCGACCAAATAGCGGCGATCAGGCAGTTGTCAAAAACTTACCCCATCGATACCACAAAAGTGGGTATATGGGGGCATAGCGGCGGGGGCTTTGCTACAGCGGCAGCCTTATTGCGCTACCCTGACTTTTTTAAAGTAGGTATAGCGGAATCGGGAAATCATGACAACCGTAACTACGAAGATGACTGGGGCGAGCGGTATAACGGCCTGGTGGAAAATAGCGATTATGCAGCGCAGGCCAACCAGGCTTACGCAAAAAACCTGAAAGGCAAGCTTATGCTGGTACATGGCATGATGGATGATAACGTACCGCCCTATAATACATTACTGGTAGTGGAAGCCCTGCAGAAAGCTAATAAAGATTTCGACCTGGTAGTCTTTCCCAATGCACGGCACGGGTTTGGTGAATATTCGGCTTATATGATGCGCCGCCGCTGGGATTATTTTGTAAAGCACTTATCAGGGGCTGAGCCTCCTAAGGAATATGTAATGGGTGCAAAATAAATATCCGTGAATTTTTATGTAAGCCTGCCGGTGATGTAAAGCCGGCGGGCTTTTATTTTTGCAGCCGGCTGAGCGTTTCTCTTGAAACACCCAGGTAGTGTGCAATCATCGTTTTAGACACACGTTGAAATAGCTCCGGATATTGCTCCAGCAACAGCTCGTACTTCTCTTTTGCCGAGTTTTTCATTAAAGACAATACTCTTTTTTGCAATGCAACAAATCCTCCAAAGGCTTTAACCCCATGAAAGCGATACATGGCAGGCACCGTTTCACACATTCTTTGCTTATTTTCGAGGGTGAGCTCCAATACCTGGCAGGGCTCTAATGCCTGCACACATAACTCACCTTTTGATTGTAGTTTATAAGCCGGGTAGTCAGAAATCCACCAGTTCTCCATAGCAAACTGAATGATATGTTCCCTTTCCATATCGTCATACATAAAAGCTTTCAGCAGGCCTTTTACTACAAGGTATTCGGCGGTTACCTTCTTGCCGCTTTTAATTAAATACTCTTTCCGTTTTAAGTCTATCAGATTAAAATAAGGTAAGATCTGTTCCAGCTCCTCGTCAGCCAGAGGGATTACTTCTTCTATATGTTTGCGTAAAAAAGCAGCATACTCCATTTTGTAAAAATACGAAACGGTGTATACTGCCCGTTATATTGTTGAGCTTGTAGCCTATTGAAATCAGCTCATCCGAACGGCTTGCTATATAAGTTGTACTTTATTAAGGCTATATTTCGCTATCGGCGAATGCTGTATCGTCTGCGGGGAACAAATACTACATCTCTGTTAGGAAAAATCTATCAGATCCGTCACCGAGGGAATCTTTATTCGTTCATTATTGGTTGGCAAGCGCCTGCACTATAGCTGCTCCCACGCCTTTTGCCGACTGTGGGTTTTGCCCTGTAATCAGGCGCTGGTCGGTTGTTACATGGGACTGCCAGGGAGCAGACTTTTCGTAAATGCCGCCTTTTTCTTTTAGCTGATCCTCCAAAAGAAAAGGAACTACGCCGGTGAGCTTTACCAGTTCTTCCTCCTCGTTGGTAAAACCATTCACCTTTTTGCCTTTCACCAGGTAGCTGCCGTCACTTAACTGTATGTTCAAAATGCCGGCCGGACCATGACATACCGCAGCAACAATGCCATTGTTTTCATAAATGGATGCTGCTATTTTGTTGAGCTCATTATTAAGAGGCAAGTCCCACATAGCTCCATGCCCGCCCGCATAAAAAATAGCTGCATAATCGTCTGGCTTCACCTGTGATGGCTGCAAACTATTAGTGATTTTCCTGTTGTAACCGGCATCTTCCCAGAATTTTTTATTAACCGGGTCGCTTAAATCAAAACCGTCTACCGGCGGGTTACCACCTTTCGGGCTAACAAAATCAATTTCATAACCAGCTTCAGTAAGCACTTCCCAGGGATGAGATACTTCGCCCAGATAGTAGCCTGTTTTTTCCCCGGTAGCACCCTTGGTATCATGACTGGTTACTACAAATAGTATTTTCTTTTTCATTGCTTGTGTTTTTGTATTGAATGTATTGCTGCGCACTAACCGGCAGCCTGTAGCAATAATTGTCAGCAGCAAAATGCTTATTGAAATAAATATTTTAGGGTTCATGAGTAAAATGTTTAGCATAATTCAGGTGCTGCTTTACCTGATAGTACGGCCAGGGCTTCAATGGTTGCGGCGAGGTGAGCGGTATAGCGTTCAAAATAATTCTGTATCCGGTCGGGCGTAGCATTCTTTTCCAGGTCGTGAAAATGAAAGCCGTCCAGTTGCTTCATGCCTGTAAATGCATTCATCCGGTGAAACCCAAACATCACACCTTCATCCACACTTTTCTGGTCAAAAAATTCGCCAGGCAGCGTGAATGCTGTTTCCGGTGCATTCCAGGTAGTGGTAAGCATATAATGCCGGCCGTGGAGCGAGCCTCCGGTTCCGTAATTGATTTCAGGGTTTTCCCTCTTCCTGCCGTCGCTGTAATAGATACCTTTGCGATGGCCGGCGGTAAAAACAGTATCCAGGTATTCTTTGAATTTGTGAGGAAGTCCGAACCACCATACAGGTGTATGATAGATCACTACATCAGCCCATACGAACTTGCTTACTTCTTCTTCCAGATCGTAGGGCTCGTTGATATCAGTTATTTGTATCTCAAAACCGTTTTCAGTTGTGAAGAAACGTTTATCCCATTGCACCAGTGTTTGGTTGAATTTTCCTCCTGAATGTGCAAAATACTGTCCGCCGTTAATGATAAATATTTTTGTCATGCTGTGTTATTTTAGAAAGAGCAAAGTTCTTTAAACAACAGCACTGCTACCTGTGAGGTAGGTCACAAGTTTTTATTTCACCGGTTCCCTTAAAATCGTTCTCAGCTTTTCGGGCGCTGTCTTCCTGAAATCGGAAAGATAGATCTCGTGGTGTAGCCCGTTTTGGGCAAACTGGTGCGTTTTCATAAAAGCATCCATGATTTTTAGCGATTCCGGCTCAGTGGAGAACGGGCCTACATGCAGCATCTGTACACATTTTCCTTCCTCTAAAGTATGCCATTCAATAGCAGCGGCTCTCTGTATCCCTTTTTGACTTGTCACGATTGATTTAGCTGCTTCCATATGTTCAGCAGTCACAAAGTCGGGCATACGTATCAGCAACCTGTATTCCCACTCGCTACGCGGCACTTCAACAGCCGCACTGTTCATGGTTTGCCCGGTGAACCGGGTTGTGTCAAACCACCATTGCCCTTCCAGCTTCGATACCACAAAATCTTTATCCTCCGCCTTGCAGGCGAATTTGATGGTGTATGCCGTTGAATACATGGCTTCAATGGTTTTGGCGAAAGCCTCGCCGGAAGGATCGCCCTTGCCGCGTAAAGCGATAAAAGATGCTTTTTCTATGTCAACAATTTCCGGCTTTGTTTTAGCCGTAAAATAAGCTTTGTACTTTTTGGTAAGATCTAGCTTTTCCATATCAGATAATTGTATAAGTGTTTATAGTTTGTGTTGATGAGGCCAGGGAGCTCTCTCACCTGCATGGCAATATAGTTTCAGACTTCTTAAAACCTGTTCTCATATATAAGCGCATTCAAGACAATGGAGGCAGTTTTCGGGAGCGTTCATTTTAATGCTATGAAAATATCAACTTCGGCATTCTCGGGGTTGACTGATTTTGCACCATAAACTTCGAAGTCGGATGTGAACGCACGGTTGAGAAGCGTATCCCATATCTTGATCCATTCATTATATACAATTCCCTGTGCTAAATTACCTTTTGCTGTAAAACGGGTATAATTACCTTCAGTAAATGTTCTACCGGTCATGCCCTTGGGAATCTGCTCCAGGCTGGTTACCCGGCAACCCAACAGGGTAGTGTAGGGGCGGGTATGATCTTTTTCATAATCCGTGTAAATACAATAAAGCTCGTCATTGATCTTGCCCGGAATTTGTGCAGCTACCTGCTCCTCCATAAACCTGGCCCAAAGCGCAGGTATATCCTGCATGGCCTGCCCGTTTTCGTTAGTAGTACGTACTGATATGCCTATAACATGGAAGGATGGAATGGTTTCAATACTCATCTCTTGTTCTTTTATGGCACAAAACTAAACCGGCCTGTGACAACCCTATGTCAGCAGGATTAATATAGGAAGATTTTTTATGAGCTATATGGTAATATATTATTCCCCTTCCAATTTGTTTTAGCACCGCTCTTTTTCCTTCTCCAGTTTGTCGAGCAATTCCTTTTTCAATCTTTTGGGTAATTTCATCCAGTGTACGTTCATTAATGCCCCCTGTAAGGCATATAGATAATGCGATACAGGGGGCGGTATACCATTTGACTTTTTTGCTAATTGTATATACGCTTTTACCGGTGTTAGTATTGCCAGCTGGGCCAGCGAATGAACTCCTATTTCATGAAGCTTTTGGGCTATTACGGGGCCAATGTTCCTGGCATTCGTAAGGGAGTGGTGGAAGTGGCCCATTATTTTATAGAATAAAAGAAAGACCTTAATTCTCCGGCAAATGCTTCAGGTACTTCCAGTGCGGCAAAATGACCACCCGCTTCCATCTTTTTATAGTGTATCACATTTACAAAACGGTCTGCCCATTCGCGCGGAAACTGCGCTTCCCTGGGAAATACGGCTACGGCCGCCGGAACCCCGGTTTTGCTTAGCGGTTGCGCACCGCCCCATTGGGCCACCGCATCAGTTTTATACATTCTTACCGATGATCCTATTGTTTGCGTAACCCAATAGATCATGATATTGGTGAGCATCTCATCTTTACCGCCAAATGCAGCTTCAATTAAATTGGGAGATGCACCGGCACTGCCGAAGCTAAGGATCCAGGCTGCCAGGGCTACCGGGGAATCGTTGAGGCCATAAGCTAATGATTGCGGTTTGGTGCTGTGTACCATAGCATAGGCGCCTTCGCTATACCACCATTGCTGCACAAATTGAGCAAATTGCTTTTCTTCATCGGTCATTGTTGCGGGATCTTCCTGGCCCATAGGATAACCGAGGTCGGTAAAGTGAACTGCTGATACCACATCGGGGTATTTTGAGGCCAGGGCTTTGGTAATACCCATACCTACATCACCTCCTGCCGCGTTGAACTTTTGATACCCCAGGATTTCGGTCATCAGTTTTTTCCAGAGCCCGGCAACTGCAACGCTGCTAAGGGCGGTTTTTTCCGAAAAGCCAAACCCAGGTATAGAGGGAATCACCAGGTCGAAGCTTTGATCTCCTTCGGTAAGCATTGGAATAATTTTGTGAAAACGATAATAGCTGTCCGGCCATCCATGTGTGAGCAGCAGCGGCCTGGCATTGTTGCCTTTGCCTTTTATATATTGAAAATGGATTTGTATTCCGTCGATTTCGGTAATGTATTGGGGATACTGGTTCAATTGTTTTTCATATTTCTCCCAGCTATACCCGTTTACCCAGTATTGGGCCAGTTCTTTCAGGTATTGCTCGCTGGTGCCTAGTTGCCATCCGGCGCCCTCGGGCTCGCCGGGCCAACGGGTATTTTGAATACGGTTTTTAAGATCAGTAATAACGGTTTGGGGAATGTTTACTGTAAATGGTTTCATTTTGTTTGTATTTAAGGTTTGAGAGAATGCGTTTTGAAAAGATACAACGGCCTGGCAAATGCAAAGGACTATGATCAGCTTTTTCATTTTTATGTTGTTTAAATCAGTTTGATTGATAAGTACAACACGAAAGTACTCCCGGGAGGTGCCAGAGATATAGAGGATAAATCGGTAAAAATGGTAGTTTTTTCGGTACCGGTAGCAATACTATTATAGCTTTCTGAAAGCTAAAGGCGTCATGCCTTCCCATTTTTTAAAGGCTTTAATAAAGTAGGAGCTGTCTTCAAATCCCAGCCAGAAACAAATTTCCAGTATAGTCATCGAGGTTTGCCTTAAAAGGCTTTTGGCTTCCATTGCCAGGTGCTCGTCAATCCATTTTTTGGTAGTTTTACCGGTTAATTGTACCAGTACCTCGCTTAAGTATTTAGGAGTGATATGCAATTGCTGCGCATAAAAGTTTACATCCTTTTGTTCCAGCACATGCAGGGAAAGCAGCTTCCTGAACTTAGCGGTAATCTGCTCCTGTTGCGAAGTGAGCGAAGGGACAGGCGTTACTGATTGATGGCAGGTTTGGGCCAGCATTAGTAAGCTGTAAATTAAACCCGGCATCACCGTTGGCTGGTTTTTGAAAGCGGAGATAGCGGCAAAAAGTGATTTGATTTGTGAGGTTTGCTCACGGGAGGTTTGTATTACATGCTGCCCGCCGGGCTGGAAAAATGGCAATGTGCTCAAAAAAGAATTTTTGATGATATCGGTAAAGATGCTTTCCGTAAAAAACAGCGTTTCATGCTTTGCATTATGATCGGGTTCCCATTGCGATACGATGCCAGGACCGATGGTGGTAAGGCTGCCGGGCTGTAATACATAATCTGCACTGCCGATCTTTACGCCGCCAGGCTTGCCTGTGTAAGTGATCCCAATTCCATAAACAAAGTTTCTGATAGGAAAGCTAACGCCGGCATTCTTGTAAGTGGTGTCGTTGGCTATAAAATAAGGTATTGACATACTTTGCTGGTCCTGTTCCTTCAGGTAATGAAATAAATTGAAGGACTTTAAATTTTCTTGCTTTCGTATCATTTATTGCCATGTTTACGGGTGGCGCAGGCAGCCAAATTTCGGATATTTACGATAAGTCAGTGCTTCAGATATTCATTCGGGACATTTGGGGGGAAATAACTGATATCATAATGAGCTTTTAGCAGTATGTTTATCGTTTCATATATCTGCACTTCTGTTCTCTGAAACTGCGGTAGCAGGCCCATCATAGCATAGCTTATCGGGTTTACTGAGGGGATAAATGTTTCCCACTTATAACCCTTTCCCCAAACAAGTCCCTTAACGGTTACCGACAGGTCGGCGCCTTTTGAAATCAGCAATTGCATGGTATCGATACACGTATTGGCGTGTTGATTTACGGTATGGAAAACAGGAGTTTGCTCTCCAAATCCATAATCATCTTTACCCGCTTTTACATTAACATCCATTCCATGGTCTATAAGTGCTTTGGCACAGTGAACATGATTGTATTCGGCGCAGATATGTAACAATGATGCTTTGCGAAGTGGCGTAAATGCACAATCGAAGTCGTATTTTTTATTGATTAGCTCCTTGTCGGTATTGAGTAATATGTTGAGCCGGGGTGCATCATCCAGCAATACGGCAAGCAGCGCTTTGTCATCAAAATATAATCCGAAATCTACAAAAGCCCGGATGCAGTCTTTAAACCGGGCACTTCTCAGGTATATATTAATCAATTCAAAAATCAGCGGTTTCCCCCTGTAGAGCTGGTTAGGGTTTATGCCGTTTTCAAAGCATTCCCTGATTCCTTCTGGGCAATGGGTTTCAAAGTGCCCGATTATTCTTCCGAGATCGTTCATGTAAGAATCTTTATAATAATGAAATTGGCAGAAGAACCTTTAAACTCTTTCCTGAAGGTAAGAATAAACGACTGATCTTTAACGGGAGATAAAAAACGACAGCTTTGCTGCTGTCGTGTCCCGTTGTTCAGGATAAGATATTGCAATCCTGTTCAGGTCGCCGGTATGCGTTATCACGGAACGAATTTTTTAAAAACACTGCAGGCAATATGTCCTCCGAAGCCAAAGGTATTGCTGATGGCTATATTCACTTTTTTGGTCTCGGCCTTGCCTAATATAAGGTTCATCTTACCTTCAAATTCCGGCTCTACCTGGGTAGTGTTGATAGTGGGTGGAATTGTATCTGTTTCCACCGTTTTAACACATGCAATTGCCTCGATGGCCCCTGCAGCGCCCAGCAGGTGCCCGGTCATCGATTTGGTGGCGCTGATGGATACACCCGGGTTGTTTGCAAAAGCTCTTTGAATCGCCTTTAGCTCGCTCTTGTCTCCCATTGGGGTAGAAGTAGCATGGGCATTGATATAATCAATTTCAGATGATGTAATTCCTGCATCGTCCATTGCCACAGTCATGCCCAGGTAGGCACCGTCTCCCTCGGGGTGAGTACCCGTAATATGGTAAGCATCGGCAGCAAGCCCCCCGCCTATGATCTCTGCAATAATCGGCGCATTTCTTTTCAAAGCGCTTTCATAGCTTTCCAATACCAGGGCGCCGGCGCCTTCTCCCAAAACAAAGCCATCTCTGTTGACATCAAAGGGCCTTGATGCCTGCAAATAATTTTCGTTGTTGGTAGATAAAGCCTTTGAAGCATTGAAACCACCTATGGAGCTTTGGGTTATAGAAGCCTCGGAGCCGCCGGTAATAATCATATCCGCTTTTCCCCAGCGTATATAATTGAATGCGTCGATAATAGACGTATTACTGGCTGAACAAGCTGCAGCCGTTGTATAATTAACACCCCTCAATCCATACCTTATCGAGATAAGGCCCGAGGCAATATTCATGATCCTTTTGGATATAAAAAACGGGTTAAACCTGGGCGTGCCGTTACCCTTATTATACTCGGTCATTTGCTCCTCGAACGTTGAAACGCCACCATCACCCGAAGCCCATATAACCCCGATCCGGTCTTTGTTTAACTGATCGAAATCGATCTGCGCATTTTCCACCGCTTGTTGCGCGCTTGCCAGGGCATATTGCGAGAAGGGATCGTATTTCCTTACCTCAGATTTCTCTATATATTGTAAAGGATCAAAATTGCGCACTTCACAGGCGAATTTTGTTTTAAAATGCGTAGTGTCAAATTTGCTGATAAGCTTGGCGCCACTCACTCCGTTCACAAGCGATTGCCAGTATTCATTTACCGTGTTGCCTAAAGGGGTGATGGCTCCCATACCCGTTATAACTACTCTTTTCATTTGTTCTTTTTTATTGTCCGTTGGGTGTTTCTTTCGGACAGGTTATAGTGGTTAGCTGAAGGCGACCGATCCCGTTTTTATTTTAATAAGTTCTGGCGGATGGTCTTTTTTATCAAGTTGAAGTCTTTTTCGCCCGTTAACCTCGATAGCTTTACAATTGCCATCATACCGGCTATTATTAAAACGGCCCTGGTTCTGGGCGATTCATCGAAATGAAATATACCAGCTTGCTTGCCGTCTTTTAAAATATCGGTTACCCAGGCCAGGAACGCGTCCGAAAATTCTTTTAATTTTTCCTGTATTTCCGGTTCCAGTGTGTTATAGTCGGTAGAAAGTGATCCCACTATGCAAACCTTGTTCTGATATTTAATGTCGGTATAAATGGAGAAAAAACGATCCAGTTTTTCGGTTGCTGTTTTTCCCCTGCACTCCTGTTTTACATTCTCCAGGCTCCTGATGTGTAGTTCAATTACCGCAATGCCCAGATCCGTTTTTCGTGGAAAATGGTGATGAACAGAAGGTTTCTTTATACCTACCACCTGCGCAATATCTACAAAGCTAAAAGCGTTATAGCCCTTGTCCCTGATCAGTGCGTCTGCTGTATTTATAATATGTTCCCTCGTTGTCATGTGCCGGTATTTGATACAAAGGTACAAACCTACCAGTAGGTAGGCAAAATATTTTTATAATAAACTGGTACTTTTTTGTAATGCCTTATATTTTTTGTGTCTAATTTGCCGGTTCTGAGACCATCAGGTCTTTGCTTACTGCTTCTTTTTGGGTGATCCTGCGTCCTAGCTGCATAAGCGGTTTTTCTACTATGGTATGTAAAAGCCAGGCAAACCCGATACAGGTGGCCATACAAATGAATAGCATCAGGTTATCATGAATTTTAAACCCGCTTAAAATTTTGTGGGTCATGTGTATCACACCCTTGTGTGTTAAATAAATGGCATAGGACAACGTAGCCAGGAAATAGGTGGCTTTCGAGCTCCATTTGTATAGAAAGCTGCTGGTGCTGACTGCTCCTGCTACTATAAGCCCGTATCCCAGGGCAATCAGCGGAAAGCCGAAAACAGAAGCATTAAAAGTCATTTGGTCTTCACAGAGAAAATAAGCTCCTGTTAAAATGGCAAGGCCCAGCACTATAAGCATATTGCCGGACCGGGAAATATACTTCCAGGTTTGTGGCAGGAACTGATAAATGGCGGCGATGCTCACGCCTGCCAACAATCCATCCAACCGGTTGTAAGTGGGATAGTAAATAAATTGGTACCAATACATCCAGGGCGCCTCTGAATCAATGTGCGGAAGGTAAAGGCTGGTATAGCTCATGTATCGGATAAGAAAGCCAAATGCAAAAAGACCAAACAGGATGCCATAAGCGCTCCTTAGCAATTTAAAGGATTGCAGGGTGATAAGCGTGAGGGGCAGGAGCAGGTAAAAATGCTCTTCCACGCAGAGCGACCAGCAGTGTGAAAAAGTTCCTTTATCCTTTAAGTTCAGGCCGAGATTTTGAGTAAAAGTCAAAAATTTCCATAATGGGGGAAGGCTTTCTTTTTCCCGGAAAAAAGGGAAATAAAAATAAAGTGCCACTGTTACCAGGTAGGCTGGCACAATGCGAAAGAAGCGCCTGGCAAAAAAGTTTTTGAAAGAAATGTGTTGCCCCTTTTTTATCTGAACAAAAAGCTGTGAGGAAATAAGGAAACCACTGAGAACGAAAAACAGGTCAACACCTGTCCATCCGAAGCTTGCTGCACCGGGTAACCAGGCTGGTTGCCCGCCACTTAAAATAAAGTAATGAAATAAAAAAACAAAAATGATGGCCAAAGCTCTTAAATGGTCGAGTCCCTGCAGTCTTTGATGGTTCTCTTTATTACGTGTCACCTGGTAGATTATTATTACTCGTTGTTTTATTTAGTGCTTGAAAATGATGTTCTCCTAATTTGGCTGGGCCGGATTACAAAAGATAGGCATCATAATTTAATAGGAAGGTAATTGTTTTACAGGAAAAAGTTATTACAAGTCTGCCTGGAAGTTCCTGGTATAAGCAGTATATTCCTGGATTGGCTTTAACAACACACGTTTGGCGAGCATCGCCTTATTTGGTTTCCGGAAGCGGCTTTTGCTGTACATTGCATTACAATGAATATTCAAATAAAAAACAATCAGTCTCTAAAAGAGTATAACACATTCGGCATGAACGTAACCGCCCGCTATTTTGCCAGGGTTTCTTCTGCTGAAGAGGTAAGGGAAACCTTGGAATGGGTGAAAGCGCGGGAACATGAAACGCTGGTAATGGGCGGAGGGAGTAACCTGTTATTTACAAAGAATGTGGATGGTTTGGTAATGCAAAACGGCATAAAGGGTATTGAAAAAGTGTATGAAGATGAGCAGTATGTGCATCTTAGAGTGGGAGGAGGAGAAGTGTGGCACCAGTTTGTGCTCCATTGCCTGGCTTATAATTATGCAGGCGTAGAGAACCTGGCCCTGATTCCGGGTTTTGTGGGAGCCTCGCCTATGCAAAATATAGGAGCTTACGGTGTTGAGATAAAAGAAGTTTTCCATGAGCTTACAGCTATACATAGAATGAGTTTGGAAACTGTTCATTTTTCCAATAAAGACTGCGCATTTGGTTATAGAGAAAGTGTCTTTAAGCAGCAGTATAAAGACCAGTTCATCATAACTGATGTTACTTACAGGCTAAGCAAAAAACCAACTTTTAAAGTAGCATATGGCGCTATCACGCAGGAATTGGAAAAGGCCGGCGTTCAAAACCTGTCAATACAGGCGATAGCCAATGCTATTATTGCGATCCGATCTTCCAAGCTGCCCGATCCGAAAGAAATAGGTAATGCAGGAAGCTTTTTCAAGAATCCATCCGTCTCAAGAGAACAATTTGAAATATTAAAATCAAAGTTCCCCGAAATAGTGGCTTATGAAAACTCCGATCATACCGTGAAACTGGCTGCCGGCTGGATGATAGAACAGGCCGGCCTGAAAGGTTTTAGAAAGGGAGATGCCGGCGTACATGCCCGCCAGGCCCTGGTGCTGGTGAATTACGGAAATGCCAGCGGTGAAGAAGTTTTAGAGATATGCAGATTGGTGCAAAGCGCTGTGTATGAAAAGTTTGGTGTAGAGCTTTCGCCGGAAGTAAATATCGTGTAGCGGGCTGAATGTAATAAAGTCCTATATTCGCACCCGATTTTCAAAGCCCTCTGCTTATTAATTACTATTGAACGATGAAACGCCCTTTGGCTTTTGTCTCGCAATAAGCAGGTCTCATATTGAGGTAGTGCATGCAGGGCGTTCCATCCGACAAAAAACGCGGCGGAGCCGCACTAAAAAATTAACGGATGAAAAGAATTTTTTTAATGGGGTTAATGTCAGCTACCCTATGTTTAGGTCTTAACGCCCAAAGGTCGGTTTACAACAGAGATGTAAGGTTCGGATTTAAAATAGATCCAGTTTTTGCCAATTCTTTCCGGGCGGCAGAAAACGATATAGAACGGAGCGGTAGTGGCTTCGGTGTTAATTACGGTTTAATGGCCGACGTGCTTTTCAGTGATGGTCGTGGTGCATTTGCTACGGGACTGGAGGTAGCCCATGCTTCTTCCGAACTGGTGTACAGTACCAACAGCAGGGGGTTAAAGAGAGCAGAGGCGGCCGGTGCCGATCAGCATTACAAATTAAAACTGCAGTATCTGCAAATTCCCTTAAGTGTAAAATTAAAAACCAACCAGAATAACGGCTTCAGATTTTGGGGCCAGTTTGGTACCTATATGGGCGCTTTATTAAAATCTAGAATGGACTATTCTTATGGCCCGGTATCCGAAAATAATGTAAACGCCATGAAAAACACGAACAAGGTTAACATGGGACTATTGGTAGGTGCCGGCGGCGAATACGAGGTAGCTCCCAAAACAGACTTGTTCTTTGGTATTGGCCTGGAAAACGGGTTCACAGATATTACTTCCAACGGCGACTGGAAGGATGGTAAAGTGGGCTTGAACAGGTGGGCGATCCGTCTCGGAATGTTTTTTTAGTATAAAAGGCCTAAATTATAAAAAGGGAGAGACCGCAGCGGCAGTCTCTCCCTTTTTATATAGAAGGTATGGATTAGTAACAGGCTACTGTTTTACAATAACGCCACAACCAATACGGGGTCCGGAGTTACCGGTTGGCTGCGTTTTATAGTCGTCTGTACCGCCATGTACAATAATGCCCAGGCCGATAATATTATTAACAGCTTTGTCTGTAATGCTCCACCTGTTGGTAGTTACAGATTTTGTAGCATGACCGTTGTTGTCTAATTTAATGTTGCCGATATCCCCCGAGTGATACGCCGCAGAGCCCCATTCGCCATGGTTTTCTTTTGTAGGATTCCAGTGGCCATGGGCCCCTTCTCCTTTATTACTGCAATCGCCATGCTCATGAAAATGCACTGCCACATTACTATCGGCTCTTGCCTTATCATCTATCACAACATCAAGGCGTATTTGCGTACTGTCTAGCTGGTAGAACTTTGCGGTTCCTATTTGCTGCGTTGAATCTGCAGTAGACATCAGGTTGGCTGTAGCTACTAATGTACCGTCTGCCGAAGGGGTTACGTTGGCGCTGTCTGTTGCTACAACAGCCGAATCGCCGCCGGTGGCATCGTCGCTATTGGTATTAGCCCCTCCGCCACAGGATGCCAGGGATGCTAAAGCAATCATACCGCTAAGGAGTAAATGAGAACGTTTCATAATGCTTTTTTAATTTTAATTAAGAGGTTTGAACGAATAAAAATATATAAAAGTTTACTTTTACTTAGGTTATAATTATTGTATTAGCAATAATTATTGTCTTTATACAAACATTGAACCAAATATGATTGAAGCAGAAAACCCGTGGAAAGTAACCGGTGAACGGGATATTTATGATAATCCCTGGATCAGTCTCAGGGAATTTGATGTGGTAAATCCGGGCGGCGGAAAAGGTATTTATGGTAAGGTTCATTTCAAAAATGCCGCTATTGGTGTTATTGCATTGGATGAAGAGATGAACACCTTCCTGGTAGGGCAATTCAGGTTTGTGCTCAATGCATATAGCTGGGAGATTCCCGAGGGAGGGTGCCCGGAGGGGGAAGAAACCTACCTGGAAGCTGCACAGCGGGAATTATTGGAGGAAGCTGGTTTGACAGCTGATAGCTGGACGGAATTGCTGCGTTGCCACCTGTCTAATTCGGTAAGCGATGAATATGGCATCATTTTTTTGGCAAGAAACCTGAAGCAAAGTGTAGCAGCGCCTGAAGAAACGGAGCAGGACCTGAGGTCAAAAAAAGTTCCTTTTAGTGAAGCCGTTTCCATGGTGAATGACGGGCGCATTACCGATTCTATTTCTATTATGGCGATACAAAAAATACAGTTAATGGTCCTTTTAAAAGAAATTTAAAATGATACCGGCAAACCGCTCCAATACCTCCGCCCCTGTAGTTAGTGACCCCAGGCTTAAAATGGTGCAACGGGTAGCACGTTTGATGGACGAGCAGTTCTCTATTGGCGGTTTTAAATTCGGGCTCGACCCGCTATTAAACCTGATCCCCGTGGCCGGCGACGTTAGCAGCTATATTATATCGGTAGCGTTAATCATTACAATGGCCCAGCATGGCGCTTCGGGACGGGTAGCGATTAAAATGCTGGGAAATGCTACGCTCGACGCGCTGGTGGGTACTATACCGGTATTAGGATGGATTTTTGACTTCTCCTATAAAGCCAATACGCGAAACCTGAAATTGCTGACAGAGCATTACACAGAGGGAAAACATCGCGGAAGCGCCAAACCGGTTATCATTTCTATTCTTGTGATTATGTTAATGGTGTTGGCGTTGATCGTATTACTGGTGATCAAGCTATTTCAGTGGCTGGAAGCGCTTTTTATGAGCTAAAGCGGGGTTTTATTAATATCAGCCTGCCGGCCGTATTGAATTGTAGCGGCTTTTTAGTTTCTTTGTCGGGTGAAAAATTTCAGGTCGCCGCAAAGGCCCAAAAAAAGTTCGTTAATTGTTGGCGCAGCCGCAATTACAGACGCTCTGCAACAAGGCAAAGCTTTAGATAGAATATATGTGGATACCAGGCTGGTGAGTGCAGACCTGTCGGTACTGCGTAAGCTGGCAACAGAACTGGCTGTACCCATTAACTATGTGCCCCAGCAAAAACTAAATAGTTTCCATGTAGAGGGACACGGCGGTTGTATTGCGCAAATTTCAAAAGTGCAATACCAGAATTTGCAGGATATTATTTCTTTCGTGGTGGAGCAGGGACAAACTCCTTTATTCCTGATTTTAGACGGTATAACCGATATCCGTAATATCGGCGGCATTGCACGCACTGCCTGGTGCTGCGGTGTAAACGCTATTATCATTCCGGATAAAGGAGTGGGGGCGCTGAATGAAGATGCTATTCTTACCTCAGCAGGTGCATTGGAGAAAATACCGGTATGCCGTGTTAATAGCCTTATGAAGGCTGTGGATGAGTTGCATATGAATGGCATAGCTGTTTTTGCCAGCGAAATGACGGCTTCTAAAAATATTGCGGATTGCGATTTTTCAGGGCCTGCAGCCATAGTAATGGGTAGCGAAGAAAAAGGTGTGTACCCCGCGCTCCTTAAGATATGTGATGAACGCATCAGCATTCCCATGAGAAATAATTTTGAAAGCCTGAACGTTTCGGTGGCTACAGGGATGATACTATACGAAGTAATGAAACAACGCGGCGTTTAGTACCCGCACCCGGTATATTTTATTAAATCTGCACACTGTATGGATTTCATGTCCCCGATACATATTCCGAAGTTGCCAGAGCCGATAGCTTATGGTAATAAGATACTTCTGATTGGTTCCTGTTTTACCGAGCATATTGGTAATGCCCTGGCAGAGTATAAATTCAATGTGCTGCAAAACCCGCACGGGATATTGTTTGAGCCAGCCAGTGTAAGACATAGCCTGATTGCTTACGTAGAGAACAGGAAGTATACCGAAGCAGACCTGTTTTATCTCAATGAAGTTTGGAGCTCCTGGCATCATCATTCCCGCTTTTCTGATACAGACAAGCAGAAGGCGTTGAACACTATGAATCAGTCGGTAGAACAAGCCCATCATTTTTTGAAAGATTGTGATTGGGTGGTGGTGACGCTGGGATCGGCGTTTTCTTATATTTTGTCCTCCGATAATCCTGAGAAAGAGCGGCATGACCTGCATGTAGCTAATTGCCATCGTGCGCCGGGACAATGGTTTTATAAAAAGCTCCTGGGTATCGAAGAGATTATAGCGGCTATGGATAATACGTATCATAGGCTAAGAACATTTAATCCTAAAATAAAAATACTCTTTACTGTTAGCCCGGTAAGGCACCTGCGGGACGGTGTTACAGAGAATAATCGCAGCAAAGCGCGTTTAATAGAAGTAGTGCATCACCTGGTAGATAAGTTCCCGGGGGTATATTATTTCCCGGCCTATGAGCTGGTAATAGATGTACTGCGCGATTACCGCTTTTACGATGTGGATATGGCCCATCCCAATTATCAGGCTACAGAATTTGTACTGGAAAAGTTTACAGACGCCTGTATTGACGAGGCTTCAAAGCCGATCATGAAAGAGGTGAGGCAGGTGGCTGTTGCCAGGAGGCATAAGGCTTTTCAGCCCAATACCAATGCCCATCAGCAGTTTTTGAAAACCCACTATGAAAAAGCGAAGGCCTTGACAGAGAAGTATACCTTCCTCGATTTGAAGGAAGAAATGGCTTATTTTTCGGGCGCTCACTAGCGGTTTAATTTCAGTGCGTCATTGACGGTAAGGGCTCCGTCTGTCCAAACCCATTCTATCTCGTTGTAAACAAAGGATATTTCTTCGTACTCGGCATACTTGCTTAGTTCCGGATTTTTATTATTAGGCATTATGGTTCGAATGCGGGCTACCGAAGCATTTTTCAGTTTTATCGTGAAATGATTAAACTCCGCACCTTGTCCACCCGCTGTTACCGGTTTATTAGGTGTAAAAAATTTTAGCTCAAAAGAAGGCAGTGTTTCATTTTGAATCAAAGCCTGAATCAGGGCCGTTGTGCTTTTGTCCAGCTCCTTGGTAACAACCAGCGGCTGGTGCTGGCGTTTACCGGTAGCCTGCCCTGTAGCCACGTCTCGCGGCGATATTATTTCATGCTCAAACGCAATTACTTCAATTAAGCCTTCTTTTCCTTTTTGAATGCAGCTGCCTTTTATCAGGCCTTGCTTACTTCCGGTAATTTTCAGGTATGCGTTTAGTGCCATTGGGTTTAGATTTTTATGCTAAGTTAGCAGCATTAAAATCTGCAATCTATACCACGAATAGGTGAACGCTGGTTAAGTGTCAGCCGTGTCGCTGCTGCCGGTTCCTGTTGTTCTTTTAGCAATTTTGCCCGGAATCAAAGGCTGAATGAGTTGTTCCGCATAATTTTTGGGAAATGGCTCTTTGATTCCGAAGCTGTCGGGTTCGTGCGGCGGGCATACATAGGTGCCGAACAGGAGGTCCATTAAAGGTGAAATGTTGGCATAGTTGCCACGGTCACGTTCTTTGTCGTGGTGCCAGTGATGTAATTCGGGAGCGCCTATCAGCATCTTTAGCTTGCCAATGGGTAACCTTACATTAGAATGGATGTAAATAGCCCATATGCCCCTGAACGCGACTATCAGCGCCAATGCTTCCAGCTCGAATCCAAACACAAAAGCAGGCAGGTTGATCAGGCCAATCGTATAAATACTATCAATGGGATGTTCCCTGTGTGCCGCCAGCCAGTCGAGTTCTTCGGCGCTATGATGTACTTTGTGAAAACGCCAGAGAAAATCTACCTTGTGCTGGAGGCGGTGTCCCCAGTAAATAAGCAGGTCGCTCAAAAGCAACACTTCAACCGCCTGTAGCCATAGAGGTTGATGCCCGATCTTTTCCTTAAAGGAATAAGGTATTATTTCATCGAGCCAGAAACTAAAATATTGCAATACCCATAATACAACCCCGCTCCATAAAAGATATTGTCCTAAGAAATAGCAAAGGTCTGTCTGCCAGCCCTTCCTGAATACTTTCTGATCTTTTTTAGCCGGGAATGCTTTTTCCAGCGGAATGAACACCAGGCAAAGAAATAGCAGGCTGGCTGCAGTGCCGAAGATTAAGCTTAAGAAGTCCATTGTTTTTATTTAAAGAGGGAAGTGTCTTTGCTTTTGTGATAGCGTCTGTATTTTGTTGAATCTGCAGGCCGGAAGAGGATAGCCGATTTTGAGCTGCTCATTATTTGTTGTTCTGTTAACGCTACCCCTGGTTTAAACTTCGGTTTACCAAGGTTTACAGGGGGTGCTTTTTTCCAGTCGGCAATCACTATAGATTTAGAAGACGGAAGCGTGCGCCGCCTGGTTACGCTGTCCCAGGGTTTGGGTGCCTTGCCTATGCCGCTGGAATGAACAGTGCTGCCGTTGGGGCTGGTTTGTATGTGGGCAGCAGGATTAATGAAATTCGTGAACAGGCCTGCCCTGTAGCATAAAAAACAAAGAACAAGCACGGTAGAAGAAGTAAGCGCCAGTCCTTTTATGAGTTTTGATCGTATCATAGTAAGCAATTCAGTTTTGTAGAAACCTTTTGTATAAAAATAATGCAAGCACTACATACTTCAGTTGAAACCTTCTCAAAGAACTGTTAATTGTCAGCATTATGCTTTTCACAGAACCAGGCCAGATCATTATTACATAACATGGGCTAAATGGCTTTGGCACGGCTTTGGCAAATGATACCGGTATAAAGTGATCAGGTGCTGGCAGGTGATCATAAAAGAGATTGGCGAGTTTTCATATTTTTTAAGTAAGAAAGCCAGGTCAAATATTTAAAGAGTTGATCTATAAAAAACCTACGTTAACCTTTCAATAGAAGCCTGGCTTTATAGCCGGGCTTCTATTAGGTTGAGAAGAGGAATGATATTAGGGTGTATCGTTGTTATGCAGCCACCGTATAGCATCCTCCATTTGTTCATGAGGATAAATACGCAACTCTCCGGGTATATCTCTGCAGGTTTCATTGGTAAAGTTCTTTAATCCTTGCAGGTCGCTGATGATGGCACAGCGCTTCCAGGTGCTCCAGTCCCTTATAGCCAGCCATAAACTTTTAATCCACCAGGTAATAGAAAAATTACTGAGATCGTGCTCCAGTACCAGCATATAGTTAAGCTCTTTATGCTGCCTTTTATATTGTTGCATAGCCGGTACAAGCGTGGTAGCGAAATCGTTACCATTGATCGTTCCCCAGGCTTTGAATGCTACAATATTATCTGATATGTTTTTTAGTTCCGTAATCATAGGTGGCTTGTTTAAAGGCCATATGTTCGTAGAATATCCAAAGTCGTACCGAAAAATAAAAGGGTTTTCTCAAATGGCGATAGAGATGTCTTAATCTGTTGATATACACGTGCAAAAAATAATTTTGAGTGGAGGGTAGTTTTTTTATTCTCATTTCCACGGGTATACCAGGGATGATCAGTATTAGTTTGCTTTTTTGAAACGGAGTAAGCCGGTCTGCCCGAAAGGAGACGCGGTGATGGGGTGAAGTTGAACTGGGGTAAAACAAAAATTTTCCCAAGCTTAGCCGAGTGCCTGTTCTAGATCGGCGATAAGATCTTGTATATCTTCTAATCCAACGCTCATCCTAATTAACCCGTCAGTAATACCGGCTTTTAGTCTTTGCGTTTGGGCTACGCCTGCATGAGACATAGAGGCGGGGTGCGACACCAGGCTGTCGGTAGTGCCCAATGAAACAGCACGTACAAAAATATTTAAACGGTTAATAAAAGTTACAGCGCCTTCAAAACCTGATTTTAATTCAAAGCTGAGCACTGCTCCGGGCTGCCGCATTTGTATTTTAGAAAGAGCATAATGCGGATGTGTCTCCAGCCCGTTATAGTTGACTTTTGAAATGGCAGTATGTTGCTCAAGAAACCGGGCCACAGCTAAAGCATTGCTGCAATGCTTATCCATGCGCGTGGCTAGTGTTTTAATACCCTGCAACAGAAGAAAGGCATCGAATGGATTAGCATTTACTCCCAGCAGTTTGTAGGTATGATATACCCGCTGAAAGCTTTGCTGGTCCTTACCAACGATTACACCGCCAATAGCGGTGCCATGACCATTCAGGAATTTAGTAGTAGAGTGAAATATAAGATCAGCCCCCAGTTGGAAGGGCTGTTGGAGATACGGTGTTGCAAAAGTATTGTCAACAGTAACCAACACATTATATTTTGCAGCCAATGCACTCACGGCGGCTATATCAATGCATTGCATACCCGGATTCGCGGGCGTTTCCAGGTGTATCAGTTTAATAGAAGGCGTTTGCTGCAAAGTTGTGTCAATCGATTCCAGGTTACTAAAATCCTGGAAACTACAGCTAACACCGAACCGCGGCAGCAGGTTGGCTAAAAACTCCTGTGTGCCGCCATATAAAGACTGGCTGGACAGTATTGTATCGCCTGCCGATACATTCGCCATGATCATAGCCGCCATAGCGGCCTGCCCCGAAGCGGTTAATAACCCCCATGCCGTTATAGGATTGCCGGTTTCATCCACTACTCCAAAAGCTTCCAGGTCGGCAATGACTTTTGCCGCTGCATTTGTTGTTGGGTTTCCAAATCTCGAATAGGTATAGCCTTTTTCCTCACCTGAAAAACGAGCCATCCCCTGCGCTGCACTATCAAATGTAAACGAAGAAGTAGCAAAAACGGGCATAATATGAGCATGTTCGGGCAATGGCGTTTCACAGGCATGAATAGCTGCCGTAGCCAGTCCTTTGATATTTTTGTCGGTCATAAGAGTGATGGTTAAGCGTGGTAATACTTGCTAAGTAAGAACATATTTTTTAGTTTACCAGCAATTAAGATACATTTTAAGATTTTGCAATGTGCTGCTGTTGCAGCGGTTTTACCGGTAAAATAAATAACTTTGGCAGCAGCGGTTTTTAATTCAATGCTTAATAGTTATACATCTAATATTTTGTGGCTCGCGGTAATAATTGTTGCCCTGCTGCTTGGTGTTATTGTATACCTGTTTATAAAATTAACTAAATCAGTCCGGCAAAAAAAGGATATGGAGGCGCGTTTCCGGGAGGTAGAAGGCCGGGTGAATTCTTTGCAGCTTGAAACATTGGAGTCGAGGCTCAACCCTCATTTATTTAAGAATATTCTGAACTCTATACAATCGCATGCCTATCAAACCTATTTTGCCCTCGATAAGTTGGGAAATGTGTTGGATTATATTTTGTATGAAAGCCGGAGGAAGCTGGTAACCCCGAAAGAGGAAATTGAATTTGCATTAAGCCTGATTGAGATTAATAAAATAAAAATCAGCCCATTGTTCGAACTGAAGGTGAAAACGAAAATCAATGAGTCGGAACCGCTTTACAAACAGAGAATACTGGCTCCACTGATTTCGATCGACCTGATAGAGAATGCGTTCAAACATGCCGATCTGCAAAGCGCTGATGCTTTTATCTCCATTATTTTTGAATTCAGGGATGACCATTTTTACCTGACAGTTTCCAACAAGATATCTTCTAAAAAGCCTATCGAGAAGGAAAAAAGCGGAATAGGCGTTGCTACACTTGAGAACCGCCTGCGTATCATTTACCGGAATCATTTTAAGCTCGAAAAGTTTATAGACGGAGAGGTTTATATTGCTCATCTAAAAATTAATCTTCTTGAACACAAAGCTCAAATGCTTGCTGCTAGATGATGAAATTCCAGGCCTTACTTACCTGAAAATGCTTTGTGAGCAATTGCAGGACCTGGAAGTGGTTAAGGCATTCAATAACCCCCGCTTTTTTTTGAGCGAATTATCCCGGCTTGAGTTTGATTTTTGTATACTGGATATTGAAATGCCCGAAATGAATGGCTTGCAGGTTGCTGCATTGCTGAATGGCAGGCCTGTTGTTTTCACCACAGCTTATAAGGAATATGCCGCAGAGGCTTTTGATCTCGATGCCGTAGACTATATAAGGAAACCTGTAAAAAAGGAACGTTTACAGCAGGCTGTTGATAAAGTAAAGCATAGACTTGAAAGCAAAAACCAGGGCGCACGTTTTGTACAGCTGAATACGGATAAAGGAAAAGCGCTGATTTATTTCGATCAGTTAAGATATGTTAAAACTTCAGAGGTTGATAGCAGGGATAAGGTAGCATTACTGGCAGACCGGAGTTTGATTACCCTTAAAAACGTGTCCTTCGAAAAACTTCAGGAGTTGCTTCCTAAAGAAGATTTTGTACGGGTTAATAAAAAAGAAATGATCTCGCTAAAGGCGGTTCAAACCTTTTTATCTGATGAAATAACTACTAAAATTGTCACCGTTTCAGGAGCACCGCTGAAAGTAGTATTGAGCGAAGCTTACCGGAAGGAGTTCATTCAGCGGGTCAATCTCTCCCAGGAGCCGTAAATATCCTGCTGTTCAAGGCAATAATCGCCCAGGAGTTTTATAGGGCCAGTGAATCATTAATGTAGTAAGCGGATAAAACTTGTTACAATTTTCTCCCTTTTCATTACATTTTTGATATTTTAATTCCCTTTTTCCTTTTTTTATTTTGAGATACACCTCACTTTCGTATCTGGGAAAATGAGTGAAGTGGGGAACTTTATAGTAAAAGAATTTAAGCAACATAGGCTGTTTTTGGAATGGGCAAATTTAAAAATACAATCTTCTATATTGCCACTATCGGCGGTTTCTCTTTACTCATTTACTGGGTAGTTACAATGGGCGCTAAGCTGGAAGACGGCCGGCCGGTGGTTAAGCCGGGTTCTTTTAAAGGACAGTGGGCCGATTTCACCGATTCCCTTTCCCACAACCTGCAGCATCCGCTGGCGCTTTTACTGGCCCAGATTATTACAATTATCCTTGTAGCTAAGTTACTAGGGTGGATCTGCCGGAAAATAGGGCAGCCAACAGTGGTAGGAGAGATGATTGCCGGTATTTTACTGGGGCCTTCTTTGTTGGGAATGTACCTGCCGGAGTTTTCCGGCATTTTGTTTCCCCAACAGTCTTTGGGAAACCTGCAGTTCCTGAGTCAGATCGGATTAATCCTTTTTATGTTCATAGTAGGGATGGAACTCGACCTGAAAATGTTGAGAAAGCAAACCCATGATGCGGTTGTGATCAGCCATGCCAGTATCATCGTTCCTTTCGCTTTAGGGATAGGACTTGCCTATTTCATTTATGAATCATTTGCACCGGAAGGCGTTCAGTTTTTGTCGTTCGGACTGTTTATGGGAATAGCCATGAGTATTACAGCCTTTCCCGTGCTGGCCCGGATTGTACAGGAAAGGGGCATTACAAAGACGAGGCTGGGTGCCATTGTCATTACCTGCGCTGCAGCCGATGATATTACTGCCTGGTGTATACTGGCCGCAGTCATCGCTATTGTAAAAGCAGGTTCTTTTACCAGTTCCCTTTATATAATGGCACTGGCCCTGGGGTACGTAATAGTAATGATAAAAGTAATAAGGCCATTCCTGCTGCGCATTGGTAATATTTATACTACAAAGCAAACATTGACCAAGCCCATAGTTACCATATTTTTTCTGACGCTTATCGTGTCTGCTTACGCGGCAGAAGTGATAGGTATCCATGCGTTATTCGGCGCTTTTATGGCCGGTGCAATTATGCCGGACAATATCAGGTTTCGCAACCTTTTTATTGAGAAGGTTGAAGATATTGCTTTGATCGTGCTATTGCCTTTGTTTTTCGTATTTACTGGTTTGAGAACCCAAATAGGATTATTAAGCGATCCGGCATTATGGAAACTGACGGCGCTGATCATTGTTATTGCGGTTGCAGGTAAGTTCCTGGGCAGTGCATTAGCTGCCAGATTCGTTGGGCAAAGCTGGAAAGACAGTCTCTCTATTGGCGCATTGATGAATACACGTGGGCTAATGGAATTGGTGGTATTGAATATTGGCTACGATTTAGGAGTGCTTACACCACAGGTTTTCTCGATGATGGTACTAATGGCCCTCGTTACTACTTTTATGACCGGCCCGGCGCTCGACTTAATTAACAGGGCTTTCAGGTCTAAGCCCCAGCCATCTGCACAGGAGCTGAAAGAGATGAGTAAGTATAAAATATTGCTTTCCTTCGATAAACCGGGTTCGGGCGTAAGCCTGTTGAAACTGGCGAACGCTTTTACCAGCAAGATGAACGGTAATGCATCACTTACTGCCATGCATTTTTCGCCCGCCAACAAACTGCATTATTATGATGTGGAAGAATATGAGAAGGAAGTGTTTCGCCCGGTAACGGAAGCGTCTGTGAGTATGAACAGGAAGCTGGAAACTGTTTTCAGGGAGTCTGCCGATCTGGATAATGAAATTACGGCCGCAGCCAATAAAGGTAATTATGACCTGTTACTGATCAGTTTAAAAGAGTCGATCTATGAGGGAAGTTTGCTAGGCCGTTTACTGGGTTTCACCACAAGGATCATCAATCCCGAAAAGCTGTTGAATACAGTTACGGGAAAAGAGAATATCTTTGAAACTTCACCTTTTGATGAACACACCAGGCAGATAATTTCCAAGTCACAGGTACCCGTAGGTATTTTGGTAGACAAAGGATTTTCAGATTTTGATCAGGTATTTATTCCTGTTCTTGAAGAGCAGGATGTTTTCCTGATCCATTATGCCCAGAAACTGATTCATAATACCGGCGCTCAGGTAACTATCGCTGATACTTATGATATTTTAAAGAGAAATGATGCGGCGCGCGAACGCATCCGGTTTATTGAACAAAAAGCGCCGAATCACATAGCATTGAACAGTGCTGCAGCTATTACCCCGGAAAGCATCAAAGGACGCAACCTGATGCTGATCAGCCTCAATAGCTGGAGAACATTGATAGAATCCAAAAGCGACTGGTTGTCAGGAATACCTTCTACATTGGTAATTTCTGATAAACCTGAATAAAAAAGTAGTATTTATTCTGTTAAACATTTAAAACGTTTATTATGGATTTAAACAAGGTACAGGATACAATTATAGAAGAGTTCGAATCAATGATTGATCACGTAAAAAGCAAGTTCAGGTATCTTCGCCATTTTGCCGAAATGGGCACCAAGCCTGCCATTCATGTAATTGAAAGAACAAATGAAAAACTGATCAGGCTTACAAAGTCCCGCATTTGGCTGGATGCCGAATACCTCGACGGTAAAGTATATTACTATGGAGATAGTGATAGTAAAATTATTAAAGGTATACTGGCGCTTTATATCAGGGTTTTTTCGGGGAGAACGCCGCACGAGATCATTAATTCTGATGTATATTTTGCCAGTGAAATAAGCCTTCATAGCAACTTGTCTGCGGAAAGAAGAAATGATGTTTCGTCTGTTTTGCAGCGCATCAGGGCTGTTGCAGCAGGATATAAGCTGAAGAGTTTAAACACATAGCTGAATATACCGCAACGCTCTTATTTCTGTTGATTGGGGTAACCCTGTATGTATAATATGGTAATTGAATGGTGTAGTGGTTCTTTTGGTGTAGGAAAAAATTATATATAATATTTACAACCCTTGAGTCGAATATATCGTCAAAAAACTAAATTTGGCATCGCAATTGCATTTTTAGTTTAAAATGATATATATGAATACGACAAAAAATCTGACAGCCCTTTTTTTAGCCGCCGCTATTTTCTTTGTTTCCTGTTCTTCAAGTAAAAATGCGCCTATAGCGCCGAGAAAGGACTTTAAAGGCAACTGGACGATTACGTCTGCGAGACTGGAAGGGGCAGAAGGGAAAATAAATGTTACGGCCTTTGATGATGCTGCCTTAAAATGCTTTGAAGGTAGCCAATGGGTGCTCCCTAATAATGGCTATGGCTCTTACACCATTAATGGTGGTTCGGATTGCCCGGGGGGAACCAGACAAATTATATGGTCGCAGCGGGTTAATGGCGGCACTACCTTATTTAATTTTAAAAAGATGGACGGGGTTAAAAAAAGCGATTCAAAGCATGTTGAGGAAGGATATTCTCTGGAAGTTACGTCTTTTACAGAGACTGCTTTTGTAGCAAGAAGCCCGATCCAGTTCGAGGGAAAAACCGTTTATATCGTTTATAATTTTGAAAAAAGATAGGTAACCTATTCAAAATAAAATAAAAGCCGCTTCTTGATGGAGCGGCTTTATAATGTCAAAAAGGATCGGCATGCCCTTAATGAGAAGGAAAGCAGTGACTGGTGGCCGCAGGCGCCGCGCTAAAAGCCGGACTTATATAAGGAATACCCAGGTTTAAGCCGCGCAGGATCATTAGAACGGCTACAAAGCCGATGAAAAAGGGCACGGCTTTTTTCATCGCTGATCTGACTGAAAGTGATACGAAATGGCCGGTAATCATTAGTGCGAGCATTAGTGGCATAGTGCCGAGCCCGAACGCTGCCATAAAAATGCCCGACTGTAACGGCCCTCCAATCATTAATGCGGAGGCTATCGCCATATAAACGAGTCCACAGGGTAATAGCCCGTTAAGTATGCCTAAAATAAATAAATCCTGCGCCGAATTTTTTCTGGTCAGAAAGCGGGCAATATATTTTTTCAAACGGACCTGTAATCCAGGGAAAACGCCGGTATGCGGAAGATATTTACCTGTTATCAGCAGGAGAAATATTAATGCCCCGGCCGCGATGGAAAATAATTGTTGGTAGCCCACTACAGCCAACCTGGATCCGGTCCAGCCAAGTATCGCACCCATAGAGAAATAAGTAACAGAACGTCCGGTGTTGTAAACCAACGCGGAAAAAAAACGACCAAAGCCTTTGGTAGCTGTGATGGGTAACGCCAACGCCAGGGGGCCGCACATGCCTATGCAATGCACACTGCCCGCCAGTCCCATCGTTATACCCATTATAATAGCTTCAAGCATCTAGTGTATAATAAAATTTTGTTCATGATAGTAAGGTGTACCTTCATTGCTCCAGTCGATACGTACTTTATACAAACCTTTGGCTATGTAACTGAGGGGTATCTGGTAAAGGTCGGTTTTGCTGCCGCCCATAGGGATCAGTTTGTCATCTTTCGCGTTGGAAAATTTCATGAATTGTATCGATCCAGAGTCCAGCTGCGTTACTGTAGATGGTGGGAAAGCTACTTTAATAACAGCGCCATCATTTTGAATGGTAACCGAATCGCACAGGTCCAGGAGATTTCTTTTCCCATCGATAACCTTTTGGTATTTCATTTCCCGATCGTAATAATTAGCGTCAACAACCTCGTTTCGCTGGCGCATAGATATATAGACCATAGATATTATCCCTGTAACAAATACGGCGAGAATGATGATGACTTTGTTTCCCCAGTTCATGTTCTTAAGTTTTTGTATTAAATAAAAGGTCCCAGGAAGGTCGAGGAGATGGTTTGTATTTTTTTCCCATCACCATATATACTGATGCTGATTTTGGAAGACCTGGCTTTTATTTTATTGAATGGAACCACTATAAAGAAAGTAGCATGATTTAAGCTTTCGGCTTTTAAAGTAGAATGCTTTGTGTCGATCATTTTTACTGAGCCTGGAATATCGCCGTCCACCTTTAACTCATATTGTACATCCTTATGTGTTTTGTTAATGATCTTAGCCTGGAATAAATTGGAAAGGGAGTCTTTTCCCACTTCCTGGTATAACTGTCCTTTTACCCTTGATATGGAAGTATCGATACTTTTTCTTGATAACAGCAGAAAAGACATTAGAGCTGTTAATATAAGCAGCAACGCTGAATAAAACCTGATCTTTCCGTTAATGCGAAAAGGTTGCTTTTTTAAGATCTGGTTTTCTGAAGCCATGCGTATCAATCCGGCTGGACGGCCGATTTTATCCATTACAGAATTACAAGCGTCGATACAGGCGGTGCAACCCACGCATTCCATTTGCACTCCATTGCGTATGTCAATTCCGGTAGGACATACATTTACACATAGTTTACAATCTATACAATCGCCCAGTTGCTGATCGATACCTTTTTTGATCTTTCCCCTTGGCTCACCGCGGTTGTAGTCATAAGATACCTGCATGGTGTCTTTGTCGAAGAGCACGCTCTGTAACCTTCCGTAAGGGCATACTGTTGTGCAAACAATATCTCTGACAAAAGAGAAAACGAAGTAAAAGAGGCCTGTAAAAAACAGGAGGCCTGCAAATAATCCTGCATTTTCTGAAATCGGATGTTTAATCAGGTTTAGCACCTCTTGTACGCCAAGTATGTAGGAAAGAAAAGTATGAGCAATCAAGAATGAAATAAAAAGATACAAAAAATGCTTCAGCGTTTTCTTAAGAAGCTTGTCCTTTCCCCATGGGCCTTCATTTAGTTTTTTCTGGCGGCCGGGTGGCCCTTCTATCCACCATTCAATTTTCCGGAATACAAATTCCATGAAAATGGTTTGGGGGCACATCCAGCCACAAAATATTCTGCCGTAAATTACCGTAAACAGTGCAATAAAAACTATAAATGCGATCATTGCTATTGCGAAGATGAAGAAATCGTCCGGCCAGAAAATTTTACCGAAGAGGATAAACTTCGCCTCAGCAAAATTTAATTGTATGGCGGGCAAGCCGCTTATTTTTATGAAAGGCAGGGTAAAAAATAAACCGAGATAAAAGAAGGACAGGTAATTACGGTATTCATAAAGTTTACCTTTAGGCTGCAGGGCATATATCCATTTACGTTTACCCTTCTCGGTAACATTGCTATGCCTGTCACGGAAGCTGTCGCTTACTTTTTGCGGCCCTATGTCATCGATGCTTGTTTCCATTTTATGACGGCTTATAGTTTTGCCGTTTGAGCGCTGTCTGTTTTTGCGGGATCAACATTGTTTGTTTTAGGCGTTTCTTTATAAAGTTCGCCTTGTGGCTCTTTGGCTCCTGCCGGTTTGCTGCCATGCGTAGACTTAATATAGCTAGCTAGCTGCGCAATTTGCTCCGCAGAAAACACATCTTTCCAGCTCATCATTCCTTTCTCCACAACGCCTAACCTGATTGTTTTAAAAACATCGCCGATGCTGCCGCCATGTAACCAGTAATCATCGGTTAAATTGGGGCCAACACCGCCCTGGCCGTCTTTGCCGTGACAGGCAGCACAATTGCTTGTAAACAACGCTCTTCCGGCTTCTATACCTGCTGCATCCAGCATAACCACTGTATTTTCATTTACGGCATCGCCTTTTAATTTCAGGTAAGCTTCTTTCTCAAGATTCGCTTTTGTTACAGCTATTTCGTATTCTTCGTATTGATTGGAGCCTGCTTTCGAAACATGGTAATGCCATAAGTACCCGATGCCGAAAATGATGGAAGCAATAAAAGCAATGGTAAACCAGGGTGGCGTTACGTTATCCAGCTCTTTAATGCCATCGTAACTGTGACCTACATCGAGAGCCGCTTCTTCTTCCATTGGTTTCAGCTTATTAATACGGCTCCACCATGAAGAAGCATCCTTCAGTTTGGTCTTCCGCTCAACATCTTTTTCTCTTTGCAGATCTTCAATGCCCGTGAAAAAACGGATCCAGCAAACCAGTGCAAATATGGTAATAAGCTCCAGTGTTATGATGCCGAACAGCAGATACCGGAATATAGTAGCATCGGAAAAAACACCGGTTACAGGTGCCGCCGTTTCGGGGCCGTTCTGGCCAAATGACTGAAGACTGCCTAACAACAGGAAACCTATTATCAAAGATTTTACCACCTGCCCGGGGATATTCTTATTGTTTTTTCTTTTTTTATACAGATCGAGTGAGGCCCTTAGTGTATACCCCAAAACCGCTATAACCATAGCCAGTATAGCAACAGCAAATACTAGCACAGAATTAGCATCAAGTGTGAAAGACGAAGAGCCTGTTGCAGAAGCTGGCTCCTGCGCCATTAACGGAATTGGACCCGTAAGATAGGAAAGCGTGAGTAGCGTTATTGTCTTTATGAGTTGTAATTTTTTCATCGCAGTTGCTTTTATTGATCGTCGAGGGGGATATTTTCCATTTCCGCTATAGTGGTTCGGCTAATCCTCATTGCATAAATGATTACCAATACAAAAACGGCTGTAAAGAGTAACAATGAAATAACCGGGTAGATGCTAACACCACTTATTTTTTCGAGATAATTAATGAATTTCATTTTTATTCGTTTTGTTATTTAGCAGATGGCACTTCGCTTTTAATGTCAGTACCCAACCTTTGCAGGTAAGCAATAAGGGCCACGATCTGTTTGTCGCTCATGATCTTGATTTTTTCCTTTTCCAATGTTTTAGTGATCTCTTCCGCCTGTTTTCTCAGGTCGTTTACTGCATCGGCTTCGTACCCCTCTTTATAAGGTACTCCCAGCTTACGCATGGCATGGATTTTTGAATTGGTAGCTCCTATATTGATCGTTTTTTCAAATAGCCAGGGATAAGGAGGCATTACAGATCCGGGGGCCATAGATGTGGGCTCCAGCATGTGGTTGAAGTGCCAGCTGTCGGGGTATTTACTGCCAATACGGGCAAGATCTGGTCCTGTACGCTTACTGCCCCAGAGATGTGGATGGTCGTAAACAAACTCTCCTGCTTTGGAATACTCTCCGTAGCGGGCCACCTCATGGCGGAAAGGCCTGATCATTTGGGTATGACAGTTGTTACAGCCTTCCTGTATGTAAATGTCGCGACCATGTAATTCCAGTGGCGTATAGGGCTTAACGCTGGAGATGGTAGGTACATTTTCTTTTACAAGGAAAGTAGGTATCATTTCCACCATTCCTCCAATAGCTACTACTATTAAGCTTAATACCAGAAGCATAACCGGTTTGCGTTCTATTTTGGAGTGCCAGTGTGCTTTGGCCGGGGCTTTGTAGTTTTTAGTTAAGGGAGCTGCGCTGGCTTCCTCACTTGCCACAAATTTTCCTTTTTTAGCGGTTTTAATAAGGTTGTACACCATTAAAAACACGCCTGCCAGATAAATGGTGCCGCCAATGGCACGCAACGCATAAAAAGGCACCATTTGCTGCACCACATCAATAAACTGGTACTGCAGCTGGCCTTCGGGGGTAAAAGCACTCATCATAAAGTAGCTTCTGAAAGCTGCCCAATACATAGGTATTGCATATAAGATAATGCCTAATGTGCCGATGAGAAAGTGAGTCCCTGCTAATTTCCTGGAGAAAAGGGTGGTGTTAAACATTTTGGGGATCAGCCAGTACATCATGCCAAAAGTTAAAAAGCCATTCCACCCCAACGCTCCGATGTGTACGTGAGCAACAGTCCAGTCGCTGTAGTGAGAAATAGCATTTACATTTTTCAAAGAAAGCATAGGGCCTTCAAACGTGGCCATACCATAACAGATCACGGCTACCACAATGAATTTCAAAACAGGATCTTCACGCACCTTATCCCAGGCGCCTCTTAAAGTAAATAACCCGTTCAGCATACCGCCCCAGCTGGGCAGTAAAAGCATGACGGAAAGCGCTGTTCCTAAAGATTGGGCCCACTCCGGTAAAGCAGTATACAGCAAATGGTGAGGGCCAGCCCATATATAGATGAAAATAAGGCTCCAGAAGTGTACAATGCTTAGCCGGTAAGAATAAATGGGGCGATTAGCTGCTTTAGGCAGGAAGTAATACATCATGCCAAGGAATGGTGTAGTAAGGAAAAATGCTACGGCATTATGCCCGTACCACCATTGCACCAATGCGTCCTGCACGCCTGCATACCAGGAGTAGCTTTTTAGGCCAGATACCGGCATTTCAAAAGAGTTGACAATATGTAACAAGGCTACGGTTATCCATGATCCCAGGTAAAACCAGATGGCCACATACAAATGCCGTTCCCTCCGTGTAAGAATCGTGCCCATCATATTGATACCGAAAACCACCCATATTAGCGTAATGGCAATATCAATGGGCCATTCCAATTCTGCATATTCTTTTGAAGTCGTAAATCCGGCAAGCAGTGTGGCCGCTGCTGCAACAATAATCAGTTGCCAGCCCCAGAAGTGAATTTTGCTCAGCGCATTACTCCACATGGGTGTTTTTAACAGCCGGGGCATGGAATAATAAACCGCAGTAAAAATGGCATTACCTACAAAGGCAAAAATAACGGCATTGGTATGCACGGGGCGAACACGGCCGAAAGTAGTAAATTCCAAATTGAAATTTAAAGCAGGAAAAGCCAGTTGAAAAGCAGCCAGCACCCCAGCCAGCATACCCACCACACCCCAGGTAACGGTGGCAATTGCAAACATCTTAGGAATTTTGTTGTCGTAACTAAATTTTTCTAACTCCATGTGCTTTGGTTATTTGTTTTTTGTATTGTTTTCATCAAATAGTATACGATTGGGAGGAGCATAGTCGTCTTCATATTGGCCGTCCTTAATGCTCCATATCAGGGCTGCCAGGAAAAAACCGGCAATTAATAAACTGGCAATAGCTGTAATAACAAGGATGCTCATTTGTCACACAAAGGTCATTGTAACGATGCGGGAGAAACTTGATTTGAAACACACCGGAGTATGATATATGTCATTTATTGCCGGGTAATTTCCGTCCATACCATTCTGACAGGAAAAAAGTAATGAGGATAATGCTTATGGTGCTTGCAGGCATAAGAATAGCCGCGATTACCGGTGCTAACAGCCCTTGTAAGGCAAAATAAAGCCCGATAACATTATAGGTGATGGATATAATAAAGCTGATAAGAATAGTAAGCCTGGCCTTTTGGGTAAATGCCAGCAGGCTTGCAAGATTGGTAAAAGCAGCCCCGGCGATAATAGCATCAGAGGCAGGCGTGAAAGAGCTGTTGCCTTCCATCACCGCTATCCCCACCTGGCTTTTTCGGAGTGCGCCGGCATCGTTCAGCCCGTCACCGGCCATTAATACCTTTGCTCCGGTGGCTTGCAACTGCGCCACATAATTGTATTTGTCTTCAGGAGACTGGTTGAAATATAGCTCCCGGGTGCCTCCCGTCATCGACTCGAGCCGTAGCCGCTCTGAGCTGTTATCGCCACTTAAAATGGACAGCGAAAACTTGTCTTTCAGTTCATGCAGCATGGCCTGCACCCCTGGCCGGTACACATTTTCCAGCCCGAACACGCCGGGAATCATACCGTCGATGCCTATGAAAACCTTGCTGGTATTTGATTCTTCTTCATCAGGAGCATGGGGTTGAATAAATTTTTTATTGCCTATTTTAATATGCCGGTCGTTGATCCACCCTTCGATGCCTTTTCCCGGTACATTAATAAAGCTATCTACCTGATAAGTGTTTTTTACCTTCAGGTGATCGTATATGGATTTGCTCAGGGGATGGGTTGAATGACGGGCAAGAGATGCGATCAGCTTTTTATCTTCATCTGTTAATATTTTGCCCTTATAAGTTACATGGAAGTTTTTATTGAGTGTAATGGTTCCGGTTTTATCCAGTACCACGTGGGTTATCGAAGCCATGTCAGTGATCACATCCGAATTTCTTAAAAAGATACCCGATCGGGCCAGTATGCGCATTACATTACCGTTGGTAAAGGTGGATGCCAGAAGTAAGGCACAGGGACAGGCTACAATTAACGTGGTGGTAAGCGCATTCCACATGGCATTATATGCCCCCTGCGTTAACCAGAATATAGCGCTAGCGACCGTTAAGGCAAAAACAACAAGGGTAAAATAGTTGCTGATCCGGTGCAGGTTGCCGGCAGAACCTCTGGTTTTTCCCTCTCTGTTCCATAAATTAGTAAGATAGCCCTGGTTAGATCTTTTCAGTACCATCAATTCAATACGTTCTCCCAGCTGTTTGCCACCCGCGTAAATCAGCGATCCTGGTTCTATTTGCCTGGGAAGGCTTTCTCCGGTAACAAAGCTATAATCGATCAGGGCTTTGCCTTTCGCCAGCACTGCATCTGCAGGTACAATCTCCTGGTCAAATATTTCTATAATGTCTTTCTCTTTCAGCTCATTGATCATCACAGGCTCCATGACACCGCTACGTTTTGCATTAACCGCTATGGGAAAGAAAGACTTATAATCCCTATCGAAGATCAAAGACTGCTGGGTGCGGTCCTGTGCCCAACGCCCCACCAGCATAAAAAAAACAATACCGCTCATGCTGTCAAAGTAGGTATTACCATCCAGTACAAAAAGATTGTACAGGCTTCGGCCAAAAGTGAGTAGAATGGCCAGTGCTATAGAACTGTCTATGTTTAAATATTTCGTTTTGACAGAACTGTAGGCGTTGCTGAAAAACTCTCCCGCACAATAAAAGAATACAGGGAGGGAGAGCAGTAAACCGATGTAACGAAACGCTGTACCTGTTTTTTCCTGCAGGTAATTGGTAACGGAAAAGTATTCAGGCAGGCTTAGCATCATAATGTTAGCAAAACAGAACCCGGCAATGCTTATTTGCGTAACACGGGAATTGGTTTTACGGTCTGGTTTTGTTGCTTCCAGGCTTAAATACGGTTCGTATCCAACTGCATTCATCGTTTCAACTACTTCCCTTAGTGTAGTTTCGACACTGTTGAAAACTACAAAAACTTCTTTTTTTACAAAATTTACTCTTGCCGACAAAACACCTGGGTGCAGTTTGCCAAGATTTTCGAGCAGCCAAAGGCAGCTGCTGCAGTGTATTTGAGGTACCGAAAAGGTTACATGACACTGCTGTCCATCGGAAAAAGAGACCAACCGTGCTGCGATGTCTTCTTTGTCCAGGTAAGCGAATTTGTTCTTTCGTTTGTGCTGTAATTGCTGGTTACCCGGGTGGGCGTTTAAGTCATAATAAGTACATAGGTTGTTTTCATTAAGGATCTCGTACACCAGCTTACACCCGGTGCAGCAAAAATTTTTCTCGTCTATATGAAGACGGGAATCGTTGCAGGAATCGCCGCAATGGTAACAGGTGATTGTAATGTGTGCTGCTGTATTGCTCAAAAATTGACTTTAAATGAACTGCAAAGCAACACTCAATCTATAAGCAGGCTGCTGACTCCAATCATGCCGGTAAATGATTGTTGTCAAGATGATGCTGGTGCTCGAAAAGAGTTTTATAGCAGACTATTGAAACGGGTAAGCCAATGCTTACCCGTTTCAAACTAGTTAATGCGTGAATTGAGAAAAGTTATTTTTTATCAAACGCAACTATAGTTGCCACCGCCTGGCCGGTATTAGCATTCACCTTAAAATAAATTCTTCCGTCAGTTGTAGCTGTTTGGCTAGATGAAACCAGGGAGTTTTTCAAGGCCTCGTTTACCTTCGCTGCAAAATTGCTTTGGGTGCTCTTATTAATGGCTTCATTCAGTAGGTTGTAGCTTAATTCTTTTTTACTCGTAACAATGGCAATATAATCCCGGTTGCCCACATTATCCGCTTCAAGCGATTGGGCTTTGGGGAACAACCTGTACCCGGTAATGCCACAGTAAGGAGCATGCTTGGATACGGTTTCTCCGGGTTTTAAGTAGGGGAATAGCACATAGCTGCTACCATTGGTTTCCTGCCCGAATATGTATATATAACATTCGGTAGAGTTTTTAACTTCCATTTTAAAACGTGTACCAATTGCAATAGGAGACAAGGTTTGAAAGGTATTGCTGCCTGTGGATCTCAGTTTGATGTATTGTTTATTGGAATTGTCAACCAGGCCGATATTGCACTCCAGCGGTAAAGAAGCAACCGCCGATGATTTAGGAAGCGGGTCAATACCATAAGCTTCCCGCACATATTCTTTAAAATCTCCGTAACGTACCCAGGCGATACCATTATTGCCCCATTGTGGCGACCAGCTGTTCATAATCTGGAAAGCGCCTCCATATTTCTTATCATCATATCCTATTACGCACATAGCATGTCCGCCCAGTCCTACCTGGGATTGATCTATCCCTGCCGGTTGCCACAATTCCTTGCCCATCATGCCCTGCATAAAGCTTTGTCCCACCATCATTCCAATAACTACCGGTGCATCTTTGGAAAGATGCTCTTTTACCGCGCGAACGCTGATCTGGTTTAAATTGTCGCCTTCTGTCAGGCGGGTGAAGCCATGAATCAGGTTTTGCCTTCCCGCCTGTATAGCGCCTCCGTCTGGTGTATGGCTGCAGTCCCGGTCGCTGTAGGGGTATTGGCTAAGCGGAACGCCGCCGTTGGCCTTCATGGCCTGCATGGCCCTTTGTATATAAGAGCCCTGGCAATCGTCGCCCAGCCGTATCTGATTATAAAGGTACGATGGGCTGAAAGCGATCGAATTGGGGTCTTTTCCCGTTGCTGCCGCTGTTAAAATGGTTTGGGCTGCGTAAGCGCTGCTCCAGGCCACACAGCTGCCTTGCTCTCCCTGGTCGCCACGGCGCGGAGCGAAACGAAGCAGCGATACCGCTTCCGGCAACGGATTTTTACTGTTATTATCTTCCAGTCCCTCATAAATAGAAGCTTTGTTAAATTCATTGGAATTATAACTGTAACCGCTTTGTGAAAAAAGCTGTTGTGCCACATCGCCGATGTTGAGATTGCCGCAACCGCCGCCTCCGCGACCCATAAAAAACCAGATCGCCACACCTATTACCAGCAGAAATATAATTTTTTTGCCTCTGAATAAGCTAAATAGTAAAGGCAGAAGTGCAAAAAGGCCGCCTCCTCCGCCAAACCCAGACCCGGATCCGCCGCCACCCCGGTCGTTGTTGTAGTCATTGTCCTGTCCATCCTGATCGTCAGTCATTCTTATAGGCATGGTATAAAATTTTAATAAAAATAATTGTTTCTGCACATCAGTTCATATTCCTTATAAAATATATGTATCGGGCTATATCTGCTTCAAGGCCCTATTATCTTTCTAAAAAGCCATTGATCCTGTTTTACAATGCTTATCTTTGCGCCTTCCCGAAGGGGTCCTTCGGGCAAAAAATTACAGTTCATAATGAAGTTTGATCGTAATACCGTCATCGGTTTTTCTCTTTTGGCGGTGCTTTTTATCTTTTATTTTGTTTACAATTCCAAATTGCAGACTGCGGCCCGTGCCGAACAGGCAAAGCAGGATTCTATTGCAAAAGCAATGCAGCCTAAAGTAGATTCGGCTGCTTTGCGGTTAAACGCTTTGAAAGCTGATTCCCAGCTGAATGTTACCAAAGCCGGAATGTTTCAGCAGGCAGCAAACGGGCAGGAACAACTGGTTTTTGCGGAAAACAGTGTGTTTAAAGTTGCTTTTACCAATAAAGGAGGACAGCCCAAGTATGTAGAGCTGAAAAATTTTAAGAATGCTGAAACACAGCAGCCCGTAAGGCTGGCTGCAGCAGATTTTAATAAGATCAGTTATGCTATTAATACTTCTGCAAATCAGAGCTCGCAAACAGCAGACCTGTTTTTTAGTAACGGCAAAGTGGAGCAGGGACCTTCAGGCGCTCAATTAGTGAGCTTTGAACTAAAAGGCGGAGATAGTGCTCAAAGTAATGCCTATATCACGCATCAGTATATTATTTATCCCGATACATATAAAATTGATCTTAATATTTCTTTAACCCAACCCGGGCAGCTGCTTACGCAGGGCAACCTGAATCTTTTATGGCAATACGAGGCTCACCAGCAGGAGGCCGATATTGAGTTTGAAAAGCAAAATACGCAGGTGGGATATATGGAAGATGGCAGCTTTGACTATCATACCATAGGAAAGACCAATATTGTAGAGTTCAATAAATCGGTGGAATGGGTAGGTGTAAGGCAGCGTTTCTTCAATACTTTCTTAATCGCTAAAAATAAATTTGCGGGGGGAAAGATGGAGTGGCGTATGCCCGAAAGCAACAGCCATATTGTTTCGCAGTCAACTGCCAATATGAGGGTGTCTGTTAATCCTGCAGCTACAGCAACGGTTCCTTTAAGCCTGTTTTATGGTCCTTCTGACTACAATATTTTAAAGAAAGAAGGGGGTGGGTTAAGTAAGCTTGTAAACCTGGGACAGGGTATTTATGCTTTTGTAAGACCTTTGAACCAGTTTGTGGTGATCCCTATCTTTAATTTCTTTAAAGGATTTGTATCCAGTTACGGTATTATCATCGCGCTGCTTACGCTTATTATCAGGCTCCTGATATCTCCTTTAAACTATAGTAGTTATCTGAGCGGAGCTAAAATGAAGGCTTTAAGGCCGGAGATAGCCAAATTGAAGGCAAAGCATGGCGACGATCAGCAAGCAATGAGCATGGATCAGATGAAGTTGTTCAGGGAAGCAGGCGTAAACCCGCTGGGTGGCTGTATCCCGGCATTACTGCAAATCCCTATCTTCTTTGCATTATATAGCTTTTTCAGCTCCAACGTAGACCTGAGGGGCGTAGATTTCTTGTGGTCTCACGATCTTTCGGCTTACGACGCTCCAATCAAATTTGGAATTAATATACCGTTGCTGGGAGACCATTTAAGCTTATTTACCATTGCAGCTGTAGTAACCAGCTTATTGATTTCATTGTACAGTATGAGCATGACGCCGGATCAGAATAATCCGATGATGAAGTATATGCCGTATATCATGCCTGTATTCCTGCTGTTTATTTTTAATAAGCTTCCGTCGGCTCTTACATGGTATTATACGGTGTCTAATATCATTACGTTGGTGTTACAGTTTATTATTCAGAATTATATCATCGATCATGATAAAATCCTGGCAAAAATTGAAGCCAATCGTAAAAAGCCCAAAACCAAGTCTAAATGGCAGGAGCGTTTGGAGCAAATGCAGGAGCAACAGAAGCAAATGCAACAACGACAAAATAAGAAATAATCAATAGCAGGAATCCGGGTTGTTTATAACCCGGATTTTTTTTAAGCAACTTATTGTTTATCTTGTAGCGTCTTTAGGTTATGTTGAATTCAACTAAAATGAAAACTCGATTTTTACCAGTATTGGCTCTTGTATTAACGGCTAAGTTATCGTTGGGTCAAAAAAAGCTGACAGAGGCTACTATCTATTATGATATAGTGGTTAGCACCGATAATAATGTTCCCAAGAAAGCCGATATGCTGGATGGCTCTACTAACATAATTTATGTTAAAGGCAATATGAGCCGCTCAGATTTTATCAGTTCCCTGGGCTCTCAGTTTACCATTTATGATGATAAAAACGGAACTGCCAGTAACATCAGAGAGTATGGAAACAAAAAATTCCTGATCAGTTATTCGAGTGCCGAATGGAAGTCTTACAATAAAAGGTATGAAGGTGTAACCTATAAGATTGAAAACGAGTTTAAAAAAATTGCAGGATACCAGTGTCAAAAGGCAACAGGCAGGCTGGCAGATGGTACTACTTTTACAGTTTTCTTTACTAAAGACCTCATTCCTACAAATACCAACTTTCAAAGTATCAACAGGGGTCTGCCGGGCTTGGCTATGCAGTATGATGCGGCTAGGGGTAATGATAAAGTGACGTTTACCGTTTCTAATATAGAATTTACGCCCGTACCTCTTGCGAAGTTTGATATACCCAAAACGGGGTATAGAACAATGTCTTACACAGAATTTAAGATGCAAAATACCCGATAAAAAAAATCCCGGCTTAACCGGGATTTTTTTTAATTATTTTCCTGAATAATTCCGCAATATTTCGTTGGGATTAAAAGTGAGCTTATTTAGAATTGCTTTCTTCTTGTAAGGAAGCAAATAGCTGCTTTGTCCTTTCTGGAAGCTAATGATATTCAAAGTAGCATAAGACGAACTGGCCGATGATTCAGCATTGATAAGGTTTTCGCCTTTGAAATACATACCCGATCGAAGCGAAAAAGAATGTAACTGCTTCGAAGATTTATTGTCCAGTGAAAAATTTTTAGGTTTTTCTTTGCCGAAATCATCGGCAACTGCTTCTCCCTCCGCAAATGCTACTGCAGATAAAGAAAAGATAAACAGAAGGTTAAAAAAAATGGCCTTTAGCATAACGTATGATTTAAGGACATCACAAAGATACGAAATTTTATGAGAATATATAATAAATTTTAATTTTTTATTAACAATTGTTAAAATGTCAAATATTGAGCCAAAATAGTTTTTCACATCAGGAGGAAAACTAAGTTGTGGTTTAGTTGTTGAACTGGTATAAATTAGTAATTGTTAATAGCTCGGTCGCCTAGTTTTAATATTTAAAGAAGATTATTATGAAAGACTTTTCTCAACACGACGAAGACAGAGACCAGGAATTGGATGAACTGTTGCAACGCTATGAGAACCTCAGAAAGGGGAGAGGCGGTTCTTATCTGGAAGAAGAAGCTTTTGAAAAGATTATTGAATACTTTGAGTCTCAGGAGCAATATATTAAGGCGTTCCAGGCTGTAGAAATAGCAACAGAGCAGTATCCCTATTCGGGCGCTCTTTTGATAAAAAAGGCAGATCTTTTGTTAAACCGGCGCCAGTATGATGAAGCGTTGGCGTTATTGGAACAGGCGGCGATTTTTGATAACAGCAACATTGATATTTACATATTAAAAACGGAAGCTTTTCTTGCGTTGGACCGGCAGGAGGAAGCAGTTGCGCTGCTGAATGAAGCGCTGGAGCTTTTTGAAGGAGAAGACAGGGTAGAGCTGCTTTTTGAGCTGGCGGATGTTTATGATGATTATGAAGACTTTGATAAAGTATTTGACTGCCTGAAAGAGATCCTTCAACAGGAGCCCGATAATGAAGAGGCGCTGTATAAGATATGCTTTTGGACTGATTACACAGGGCGCAACGCAGAGAGCATTGAGATCCACAAAAAAATAATTGATGATTATCCGTATAGTGAGCTGGCCTGGTTTAACCTGGGGGCGGCTTTTCAGGGCATAAAGCTGTATGAGAAAGCAATAGACGCTTATCAATACGCTTTGGTTATAGATGAAAAAATGGATTATGCATACCGGAATATCGGCGATGCTTATATACGCCTGCGCAAGTACAAAGACGCGATTGAAAGCCTGGAGAAAGTGCTGGAGCTTTCCAAACCGGAAGATGTGATTTATGAAGCGATTGGATACTGTTATGAAAAAATGAAGAACTATGCCCAGGCCCGTTTTTATTATCGCAAGGCTTCGCACTTAAATCCTGAAGTGGGGTACCTGGCTTATAAAATGGCGTTTACTTATTATAAAGAAGAAAAGTATGAGCAATGTATCAAGCAATTAGATATAGCTTTAAAGTTAAAGCGTAATAAAGCTGAATATAATATACTGATGGGTGAATGTAAAATGCAATTAGGATTTACCCGAGACGCCATTCAATACTTTACTAATGTGGTAAGACTAAAACCAAAGTCGGCTATTGGCTGGGAAGCGCTTATTAAATGTTTGTATGATGCCGGCTATTACGAGGAGGCGCTGAAACAGCTGGATAATGCGTTGATGATGACTAAAAATAAACCGGTATTTACCTACTATAAGGCCTTATTGTATTTTGTAATAGGTAAAAGAAAAGAGGCTTTACTATACCTGGAGGAGGCACTAACAGAAGCGCCTGCACAATTAAAGAAAATTATACAGATCAACCCTTCTATGCTTCAGCATCAACAGGTAGCAGATCTTATTCTCAAGTATAAAAAACGCAGGAGCAATAAATAGGTTTTCAATACTGGCCGTATTCATAATACGCTTGGTATGTTAATACAGCTCATTATCTTTCCTATTATTGAACAATATATAATACATTTGCCGCTATACTAATTTGAATTAGGGAATGAAGTTTAATCTGACTCAACTACCAGAAAGGTATCAACAACCTCGAACAGCTGGTCTTACAATGGTGATGGATAAAGGTCTTAGTCTTGAAGAAGCTAAAAACTTTATGGATGTATCGCAGCCGCATGTAGATATTGTAAAGCTTGGTTTTGGTACAGCTGTAGTTACACCCAGACTGGAAGAAAAAATAGCTTTATACAAGTCCTGTGGCATGGCGGTTTATTTTGGAGGTACTTTATTTGAAGCCTATCTTGTAAGAAACCAGATACAGGATTATATCGATACCTGTAAGTCGTTTGGTATTGATTATATGGAAGTGAGCGACGGTTCTATTGAAATTCCTCATGCAGAAAAATGCGGTTATATAGAAAAGCTTACCCAGCATGGTACCGTACTAAGTGAAGTGGGTAGTAAAGATGCCACTCACATTATACCTCCGTATAAATGGATTGAGCTGATGCGTGCCGAATTGGAGGCAGGCTCTTCTTATGTAATAGCAGAAGCGAGAGAAGCTGGCAATGTAGGTATTTATCGTGGAAGCGGGGAAGTAAGAGAAGGCCTTGTGCAGGAAATTCTGACGCAGATACCAGCCGAGAAAATTGTATGGGAAGCGCCCCAGAAAGCGCAGCAGCTTTACTTTTTAGAACTGATTGGATGTAATGTAAACCTGGGTAATATACCGCCCAACGAAGTAATAGCCCTGGAGGCCATGCGCATCGGACTTCGCGGAGATACTTTTGATTTATATCTGAACAAGAAAACTTCCGCCTGATGAATTTGTACGGGCTTATCGGCATGCCGCTGGCGCAGTCTTTCTCTAAAAAATATTTTACAGAAAAGTTTGAAAAAGAAGGGATACCTGATGCCGCATACGAGCTGTTCCCACTCGAAAATATTTCGCTGATAAAGAATTTACTGGCAACGGCGCCTGAGCTTAAAGGACTAAATGTAACTATTCCTTATAAAGAACAGGTCATTCCCTTTTTGTCTGGTTTAAGTGATGAAGCCACAGAAATAGGCGCCTGCAATTGTATCAAAATAAGCAATGGACGGCTAACCGGGTTTAATACAGACGCCCCTGCTTTTAAGCAGTCATTGTTGCCCCAGCTTCAGTCTCACCATAAAAAAGCCTTGATTTTAGGTACCGGCGGCGCGGCCAAGGCAGTGCTATATGTTTTACAAAGCCTAGGCATAGAATACGCTTATGTATCTCGCAGCAAAGGGGCGGGATTTACATACGGCGAACTCAATAAGGCCATCGTGCAGGAATACCCGCTTATTGTTAACTCAACACCTTTGGGTAGTTTTCCGAAGGTAGACACGGCGCCCGATATCCCCTATGAGTATTTAAGTGCCGATAACTATTTATACGACCTGGTTTATAACCCTGCTAAAACCCTGTTTTTGCAAAAAGGAGAGGAGCGGGGCGCCGCAATCAAAAATGGCTATGAGATGCTGGTAGGACAGGCCGAACTAAGTTGGCAGATATGGAATGATAATCAAAAATAGCCGGCACTCCGAACACGAGTATTGCTTATTCCCCATCAAATTTCAACGGTATTCGTTACAGTTATATAGTTAACTATACGATGGTATAATTACATAAACAACGCTAATTGTTGTGTAGGGCCTTGCTCTGGTTGTTTCTTCTGTTTTTTGCCTTCGTTTGTTTCAACCGGCTTGTCATTTTCGAAATATTGATTGACCCGGTCTATTGTCATTCCGGTAATGCGCTCGGTGCCTTCGCTGTTTATTTTTTTGTGAATAGAAATCTGGCAGTTAATGATGGTTCCATTTTTAAATTCCACTTTACCAGATTGAACCAGTTTGTTAAATTCTTTGGATAACATGGTAAATGACCGTGCCTTGCCATTATAAACGCCCACCCACTTGTAATTGCTCTTTTTCAATACCGGAGAAATGATCTCAATATCCACGTTGTCGATCTCTTCAGGTTCCAGCACATCCGATGTTAATATCTGTTGGTCAAATTGCTGGCGGGTTATCGTTTTTTCCTGGGTTATCTTAAATCGTTGTTCATCCAGCGCCGTCAGCTGCACCCGGTTAATCCGTGGATATTTTTTCAGAAGTTCAAAAAAATTAGACCGGCGCTTCTTAAGAACGTTGCTGGCATCCAGGTTATTGCAGCTCGCAATCATTTGCTGTACCCGTTTTTCAACCAATGTTTTTGTTTTTTCATCAGTGAACTGCTCAAAATCGGGTGTTGCAATTAACTCGTCAATGAGTTGCCTGGCTTCTTTGCCGGCTGAAACGGTTAACGGGCTGGCGATCATCGCTACCAGAACGGCTGTAGCTATTGTAATGGCTACAGGCCCCGTTTTATTGTCTTTTTTTAAAGCTACTTTAAAACGCCATCTGAACCCTTTTTCTGCCAGCGGGGCTGTTTCTATATGAATGCTCAGCCGGAAGCGGGCGGCTACTTCCTTTATCAGTGCAAGTAGTTCATATTCACATTTATTCTGAACCAGCGCATCCATTAAATGCGTTTCTTCTTCGAAATAATATTGTACTTCGATGCAGTTACTGCCAGTATATATTTGTTCTTTGAGTTCGCTCATAGCATTGTCCTCTTTTCCCGGGTCGCGAAAGTAATGCATTTTTGGCGGAGGTATGCTGAAATGCTACGGGGTTCTACAATTGCATGAAAATTTCCGGAAATACAGAAAGAGTAGTAAATTTAGTATAGCAGAAACCTAAAAATAACACTATGAATACACTAATACCTGATGACGAAAAAGTGATCAGTAAAATTTACCTGCTACGGGGCCGAAAGATAATGTTAGATAGAGACCTGGCTGAAATGTATGGTGTGGAAACAAGGACTTTAAATCAGGCAGTCAAAAGAAATTTTAGACGATTTCCTGAAGATTTTATGTTTCAAATGACAGAAGAGGAGCTTGATGATTGGAAGTCACAAAATGTGAGGTCCAATAAAGAAAAAATGGGTTTACGTAAATTGCCGAATGTTTTCACAGAACAAGGTGTGGCAATGCTTTCGGGCGTACTCAATAGTGAAACAGCCATTGAGGTAAATATTCGTATTATGAGGGTATTTACAAAGCTCAGGGAATCACTGATGGCAAATCAGGAAATCTTATTAAAGCTTGAGCAATTAGATCGGAGGCTCATTAGCATCGGCCATGATGTAAAAATGCACGATGGCGAGATTGAAACTATTTTTGAACTGATCAGGGAGATTATGGACGAAAAAATGCGCCCCCGGCCGCGTAGCCCTATAGGGTTTAAAACGCAATCCAGGCAGCAATAAAAAGTTACGGAAACCTTTGTTCCTGGTTTTTGAAAAAAATAACGGATGATTATTTAGCTGCGGCCAGTTCTTTAGCCGCATACTTGTATAACTTATCCTTTTTTCTGTCGTACCACCATTTAGGAGCGGTTTTCTTCATCAGTGTGTCGATATTACGCATGCCGAAGAGGTTCCATACACCATTTAGCTTGCCGCCTATACTGCTTTGCAACGCGCGGAGACTCATAGCAAATCCTGCGTCGATATATTCCATATGATGCCAGTACCCTGCAGGCATAAACAAGGTATCTCCGTGCTCGAGCACTGCTTCAAAGCCTTTAGCCAGTTTTACTGCTGGAAAACTTTCATAATCGAACTGCTCGTTATAATGGGCATAGTTGGCCAGGCTTAGTACTTCCCAGGGTTTCCTGTATAGTTTGTGTTGCTCTTCGAACGGGAATAGTAGCACCCTCTTACGACCTGCAAACTGTGTATGTAAAATATGACTGAGGTCGATGTCGAAATGCATATGAGTAATGGCTCCTTCGCCTCCTACAAATAACATAGGAAATCTTTTTACAAATCCCTTCATGTATTCATCGGGCCAGGCAAAATCCTGAACAATCTGTGGCGCATGTTGAAATATATTGAACAAAAAGATGCGAAGATCAACAGGTCCCTTCTTTACCATTTGCAGGTAATCTCCAAATTTCATGTACGCGTCTGCAGTATTGATGGGCGTATAAGAGTCGCTCTTCACATTGTTATATACCCCCACTTCTTTTTGCCCTACTATATCGATAAAATAATCCCAGTTCCATTTGGTGTACGCCGGCCATTGCTTTGCAAGTCCTTTAATAATCAAGGGTTGACTGGTATTGTAATAGTTAGCTTTAAAGTCGTTGGGAGAAATAGTCTCAACCGTTGGAATGGGTCTTAAGTTCATCTCTTCTTATTTAAACAAGCAGCAAAAATATGCAACAAAAAAAATAATGCTGAAAAAAAATAGCGGGCGATGCGGCCTGTAATATAAAACAGTACCAGGTTGTGTTTTGTATTAAAAAGAAACTTTTGAGGCAGGCCTGAGTGTACCTGATTTTTCTGCCGTGTTACCTGCCCAGTTCGCTATTACGCAGAATATACTTTCCGATTACATCAAATTCAATATTTACAGTACTGCCTGCTGTTACCTGTTTGATATTGGTATGGTTATAAGTATAAGGGATAATAGCCACTTTAAAACTATTTCTTTTAACATCAAAAACAGTAAGACTGATGCCATTAATGCAGGCAGAACCTTTTTCTATAACCAGCGGGGCAAATTTGTCGTTAAACTCAAATTCATATTCCCAGCTTCCTTCCTTTTCTGCAACCGAAATGCATTGGGCTGTACTGTCTACGTGGCCTTGTACTATATGGCCATCCAGCCGGCCGTTCATGATCATACAACGTTCCAGGTTAAGTAAATCGCCCTCCTGCAGTGTACCGAGGTTGGTTTTGTTTAAGGTTTCTTCAATGGCTGTTACCGAATGAATATCTCCCGCTACCGATTCTACCGTAAGGCATACTCCGTTATGGCTGACACTTTGATCTACCTTTAACTCGTGGCTGATGTGGCTTTCTACCCAGAATGTTTGGTTGGTGCCTGTTTTGACTATTTTTTTTACGACTCCGGAGGCTTCAATGATACCTGTAAACATGACGCTAATTTCTACACAATAACATAATATCCAAAATATTTGTTTGTAAAAAAGATTATACTATCTTTGCACTCTTAAAAATTTTACCAAAGGAGGTATATAAACTATGTTAATTATTGATTCTAAAGACTGCGAAAACATTGATAAAGCGCTGAAAAAGTACAAGAAAAAATTTGAAAAATCCAAAGTTCTTTTACAATTGCGTGAACGTCAAAGCTTTACAAAGCCCTCTGTTAAACGTCGTGGAGAGGTTTTGAAAGCAGTTTACAAGCAGCAGATCGCCAGCGGTAAAATCGAATTATAATTAAAATAAGATTTTAAATAAATTGCAGTCCTACATTATTGTGGGACTTTTTTTATGCCTGACACATTCAAGGAACAGATAGACGCTTTTATCAGCTTTTTAAAGTTCGAAAAAAGGTTTTCCCGGCATACCCTATTGGCTTATAGTACCGATCTGCAGGACTTTAATCTGTTCCTGCTGCGTGTATTCGAGGGTATTGCGTTTACCGAGCTGGATTATCAGCATATAAGAAGCTGGCTGGCCGATCTTAAAGAAAATAAACTCACAGCCCGGAGTATTAATCGTAAGATATCTACGCTTAAATCTTTTTTTAAATACCATTTGAAACAGGGAAATATCCAGGCCAACCCTATGGCCAAAATTGTTTCACCTAAAACCAACCGGCGATTGCCCGTTTTTATTAAGGAGGATGACGTGGCAACATTGAAGAACAGGGCCGAAACTGCCACTGAAAGCTGGAAAACCCTAAATGAAAAAATGTTGATCAAGCTTTTTTATGCTACGGGCATGCGTTTAAGCGAGCTGATTAACCTCAGGGAAAGCCAGGTGGATTTTAGCCGGCGGCAGGTAAAAGTTCTGGGTAAAGGCAACAAGGAGCGCAGCCTTCCTCTCAATAAAGATATATTAGCAGATATTCAGGAGTATATAACGCTAAAAAGAAAAGAGTTTGAGCTGCCGGCAGAGGAGTTGATCGTTACTGAAAAAGGTAAAAAACTATATCCTAAATATGCGTATCTCCTGGTTAAAAAAGTGCTCTCTGAAGTAGCCACGCTGGATAAAAAAAGTCCGCATGTATTGAGGCACACATTTGCTACACACCTTGTAAATAACGGAGCCGAGTTAAACGCGGTTAAAGAATTACTGGGGCATTCCAGTTTGGCGGCTACCCAGGTTTATACTCATAATACAATCGAAAAGCTAAAAGAAGTGTACAAAAATGCGCATCCCAAAGCCTGATTTTATATCAAAATTTTAGCAAATATTTTTTTGAGAATAGATGTTGTTTTTAGTAACTTTAGTATATAGCTAAAGCAGTTCTTTGAAAAGAAATTATTTCGATTATTCACTCTTAAATATATGAACTATGAATGTAAACATTCAAACGGTTAATTTCAATGCCGATCAGAAGCTTATAGAATTCGTGAACAGAAAAATGGAGAAGTTAAATACGTTTCACGATCGCATTATTGAGTCGGATGTTTTTCTAAAATTGGATAACGTGGTACATAACATTAAGGACAAAATTGTGGAGATAAAAGTGCATGTGCCCCGTCATAGCTTCTTTGTTAAATCAACGAGTAAGTCCTTTGAAGAGTCGTTTGATGCCGCTTTTGACTCTCTTGTAAACCAGGTAAAAAGACGAAAAGAAAAAATGATTGCTTAAATAAAATACTAAAAGCCCCACGCCTAGCGCGTGGGGCTTTTTTGTGCCTGTTGCGTACCAGCCTTGTATAAAATTAGCCGGTTCTAACCCTGCCTTTTTCCTGCTCCGATCCTCCCGACTGTCTTATGTTTAGCGTCTTGCCTTTATTAAACCTATACGCAAAGCTTATTGTAACTACACGGCTATCCAGTTTGCTTAACCAGTTGGCTTTTGAGTTGGCAATATTGCGGATATCGCCACCCGGTTGATTCGTGTAAAAAATATCCGATACATTTAGCCTGACGGTGCCATCACCTCTGAGCACTTTTTGCGAAAGACCGGTACGTACCTGCCATACAGGGATAGTAAGAAATTGCCCTGATAAAATTCTTGTTTGGTAAGAACCTGCCAGCTCTGCACTTAGATTTTTGGTTATAGTAAACTGATTGGTTGGGCCAATATACCAGTACCACCTGTTCTCATCCAGCGTCTGGCCATAGAGTATCGACTCGAAACCTATATTTTTGAACTCTGTGTATAACTGTACACCCCACCACTTGTAAGGTTGCAGGTTGCCGTTTATGGTGAAGCCGAAAACCGTTTGCTGGCCGTAATTGCCCGGCCGGCTATAATATACGGTGCCTTTTTGTTCGTTCGTTTCCTGTATCAGGTTTTTAATAATGCTGTATTCAAGTGTAGTTGTGATCTTGTTTTTGTAAGTGTGCGATAATTCAAGGTTGTAGGAATAAGTAGGAACGAGAAAGGGATTGCCGCCATAGTAGGTATACCTGTCAATAGGGTAGGTGAAAGGGTTCAGGTCCTGGTAATTGGGGCGATCTATTCTTCTGCCTAATGAAAGGCCAAATTGATGTTTTTGCATGCTGTCTGCACGATAGGCCAGGTAAAGAGTGGGGAACAGGCCGGTGTAGTTTCTTGTAAAGCTGGAGTCGGCAATGAGTAGATTACCTAGTTGGTGCCCATCGATCCTGGTGTTTTCTAACCTTACACCTAATTGAAGGGATAGTTTGTTCCAGTTCCTTGAATAGTTCAAATAGCCTGCATTGATATTTTCTTTATACTTAAACCGGTTCGAAAATTCATAATTGGGCGTGCTTACCCCAGTCGCCACATCAAAAAAGGAGGCAGTATTGTCTGTATTTACAAAGCTGCTTTTAACACCCGACTCTATTTTACCCGCTTTTTCAAAAGGATGAATATAGTCTACTTTGGCCGTTTGTATCTTTATGGTGGCGGGCAATGTAGATGCTAAGATTGATTGCTCGGTTAATACACGGTTGGGGGTGAAGCTGCTGTTGATGAGGCTTTGCGTTTGATCGGCGCGGTAAGAAATATAATCAGCATTGGCGGTTAATTCTTTTCCTTTTTCATCAATCTTATAGCTGTAGTTCAGGTTGGCGCTTCCGTTTGTCCATTTCCTGTCAGATTCACTTATGGCATTAATCAGCGCTGTTGGAGTATCGGTAGCATCTAATATCTCGGCATTGTTAAGAATGCCTGATCGGGAGGGATTGATAAATCCGGATAAGACAACCCCGAGCGTAGACTTTTTACTCATATAATAGTCTACGCCAACTCTTGCATTTTGTCCTCTTGATTTTCGTTTTATATAAGAGTTTTGCGAAAACCCGGAATTGTAGGTTCCGTCTGATTTATAATAATACCGGTTAATAGTAAGATCCTGGTAGTTGTTGTTCTGGTTCCAGCTAAAATTACTGAACATATTGAGCTTGTTGATCCGGTAATTGAAATTAAAGCTATTGTTGGAACGCCAATATTTTCCTTGCCCGTAACTTAGGTTTACGCCCCCGTTCAGTCCTTTTACAGTATTCTTTTTCAGTTTAATATTGATGATACCCGCATTGCCGGCTGCATCATAGCCGGCAGGCGGAGTGGTCATTAATTCTATACTTTCAATGGAAGAGGAGGGCAGGGAGCGCAGGTAGCCAGCCAGATCTCCTGCAGTCATATACGTAGGTTTGTTATCTATAAACACAACTACACCCGATTTTCCTTTCATGGAAATATTGCCATCTATGTCAACAAGCACGCCGGGTGCTTTTTCAAGTACATCGAGCGAGGTGGTGCCTGCATTGCTGATAAGCGCATCAGGGTTTACAACTACCCGGTCTGTTTTCTTTTGTATAAAGGGTCTGGTAGCGGAAACTTTTACCGTTTCCAGTTCGTTTACCCGGCGCAACAACCGGATAGATGGGAGAACGAGCTCCCCGTTTGGGTCATTGATTTCAATAATCTGGCTATAATAGGATTGATACCCTACATGGGTAATAGCCAGAAGATAGTTTCCTGCTTTTAACTGGTTAAAGTCGAATTTACCCGCAGTGTCGGGAATGGTTGTTTTAACTAATATTGAGTCTTTAGCTGTTATCAGGTTTAATACAGGTTGCTCACCATTGATTAATCCTTCCAGCCTGCCTTTTATAGAGCCCTGTTGCCCTAAAAGCGTGCTGCAGGGAACAGACAGTATAAAGATCAACATCAAGCAGGTTTTAAGCAGAGGGTAGGTATGCATGACAAACGCTTCTGGTGTTAAATTTTATATATTTTTTATTCTATATGGGTTTCAAATAAATATAGTACGACTTGCCAGATTGGTACTGTTAAAAGGGATGAGTGGTAAAATAGATCTTTGATAATCAGGATACACTTTTGTGTCAAAGGAAATGTATCAGTGTTTTAATGAGCTTATTCAATTATTTTAAGGCGCAGGAGTTATAAGCTTACCCTGAAATTTGCAGGCCGGCTTCCCCGGTATAAATAAGTGCCGCGTATTTTTTATGCACGGGTTTACTCAGGTTGCTGTTGCATCAGATAAGGATGGTTCCTGCAATCGATACTTCTGGTAAAAGCAGTTGATTAGCAATGATTTTTTAAGGGTAGGAGGGCTAAAAAGCAGAACACGATAAATTTTTATAAAAATATTGTTTGGGTATTTTGAGGTTTGGAAAATTCCCCCTACTTTTGCCTTCCAAATTTTGAGGGTGTTATTAATTGTATATCTACAGAATAACGGTAAACCTGAGGAATTTAGCTCTTTATTTACAAGCCGAAGTAGCTCAGTTGGTAGAGCAGCTGATTTGTAATCAGCAGGTCGCGGGTTCGACTCCCTTCTTCGGCTCTTAGTTGACAAGTTTAATTTGTTGATAAGTTGAAAAGGATTTCCTTGTAAACTTTTAAACCTCTGAACTTTAAACTTAACCGGGTAGTTGGCCGAGTGGTTAAAGGCGACAGACTGTAAATCTGTTCTCTCACGAGTACGGAGGTTCGAATCCTTCACTGCCCACATTTAGTTCTTTGAATTTTGAATGCTGATTTTAGCTTCAAAATTAATTAGCGGGAGTAGCTCATTTGGTAGAGCGGTAGCCTTCCAAGCTTCAGGTGGCCGGTTCGAGCCCGGTCTCCCGCTCTTTGTAGATGACAGAGATGAGATAACGGATGACAGCGATTGGAATGAAAACTGTCAACCTACAACAGTCAGCTGTCAACTTAGACAAACGCTGTTGTAGCTCAGGGGTAGAGCACTTCCTTGGTAAGGAAGAGGTCGAGAGTTCAATTCTCTTCAACAGCTCCAACTGTGTACAGTAGTACAAACATGCGACACAACAAGGCTTTTAGTAATTTTGCTGTATCGTACAAGAATATAAAAACAACTTTAAAAACAGATAACAATGTCAAAAGAGACCTTTAAGAGGGAGAAACCCCACGTAAACATTGGTACTATTGGTCACGTTGACCATGGTAAAACAACTTTGACTGCAGCTATTACTGAAGTTCTTGCGAAAAAAGGTTTAGCTACTGCAAAGAAATATGACGATATCGATGGTGCACCTGAAGAGAAAGAAAGGGGTATCACAATTAATACTGCTCACGTAGAATATCAAACTGACAGCCGTCACTACGCTCACGTTGACTGCCCAGGTCACGCTGACTACGTAAAAAATATGATCACTGGTGCTGCTCAGATGGATGGCGCTATCCTTGTAGTTGCTGCTACTGACGGTCCTATGCCTCAAACTAAAGAACACATTCTTTTGGCTGCACAGGTAGGTGTACCTAAAATGGTTGTTTTCTTAAATAAAGTTGATCTTGTTGACGATCCTGAGCTTTTAGACCTGGTTGAAATGGAAGTTCGTGATGAGTTAAGCAAACGTGGCTTTGACGGTGATAACACTCCAATCATTAAAGGTTCTGCAACCGGTGCATTAGCTGGTGATGAAAAATGGGTTGGTGCTATTACTGAATTAATGGATGCGGTTGATACATACATTCCTCTTCCTCCTCGTCCGGTGGATCTTCCAATGCTGATGTCTGTAGAAGATGTATTCTCTATCACTGGTCGTGGTACAGTTGCTACAGGTCGTATTGAAAGAGGTAAAATCAAAACCGGTGATCCAGTTGAGATCGTAGGTTTGATGGAAAAACCTTTAACATCTACTGTAACAGGTGTTGAGATGTTCCGTAAAATATTAGATGAAGGTGAAGCTGGTGATAACGCAGGTTTATTATTACGTGGTATTGAGAAAACTCAAATCCGTCGTGGCATGGTAATTTGTAAGCCAGGTTCTATCACTCCTCACACTGAGTTCAAAGGCGAAGTTTACGTATTGAGCAAAGATGAGGGTGGCCGTCACACTCCATTCTTCCAGAAATACCGTCCTCAGTTCTATTTCCGTACAACTGACGTAACTGGAGAGTGTTCTTTACCAGAAGGTACTGAAATGATCATGCCTGGTGATAACACTACCTTAACTGTAAAATTAATCACTCCAATCGCGATGGAAAAAGGTTTGAAATTTGCGATTCGTGAAGGTGGTCGTACAGTAGGTGCTGGTCAGGTAACTGAAATCATCAAGTAAGAATTAATTTCTTTGAAATACTACAATTAGCTAATTAGCAATTCGCTAATTAGCTAATTAGTTTACGGGCATCGTCCAATGGTAGGATACCGGTCTCCAAAACCGTTGATCTGGGTTCGAATCCTAGTGCCCGTGCTTATTGAGTTCATTGTTTATCAGTTAATGGTTCATAGAAAGGAGTCTTTCTGTTCTTTGCCATAAACCATGAGCCATGAACCATAAACTATCGAAAGATGAACAAGTTTGGCAATTATTTAAAAAATAGCTATAAAGAATTAGCTGAAAAAGTAACCTGGCCAGATTGGGCTCAGTTACAACAATCTACTATGATTGTATTGGTTGCTACTATTCTCATAACGCTTTTGGTTTGGATTATGGACTTTTTAGCGGGGGGCGGCCTTAACTTATTGTACAAAATATTATACAGCTAAGAAATGGTAGAGAATATCGTTGATAATAAAGCTGCAGAAGCTCCGCAACAGGATACCAAATGGTATGTATTGCGTGTAGTGAGCGGTAAAGAGCGTAAGGTTAAGGAGTATTTAGATAAAGAAATTTCTCGAAGCCCATTTGAAAAAGTGGTGAAGCAGGTGTTCCTGCCTGTTGAAAAGGTATACAAGGTACAGAATGGTAAAAAGGTGATGCGCGAAAGGAACTACTATCCTGGCTATGTTATGATAGAGGTGCAGGATGGTAAGATGAGCGACGATTTGAGAGACCTGGTTGTTGGTACTAATAGCGTAATACACTTTTTAGGAAAGGATAATCCTATATCGTTACGCAAGGCAGAGGTAAACAAGATGCTGGGCCGTATGGACGAAATGAATGAGGCGGGAGGCGTTAGCATGGTTGAACCTTACATCGTTGGAGAAACTATTAAGATTGTTGAAGGACCATTTAATGATTTTAATGGTATCATTGAAGAGGTAAATGATGAGAAGAAGAAGCTTAAGGTTATTGTGAAAATTTTCGGACGTTCAACACCTGTAGAGTTGAACTATATGCAGGTTGAAAAGATTATTTAATCTGTTTTATATAAGTTTGTTTGAGCCGCCTCTGATGAGGCGGCTTTTTTATTTACTTTTTGGCGTCAATTCATATGAATGGTTTTGATTTCCAATGATATATAGCTATTATGTTTTTTTTAAGAAATAGGAAACAACCCGTTTGGCATAATTTTTTGTCTATAGGGTGTTAGATCATTTTACCAGACAAAATTATTTTTTATGAAAAAGTTCAGCATTGTAATATTAGCAGCAGTACTATCTACGTTTTTTATAATGTCTTGCACCAGCAGGAAAAAAGATGCTGAAGCAGGCGCAGTACAGGTACAGGATACACTCGGATTAGCTGAGTATCAGAAGTGGAAAATGGAATCCGAGATCCGCGAAAAAATTGAGGCAGAGAAGGAATTGGAAAAGAATGCAGCAGTAGCTCCTGCACCAGTCAGAAGATCTTCTGCTTCCAGCAGTTCCAGTTCGCGTAGCAATCGTATATACAGAAGCAGTGGCAGCAACAGCGGTTCGTCTGGATCAGGCACAACTGCATCCGCCCCGGCTCCGGCTCCTCAAAGGAGAGGTATGAGCCACACGGCTAAGGGCGCTATTGTGGGTGCAGCTTCGGGTGCGGTAATTGGTGCGGTAGCGAACAAAAATAACCGTTTAGGCGGTGGTGTAGTAGGTGGTGTGATTGGTGCTGCAACCGGTGCAGGTGTAGGTGCTATTGTAGATAAGAAAGAAAGGCAGAGAAACGGTTATTAACAAACACTCATAGTAAGCAAAAGCGGTTTAAACCGCTTTTGTCATATATATTCCTTATTTTTAAACCAATCCGGTAAAAATACCGGTACCAAACTTTAGACAAATGAAAAAACTACTACTGGCAGCTGCAGTTGCTTCAATAACTGTTGCCTGCAACAATGAAGCTAATCATGCTGAAGCTAATGATTCGGTTGTAACTACTACCACTCCTGTTGACACATTACCGGTAACTGAAACCTTCTCGGATTACAAGGAAGGAGACGTGATTAAGAAGGATGGCCAATTAGTTGTATACACTAACGGCGCCTGGGTGCCGGTGGAGAAGGACCTGGTGTTAGACAATGGAGTTACAGTAAAACAGAATGGTGAAATAGTAGATAAAAAAGGCAGAACCATTGTTCTCGAAGATGGTGAAAGGGTTACTAAAACAGGTTTGTTTTTTAACAGGGCCGGGGCTGCCGTTGAAGATGCATGGGATGCTACCAAAAGAGGAGTAACCAATGCGGCTGAAGCTACAGGTAACGCCGTTGAAAAAGGTTATGACGCTACTAAAAAGGGTGTGGAAAAAGCTGCTGATGCTACTAAAGAAACAGCTGAAGACGTAGGACAGGCAATAAAGAAGGGAGCTCAAAAAGTAGGTGATAAAGCCAAAGAAGTTAAGGAAGACCTGAAAAAATAATCAAGTATTTTTTGGTTATGTTTTGATAAAAGGTGAAGCCACGCGCTCACCTTTTTTTATATGTTTACTTAAGGTTTATTGCTTTTTTGAAATTCTTTAAGTTTATCGCTGACATAGGTAATCATTTCTGCTCTGTCTCGTTGCCTGCAAAATTCGTAGGTAGGCCTGTATTTATTCATAAAAGATGTAAGAGCTTCGTCTTTAAGTCCGGTTAAGGAGCTTACCCAGGCCGGAGAAAATACATAGTCTATATAAGCGTCTTCCTCTTGTTTGATTAACCTTTCTTTCAGTCGCTTATTAGCTTTGCGTTCCTTTGAAAAAATAGTAGAGGGACTTAAAACAATGCCGGCCCCGGCAGAAGGCGTATGGCCTCCTGTTACTCCTAACGGCTTTTCATAAGCATAACTATACTCCTGCCTTCTGCGTATGGAGTCTCTCCTGTAATCGGCCATCACTGTTACCCCGGCAAGGAAGGCTGCTCTTTCTATTAATGCCGCATCGTACCCAGAAATAAAAAATTGCTGCTGTACCCGCACCGTATCACTGATGTACCCGCTAAAGGAAAAAACCAGGCTATCATTTTCATTGGCCTTTATCATATAGTAGCCGTTATTATCGGCTGATACGGAAACATTACGGCTGATATTGAATACGGTAGCACTGGGTAAGGGAGAGATAGTATCATAAGTGAAATTATTTACTCTTCCTTTTACTACATTTTGAGCAGTAAGCGGCAATACAATAGCGAGAAGTAAAACAGCAGTAAGTAAATAGCGTGTAAGCATGTATAAAAGTAATGGTTATATAAAGGCCTGCGACGCTCCTCCCAATAATTGTTTGTTAAAGCATTCCTATTCTTCGGTTCTACTGGAAAAGCTGTACAGCAGGTAGAATAGTGATGGTAAGATGAGCACGCTCCCTGCAAGTAATGCAATGCCAAGAGCCCGTATGGTTTTTTCCTCTCCATGCTGTGACAGCAGTGACAGGCCTTCATGGTTTTTCAAGTTAACCAATACCGGGTAGTGCTCGTAAGTTATGGCAATCATCAATAAGGTGATCTGGGCGCCTGCAATGATCCGGATGAGTTTGGTTTGCCTTGTAAATAAAGAAGTCCACATCCATATCAATGATATAATAGCCAACACTACACAGGCAATACTTACCGGGTTTCCAAAAAGCCAGTGGGCCAGGGGAATATTTTCGATACGGGCAGCTACGAATACCAGGGCCGCAGCTATCAATGCAGCAATGCTCATGTGCTTGGACTTGTTCACAAAACGTCTTTTATCTTCTTCTGACCTGGTTTCTCCAATGATGAAGATGGCTGCTAAAAAACCGCAAATGATCACAGTAAAAATTCCAACGGCAACGGGAAACGGAGCGAGCCAGCTAAAAATATAGGCATCCAAAAAATCAGCGGCATTAAGATCTATTCTTCCCGATACCGCACTACCGGCAATGATCCCTAAAAATAAAGGGGTGATAACACTTGAGTACATGAAGGTTTTCGAATACACCACCTGCATTTTATCTTTTACCGCATCATAATTACGAAAGGTAAAGGCAGTACCCCTGGCAATAATGCCCAGCAACATAATAGTAAGGGGTATGTGCAGGTATACCGACATGGTAGCATAGATAACCGGAAAGCCTACAAAGAGTATTACAATAGCAATGATCAGCCACATGTGATTGGCTTCCCAGATGGGGCCTATAGCGCGATACATTACTTTGCGGGTTCGGTCTTTACTTTTGGCTGTTGAAAGAAATTCCAGTACGCCGGCGCCAAAATCGGCACCGCCCATCAAAACATAGAGTAAAACAGCTGCCCATAAATATGCCATTACTACATAAATCATAACCGGCTTTTAATGATGAATCGCTAATGCGTCTCCAGGCGCAGTATCATATAAGACGCCTACCATTTTTACCTGGCGATACAGCAGGATAATTACGATAATACTTAATGAAACATAAACCGCGGTGAAAATATAAAATGAGTACACAATACCTGGCATAGGCGTAACAGCGTCAGCGGTGCGCATAAAGCCATACATGATCCAGGGCTGTCTTCCCACTTCTGTAACCATCCATCCCGCTTCTACTGCAATAAAACCTGCGGGAATAGCCCATACAAACATTTTCAGCAGCCATTTTTTATGAAGCCAATTTTTCTTTCGCCATAGAATAAAGAGATATAAAAAGGCAATCAGCATCATGGCTACGCCGAGCATGATCATTACCTGGAAAGAATAGTGAACTATTGCTACGGGCGGCCGTTCGTTTTTAGGAATCTTGTCAAGGCCGGTTACTTCAGCGTTAAAATTGCCATGGGCCAGGAAGCTCAATGCGCCGGGTATTTTTATTGCATACTTTACCGTTTCCGTTTTCTCGTCGGGTACACCACCTAATATTAATGGCGCCTTTTCTTCTGTTCTAAAATGAGCTTCCATTGCCGCCAGTTTTGCAGGCTGCCTTTTCGCTACGTCTTTTGCAGAAAAGTCGCCACTCAGCGGTTGTAAAATAGCGCTAAGTGCTGCAAAAATTGCCGCGATCCTAAAAGCTTTTGTATGAAATTGTACATTTCGGCCCTTTAGTATCATTAAAGCATGAACACCTGCCACAGCAAAGCTTGTAGCAACAGTGGCTGCTAACACCATATGTATCGATTGAGAAAGCCATGCATCGTTAAACATAGCTGCTATAGGATCTGCATTAATATACTGGTCGTTTACATAATCAAACCCGGTGGGACTATTCATCCATGCATTAGCTGCAACCACCAATATGCCCGAAGCCAGGCCGCTTAGCCCTACCACCACTCCTGTAAACCAATGAAACCATTTGTTGAAACGATTCCACCCATACAAATAGAAGCCCAGTGCAATAGCTTCAATAAAGAATGCCGTGCCTTCGAGGGAGAAGGGCATGCCAAAAATAGGACCCGCGTGCTTCATAAATTCGGGCCATAGCAAACCCAGCTCAAAGGATAATACCGTACCGGAAACTGCACCTGTTGCGAAAAAGATAGCTACGCCCCGGCTCCAGGCTCTGGTTACATTTTTATAAGTAATATCCCCCGTTTTTAACCATTTGTAATGAGATACCGCCATAAAAAATGGCATAATCATTCCAATACATGCAAATATGATGTGAAATCCAAGAGAGAGCGCCATTTGCGACCGTGCCGCCAGAAAATCATCCATAGTAGTATGGATTTAGACAAGAATAAGTTATCGGCCGCAAAGGTACGATAGTATGGTTGTAATTGATCTTACAATAACGGATATATGTTTTGAGGTTCGTTACTTTTGAAGGCAGTGCAAAAGCCGGTATGTTATTACACCCTTGCTGTCTGTGTTTTCGAAAATATCGAGCGCTGCATATATACCGTCTGCCCGTTGCTTAAGTAATGCAATACCCGTGTTATATTTTTTAAGCAGAAAGATAAAAGCCATTTCGGGAGTGGCTCCGTTCCATGATCTTAACCGGTTGATCTCATCTACCAGCTCCTGCGGAAATGTAGGCTGATAGTTTATGTAAGTGCCGTCGGCATGACTTTGCTTTATACCCGGCCTTCTCGGATAAGCAATATTAAAGTGGAGCGCGTCTTTGTTATTAATCAATACCAGGGCATAGGCCTGCCCCATGGGTGTTATAATATATCTTATGTAGCTGGAATCAGCTGCTACCTGGTCGATAAAACCGTATAGATCGCCACTGGAAGGGGGATACTCGTTGGTGTGTATGTGTATATCTGCAATCCGGTTACCGATGAGTGGGATATAACCATTATTGATATTGCCTGAGCTTACGGAAGAATGTATGATGTTTCCTGCTGAGTCTTTCCCGAATGCTATTACATATTCCTTATAGTGGGTTAGCTGCGCCTTTTTAATGAACGCCACGGCACTGTCATAATTTTTTGTTTGGGCAAGCCGGTTCGCTGCCCCGGCTGCTTTTTCAGAGCGGGAGCAAATATCCTCGGGTTGTTGAATGGCCATGGCGTGATCAATGGAATGATGCTGCCCTAAGAATGAAAACAAAAAAGATACAACTGCAAGCCGCATAAATCAATCAATTCTTATTTAGATCCGCCGGAAGCCATGTTTCCATAAAAAAATCCCCTCAGCATAACTGAAGGGATCTGTAAAAGTTTTATTCTGCGCCTTTGCCGTGGCATTGTTTGAATTTTTTCCCGCTGCCGCAAGGACAAGGGTCATTCCGTCCTATTTTAGGGCCTACCCGCACGGGCTCCTGCTTTACAGGTGGTGCTGAAGGATCAAAATAGTCGTTTTCGTTAGCAGCATAATCATCACCTGCTGCATCGATCGCATCTTTATTGGCGCTTAATTTACTTAAATCTGTTTTTTCCTGGCGGCCTTCTTTGATCTCATTGCTTTCCTGCTGATCGGGCAGGTTAGCCTGGGTAAGGAAGGAAATAATATCCTTGTTTAAAGTAGTAGTCATATTGTTAAATAACTGAAATGCTTCTACTTTATAAATTACCAAAGGATCTTTTTGCTCGAGGTATGCTGTTTGAACGCTTTGTTTCAAATCGTCCATTGCACGCAGGTGCTCTTTCCAGGCATCGTCAATTACAGCCAGTGTAATAGATTTTTCCATGCTGGATACAAGTGCTTTGCCATTAGTTTCAATCGTTTTATCCAGTGGCGCCAGTACATTAATGCCTTTGCGGCCATCAGTAAAAGGAACTACTACGTTTTCGATATGAGGACCCTGCGTTGCGCGTATACTTTTAAATACCGGCACTGCTTTTTCACCAATAGCTGTTACATGCTGGTTATAGCGTTGTGTGGCTTCTTCGTATAATTTATCTATCAGCCTATTTTCTGATGTAGTATTAAACTCTTCAGCGGTAATAGCAGTATCCATACCGAAATTTACAATACATGCCAGCTTAAAGCCTTCATAATCTTCCTGCTCTTTAAAGGAACTGATCAGGCTCTCTGCTACGATCGAAAAGGCGCTGTCGATATCCAGCGAAAGGCGTTCGCCAAATAAAGCATGATTTCTCTTTTCATAAACAGCGTTTCTCTGTTTATTCATCACGTCATCATACTCCAACAATCTTTTACGAATACCAAAGTTGTTTTCTTCTACTTTTTTCTGGGCACGTTGAATAGAGTTACTGATCATGCTGTGCTGTATCACGTCGCCTTCTTTGTAACCGAGTTTATCCATCATACCGGCAATACGGTCGCTACCAAACATACGCATCAGGTCATCTTCCAGCGAAACGTAAAATTGAGAACTACCCGGATCTCCCTGGCGACCAGCACGGCCCCTTAACTGTCTGTCAACACGGCGGCTTTCATGTCTTTCCGTACCAATAATGGCCAAACCTCCTGCTTCTTTTACCCCGGGGCCTAGTTTAATATCCGTACCTCTACCTGCCATGTTGGTGGCAATGGTTACGGCACCTGCTAACCCTGCTTCTGCAACCACGCTGGCCTCGCGTGCGTGCTGCTTTGCATTTAATACATTGTGCGGGATTTTCTTTTGCTGTAGCATACGGCCTAAAAGTTCGCTGATCTCTACAGAGGTGGTACCTACCAGTACAGGGCGGCCGGCATTACGTAATACTTCAATTTCGTCGATTACGGCTTTATATTTTTCACGTTTGGTTTTATAAACCAAATCCTGCTTATCATCCCTGATGATAGGCACATTGGTTGGGATGTTCACCACATCCAGTTTATAAATGCTCCAAAGCTCTGCTGCTTCAGTTTCGGCCGTCCCCGTCATACCACCTAATTTGTGATACATACGGAAGAAGTTCTGAAGGGTGATGGTAGCATAGGTTTGAGTAGCTGCTTCGATCTTCACATTTTCTTTGGCCTCCAGCGCCTGGTGCAAACCGTCACTGTAACGACGGCCATCCATGATACGACCCGTTTGCTCATCTACTATTTTAATTGCTCCGTCAATTACCACATATTCTACATCTTTTTCGAAAAGTGTATATGCTTTCAGCAATTGCTGAACTGAGTGGATGCGATCAGCTTTCTGCGAATAGTCGTTCAGGATATGTTCTTTCTGCTTTAATTTCTCTTCAGAAGGTAAGTCACTTTTTTCTATTTCCGCAAGGCTTACGCTGATATCAGGCAGAACAAAGAAATCTGGATCTTCCCCGGAGCGTGTAATAGTGCCTAATCCTTTTTCAGTAAGATCTACCGATTTGTTTTTTTCGTCAATTCTGAACAACAACTCCGAGTCAATAATATGCATATTGCGTTCCTGGTCCTGCAGGTAATAGTTTTCTGCTTTTTGCAGTTTTACCTTAATGCCCGGCTCACTTAAAAACTTAATAAGCGGGTTATATTTAGGCAGGCCTCTGAATGCACGGTATAAGTGAAGACCGCCTGTTTTAGGATCATCTTCACCCTTTTCGATTAATTTTTTTGCTTCGTTTAATGCATTTCTTACAATGCGTTCCTGCTCAATAAACAGTTGCTGTACACGGGGTTTATGAATATGATACTGCTGGTCGTCGGCTTTGTCAACAGGGCCGCTTATAATTAACGGGGTACGTGCATCATCAATCAAAACGCTATCTACTTCATCTACCATAGCGTAATGGTGCTTGCGCTGTACCATTTCATCGGCCGTATGTACCATGTTGTCACGGAGATAATCAAAACCAAATTCGTTATTGGTACCATAAGTAATATCAGCCAGGTATGCATTTCTCCTGGCAGCGGTATTGGGCTGATGTTTGTCGATACAATCAACTCTTAAACCTAACCATTCAAAAATAGGTCCGTTCCATTCCTGGTCACGTCGTGCCAGGTAATCGTTCACTGTTACAATATGTACGCCTTCCCCGGCCAGTGCATTCAGGTAAGCAGGCAGGGTTGATACCAGGGTTTTACCTTCACCGGTAGCCATCTCAGCAATTTTTCCACTGTGCAAAACAGCTCCTCCAATCAACTGAACATCGTAGTGTACCATGTTCCAGGTAACCTTGTTGCCGGCTGCAGTCCAGGTATTGCTAAATACGGCATTCTCACCTTCTATGGTAATGTACTCGCTTTTTAAGCTTAGTTCCCGGTCGAGGTCAGTAGCTTTGGATATGATCTTTTCATTCTCCTTAAACCTCCTAGCTGTTTCTTTCATTACAGCAAAGGCTTCGGGCATTATCTCCTCAAGCACCGCTTCAATTTCCTTATCGCGATTTTTTTTCAGCTCATCTACCTGTTTGTAAATATTATCTTTTTCGAACAGGGCCTCGTGAGATATAGCGTCGGCATTAGCGTTCAATGTATTGATCTCTTCATCAATTTTACTCAGGCGCTCTTTGATTCTTTGTCTGAATTCCTGTGTTTTATGACGAAGCTCGTCGTTACTTAAAGACTGGTATTCATTAAAAAAGCTATTCACTTTTTCAATAACCGGTTGAAGTTTTTTTGTGTCTTTCTCTGACTTGCTGCCGCCGAAGATTTTTGATAAGAAACCAAACATGATATTATATTAATAATTAAAATCTTTTATAAAGAAATAAACCAGTCAAAAACAGTGCTTATATTAAAGTTGCAGACAATTTGACAGGGTCGCAAAGATAAGAAAATTACCCGGCATGTTGAGGTACGGGTTAATCTTAAACACCTTATGAAAAACACCGGCCTTACCGTTTCAGTTGTACGCGGAAAGCAGATTAAGAAAATTTTAAGCAGGGTATGTTAATTTAGTATTATCATATTATTAAATTTGCGCTCGTTTTTGGCTATGAAAAAGTTCAAAACTAACTACTACGCAGTTGTTCTTTACCGGCTCATATTAGTGCTGTTCCTGTTTTTTCTTTGCCGGCTGATTTTCTTTTGGATAAACAGGCCGATGTTCCCGGATGTACATGGGCATGATTGGGTGAACATTACCAGGGGAGGGCTAAGGTTTGATATTGCGGCGTTATTTTATTTCGGAGGGCTTCCTTTGGTGCTGATGTTATTACCAATTCCCGAAAGCTGGCGTAATAACAGCAGGTATGTGAGCGTGGTAAAGTCGGTGTTTTTTGTTTGTGTTGGTGCAGCACTCTTACTAAATTGTATTGACTTCATTTACTATAGATTTACGCTGCGTAGAACCACATTCGGAGTTTTGAAGGAATTTCAGAACGAACGGAACGGGTTGCAATTGCTGAAAGACTTTTTACTGGACTTTTGGTATGTGGCTTTGATTTTTGCCGGGCTTATCGCGTTAATGGTATGGCTTTACAACAGGATGCAGGCGCGGTTAAATGTTTCGCACTCCAGGCTTAGGTATTACATTACCAGCGTAGCGGTGTTATTATTAGCCGTTGTACTAGCCATAGGCGGAATAAGGGGCGATTTTAAACACAGCACCAGGCCTATCACTATCAGTAATGCCGGAGATTATGTAAAAAGCCCTAACGAAATTTACCTGGTATTAAACACGCCGTTTACATTTATCCGGACGATGGGTGTGAAAGGATTAAAAAAAATGGAGTACTACAAGGAAGATGCCCTGGAAGCTGTTTATACGCCTGTTCATCACCCCGATCCCTCCAATCAGTTTCAAAAAAAGAATGTAGTCTTAATACTGCTCGAAAGTTTTGGCAAGGAGGCGGTTGGCTTTTATAATAAGGATTTGGATAACGGAAGCTATAAAGGCTATACTCCTTTTTTGGATTCCCTGGCCGGCGAAAGCAAAGTATTCTGGAATTCTTTTGCAAACGGCCGTAAATCTATCGACGCAATACCGTCCTGTATTGCGTCGATTCCCAGTGGTTTTAATCCTTTTGTACTGACTCCTTATGTGTCCGACACAATCGGGGGATTAGCTCATGCCCTGAAAAAGGAAGGATACCATACCTCATTTTTTCACGGTGCGCCCAATGGTTCTATGGGATTTGCAGCAATTACAAAATTATTGGGAATAGAGCATTATTATGGGAAGTCTGAATTTAATAACGACAAGGAGTATGACGGCATCTGGGGAATCTGGGATGAGCCTTTCTTCCAGTTTTTCGATGAAAAGCTAAGCCAATTTCCCCAACCTTTTTTCAGCACTGTTTTTTCCGTTTCCTCTCACCATCCGTTTAAAGTGCCCCAACAATATGAAGGCGTTTTTGAGAAAGGAGCGTTACCCGTATTTGAGTGCATTAGCTATACCGATATGGCGCTGAGGAAATTTTTCAACCGGGCAAAAAAACAACCCTGGTTTAACAATACACTTTTTATTATAAGCGCAGATCACGCAACCGCTACTTATCACAAAGAATATCAGAATGCCTGGGGCGAGTATGCCATACCTATATTGTTATATGCGCCGGGCGACAGTACCCTGAAAGGTATTTCGAATGAAATCATACAGCAAATTGATATCATGCCCACCACATTAGGATACCTGAAATATAATAAACCTTTCCTGGCTTACGGCAATAATGTACTGGACAGCGCTCAGGGTAAAAATCTTTTTGCCTTTCAATACTCGGGAGGATATCGCTGGTTTCAGGGAGATTATTTGTTGCTGAGTGACGGCCAGAAGGCTGGTAGTTTATACAACTGGAAGGCCGACCGGTTTTTACAAACGAACCTTGCCCAACAAAAGCCTGATACCCTGGCGGTGATCGAATCCAAACTCAAAGCATTTATACAGCAGTATAATAATCGTTTAATCGATAATCAATTAACCGTCAGGTAATATTATTTTACTTCTACTGTGTAAAACGGGCTGGCAAAATTTCCTTGTAAATGCCTGTTTTTTAAAGAAAACAACAGCTTGTACTTGCCAGGTTTGTCGGGCGTTTTTAAATGAATACGCATATTGCTCTTTTGCCTGCCGGCAATAACAGGTCCTTCTACCTTATAGCTTTCAGTGGAGTTAATAAAATCAGATTTGCCGACGAAAAAGGCATAATCTACTTCAAGATCATTATAGAGTGTAACGGATTGATCAGATTTGTTTTCAAGCAACAGTTGCAGGGGGTATGAAGTGCCGGCCTTTAAATTGCCGGGTAACTCTACTGGGCTTACCTTAAGTGTATTTACGCAGGTAAATCGCTCAACAGGATGAAGCAACCCTGGATTATACTTGGTATCAATATAAGTAAGAGAGGGACGGCGCTCATTAGTGATTTGATAATGCCATACCTTTTGACCACTTAACTCACAATCATTTTCAAGATTATAATTGGTTTTGCGATAGCTCTTCGTGTTATAGTCCAGGGCCCTTGCATGGGGGTAATAATAGGTGTACAATGAGGGAAGCACGTAGGAATTTTCGAATATCACCGGGGTGTCACCTACAGCCTGATGTAAGGTTTCAGCCCATTGTTTTCCATAAAAGAACGGGTAGTAATGCCTTATAAGTATAAACGGCGATTGGGGCATTAAGAAAAGTACTCTCGCCAGCAGAATCACTGTAATATTGGCTATTGCGAATTTCTGAAACAGGCGCTGATATTTTTGAGTACCGCTAATGATAAGGCTCATAAATAATGTCATAAACGACGGCACGGCGATAAGTGTCCAATGCGCCTCTACGGTGTTTTTAAAGGAAGAAATTAGGAAGAATATCAACGTACCCCCGAAAATAAAAAGATGCGTTTTGAGTAATTGATCTTTGATCTTAAGCCTGTAGCAGGTTGCATAAAACAGCAAAGAGATAAATGGACCAAAAACCAGTATTTGCCCCAGCAGGTAGTCGGTGGTGTGATTGATTCTGTAGCGCCTGGCTAACCGTTCGTTAAGATGATACCTGAAGCTGGGCCAGTCATGTTGATATTGCCAGTATATATGCGGTAAAAATAGCAGGGTGGTGATCAATACCGTTAGCCAGAAATACCTGTTGAAGAGCATTTTGTAATTAGATAACACTACAAAGAAAATCAACAGTACCCCATGGTATTTGCTGTAAAACATCCCTGTGATACAAAGGGCCATTAAAATGCTGTTACCAGCGCTTTGTTTACGTATAAAACTTTTGTAGGTTAAGAGAAACAGGGAGGAGAAGAACAGCAGTGGAGCGTCTGGGGTTGTAATAAAACTGTAAACATTAAGAAGCAGGGTTGAGGCTCCGGTTAACACATACCATTTTATATTTTTAAGGTATTCGGGCAAGGCTTTATAAATAATGCCCACCGATAAGGTTGTAATGAGCACCGTGCCTAAGCGGGTAAAAAAACTCCCATGTCCCAATGTTTCGCCCATCCTAATTAATACGGCTACCAGGGGCGGGTGATCGAAATAGCTCCAGTCTATGTGTTGAGATAAATGCCAGTAATAGGCTTCATCCCCTTCCAGGCCAAGAAAAAAGGCCTGCAACGCATTTATTATGAGCCAACACAGCATAAAAAGATACAGTGTTCTGGTCTCGTGCCTGCGATCCGGCTGCTCCATAATACCTGATGTTATGCTCATGTATAGTTGTTGATATTTTAACAGCATTTAAAATGCGTGCTGTAAAAATCTGCAATTTGCAGCTACATTTGCAAAAAAAATATAGCATGACGAAAAAGCCGGCTGATAGCCTGATCATAATGACCGAATTAGTATTACCCAACGATACTAATGTTTTCGGAAATTTAATGGGAGGGCGGTTGATGTACTGGATGGACATTGCGGCTGCCTTGTCTGCACAAAAGCATAGCAATGCCCCTGTAGTTACGGCATCGGTTGACAATATTTCATTTCTCAATTCCATTAAACTCGGAAATGCGGTGCATATTGAAGCGCGTGTAACCCGTGCCTTTAATTCATCTATGGAAGTTTTTTTGGATGTTTGGGGAGAAGATCTTGTTACCCAGCAAAAATATCAGAGCAATACTGCTTATTATACTTTTGTAGCTTTAGACGGCAACAGCAAGCCTAAGGCTGCTCCGCCGCTTGAACCCGAAACTGCCGATGATCTGGAACGGTATAACGGCGCTTTGCGGCGTCGCCAGGTGAGATTGATACTGGGCGGCAAAATGAAGCCGGATGACGCAAAGGAATTAAAAGAACTTTTTGAAAAAGGGTAGCAGGGTGGTCATTAAATCTTAATCAAACAGATGAAAACCTTTCGTAGTGACATTTCCGGAAAAGAATACCCTGTTTCTCAAAAGGTAATAGGCAGCTCTCTTAATGAAAAGCTGATTGATTTAATACGCCAGGAAAAGCCTGATTTTTCTGTTAATCATTGCCTGTCTGTAACGGAATTAAAGGATTACCGCGAAAGGTATATTGTGCATCATCTTTCTGCTCAAACCGGGAAAATTGCAGACCTGGCAAAAAATGTCATGGAATCCATAGCAGGAGATACGATTCTGGCAGATGCAATTGAAGAAGAAAATAAATCGGAAGCAACAGTAGGGCAAAAAGTTGCAGATAAAGTGGCCTCTTTCGGAGGAAGCTGGACCTTTATTATTTCCTTTATCGTTTTTCTGCTGCTATGGATTGGTTTCAATGCATTTATACTGCTCAACAAAGGGTTTGATCCATATCCGTTTATTCTTTTAAATCTTATTCTATCCTGTTTGGCTGCTTTACAGGCGCCGGTAATTATGATGAGCCAAAACCGGCAGGAGGAAAAAGACAGGGAGCGGGCTAAAAAAGATTATATGATCAATCTTAAAGCTGAGCTGGAGATCAAACTGCTACATGAAAAAATGGACCGCCTGCTGGCATTGGAAAACAGGTTGACCGAACTGTTGATAAAAACAGAAAACGGCGGGGACAAATGATTGAGCAGGAGGAATGATCTCTTGCATGCCTAAAAAAAATGTTACTTTACTTATGATTTAATGACGTTGGTTGAGGGGTTGCTTTTTTATTAAAACAAAGCCATGAAAAGGGAAATACTGAAAGCTACACTTGTTGCCGGCACTTTAGATATATTGGGCGCATTTGCCTATAACTATGCCATTCGTAAAACCCCGCCGGATATTATATTGAAATATATAGCCAGTGGCATTTTGGGTAAAACGGCATTTTCGGGGGGCGGCCTGTATTCCTTAATAGGGTTGTTATGTCATTTCCTGATTGTGCTGGCTTGTGTAATGGTTTACTTTAAATTATATCCACGGATATCATTCCTGCAAAAGAGCATTCTTGTAAGCGCAATGCTGATAGCGATTGTAGCCTGGGCCATAACTACACGGCTGATTGTTCCATTAAGTAAGATTGGGGCATCTTCGTTGCAGTTGGGCGCATCGCTGGCAGCCATCGCCATCCTGTTTATCTGTATAGGCTTGCCCATCGCTTTTTTTGCGCGACAATATTTTAAGCTACCACGCGCCACCCAGGACGGAAAATAAAAAAACGGGGCCATCGCCAGCAGCAATTACCCCGTAGCAGTATGTTTGTTTAGCTCTTCTTTTAACTAAACGGTTTTCATCAGCGATTTGATTTTTGACGCATGCCCTTCACTTACAGGTACTACCGGCAAACGGGCGTTGGTAGTACACAAACCCATTTCCTGCAGGTATTGTTTTACCCCGGCTGGGCTGCCTTCAGCGAATAGCGAAGCAATGATTTCAGTGTACTTTAGGTGCAAAGGCAATGCTTCGTCAAACTTACCTGCCAGGCAAAGACGTATCATGTCGCCAAACTCTTTTGGATAGGCATTGGCTACTACCGATATAACACCTTTAGCTCCTAAAGCGATCATAGGAAGCGCGATAGGATCGTCCCCGCTAATGAGCATGAACGATGCAGGTTTGTGTTTCATAATGTAGTTAAACTGGTCGAAGCTGCCAGAGGCCTCTTTTGTAGCAATTATATTTTTGCAGTCATTGGCTATTCGTACAGTAGTTTCTGCGCTGACACTTTGGCCGGTACGCCCGGGTACGTTATACATAATTATTGGTAACGGTGCTACCGCGTCAATAGCCTTATAATGCTGATACAGGCCTTCCTGCCCCGGCTTGTTATAATAAGGCGCTACTGAAAGAATGGCGTCGTATCCATCCAGTTTCATAGTTTGAAAAGCGTGCACTACTTCACGGGTATCATTGCCGCCAATACCCGCTACCAGGCCAATGCGGCCGGCTGCTTTGTCTTTTACGAAGTCGAACAGCTCCTGCTCTTCCTCCCGTGTAAGGGTAGCGCTTTCTCCTGTGGTACCAGCCACCACCAGGTATTCTATCTTATTTTCGATCCAGAAATTGATCAGCTTTTCCAACGTTGCCCAGTCAAAATCGCCGTTGGATGTAAAAGGGGTTACTATTGCAATACCGGTACCGGTAAGTTTTTGTTGTAAAGACATTTTAGTCTGAAATTTGAGATGATAGGTGATAGTTGACAGATGACGGTTTACATCATTTATCTAACATAACATTGTTATTGGTTGAACTTTTGAGTTGAAGTACCCTATTTAGCTTTAACAAACGATCAATTTAGATGAGGATAGCAAGTACGATACTATGTAACGGTTACGCTCTATACTGCCAACTGTCATCTGCTATCTGTTATCTGTTATTGCACTTCTTCCCAAAAGCCCATCTTGCTGAACTTTTCTATGCGAGCCTCAACACGTTTTTCAGGCTTCATATTTTTTATTTCTGCAAGACCCGCTAATATTTGCTTCTTTAAATTTTGAGCAGCCAGTTCATAGTCCCAGTGGGCTCCGCCGTCAGGCTCGGGTATAATACCGTCTATGAGGCCAAACTCTTTCATTTTAGTAGAAGTGAGTTTTAATTGTTCCGCAGCTTTCATTTTATAATCCCAGCTGCGCCAGAGAATAGTGCTGCAGTTTTCGGGAGAAATAACCGTATACCAGGTATTTTCCATCATATATACTCTGTCGCCCACACCAATTCCCAATGCACCTCCACTTGCTCCTTCGCCGATAATGACACAAATTACCGGAACTTTCAAACGCATCATTTCATAAATATTGCGTGCAATAGCTTCTCCCTGTCCGCGTTCTTCAGCTTCCAGGCCCGGGTAAGCGCCGGGCGTATCAATTAAAGTGATTACAGGCTTATTAAATTTTTCGGCTAATTTCATTAATCTTAACGCCTTCCGGTAACCTTCGGGATTAGCCATGCCAAAATTCCGTAGCTGGCGTTTCTTGGTATTGGAACCTTTTTGCTGACCGATGATCATTACCGTTTGACCGTCTAAAGAAGCAAATCCGCCTACCATGGCCTTATCATCTTTAATATTACGGTCGCCGTATAATTCGGTATAATTTTCCGTCATCAGCTCAATATACTTGTGTGTATAGGGCCTGTCAGGATGCCGGCTTAATTGTACGCGCTGCCAATCGGTAAGATTATGAGTTATCGTCTTACGGGTTTCCTCTACCTTATTTTGAAGCTGCTCTATCTGGCTGCCTAAATCAATATCTGTTTTCTTTTCTCGCTCAGTAGTTAATTCAATTTCATCCAATAAATCCTTTATTGGTTTTTCAAAATCAAGAAACTGCCTGTTTGCATTTTGGGGCATAAATTCAATGCTTTTATATGAGGCGGCTAAATTAATGATTATTTAGCAATACCGGGAGTTGTGAATGGATATCCGTGTTGGCGGACCAAATAACGAGTGTACACTAGGAAAATAATTCCCGCCTAAAACATTATATCAGTTTTTGTTTTATTTTCGCGGCCCGTTTGGAAGAAACGAAGCGTTTTTTACATAAGCCGAAGTAGCTCAGTTGGTAGAGCAGCTGATTTGTAATCAGCAGGTCGCGGGTTCGACTCCCTTCTTCGGCTCATAAAAAGCTGGTAAGTTACTTACCAGCTTTTTTATATACATATTTTAGCATTTATCTTACCTGGCCGTTTCCTTCCAGTATCCATTTTTCTGTAACCAGCTTTTCGAGAGCAAATGGCCCGCGTGCGTGCAGTTTTTGTGTAGAAATGCCTATTTCTGCGCCCAAACCAAATTCCTCCCCGTCGGTGAACCTTGTTGATGCGTTCGTATATACAGCGGCGGCATCTACCTCAGTGACAAAACGCTCGCATGCTTTTTTGTTTTTAGATACAATGGCTTCAGAATGTTTGGTGGAATATTGTGCAATATGCTCCAGTGCCTCATCAATATTTTTAACGGTTTTTACCGCACATTTCAGCGACAAGAACTCCCTGCCAAAATCTTCTGGCTTGGCTTTGGTCAAATAGGGATAATCTCTTAAATTTTTATAAGAAGCAGCATCTGCAAAAATTTCTACCTCATGCTTTTCGAAAGCCGGCTTTAGTAATTGAAGAAAATCAGCAGCAATTTCCTGGTCTACTAAAATAGCATCGGCAGAGTTACAAACTGAAGGCCGGCTCACTTTCGCATTGACAGCGATGGCTACGGCCTTTTTAAGATCAGCAGTTTTTTCTACGTATACATGACAAACACCTGCGCCGGTTTCAATAACCGGTACCAGGCTGTTCTGACGAACAAAACTGATCAGCCCCTCAGAACCCCGTGGAATCAATACATCCAGGTATTTGGTAGCCGTAAACATTTCCTGCACTACCTCGCGTTGGGGAGGCAACAGGGTTACTGTATTAATATCTAATCCAAACTCTTTTAATGCCTTTTGTATAATGCCAATAGAAACCTTATTGGTATGTTGCGCATCACTGCTACCCTTCAATACACAAGCATTCCGGCTGCGTAAGCAAAGCGCGGCAATATCGTAGGTTACATTAGGACGGCTTTCGTAAATAGCACCTACTACGCCCAGCGATACGGCTACTTTTTTAAGCCGGATGCCATTGGGTAAAGTTCTTTCAGCAAGAATGGTCCCGGTTGGATCGGGGAGCTGTGCAATGTTTTTAATAGCATTAGCAATATTCCGAAGCCGCTCGCTGTTGAGCATTAAACGGTCGTTTTTGGGATCGCTCGGTTCTTTTGCGGCCAGGTCTTTTTTGTTGGCTTTTAAAATAGCAGCTTCATTTTTGAGAATACCATGGGCAATGGCTTGCAATAAGCCTTTTAATTGCTTTTCAGGTAGTTTTTGTAAAGCTATTTTAGCTTTATTGACTTTGATAAGCGTTGTTTGTATCGACATGTTGATTGTTCTTATTGGTATGTACCTTTTTGTAAAAGTAGGGATGATTATTTTGTTTTGTTCTCCAGTATATTGAGTAACCGCCTGTTCAGGTATAACTTTTCTTTGCCCACCTTTACAGATTCCAGGAATCCCTTTTCCTCCAAAGATATCAGATAATTGCCTACTGTTTTGGCATTGCCTAAATGCTCAGCAATAAGGTATTGTCTTTTAGTATAGGGAAGCCGGAACAATACCTCCACCAGATCTTTAAAATATATTTTAGGAAGTTGCTTTTTCAGGTCAAGGGTCATTTTCTCCATAGCAGCTGTTATTTTGCTTAAACGTTCCAAACCATTTAAGGCGGTTACCTCTATCATATCCAGAATGTTGAGAATGTAGCTCTCCCAGCCGTTTTTCTCTGTTACATTTTTCAGATTCCTGTAATAGGCGGCCTTATTGTCAACAATATATTTTATAAGGAGTTTTGGAGTTAAAGTTGCTCATTTTAATAAGAGTAATTTTTACACTCGTTTTTACAACGAGGGTAAATTTACGTATTTTTTGCCCTCTTTTTTTACCCTGTTTTTGTGATTTTTTAGTAAATTAAACCAGCACTATATCATTAGCATGCGCAGCAACGATATTTCTTTCCTTTAGTTGCTTTTTTAGTTCGGCACTGCTTAATTTGGTTTTGGCAATGCCAATAATGATATCATCTTCGCTCATTAACTGTACCACTTCACCAGTAGCAAAACTTCCCTCAATGCCTGTAATGCCTACAGTTAGCAAGCTCTTCCTTTCCGCTACTGCTTTTGCTGCCCCTTTGTCGAGCTTGATGTTACCCAAAGTGATAGATCCGCTGGCCAGCCATTTCTGCCTGTTTTTTAAATTGGATTTTTGCGCATAGAACCAGCTTCCTGTTTTTTTATTTAAAGCATCGGTAATCGGAGACGGAGATTTCAGCCCGCACATGATAACATGGATGCCCAAATTGGTAGCCAAACGGGTGAATGTTAATTTGGATAGCATTCCGCCTAATCCAAATTCAGATTTTTCTCCTTTTTTAACCAGTCCGAGTACATCTTTATCGATAGCTTTTATTTCGGGGATGATCTTTTTTTCATTGTTTAGGAATCCTCCCACAGAAGTACACAGCACTAATGTTTCGGCATCAAAAGCTATGGCCAGTAAAGTTGCCAGCTCATCGTTATCCGAAAATTTCAATTCAAGGTCGCTGATTACATCATTCTCATTTACGACAGGAATAACATTATGTGACCAGAACGTATGGAACGTGTCGCGCAGTTGCAAAAACTGTTTACGGTTACTGAAATGCGATCGTTCGCAAAGCGCCTGCGCCACAGTAAGCCCGCATTTTTGAAAATAGCTCCGGTATAGCTGTATAAGAATAGGGTTGCCAATAGCTGCGGCCACCTTGCGTTGAAGCAGGGTGCCTTTATACTCCGAAAGATATTTTTTACCGCTGCTAACTGCACCGCTGCTTACCAGAACGATCTTATATTCCTTGTGCAGGTTATATATGTCTGTTACGATTTTTTTAATAACGGCCTTATTAATATTGCCGTTAGCGTTGGTGATAACTGCAGAGCCTAACTTTATCACTAAAACCTTTTGCCTCATAAAATTAAAATGTATGCAAATTTAGTATACTACATCAAAATAGTAGAAATATCAGGTAAGCACAGGACAGAAAGTTTTTGGAGAGGTATTGCAGACGCTACTGGATTAATTTTTCCAGCACATAATAGGTAATAGGGCAGAACTCGCTGTTTTTTAAGGTCAGGGCCTGGCGTTTAACCAGTACATCTTCATCGGTATAGGGAAAGCGGGCACAATCAGAAGGACGTTCGTCGTAGATATTACAGGTATTATCTGATGCCAGAAACGGACAAGGAGATGATTTTACCACAAAATCGCCGTCTTCATCAACACGAAGATAGGTATCTATAAAAACGCTTTCTTTCATGCCCAGGTATTTGGATATACGCTTTACATCGGGCGTTTTGAAACGGGGAGAATAGTTTTTACAACAGTTCGCGCAGGTAAGGCAATTTACATTTTCAAAGGCTTCTTCATGAAATGCCGGCAAAGCTTTTAATACCTTATTCTTATCGGCTCTCTTTAAAAACTGCTGGTATTGCTTACGATGTTCTTTTGATTTTTTTTCCCAGTTCTGAAGTATATCTTTTGCCATTATTGATTTCTTTGTTCCAGCTCTTCCTGCCGTCGCATTTGTTCGCTGGTTTGACGGCTGCCGTTATGGCTCCAGCCCGGAGGTCCGAAAAGATAACCCAGCTTTTGTTTAAAAGTCAGGTTTTTTTGTTTAAGGTCTTTAAAGATATTGATCCATTCGTAAAATACTATGGTGAATGCATTTTCTTTTTCCATAGGAGTAGTAAGGCCATATTTGATAGGCTGATACGATTCTGCCGGCAGCTCCTTTTGAAAAGTCCCGAACATTTTATCCCAGATAATCAGGAACATCCCCATATTTTTATCGAGATATTTTGGATTGGAGCCGTGATGCACCCGGTGATGAGAAGGGGTAACAAGGATATATTCAAGAAGCCCGAGATTTCCAACTTTCTCTGTGTGGATTAAAATACCCCAGATTTGTGTGGCGGAATATACAAAAGCAATATCTATAGGATGAAATCCAAGCCATGCTATAGGAATAAAATAAACAAAGCGATATAAGGGTTCTAAAACAGATGACCTGAAACCTACGGTAAGATTAAACTTGGGAGAGGAGTGATGGGTGAAATGGGTGGCCCAGAATAAGCGGCATTCATGGTCTACCCGGTGCAGCCAGTAATACATAAAATCCTGGAACACTAAAAGGGTAAGCCAGTATATCCAGGGCGTTTCAATGGTTGCTACCAGCCGGTGATTGTAAAAAAACAAAAGGACAATACCAATATATACCGAACGAAAAGCAAGGTCGAGCCCCCCGTTCAACAGCATAAGGTAGATATTCTGAATCGTATCCTTAAAAGTGTACGTGTTCTGTTTTCTTAAATGACTAAAAATCAGCTCTATACCAATTACAATAATATATAAAGGGGTACTAAGCAGTATCAATAAATTCTCTCTGGCAGATTGCATAGCGAGCGCAAAGATAACTAAGTTTAGTTTTTAGCATTCAGCTTAACCTGCTAATGGTTATATCGATATAAAACAAAATACTTATGCACATGTTATATAAGTTGTATAGATGGTCAAACGTATGCGCAGATACGGCTGATAAATTACCATTACCTTTGCACATCCTCCGAAGGAGCCTCCAAGGGAGTTCTTCGAACCTTCGGGCAAAAATTTAATTTCTACCACACTATGAGTATTTTAGAACTCCAGTCAAAAGAGTTTGCAAAAAGGCATATTGGGCCTAATGAAGCAGAAACCCAGAAAATGTTGCAGGAGACAGGGTTTAGCGACCTGGATAACCTGATTGAGAAAACAGTGCCGTCCGGTATCAGGATGAAAACTTCGCTTCGTATTCCGAAGGGTATGAGCGAGCACGAGTATTTAAGGCATATCAAGAATGTTTCCCTCAAAAACAAAATATTCAAAAACTACATAGGGCAGGGATACTATGGCACCATTACACCTTCGGTTATTTTGCGCAATATTTTTGAGAATCCGGGCTGGTACACGCAATATACACCTTACCAGGCTGAGATCTCCCAGGGCAGGTTGGAAAGCCTTTTAAATTTCCAGACATTGGTGAGCGACCTTACCGGTTTGCCACTCGCAAATGCCTCCCTGCTGGATGAAGCTACTGCAGCGGCAGAAGCGATGGCTATGTTCTTTAACCTGAAAAACAGGCAGGATCATATTGAAAGACCGCGTTTCTTTTTGGACGCTGCAACATTTCCGCAAACGAAAGACGTAATATATACCAGGGCTATTCCTTTCGGTATTGAAGTGGTAGAAGGCGACTACCGGTCGGCAGTTATTGATGATACTTATTTTGGCGCATTAGTACAATATCCTAATAACCTGGGCAGCATCGAAGATTATAGCGGTTTTATCAGCAATGTGCAAAATACAGGCGGGCATGTTGTAATGGCAACAGATTTACTGGCACTTACCTTGTTAACGGCTCCCGGCGAATTGGGTGCAGATGTAGCTATTGGCTCTGCACAAAGATTTGGCGTACCATTGGGATATGGCGGCCCTCATGCGGCGTTTATGGCTGCAAAAGACGAATTTAAAAGAGTAATACCCGGCCGTATCATTGGTATTAGTGTGGATGCGCAGGGAAACAGGGCGTTACGCATGGCCTTGCAAACGCGTGAGCAACATATTAAAAGGGAAAAAGCCACGTCAAATATTTGTACGGCGCAGGCTTTACTGGCTAATATGGCGGCGATGTATGCGGTTTACCATGGTCCTAAAGGATTGAAAGCGATTGCAGAGCGTATTGCCGTATATGCCCAAACTGTTGCTGCAGAAATAGAGGCAAGGGGCTTCGAACTGGTTAGCGAATATTTTTTCGACACCATTGTGGTGAAAGCAGCCGATGTTGAAACTATAAGGGCGAAAGCCGAAGCGCAGAAAATTAACTTCCGGTATCTGGGAGAAGACCTTGTAGGTATATCCATCGATGAAACAATTATCGTAGAAGACCTGTTCGATATCATCAATTGCTTTGAAAACGATACGGACCCTGTAGCGTTCGACATCAATGCCGATGCAGGCACGTATCGCCTTCCGGAGTCTTTGTTCAGGAAATCGCCCTACCTTACCCATGCTGTTTTTAATACACATCACAGCGAAAGCCAGATGATGCGTTATATAAAATACCTGGAAAATAAAGATCTTTCTTTAAATACCTCCATGATATCACTGGGAAGCTGCACTATGAAATTAAATGCGGCTACGCAAATGATTCCTTTGAGCTGGTCGCATTGGGCCAATATTCACCCGTTTGTACCGGTAGAACAAGCCGGAGGCTATAAAGAACTGGTAGATAATCTCAGTAAATACCTATGTGAAATAACAGCTTTTGACGCCTGCAGCCTGCAGCCCAACAGCGGAGCACAGGGAGAATATGCGGGCCTCCTTACAATAAAAGCATATCACGAGGCACAGGGCAACCCGCACAGGAATGTAATGTTAATTCCTATTTCTGCACATGGTACTAATCCGGCATCGGCTGTTATGGCCGGTATGAAAGTGGTAGTAGTTAAGGCTTTGGAGAATGGTTATATAGATGTAGAAGACCTGAAAGCAAAAGCGGGCCAGTATGCAGAAAATCTTGCTGGTATTATGATCACTTACCCGAGTACTTATGGAGTATACGAGGAAACGGTAAAAGAGATTAATCAGATAGTACATGATCACGGCGGACAGGTTTATATGGATGGCGCAAATATGAATGCCCAGGTTGGGCTAACAGCCCCGGGGCTGATTGGTGCAGATGTTTGCCACCTTAACCTGCATAAGACTTTTGCCATTCCGCATGGCGGCGGCGGCCCTGGCATGGGACCTATTTGTGTTAAGGCCCACCTGGCTCAATACCTGCCCGGTCACGTATTTCAAGGGAATAACGGGATGCAGCATGCGGTGTCTGCAGCGCCTTACGGCTCAGCATCCATCTTGCTGATTTCGTATGCCTACATCATGATGCTGGGTGGCGAAGGCGTAAAATCGGCTACGGAATATGCCATCTTAAATGCTAATTATATGCGTTCGAGACTGGCCAAACATTATGATATTTTATACACCAACGACAACGGACTTTGTGCGCACGAGTTTATAGTTGATCTGAGGCCTTTTAAAAAGACAGCGCAGATAGAAGCGGAAGATGTGGCGAAGCGTCTTATGGATTATGGCTTTCATGCGCCTACAATGAGCTTCCCGGTGCCGGGTACTATTATGATAGAGCCTACCGAAAGTGAAGATAAGGCGGAGCTGGACCGTTTTTGTGACGCTTTGATCAGTATAAGAGAAGAAATCAAAGCTATAGAAGATGGCGTGGCGGATGTTAAGGACAATGCATTAAAGAATGCTCCTCACACCCAACAGGTAGTTACAGCTAACGAGTGGAATCATAGTTATACCCGGCAGGAAGCAGCGTTTCCTTTGCATTATGTTACACTTAATAAATTCTGGCCATCTGTGGCCCGGGTGAATAATACGGTAGGGGATCGTAACCTTATTTGTACCTGCGAGCCTACAGAAATGTATGCTGAAGCCTGATGGCTACATCAGTGCATTTAAATAAAAAGCCAGGTTGGATATATAGTCTAACCTGGCTTTTTATATTATGATTATGTAATACGAATTCGTTTATTGCTTTCCCTCAATGGTGATGGTAAAAGCTTTGTTTGCCTCATTGAAGAAGAAGTTCACGATATTGGCGGCAGGTGTTTTAAATTCAAGCGCCGCGCCCGAAGAAGTGTTGTATTGCAGATAGCTGTAAAGATCTTCCTTGGTTTTACTGCTGCTATTCACGCCTCCATCTGCGTCGATGGCGTAAAATTTTGATAACGGGTACCTGGCGCTTAACAAATTATCGAAATATTGAAAAGTATTTTTATAAGTGCCGTGGCTTCCGATGGTGGCCTTTATCTCAATTTTTGTGATGACGTCATTTTTTTCAGACAGTTCGCACACAAAATTAGGATTAGGTGATTCCCTGTCTAACACGGGCACGGTAGCCTTTTTATATCCCATTGAATCTGTAATAACAATGTTAGTGTTGGCAAATGCAGACTGAAGCGTATAATATTTTTTTCCAATAAATCCGACTAGTTGATCTATATCCAGTTTAATAGGCTCTTTTTGTTCGGGAGTTATGTCTGTTTTGCCACACGAAGCCAGCATTACAATTACTGCAACAAGTGATAGCAAATTTTTCATCTGTTTTGTTTGGATGGTATAAGAAAGTTAATTAGAGATTGCTAAGCAAATGTAACACTACAAAAGCTTTTTGGGCTCAATTTAACATATCAAATTTTGCTCCAAACGGTCTTTTCGCTCTTTTAACTTTTCATTGGCTGAAAAATTATTTTTTTTCTATTTTTATTTGGATGGTTTTTAGTCATTTAAAAAATATAATCATTTTAATGTGTTTTTATTGAAATAAATCTAAAATGACGGCATAATTTTCGCTATAATTGTTGCTTTCTAAACCTGCTCATAAGGGGAGTATGCATTAATGACAACGGGAGGGTTAACAGACTCAGATTTATTAAAAGCAGCTGCTGTAGTAAGTTGCGAAATAGCTATCATAAAAACTATTGTAGACGTAGAGGGAAGCCGCAGTGGTTTTCTTTCTACCTATGAGCCTTTGCTCTGGTTTCATAAAGATGTTTTTTCGCGCCGAACACAGGGAGCCTATGACAAGGTAGCGCCGGATATATCGCATCCGGAGCCGGGAGATTTTGGCCCCGTATCCGTTCAGCACGACCGATTACACAAAGCCGCCTGGCTCAACAGAAATGCAGCTTTGATGTCGGCCAGCTGGGGTAAGTTTCAACTAATGGGATATAATTATGCTTTGGCAGGTTATTATTCGTTACAGGATTTTGTGAGTGCTATGTATAAAAGCGAAGGAGAGCACCTCCTGGCTTTTGTTCATTATCTCCAGAGCCTTTCGCTTGATGAGGATCTGCGAAATAAAAACTGGGAAGCCTTTGCCTATAAATACAAAAATGCCAGCGACAGGGATGCGTATGCAGCTAAGCTCAAGGCGGCATACCTGAAACATGTATAATTTCCCTTGCTTGGTTTAGTACCGTTAGCTTATTTCAAATTCCCATACCGTGCGATAAGTGCCGTGCCGTTCTACGTAATTGAGAAAAGCCTCATAAAACGCGTCCGCGCCTATAGTGGCGCTATCGCCGATAACAAAAAGGGCATCCTTCGCCCGCGTAATAGCTACGTTCATGCGCCGGTAATCTTTCAGAAAACCTATCTCATTATTATCGTTACTTCTTACCAGGGATAATATAATTACGGGTTTTTCCTGTCCCTGGAAACTATCAATAGTACTAATACGCATCAGCTTATCAAGTCTTTCTTTGGCGATCAGCACCTGGCCGGCATAGGGGGAAATGAAAGCAGCCTCTTCTGCGGAGAAATCGCCATTTTGCAATAACTGCTGTACAATACCCAGCTCACCTTCATTCTGAAGACTTGTTCCGTCCGGCCCCTGTGTTTCGTTAAAGCCGGACCCCGCGGTATCAATAAAAGTAAGATGGGTACCCTTGTTTGCCAGGTGAGCGGCTGATTGTAACAACCCCTTGTAAAAATATTCGCTGCTAAATCCTGCAATTACAGGCTTCATACGGTACTGCGTATTTAACAGGTATACATTGCTTATATTTTCGACAGCAATTTCCAAAATAGAACGGTTAAATCCGGCTTTCAGCGCTGCACTGCTTAAAACCGTTGGAGGGAGCTGCAAATGATCTCCCGCCAGTACAATTCTGGGTGCTAAAGGAAAGATGCACCATGCCAGGGGCTCAATGCATTGGCCTGCTTCATCGATAATAAGGTGATTAAATGCAATCTTCTCCAGCCCCGCATCAAACAGGCCAATAGGAGTACCCGCTATTACCTGGGCCTCTGTGAAAAGTTTTTCCTCGTAATAATGTTGCAGTTGTTTTATTTCGGCTCTGATGTTTTTTACCTCTTTAAATAGGAGGCTTCGTTGTTCCCGCTCTGCCTTTCCAAAATTGCGTTTATATTTTAAAGCCATTCGGCGGAACTCTTCGGCTCTTAGCTTGAGCTGGCGGATGTCTTTTTGAACTTTGCTGTTATTGAGTTTACCTTCAGGAGTGTGCATAAATATGGCCTCATCTGCCTTATTCGCATTACCTACCCTTAGCAGACGCACGCCTTTAGTGAGCAGCCCTTTACAGATATTATCAACAGCCGCATTGCTCGGGGCCGACACAAGTACTTTTTCCCCGCGCTTTACCAGCTGCCGAACCGCTTCAATGAGTGTGGTTGTTTTTCCCGTACCGGGAGGCCCGTGTACAATGGTTAGCTCCTCGTTTTCTGTTATGGCTGATACTGCTTGCTGCTGACTGTTATTCAGTTGGTTATTAAAAAAAGAAAGTTGATTGTTGAGCGCGGGAGTAGTGGTAGCTAACGGCTTGTCCCCGTGAAGTTCTTCAAACAGCTTAAAGAGCCGCTTATTCTTTTCAAGGCCCGTCAAGGCGTCTTTCATGATGCTGTTGGTTCGGGTGTCTGGTGCCAGTTTAATACCCACACCTTCATCTTCAATCCAGTCTGGAAAATCTGGCGCAAATAGCCTGAACTCGCCTGTTTTGCCTTCCAGGCTCATCATAATGCCCTTCACCGGTTCTTCTCCCTGCTTAAAGCATTCAATAGCCACACCATCGCGAAACATATTGGTAGTGCCGGGGTAGGGGAGCCGGAAACTGATTTCAGGATAATCGGCATATCCGAAGCTCTTCCGGGTTACCGAAATGGGATGCAAAGCCAATCCTTCTGCTTTTAATGCTCTTAAAGTATGTGCCTGGTTTAGCTGGTAACGTTCGGCCTGTTCTTTTTCTTCTAAATTAATGCAGCGGATTAAGTGTTGTATATGAGAATGCATGAAGGAGTGATTAAAATTCGGCGACGCCCTTAATTAAAAATCCGCTGCATCAATAATTAATACAGCGGACATTAAATGTTGTCGGGATGACTAGATTCGAACTAGCGACCACACGCCCCCCAGACGTGTACTCTAACCGGGCTGAGCTACATCCCGAACCGGCTCCTTGTATATCAGGAGGGGTGCAAATGTAAGCATTTTTCAAATAAATAAAAATATTCCGCAGGCAATATTGGGAGGAAAATCAGCCAGGCCCCTTTTCTTTGCCCGGATCTTGCACGGGTTGCTGCAATTTTCGCCATCACTTCAAATGAATTCAACGTTGTTTGAGCGAGCCGAAGAGGGGCTGGCACTACTTCGGTTGTAAGATTGACATTTCCCATTCTTGCAACAATCGCGGTGTAATCACCCCTTGGCAACCAGTCAATCTTCGGTCAAAAGTATACATCATTCATTCCCTTGCCTTATCTTCGCACCTTAATGAACATTATCATTAAGAAGGCAACAATTACTGACCCCACATCGCCTCACAACGGTCAAATTGCTGATATACATATTGCCAACGGCAAAATAATCTCAATTGGTAAAGATATTGTAGCTAAAGGAGCTAAAATTGTTGATGCACCCGGCGTGCATGTGTCTCCCGGTTGGATAGACCTGTTTGCAGATTTTGCAGACCCCGGTTATGAATTCAGGGAAACCCTTGAAACGGGCGCTGAAGCTGCTGCTGCCGGCGGATATACCGACGTTTGTGTAGTGCCTAATACACAGCCGGCAATTGATCAGAAATCTGTTGTAGAATACGTGGTGCAGAAGGCGAAGCAATTACCCGTAAGTATCCATCCTTTGGGAAGTATTACCCGCGGTGTAGAGGGAAAAGACCTGGCGGAGCTATATGATATGAGGCTAAGCGGCGCTATTGCATTTAGTGACGGGAAGACGCCCCTGCAGTCAGCAGGCATATTGGTTAAAGCGCTTCAGTATATAAAGTCCTTTAATGGGGTGCTGATTCAGGTGCCGGATGATAAAAGCATCAGTCCTAACGGGCTGATGAATGAAGGGATTACTTCCACAAAAATGGGGCTTCCTGGCCGGCCGGAAATTGCGGAAGAAATTGCCGTGGCGTCCAATGTAAAACTGGCTGCTTATGCCGAATCCAATCTGCATCTTACAGGTATCAGTACAGAAGCATCGGTAAAGCTGGTAAAGGAAGCACGGCAGAAAAAAGTGGCAATCACTTGTTCGGTTACTCCTTATAATCTTGTTTTCTGTGATGAAGATGTAACTACCTATGATTCTAACCTGAAAGTAAATCCGCCATTAAGAAATAAAAAAGACCGCAAAGCGTTGCAAAAAGCTGTTGCAGAAGGAAGCATCGATTGTATTGCATCTCATCATATTCCTCACGACAAAGATCATAAAGTGGTGGAATTTGAATATGCTAAAAATGGTATGATCAGCCTGCAAACCACTTATGCCGCATTGAATACTCACTTGCCCGAAATAACACAGGAACGGTGGGTTGAATTATTAGCGATCAATGCCAGGCGCATTCTTAACATACCGGTTCCAACAATTACGGAAGGCAATGATGCTTCCGTTACGTTGTTCCTGCCCGGGCAGGAGTGGACGCTGGAGTTAAAAGATATTGCTTCAAAAAGCAAGAATACTCCCTTTGCCGGGTACAGGTTTACCGGAAAGCCATTGGGTATTTATCATAAAAGCAAGCTTACATTAAATCAGTAACTGTGAAATTGAATGCTACAATAAAAGGGTTGGTAACGGGTCTGCTAATGGTGGCGGTGGCAGTTATTCTTTATTTTAATAAGCTCGATGAAAGGTCTCCTTTAAACTATTTAGGCTATTTCATTTTTGGTTTGGGTATTGTTTGGAGTATCACCTCTTTTGCAAAACATACCAGGTCCACTCAGTTTAAGGACCTGTTTCAACAGGGATTTAAATGTGTACTTGCCGCAACATTGGTTATGGCATTATATACTTTCATTTATTTCAAATTGAATGAAAAAGAGATCGATGCCGTTGTACAGCAGGCAAAATTAGAGCGCATAAAAACTGCCAAGGACCGGACTCCCGCAGAAATTGAAACAGAAGCACAGCAAACAAGAAAGTATTATATACCCTTTCAGCTTTCTATTTTGGTTTTTTCTAACTTATTTACAGGTGTTATTGTTACAATGGCAACCGCCGGCTCGTTATATTTGCGCAACAAAAACTCGTAATGGATATTTCAGTTGTTATACCCTTATTAAATGAGGAGGAATCTTTGCCGGAGCTGGCAGAATGGATAGAGCGTGTAATGCTCGATAACAACTTTAGTTACGAAGTGATTTTTGTGGATGATGGCAGTACCGATAGTTCTTGGAACGTGATCCAGCAGCTCCGCGCAAAAAATGATAGTATCAAAGGCATCAGATTTCAGCGCAATTATGGTAAGTCGGCGGCTTTAAACGAAGCATTCCGTGCAGCTCAGGGCGATGTGGTGATAACCATGGATGCCGACCTGCAGGATAGTCCTGACGAGATCCCGGAACTCAGGAGAATGATCGTAGAAGATAAATATGACCTGGTGAGTGGCTGGAAAAAAGTTAGGTACGATAATACTTTGACTAAGAACATTCCCTCTAAGTTTTTCAATGCAGTAACCAGCAAGGTATCTAAAATAAAGTTACATGATTTCAATTGCGGCCTTAAATCCTACAATAAAAAGGTTGTAAAAAGTATTGAAGTGTACGGCGAAATGCATCGCTATATACCTGTAATAGCCAAATGGGCCGGCTTCAGGAAAATTGGTGAAAAGGTAGTGGAGCATAGGAAAAGGAAGTATGGGGTTACCAAATTCGGGTGGGACCGTTTTATTAACGGGTTTCTCGACCTTATGTCAATTACTTTTGTAGGTAAATTTTCAAAAAAGCCCATGCATTTTTTCGGTTTGTGGGGCCTGATCTTCTTTGTAATCGGTTTTTTGACCTCTTTATTTTTGCTCGTGTCAAAGCTGGTTGATCCGGAATATGCCATTACGAATCGCCCTACATTTTATATAGCATTGACAACTATTATCATCGGGACGCAATTATTTTTGGCAGGCTTCATAAGCGAATTAATTTCCCGTAACGCTGCCGGAAGAAACGCTTACCTCGTGGAAGACCGCACAGGACTTTCAGCTTAAGCCGGCTCTTATATTGCCGGGAGAAGGTATGAGATTAATGTGCATGAGAATACCCCGCCCCGGTTTCAATAAAATAGTATAACTTTAAAGAAAATCTTAATACTATAAACCATTGTCCTCAATGAACATTTTTAAACCTTTACTAATCACCTGCCTGCTTTTCTGCAGCCAAATTGTATCTGCACAGTTGAGGGCCAAAGAAGGAAAAGGCTATTTTAATATCACCAACATTGCCGAACCCCAGTATCTTCAGTCGGTGGATTCTTCGGAATTAGCTTTTGGCAATGCCTATATAAAAACGGTTGGTTTTTCTGCCAGCACTATAAACGGTGTTTTCTTAAACCCCAATTTGTCTATTGGCCTGGGTGTGGGTATCCAGTTTACCCGCTATAAAGCGCACCGTAATGCTACTACACCCGATAGCACTTTTGCTCCCGGGTATTTCGGGGATGGCCATAGCCTGACCTCGCTTCCCGTTTTTGCTGATTTCAGGTACTATCCTAACGGCACACGAAATAGCCTTATGCTGATATTGGATGTGGGCTATGCCCCTTTGCTGAATATTAAGAATGATTTTGATAAAATGTATCTTGATGGAGGCGCTTTGGTAAAGCTGGGAGCTGCGTATCGCATTCCGGTAAGTGAAACTATTTCTTTTTTACCTTCAGTTAATTTCAACGCGCAGCGTTTTGGAGAAAATACCAGCATTGGCGGTAATATCGGACTGGGTTTTATGTTTTAGTGGTCTCACTATATATACTTAGAACCCTTTGCTCCGCGGTTAATAGAACTACCACGGATAACGTAGAAGGGAGATGACCGCGGGTAATTTATTCTGAAAGCCGCTTACGTAGCTGCTCCGCTTTTTTTCCTATTAGCCAGAACGAAAGTGCCAGTAATGCAAAGAATAATCCTTTATTGGTGTGATCCCAGAAGTATTCAAAGTAGCGGGTGTAAATATTGAGCAGGAAAAAGATAATGACTATATCCCTCAGGGTTTCGTCTTTTTGTTTTATCGCATACACGAGTACGCCAATCAGCAGCAACGTATATGCAATGGCCCACATAAAAAGCTTTCCCTGCTTAATTGCCGCCCACACATCGTAGCTTAGGTTGCCGGATACTGAGAGGAAAAGTGCCGACAACAGAAGAAAGATCCAACTTGCATACCAGGATAGGTTATAATATCTTTTTACCGGCCGGCGATGCTTTATAAACATGCAGCACAAAACCATGAACAAGCCAAAAAGCGTCATACGCAGGGGATAATTCATGCCAAGGAAATAAGCCTTTGCAGGTGCTTCGGACCAGGCATAAGTTTGCGTTGCCCAACTACTGATGAGCGCCAGCAACATACAGGTCCATAATATTTTTGAGTTAAGGTATACTGCCAGCAGCCCGTATAAAACAGCCGCAACAAAAATGCCGATACCGTAATAATAATAGGTAGGCTGAAAGCTTCTTGTAAAATAAGCTACTGATATCCCCAATGTCAACGCTACTAAAACAGTAAAACTTTCGTTGGCCAGCGATGCATATGCATATTTTCTTTTCCTTCTTTTTGCGATCCACGCCAGGGAAAAAGCAACTATGCCGAATATAAACCCAATAAATATTTCGGAGAACGCAAAAAAACGCCTTAGCCGTTCTATCCACTTCTCATCAAGTACCAGGGCGCCAAAGGCCAGCAAAGCGCATGATACTGCTGCTATGGCGGCGTAAAAAGCTACGGAATCAAATTCATTCCTGTAAGAAGAGATGGATCGCCTGAGTTCTTCCGCTTTAGGAGAGTCCAGCAAATCATCTTTCTCCCATTGCTCAATGGCTTCTTCCAGTAATCTTGCTTCTTTTTTGTTAACACGCATAACTTATAGCTACAAAATACAGTTTTAGTATGATAAATGGTGACCTTAAGCGTGAGAAAATAGTATAGAGGCTCTAACGATCGATCAGCGCGACTGGGCCTGACACGCGGTATTTTTTGTGGGCGATGAATGGCTGGCATGAATATCACCTATTTATGCGATACGATCAGGCAATATGGTTTTTGAAAATGATATAACTTAGGTTAGGTAAAAACACGTCCCGCAAGTCGCTTTGGATAAGACTTGTATTCTACTTTAAACTGTTCACATGAGGCTCGTTTTATTAGCAGTAACCTGTTTTATGTGTACGTGCGTTGCTAAAAAAAGGCAGGAAGATAAATTGTCCCGGTACTTCCATCTGCCAAAGCAATTTGTTGTAGACGTAGATTCACTTGTTAAAGCAGCACGGCCCGGTGAGATAACTGAGATCCGCATCACATACGATCCGAACGTGCCTGGAACTAAAACATACCTGGGCGTCAATTTAGGCAACCAGGTGAAGCGTATATTGAAGCAGTATCAGCTATCGGCAGAAGGTTATGATGTAATGTTGATTTGCAAAGATGGCTACGCCCCGGTGAGAAATGCCACCGAGCTGCTGGGTACCCCGGAAGGATATGTTGTGTTTAAAGACCGGGATGCCCTGTCGGGCCGGAACTGGACTCCGGAAATGGAAAGAGCTTTCAGTCCTTTTTACCTGGTATGGAAGACCGATAGTGTAGCAGCTAGCGAATTACCCTGGCCTTACGGACTGGTACATATTAAATTAATTGAACGGAACAGGTCCCTGGCGGGTAATATATCGGAAGGGACGGGAGTGATGAGAGGGTATCACTTGTTTCGCAGGTATTGTTTGAGTTGCCATTCGATTAACAAAACCGGCGGGCAGGTAGGCCCCGAAATGAATTGGCCCCGGAATATAACCGAATATTGGACGGATCAAAATATAAAAAATTATATAAAAGATCCTGGAAGCTTCAGGTACAATGCGCATATGCCGGCTGTAAAACAAGTAGATGACCAGGGTATTGATGATATTATCCGGTATCTCCATTACCAGAAGGAACATAAGTGTCCGGAGTAATACACACCTATTCTAAACCCAAAAGTATGAGCAAGGTATTCAATACTGAGCGAACCACCCCACCAGAGCAGTTTTCGATAGATTGGGACGATATTTATTATGATATCAAGACTCAGAAAGCTATCCTGGTTTTAGGACCTGGTTTCCTCGTTCAAAATGATCAAACCTCGAAACAGCTGTTATACGAAGAGTTGAAAAATAAGCCCGATAACGGCATACTTCACTTTAATCCCGATAATGAAATTTTTTTATTTGAAAGCCAGTATCATAAAACAAAAGCGCAACGGTTTGCCAGCATGTTTTATGAAAAGATACAGGCAGATCCTGCTATTTTAAAATGTATTGCCGAGCTGCCGTTCCCGTTGGTTATTAATACTAATCCTGATGTCACACTGCTGGCAGGTTATCAAAATGCATCGAAAAAACCACAGTTCGATTATTTTACCGGTAGGGCCAGTAAAAGCCCCGTAGAGTTATCTAAACCAGATAAAGACCATCCTATTCTTTATAATTTATTCGGGTCTTCCCAGCCCGAAGCATTGGAGTCTATAATACTTGATTTTGAAGATATGTTTACACATTTAAAAGCGCTGTTTGAAAACACCAAACAAGTGCCGGATGCTTTTAATACAGTGTTGAGAGAGGCAGATACATATATTTTCATTGGCTTCAGGATGGAGAAGTTGAGGACCCAATTGCTGATGCGTTATATAAACACTAAAACGCATGATTTTGATAACCGCGATAAGAACTATACGGCTAAATCATCCTTTGGTGATGCTGATTCGGAATCTTTTTTCAGGAAACAGTTTAATATTAAATACTATGGAGCCCCGGTTGAGTTTTTGAACGAGATCCATAAATTGTATTTCGATTCCAATAAAATTGATGAAGCGGTTGCCACCATCATAAAGCCTTTCAAGGAAACCGCTAAAGATTATATCAAACAAAACGACTTTAGCAAAGCTTTTACCATACTGGAGAATAATATTTTCGACAACGATCAGAAGAATCAACTGATCGCCTGCCAGATGCGTTATTCCAGGTATTGTCTTGATGTGAAAAACGGTACCGAATATAAAATGAACCTCGACGTTGAACTCAACAGGATAACTATGGCACTTCTCGAATTAATTGATTGCATACCACCCGATAAAGGCTGAATATGGAAAAAGTATACCGCTATCCGGGAGTGAGACCTTTTACGCGGAGTGAAAAAAACATTTACTTCGGAAGAGAACAGGATGCCCAAAAACTGTTCGATTTGCTGATGCTCGAAAAGATTGTAGTGCTTTTTGCAAAGTCAGGGCGTGGCAAAAGTTCACTGATCAACGCAGCTATTGTTCCGCTGCTCCATGACACTGAAAATCCTAAATACCATTATACACCGGTAGAAATAAGACTGAGTGAAGTAAAGGGCGATAGCTCGTCACCTATCGAAAAAATTATTTCAAAGCTGAAAGAAGTAGCGCCGGTACCCGATCACCCACATCCTGTACTAGACCGGTTTTCTTATCCTTACCTGCTCTGGCATCATTTTAAAAAAATACAGCTTACACAGCCGAGAAAATTCCTGCTGATATTTGACCAGTTTGAAGAGTTTTTTAACAACCCGTCTGCTGTTCAGGAGGCTTTTAAAAAAGAACTTGCCGAACTCTTATATACAACTATACCTAATGTGATCCGGGAAAATATAGATCAGCTGACGCATGAAGAGTATGATATGCTCTCGGAGCCGGTGGATGTTCATGTGTTATTTTCCATCAGGTCCGACCGCTTAAGCAATATGCATGCTTTGACCGATGTACTGCCCCATTTGCTAAAGAACCGGTTTGAGATCCATAGCCTGTCTGTAGAGCAGGCCCGTCAGGCTATAACAAAGCCCGCAGCAATTGAAAGCGAAGTTTTTGCTACGCATTCTTTCACCTACGACGAAGAAGCCTTGCAGGTTATTCTTTCCCAGTTTTCCTCACCTGGAGATGATGGCGTTATAAGTGTAGAGCCCTTTCACCTCCAGATCATTTGCCAGGCCTGCGAGGTACGGATAGAGCAAAAACTGCAACAGCATGAAATAGACCTGGAAGTAAACCGGTCGGATCTTCCTTCATTCGATAACCTGTATGGCGATTATTATAAAAGACAGATCGGGAAACTACCCCTGCAGTTACAGGATAAGGCACAACAGCTGCTGGAGAACAACCTGATACATGAAATAGGCAAAACGAACGAGTACAGGCGCATACCAGTAGATAAAGACGTTTTGCTAAGCGAGCTCATCAATATCGATGCGGGGCCTGAAATTCTGGATATGCTGGAGCAGGCCTTCCTGATAAGGCGTGAACAAAACTCGGTAGGAGGTTACAGTTACGAGATTGCACATGACACCATTCTGGATCCCATTGTTACCATTAAGAAGCAACGGCAGCAAAGAGAAAACGAGAAAAAAATGGCTCAGCTGATCATAGAGAAGCGGAGAATTGAGAGAGAACGTATCTACGGCCGGGCCACACTGGCCTTGCTGGTAGTGTCCCTGCTTTCCCTGCTGGCCTATTTTAACTGGGAAACACTGTATTTCAGCTACAGCATCATAATGGAGGATAATACAAGACCGGTAATCAGGAAACCAGAAAAGCTCGCCGTCATTACCGATAAATTAAAAGACGAGGTGATGAAAAGTGCCCGGCAAATTAATCTTACCAATGACATCAATACCTGGGAAGCCTCGCAATTAATGGCGGCGCTTCAACAGGTAGAAGGATTTGATGCAAACGGAAATATAAAAAAGCAATACCTCAACCAGGCGCAGAAAACATTGAATAAAAGCAGTTGCTGCTGGCGCGAAATGGTAGATATCGATGATATAAGAGCTACCAGCTGGATCATTAGCATCAATGGCATACTGGGGATAACCAATCGTTTCCCCTGCTCTACGGTTCATTTTTTACTGACCAATCAGGACAGCAGCGGCGCCTGGCCCATGTTTATATTACCTCCCGCGGTAACCAATTACAGTGCCACTTATGCTACCGGCCATGCGCTCAGGGCGCTATATAATTCTCTACCTGATATTAAAGATAGTTTGTTGGCCAGGCACATCAATGCGGCTATTCAAAGAGGTGTGCATTGGCTGCGGTTAACTATTGCCGACAAAACCACATCGCGGTGGAGCGATTATGAACAAAAAGAAGGAGAATATGAAAGCCTGGCCGTATCCAAAAGCTTATCCGGCCTTACATTACATACGCTCAATATTCTCGGAAAGAGTAATGATACCCTGAACCGGAACTGGCTGAAGGGGCTGGAGATGGCGGATGCTTCCGTTGATATTAACCTTAGGGAGCGTAGTGATAAAGGGTTTAAAACAACGAATACGGCGGTGGCTTTTACCGACGCTACACGCCACCTGGTCATTCCATGGCAACTGATAGCAACAACGGATGCCTATCGAAATGGTAGTTTCTCTGAAAAGCTAAAAGCCAATAAATGGATTGACATAGTGATTGAAAATCTTGACGCCGATAAAATTGCGAAAACAGACCGTTTCGCAAAAGCCGAAGTATTGATAGCGCTTCGTTACCTGCTGGAGGAGCAATATCATTTTAAATAAATACCGATATGATCAAAGAGATAAACAGCGCTAAGGCTTTAATAAAACAGGGTAATTTGAAAGCGGCCCTGGCCATGCTTTTACCTGTTACTGAAAATAACGCAGCAGTTAATGAACAGCTGATGATGCATGCAGCCCGCTTAAGCGATCTGTCGAAAAAGGAGAGCATGGGGATGGTGAGTTTTGAAAATGCCCATCTTACACGTAACCAGATAGCATATGCAGTAATTGACTTACTGGGCAACATGGAGGAGGAAGCCGGCATACAGCAGAAAAGAGTATTTATATCTTACAACCATAAAGATGCCGCTATTGCTAACCTTCTTAAAGATCATTTGGTGAAGGCTGGAATTGATGTAACCATTGACAGCGAGGCAATGGGCGCCGGCGAAAATATAAAAACCTTTATCGAGAAAAGCGTTCGTGATACAGAAACTACGCTTTCGATTGTTTCAGTTAACAGTTTATTATCAGCCTGGGTAGCCATGGAAACCCTGAACACTTTTGGCCTGCAATTGGGACAGGTTACTAAAAAGTTCATTCCCTGTTATATTCAGCCCGATTTCTTTGATGCCGGGTTTACCGATAAGGCCGGGTTACAACTGGATGAAAAAATTGCCGGCCTGGCCGACATCATCGGGGCACGCCTGAAAAAAGGCGAAGACAGCCTGGATGTTAACGAAGAGTATAGCCGCCTGATAAAACTGCGTAATTCGTTAGGTGAAATTATAGGACGTTTAAAAAACAGTCTTTGTATCGATATCAGTAACGGTCAGCTGGAGGCTAACCTTCCAAAGATCATACAGAAAATAAAAGAATAAGCCCGGGCTGTGCAATGCTTTATTTCTCAAAAGGGCGACTACTTTCGAAAGCAATATCTCTTTTGCCGCTTAAATGGTAGTTGGGCGTTTGGTTGGAAGGCATGAGCTTCAATATCTCTTTAAGCATCTGGGCATAATTACCTGTAAATTTTCCTTTTTTATACACCTTTAGCATTTTCTCTGTAAACAGCCCGTTCTTATCACCATCCAGTGACGTTTGATTGTCCTGGCAACCTGAAAGCAGGATGATAGAGGCCTTTATATTGCTTTTACTTATATCCGCATTAGTTGAAGATGCGTTATTGTACAGGCTTTTGTGCCTGGCGAAAATTTTAGGACCCTCTTTGATCAGCCTGTCTGGCAAAGCCTCCAGAGAATCATCCAGTGTGCCGTTGCTCCTCATAGCACGCGACACGGTACCGCTATGGCAACTATCTGAAACCATAAATATGCGAACACCGGGTTTGAACTTACTCCAATATAGGGCCAGGTCATCATCCAGTATCATCCGGTCGTACAGACACCATGTTTCATCCTTCCCGTCCAGTTCATCCTTATTTTTATCAGGAACGTATGCTCCGTGCCCGGAATAGGTTATGAAAAACGTATCTCCTTTTTTTAATTTTTTCGCAGCTGCAGTAAGGTGTTCCGTTATATTTTTATAGGTGCCGGCTTCGTCTATCAGTATATAGGATTCGTCATATTGTTTTTGCCTGGCAATAGCCAGCATGTCTTTGGCGTCATTAATGCAGCCTGCAAGTGGGTACTCGCTTCCGTAATGTTTTTTATCGATCTTGTTTAAACCGATATGGAGAGAAATAGCGTAAGCCATAGCTTGTGTTTTTAGGTGGTAATGAAATATTGAAGGTGGCCCAATAAATTAGTGTTATATGCCTATTTCAAAGTGCATCCAGTCGTAGTCTTTTTCCGGCCCGTAGCCTACAAACCCGTGTCTGTAAAAAATATCGATCATCGGTTTGTATTCGGGGCGTGCAAATCTCGCTGTGGTATGGTCTTCTCTTAATAAGTTACGATCGGGATCCAGGTCAATAGCTATCGCCCAGGAGTGCCGGCTCCAGCGCGTATTACTACCCCGCATTTTTCTCAAATTGTACAAACCGCCGTAATAATCTATATGCAGATCGCGGAGTTTTGGCTGCCCGTAAGCCAGCAACAGGTCTTTCAGCACATTAAGCAAAGGCTGGGCAATTTTTTTATGGCAGGTGAGTTTTTGTACCAGTATATTTTTATCCCAGGCAATAACCAGTGGAAATGGCGAAATGACCTGGGTAAAATTGTTGGTATTGCCCGGTGTACCGTAAATGGCCATCACCTCGTTATCCGTCATTATTCTTCTAACGCCCCGGCTGCCGGCAATTAAAGACCTTGTTTTAGGCAACGCGGGTATTTTTTTTAAAGAAATGGTGGCCTCAACAGATGATGGTGATAATGGCGGTGTTTTGGATGTAGACATTTTAGGTTGTTTTGAGTGCGGAGATGCATCAGCAAGTTATTTAAACAATCGGCAGCATACAAATGCCGGCCATCGCTAAAATGGGGTAGCAACCATAATATACGGCTGTATAAGTATTCTTAACTCAAAAAACACCAGAGAGGGGCTGTAAATCCGGTAATGATGGTATATTTGCAGCCCGTAAAAGGGTAGTTCAAATTATAAATTTCAAATATATTTCATGTTTCGTACGCATACCTGTGGTGAATTAAGCGCCGCTGACGTAAATCAACAAGTTACCCTGGCCGGCTGGGTACAAACTGTTCGTAAATTCGGAAGTATCACTTTTGTGGACCTTAGAGACCGCTATGGTATCACCCAGTTGCTGTTTTCAGAATCATTAAATGCACAATTGGATGAAAATCCCCTGGGCCGTGAATTTGTGCTGCAGGCAACAGGCAAGGTAAACGAACGAAGCAATAAAAATAAAAATATACCTACGGGCGATGTGGAACTGCTGGTAGAAAGCTTTACGATCCTTAATAAAAGCGTTACACCACCATTTACCATTCAGGATGATACCGATGGCGGCGATGATCTGCGTATGAAGTACCGCTATTTAGATTTGCGCCGTAACGCAGTGAAGAAGAACCTGGAACTACGCTATGCAGTAAACCGTGCTACGCGCGACTACCTGCACCAGCAAAATTTCATGGATATTGAAACACCGTTCCTCATCAAGTCTACACCCGAAGGCGCAAGAGACTTCGTGGTTCCCAGCCGCATGAATCCCGGTGAATTTTACGCGTTACCTCAATCGCCGCAAACTTTTAAGCAATTACTGATGGTAAGTGGTTATGACAGGTATTACCAGATCGTAAAATGTTTCAGAGATGAAGACCTGCGTGCCGACCGCCAGCCCGAGTTTACCCAGATAGATTGTGAAATGGCCTTTGTGCAGCAGGAAGATGTGCTAAATATGTTTGAAAATCTTATTAAGTACATTTTCAAAACCGTAAAGGGAATCGATTACAACGAGGCAGTAGAACGTATGAGCTGGCAGGAAGCCATGTGGCAGTACGGGAATGACAAACCGGATATCCGTTTTGGCATGAAGCTCCTGAATATAAAGTACCCCAAACACGTGTTCGCTGATAAAGAAGAAAATGCGCATTTGGTAGATAGCGCCGGCTTCCAGGTATTTGATGCAGCGGAAACCGTTATAGCTATTGCGGTACCTGGTTGCAGCGAGTATACGCGTAAACAAACAGACGAGTTAACAGAGTGGGTAAAACGGCCGCAGATTGGCATGAAGGGCCTGGTGTTTATTAAATGTAATGCCGACGGTACTTATAAAAGCAGTGTAGATAAATTTTATAGCGAGGATAAGCTAAAAGCCATTGCTGACGCAGCAGGTGCTCAAGCTGGCGATCTTGTGCTGATATTGGCTGGCGCTGAAGAGCGTACCCGTAAAGCCACCAGCGAACTCCGTTTGGAAATGGGCAAGCGCCTCGGCTTTAGAAAGGATGATGAATTTAAGCTGCTATGGGTGCTGGATTTCCCGCTATTCGAATATGCAGAAGAAGAGAACCGCTGGGTAGCAAGACATCATCCGTTTACTTCTCCCAAGCCTTCTGACATTGACACTATGATCAATAACAACCCGGTTATTGAAAATGCTGCGGAATATCTTAAACATCCATACGCCCATATTAAAGCCAATGCCTACGATATGGTACTGAATGGAAATGAAATTGGTGGTGGTAGTATCCGTATCTATCAAAAAGAATTACAGCAAAAAATGTTTGAGGCTTTGGGTATGGATGCCGAAGAGCAGCAGCATAAGTTCGGATTTTTATTGGGTGCATTTGAATATGGCGCGCCGCCACATGGAGGTATAGCTTTTGGCTTCGACAGGTTGTGCTCGATTTTAGGAGGCAGCGAGAGTATCCGCGACTTTATCGCCTTCCCCAAAAATAACAGCGGGCGTGATGTGATGCTGGATGCACCAGCTGCTATAGACGATAAACAATTTACCGAGCTGCAAATAAAGCTAGACCTGAAGGATTAATAGCAGTCAGAAAGGAATATAAAATGGTGAACAGTCCGTAAGCATATAGTTGCTTGCGGACTATTTTTACTTTTGATAAAACAATGTAGTGTGAGTTTTGACGCTTTCAGAAATGCACCTAAGATGGAAACTTATCACCACCGTGTTAAAATGAAAGTTTTTAAATTATGATATTGAGTTTCATTTATTATGCACCAGCGTTAATAATTGCAAGTGCTTGGTTTTTATATCTTATTAAAACAAAATCTACCCTTAGCTATGTGCTATTTGGGTTTAGTGTAGTTACACCCATTCTAATCTTTTGGCAAAATTATGTGCTTTTGGATGGTACTGAAACTGATAAGACAAGACTTTTGTCGATGATTACTATTGTGTCAAGCACAATTTATTTTATACAGGCAATCGGCTTTTTCATTTTTATAAAAAGTATAATAAAACCTAAGCACAAGGAGTACGATTTTTTAGAAGATTCCAGAGAGAATGACGCAAAATACTAGTGTTGCCTGTCCATTTTTAAAATTCACTTTTAGAATGATTTTTATCAGCGCTACCGGTCTCGCCGGCTTTGGCATCCCTGGTGTTCTTCTGCACAGCGATGGCCGAAAATATGCTCAGTATAAATGACATGGCATAAAAACCTTTTTCGCTTCTTGTGATATCTGCATTCCAAAGACCTACCGTTATCAGAACAATTGATAAGATAGTTGCAAACCAGGCTATACTGTAATAAAGATTGGTAACCGGTATACCCTCGAGCTGGTCTCGAACGGCTTTTTGAAGAGAGATGGCAGCAAACAATCCAAACATTAATACGGTGAAATAATAGCCTTTTTCATTCAGTTGCATTTCGGCATTCCATAAGCCGATAATATAGGCGGTAAATCCAATAAAGAGGGCCATCCAGGAGGCGCCGATAAAAGCACCGGAGGGTTTCTGATAATACTTTGTTTCCATTTTCATTAAATTGTTGAAACAAAGCTAAAGATGGATGACAGGTGACCGATTTGATAATTATCAAAAAATAATACCGGACTTGTTAATGCAATTTACGGATGCGGCTCAATGTTTCCTGGGTCATGCCCAGGTAAGAAGATATATAACCCAATGGTACCCGTTCGAGTATATGGGGAGATCTTTCCATCAGGTCGTTGTATAATTCGGCTGCTGTTTTAAACTGGGCGTTTACATAACGCTCTTCCAGCCGTATATAATAGTTCTCATAAATAATCCGTACCAGGCGTTCGAGCTCATGGTATTGGTCAAATAGGCCGGTGAGGTCTTTTTTTGAAATAGCCCACATAATGCTGCCTTCGATAAATTGAATATTTTCCACCGAAGGCTGTTCTGTAATGTAACTATGAAAAGACGTGATAAACGTATTTTCAAACCCAAACCAATGGGTGATTTCTTTCCCGTTCAAATGATAAAAGCCCCGCAGCGCCCCATGCTGCATAAAATAAAAATACCGGCAAACCCTGCCAGCCTTTATCAGGTAATCGTTTTTGGCAAAACATTTCTCTTCCAGGCAACTGATAAGCGCTTCGCTCGCCTCGTCGCTTAAAGGATAATAACTTTTAAGATGTTGAATCAGCTGTTCCATCGGTTTATGATAAATGAACCCTGGTCTATGAACTATGAACTATGATCTATTATCTATTATCTATGATCACTTAGGTACATAAAGAATATACTTCTCTTCAAAAAACGGTTCCTCAAAAATATCTTTTATGGCAGTTACATAGGGTCTGGTGCCACTTTCCTGTATCTCTTTTGCCAGGTCGCCACCTTTAAGGCAAATAAGCCCCGGTGCCGGTGCCTCTGCAGTGCGGATCCGGTCGTTGGTTTTTTGTATCAAGGGTTTTCCCCATCGCCATAGATCCTGCAACGGAGCTACTGCACGGGAAACTACATAGTCAAACTTTTTATCTTTAATATCCTCAATGCGGGAGTGTTGAACCGTAACGTTGGTTAAGCCTATCGCTTCGGCTACGCCTTCTACAACTTTCAGTTTTTTGGCAATGCTGTCAACCATATGAAAGTGTACCCGGGGAAAGAACAGGGCCAATGGAATGCCAGGGAACCCGCCGCCGCAACCAAGGTCCACAATTTGGGCGCCGTCATCGAAACTGAATGCTGCCGCAATAGCCAGGGAATGCAATACATGCTTCTCATAAAGGCTATCTATATCCTTACGGCTGATTACATTGATCTTTTCATTCCAGTCCTGGTATAAACCCCGTAAAGACTGTAATTGCTGTAACTGTGTTTCGGTAAACTCAGAAAAATATTTCAGAACAATTTCCATTAAAACAAACGTACATAAAATATTTTATGCAGCCCTCTTCCCAGGCGTTTAATCGCCTACAATACACAGTATATTAAAATAATGGCGATGTTTGCAAATGGATCAATCATTATAATGACGAGGATATTCAGAAACGGGGTGTTTTTATTTTTACTGCTGTCATTTGTTTCGGCAAAGGTTCAGGCCCAGGCAGATTTTGTCTTTGCTGATGCTTCCAAACCCGACAGTTTCGCTATACCTTTCCAAATAAGAGATTCACTGATCCGGGTAACTGCCCGTGTAAACGGGAAACAGGCAGATTTTGTTTTAGACAACGGGTGTCCGTACCTGGTCATCAATAGCCGGTACTGGCAAACTGCTATACAAAAAGACAGCTCTGTAAGGGCCAGGGGAATAGGCGGAGAGGTGATTGCCGGTGCTGTATTGATAGATTCTTTCAACTGGCAGGGCCTGCAGAAATACCGGTTTAAAGCGATAGCGGCAGACCTTCCTCATTTGGGCGACAGTATTTGCGGCTTAATGGGTTTTGATGTATATAAAGACTACCGCGTGTCTTTCAATTACAAGGATAGCATTATAGTATTTAAAAAGCCGGTGCTGAATAGTGCAGTAGCCGATAGCGGCGCACTTCCGGTTATTATACCTTTTGTATTAAGCGGACACCTGCCGGTTGTTAAGGGCAGCATCGAGGGCCAAACAGTTGTAATGGGTATCGATTGTGCGGCCACACCTAACCTGATAGCCGCAAAATGGCTGTCCAAAATAAAAGGAATTACTCCTATGGGCACTACCTTGTTAAGAGGGGGAGGTGCTCCCGTGTTGGTAACGTGGGGAAGTATAAAGCAGTTTTTTATAGAAGGGGTGTTATATCCTGGTATGAATTTTACTTTTGACGATAAGAGCCTGTCTGAGATCAACCGTGGAAGTAATATTGCTATCGACGGGCTATTAGGTATTCCCTTTTTTAAACAGTACAAAACAGTTATTGATTTTCCTAATAAAAGGATAGAAGTGTATGATAAGTAGGCCGGCTACGCATGCTACCAGGTTTTCTTTTCCTTTTTCCAGAGTGTGTGCGCAAAAAGCAGGTAGTACACCACCATCCAAAGGTCCAGTAAAAATATCCAGCTTACCAGGTCTTTTTCATTCAGTTTTTTCATGGCCCCCGAAAACACCAGGTACTGTACAGCCGACTTTATCAGCAGGAGCAGTAACGCCACAGGCCAGCTGTATAGTATTGCTGCTGCAATAAGCAATGGGTAAAATAAGAATTGTGAAAGGCTGTACAGACCCAGCAGAAATTGATGCTTAGGCTTATAATACTTCGATGTACTGTAATGCCTGGTTTTTTGACGCTTCCAGGCTGCCCATGTTTTTTTAGGTACGCTCATGGTATGCGCATCAGGGTCAATCATTATGGTGGTATTCGACCGGGTAGACGCCTTGCTGATAAAAAGATCATCGTCTCCGCCGGGAATATGACTGATGGAAGCAAAACCTTTATGTTGCAAAAACAGCTCCTTTTTGTAACTCAGGTTACGGCCCACTCCCATATACGGGTGGCCTGCCAATGCATAAGAAAGATATTGCAATGCGCTGTGGAAGGTTTCAAACCGGATAACCTTGTTCAGGAATCCCGGATGTTTTTCGTAAGGCCCGTAGCCCAGCACGATATCGATGCCCGGGCGGTAGGCGCCAGCCATTTTTGCCGCCCAATGATGAGAAACCGGAAGGCAGTCCGCATCCGTTAATAAAAGGTGATCATACTTTGCTTCAAGTATACCAATAGACAAAGGATACTTTTTACCTATACTTTCCTTTGTCTTTCTTTCAATATTAATAAGCCGGAGCTTTGGCTGCTCCCTCGACATCCATTGCATGACATGCCTGGTGTCATCTTCCGAATTGTCATTCACCAATAAGAGCTCATAGGGCGCATCGTACTGCTGCTGCAGTAATTCCGGAATATTTTTTTCCAGGTTACACTGCTCGTTTTTAGCGCAAACAATGGTGCTCAGCGGCGAAAGCCCTGGTAAAGTATTTTCCGGTTTGTTTTTGAAGAACGCCAGCCGGGCAAAAAAATACAGGTAATAAAATAATAGAACCAATGTTACCAAAAGCGATAAAACCAAAATAAACGGAGCCGTAGTGGGAAACATAGCAGCAAATATAGTCAGCAAAGGACTATCCAGGTTTACCTGGTGGTAGATAAAATACGGGAGGGCGATAGTTGACCGGAAAGATGCTCATTTGATGTGACATTTTTTCCGATCTGCACCCCGTAACTGACACTGAATATAGGACATCCCCTTTTGCCGGTTAACTCAAGGCACTCCCGAAAATTAGTAATTCCTGCAGGTATACAATGATCAAACTGCTGTAATCTGGTTACTTTTGCGGCAATGGCAACACTAAGCTTCGAACTTCAACATACAGACAGTATCTCAAACGCCCGTGCGGGAGAAATAACTACCGATCACGGCAAAATTCAGACACCTATTTTCATGCCTGTGGGCACTATTGGCAGTGTAAAAGCAGTTTCCCAACAACAGCTTAAGGCAGATGTACAGGCGCAGATTATACTGGGCAACACTTATCATTTGTACCTGCGGCCTGGTACTGACGTTTTGGAAAAAGCCGGCGGGCTGCATCAGTTCAATCATTGGGACCGTCCTATATTAACAGACAGCGGCGGGTACCAGGTTTTTTCCTTAGCGGGAACACGTAAGATCAAAGAGGAAGGCGTTACCTTCCAGTCGCATATAGACGGGAGCAAACATCTGTTTACTCCGGAGCGTGTAATGGACATACAACGCAGTATCGGGGGCGATATCATTATGGCTTTTGATGAATGCCCTCCGGGGGGCAGCGAATATGGGTACGCGCATAAAAGCATGCAGCTAACACACCGTTGGCTAGACCGATGCCTGGCGCAGTTTAAAGCTACACCTGATAAATATGGTTATACCCAAAATCTTTTCCCTATTGTACAGGGAGCTACTTTTAAAGATCTCAGAAAACAGTCGTGCGAGTTTATTGCGGCTAAGGAGGCTCCCGGCAATGCTATCGGCGGGTTGAGTGTTGGCGAGCCTGAACCGGTAATGTATGAAATATGCGATTGGTGCTGCCAGCATTTGCCGCAGCAAAAACCGCGATACCTCATGGGTGTGGGTACACCCTGGAATATATTAGAGTGCATTGGCATGGGCGTAGATATGTTTGACTGTGTAATGCCCACGCGAAATGGCCGTAATGCGATGCTGTTTACTACGCAAGGCGTGATCAATATCGACAATAAAAAATGGGAGTACGATTTTTCTCCCATTGATGAAGAATTGCCCTGTGAAATGAGTAATTACTATAGCAAAGCGTATTTAAGACATTTGTTCAAGGCCCAGGAAATACTGGCGTTAACGATTGCAAGCGTTCATAACCTTAGCTTTTACCTGTGGCTGTTAGGAGAGGCCCGTAAACATATTATAGCCGGCGATTATGCCGGCTGGAAGAACGAGATGGTAGTGAAACTAAAAACACGGTTATAGAATGATGTAAAAGAGGGAGGATGTCCTATCTGTAGGAAAACCCCTAAAATCTGCATTTCCGGTACACGGCGCATAGTAGCTGGCGTCGTAGTTCTGAACACAAATGATAAAAATAGCTACTTCGGTGTCGTAAAATATAACCTTAACGCTACAAACAAGAATGCAATATTGGGCAACCAGGCAGCTAAGAAAGGAGAGAAGTTCCCTTTCACTGCAAATACAGTAGAAAACTGGTCGGCAATAATAAATACGGCGGCGATCAATATACCCAGAGCCAGGTGCAGGCCGCTACCGCCCCTTGTTTTTCTACAGGCTATAACAGCGCCTATCAGGGTTAGTAATAAAACAGTGAAGGGAGTAGCGGATCGTTTATACAATTCAACTTTCAGGGTATTCAGTCCCTCTGTACCCCGTAGTTGCTCTTTTTTAATGAAATCTATTAGCTGGGGGGTAGTGAGCTTATCTTTCTGGTATTCATCCCGTATTAATTCTGATGGAAGGATATTTAGTTTTACTTCTTTTTCCTCATGAAACCTGATCCGTTCTCCCAGGCTATCTACAAACCGTTCTACTACTTTAGTGGCGATCCATCGCTTTTTTCTTTTGGTAGTATCCCATTTAATAGACTCTGACCGAAGGTTGTAAATTACTTTTCCCTTTTTGATGCGTTCCATAAAAAAGGTACCGCTCATCTGCGTTTCAGGATTGTAATTTTTAACTCCCATATAGGAAGTGCTGTCAATACGCTTGTAAAAACAATTGGTACAGCTGGTTTCCTGGCGATTTTTAAGAGGGTTATGCTTATCCAGTTTTTGCTGCATAAAGGTGGTATAGAGCACATTAGCTTTTGGTATGAAATAGTAGCGGCCTATAAATAATACCACAGCCAGCAAAACACCTCCAATAATATAGGGTCTTAAAAACCGGTTGAAGGAAGTGCCGCTCGCCAGTATGGCAATTACTTCGCTGCGCATAGCCATTTTACTGGTGAAAAAAATTACGGCAATGAATACAAACAGCGGAAACAGCAGGCTCCATATAAAAGGTATAAATCCTACGTAGTATTGCTTGAAAATTTCCCAGTTACTTAAGCCGGTTTTCACAAAGTCATCCGTCTTTTCGCTGCTATCCACAGCTACGGCAATAACGGTAAATAATAACATGCAAAACACAAATGTTACCAGCAGACGTTTTAATATGAACCAGTCAAGTATTTTCATTCAGCCGCCAAAAATAGATGAAATTTAAGACTTAATGCAGCGTGTTCTATTTTTTAGGAATGATTTTGCAAGCGACGGATATTCAACGCATTTTGCCGGGTCTTTCACCGTTGTTGCTGAAGCGCCTGCAATGCCGGCGGGCATTGTTTTTCATGCATTTGCGCGTTTAAAATACAGCGCAAACGTTTCCGCAATTACATGGTTGTTAAATAAGTAATATAATTTGCTGAACCACTTGCCTTTATTTATCTTTAGCGCGAATGCTTACCCGAATAATCAAAGTACAAATTTTTTACGTGTTATGGAAATGCTGAAACAAAAGTTTAAAGCACAGGCTGATAAGCTGGGCGAAGAAATTAAAGCAATACTGAAGGAACATGGTGATACCGTAATTGGACAAACCACGCTGTCGCAGGTTTACCAGGGCATGCGCGGCATGACGGCGTTGATTACAGAAACATCGCTTTTAGATGCGCAGGACGGAATACGTTTTAGAAGACACTCGATAGATGAATTGCGCGAAAAGCTGCCCAAAGCCAATGGAGGTAGCGAACCATTACCTGAAGGGCTTTTTTACCTGATGCTGGTAGGGGAAATTCCTACGCAGGAAGAAGTAGAAAATCTTACCTCTATACTGCAGCGTCGCAGTCATGTGCCTTCCTATGTGTTCGAAACCATGGGGGCATTGCCTAAAGAAACACATCCCATGACCATGTTTGTGGTAGGCGTAATGGCGCTGCAGGGGGAAAGCACTTTTGCAAAAAAGTATGCCGAAGGGATGAATAAGAAGGATTACTGGGCTGCTACGTTTGAAGATACATTAGACCTAATTGCACGTATACCACATATTGCCGCCTATGTATATCGCAGGAAATACAAGCAGGGCAAAGCCTTACAGCCTGATGGATTGTTAGACTGGGCTGGAAATTTTGCGCATATGCTGGGGTATGATGATGACCAGTTTAAAGAGCTGATGCGTTTATATATGGTAATACATGCTGATCATGAAGGTGGAAATGTGTCTGCGCATACTACACACCTGGTAGGTTCTGCATTAAGTGATCCTTACCTGAGCTATGCGGCCGGTATGAACGGACTGGCCGGGCCATTACACGGGCTGGCCAACCAGGAGGTGATTAAGTGGATATTTGAGATGCAGGAGGAGCTTCAGACCAAAGAGCCCACTTCCGAACAAATAAAAGAGTACGTAGAAAAAACTTTGTCTTCAGGAAAAGTGGTGCCCGGGTATGGGCATGCCGTGCTTCGCAAAACCGATCCCCGTTTTACAGCCCAGATGGACTTTGGCAAAAAACACATGCCAGACGATCCCCTGGTAAATACTGTGTGGAGGATATATGAAACCGTTCCGCCTATTTTACAGTCGCTCGGCAAGGTTAAAAACCCATGGCCCAATGTAGATGCGCACAGCGGGGCATTACTGGTGCATTATGGTATGGTAGAATATGAATATTACACCGTTCTTTTTGCGGTAAGCCGGGCGTTAGGTGTGCTTTCGAGCCTTTGCTGGGACCGGGCGTTAAATATGCCGCTGGAACGTCCTAAATCTGTAACAACGGCTGCCGTAAAACGCTGGCTGAACAAAGAAGTGCAAAACCTGGGCGACTAATACGCTTTTTAAGAGCGATTTACAGGTAAATTATTAATTGTTTAGCAGTCAGTGCTTTTTGGTACGATTTTTTAGGTACCTTAATTAAATAAATTATTTGTTTGAAAACTTTAAAAGTTAAATTATGAAAAATAAAGACAAGATTTTGCTTGGTATTTTGGGTGCAGCAGCAGCCGGTGTAGCAATTGGCTTATTGTTTTATACGGAAGAAGGAAAAAAAACAAGAAAAAAAATTAAAAACACTGCGAGCGATTGGGCCGATTCACTGGGCAGCCTCATAGAGTCCGGGAAGGAAAATCTGTCTGACCTTTCGCATAAAGCCAAAGACCGTTTTAAAAAAGTAAAAAGTAAAGCACAGGACGCCTATTCTGATGCTTCTGAAGGATACTCGAGCTAATTCTGTTTTTAGCTTTTAATGGGGGTTGCCCGTAGGTTTTTCATAATAGTATCTATTGTGAACAATTTCGCAGGCAACCTTTTTATTTAACTACATAAACTAAATCTATGTTCGACATAAAAGATAAGGTAGAGGATATAGTGGATAACGTAGAAGATATCGCTAAAACTTATTATCGCCTGTCGGTGGTAAAAGTAGCCGATAAAGGTAGTAAGCTGGGGGCTTCCCTTATGATCACCTTACTGCTGTTTTCGCTTTTGTTTTTTGCGCTGTTCTTTGCCTGTTTTGGATTAAGCTGGTGGATCGGTGTAAAGCTGGATAACCACGTGTTAGGTTTTTTCATTGTATCGGGAGGATTATTTATTATACTCCTTTTAATTATCCTGCTTAAAAAGAAAGTAATGAACCTTATTAGAAACATTATCATAAATAAGATTTATGGCTAAACCTCAAATAGACAACTACGAAGATTTAATGGAGGAAAAAGAACGTCTTAAAGCCCGTCTCAGGTCAAGGAAGACCCGCATCAAGCAATCCTTTGAAGAGATAAAAGACGAAATAAATCCTTTTACCAATATCAGGAAGACAGCACAGGAGGCTTTCAGCACCAGCACCACCAACCCTCTTGTAAAGTTCGGCATTAAACGCGCCAGCGAATTGCTGATAGGGAAGGTATTGCTGAAAAAAGCCGGGTGGCTTCCCCGGCTGGTAGTGCCTTTTTTAGTAAGGGAGGTTGCCACCCGCCTTATAGGCAGCAAGGCCGATAAAAAAATAGCAACTGCCCTTAAAAGCGCTGCCAGTAAAATCAGAGAAACGGATATTCCCGACCTTTCCGGAAAAAAAACGACCGCTCAGTTGTAGATTTCTGAAATTGAGTTGGATAAATTGTTTGTTTCCTTTAATTTCGCTCTCCATTCGGGAGCAAGGGGGATTAGCTCAGCTGGCTAGAGCGCTTGCATGGCATGCAAGAGGTCGTCGGTTCGACTCCGATATCCTCCACTGATAATTAAGGTCTTACAATTGCTGTAAGGCCTTTTTTTATGCATTTCACGTCCCTATATAAAACATTGATAAAACTCAATAGGGTGATGGCTCCGCATTTGTACTTTAACTTTAGAAAAGCCTGGCAGTAACCATGTGAAATCTGTTCCGGATACATTCCTTCAAAAGAGAGCGCCTAAATTTGCAGGATGAAAGTTCTGATAATAGAAGATGAGGAGGAGCTTGCCAAAAGTATTGCCGAATATTTATCGGCAGAAAATTATTTGTGTGAGCTTGCTACCGGCTTTACAGAAGCTATGAATAAAATACATTTATATCAATACGACTGTATCCTCCTTGATATAACGCTGCCGGACGGCAATGGGCTGCAGGTTTTAGAAGCACTAAAAAAGGAAAATAAAACGGACGGCGTAATTATTATATCTGCAAAGAACTCGCTGGATGATAAGATTAACGGCTTGCAGATGGGGGCCGACGATTACCTCACCAAACCTTTTCACCTTTCAGAATTAGCAGCCCGTATTTATTCTATCATTCGCCGAAAACAATTCAATAACGCCAATATTGTAAAACAGGACGAATTAGAAATTGATATGCTGGCTAAAACGGTTTCTGTACAAAACCAGCCGGTACTGCTTACCAAAAAAGAATTTGATTTACTGATATTTTTTATAGGCAACAAAAACAGGGTGCTTTCTAAAAGCATTTTGGCAGAGCATCTTTCAGGCGATTTTGCCGATATGCTGGACAACCACGATTTTGTATATGCCCATATTAAAAACCTGAAGAAAAAACTGAACGATGCAGGTTGCGGGCAACATTTAAAAACCGTTTATGGCACTGGCTATAAATGGGCAGGCAATTAAAGAATATCCATGCAGGCATTATTAAGTAAAACAACAAAACCTTTTCTGGTATATGTGCTTATTATACTCCTTGTAAGCGTGCCGGTTTATTATTTTGTTATTAAAGTAATATGGATGGGCGAGCTGGATGAGCAAAACCAAATAATGGCCAAAACCACCGAAGCGCAGTTCGGGCAGCTTGCTATTCCCGAAAACGAGCTAAAAGAAAAAATCAGATTTTGGAACCAGATTCAACCCGGTACTTATGTTGAAGCAATTGCTCCGGGCAGCACTGTTAAAGACAGCATTTTTACGGCCAGCTCGCAAAGCCTGAATCTTGCCGATAAAACAAATGACGATTTTAGGGTACTGGTAACCACCATTTATATCAATGGGAAACCCTATTATTTTCGCTCGGTTACTAATTATGAAGACACAAAAGAAACGGTTGCCGCTATTGCTATCGTCAGCTTATTTTTCTTTGGCTGTATCATAGCAGGCCTGCTTGTTATAAACAACCGCCTGTCAAAAACCGTCTGGCTTCCTTTCAGGGATACTTTAAGCAAACTAAAGGGTTTTAATCTTAATAACCAGGTGCAGATTGATTTTGAAAATACAAATACAATAGAGTTTAATGAGCTCAATCAATCATTAAACAGGCTGGTTCAACACACTGTTTCGGTATACAAAACCCAAAAAGAGTTTACCGAAAATGCTTCGCACGAGCTGCAAACACCATTGGCTATTTTAAAAAGCAAGCTCGAAATATTGTTGCAGAGTGATGAGTTGACGGAAAAGCAGTATCAAATTGTGGAAGAAATGAATAAGGCGCTGGCGAGAAGCGCCAGGATTAACAAAAACCTTTTACTCCTAACCCGTATCGATAACAGCCAGTTCGACAGTTCGGCATTAATAGCTTTTGATACCGTTTTAATGCAAAGTTTGGATATGCTACAGGAGCATTTTGAGCAAAAAAACATCCGGGTAATTACCAGCATTGCTGCAGGTGTGCAGGCAAAAGGCAACAGTGACTTAACTGAAGTTTTGGTAAATAACCTCCTGCTGAATGCCATACGTCACACAGCACCCGGAGGCTCCGTACATATATCTTTATCAAAGCCGGTTTTTGAAGTGGCAAACGAAGGACAGCAGGCGCTTGATCCCGCCTTATTATTTAAGAGATTTTCAAGATTTTCTGCCGATAATAATGGCAGCGGACTGGGTTTGTCTATTGTACAGGAAATAGGCCGGTTTCATGACTGGAAGGTACAGTACCGGTTTGAAAATAGTTTTCATATTTTTTCGGTGTATCTGTAAAATTCAAAATTTATTCTAAATTGATAAATAGCTTGCTTCTTTTTAAGGAGCAAAGCATGGAGATCAAACATAGTTCGGCAGGGTTTTTCAATACTTTTATAAAAGGCCGGTTCGCAACCTTCTTCGCTGTTTTAAGGATATATATAGTGCTTTCTTTGCTTAGCAGGGTTATCTTCCTGGCCTGGTCGTTTAAGCAGGTTGGCTTTAATATACGCTATATTCTAAGAGCATTTTTTACAGGGTTTGTTTTCGATACTGCTACCGGTTTGTCTTTTCTCCTGCTATATATTTTTTATCTTTTACTATTCTCCAAAAGATGGATTGGCTCCTGGGCCGACAAAATATTCACCTGGTGCTATCTGGCCGTTATACTCATTATTATCTATTTCAGCCTGATGGCAGAATTTCCTTTTTGGGATGAATTTGGTGTAAGATTCAATTTTATCGCGGTAGATTATCTGATATACACTTACGAAGTAGTATCCAATATCAACCAATCCTATCCCTTGCCTTTAATTATTACTGCGTTGATTGCTGCAGTGGCGCTCACATTTTTACTTTTTCACAAAGCAGGCGTTTTTAAAAACACTTTTTCTACGGGAGCTCCTGTTCGCACCCGCTTTCTTTATGCAATACCTTTATTACTTATTGCAGGCTCTCTTTTAGGATTAATGAAAAATAAACAGGCTGACTTCAGCAATAACCTGGTGATAAATGAATTGGGAAAAAATGGTGTCTTTTCTTTTTTTGCGGCCTTAAGGTCGAATGAGTTAGACTATGATACTTTCTATCCTACACTCAAAGAAAAAAACGCATATGCCCTGGTGAAAAAAAATATTTTACAGGAAAACCAGGTTTACAGTACTCCCGAATGGGATAATATTAACAGGCTTACAAAAGGTCAAAGTGAACACCATCCCAATATTATTTTAATAGCTATTGAAAGTTTTAGCGGCGATTTTTTAAAAGCTTTTGGTAACAATAGCAACATTACTCCCAATTATGATAGCCTGGCTAATCAAAGCATCTTCTTCACTAATTTATATGCAACAGGTACCCGAACTGTAAGGGGTATGGAAGCGCTAACACTTTGCGTGCCGCCCACTCCAGGCAATAGTATTGTAAGGAGGCCTGATAATCAAAACCTGTTTTCGGTAGCTACCATTTTAAAACAGAAAAGCTACCATCCCTATTTCATTTATGGTGGCGATGGCTACTTTGATAATATGAATAATTTTTTTGGCGGACAGGGTTTTGATATCGTGGACAGGGATCGGGGTAACCCTCTTTCAGAGCATATTAATACACATCGCTATAATGTTGCAGCCAGCGAGGTAAGCTTTGAAAATGCCTGGGGCATTTGCGATGAAGACCTGTATAAGCAGGCCATTAAGTACGCTGATAGAAGCAGCAATGTTAATGAGCCTTTCTTCGAGTTTGTAATGACCACCTCCAATCACAAGCCATTTACTTTTCCTGCCGGGAAAATAGAACTGCCGCAAGGTAGCAGGGATGCAGCCGTAAAATATACCGATTATGCATTGGGAAAATTTATTGCCGGAGCAAAGAATAAGCCCTGGTTTAACAACACGGTATTTCTGATAGTAGCAGACCATTGCGCCAGCAGCGCAGGAAAATGGGAAATCAATATCGACAGGCATCACATCCCGGCTATCATTTACAACCTGCCACGCCAGCCACAAAAAATAGAAAGGCTGACATCACAGATCGACTTAATGCCTACACTCTTTGGATATCTTAACTGGAACTATAATACTGCACTCTATGGCAAAGATATAAACCAGGTAAAACCCGGCGAAGAAAGAGCTTTTATCGGAAATTACAGGACATTAGGGATGCTAAAAGGAAACCTGTTTACCCAAATTGACGACCGTAAAAGGATAAAGCAATTCGGGGTTGCCGATGATAATAAAACCTTGACAGAACAAAAAGTGCAAAACAAAGACCTGGCTGACGAAACCATAGCATACTACCAAACGGCGAGCGAGCGATTTAAAAATGGTAAGATGCATTCAAAATAATTGAAAAAAATACCTGTAAATATTGGTTCATGATAAAACGGTGTGCAGCTATCTTGCTGGTGCTGCTTTCCTCATTTACATTAAATGCGCAGTTAACAGACAGTACGCATCTTAAAGATACGGCATTAGCGTGGAGAGAGCGGTTTAAAATTAGAAAGCTGTATGTTCCGGTAGCCCTAACAGGCCTGGGCATTGCCCTTAACAGTAACAGGCCTGAATCTGTAAAAAATGAAATTGCTGAAGAGCGCAATGAACACCTGTTTCATTTTGGTACCAGCTTCGACAATTACCTGCAGTACAGCCCGATTGCTATTGCCTACGGGCTGGATGCTTTGGGGATTCGATCAAAAACAGACCTGGCCAACAGAACAGCCATTCTGATAAAAGGAGAGCTATTGAACATGCTCACCGTAAGCGTTATAAAAAAGGAAGCACACCAGTTGCGTCCTGATGGTTCCAATTATCTTTCCTTTCCCTCCGGACATACAGCGAACGCTTTTGCTGCAGCCACTTTTTTAAGTGAAGAATACAAGTACCGGTTCAAATGGATGCCCTATGCCGCCTATAGTATAGCAGGTACGGTTGGCATTTTAAGAATAGCCAATAACAGGCATTACATAAGCGATGTGCTGGTGGGGGCGGGTATTGGTATTCTTTCTATGAAATTGAGCTATTGGACGCACCAATACAAATGGGGCAGGAAGAAACATTAATTACCCCGTTCAAAAATTATAAGGATGTTTAAAAAAAAAGCATTTTTTCTTATTGTTTTAACTGCAATTTCCTTTACAATCTATGCCCAAAATACTTTACCTGTCAAAGTAATCAATGAAGCCACAAAAGAACCTATGGAAGGGGTAACTGTTTCCGTAAATAAAAAGCCGGTTGCTAATACTAATAAAGCCGGGATAGCTATCCTGCAATTGAGTAGGGGAAGTGTGCAGCTGTATTTTACTGCTCTTGGTTATAAAGAGGCGCAGCTTACGATAACAATTCCTTATGCCTTTGATACGCTGACGGTACCGCTTGCTGAAAATGAAAAAGAATTGGAGGAGGTAACCATCGTTGCTTCCTCAAGAAATAACCTGCACATAGAAAATTCGCCGTTAAAAGTGGAGGTGCTGGGGCGCGAAGAGATGGAAGAAGAAAGTGTTATAAAACCCGCAGGTATTGCCAGTATTTTGGGCGATGTAAGCGGTGTACAAATTCAGCAGAGCAGCGCCATTACAGGTAATGCCAATGTACGGATACAAGGGCTTGATGGCAGGTATACACAGATTTTGAAGGACGGGATGCCTTTGTACGACGGTTTTAGCGGTGGCTTTGGCATATTAAGTATCCCCCCTTTGGATTTGAAGCAGGTTGAGCTTATTAAAGGTTCGGCTTCCACATTATACGGTGGCGGTGCTATCGGCGGTTTAGTTAATATCATTTCCAGGAAACCGGCTATACAACAGGAAGCGGTTGTAAGCATTAACCAAACTACTCTGAAAGAAACCAACTTTAGTGCTTACCTGTCGAAGAAATATAAGCAGGTTGGTTACACATTTTTTGGAGGCTACAATTACCAGAAAGCCGTGGATGTAAATAAAGATGGCTTCTCTGATGTTGCCGCTTTAAACAGCCTGGTGTTACATCCCCGTTTGTTTTTTTATCCCGACGATAATACCACCATTTCTGCTGGTTATACCTCAACTTTTGAAAAAAGAAACGGCGGTGATATGCAGGTGCTGGAAGGAAATGCAGATGCCGTACATCGGTATTTTGAAAAAAATACCCTCCGCCGGAATAGTTTTGACCTGTCCGTTCAACATAGTTGGAACAATAATAACAGGGTAGAGTTTAAAAATAGTATCAGCTCTTTTGATCGTACTATAAGCAGCAACGATATTGATTTTACCGGTAACCAGCAGAACTATTTTTCCGAGTTGACATTATTTGTTCCATATAAAACAAACAGCTTTGTAGCGGGCGTAAATGCTACCGGCGATCGTTTTAAAAAGCATACCAGCGATATCCCGCTCAATAATTTTAAAAACAATACACTTGGGCTTTTTGCCCAAAATACCTGGACTTTCAAAGAAAAAACCACGCTGGAAGCGGGGCTGCGAAATGATTACCAGCTTACCTACGGCAATTTTTTTCTTCCCAGGGTAGCGATATTTCATCGCCTTAATGAACATTGGGCTACCCGCGCCGGTATTGGCTTTGGCTACAAAATACCCAATGCCCTGGCGCCTCAAACCACCGATTATGCCATCCAGAATATTTTATCGCTTCCGGCTGATATTAAAGCCGAAAAATCTATTGGCTATAATGCCGAAGTAAATTATAAATTTCATTGGGGCGATAAAAATGAGCTCTTCATTAACCAGGCATTTTTTCTTACTCAATTAACGCGCCCTATTGTGGGTAATGTGCAAACTAATGGCGATGTGGTTTTCAATAATGAAACCAAACCCATTGTTTCCAGAGGTTCTGATACCTATATCCGTGCCGTAATGGACGAATGGGAATTATATACGGGCTATACTTTTACCATTGCCGAAAGAAAATATTTGTTGCAGAATCAGTTTATCCCGCTTACGCCAAAGAACAGGTTTGCTTTTACTATAGTTAAAGATTTTGAAGAAGCAGGTTCCCGGCTGGGTATGGAAGGCTCGTATACCGGATCACAATACAGAGATAATGATACGAAAACACCCGGCTATTTTTTTATGGCAGCAATGCTGGAGAAAGCAATAGGCAACCACTTTAGTATTGTATTGAATGGAGAGAATTTATTGAATTACCGGCAAAGCAAAAAAGAACAGCTTTATACCGGAAGTGTCACCACTCCTGTATTTAAACCCATTTGGGCACCTATAGATGGCCGGGCTATAAATTGCTCGGTAAGATGGAAACTATAAAAATGTAAAAAGCCGCATACTTTTAGCTTCTTTAATAATGTTAGAAGCATATAGTTACACTGCAGAATTAATACACTTTCTTTCTATATTACTTTACCCTTCTGCCACGTAAATAGCTATAGCACTGATAATGGCATAGTAAAAAGTGTAATACCCGCTGTTAATGCCTAACGCTGCAAAACTTAAAGATCGTAGCATTTTAAAGTGTACAGGGGGGAACTCCTCTGTGAAGTAGGGCTTCATTAGTTAAATGAAATAATATATATGTTACCTGTATATTTGTGCATAACCCTTACTGCTCATGAGTATACCTGCTTTGCATATAAAGAAACTTTGTTTAATAGTACCAGCGTTTTTCTTTTTGAGTTTTATTGGTTTCGCTCAACCATCAACTGAGTCATTATTACAAATATTAGATCAGTCGATAGCCAGCCGGCAGCAGTTCGCTATGGTTAAAGAGCATCGTCTTGATAGCCTGAAAGCTGCAATATCCAACAACGATGATCCTCTGTACCGGTACCAGCTGTATAGCCTTCTTTACAAAGAATACGATCATTATAACCTGGACGCTGCTCTAAGAGCGGCAAAAGAAAAAAAGCGAATGGCTTCCCGGCTTAATAACAGGCAAATGCTGTATGAAGCCGAAATGAATATAGCCGAGATGCTCGGGAAAATGGGGATGTACAAAGAAACCTTTGATATCATGGGCCCCATTAAAAAAAATGAATTAGACAAAGAGCAATGGGGATATTATTTTCATGTTTACCACTCTATTTACTCCTTGTTGCTAAAGAGCGCTCTTTCAGAAGAAGAACGGGAGCGATATAAGAGATTGGTTACTGTTTACAAAGACTCGCTGCTGCAGGTTTTTGATACGGCCTCTTTAACTTATAAGCTGGTGTTAAATGGCCGGTTAATTGAAAATGGGCAAAAGAAAGAAGCTTTATCGGTGATCAGCCGTTGTTATGCACAGGCACTGGCCGATAAGGCAGAAACCGGCGTTCTGGCATACGGGGTGGCCTATGCTTATGAAGCCGCAGGAAATAAGCAGGAACAGAAAAGATATCTGGCCCTGGCCGCCAGGAGCGATATGGAGGGCGCGGTGAAAAGTTATATAGCATTACGAAAACTGGCAGTTCTGATGTACCAGGAGGGTGATTTGGAAAGAGCGTATTCCTATATCAAATGTTCGATGGAAGATGCGCAGTTTGCCAAAGCCCGTTTTCGCATGAGCGAAGTATCTGAGGCGCTTCCTATTATAGCGGCTTCCTACGATAAAAAAATGAAGGAAGACAAGGATCACCTGTTCAGGTACCTGGTATTGATCTCTCTTTTAACCGTTGTGCTGCTCTGTTGCATAGGCTTTATTTATAAACAACTGAAAAGGATATCGGCTGCAGAGTTACTGGTAAAAAAGAAAAACGGCGAGCTAACCCTGATAAACGAGCAATTAAAAGACTTGAATACGCGGCTTTCAGAGTCGCACCAGGTAAAGGAAGCTTATATAGGATATGTATTTAACCTTTGCTCGTCCTATATTAATAAGCTGGAAAATTACCGTGTCAATTTACATAAAAAACTCAAAGCCAAACAAACAGAAGAGGCATTGAATATTACCGGTACCGCTAGCCTCGTTACTCACGAACTGAAGGAATTCTTCCAGAATTTTGACGCCGTTTTCCTGAATATATACCCCCGGTTCATCGAGGAATTTAATGCGCTGTTGAAAAAAGAAGAACAGGTATTACCTAAAGCGGGTGACATCCTTACTCCGGAGCTACGGGTTTTTGCACTTGTAAGGCTGGGCATTTCCGATAGTAGTAAGATAGCCGACTTTCTGCATTATTCACCGCAAACTGTTTATAATTACAAACTCCGTATCAGGAATAAACTGGCTATTTCTAAGGACGATTTTATGAAAAAAATACAGGAAATAGGTAAATAGGTTTTAGTTACCACTACTTTCCCGGCGTCAGTTATCTACTTTGTTAACTTCAATGTTGTTTTGTATATTATTGATTGTCAAATTGTAATGATGCCTTGCGTCCTCCCTTTACCTACTTTCGTCTTTTACCTGTGACTCAAACCATCATTCTTACTGATATTTTCGGGAAAGTAATGCAAGCCATATTTATCATCTAATTTTTCAAAATCCATTTCATCATGAGTTTTTTTATCCGGAAGAAAAAACGGCTCTTAATCCTATTGCTCCTGGGGCAGTTGATGATATCAACCGGGGTTCTTGGGCAGGAGTCAATCAATGTAAAGGGTACCGTTAGTGACCGAGCAACCGGTAAGGTAATTACGGGTGCCAGTGTTTTAATTAAAGGCAGCGGAGGAGGTGTTCTGACGGACTCGGCAGGAAACTTTCAGGTGCGGGTGCAGCCTGGGGCTGTTTTAGTTTTTTCGGGTATAGGGTATAAAACTGCTGAAGTAAAAGCTGATCAGGCTACTTTAACGGTTCATCTCGATCCTGCAGCGCAAAATCTCGACGAAGTAGTAGTGATAGGCTATGGAGGCGTGAAAAAAAAGGATGTTACCGGTTCGGTTACCGTATTAAAACCTGATGAAGTGAGCAGGGTGAAAGCCACTACAACAACAGATTTACTGTTGGGAAAAGTAGCCGGTTTACAGGTTACCCTCGGATCGGGCGCTCCTGGTTCCAGCGGAACGGTGAGGATCCGGCAGGGAGCTTCCTTAAATGCTTCTAATGAGCCATTAGTAGTTATTGATGGTATGACAGAAGGGAGCTTATCTTCTGTAAACCCTAACGATATTGAGAGCATCACGGTCTTAAAAGATGCGTCGGCTTCTGCAATTTATGGGGCGCGGGGAGCCAACGGGGTAATTATTGTTAAAACCAAGCGGGGAAGCGCGGGTGTTGGAAATAAATTTACAAAGCCGGAGATTGGTTACCGTGGAGATATTTATTTAAACAAAATAGAGCAATATCTCGATGTTTATGAAGCCGCTGAGTTCAAAGCTGAATATGAGAAAAGGGGATGGAATACCGCATTGCTGGGAAATGAAAATACGAACTGGCAGAAACAAATTTCCCGAACCAGTTTTACCAACCTGCATACAATAAGTGTTGCCGGAGCCGTTCCTTACACTCCTTACCGTTTTTCGGCCGGCTATAATCAGGAGCAGGGAAACGTTATTAACACAAAAAGGGATGTAATAACTACTACGCTGGCATTATCTCCTAAGTTTTTAAACAAGCACCTGAGCCTGGATGCAACCTTAAGGTATACCTACATTAATACTCCTAATAGCGGTAGTTCTATTTCGTCTGCTGCTTTTACAGATCCTACGCAGCCGGTATATTTTGATTATGGCCCGGTAACGGTAAATGGAGTTAGCTACCCGCAAAAAGCTTTTGGGTATTTTATGTATGGCGCTGATGAAAAAGGGAATAAGCCACAAAGACCATCTAATCCGGTTGCAAGTGCCACATTGCCCGACCTGGGATATGATAAAAACAACCGTTTTCAGTCTAACTTTTTATTAAGCTATAAGGTGCATGGTTGGGAAGACCTCACTTTAAATATGGGAGTAAGCAACAGCAATTATCACTCGGAAAATATGTCGCACGGGCGTGATAATATGCCCGAAACCTGGTCTGTATCTAATGTGAATTTGGGTAAGGGAGGCATAGCCACTCATTCAACCGGAACTTCTTTCAGCCGGAGAACAGTACTGGATTATTACCTGAACTATACGAAGGCGCTGACCGATCATCAGTTTGATATAACGCTGGGACATACCTATGAAATGCAGAAATATGGTTCCCGCACCAGTGAGGTTAAGTATAACGACGGTACTTTGGTTTCGGGAAGCATAGAAAATTCAAATGAAGGTGCTGTTTCAATGGCCTCCTGGTTTTCGAGGTTGAATTATAAGCTTTTTAACAGGTTCTTATTAACCGCTACGCTCAGGGCGGATGCTTCTTCACGTTTTGCACCCGAAACAAGGTGGGGGCTTTTTCCCTCGGCTGCCTTTGCCTGGAATATAGCCGACGAGAAGTTCCTGGAAAATTCAGATAATGTTAACGAGCTGCGTTTCAGGTTAAGCTATGGTAGTACCGGCCAGCAGAATATTAATAATGATTATGCTTACCAGGCTACGTATTATGCTTCTACTTCTAATTTTATGTACAGGGAGGGAAATGAGTTTTATACCACTTACCGCCCCTCTGCATTTGATCGGTCAATAAAATGGGAGGTTACCAAAACGGCCAATATAGGTGTGGACTATGGCTTTTTTAAAAACAGGTTGTATGGCGCTATTGATCTTTATAAGAGATATACCTCAAACCTCCTGATGAATTCTGTAAAAGTAGCGGCCGGTTCGAACTTTGCCGAGTCAATTGACCAGAACATCGGCGAAATGTCGAGTAAAGGAATCGAGTTTGCCATAGGAGGCGTTCCGGTAAGAACTAAAAACTTCTCGTGGAACTTAAATTTCAATTTCGCCTGGAATGCATCAAAAATAGAAAAGCTGACAGTGTATGATGGTCCGCCTGAAAAGACCTGGGTGAAAACGGGGTATACGAGCTCTAATCGTTATGCCCAATATCATAAAGTAGGGAATACACCTTATACTTATTATCTGGCAAGGCAAGCTTATGATGACAACGGCAAGCCTATTGAAAAGTTCTATAATCCCAATTATAATACTGATATTCCGGGCTCTCAGGAATATGTGGCCGATGATGCGGCCGATGCCAATAAATGGGATACAAAGAAAAGCTCGTTGGTACCTTATTATGGCGGTATTTCCACTTCAGTTAAGTACAAACAATGGGACCTGGGCAGCAATATGCACTATGCATTCGGTCAATATGTTTATTGGGAAACGATGAGCTCGGGAAGTAATAATTCTTTCTTCGATGCCTCTAATCAATATCCCACCAATACTTTCAGAGGATGGGCACCCGAATGGGCTAAACAACACTACTTCTCTGATTACTGGCTTTTTAAAGGAAACTATTTTAAAATCGACAATATAGTATTAGGCTATACATTTAACCGTATTCTTAAGAATAAAAGTTCCCTTCGCCTGGGCGCCGGCATACAAAATGTAGCCACTATCACCAACTATCCCGGTATAGACCCGGAAGTGTATAGTGGTATTGATGGCTCAAGTACTCCTAAACAAAGAATGTATATGCTTTCATTAAACTTAAAATTCTAATTCGGAGATATATGAAAAAGTTATTCAGGTATTTACTGTTTGTATTAGCTTTAAGCGTGGTTGCTTTATCCTGCGAAAAACTGGATCTTCAGCCCACTTCGTCAACCGCGTTAATGGAAGATGAGGTGTATGCTACTTATGAAGGGTATCATGGTGTATTTTTAAAAATATACAGCGCCATGGCAGTTGCCGGTCAGGGAGGCGCAGGGGGTAATGATGTAGCCTGGGATGGAGGACGGAGTGTATATTTAAGATCATTGTTCTGGGTGCAGGAAGCTCCTTCCGATATTATTATTTACCGCACCGGTACCGGCTATGGTATTCCGTCCACTGTTTCACTTAACTGGACCACCGGCACCGAGTTCCCCCAGTATTTTTATTACCGTGCCTATATTATTATAGCGTTATGCAATGAGTTTTTAAGAAAAACCGAAAAAAGCGTAATGGAAAAATATGGTGTATGGGATGCGGCGAAAAATGATGTAGATTATTGGCGTGCAGAGGCCCGGTTTGTAAGAGCCTATCAATACTACCTGCTTTGCGATCTTTATGGTTCTGTTGGTTGGATAGATGACACATCTCCCAACGGAACTTACCCGGTTCAAAAAAGCAGGAAAGAAATATTTGAATATGTAGAAAAAGAGCTGCTGGATATTGAAAATAAGATGGCTCCCTCTTCTAAAAAAGTTTTTGGGAGAACCAACCAGGCTTCTGCATGGTTCCTGCTTGCTAAGCTTTACCTGAATGCCCAGGTTTATACGGGTAATGTTCGTTATACTGATGCATTGACCTATGCGAAAAAGGTGATCCAGGATCCTAATTATACCCTGGCGCCACAGTACATCGAAAACTTTCTGAAAGATAATAACACCTGTAATGAAATACTTTGGGCTATACCCACAGATACCGATAAGATGCAGGGCGAAGGTGTAACGAATTATTTGCTAAAGTTCCCGATCAGCAATTATATGTTTGACTTTGTCGATTATGGTATCTCTGAAACCTATAGCAGCAACGGTTCTTTAACTACAACATTTGTTAATAAATTTTTGCCGGAAGACCAGGACTTTAATCCGGCAGATCCCTGGTGCGACAGGAAAAAGGACAAGCGCTCCTTATTGCTGGGCGGGCCTTTAACAGCCACTTATAAATCGGGAGGAGTAGTTGATAAGCCCGCACTTTTAAAGGAAAACTGGAAGGATGGATCACCATTCGTAACCTCGGTTATTTATTACGGTTATACTATGACGAAATGGAGAAATGTTACAAAAGACAGGGCCAAATCTACGCCTACCAAATATTCGAATATTGCTTTCCCGGTGTTTAGGAAAGCCGATGCTTATTTAATGGCAGCAGAAGCTATTTTACGGGGTGCCGCCGGTGGCAATCGCTCCGAAGCGTTGGCGTATGTAAACGAGGTGAGGAACAGGGCTTATAACTCCGGACCTTACCTTAGTGCACGTAATGTGGCCAATGGCGAAGTAACAGACAGCCAGCTGACGTTGACATTTTTGTTAGATGAAAGGGCCAGGGAACTATGGACAGAAAACTGGAGAAGGAGCGACCTGGTGAGGTTTGGTGTTTTTACAAAAGGGTATAACTGGGAATGGAAAGGCCGTGCTACAACAGGTGAGACCAATCATGTTGGCCAGGATGTTGACGATAAGTATAACCTGTATCCGATACCGCAAAACGATGTGCTTTATAACCCTAATTTAACTCAAAATCCAAACTACAAATAATTTTACCGCACCTGAAAATAGTGTAGTGCTTCTGTTAACATATTGGAGCGTTTGGCCGGGTTTCAGAGCGCTTAAAATAAGGCCTTAAAAAATATACAGATGAAAAGAAAAACGATTGGTGTTCTTGTGCTGTTCTTTTTTACCCGATGGGTATTTGCACAAACAACGAGGGAGGAGATATTTGACAACATAGAAAAACAGGCGGGGTGTATTTTGCCTATCCTGAAAAAGAAATCAGGCCTCAGACGCCGGTACCGGAAGGATACGAACCTTTTTATATAAGTCATTTAGGCAGGCACGGATCACGCTACCTGATTAGTGATGATGAATATAAAAGCATGATTGATCTTTTTGAAAATGCCCAAAAAAACAATGCTTTAACCGAACTTGGAAAAGATGTGCTTAAAAGGTTACAGCAGCTCTGGACGGAGGTGGAAGGGCGCGGTGGTGAGCTTTCACCCCGCGGCATCAGGGAGCAAAGAGGAATAGCGGAACGCATGTATAGTGCTTATCCCGCAGTGTTTACAAAGGAAAGTAAGATAACCGCATGTGCTACAACCCTTGTTCGTTGCGTACTCAGTATGGACGCTTTTTGTGAACGATTAAAAGAGCTGGATCCGCGCTTATTGATATCCCGCAATTCGGGAACCAGGTGGCAGCGTTTTCTTAATCACCATACTGAAGAAGCTATCGCTTACCGCTCAGCAGCCAATACCTGGAAACCAGGTTACATAAAGTTCGAAAAAGAACGGGTGCAACCACACCGGCTTAGCCGGTCGTTATTCAGTAATACAAAATTTATGGATGAAAAGACGACACCTGAAATGGTAATGTGGGCATTGTTTGCAATTGCAAACGGCATGCAGAACGTAGAAACAGAACTTTCTTTTTATGATCTCTTTACCAAACAGGAGCTATTCGATCTGTGGCAATGTAAAAACTACAAAACTTATGTGAATGATGCCAATAGTACCTTGAGTGCCGGTATTATGATGAATAATGCAAAACCGCTTTTGAAGAGTATCCTTGATAGTGCACAACAGGTGATCCGATCAAATGGCAAAGGTGCCGATTTCCGTTTTGCACATGACGGCAATATTATCCCTTTAGCTATGTTGCTGCACCTGGACGGAAGTTTTAATAGTGTTGCTGACCCGGCAAATGTTTATAAAGCCTGGAGTGACTTCAAGGTAGCGCCTATGGCTGGCAATATACAACTGGTTTTTTTCAGGAAAGCTGGTTCTGATGAAATATTGGTAAAATTTTTACAACAGGAGCGGGAAGTACTGGTGCCTCCTGTTACAAGTAAACTGTTGCCGTATTATCGCTGGAGCGATGTGTTAAACTATTATCAATTATTGTTAAAGCAATAATACCAAACTCTTTAATAGAATTGCCTGGGTATTGCCTGGCTAAGTCATTGCTGCAGCTTTTTAGATACAATACTACAACAATACGATACATAGACAAACAGGGTTCCTCCGTCCTTTCCAGGCTGGAGTTACCCGTTTTTTGTATTTACATTGAGCGCTCTCTTGCAAAGAGCCCGGCAGTAAAAGAGGCTATATAAAGTTGGCTTTATATAGCCTGCAAAGAAATAGTATAAATGAAGGCCCCTAATCTTGTTTCTACCGCATTTGGATTTTTGACACCGCAACTATAAGGTGATGATAAAAACATGTAAACGGTGCCAACAACCTTCCAGGAGGTCTGCTGCCAGGCTACTTTATAAAATCCTTTTTTCTATTACCACTGTCATTCCCTCAATACCGTTACAACCTTGCTGTACCGGGATGTTCCGTCTTTGTCTACCTGCTTCATTCGTACGTGCAGATTGTTGATTCCATCTTCTTGGGTAACGTTGTTCTTGGTACACCCGGCTATACCCAGACCCATGCACGCTGCTGCCAGCATCAGTAAGTGGTGTTTTTTGCGATCTGCATTCAACCCCATGCCGCCTGCCAGTAAAATAGCTATGAACGCGGCCATTATAGTGCCGTTCCAGTTTTTGCCAAACGAATAGTTTAAAGGGATGGCTGAATTCCCTGCTTGGGCTTTAGATAAAACTTTGCCTATTGAAGTAAAGTATGAGCCATCTGTTGAAACTTCTATTTCAAAATATTTATTATTGGTTTCGGTAAGCGTGGTCCAGCTTACTTCCAGGCTGTTGCTTTTTAATAAGGCTTTTATATTGCCAAAGGTTACCGGTAATGTCATGTCGTAACAGGAGCTCCCGGGAACCGCCTGTCCGTCCATACTTATGCTCCATCCTTTGTTGACAAGAGTATTACGGAAGGAAGCTGCGGTGTTGGCGTATATGGCATTTCTTTGGAAAGAGAAGTTTACATTGTTCGCCGTATTAGGATTGGTTGCCCATGCTTTTAAAGTGCGGCTGTAAATTTCGCAGCTTATGCCACTGTTGCTGAACATTGCACCTGCATTCGACAAGGCATTCAGGTTCCATGCACTCAGGTCGCCGTTAAAAGAGCCGGTTTCTGCAAACATAGACTCCATATCGGTTACACCTCGCACGTCCCAAAGTCCGATGTTAAATGGTGGTGTAAACGATCTGCAAAACCAGAACATTTGCTTCAGGCTTTTTACTCCTGACAAATTCGGAACATCTGTAGCTGTTAATTTAAGGTTAGGGCAGCCGGAGAAAGCGGTTTCCATACTTTGCCAGGGCACATTACCCCATTGTATTACTTCAGTAAGTTCCCTGGCGTTTGCGTTATTGTATCCGCTATTCATAAAAAAGCGCCTTAGGTTGGCGGGCTCCATGCTCAATGTTACTGTATCGCCGGCTGATATAGGTATCGCTAATATTATGGGTATAAAGTCATTAACATTACTGAATCTATGCGTTCCGCCAGTGGGATTAGATGTAGTCGTCCAGTTGCAAATTACCTCGCCCTCGGTTAGCCCGTTAAAAGTTATAGTGCTGGAGGGGGTGGCAAACACCCACCGGGTAACAAAATTTTGAGCATCTGAAGTAAAGGACAATAAGATACACAGAACTAAAAAATAATGTTTCATCTTTAATGTATTAGTGATTAAAAAAAATGTAGGTAAAAAATATTTGCTCACACTTAAATAAAGCCTGTTTCTGACCCGAATATAGACCGGGGGTGAAGAGCTTCTGAAACTACTCGCCCAACAACCATAGCGGGAGATGAACAACTGTATTATCTGATGAATAGCATTATTGAATTAGTATTAATGGTACTTTTCAGGGATATATGAATGCCATTCCCTGATGTTATTATAAGCCTATGGAATAAGTGACGCCCTGATGCTAAGTGAGGTTAAAAACTAACATTGCTTGGTTGTTTATACGCATACTATTACCCAATTTTGCAGCATTATAGAAAAATGGAAGCAGTTATTCCCGGACGTATCAGTTTTGAGCAGATAGGATTCAATTACCCCATTGCCGCGTGTGTTTGCTTCGAAGAGAAAAGGTCGGGTAATGTTAGGTGTGTATGGGTGAAACCCGACATGGCAGTTGAAAATGAAATCCTAGTCTATATTCACGGCGGTGCTTTTATATATGGCTCTGTCAGGTCGCATGCTGCAATGGTAAGCCATATTGCAGTTGCAATAAAGCGGAATATATTAATGATAGACTATCGCCTGGCGCCGGAGTATCCCTACCCGGCAGCATTGAATGATTGTGTGGGCGCAATCACCCAATACTTTTTAAAAAATCCCGGTATACGTTTTGGTATTATGGGCGATAGTGCAGGAGGAAATTTAAGTATGGCAATACAGCTTGAACTGCGAGATAAGGGCGGCCCCATGCCGCAGTATAGTATGCTGATTTCACCCTGGGCAGATCTGCGATGTATCAACGATAGTTACCATACCAATAAATTTAATGATACGATCTTAAACCGCGAATTTCTTCAATGGGCTGCAACACTATATGCAGGCAGCAATGAGCTGTCGGAGCCGCTTTTATCACCTGTAAATGCACAGCTGGCTGGCTTACCTCCTGCAATGATCGTATATGGCACGGCAGAAATATTGGCTGATGATAGTATTTATTTACATAGGCAATTGGTTAAGGCGGGTGTTGATGCCGAATTAATTGCTTTTGAAAACGAACAGCATGTATGGCCCTTTACAGATATCAGCTCGGTGGCTTCCAGGCGGGCAATGGAGGCTTTCGCCGCATTTGTAAAAAAGCACGCTACAATATAGTTGCTTCGTACACTGCGGCGCACGATGGTGCTGTATGGCACCAATAATTGTTGATCGGGCATGCCGTTATGGAGACCCGTGAACTTTTTCAAAATCATTTTCATCCAGCAAGCTTCCTTATACTTCCTTAAATTTGAGCATATGAATTACAGAGACTTTAAAGGACATAAGATATCAGAGATAGGTTTGGGAACCTGGCAGCTGGGAAGTGCCGATTGGGGCGTGGTAGATGAAGAGGCCGCTTTTTCCATCCTGAAAACATATACAGATGCCGGCGGGAATTTCATAGACACTGCAGATGTTTATGGAATGGGTGTTAGCGAAACTTTAATAGGCCGTTTTTTAAAAACAACCGGCCAACAGGTTTTTGTGGCTACAAAATTGGGGCGCAGGCAGGACAGTCCCAACGGATGGCCCCAAAATTTCAGCTATGATTTCATGCGCAGGCATATTGAAAGCTCGCTGGAAAAGCTGGGCACGCCTTCTCTTTTCCTGGAGCAGCTGCATTGTATTCCTACAGAAGAAATGCGATCAGGAAAAGTCTTTGATCATTTAAGGAAATTCAAAGATGAGGGCTTGATACAATACTGGGGCGCGAGTGTGGAAACCGCTGAGGAAGCATTGATTTGCCTGGAGCAGGAAGGACTTGCTTCTCTCCAGATTATCTTTAATCTATTCCGTCAGCACCTGGCCGAAGAAGTGCTGGAACAAGCCGGCGGGAAAAATGTGGCAACCATTATACGAGTGCCTCTGGCCAGCGGCCTGCTAACCGGGAAGTTTAGTGAGCAAACAATATTTAGTGAGCAGGATCATAGAAACTATAATGCTGACGGGGCTGCCTTTAACGCGGGTGAAACCTTCTCGGGTATCGAGTTTGGTAAAGGGCTCCATTTTGCCAAACAGATCGGGCAACTGTTGCCTGATGAGCGAATGGCGCAATGGGCTTTACGTTGGATCCTCGACCATCCTCAGGTTACTACAGTAATACCAGGCGCCTCGAAAGTATCTCAAGTAGTAAGTAACGTAAAAGCGGCAGAGCTGCCCCCATTACCCGGGCAAACGCATCAGCAGCTGAGGGCTTTGTATGACGGGCAGATCAAACAGTCTATAAGAGGACACTACTAATAAACCGGTAATGTGAAGGCAGCACCTGGTATAGCGTTTAGTATATTATTGCACGTAGTTGCTTTTGCAAGGCAGCACAAAGATGGTATTGTACTTACCTGTAAAGCAGCCGATACTACAAGGGTGATAAAACAATACTGGCCTGATAGCACATTGCTTTCGGTAAGTCATCAGGAATGATCAATGGCTGCTGGAAAGAGCTGATATTCTGGCGTTGCGATAGCGGGGTACCTGCTGCTGTAGCGGGTAAGAGGGTATGCAGCGGCGGGCAATGCTACCTGTGACTTTACTCCTTATATTGAGCAATACTGTGTTTACAATAAGTGAATAGTACGGCAAAATGCAGTACAGGCTGCCTGTGAGGAGTGTGAGGTAAGACCCTGTGGTGTAGAAAAGCGTTGGAACAGGTGGCAAAATGGTATATGATCGTGCTTATAGTAAATGTAGTTTTAAACCTATGCAGGTGAAGAGCCACTAAAATTGTTTTACTCTTATCCTTACATCTTTATTCCTGTAGTGAAATACCAGGCTTGAAGTGGGTAGCATATTGCCGATAAGGATTTCCTGGTTATTATCGGTTATCTCGTACCGGTCGTTACGAATAAAAACAAGATAACGGCCGGCAGGCAGGTTGAGCTGGAAATCGCCCTCGAAGCTGGTTACGGTATTATAGGTTTTTCCCGTTTGAGTGTTTTGTGCATAAATGGAGATACCCGATGCGTCCTGTATGGTTATATCATATTCAGCTTTGATCTCTTTAAGCCTGCCCTTTTGGATAAAGGTTTTAACAACAGGAACGGCAAAGGTTTTACTCTTATTAATGTAAATGCTATCTCCATGAAGCATATCAAGTTTTTGGTTGTTTCTCTGAGCAGTGATAGAATAGTTATTGGAGGGCACCTGGTTGAGCTTAATTCTTCCCCTTGAATCTGTTATAGCTACTGTTGTTTTATTCAGTTGTACAATTGTGCCGGGCAGTACAGGCTCTTTTCCATTTCTTTGCCCGTTTTGGTCCTGGTCTTCAAATACTTCCAGGATAATGTTATTTAGATCGCCCGTGCCGGAGAACCACCGGGTAAAAGCTTTTTTAAGCCCGATACCGAACTGAAAATTATTGAACCCCTGACTGCTCCGGTCATTTTTATAGCTGGAGTAAGTAATGCTGCCTGTTACATACCAATCCTGCCCCATTTTACAGTTAAGCAAGGCAGATGCGAAATAAGTATTGCTTTTATAGGTACTGATATAATTATATCCAATATAAGAAGAGCCTGTTATTTTATTACCCCCGGGAGTTAAATTATAGCCTGTAGTAACGGCATAATTTCTAAAGTTGTTATTGTTCTGGGCCATAGTAACATCATATACATTAGCCGGGTTAATACTAGCCATGCCGTCGATATAAAAGCCCCCTGTTCTGTAATTCAGCAAAAAACGGGTCGATTGAAAGCTTTTAGCCCTATCAATAATTTTTCCAATGCCGTAATCAATCGTTAAGTTAAGAGCATGTTTATTATAGAGTTTGGCAATATTCAGCTTGGTTCGGTAAGCTTCATACTCCATTGTACCTGGCATAGAGTAAAGCTGGTAGTTGTAGTTCGGCGCCAGTGTAAAAGTATAATCGTTAATTGTTTTGCCCAGGCCCATTTCGAGCTGGTGAGTAATAAAGTGGTTATTTACCTGGTACAACAGGAAAGAGGACGAGTCATCTATGATAAATTGCGGTTTATTGATTGACCCGCTGTAAAGTAAGAAAACGCTGTTATTGTTAGCCAGCTGATACCTCATCAGTTCATAAAAGTTAAGCGCTCCCCTACGTAAGCCGGCATAATAAGAACTACTGTAATAGTTATTCGATAGTAAAGAAAACTGCCGGCGTGTCAGGCTATAGGAAAGGCCCAGTGCGCCCCCGGGACGTTTTTTACCTTGGTGAATCCCTTCGCTGGTGCTGCCACCGGCTTCTATAGATAAAGAATGTATCGAATCGAATACCAGAGGAGCGGTTGCGGTTACCAAATGAGATTGAACTCCTGTAAAATTGTTACGGTTAAAAATATAAGAAGTATTTATGCTTTTGGTATCGCTGATGCGATGATCCATCCGCGTACCTATGCTGTAACCGGGATCAGCAAGATGTGTAGAAGAACTGTACAGTAAGAAATTATTATGAGTGCCCAATAGCTCAACCAGGGTTCGTGGCGTTATTTTGTATTGAAATAATGCTCCTCTGCCGGATATATTCATATCATAACCTTGAGCATTGATATTACCCAGGCGGGCCGCCGTTTTTGGTGTCTCAAAACGAAGCCATGTATCGTAAAGGTTCAAAAAGCGGTAATTAATAAAGTAATCGGCTGTGGTATTGAATTCCATTATTTTACCTGAACCCAGTTTCCGTTCAAAATTAGACCTCAGCTGGGTAAACTCATTACCTTGATTGGACCGGTTGAATTGGAGCTCAATGTAGTTTTTATAGGTATTGCTACCGGGCAGGTAGGCCATGTTTCTTTTTTCAGACAATATGCGAACGGGTATAACTGTACTTGATATGATCTGGGTGCTGCCAGGCTCATAAGCAGTTACAGAGAGGCTGTAGTCTGGGTAATATACATTTTTTGCCCGGCCTATTAACCTTATCAGGATCAGTTTTCTTTCCCTGGGCGCCAGCGAGAGCGGCTCTTGCTGCGTAGCAGTAGTCAGGTATTCATCTGGTAATAAATGGTACTTTAATACCGTGTTCCGGGTTTCGTAACCGGGATTCTCTATAAAAAGGCTGATCGTATTATCGTTCATGGCCGGGTTAAAGTAAGCTTCACCCGATGAAGTGCCTATTACCAGGTAATCGGCCCGTGGACGTACTAACCGGAAAGCCGCTTTACCAACCTTTTTGATCGCATGGTCGGTATAATAAATATTATATTCAATCTGGCGGGCGCCGGATTGCATTAGTGCCTGATCTGCTATCATTTTTATTTTAAGTAATTGCCGGCCGCCGGGGCTAAGCGATCCCGCAAACTCAGGAGTAAATAAAATGCCGGGGTATGATTCAGCCGGTTTTACACTGTCGATCATGATAGCACTGTTGCCGTTGTTGATCAGCAACAGGTCATTAGAGAATGTTTGTCCTGCTTCAATGGTAACGCTATCAGCTACAAAGGCCACAGCAATGCTATAAGGCGGTTGTCCCATTACAGCGGCTGCGTGCAATAGGAAAGAAAAGATAAATACTATGGGTCTCAAAAAAGTCATAAATGCTGTTACAGGCTGGTAAAGCTGTAAATAACATTAAGGATATAAGGTGTTGCTCCGGTTTGTTTACCCAGGAACTGTAGGGTTTGGGACGCTGGAATGGTATACTTTAATGAAAGGGTTCTGTTAATGGTTGAACTGGCGTTGGTGATAATAGATTGTGGCGTGGTAGAGAGTACTCTTCCTGCCACGGCGCTTTCTCCTGTTCCGTTTTCGATCTGAATAATGGATGCGGGGATCGTTGAGGCGATGCTGTTCCTGGTAAAATTAGCCGTCCCGCTTTTTACATATACCTCGTAATTTTTGTTATTGGTGATGAGCAGGTGATTGGGCATGTTAATGCTTTTGGTGGTCTGGTAGTCTGCCAGGCTGCCGTAACTGAAATTCACATCAGGCGTTCCCTGCACCGCAATGCTGCTTAAAGGATCTGTGGTTATAGTAAATGCAATTGTTTTTATATCGGAAATAGTACTACCGGCGTTACGTGTTCTTAAGTCCACATTGAACGTGTAGGTACCAGCTTTGAAGAAATACTGCACAACGTTGGCCGAACTGATTTTAAGTATCAAAGGAATAGTAGTAGTATTACCTGCAGGTACTGCCAGGCCCGCGGCATTAAGTGTTGCATATGAAGTGGAGAGGGGCGTAGTGGTTAACCCTGTGCCCTGTGCCTGTACTATGTTTACGGGTATGGTAGTAGCCGCGCCGCCACCATGCGGTGTAAAAGTAATTGGTCCCTGTGCTTTGATATCTATGAAGGTTGGCTCGGTATGGCCCACACTAAAACTGGTAAGGTTAAAATCAAGATCGGCCGGGGCGGTAAAGGAGCTCACGCTGTTATAGCTTCTTGTAAAAGTTGTAGCAGCGTTAACCCATTTGTTGATATAAGGTATGCTTAATGATAACGTTACAGGGGAGGGGGTAATATATCTGTAACCAACTAAAAGCTGTATTATACTTGATGTAGGCTGGTTGTAGATGATATTAACACCCGTATAGGTGCCCGCAACAAGCGGGTAATCTTTTAAAGTGGTTCTGGAAATACTATACTTGCCTATAATAGCTCCAGTAGGTGCATTGGAACCCGCATCGGTAGGTGAAAAAATGGTCAGGAAACTGCCGGAGAGATTGACCGGGCCGGCGGGGGTGCCCACGAAGTTGGGAGTACCCGGCGCAATGCCGCCAATACTTACCAATTCAAAGGAAATATTGTTTGCAGGGAAGCTGCTGGCGCCATTGGTAAGCGACGTACTGCCGCTGTTTCTTATCTGCACGGGAATATTTTGCCATGCAGTAGATACGATACCTGTCAGCGGTATCGACACCTGGCCTGTATTGAAATTAGCAATATAATTCTGAGTGCCAATCACATTGCCTTCATCAAGGCTCAGCGCTACCTGACCGTTGGCAGCATTTTGAGCAAGCACCCAAAAAATCAGGGCTGTAATGGCCCGATTCGGATAAAACATCATGCTAAAAAAACATGTTTTTCTCTCCCACTTTTACATTGGAAGCATCACCTATGCGCAAAATCGAAACGCCTTTAAAGGCACCCTTTAAATTACCGGGTACATCAAAATAAATGATCTGGCTGGCTCCGGGCATCATTGATATGGCTACAGGAGAAAGTTTACTTTCCTGTCCGGTTGTTTGATGAATAAACTCAAATTCAACCACGGCATCGCTTATTATATTCCCCGTATTTTTTACTTTAACTGCAATTTTCTTACCGGGACGATTACTTACCGACGCGGTATCTATTGCCACAAAATCAAGATCCTCTGTTTTATTTGCCGCCGGGGTAAAATAAACATGCAACGCAAATTCGAAGAGTACCTTGATGCCCACGTTGTTTTGCTTCAGGTAACGGTCTTCCTGTTTGGCAATCTGCGTAAGCATCAACATGGAGTTGCTGATAGAATCGCTCTTCAGATGTTGGGGCACCTGCATGGTTGCAATCAGTTCCTGCGAACTTCCGGGAGGTACGCTGATAACATTTGCAGATGTTTTGATCCAGCCGGCGTTACTGCTGCTGGTACTGTTGGCAGGGAGATAAACCTTTTGTCCTATAGAGTCCCGGTACCAGTCGTTTAGCGACACGTTGAAAGCAACCGTTTCTTTGCCGGCATTCGTAATTACTATAGATTGCTTTTGTACAGAACCCGGTTCACCCGAAAAAAACAACCGGGTGGGCGATACTGTTATTCCCTGGCCGTGGATGGCTGAATGCCAGCCAAGCATCAGCAGCATTAGTACTGTTGATGAGTATAAATGTTTAGGCATATCAGAGGGCTTAATTTTGCCTTGCGTGAAAATAAGGGCTGATAATATTACGGTTGAGAGAACGTATAAACAACTACCTGCTGATAAGTTCCCGACGGCTTTCCAAGAATGCTGGCCTGGGCTTTAGCGGCTGGTATCTGGTAGTTTACATCAATTGTTTTAATACCAGGGTCAACACCACTTAAAATAACCTGTTCCGCATTACTCAGCGTTACCGTTGTGGCGGTACCGCTTCCCGGTGCGGTGGGTACAATGTCTACAACATTTACCGGGATCACATTAGCAGGTGTAGTGCTGTGCACAAAATTGGCTCCCATTGCTTTCACCGTTACCTGAAAAGTTTTGGTGGCAGTAACTTTAAGGTGGCCCGGTTGGTTAACTGCTTTAAGGGCCGTATAAGAGGCAGCATCCGGATAAGCAAATAAAACTTCAGCGCCTGCGCCGGGTGTTTCGCCTGCTGTTGTACCAGCGCCATTTTCCGTGGTGATAAAATCGGAAAGAACAATCTTAACATTGGTAGAGGAGGTGGCCTGTGAATAGGCAGTACCTGAAATAAATACACCGGATAGGGCCAGTGCGGATAAAAGGATACACTTTTTCATTGTGTTGCTTTTGGGGTTAAACTAATTATTGAGGACTTATTGTATAAATAACGGTGTTGGAAAAAACGCCAGAGCCGGCTTTTACCAGGTGTTCTTTGGCTTGCTCGGCCGGTATGCTGTAGCGGATATCGATAGCGCTCTTAAACAGCGGTTTCCCGTCGGAGATAAGCGGTTGGTTCAGGGTGCTTAAACTAAGTACTTTTTCTATGGTGGTTCCTTTTAGTGTGAGGTCGGTATTAACAATTTCAAGCATTAACACCGTGGAAGGAAAGCTTTTTCTGCTCTGGTGGTTATAAAACACGGGGAAAGCCGCCCGTGCAAAAAGATTGTAATCTACTGTAGACGTAACCATCAGGTTAGATTTAATTTCTTTCTTGATACCTGTTTCTGCATCGCTTTCGTCATTTAACTCCAGGGTAATGATCTGTCCTTGTGTAGCCAGGTTGCTTACCTGGAAAAAATCGCGTATCAGTACCTGCATATCAGCCTTAGCCTCTACATGCTGTGAAGCCGCTGAGAAAAAAAGTAACAGGCACACTGCTACATATACAAATTTCACCATCAGCATTAAAACTTAAAAAGCTATAATTCTAATTTGATATTGAACAACTGAGCTAATAAAAACTGTTACAAACCGGTGTTTCAAAAAAGGGACAGGTGAATTCAAGGCTGTGTATTTTGAGGGCTTAAATGGCTTGTTAATACAAAGTTAATCTACTAATAGATTAAAAGGACATATATCCAAAGATTTTTTTTAATAAGATATAAGTGCAATATGACGATGCAAACCCTTTTTCTTGGGGTAAATAGTTTGAAATAAATCAAATAGTGGTGACTAGCCCGGTAATTTTAAACGCCACTTTCAGCATTTTTATTGATTTGAAACAACAGAATAGGAGGTTAGCTGTTAGGAAGAATAAAAAAAAGCCGGCACCATTGATGCCGGCTTTTTTAGTATTTTTTACACTTTAATGTGCCAGAGCAGGAGAACTTAATTGTTTCAGGTAGGATACATGAGAAATAACTGCATCCTTTACCTTTTTGTATTCTATATATTGTACATTAAACTCCTTGCAGGTGGCGGTAATAATTTTATTAATTCTTGGATAATGTATATGGGAGATCTTAGGGAACAGGTGGTGTTCTACCTGGAAGTTCAGGCCACCCATAAACCAGCAGGCTAACCTGTTTTTAGTAGCAAAATTGGCCGTGGTTTTTAACTGATGAATCGCCCATTCATCGTCAATTTTATTAGTTTCCGCATTAGGCACGGGGAAATGCGTGTGCTCTACCGTATGAGCCAGCTGAAATACAATGCTTAGTACGAAACCGGCAAATAAACCATAACTGACAAAACCGATAGCCCAGGCGCTCCAACCTACCATAATTACCGGTATTACCACGAAAATTACAATGTGCAATAATTTAAAGCCCCAAAAAATAAGGTGATCTTTAGACGCCATCTTTTTCAAAGGAATGTCGCCCACCTTTTTAGTAAAATACTTTTTATAATCGGAAAAGAATATCCAGAACAGGTAAAGTAGCGAATACGCAAACCAGAAGTAAAGATGCTGGTATTTGTGAAATTTGTAATGCTTCTGGGTTTCACATAACCTGAGGAAGGGCTTGGCATCCAGGTCATCGTCGATACCATCAATATTCGTATAAGCATGATGAATTACATTATGCTTCATTTTCCACATAAAGGTATTTGCTCCCAGAAAATTAAGCGAAGATGCTGCAAGGGTATTCACCCAGGGCTTGCTGCTAAAGCTGCCATGAGCGCCGTCGTGCATGATATTAAAGCCAATGGCGGAAGTAAACAGGCTTAGCAGCAAACATTCGGCAATCGCCCAGCCTGCGGGGGGAGTAAAAAACACCACATGTACATACAAAGCCAGAAAACCCGTTACAAGGAACAAAGCTTTGGAATAAAGCCTGAAATTACCGGTACTAGGCTTTCCCTGCTGTTTAAAATAGTCATTGATACGCGTTTTTAAAACCGTATGAAAAGAGGGAGGAGGTGGCGTAGCAAACTTGGGTACTGACATCAATAATAATTTCTTTGTTGTTTAAGGTTGCAAAGGTAACTATTTTTATGCCGCCGATAAGGTAAAAAAATGCAAAACTGACAACAATCAGGTTTCCTGTAAAATTAGACCGCTCAGGTTGCTCAGTCCTATATGTTTTTGAGTAATATAGGCTTCCGCATACTTTACACCAATACGCTTGCCCATCATTCGCATACGTGCTAAAAGGCTTTCTTTAAAATCGGGGGTAGATATATAGGTTTGGGGGCCGCCCGCTTCGCTTTCGCTGGTGTGAAACTGCGTAATATATGCGTCTATCGACTTCATTTTGGTTTCCACCACGTCGCTTACATCAATTAAAAGATCCGGCTCGTGGTACCAGTCCTGCATGTATTGCAGGAAATAGCGCGGTCTCCATTTTTCCTGCGCATTTCCCTCATCATCAGTGGTTTCTATTTTAGCGAGCCCTGAAAGAAAGCAGGCATCATTGATCAGGTTACCCGCTCTGCCGTGGTCGGGGTGGCGATCAACCAATACGTTACCTAAAATGATATCAGGGCGATATTTTCTGATGGTTTTGATTAATTGCAACTGGTGCTCTTCGTCATTTTTGAAAAAACCGTCACGCATCTTCAGGTTTTCCCGCACCGAAACCCCCAGGATCCTGGCTGCCTCAGCCGCTTCTTTATAACGTGTTGCTATGGTACCGCGGGTACCCAGTTCTCCCTGCGTCAGGTCAATGATCCCCGCTTTTTTACCACGTTGTATTTCTTTGAGTAATGTACCCGAACAGCCTAATTCAACATCATCCGGGTGAACGCCAATAGCCAGAATATCTAATTTCATGATTTACAAAACAGTTGTTGTATACAAAAAGTTTGATGGGAGCCCAAAATCCTTTAAATGCCGATCTCTACCTGTACCATAGCATTTAAACGATTTTCAAATGCATCATCCAGTTCTTCCGATTCTCCCTGGCGGTCGTCCCAACCGACATATCCCTGTATCTTAAATTTATGCTTATTGAAATAATGAGAATAGCCTATTGCTTTCGTGATTAATTTATACTGGTAGTTTTGGAGGCTTTTATGCGGATTTACAGTAGTATAGCGTAAGGTGATCTCGTCTTTTTTTGTAAACAGCTTACTGCCCTGAACGTTAACTGCGATGCCTGCAGGCATTTTCAGGAAAATAAGTTGGTCATCCGGCCGCGCGCTGAAGTCTTTTACCGAAAAGTCATCCACTTTGCGGTCGTAATATTCGCCCAGGAAAGCCCAGCCCTGGTATTTCAAAACGGCATCGGCCATAATGGTACGGATATTGGCCAGCAATTCTTCATCTTCGTTATAGGCGCTGAACATGGGTTTGCCCAGTTGCCCGCCCGTACGATTAGCCTTGAAATTTTTAGTATAAGTAAAGCCCACCGATACTTTTGGAGTTTCTTCAAAGTCCAGGTCGCCTTCAAAATAATCGCCCTTGTTTTTAAAATGTCCGAAAGGCATATATTCCACGCGGCCTGTATAAGCCAGTCCGTGAACGGTTGCCAGTTGCCCGCGGCCATCTCCCGACGAAACCGCTGTTCTTAATTGAATAACATGTTTTTTTATTTCAAAATCTTTGTCAATAAACAAACCGAAGTCGCGGTCAACGGTGAAACGGTTGTTAGCAATAGAGCGGTCCGGCATCTGTAATTCGCCCGAAGAATTAACCCTTTCCCTGTTTCCGGGCAGCTTGGTTTGTCCGAAACCAAAAGACCATGCTTTCCCTGGTTTATAATAAAAGACCGCATCCCTAACAATTTGAGGCGCCCCGCTTTCCAGGTCCATATCCCGGTTGGCAAAGCCCAATTGTAATTTATACTCCAGCTTGGGAGAAATAAGGAAACCTTCAAAACGGAGGCGCATTCTCCTGATCTGGGCTTCAAAGCCTGCTTCATCTTCATCATCCAGCCTGCTTAAGTAACCTGCACGTAACTGTGCACGAAAACGAAAGGTCATCAGGAAATCATCCCCCTTTCTGAATTGCAGCCCTTTTTCGTTAAAAGCAACCGTTGTCTTTTCTTTTCGGGAAGTATCGGCAACGATCTCCTGTGCATCTGCATAAAAACCAAGCAGCAGGCTGCTCATCCAAATTATTTTTTTATGAATTTTCATGGTTTGCAAAGAAACGAAAGATTAACGATTGATAAACCCGAACCAATTTTGCAAAATGCATTTTGCATGTTTTTTATTATCTTTCACCTGGTTGCCTTTTCAAAGTATACACATATGAAAAAAATATTCATCTTCCTGTTGCTGATGCTCAGCGTTTTTCTTAATGCGCAGTATATTAACCTTAACGCCTATAAAAATAACGGCGCCATCGTTACAGCCAGTCAGGGAAAGCTTACTGTAAAATGGCCCAACGGGTCCTCTTTTTCAAGCCTGGTGCTTGATCTCCAGAACGGCCAGCCATTGTTTAGCAGTATAGCGGAAGAGGTTAACGGACACGCTGTTGAAATAGTAAAGGGACTAGACCCCGCCTTTGTTTTGCGGCAGGGAAAGAGAACTTTAAGCCCCGAGAGTGGCGGCTGGGATGTGTTCTTTGATAAAGTGCCCAACAGGCCTTACACTACCGAGCTGGTCCGGCTCCGTAAAAGCAAGGCCAGTGTACATACCGTTGGGGCGTCAACGGTAGTAAAAATTTCTGAAGCAACTAGCCGGAACTTTTCAGGGCATGTAGAAATTACTTTTTACAATGGGAGTCCTTTATTTAATGTAGCGGCGGTGATGGCAACGGCCCAGGACTCTGTTGCTATTTTATATGATGCCGGCATGGTAAGCAAAAAAAGCCTCTGGAAAAATGTAGCGTGGTCGGATGTAAAAAACACCCTGCTGAAAATGGAGCCTGCAATGAACACGCCTGCCACCGATGTGGAAGTGAAATATCGTACAGTAATTGGCGAAAATACAACCGGGAGCCTCGCTGTTTTTCCTGCCCCGCATCAATACTTTTACCCGCTGGATGAAGCGTTTAATTTAAAATTTACCTGGTACGGGACGAACTACCTCAACCTCCTGCCCGATTTTGGAATAGGAATAAGGCAGGAGCCCGCAGGCGACAGGAGGTTTGTGCCCTGGTTTAACGCACCGCCGCAAACGCAGCAGCGATTGAATTTCTTTTGCCTGGCCAGCAGTAAAAATGCGAAAGGCACCTTAGAACAGGTAAAGCGGTTTACCAATAATGATGTGTTTCCGCAATTGCCGGGACATAAAAGAATGGCCACCCATTTTCACAATGAGTTTATAATGGATGTGGTATTGAGTGGTAAACCTGTTCCTGAAAGACCAGAGTTTGTTGATGTGCTTAAAAATGCAGGATTAGATATTGTAAAGCTCGCTGAGTTTCACGGCCCGGGGCATCCCAAAGGGCCAGACTCAATAAGGTTGGTAGAGCTAAAAGCCCTGTTCGATCAAACCAAACGCTTGTCTGATAGCAGCTTTCTTTTATTACCCGGGGAAGAAGCCAACAATTTTTATGGTGGACATTGGCTGGCGTTTTTCCCCAAACCGGTTTACTGGATCATGTCAAGAAAAGAGCAGGCTCCTTTTGAAACAAAGGACTCTCAATATGGGACAGTGTACCGCGTGGGTAATAAAGAAGAAATGTTGAAGTTGCTGGAGCAGGAAAAAGGGTTAGCCTGGGTGGCGCATGCCCGTACCAAAGCTTCAACCGGTTATCCTGATATATACAAAGACGAGGCTTTCTTTAAATCGGACACTTATCTGGGCGCGGCCTGGAAGTCAATTCCGGCAGACCTTTCGTGGCCTAAGCTGAGCGAAAGAGTACTGAAACTGGTAGATGATATGGCAAACTGGGGACATAAAAAGCATGCGATTGCCGAGTCGGATATTTTCACCATCACCCATCAAAATGAAATGTATGCGCATTTAAATGTAATTTATTTAAAATTGAACCAGCTGCCCGCATACGGGCAGGGCTGGCAGCCGGTTCTTGATGCCATGCGCAACGGGAAGTTTTTTGTTTCAACAGGCGAAGTACTTATCCCCAACTTTACCATCAATGGTAAACAGTCGGGAGATGTGCTGAAATTGGGAGGCTCAAAAAAAGTAAATATCGAAGCTGCCTTGCAATGGAATTTCCCGATGAATTTTGCGGAGATTGTTTCGGGTGACGGGAAACAGGTATACCGCGAGCGGATCAATCTTAACCATACAACCGCTTTTGGCAAACATCAATTTTCCTGGCCGGTAAATCTTTCCGGTAGAAAATGGGTGCGCATTGAAGCATGGGATATAGCCGCCAACGGGGCTTTTACGCCGATGATATGGCTGGAATAAGGCAAATTCAAGGTTTAATGTTTAAGGTTGGGAAAATAACATCGAACCTTAAACTTTAATGCAACTTCCCCTTAATCTCCTGCAGTTTCAATAACGCTTCCACAGGCGTTAACCGATTAATATCAATATTGGAAAGTAATTGCCTGATCTCATCAAAAGTCTGGCTATGTGCATCAAAAATAGAAAGCTGGAACTTAGGATCGTTGAGGCGTTTTACTTTTTCAGAAAGATCGGTATTAACTGTTTTAGGATGGTCTGATGATCCAACTTCTCCGCTACCATGCTGTCCTTCCTCTACATGCTGGCTTTCCAACTGTGTCAAAATTTCATTGGCCCGTTGAATCAGTGACGCAGGCATGCCCGCCATTTTTGCCACATGAATACCGAAGCTATGGGTGCTGCCACCGCGCGCCAGCTTTCGCAGGAAGATGATTTTATTACCAACCTCTTTATTGGTGATATGATAGTTTTTGATGCGGGGAAATTTCTCCTCCAGCTCATTCAATTCGTGATAGTGTGTGGCAAATAATGTTTTGGGCTGATGAGGCGATTGATGCAAATGTTCCACAATACTCCAGGCAATAGAGATGCCGTCATAAGTAGAAGTGCCGCGGCCGATTTCATCTAACAGGATTAAACTTCTGGGTGTAATATTATTGATGATAGCTGCCGTTTCATTCATCTCTACCATAAACGTACTTTCACCGCCGCTCAGGTTGTCTGACGCACCCACACGGGTAAATATCTTATCGGTTAAAGAGATCTTAGCTTCTGCCGCCGGAACGAAGCTACCGATATGCGCCATTAAGGTAATCAGCGCGGTTTGCCTCAATAAGGCTGATTTACCACTCATGTTGGGCCCGGTGAGAATAATGATCTGCTGATCGGTTTTATTGAGCTCCGTATCGTTATGTATATAACTTTCGCCTACCGGCAGGCGGCGTTCAATTACCGGGTGACGTGCTTCTTTCAGCAGCCAGTCGTCCCCTTCATGTAACTCTGGCTTCCGGTACTGGTAGTGGATGGCATTATGCGCAAAACAGCTCAGGCAATCAATAACAGCCAGTAAATTGCCATTGGTTTGAACGGGGTGCAGGTATTGAAATAATTCATTCAGTAGCTGGTCGTATAGCTGCTGCTCCAGAACCAGTATCTTTTCTTCGGCGCCTGTTATTTTCTCCTCATATTCTTTCAACTCCGGGGTGATATATCGTTCTGCATTGGCCAGGGTTTGTTTCCTGATCCAGTTTTCCGGCACCCTGTTTTTATGGCTGTTGGTTACTTCGAGGTAATAACCGAATACATTATTAAACCCTATCTTTAAAGAGGTAATGCCTGTTTTCTCTGCTTCAGCGGCCTGCATCTTTGCCAGGTAGGCTTTACCGCTTTGCGATATTTCACGCAGTTCATCCAGTTCTGCCAGGATACCATTATTAATAAACCCTCCTTTAACCGCTGTTGCCGGTGGATTTTCTATAATTTCACGGAAGATCTTTTGGGCTATTTCAGGGCAGGGGTCTAAAGCTTCGCCTATGCGCCGCAGGTAATCGTTGCTGTGCACAGTACAAAGTTCTTTAACCAGTTGCACCTGCTGTAATCCTTTGGCAAGTTGAAGCACTTCCCGTGGATTTATTTTTTTAGTAGGTATTTTGGCCACCAGCCGCTCAATATCTCCGCAAAGCTTAATTGCCTGTACCAGTTCATTGCGCAGATCTGTTTCTTTGATCAGGGTTTCTACCAGCGCCAGGCGCTCGTTTATTTTGTCAATATCGATCAGGGGAAATAAGAGCCAACGCTTTAACATACGGGCGCCCATGGGAGAAGCCGTATTATCCAATACTTTTAATAATGTATGATCCCCTTCGTTATTGCCATATATTAATTCCAGGTTGCGAATCGTAAAGCGATCCATCCATAGAAAATCATTGCGGTGTATGCTTTGTAAAGAAGTTATATGTTGAAGATTGGGATGCTCGGTATCCCGCAAATAGTGGATGATAGCTCCCGCAGCAGTTAATCCTTTTTTTTGATCCTCGATACCAAACCCTTTTAAGGAATGGGTCTGGAAATGTTTTAAAAGTATATCCTGCGCATAGTGCTCATCAAAGATCCATTCGTCAAGCGTATACACGTACATCTTTCCGCCAAAGAATTCTTTGAACTTTTTCTGCTGATGACGTTGAAAAACAACTTCGGAAGGAGAGAAGCTTTGTAATAATTTATCAGCATATTCCCGGTCGCCTTCTGCTATTAAAAATTCCCCGGTAGAGAGGTCCAGGAAAGCCAGGCCAAACTGGTTGTCATCAACGAAATGTATGCCCGCCAAAAAGTTATTGCTCTTATATTCCAGCAGTTTGTCATTAATTGCGGTACCCGGTGTGATCATTTCGGTAACACCCCGTTTTACTATGCCCTTGGCTTGCTTGGGATCTTCCAGCTGATCGCAAATGGCCACCCGGTAACCCGCTTTCACCAGTTTATGCAGGTACGTGTCCAGCGCATGATGCGGAAATCCTGCCAGGTCTAAAGATGCGGCAGCGCCATTATTTCTTTTGGTTAAAGTGATACCTAAAACCTGCGAAGCAATCACAGCATCCTGGCCAAAAGTTTCATAAAAATCGCCCACGCGAAATAGCAGCACCGCATCAGGATATTTTTGCTTAATAGCCTTATGCTGCTGCATCATCGGGGTTTCTTCAATATTCTTTTTCGCTTTAGACATGGGCGACAAAAATAGGGGAATTGAAAATCCCCGTCAATACCCGGCGCTGTTTGGTTGAAAGCTTGTGTAAAACTGGTTGGTTGCCCTGGGCTTAACCGCAACAACGCCAGGACAAAGAAAAGGGGCATATCGTTCTCACAGTTGAGCTCGAGGATATTTAGGGGTTATTTGAAAAATGTTAAGTGGCCAGCATGGATGTTTGCATATTGATTCCCTATTTTTGTATCATGTTCATCACAACTGAGTATATATCCCGCAATCAGTTAGCAGCCATTAAATGCAATGGCTTGTGGAATAATATTATCCGCCGCCCTTCTTAATTTCTTCTATTTTATCGCTCCGTTTTAATTCCTCGCTTGTATAAGAGCGGGGAGATCTGTTATCTGTGTAATCAATATTCCTAACGGAAGCCTGTACGGGTATTCTATTTACTTTTTAAAAAAATAATTATGAAAACGATCATAGAGCCTTTTCGTATCAAATCAGTAGAGCCCATATTTGTAACAACCCAGGAAGAGCGGAAAACGATTTTGGAAGCCGCATTTTATAATCCTTTTTTGATCGATGCCCGGCACGTGTTAATCGATTTGCTTACTGACAGCGGAACCAGTGCCATGAGCAGTAACCAATGGGCAGGTATCATGCAGGGAGACGAATCTTACGCGGGAAGCAGCAGCTTCTTTCATTTCGAACAAGTAGTAAAAGATATCACCGGTATGCCTTTTATTATACCTACGCACCAGGGGCGGGCATCAGAGAAAATACTTTTCAGTATATTGGGGGGTAAGGGAAAATTCTTTGTAAGCAATACTTTATTTGACACTACACGGGCAAATATAGAATTTAGCGGCGCAACGGGGGTAGACTTACTTTGCGAAGAAGGAAAGCATCCCGCTATACCAGCTCCTTTTAAAGGAAACCTGGATACCGTAGCTTTAGAGCAATTTATCAACAAAACGGGCAGTGAGAATATACCAGCCGTCATCCTTACTATTACCAATAATTCGGGCGGCGGGCAGCCCGTAAGTATGCAAAACATCAGGGAGGTAAAGGCTATTTGCAAGGCTAACTGTATACCTTTTTATATAGACGCCTGCCGGTTTGCAGAGAATGCTTATTTTATAAAATTGAGGGAAGAGGGATATCAAAACAGTAGCATTGAAGACATTGCAAAAGAAATGTTCTCTTATGCAGATGGAGCTACCATGAGCGCTAAAAAAGATGCATTTGCCAATATAGGTGGATTCCTGGCATTGCATAGCGGAGAGCTGGCGCGCGAATGTCGAAACCTGCTAATTATTACAGAAGGATTTCCTACTTACGGGGGCCTTGCAGGCAGAGACCTGGAGGCCATAGCCATCGGATTGAAAGAAGTAATGGAAGAGCCATACCTGCAATACCGGATACGCAGCATAGAATATCTCAGCGATAAATTGCATGCAGCCGGAGTTCCGGTAATGAGGCCGGCAGGTGGGCACGCCATTTATATTGATAGCAAGGCCTTTTTGCCGCACATACCGGTAACGCAATATCCCGGGCAGGCGCTCGTTTGTGAACTGTATCTGGCCGGTGGTATCCGCTCGGTAGAAATAGGTTCTTTAATGTTTGGCAAATATGACAAAGCAGGCGGGCTTATTCCGGCTGCAATGGAACTGGTGCGCCTGGCCATTCCACGCAGGGTGTATACACAAAGCCATATTGATTATGTGGCTGAAGTGGTGATCGATGTGTTTGAAAGAAGGGCATCTATAAAGGGACTGCAAATTACAGAGGAGGCTCCCTTGCTCAGGCATTTTACAGCAAAGCTGAAGCCGCTTGCTTGAACTGGTTAATTAGTGAAGGTTTAAAGCAGGAAACAGTGGTGTTGCGTTAAGCTCCTTTTTGTCGTTATGTAAATAAGCCTCTCTTGCAGGGGCTTATCAAAATGTGCTTATGATTACGTTAAGAGCTGCAATACTTCTGGGCTTATGTTTTGTTATTGTTGTGGGAACCAGGTGCTCCTGCTGTAAATGCGATGAGGTAGATGTAAAATATACTTCTGCTTTTAAGGAAATGGAGCTTGTAAGTCTTGATAATTCCGGAAAAGATACCGCTTCTGTAGTAAACAATACAGTTAACAGGAATGCTTACGCGGTCAAAATGGTTTTGCTTTCTTCAATCGGAACCCTGGCGCACCTGCCTTGCAGGCATTTTGATGTGTTTATTGGTAGTGCTAACGCAATGGGATGCCGTTGTTCTTCATCAGGTAAGTATATACCAACGGATAGTATTATTTCCATTTCTATAACCGACCTGGAAGCTTTTGACGTAAATACTCCTGCCAATTCGGATATTAGTTCCCGGTTCAGGTATTACGACAGCTACGCCGGCGGCTCGTATATTGAAGTAGATCAACTGCTAAGTAGTGGTCGGCAAAGCCTGTTGTATCCGGGCAGCTATTACTCAAGTCCTGCCGATCCGATGGCTTCCCTGCAGTCTGGATTAATGTTTATGCTGATGGAGCCTCCTGCCTCTTCGGGTATACACCGGTTTAAGTTTTCCCTGCTTTTAAAGTCCGGCATAAGAATAGAGCAAACTACTTCAACCATAATGCTGCAATAACGAAACCATGAAAAAGATAACCGCCTTGTTCTTATTTTTAATAATAGCCTTGTCAGCACCGGCACAAAATCCTTTTGAATTTAAAGGAAAGATTTTTGCGCATGCTAGTGCAGGTTACCGGGCTCCGTTAAAAAAGTATTTCAGGGGAACGCTCTTGGATGATATGATCAGCCTGAAGAACAATAGCGTTGTTATCGGCATAACGCATTATTATTTTTTCAGGAACAAATGGGGCGTATTTTTGGATATGGCGTTTGCGCCTTCCAGGCCTAAAAACCGGCCCGAAAGCGATCTGCTGAGATTTGCACGATATAAAAAGGACTACTATTTAAATAATAATGGCGGGTGGTCGGCTGCAGGTAATACCGATGGCCGCTATTCATTTGGTGGAACTTACCGCATAGAAAAGAACCGTTGGCGCTTTTTTGCATTACTGGGAGTAGGAATGACAGAGTTTGAAGCGGTTGAGGATATTAAGAGACTGAAAGAGAAGAACAGCAATGTGAATTATACTGCCGAACTAATTTGGAATGGAAGGTTTAATGATCCTGATTTCCAGACCGCTTTTCTCACCAGCGCAGGTCTGTTATCTGGATACCGGCTAAACAAGCGTTTTACAGCAGTGGCTAATGTAAAACTTTCGCATTTTGCAACCCATTTTGAGTATCGGCTGCAAAGAACCAATCAGTATACAAAGGAGTATTTTATCGACGATATTTACAGCTACAAAAGAGGTGCGATAGATATAACTGCCTCGATGGGTATTATGTTTACGCCGGATGCTGATCGCCGCTTTAGAAAATAATGAATCAACTTCTGTGTTTGATCAGTAGCCTGCTGTTGCGTTTTGATCAGTTGCAACGTTCAACCAGAATAAACTAAAAACGATGCAGATGAAACTTTACCGGATTGCTTTTCTGTTGCTTATTTTATCAGCGCTTACTATAGCAGGATGTAGAAAAAAACCGGACGACGATCCGAAGAAATGTAAAAATTGCCCGATGGTTTATAAACCTAATATCTATATCTATCCTAAACAGACGCTGAATATAAGCGTAGCGCTGGATTTTCCAAAAGGCGGCAGGGTAGTGGAGTCCATTCCTCTTTACGGGTCGGGATGGAATGTGACGGTAACGCCCGAAGGCAAGATGAATGATCAGTATGATTATTTATTTTATGAAAGCGAGCAACCGGATGAGTGGCAATACAAAACAGGATATACGATACCCCGCGATAGTCTTGAAATATTTTTTAATGGGAATATGGCTGCCTACCATTTTAAAGCCAACGAGATCAAGGACTTTATTGATTACTGGATACCACGCTTAAATGATTATGACTATTATCATATATACCCGCAGGAGCGACCCGTAATTGAAGAATTGATCAAAGTGCGCTTTTCATCGGAGCCCGAAAACTTCCTGCGATTGTTTTACGTAGTGAAAGGTACCAGTGTGCCATCGCCTTTACAACCTCATGTAATCAATAATACGGTTCCGCGAACAGGGTACCACGCAGCAGAATGGGGTGTGGTGTTGTGATTATCAGGAAAAAATAGTGCTTTTTAGATAGATTTAACTTTCGCCATAGTGGAGTCTCTCCAACCACTATCAGGAAACGATAGTGGCCGCAAGCAATGTAGTTTTTCTCCGTGGTTGGAGTTTTCTCCAACCATTATTAGAATCATATAGGCAGCAGGAGAAATATAGTTTGCAGGCGATAACACCTGCAAAGGCGAAAAAGAGAGGAACATTAGATAGATTTAGCTTGTAAGTAATGAGCACCAAAAATGATGGCATAGATCCAACAGTTATAAAGAATAGTATAAATAAGAGCGATGCCCATGCTTTTACTGAGGTTGTTTTTGCATCTTGGTGAATTGAGAAATATTAGCCGGTAAGCGCGAAAGATGATCCAGTACAGTATTCCGGCAATTACAAGAATTGTCGCCCACACCATAGCTCCTATTGCCCAAAATATAAGTGAGCCGGCAAGCGCCAGAATAATCCATACTAAGATACCTATGCAGCCAATCGGGTTAAGTATATCTGCATCCAAATCCGACATATTCATAGTAGGTGAGTCAGGTTGTTTCAAATAGGAGAACTTGTCTATGAAATTACCATAGCCATCTTTTAACTTCCAGCCGTTATATAAACCAGTAGTAATAAAAATGAAAAATGTTAACGAGAGAATTGTTGTGGAGATCAACGAGTTCAGATAAAGCGACCGATGACTTTGCAAACCTGATAAATAAACGATCAACGTGAGCACCGGGATGACGATCACGGTACTTACAAAAGCGGTCCGGCTATTAATAAGTTTAGGTTTGTTCAAAACAATATAAGATTCATGTAAATCTATAAAATTGCTTCTTACGAGTAAAACTTTTTCGCCGTGGTTGAAGTTTTCTCCAACCATAATTGGGAACGATAGTGGCCGCAAGCAATGTAGTTGTTTGCAGGTGTTAACACCTGCAACGGCGAAAATCTATAATAATATGTTTTTAGTAAGAACGGACTGCTGACTTATAGAACTGTTTTGAACTGTCAGGCATCTTATATCTCGCTATTACTTAAAATTCCTTCCATCATGAAATACTTTGGCTGCAGCCTGGGTTTCGTTAGTATTCTTGTTGGGTTCATGGCCATAAGGGCCCAGCAAATTTCTTCCCTCTAGCCGGGGCAGCACCAGGTTGGTGAATAAGCCGGAAAGATTATAAAAACTACCTGCCACCACATGTATTACCTGGCCTTCTCTTTGCACCGTGCCTGATACCATCAACAGTTTAGACCTTAAAATTTCTTTCCTGAACTGGTCAAATACCTGCTTGAAAACGACCAGGTTGGCAGTGCCGGTTTCATCTTCAATCGTAATAAAACAAATACCGCTGGCAGTACCAGGTCTTTGCCTTACCAATACCAATCCTGCTACCTGTACAGCGGCTCCATTCTCCATCGTATACAGTTGGCTGGTGCTTACAATGCGCAAAGAGTTTAGCTTATCGCGCAAAAAGCTTACCGGGTGCGCTTTTACAGAGAGACCGGTAACACTGTAATCCTGCATCACATGTTCGGGTACAGTCATCAGGGGTAGTTGCACCGCCTGCTCCTGTGGATCAGGTGAGGATTGGTCCTTAAACATACCCGTGGCACTATCACTTAAAGAAGATACTTCCCACAATGCCTGTCTTCTATCCAGGCCCATGCTTCTGAAAGCATCGGCATCGGCCAGTTTTTCCAATGCAGACATACTGAGTCCCGCATTTTTTAATGTGATAATACTGGTAATTGCACCAGGCTTCCGTGTGTTGATAAGTATCTCCATTTCTTCGGCATTCAAACCCTTTACCTGCCTGAAGCCCAGGCGTAGTACACAGAACCTACCTTGTTTTTCCTCCAGGCTATGATCCCAATCGGAGTAATTAATATCTACCGGTTTTACCGTAACCCCATGCTTTTGCGCATCGATCACTATCTGGGCGGGTTGATAAAAGCCCATGGGTAAACTGTTCAGTAAGGCGCAGGCAAATACATCGGGATAGTACCATTTTAACCAGGCCGAAACATATACCAGTAAAGCAAAGCTTATCGCGTGGCTCTCGGGAAATCCATAGCTTCCAAATCCTTCCAGCTGTTTAAATATGCGACGGGCAAACTCTTCGGTATAACCCTTTTTTAGCATTCCTTCAATCAGCATTTTTTCATAGTCACTTACCTTTCCTTTGGCCTTAAAAGTAGCCATGCTGCGTCTTAAACCATCTGCCTGTGCTGGTGTAAACCCTGCGCCAACTATTGCGATCTCCATAGCTTGTTCCTGGAATAAGGGAACACCCAGGGTTCTTTTGAGTATTTCCCTTAATGCTTCAGATGGATATTCTACTAAATCAGGATTTTGTCTTCTTTTTAAGTAAGGATGTACCATGTTCCCCTGTATAGGGCCCGGTCTTACAATGGCCACTTCTATTGCCAGGTCATAAAAATTTTCAGGACGTAGCCTGGGAAGCATAGTCATCTGCGCGCGGCTTTCAATCTGGAATACCCCGATGGTATCGGCATTGCTGATCATTTCATACACGGCTTTATCTTTTTGCTTGATATTAGCCAGCGTAAATTTTTTGCCATAATGTAATGCAGCCAGGTCAAACGCTTTACGGATACAGGTAAGCATACCCAGTGCCAGCACATCTACTTTTAAAAAGCCCAGGGCTTCAATATCATCTTTATTCCATTCAATACAGGTGCGGTTTTCCATGCGGGCATTGAGAATGGGACAGAGCTCTGCCAGGTTGCCCTGTGTAATCACAAAGCCGCCGGTATGTTGGCCCAGCTGCCGCGGAAAACCTACATATTCCTCGGTAAGCGCCAGTATTTTTTGCAGGTGTTGATCAGCAGGGTTAAACCCTTCTGAAGAAATAGCCGAACCCTGCCGCCATTCAGGAGTGAGCTCCCACATCGATTTAGCCAGGCGGTCTACTGCATCAGCCGAAAGGCCCATGGCTTTGGCTACATCACGAACGGCTCCTTTATCATGAACCTCTGTTACGGTAGCTACAATACCCGCCCGGTGCCGGCCATACTTCTTATAAATATACTGGATCACTTCCTCGCGGCGCTCATGCTCAAAGTCTACATCAATATCCGGTGGCTCATCCCGCGCGTCCGACATGAATCTTGCAAAAAGCAAATCAAACTCTTTGGGATCAACCGAAGTAATGCCCAGGCAATAACATACTACCGAGTTGGCCGCAGAACCACGTCCCTGGCATAGAATGTTTTGGCTTCTTGCAAAACGAACAAAATCATACACCGTTAAAAAATAAGAGGCATAATTTTTTCGCTTCATAAATTTCAGTTCAAAGTCCAGGCTTTCTTTTACTTTATCAGGTATATCATTGTTGAACTTTTCTCTCGCACCTTGCCAGGCCAGCATTTCCAGTTCTTCCTGCGGACTGCGCCCACCGGTTGTAATTTCTTCGGGGTATACATATTTCAAACTGCTTAGCGAGAACTGGCAGGCATCAGTAATTTCCTTGATCCGCGCCAAAGCATCCGGATAGTGCCGAAACAGCCTGTACATTTCTTTGGGTGCTTTTAAATGGCGCTCTGCATTTTGCCAGAGGCGGTATCCGGCATTATAAATCGTGCATTTCTCACGCGTGCAGGTAAGTACATCCTGCAATTCCCTGCGTCCGCGATTATGATAATATACATCGTTGGTAGCTACCAATGGCACTTTACAATTTTTAGACAATTGTGCCAGGCGATAAAATTTTTTATCATCATAGGCCTGGTAAGAACGGGTCATCGCCAGATAGAGGTTGCTGCCCAGGTGCTGGCTATACTCCCACAGATCATTTTTGAAACCAGTATCAAAATCAAATTGATCATTTAATTGATAGGGAGGGATTACAATAAATTTCATTCCTTTTTTGTACTGATATACATCTTTCTTGTATAAAAGACATTGCCCTTTCTCGGTTCTCAGGTTACCTTCAGACAACATCGTGGAAAGCCGCGCATAGGCTTCTTTGTCGGTGGGGTAGGCTAATAGATCAGGACCGTCCTGCAATACCAGGTGGCAGCCAATAATCAACCGGATGCCTGTTTTCTTAGCTTCCACATGTGCCCGTACGACCCCTGCTAAGGTATTATGGTCGGTGATAGCTATACATGCATGTCCCAATGCTGCAGCTTCCTGCACCAGCTCTTCAGGGTGCGAAGCGCCTCTTAAAAAGCTGAAATTACTGGTAACATGCAGATCTGTATACGATAACATGATATTGTTTTTATTGATCCTGCCACTCAGGCAAAAAAGCCGTGAATAAACCATTGGGGTTGCTGAACATCATCATAATGACCCAGCCGGAAGATCCAGTAACGGGCGCCGGTTTCATCTTCTATACAATAGTAATCCCGGTAATGGCCCTGCTGCAGCCACCATTCCTGCTCTATACGTTCCGGCCCGTCAGCCTTTTTTACTTTATGCAATCGTCCCTGGTATTTGAAAGATTTAGGTGGATAGTCGGGTACCAATACCATTACTTCAATCAATACAGGCTTTGCCAGTAAATGCAGGGGACGTAAACCCGCGGGCCATTGTGCCGTGCTGCAATCATCTGCTGATGTGGCCAGCCGCACCGATCGCTCCGGCCAGTAATGTTCATCGGGCAGGTATCTTTTTATACTTTTTTCGCCCACACGATCAGCTATGCGATCCAGTAGTTCTGCAAGTTTTACATCATCCCTTGTTACTGTAGCAGGCCATAAAGCATCCTGTGCAGGGACCAGGGGCATTACCTGCAGCACTTCCAGTGTAAAAACTTCAATGCCCAATGCAGGTTCAATGGTAGGAAGCTTGTGTTCAAATAACTTCATCAGGTGCTGCACGTTTACCGAAGGGCGGCCTGTGCCAATTTTTAATTGTTGCTGCTTTCCGTCTACCCGGTGAGCAGTAAACACGCAGGCGCGCATGCCCATTTCTTCCTTTTTCAGGCGGCCACAGGTATCTTCCAGTAATTGATGAAGGGCTATTTCAATGGCTTTGGCGGTTCGCACCGGTTCCAGGCAGGGCAGGTGAATAAAGTAAGGGGGTGTTGGTTGCAACGGCTCTATAAACTCCGGCGCGAGACCCAATGCCTGGTGAAGCCTTTGTAAAAAATGATTACCGAAACGCCTGCGAAGCGCTGATCCGGGCATGTTGATAAACGTATCCATGCGATGCATGCCTAGCTTCGAGAGCTTTTCCAACACGGGTGTTTCCAACCTCAATGCAGCCGGTGGCAAAGGCAGTAGAGCTGTTTTTTCTTGATGTGGTGGTACAATAAATGTTGAGGGACTGAACCGGGCCATACCCCATGCGGTTCCAATGGTACCGGCAATGGCAACCCTTACCTGGTACCCCATGCGGGAAAACTTTTTGATAAGGTCCTGCAGGTATAATGCTTCACCGCCCCAGAGATGCGTGCACCCGGTGGTTTCAATAATCAGCCCGTCTGGCGGATCAATGGCTACAACAGGACTAAACCTTATGCACCATGCGCCCAGGGCTTTTAATAGTTGATGTTCTGAATTTTCTTCCCATTTAAAAACTTCCAGTTGGGGTAGCATGGTTTTACAATCTGCCACCACCATATGGATTTTGATGCCTTTTGCTTTGGCTCCCGGAGATACGGCTTTTACTACCATTTTCCCCTGCACAGGCGCTGCTATCACAAAGTCGGTATGAGCGAGCGCCGGATCCTGCCGAACCTTGCGATTAGCCAGCAGGCAGGGAAACCATATAGAAGCATAGCGTTTTTCCATACTACCCGGTTTGGAGTTGAGGGTAAGAGGGTAGAGCGGGCGATTGCTTTTCCAGGTGACAAAACTGTCCCGACTTCCATTGCAATGACCATTGCCCGGTTTGACCATTACGTACTTTCAGCAGTTCAACATTCCATTGTGGAAATCCTACTCCCGGCAGGTGCTCTTCTGTTATACTGGGTAAAGGCTGAATGTGCCACCGGGCAGCACAAGCCACCGTTTCCTGTTGCCGGGGCAATACTCGGTGTATAAAACCAGTAACATGGCTTTGCTCTACTGCCAGTTGCAAACGCCTGGATTCGGTAAAGCTCAGGTGATCGGTGGCGCCTACTACTGCTACAAGGGTTTCACATTTTAAAGATTCTTCGATGATCCAAAGAATGTCCTTGGGCTTCCGCGCTTCCACAAAAATGACCTGTTCGGGTTCAATGCCAAAACTCCTGAGTGCAGGTGGATAAACCTGTTGTTCCTGTGCAATCCACATGCATTTCCGCGAATGCATCAACAGCTTGCCCAGCAGGGCTGCAATAAAACCATTGGTGGCGGCCGCTTCACTCTCATTATAACTGCTTAGTTCATGCACAACCTGGGTGGGAAAAACTTTATAGGGAAATACAGACTCTACTATTCCTAGCCCCATTGAGTACCGGGCCTGTACAGGGGGAGGCTTATAGCCCTGCAGCGAAAGAATTTCCTGCTGTAATGTATGTAGCACTCCTGTATCCATTACCCATAGTCATGTAACACAAAGATAATTAAATACTAAGATAATTAGTATTTAATTGCTAATTATTTTGGGTTATATTGGAATTTGGGTATAAATTTTTTTAAAACTGATTGAGGATATGCCTTGTATTTCAATCAGGTGAATTGCGTAACTTTCATCTAACAAAGTTATTTTATGCACCGTCGTGAATTATTGAAGCAAAGCGCCCTGGCTGTAGCCGCTTTTGGATTGAGCAGGGATATTTTTGCTACACCATCCAAAACATTGCTGTATAGCAATCATGCTGCTGATATAATAAAGCTGAGCTCCAACGAAAATCCTTACGGACCTTCTCCCCAAGCCCGGAAAGCGATGAGTGAAGCAATAAACGGCTGTAACCGATATCCGTGGGAAACCACTACTCTGCTTAGAGAAAAGATATCGATACCTTATAAATTAGCAAAAGCGAATGTAATAATAGGGGCTGGGTCTTCAGAATTGTTAGGACTGGCTTCTGTTCTGGCTGCTTTGAAAAAGGGCAATATAGTGGCACCCGATCCCACCTTCAGGTTATGGATGCCTGCTGCCAATAAAATAGGAGCACCGGTTAAACTGGTACCATTAACACCGCAAAAGGCAGTAGATCTGCAGCGTTTGAAAGAAGCGATCGATGCTGATACCCGTATGGTGTACATCTGTAATCCCAATAATCCTACAGGCACAGTACTACCTCCTAACGAGTTAGAGACATTTATTAAAGATGCAGCTCCATCTGTTACTATATTATTAGATGAGGCTTATACTGAATTTGAAGATACAAAGAGTGTAGCGCACCTGGTAAATGAGCATCCGAATTTAATAGTAGCTAAAACTTTCTCTAAAATTTATGGAATGGCAGGAGCAAGGGTAGGGTACGCTTTGGCTCATGCCAACACCATTCAGCAGTTGAACGATCTGCAACCCTGGGCTAATGCTGGAGCGGGTGGCATATCGCTGGCGGGTGCTATCGCATCCCTGGAGGATACTTCATTTGTAAATATGTGTAAAAAGGAGAATTCAAAAGCGCGCAGTATATTTTACCAGGCCCTGGAACGCAACGGTATTTCTTATATCCCATCGGCTACCAGCTTTGTGTATTTTGATGCCTTAAAATACCCCAAAGATTTTAAAGCTATCCTGGAGGCCAAAAATATTATCGGGGCCAGGAGTTTTGAAGAACGATCAAAATGGCTGCGCCTGAGCATAGGTACCACCGGAGAAATGGAACGGGTAGCAGAGGCCATCCGGTTATAGCTTTACCTGACAGCTCAGGCACTAATGTTGAGCCGTTTGCACAGGTATTGCAGTTCTTCGATGCTTTTAATACTATTTACCTTAATGTTGGTTACAAACACACCGGTTACACTATTGTTTTCCGTTTGAACCTTCACCAATCCATTTACATATTCATCTGCTGTAACAGCATTGGCCTTTTGAAAGCCTAAATTGATTATTTCGTGAGTAGTCATATAATTGCTTTTGAATTTAATTTCAAAACAAATGCCATTTTCGAAAACAAAACCGCCAATATCGGTGAATGCCCGCTATAATTCGATCTAAGAGCACCTGCTTTCGTTCAATTGCCGCAACAATTACTTTCCTCTGGTAACCGCGAATTGTAAATGAGATGTGGCGAATTGTAACCGGTTTTTACAAATACGTATACTGTATCATTTATTTGAGGCTGAAAGCATTGCTGTTTGTTTTACCTTGAGCAGCAGGTGCCGCTTTAAATGAATGACCCTCAAACCCCAATAAAATGAAAAAAACAAATCTGATGCTGGCAGGGGCAGCCGTATATGCCCTGGCACTCTTTTCCTGCGGAAATGCTTCCGTAGAGCTGGCCCGAAAATTACAAAGCAGTTATGAGTATGAAGGTAAAGCGATAGAGCTCGTGGGCGAATTTGATGCACCGTTCTTTACTTTCAGTTCGGGGCAGTCAAAAACCATTCCTATGGCTTTTGTAGTAAAACCCGGTGCTATGAGTGCTGATAAAGAAAGTATCTCCGATATTGTACTGCCACAGGGGGCAGACAAAAACAGCGTATTGCTGGAGCTCGACCCTGATCAAAAAAAGTATACACTAAAGAATTTTTATGTGTATGACAGCAACGGAAAAAAATATAACCTGGATGAGCATCCCTCCTTTAAAATCAAAGGAACGGTTCATTACACCGAGCTTCAAAAGCCGGAAGCAGACAGGAGGGCAGACAATTTTGCCATGCAGATAACAGACGTAACCATAGAGAAAGATTAAAACTGCGATGAATGAGTATTGAATTGGGAAATGCTTCCGGGTTCGGCTGGTTTATTATTGCCATTGCCACCATTATGTCGATTGGTATTGTTTACACCTATCGTAAAAAGCACGCTATTAAATGGAAATATGTTTTTGCGGTTATCCTAATGTTTGTAATAGGTATAAAATGGCTTTTGAATCATTAATCGTGGATTAATATAGTAACATGCTGCTTACAAGGAAAAAATGAGCCGAATAGACTCTCTATTCGGCTCATAAACAAATGTATGTATTAAAAATAGCCTTATAGTAATTATTTTGTGGGTTAATCGGCAATATACCGGTTAACCACATCCCTAATGGAAGGATAAGCCTGAGGCATATATTGGCCTAATTGTTCTTCCTTTACCCATTCGATTTTTTCAATATCCTCATCTGTCTGCGGAACGAGTTGTTCAGCCCGGTTGCTTTTCATCAAAAACCAATGCGATTCTTTCATAATATGATGAGTGCCTTGCTCATAACTATGATAGGTGGTGGTTAAAAATGGTCCTAATTCCACACTTTTCAACCCTGTTTCTTCCTGCACTTCGCGTACAGCACATTCCTCGATGGTTTCACCTTTATCCAGGTGGCCCTTCGGTAAATCCCAGGCGCCCCGGCGAAAGATCATCAATAGTTCTCCTTCTTCATTAATAACCAAACCACCTCCCGCTACGTGCACTTCAAACTTCTTAAAAAACTGCTTTTTCAGCTCATCCAGGTTTTTATGCAGGAAAATGCCCCGCCTGATCTCGGGCAGGTCAATTTCTTTTAGCATGGCTTTTATAGTATGGGTATCGAGCTCATCAATAAAAATGGTATCGGGCTGATGGTGTAATTTTTCCAGGTTTTCGTCCAATGCATCGCATAAATGCACCGGTTTATTGTGAATGTAAACGGTAATCTGCATAACTATGTGGATTATAAAAAGCGGCGTTTCGTGGCCGGGTATCGGGAAACTTTTATTTTCGCAACCTAAAAATAGGTAGTAGGTATGAACGATGCAAAAGTTGTGGCCGAAAAATTATTACAGGCCAACGCAGTAAAATTAAGTCCCGAAAAACCCTTTACATGGGCCAGCGGCTGGAAAAGCCCCATTTACTGCGATAACCGCAGTGTATTGTCTTACCCCTTTATCCGCGATTTTATCAAGAGCGAAATGTGTAATGTTTTGTTCGAGCATTTTGGCGAAGCAGACGCTTTAGCGGGTGTTGCAACTGCCGGCATTGCCTGGGGAGCTATGGCTGCCGACCAGTTAAAACTGCCTTTTTTATATGTACGGCCCAAGCCCAAAGATCATGGTTTGGGAAACCAAATAGAAGGAAGGTATGAAGCCGGGCAAAAAATTGTGGTGATCGAAGACCTGGTGAGTACCGGAAAAAGCAGCCTGCAGGCGGTAGATGCATTGATAGCCGCAGGACTGGAAATAGTAGGAATGGTGTCTATTTTTACCTATGATTTTTCGGTGGCAAAAGAAGCTTTTGAAGCCAGGGGATTAAAATATCACCCGCTTACCAGCTACCCGACGCTCCTTGAATTGGCCCAGGAAAAAGGAATTATTCAACCAGAGCAGGCCACCCAGTTATTACAATGGAGAGAGGATCCTGCCAATTGGACAGGTATTTAATTATTTACCTGAATTGTCTTTAGTAAATACTAAGCGGGTAGGATCATTCATTTTGTTATAAAGAATTGTCGCCCCTGTAAAAGTCATCAGACTCTTTGCAGGGGTTTTCTATTGGCATTCAATTATTGGATGCCCGGGAACCGAGAGTGTAAAAATTCATAAGTGGCGTGCTGCAGTTATTTGCCAGCTTTTCAAAACTCAAGCTATTTATACTACGAGGTAGCTTTTGAATAGGGGTAGCTATTTACTAATAAAATTAGTAAATTAATCAAAATGCACATAAAAGCTATATACTAATAATTTTAGAAGTAGTTAATTTGTATATTCTTATTATTTATAGTTATTTATGTGGTTTAATTATATATTTGAATTACTATTTTAAGGCCTTAGAAGTGCTGTTTTTAGCTTCCTTATTAATACAATGTCTTCAACTGGTTAGTATGTTGTTATTAATATGGTAATCATATATTTAAATGGTTTTACTTCCACTAGGTTGAAATATAAAATAAATGTTACCGGTTATCATTATCCGTTCTAATTTATTAAGTTAATAATTAGGTTATTTTTAATGATTTTTCAACAATACCAATGAAAAAATAAAACTCGCTGTGTATTTTATCTAAAATTTAATTAGAGGTGTATTTCCTGTTGATGATTTGAGAATGCCCGATAACCGACAATCTCCCCTATCCCGGGAGACCAGATCCTAATTCTGCTTTTCTATGAGAAGGCGGGGCTATTAGCCGGTGATGTAATCAGGTAATTAAAAAGTGGTGCCGTTATGGCAGTAGCAGTGTACTAGCTTTTAAGATAGCTCTTCCCGGCGCGGGTGACAGGTATAAGTAATAGAAACTGAACGCTCTTCTAAAAATTTTTGAGTGTTGTACCTGCCGGAATTTACCGGGAATGGATATGTTTCAGGTAACCTGGAATATGATCCGGGTTCAAGAAAGTAGCTGAAAAATACAAGGGTAAATGGAGTGGGTTAGTTCACCTCAATTTTTACCAGGGCATTTTTGTCCAGCTTGAAATTTTTCCATTTTGCTTTTTTGATAAACTCAATGGCTTTTTTTGCCAGGATGGCATCTGGGCTTTCCACTACTTCAAAATCTACCGGGTCGCCGTTGTCGTCTACGGTAAACTTGATCTGGAGGGTTTTAGTTTTTTTAGCTTTGTCCACCCCCAGGCTGGTGCCCAGCTCTTCGTAGAAATGGCTCCAGCCTTCTTCGGGGTAAATGACTTCGTTGGCACTTGTCGCCTCAGCCTGTGCCTTGCGGGCATCACGCATATACACAGTTCTTTTTTTGAGGTTGCTTGCATTTCCAATTATGATCGTTTCCTCCAGGCTGTTAAAGTTCTTTTCTAAAACTACCTTATTTTGTTGTCCTGGTTTTAGGAAAGCTGTCGCATTTTGGTATCCAATCATATTTACCGACACGTTAAAGCTGCTGTCGTATACCGGTAATACAAAGCTGCCGTCGTTATTGGCAGTTGTTTGGCTATGCCCGGGCACTGAAATGGACGCGTTGGGTAAGGGAACGCCTTCTTTATCTACCACCTGTCCCTGGATATAAGCTACCGGCTGAAGTGCCATCGCTTTGTTAAATGGTGACCTATTCGCATTTTGGGCCATAACAGCAGCGGAAGATACTGAAGGGGCTGTCTCCATTGCCCGTGAGTTATAATTATAATTTACCAGGTTGTCCTTTGTCGCTTTAGATTCAGAGCTGAACCCGGTCTTTGGCTGAATTGCCTCATCCGCATTCATTTTTTGAGGTGGAACAGGCTGTGCTGCTTCAACTAAAGCCAAAGCCGTTTTGGGCGGCACCCGGTCTTTTTTCAAGTAAGGCCGCCCCCCCGGGGGTTCGTTATTTTGAGCAACAGGCCCCTGGCTCAGTTGTGGCTGCTCTGCCACAGTAGTAACAGGCTCTTTAGGAGCAGCCGTTTGAGTGGTATCGGCATGTTGAATTGGTTCAACATGGGCTACCGCCTTCAGGTCGCTTTCGGCTTTTTGCGTAATCCACCAGGTAGCGCCTGCAATAAGTGTAAGGCTACAGGCAGCAGCTGCCCAGCGCCACCAATAAGTTTTAGGCGTTTTATGTAAGGGTAATACTACAGGCTCCTGGTGCGCTAATCCCAATATAGAAGCTTTGATGGCATTCAGGTGGTTATCTGTGGTCACCGGATCCGCATTTCTAAAACCGTCAATGGCATCGGCGAGTAAGGGATCTTTTAATGCAGCTTTTTCCATATCGTGCATTTCCTGCGCGCTCATGCTGCCGCTCAGATACCTTTTAATATCTTCCGGGCCATAAAACGGATATGTATTATTAGTTTGCTGCATTTTTTTCCATACAAATTTTAAGATTCCGGCGGCCATTTTGTATCAGGCTTCGCACCTTATTCCAGTCCATGCCGGTGGTTTCTGCTATTTCGTTATAGCATTTATTCTCGTAATAAAATAATTGAATACTTTGCTGCTGCTCCCGGGGAAGCTTTTCGATACACTTTTCCAGCCTTTTAAAAGCTTCTTCTTTTTCAATTACACTATCCAGATGCGAGAAATCGTCCGATTGCACAGTATGTTGTTCTAAACTTACTGTAATATTTTTTTTGGCACTGCGCAACTGCATCAGGCAATAATTTTTGGTAAGCACATATACCCAGCTTTTAAAGTTCTGAATTTCGTGCAGGGGCACTTTTTTCAGCAATTCCTGGTAAATATTCATCACCGCATCTTTTGCCTCTTCTGCGTCTTCCAGGTATTTTAAACAAACACCATACAATAATTCGCTGTAGCGCAGGTATAATTCGGCCAAAGCCTGCTGGTCGCCCGTTTGTTTAAAACGGCCTAACAACTGGTCGTCAGTCGCTTCTTTTAAAGACAGTATGCTTAGTACCTGCGCCAAATAGTATTTTTTACATCAAAATTCCTCAAACTGTACCTGATCGTTTCATCAGGCTGCCAGCACCGATGCTTATTAGCAGGATGCAAAAAGCAAACCTATTACACACGCAATTTAATTTTTTTTATTTTTTATGCATTTTTCAGTTTTGAGTCATCCTAGCGAAAACGATCTCTAAAAACATTGGATAAAACAAGATAAGTTAACAAACGGCCGGTTGCTCATCTTTTCTTATTCAATGTTATCAGTCACCCTTAAAAATAAAATGATGAGGTATACTAAATGGATGATGTTACCATTGGTAATTATCGTAATAGCAGGGTTTGCCCAAAAGCCCATTACAATAACCGGGGTAGTTACTGACATGGCAGGTATACCTATTTCCCGTGCTACGGTGCAGGAAAAGGGTACTTCCAACTCAACGAGCGCCGATGATCAGGGTAATTTTAGCATTACAGTTAAAAGCAGGGATGCGTTATTGATCTTCACTTCTGTAGGCTTCCAACAAAAAGTGGTGCCTGTTAAGGGAGCTACAACACTGAAAGTTATTTTAGATGCTATTACACCGGCTTTAAATGAAGTGGTGGTGGTAGGGTATGCCACATCTAAAAAGATGTCGGTTACCGGTAGTATAGTTACTATAGGAGGACAGGGTGCTATGTCGAGGAATGTGGCTGCTTCACCAGGATATTATTATAAAAGACAGCCCGGACCGGAAATTAGGAAAGACCATAAGAAATACAAGGACGACCTTGACCGCGAAGGATATGATCATATTACCGAAAACCCTTTCCTGCGCTCCAAGGATAATCCACTGTCTACCTTTTCTATTGATGTGGACGGGGCTTCTTACAGTAATATCCGCAGGTTTATTAACGATGGCAAGCTGCCGCCAGACGGCGCTGTTCGTATTGAGGAAATGATCAACTATTTTAGTTATAAATATCCGCAACCAGCCGGCAACGCCCCCTTTAGCATTAACACGGGGTACACCGTTTGCCCGTGGAATAAGCAACATCAATTGGTGTCTATTGGCCTGCAGGGCAGGAAGATCGCCACCGAAAAACTACCGCCGGCCAATATTGTTTTCTTGATTGATGTAAGCGGCAGCATGTCTTCGCCTGATAAATTGCCTCTTGTTCAATCCTCGATGAAATTGCTGGCAGACCAGTTAAGGCCACAGGACCGGGTTGCCATAGTAGTGTATGCCGGTAATGCAGGAGTGGTGTTACCTTCCACTGAAGGAAATGAAACCATAAAAATCAAAGATGCTATCGACAGGCTGCAGGCGGGCGGATCTACCGCGGGGGGCGCGGGCATACAATTGGCCTATAAAATTGCGCAGGAGGGATTTATTAAAAATGGAAATAACCGTATTGTACTTTGTACAGACGGAGACTTTAACGTGGGGCAAAGCAGTGACGACGAATTAGAAAGGATGATAGAAGATAAAAGAAAGAGTGGCATATTCCTTACGGTTTTAGGTTACGGTACCGGCAATTACCAGGATGCCAAAATGCAGAAACTGGCTAATAAAGGAAACGGGAATCATGCCTATATTGATAATATAAGCGAGGCGCGCAAGGTGTTGATCAGCCAGTTTGGTGGTACGATGTTTACAATAGCGAAAGATGTGAAACTACAGGTAGAGTTTAACCCCGCCAGGGTGCAGGGATACAGGCTGATCGGGTATGAAAACCGGATGCTGGCCAAAGAAGATTTTAACGATGACACCAGGGATGCGGGTGAGCTGGGTAGCGGTCATACCGTTACTGCCTTGTATGAAATCATTCCCGTGGGTATTGAAGCAGCCGAATTGAAAAAAGTAGACGGGCTGAAATACCAGAAAGCTGAAGGCGCTAAACCGGGTTTTAGTAGCAATAACGAGGTAATGACGGTAAAATTCCGGTATAAAAAACCGGGGGAAGATAAAAGTTTGTTGCTGGAAAAAGTGGTTGAAGGAAGCCCCGTACCAATAGGCAGTGCCGGTGAAAATATACAGCTGGCTGCGGGGTTGGCGCAATTTGGTATGCTGCTGAGAAATTCTGAATACAAGGGGAGGGGCGGCTATGAACTGGCAATAGATCTTATTAGCGGCATTAAAGGTGATGACAGGGAAGGGTACCGAAAAGAATTGCTGCAGCTGATGAAAACCGCGTTTGACTTTAGTAAAAAAAGAGAACAGCAGCCCGAAATATCCTACCAGAGGTAGTAATAATTGAGAAAATATTGTGTGTTGCAATATATTGAAAATCAATTTTATAAGTTTTGCGTATTCCTGGTCTTAGCCTTCTTGCCGGTTTTTGGCACAGTATTTTAAGATGGTTGGGCAGAAAATCAATTCTGATCCTAAGTAAACTTAAAATGAAAGATTATGAAACGTAAAATGATTATTGGAGCAGTAGCATTACTGGTTACTGCCGGCGTTGCAAACGCGCAAGGCTTTGCTGAAGCAAAATTTGGTATTAAGGGTGGATGGAACTCGGCCAATATTACTAACAATAAAGGTGGGGAAACTGACGATTCGAAAAGATTAAATACTTTTAATGCAGGTGTTGTTGGCGCCATTCCGCTGGGCTCTACATTTGAAATCAGAACAGGGCTTGACCTGCAATCCAAGGGTACAAAGGTTAGCTGGGACAATGCTGCCGGTAAGGGTTTTGCCAAAACCAACCCGCTTTATCTTGAATTGCCGGTAAATTTGGCCATTATGTTACCTTTTAATGAAAAAGTAAAAGCCTATATCGGTGCAGGTCCTTATGGCGCTGTGGGTATAGCTGGTAAAAATAAATGGGAAAACACCGTGGCCGGTATAAAAACATCTTCGGAAGATAATATCGAATGGGGCGATGATAAAGTAGATACAGAAGGTAACCGTGGATCGGGCCAGTTTAAAAGGTTTGACTTTGGCGCTAATATTATCGGGGGTGTAGATTTTGGGAAATTTGGCGTACACGCTCAATATGGACTGGGATTAACGAATACTACTCCAGGCGAGGGCACCAATGATAATTCTAATAAAAGCAACCAGCACCGCGTATTAGGTGTAAGTGGTATATTTTATTTCTAAATAATATTATCAGATTTTTGCGAATGGGCGCTGCTTTACGGTAGCGCTCATTTATTTTTGCGGGCATGAACCGATCGTTAGTTGTTACAGTGTTGGCTATTATATTATTAATAGTAGCGTGTTTTATGCCGTGGATGAGAATTGAAGATCCTGCGTTAACGATAACCGGCATGGATACTTCGGGAACCCGGTATGGAAAACCGGCCCTGGCTCATTTTGTATTAGCCTTTTTTATATTGTGCAGCGCCTTTATTCCTAAGATATGGGCAAAAAGGCTGGGACTTTTGTTTGCTGCTTTAAACCTGGCCTGGGGCATCCGGAATTTTGGGGTGATCCCGCATTGTGAAGCGGGCGTTTGCCCCGAAAAATTAACTGGTATTTATTTGCTGTTGATTGCAAGTATTGTTTTATTGATTACAGCGCTGTTTCCCAAGGAGCCGCCTGTTAACACAACCGGTGATCCGCAACCTTAAAAAAAGCCGCCGGCATACCAGGCTCCGATTGCGGCTGCCATTCCGGACAGGGAGATCAACAACATGCCGTTAACCGGTTTTTGATGAGACAATTTATATTTATAGAATCCTAATACTCCCAGCAGTAAAAACGGAATGAACAAGGCTGCATAGTTGGGCAATTGCATCAGGTAGTTATTGAGCAGTATAATAATGCCGCCTGCTAAAAACCCCCAGAAAACAGACAGGGCGTATTGTTTCGGCATCAGGCTGCTGGTGGCATTACCACCTTCCTGCCATTCTTTTTCCCAAACCTTATTTTCCCGAACTGTATCCTCTACCATTGCTTCCTTCAGATGATCATCGATGTCCAGTGATTGATAAATTTTCAGGATCTTACTTTCTCCGCTGCTATTGTTCATTTCTTCTTTGCGGGTATAGTAAGCTCCTGCTGCCAGTAATGCGGCTATGAAAACAAGCGCAATACCGGAGTAAATAAAAATTAAATGGGTATCAACACCTCTTGCCAGCAGGAAGCAAAAAATAGACAGGATGACGATCAATCCTTCGATGACCCCTACAATAAAGGCGGGCAAATAATCATAAAATTGTTTAGGAGTGCTCAAAGGATTGTAAAGTTTGTTGAATAATAACAATGCATTCTTTTAATTGTTCTTCGGTGATCACCAGAGGAGGTGCAAATCTTATTTTGTCGCCATGTGTAGGCTTTGCCAGGAGTCCACGCTCTTTTAGCGCCAGACAAATTTCCCAGGCCATGTTTTCGTTGCTGCTGTCGATTTCGATGGCATTTAAAAGCCCTTTTCCCCTTACTGTTTGTATCAAAGGAGAGGCGATTTTTTTCAGTTCATCCCTGAAGTGAACACCCAGCTTTTCGGCCTTCTCAGCCATATTTTCATCGAGCAATGCCTGTAACGCCGCAATAGCCGTAACGCTTGCAAGTGGATTGCCACCGTAGGTAGACCCATGTTCGCCCGGTTTAATCGTCAGCATTATTTCATCATCGGCCAGCACGGCGCTAACCGGTAACATACCACCGCTGAGTGCTTTGCCTAATAATACAATGTCGGGTCTCACCCCTTCGTGATCACAGGCCAGCATCTTGCCGGTGCGGCATAAACCTGTTTGTATTTCGTCGGCTATAAACAATATATTATGTGCTTCACACAATTTTTTGCACTGGGTAAGGTAACCCTCTTTGGGAACAAAAACGCCTGCTTCACCCTGTATAGGTTCTACCAGGAAGCCGGCTATATTTTCTTCCGACTTCAATACATTATTAAGCGCTACAATATCATTATAAGGTATGCTTATAAAACCTCCCGCAAATGGCCCGAAATTGTTTTTTGAAGAAGGGTCGCTGCTAAAAGATATTACTGTAGTGGTGCGGCCATGAAAATTATTGTTGCAAACAATAATCTTGGCTTCATTCTCCGGAATGCCTTTTACTTCGTACGCCCATTTACGACAAAGCTTGATGGAGGTTTCAACCGCTTCCACTCCTGTGTTCATAGGAAGCACTTTATCGTACCCCAATAGCCGCGTAATGTATTTTTCAAATTCGCCCAGCTTGTCATTATAAAAGGCACGACTGGTTAAGGTAAGTGTATGGGCCTGTTCAACAAAGGCTTCCACGATCTTTGGATGGCAGTGCCCCTGGTTAACGGCTGAATAGCCACTTAAAAAATCAAAATATTTCCGTCCTTCCACATCCCATACAAAAACGCCTTTTCCTTTAGACAAAACAACGGGCAGGGGATGATAATTATGTGCGCCATATTGTTCTTCAAGTTCAATAAAATAGGGAGACGCTGGCTGCGTAGCTGAAGACATATCAGTTTCTTTTAAAATGAGTAAACGGTTTGCTGGTTAAAACACGCCATCCGTCAATGATTCAGCAGGTCGAGGTGCTGCTGTAAAAAAGAAGATATGTTGTAAATATGTTTGATAAAATTGCTTTGTACAAAGTAACGCTAAAATGGCAGAAAAAGCAAATAGCATTTAGCGTATTAAAAAATGCCTAAGTTTGGATCAGATTTTAAATGTAAAATCATCCTAATATGAAACATTTTTTTGTATTGCTTATAGCCATAACTATTTTTTCCTGTAGAAAGGATGATGACTTTAAACCAGATGAGCCGGTTGTTATTGAAGAGGCGCAAACATTGAAAGATGTTGCTTATGGAAATGATAAGCTACAAAAAATGGATTTTTATCTTCCGGCCGGCAGGTCTACAGCAACAACAAAAGTTATAATACTTTTGCACGGGGGCGCCTGGGCTGAAGGAGATAAGGCAGATCTAAACAGTATTATAGATTCCCTCCGCAAGCGTTTACCAGACTGGGCTTTTTTTAATTTAAATTACAGGCTAGCAAGCTTTTCCGGAAATAAATTCCCGACTCAGGAAGAAGATGTAAAATCTGCGGTGAAATATATATATGATCGTCGCCAAACCTTTGGTCTGTCAGATAAGTGGGTAATGGCAGGGGCCAGTGCAGGAGCGCATTTGGCAATGCTGCAGGCATATAAAAATACTCAAACTATTACCCCGAAAGCCGTAGTAAATTTTTTCGGTCCGGTTGATATGGCTGCGCTGTACAATTTTTATGTAAGCACCGATCCGGGAACGGCTTTTTTAGTAAGCTTTTTAATGGGAGGTACACCTGCTTCAAATGCATCCATGTACCAGTCGGGCAGCCCGATTCATTTTGTTTCGGCACAGTCTCCCCCGACTATAATCCTGCAAGGTGGTTTAGACGATGTAGTTCCTAAAGAGCAGTCTTATACATTAGAAGCAAAATTAAAAAGCTTCAATGTTAAAAATCAATTAGTATACTATCCTGCTCAAACTCATGGCTGGTCTGATCCAGCTATTTGGAATGACTGTCTTAATAAAATTCAGAATTTTCTTAACGAAAATGTGCCATAAATTCGTGGCATGATTCCTTTAGCTGAACGAATAAGGCCCCGTACCCTGGATGATGTTGTAGGTCAGCAACATTTAATAGGGAAGGGCAGTGTATTGCGTAAATCGGTAGAGAATAAATCCCTGGGTTCGGTTATTTTCTGGGGCCCGCCCGGAACCGGGAAAACCACGCTTGCCAATATCATAGCACAGCAACTATCTATGTCTTTTTTTGCTCTGAGCGCGGTAAACGCAGGTGTAAAAGAAGTGAGGGAAGTAATAGAAAAAGCCAGGCACGAATACCAGAGCATTTTATTTATAGATGAGATTCACCGGTTCAATAAAAGCCAGCAGGATGCCTTATTGCATGCTGTTGAAAAAGGAATCATCACGCTTATTGGCGCTACTACCGAAAATCCATCTTTTGAAGTAAACAGCGCTTTGCTCAGCCGGTGCCAGGTATATGTTTTGAAATCGCTGGAGGAAAAAGATCTTGTAGCGTTATTGCATAAAGCAATTAAGGAAGATGAAATACTAAAGAGGAAGAAGATCAACTTAAAAGAAACCGCTGCTTTAATAAATATCAGTGGTGGAGACGCCCGTAAACTATTGAATTTACTGGAGCTGGTTTGCAATACTTCGAGGGATAAAGTAGAAGTGACCGATGCACTGGTAATGGAGATTGCCCAGAAAAAAATAGCGTTGTATGATAAAAGCGGGGAACAGCATTATGATATTATTTCAGCCTTTATAAAATCGATGCGGGGCAGTGATCCGAACGGAGCCGTATACTGGCTGGCGCGTATGATTGAGGGAGGAGAAGATGTAAAATTTATTGCGCGGAGAATGGTAATATTAGCAAGCGAAGACATTGGTAATGCCAACCCCAATGCATTGTTGCTGGCCAATGCCACGTTTGATGCGGTTAATAAAATAGGGCATCCTGAATCAAGGATCATATTGTCGCAATGTGCCGTATATTTAGCCACCTCGCCTAAAAGCAACGCTTCCTATGTAGCCATTAATGATGCGCTGGCTTTGGTAAACCGAACAGGAGACCTGCCGGTTCCACTTCATATCAGAAATGCGCCAACCAAACTGATGAAGAACCTCGATTATGGAAAGGGATACCAATACTCCCATAGCTACGACAATAGTTTTTCGGAGCAGGAATACCTGCCTGATGCAATAGCCGGAACTAAATTCTACGATCCGGGTAACAATCCACGAGAGAATGAACTACGCAATTATTTGAAAAAACTCTGGAAGGAAAAGTATGGGTATTAACAACACAATAGCGGTAAATTGATATCAGGTATTAAATTGCGATTGTATTCATAATTTTTGTACAATATTTTCGATTTATATCAACAGGAATCTTCGCAACGAGTTAAAGAAAAGCCGTAAGATATATTTTTATGCTATCGGTGTAAGAAATGTCGTTATTAATCAATTTAACCCTTTATTATTTCGTAATGACAAAAGCGCTTTGTGGGAAAATTTTTTAGTAGCAGAGCGTATGAAATTTAATATTGGCCGGCAGCGTATAGTGAACCGTTATTTTTGGCGAACGTATGCTCAGCAGGAAATTGATTGTATAGAAGAACATAATGCAGAAATAAGCGCCTTTGAAATGAAATGGGATGAACGACGTAAAAAAAAATGCCGGCGAATTTTGCTAATGCATATAACCCCGTGGTAGCGGAAACTATAACGATGCGGAACTTCGAAGATTTTATAAGCTGATTTGTGATATTGTTGTAGTTAATGGATCATCATCCTGAAAGAGCGATTTAAAAGAACTATTAAACAGACAGCCATACTTGCACCTGTTTTAACCATTTTTGCTTTATTGTTTTGTACTTTAAACCAGGAGAATTAAGGTGCATGAAGAGAATGTGTTAGACAGAATCAAATCTTAACTCCTTAATATTTTTTCCTATTTAAATCAAGAAGGTAGTAGGGATATTAAGATATAGTGTCAGGCATAATCAACCCTTAACTAACTTTAAACTCCTTACTGTTTTTCTATTCTAAACCGCGAAGCGTAGCTCCTGCCAGCCTACGCGCCTGCATAGCCTCTATTAGGTATTGTAAGGCATGTCTCTGCAACGGTATATTTGTATGTACAAATTCCAGGAGTAGCATCAACACTCTAAACATAAAAACACCTTAATATGGCAACCTTTAAAATGCCGGTGCAGTTTGAAAAACCTCTGCAGGAACCGGTAAACCTTTCTGTAATTCTTGCCGATGCGCAGGGAAATATTATCCAGCAATCCCGGGTAGATGAAAAAGGAGATGCAAGTTTTGACGAGGCTTTCTTAAAAAGAGGCAACCTTCAGGTTATTGTGCTTCCTAATGCGGAAGATAGCCTGGAAGGCGTAACCCATCTGCAGCAATTAGAACGTTTTCGTCCCTATATTTCATCTATTGACTGGCAGGATGGGGCACGGCCTGTAATAAAACCCATTCCGCCGATATTTACAGAGTATTGGCTGCTTCGTTTTTGCAGGGTACTGGGCCGTTTAACCAAAACCTACCTTATTGGCAACAACCAGGTGCAGCTCCCTGTTTGCAAGGCAAGGGTTAATATTTGCGAAGTAGATAAAATATTCTGGCTGATCAGGAAAATTCCCGACCAGGTTATTTTGCGTATACCAGAGCTATTCAAGGTGCCGCCCAGGCTTAATATACCCAAACCTGATGTGCTTGCTACCGCACACATCATCCGGCCAAATATATTGGTGCGGCCTTCGGCTGTTACCCCGGTTGCCGAGCCCATCATTAAGCTGGATCCTGCTATTGCTGCCCGGTTCAATACCGGCAATATCCCGGTGTTAAGAAATGAACTGGTAAATAATTTCAAATTGCTTATACCCCATTTTTGTCGTATTCCCTGGTTATGGCCGTATTTTTATCGTTGCGATAAAATTAAAACCACTTATACCGATGAAAACGGCCGATTCGATACCAATATTATCTATTTCACCAATGGTGATAAACCTGATATTTATATCTGGGTAGAATGTTTGATCAATGGCGCATGGGAAACCGTTTATCGCCCGGCTATTGCCTGTAATACCCGGTGGGACTATGTGTGCGGATCGGAAATAAATATCAGCATTACAGATCCGAGGGTGACCCCGAACTGTGGTCCGGCACTGAGCGGCGAAGCAGTGTGGATACGAAGCATTGGAAATTTTTCGGTGAGAGATGTGTTGCAAACCTCTAATAACGCACCTGTACAAGGGGTGCCTTTTGAAAGAAAAGGTCTGTTCAGGTATGGCGCTGATCATCGCTCACCCTTTGCCACTACGGCTACAAGTGCTAAGCTGAATTTTTCTGTGATCTTTGGAAGCGGGCTTCCCTTGCCGGGGGCAAAATACTTCAGGTGGATGTGTAAAAAAACACATAATGAAGCTATGGTGCCTGAGCCGGGCGCCGATATTGCTTTAACAGCCAATATACATCGTCCTTACCTTGTAGAGCGAATGGAAGGCGCCATCAAACATTTTGATGTACGGTCGGTTCTGTTAGGCCCTTTTAATGTAAACAGTAAAGCGCTGTACCTGATTCCACCGTCCAATCCTATAGGCTTTGAAGGGATTACCGATGCTGTGGGGTGGATGAGCATGGGCGTGTCTACAACCGACCTGGATACCAGAACACTTGCAGGAGACGGACTATACGAGTTCTGGCTGGAAATATATGATCAGGCCGGTAACCGCGTCAACCCGCCTCAGGCTTTCTTCCAGGTTCCCACTGTAGCTAATTTTAACAGCAGCGAAACAGCTACCGCCGAATATTTTGGTGTTTGCAATGGTATGAACGCTTTCAAAATGGCAGTGCGGGTGGATAGCCTGAATAATAAAACGGTGGCTGAAATATACCCGGTACGGCTTACCGGTGGTGCGGGCGGTTCTTATAAAGTATCTAATCCCTGCGGCTTCCTTGATTATTCTAATGGGGCCGAAAAGAATATTTCAATTCCCTTTAAAGCTTACCAGGCTAATAACTTTGCCGATTTTTCTTTTAGCGTAGGCCGGGGCAATGCGGGTACCGGGGCTTTTCCAACCGTTGCAAGTATTAGCGGCATGGTGATAGGTGATGCCGGGCGATATGTGCGGGACGTAGAGGGGGTGTATATGCCGGACGATTCACCGGACCTGGAATTTAGTCCTGATGAGCTAATGCAAACATGTGCTGCCGGTGGCAGAGCTGCTTTTACGCAGAGCCTTTACGTTAATGCGCTCCATGTAGATGGCTACCGGCAGCTGGATGAGCTGGATTCGAGTGCCAGCGCTGCTTTTGCTCTGAGCAGATTAACCTGATACGCCCCGGATCATCCGGGCAGCAGAAATAGTAGCAAAAAGCCAACGGTTTAAACCGTTGGCTTTTTATTATAGCGTTGCATATAGCTGTGCTATTTCTTGAGCACTGTTTCAAACAATTTGAAAATTCTTTTATACTCGTCCGTCCAGCTGCTGGGTTCTACAAATCCATGGTCTTCCATGGGATAACCGGCCAGCTCCCAATTATCTTTTCCCAATTCAATAAGACGTTGTGCCAGTTTTACCGCATCCTGGTAATGCACATTTACGTCAACCATTCCGTGGCATATTAATAGATCGCCTTTCAATCCTTTGGCAAAATACAAAGGTGAGCTGCGGTAATAAGCAAGGCTGTCGTTATAGGGCTCATTAAGAATATTGGAAGTATATCCATGATTGTAATTGGCCCAGTCTGTAACAGGGCGTAACGCCGCGCCGGCTTTGAAAACTTCTGGTTGGGTAAACATGGCCATTAAGGTCATAAAGCCACCGTAAGATCCGCCATACAGGCCTATGTGCTGGCGATTGACGCCATAGGTGTCTGCCAGGTATTTTACTGCATCTACATGATCGCTCAAATCCTTGCCACCCATATGCCTATAGATCCCGGTACGCCAGTCGCGACCGTAGCCGGCACTGCCGCGATAATCTATATCCATCACGTAATAACCGTTATCAGCCAGCATATTGTTAAACATAAATTCCCTGAAGTAGCTGCTCCACCATTTATGTGCATTTTGCAGGTACCCTGCGCCATGTACAAATAATACTGCAGGCTTATTGGGATGTGGGTTAGCAGGTTTATAAACCCTGGCATACACTAATGCTCCATCCGCAGCCTTAAAAGAAATGACTTCAGGTTCTCTCCATGCGTAAGATTTGAACTCTTCGCTTTGCGCTTTAAAAGTGATTTGCTGGGCGGCAGTGCCGGCTTTTACAGGCTGCAGGTATAATTCCCAGGGTTTGTTAGAATAGGAATGAAGCACGGCAATATTTTTTTCGTCGGGCGACAGGCTGCTCTCGTTAGCACCTGTCATCGAGGTAATCCTTTCTTTTTTACCCGTAGCAATATGAAGCCGGTAAAAATGCTTTTCGCCGGGGTGCACCTCGTTGGCAGTGATATAAAAGAATTTTTTGTCTTCTGAAAGAATGGCTTCCTGTATTTCATAGTTACCGGAAGTAAGCGTTTGCTTCTGCAGGTTCTGAACATTAATTGTATATAAATGCGAATAGCCGGTTGCTTCAGATTGAAACCAGAATGTATTTTCATCGATCCATCCCATACTATTGCTGTTAATACCCGGGCCGCCTATCCATGCTTCATCTCTTTGACGGTCTAACAATTTCAGCTGATGACGATTAAGATCCCACAACATCAACCAGCGGTCTTTATTATCATCTGAATGAATTTCGATAACAAGATGCCTGCCCCTGGGCGACCAGGAAACGCCATAAACAGTAACAGCTCTTCGTGCACTGTCCTTTTTTCTTTTATCAAATGCGCGGGGATAATCTTTCAGGTAATCAGGCAGGTCCCTTATACCGGGTATGGATTCAACAGGAAGTGTTAGCACCGTATCACGATCCCTGTCGTAAACATAGAAAGCAGAACTGCCTTGCTCTGCGCCCACCTTGTTTCTTCCAAAGATGTCGGTGGTATAGCCGCTTTCTGTTACATAGTCGGGTATAATGGTGTTTTTAGTAGCAGCCGGTTTAAAAGTCCGGTAACTTACAAAGCGCCCGTCCGGACTAATATTCAAGCCCCTGACAGAACCCTCGCGTACCAGCAAATAACGAAGCTCTTTTTCCTTGGGCAGGGCCTTACGGTAAGCATCACTGGTATCATTTTTTGCTTTTCTTTCCCGTAATACATCAAAGTTGACGAGCTGATCATTTTTTAACCACTCTTCTTCTTTTCCACCTGCAGGCTTCGACCCGAAGTTGTTGCTGCTGGTACCAATATTAGTAAGTTGTTCTGTTTCTCCTGTGGCAATATCCCAGGAGTACAGGTTGCTGTTACGGGTGTAAACGATCTTTTTCTCCCCGAAGCTGAACTGCGGGTTACTTTCGCTTTCAATGGTATTGGTAATGCGTTTAGTTTTGCCGGAAGGTATATCGCTGAAGAAAATGTCGCCATTTTTTTCAAATATGTAGCGGGTTCGCTCCAGGTTATATACATAGCTACCGGGTCTTGACAGGAGCTGCCTTTGCGCTACGGTAGCTTTTTGCGGTGCCCGGTTTTTAAGGGTAATAAAGTAAAGCGAGTCCGCTGGCTTTTTATCCGGGTTCCATAAAAAGTACAAAGTGTCGCCGGTTCGGTTCCATTGTGGCTGTGAGGGAGAGCTGCCCATCCATTTGGGGTCGCGCATTATTTTTTGCACGGTTAGAGGGGCCAGGGTGTTTTGCGCCCAAGCTGCTACGGAAAAACATCCGGAACAGAAAAGAAAAAATAATTTTTGCATCCAATATACTTTAGGGTATAAATTTAATTGTTTGCAATTTATTTTTTATGTTGCCGGCGGTAGTATTAAAAAGTCAACCTGGATTTATGATCAATTGGATTTGCAAATCATTTAATGAGCTTACGCTGCAGGAGTTGTACCTGGCTTTGCAGCTGCGTAGTGAAGTGTTTGTGGTAGAGCAGCATTGTTACTACCAGGATGTAGATGGTAAAGACGAAAAAAGCCATCACCTGATGGGATGGCAAGACGGGACATTGTTGGCCTATGCACGCCTATTGCCACCCGGAGTAAGTTATGCCGAACAGTCTATAGGAAGGGTGGTTTTAAAGAAGGAGGCCCGTAAGTCGGGAACAGGTAAATTGTTAATGCAGGAAAGCATCGCCAGGAGCTATCAGATATTTGGAAAAGCACCTATAAAAATAGGAGCGCAATACCATCTTAAAAAATTTTATGAACTGCTGGGCTTTGAACAATGCAGTGATATTTATGACGATGCAGGTATCGACCATATTGAAATGGTAACTTCCTGAAAAAGCACTTGAACCAGGTTAAGATGCATAATTAATCTACCTTATTTTGTAACCTCCGTTATTGTCTCAAATTTGTAGAACAATTAAAGACAATAATTATGGATAATAAAATATTAGGACTGCATCATATAACAGCGATAGCAGGCAATGCACAGGAGAATTTAAATTTCTATACACAGGTGTTAGGCCTCAGGCTGGTAAAGAAAACGGTAAACTTTGACGATCCGGGTACTTATCACTTTTATTATGGCAACGAGGAAGGCGCTCCCGGAACTATTCTCACCTTTTTTCCCTGGCAGGGAATACCTAAAGGAAGAACCGGCGCCGGTATGGCAACAGAGATTGCCTATTCGGTTCCTGCAGGAAGCCTGGAGTTTTGGAAAGAACGATTGAGCCGCTACCAGGTTGAGACCGGCGATGTTGTAGAACGCTTTGGCGAACAGTACCTGCCTTTTGCAGATCCTGATGGTCTTAGCCTGAGCTTAATTGCACCTAAAGCGGCAGATAACCGTAAAGGTTATGCAACACCGGCAATTACACAGGATGTAGCAACCAAAGGTTTTTATAATACTACTCTTACCTTGAACCGGTTAGAGCCAACAGCTAAGATTCTTACCGATATATTTGGCTATCAGCAAACAAAGCAGGAAGGTAACCGGTACAGGTTTGTAACTGATGCTGTTAACGAGGCGAACATTATCGACATATGGTTAGATGAGACGGCTAAACCCGGCTACAATGCAGGAGGCACCAACCACCATATTGCATTCAGGGTAAAAGATGACCAGGTGCAAATGAATTTTCGCGAAAAGATCTTAAGTGCAGGTCACCAGATCACGCCTAAAATAGATCGTGATTACTTTTATTCATTGTATTTCCGTGAACCAGGTGGCGTGCTTTTTGAAATAGCTACGGATAATCCCGGCTTTACGGTAGATGAACCTTTGGCCGACTTAGGTACGGCACTGAAATTACCCAAACAGTATGAGCCTTCCAGGAGCGAGATAGAGAAAGTATTACCGGTATTGAAATAGGGTTTGGAAACGGTACCGCCGGGGCGAAGGCGCACAGATGAACGGCAAAATATTTCGAACAGACTTAGCACTCCTGGCGGCTTCGCGGTTAGAAAGGATTTCGACATCGGTACCCATCCCCCGACTTATCCAGGTAGTTCAATAAATAAAAAATGGAGCATATTATGCATTCAGAAAATATCATAACAGCAGGTAATATTAATGGTCCGTCAAAAGCGTTGATCCTGTTACATGGCAGGGGCGCTAGGGCGGAAGATATCTTGTCTTTGGCCAACCACCTCAATGTAAAAGAATATTTGTTGCTGGCGCCACAGGCAACCAATAACAGCTGGTATCCGCAGTCGTTTATAGCGCCTATTGGTAAGAACCAACCCTGGTTGGATAGCGCCCTGGCACTGCTGGACGCTGCCGTAGCAACAGCTATAGCAAAAGGCATTGCGAAAGAGCATATTTACTTTGCTGGTTTCTCCCAGGGCGCCTGCTTAACATTAGAATATATAGCGCGCAATGCAACCAGGTATGGTGGGGCCGTGGCTTTTACCGGTGGTTTGATAGGGGACCGCATTTATACCGATCATTACAAAGGCGATTTTGCTCAGACCCCGGTTTTTATAGGTACCAGCGACCCGGATTTTCATGTACCGGTTGAACGGGTGCATGATTCGGCCACCATACTGAAGTCAATGGGCGCCGATGTAACGGAAAGGATATATCTGGGGATGGGGCATACCATCAATAGCGATGAGATCAGCCTGGCCAACAACCTTGTGTTTAAATAAGGAGCCTTAATCACCATTCTATTCAACAAATAATAAACCACTCAAAAGAATTTTATGCAAACCATTTTATATCCGGCGGCAGAGCGCGGTACCAAAGATATCGGCTGGCTACGCAGCAATTTTATTTTTAGCTTTAGCAATTATTACAATCCTGTTAAAAGCGCTTTCGGAACGCTGTTCGCCTTTAACGATGACTACCTGGAAGCAGGCAAGGGGTTTGGTATTCACCCTCATATCAATATGGAAATTATATCCATTTTACTTAAAGGAAAGATGAACCATAAGGATACTATGGGGTATAGCACGGTGATTGAAGAAGGCGGCGTACAAATCATGAGTGCCGGCAGCGGACTGAAACATGAAGAGTATAATGTAGGTGAAGAAGAAGTGAACTTTTTGCAGATATGGATCTACCCGAAACAGCAAAATATCAATCCCCGTTATCAAACACGAAGTTTTCCCAGGGCTCAAAGAAAAAACCAGCTGGTTACCGTCATTTCCGGGGAAGAAGGTTTAGCGCATTGCTGGATCAACCAGAATGCTAAGCTATCGCTGGGCTATTTCGAAAAAGGCCACCAGGCGAACTATCAGTTCCGCCCCGAAAATATGTGTCTTTTTGTGTTTAATATTTCCGGTAATATTACGGTGAACGGACAACAGGTATCGGAACGCGATGCCATCGGCGTTTGGGATACGGATCAAATCTCCATCAATTGTAACGAGGAAAGCGAGTTCCTGATCATTGAAACAGTGATCAATCAGAAATAGCAGCGGCCGGGGCTATTACACAAATAGCCCCCAGTCGTCTGTATATTCATCTTTTTCAAAGGTGCCGATCCATATTTTAAACAGTTCCCTGAACTGGTCAATCTCTGCCCTGATCAGGTCAACATACTGTTCTTCGGTCTCGTCTTCGGCACCCAGCGTAAGAAGGGAGCTGGCTACATGTTGCGCATTCTTACGTATAATAGCCGCATTCTCCATGCGCAGTACATACATGTCTCCCGCTTCGGAGCTCCTGATCTTTATGCCTACTTCGTAAGCATCTCCCAACACCATATACTTTAAATCATCGGTATAGGAAATATTTTCTGCTTCTTCAGATTGGCTGGTGTCTAATGCGCCTTTCAGCATCAGCATAATCTCTTTCCATTTCTGGTAAAGAGCCCTACAGGCTTCCCGGGTAGGATTGGGTTTCCACTCTTCACCTTCATCATCCAGCGGAAGCCGGTCGTCATCCCAATCGGGCAGGTCACTTAGGTTATCGATATGCATAGTGTTTAATTAAGTTCGGTCTTAAGGAAATGGCCCGTATAGCTTTCTTTACACTTTACCAGTCCTTCAGGTGTGCCTTCAAATAATATCTGCCCGCCACCATCACCGCCTTCCGGTCCCAGGTCAATTATATGATCTGCAATTTTAATCACATCCATATTGTGCTCAATGATCAGCACCGTATTGCCCCTGTCAGCCAGCTTGTCCAAAACATCAATCAGGTGTTTGATATCCTCGAAATGCAATCCTGTAGTAGGCTCATCTAAGATATAAAAAGTTTTTCCGGTATCTTTTTTTGAAAGTTCCGTACTGAGCTTAACCCTTTGTGCTTCACCACCGCTAAGTGTTACGGCGCTTTGTCCTAAAGTAATATACCCCAAGCCTACATCCTGCAAAGTTTTAATCTTCCTGAATATATTGGGTACTGCCTGGAAAAATACAACCGCATCATCCACTGTCATGTCTAAAACATCAGAAATAGATTTGCCTTTGTAGCGGATTTCCAGGGTTTCCCGGTTATACCTTTTTCCGTTACATTTTTCGCATGGCACATATACATCGGGTAAGAAATTCATTTCTATAACGCGCATGCCGCCACCTTCGCAAACATCGCATCGGCCGGTTTTTACATTGAACGAAAAACGGCCGGCGTTGTAGCCGCGGATCTTTGCTTCAGGCACCGATGCAAATAATGCTCTGATATCGGTAAAGAACCCGCAGTAAGTGGATGGATTACTACGCGGCGTACGACCTATTGGCGACTGATCAATTTCCACTACCTTATCTATGTGTTCCAATCCTTTCACCGACTTATGTGGCATAGCCTGCATTTTACTGGCGGGAAAACAATGGTTACTCAGAATAGGGTACAAGGTTTCATTAATTAATGTAGACTTACCGCTGCCGCTTACTCCTGTGACCACGATCATTTTACCCAGCGGGAATTTTACGCTAACCCCCTGCAGGTTATTACCGGTAACACCTTTCAGTTCTACAAATTTGCCGTTGCCTTTACGTCGTTCTTTAGGCGTCTCAATTTTTAAATGACCATTCAAATATCCCGCGGTGATTGTATCCAGTTTTAAAATTTCTTTAGGTGTACCCTGCGCCACAACCCGCCCTCCATGGTGCCCTGCACGTGGCCCGATATCGATCAGGTAGTCGGCGGCCAGCATAATATCTTTATCATGTTCTACTACCAGCACGCTATTGCCTATATCACGCAGGTTTTGCAGCGAATGAATCAGACGCTGGTTATCTCTTTGATGCAAACCAATAGAAGGCTCATCCAGGATATAAGTGATGCCCTGTAATTGTGACCCTATCTGGGTAGCCAGCCTTATTCTTTGTGACTCGCCGCCACTCAATGTTCTGCTGGGCCTGTTCAGCGATAAATAGGTGAGGCCTACGTCCAGCAAAAATCCCAGCCGTTCTCTTATTTCCTTCAGTATATCTTTGGCAATGGCATTTTGCTTTTTACTTAAACGCAGCTCAATGCCATCCAGCCAGGCAGCAAGATTGTCGAGGTTGAGATTACTCAGGTAAGCAATGTTTTTATGGTCTATCTTAAACCACAGGCTTTCTTTTTTTAAACGGTCGCCGTTGCAGGAAGGGCAGGGTTGCAGCTCCATAAACTTCTCTACCCATTCCCGTAAGCCTTCATTACTTTGTGTAGACAGGTACCAGCGTTTCAGCATCGGAATGATACCTTCATAGCTACCCGTATAATAATCAGGAATAGATTCATCTGTTCCGTCAAGATGTAACGACTGAATGGCATCCCCGTCACCGTACAACAACAGGTTGAGCTGAGCCTCCGGTACATCTTTCAGTGGTTTATTCAGGTTGATCTTGTGCTTCTTTGCAAAAGCTTCTACCTGCTTGTAAACACTGGCCTCTCTTTCTTCTCCCAGCGGTGCAATACCACCTTCCTTAATGGTTTTAGAAGTATCCGGTAAAACCAGGTCTATATTAATGACAGAGGTGGTGCCCAGGCCGCGGCAATAAGGGCAGGCGCCATAAGGAGAGTTAAAGGAAAATGAATTGGGAGAAGGTTCTTCGTAGCTGATACCCGTGTCTTCACACATCAGCATTTTCGAATACTGGGTGACGGCGGTTTCGTCATTAACCAATACAAACATCAGGTCTTTTCCCAGTTTTAAACCTTGTTGAACACTCTGGCTCAGGCGTGCTTTCAAATCTTCAGTTACCTGCATCCGGTCTACCACTAACTCAATATCATGAATTTTGTACCGGTCTACCTGCATTTTGGCGGTAATATCTTTTATTTCCCCGTCCACCCGCACTTTTAAAAAGCCCTTTTTGCGCACGTCTTCAAACAGTTCTCTATAATGTCCTTTTCTTCCTCTCACCAGGGGCGCCAGCAGGTTAATTTTCTTCCCATAAAACCGTTGAAAAATATTCTCTACAATTTCCTCCTCGCTCCATTTTACCATTTTTTTGCCGGTGTTGTAAGAATAAGCTTCTCCTACACGGGCAAAAAACAGACGGAAGAAATCGTACACTTCTGTAACAGTGCCAACCGTCGACCTTGGATTTTTATTGGTGGTTTTTTGTTCAATAGAAATAACGGGAGAAAGGCCGGTTATCTGGTCTACATCCGGTCGTTCCATATCGCCAATAAACTGCCGTGCATAGGCGCCAAAAGTTTCCATGTAACGTCGTTGCCCTTCCGAATAAATAGTATCAAATGCCAGAGACGATTTGCCGCTACCGCTAATTCCTGTGATCACCACTAATTCATTTTTAGGGATGGATATATCGATATTTTTCAGGTTGTGAACACGGGCCCCTGTTACATCGATGGTATTTAAATCTTTATTTTTCAATTTGTTTTTCCTGTTTTTGCGGATTTGAGACGTGTAAATTTAGTGCGGATCTAAATCATAACTAAAATCTAAAATAAAGGTTTAATCGCCTACAAATAAATTTTGGCATAATAATTTCTTTTTAACACGATTGATTCTACTAGAGCCGGATAGTAATATAGCGGCTTAAATGATCTGAAATTTTATAAAGGACCGGATTTAGCCAATTTATCGGTATTCTGGTATATGACCGTTAAAACCGTAAAAAACGACAAAAAATGAAAAAGAACTTTCTTTTAGCAGCGGTGCTCTCTTTAACTATAGCTGCCACTTCTTTTGCCCAGGTATCTACCACACCGGAAGTACCCAGAAATTATAAACCCCAGCCGAAAGAATTGGCACCTATGCCAGGGGAACTGACAGACGAAATGATCTTTCCGGTTCTTGGAAAATATGATTATGTGAATAAGGAGGGAGAAGTAGCCAGTGTTACAGTAACAAGAGATGCTGAAAACAAGGGTGTTGTTTGGATAAATGGAATGCCGCAGGGTAAATTTAAAGCAGATTTAAAGCAGTCTCCCAGCACATATAAAATACCCGAACAAAAAACCTTACAAAACGACCCGGCAACCGGCGAACCGGCAGAAACCACAGATGCGGCTACTACCGAAAAAGCGCAGCCTAGGTTTTCTGGTAAATCACTTAAAGAGGGTACGTTGATCTTCGATTCTACAACCCAGAAATTATATGTAAATGTGGGAGCAAAGTTTGATGAAGAAAATCCTGCTGCCATATTCCCCGAAATGGTGGTAGAAGATAGCACAGTTGTAGCGGATGCAGACGCCACGGCGGCAACGGAAGGAACTGCAAAGAAAACAGAAAAAAAAGACAAGAAAAAAGGCTCGCTTGCAAAAGGCACTAACTATATATTAACAAAAGTTGTGGAAGTAGCTGCAGCGCCCGCTCCAGCGCAACAATAAAAACAATGTCCTATAAAAATTTAGAAGAAAGGTTGCCCGAAAGGCAACCTTTTTATATGTTCATTTGTCTTTATTCGGAAATCACTGGCACGCAGTTTGTTAACTGCCTGTTAGTAGTATGATGTGTTAAGGTTAGTTGGAGATAAATGTATATATGTTTGGCATAGGCATTTATTTTTGCAGCTTTAATATTTTAAAATTTAAAAACTAAATTGATGAAAATCGTTAAAACAACATTATTCGCTACTGCTTTTGCAGGTTTAACATTGGCAGGTTGCGAAACAGCAACCAGAACTCAAAAGGGCGCAGCCATTGGTGTTGGTGGTGGTGCCGCTGTGGGAGCAGTTATAGGGAAGGCGGCAGGAAACACAGCTTTGGGTGCTATTATTGGCGCTGCAGTAGGTGGAACCGCAGGTGCTATCATTGGGAAGAAAATGGATAAGCAGGCTGAAGAAATCAAGCAGGAAGTGCCCGGGGCAAAGGTAGAAAGAGTAGAAGAAGGTATTGTAGTAGAATTTAGCAGTGCGGTTTTATTTGGCTTCGACCAGGCTACATTGACCGCTGCGTCTAAATCAACACTCGATGATCTGATTACTATCTTAAACAAATACCCTGATACAGATGTAGAGATACAGGGGCATACCGATAATACCGGTACAGAAAAGTATAACCAGTCTTTATCTGAAAGAAGAGCATCGGTGGTTTCCAATTATCTGGCAGATAAAGGCATCGCGTTACAAAGATTAAGCACTATTGGTTATGGCTTAAGAAACCCTAAGTATTCGAATGATACACCTGATGGCCGTTCTAAAAACCGTCGTGTGGAGTTCTTGATCACAGCTAATGACAAAATGAAATCAGATGCTGCCAAAGAAGCAGGCACTAAATAATTTCTGAATTTTTAAAGTAAACGGCTTTATCACCCGTTTACCTCGTAGATCAACTCATATTTTTAATCCGTATCTTATGGAACTATATAGCTGGTCAGGCTATATAAGTTCTGTCAGACCATTTAACAAATAAAAATTATACTGATGAAACTTAAAAAATTACTATTTGGAGGATTGTTATTTACAGCGTTTAGTTTAACAGCTTTACAATCGAACGCTCAGGCCGGCCGTTTTGGAGTGAATGCAGGTGTGAATTTTTCAAATATTACAGGAAAAGATGCCTCAGACGCTTATAAATTGAAAACAGGCTTTCAGGCAGGTGTGACTTATGATATAGGTATTGCCGACGACTTTGTTATTCAGCCAGGATTGAGCTATGTTCAAAATGGAGCTAAGATTGACGGTTTTGACGCAAAAGTTCAATTGAACTATCTTCAATTACCGGTTACGTTTCAATACCAGCCGGAATTAGGCACAGGTCATCTTTTATTAGGAGTAGGGCCTTATATAGGAATGGGTATTGGTCAGGTAAAAGGAACTGGCGGCGATTTAACGTTAAAAAGAGATTGGGATGAGGCCGGATTAAAGAAAATTGATGCGGGTGGTAAATTGTTGGCAGGTTACCAGTTAAGCAATGGTTTATCATTAAACCTGAATGCTAACCTGGGTCTGGTGAAATTATCAGATGCTGATAATCCTCCAACCACCAATAATACCTCTTTTGGTGTTACATTAGGATATAAATTCTAATACTGAGAATTATTATATATTAATCGCTTCGCAAGCAATTGCGGAGCGATTTTTTTTTATGGGAAAGCTGTTATTATACATTTGTTCACTAGGGGGATCTAGAAGAGCTCATTACTTTTTAACGCTGTTGCGTATCAGGCGCTCCCTGCGTCTTAATGTGGAAGATAAAGTGTACTTGCATTTAATTTAAAATAAGAAGCTTAGAGATTAAAACCTTTTGCACGGCTGGGTTAATAGCCGGTCTTTTATTTCAATCTGCTTATGCGGAGGCGCAGGTACAATTCGGTGTAAGGGCCGGCGCTAATTTTTCAAACGTCATATCCAAAGATCCCGACGGGAATAAAGCCGATTTCACGCTAAATCCCGGTTTTCATGTAGGGGCAACGGTGGATATTGCCATTGCTGATCAATTTGTAGTGCAATCGGGCCTCCTGTTTACGCAAAAGGGTTTCCAGTCGGAAGTGATTACTCCTTTAGTTACTACAGCAAGTACCGCTACATCTCACCATTTTGAAGTGCCGGTGAACTTTATTTTAAACCTGAAGTCGGTACCGGAAAATTACTGTTAGGAGCCGGACCTTATGCAGCTTACGGTGTAGGGGGGAGATTTATAAGAACGCTTAAAGAATGGTCGAAGCCGGTAGAGAATGCGGATCCGATAATTTTAACCCAGAAAGAGAATATAAAATTACAGTTTTTGGAAGATTCAAGAGACCAGGAGTCCAACAAAATCAAGTATAGCAAGCCTTTTGACTATAGGGCCAACCTTTTGGCTGGTTATGAATTGAAGGGTAAATATTCGGCCCAGTTAAATGCACAGCTGGGTTTGACAAATCTTGAGCCAACCAATAACGGAGAGAAAACAGGAAGCAAATTTAAAAACGTTGGTTTTGGTATTTCTTTGGGATTTAAGTTTTAATAAAAAGGAAATATTAGTGAGCCGCTTCATCATTTGAAGCGGCTTTTTTTATAAATTAGAGTAGGGTTTGATTAAAATCATTAACTATTGCGCAAAACTATCTAAATGATCGGCTTTTTTATTTACCAAATCTAACCTATATTTGCGCCTCGTTCTTTAATATACTTATCAAGAAAGGCAGAGGGTATGGCCCTGTGAAGCCTTGGCAACCTGTTTCAATTTCAACCGGAACAAGGTGCCAATTCCTACTTCGGAAATTTTCCGGAGAAAGATAAGCCGGTAGTTTCAAATCAAACATCTCATTTAATATGTGAAGCCCGCCTGCTTATCTGGCGGGCTTTTTTTGTTTTTCGCGTTGAGTATATCCATGAATCGAAGACAAAGTGAATTTTATTTTGTAATAACAAAAAATGGAAATATTTTAGAGGAAATGTTACAACACACACATATCGTTTCTGTTACCATTGCTGCTGCAATGTGTTGCTGTGTTCGTTGTATGCCCGGGCGGGCATAATATAATCTTCTGAGGCTCCGGCCTTTTCCAAATATTTTACTGTTATTTCATTTTATTACTTCATTCTTATAAACATTTTTATGAGTCAGCAACTACATTTCGACACCTTACAACTGCATGCAGGACAGCAACCCGACCCAACCACCGGGAGCAGGGCTTTGCCTATTTACCAAACTACTTCTTATCAGTTCAAGAATGCAGAACACGCAGCCAACCTGTTTGGCTTAAGAGAGTTCGGTAATATCTATACACGTATTATGAACCCCACTACAGACGTATTTGAGCAAAGGCTGGCGGCTTTGGAAGGAGGTGTTGCCGCTGTTGCAACATCGTCGGGACAGGCGGCGCAGTTCTTAGCCATTACCAATATTCTGGAATCGGGAGATAACTTTGTGAGTACTTCTTTTGTATACGGGGGTACTTATAACCAGTTTAAAGTTGCATTTAAAAGACTGGGTATTGAAGCCAGGTTTGCAGAGGGCGATAACGTAGAAAGTTTCCGCTCCAAAATAGACGGTAAAACCAAGGCTATTTACCTGGAAACAATTGGTAACCCGAAATTAAATATTCCTGATTTTGAAAAATTTGCTGCCCTGGCAAAAGAATTTGATATTCCTTTGATCGTTGATAATACATTCGGAGCGGGCGGATATTTATTCAGGCCAATACAACATGGAGCTAATATTGTGGTGAACTCGGCCACCAAGTGGATCGGGGGGCATGGAACCAGCATCGGCGGTGTAATCATTGATGGGGGAAATTACAATTGGGGAAATGGAAAATTCCCTCAGTTTACCGAACCTTCTGAGGGCTATCACGGCCTGAAGTTCTGGGATATTTTTGGTGAAGGGAACCCCCTGGGCTTGCCTAATATCGCATTTGCGATCAGGGCGCGCGTAGAAGGTTTGAGAGATTTTGGTCCTGCCTTAAGCCCTTTTAACTCCTTCCTGCTGTTACAGGGTATTGAAACTTTGTCATTACGCGTACAACGTACGGTAGATAATGCTTTAGCCTTGGCAAAATGGCTGGAGGCGCACGATAAGGTAGAGTTTGTTTGGTACCCGGGCCTTGAAAGCAGCGAATATCATGAGCTGGCCAAAAAATACCTGACCAATGGTTTTGGAGGTGTGCTGCAATTTGGAATTAAAGGCGGCGTGGAAAATGGCAAGACTTTTATTAACAGCCTGAAACTGGTAAGCCACCTGGCCAACGTAGGCGATGCTAAAACTTTGGCTATTCATCCTGCTTCAACCACGCATGAACAGTTGAGTGAGGAAGAAAGAAAAGGCGCAGGTGTATTGGATAACCTGATACGTATCAGTGCAGGAATAGAGTATATAGACGATATAAAAGCGGATTTTGAGCAGGCTTTTGCCGCCGTTTTCGCATAAATAAATTTTAAAACTGTTTCGGGGCTTGATGCGCTGAGACAGTTTTTTATCAATATGAAGCAAGAGGTTTTTAAGTACAAGGGATCATTTGTACTGGAGAGCGGGGCCAGTTTGCAAAACCTGCACCTAGCATATACTACATACGGAGCGCTAAATGAAAGTAGCGATAATGTGGTATGGATCTTTCACGCGTTAACCGCCAATAGCTGCCCGCATGAGTGGTGGCCTGAAATGATAGGCGAAGGGCGGATATTTGATCCGTCTAAGCACTTTATTATTTGCGTAAATATGCCGGGAAGTTGCTACGGCAGCATTAGTCCCTTAGATGTTAACCCTGCAACAGGAACGGCGTATTATCATCAGTTCCCTTTTTTTACTATAAGGGACATGGTATGCGCCTATCGCCTCCTGCAGGCCCATTTGGCAATTACAAAGATCAAAGTGGGCATAGGTGGAAGCACCGGCGGCCAGCAGTTGATGGAATGGGCTGTACAGGATCCTGATCTTTTTGAATATATTTTTCCTATCGCTACTAATGCCGTGCATTCTCCCTGGGGAAAGGCTTTCAACGCTTCGCAGCGACTGGCTATTGAAGCGGATGCTACCTGGGCAAACGAGGCGGACGATGCCGGCAAAAAAGGCCTTGAAGTGGCCAGAAGTATCGCGTTGTTATCGTACCGAACGGATATGGCGTATAACAAAACGCAGTCGGAAGCCAGCGATGATCTGATAGAAGGATTTAAAAGCGAGAGCTACCAGCGGTACCAGGGATCTAAATTGTCGGCCAGGTTTAATGCTTTCAGTTATTATGCATTAACCAAAAGCATGGATTCGCATAATCTTGGACGGGGCAGAGGGGGGGTAGTAGCGGCTTTAAACCGCATCAAAGCAAAAACCCTTGCTTTAAGCATGGAAGGTGATATTTTATTTCCACCTTACGAACAGGAGTTCATGGCCAGTCATATTCAGGATGCGCATGTGAAGCTGATTTTGTCTGATTACGGACATGACGGCTTTTTGCTGGAGTTTGAACAATTAACCGAAGCAATCAGCAATTTTTTAGAACGGGAACAGGTGGTGAGTGAGCTATTATGAGTATTGAGTGCCCAGCATCTGGGAAAAGGATCAATTAAAAATTTACAACTATAATATAATGAGCAAACATAGACAATTGGTAATAGGGATGTTTGGTTTTGGAGTAGTGGGAGAAGGATTATACAAAGTGTTGAAGCAAACCCCATCTTTAAGCGCTTCAATAAAAAAAGTATGTATCAAGAACCCCGGTAAAAAAAGAAATGCTCCGGAAGAGCTTTTTACTACTGATAAAAATGAATTGTTGGATGATAAGGAGATCAATGTTATCGTGGAGGTAATTGATGATTCAGTTGCTGCTTTCGACATCGTAAAAACAGCGTTGAAGAATAAAAAAGAGGTAGTAAGCTCGAGCAAGAAGATGGTTGCCGAGCACCTGCAGGAATTGCTGGATTTGCAGCAGAAAACCGGAAGGTCTTTTTTGTATGAGTCTTCTGCCTGTGCTTCCATACCTGCCATCCGTAACCTGGAGGAATATTACGACAACGATCTGTTACATAGTATCCGCGCTATTGTAAATGGCAGTACCAATTTTATTTTAACCAAAATGTTTGATGAGAATCTGGGTTTTAAGGAAGCATTATTGCTGGCGCAGCAGCTGGGCTTCGCAGAGAGCAACCCAACCTTAGATGTAGAAGGATTTGATGCCCTTAACAAATGGGCCATCTTCCTTTGCCATGCCTATGGTATTGTTGCCACACCCGACCAGATATTATTTACCGGAATTCAAAATATTCATAAGTCGGATGCTGCCGTGGCAAAAGCCCGGGGGCAGCAAATACGGTTGGTAGCCCAGGCAAAAAAACTGGCAGATGGAGGCGTGGGTGCTTTTGTGCTGCCTCAATTTGTTACAGCCGATAATCCTTTATCGTTTGTAAAGAATGAGTACAATGGCGTAGTAATAGAAAGCGGATTTGCGGATCAGCAGTTCTTTTACGGGAAAGGAGCGGGTAGTTTCCCTACGGCATCTGCTGTTTTAAGCGATTTGTCGGCATTGCGGTACGGCTACAAATATGAGTACAAAAAGTTGTATCATCATGACCCCAATCAACTAAACGATGATATTTACCTGAAAGTTTATGTGAGTTTTAATGATGTGAAGAACGTTCCTACCGACGACTTTGAATGGATTGAACAATGGCATGCGCAGGAAGACAGAAAATACTTATCTGGTGTTATTGCCTTAAAGAAGTTAAAGAACAGCAGCTGGTGGAAAGAGAACGGAACTTCTTTAATACTGGAGCCAGACCCGGTGCTGGAAAGTATTGAAGAGCGAAAATTAAGAAAGAAAAGCCTGGAATTAGCAGGGCTATTATAAAGATTGTATCTGTTTTATTTGTTTTATATGCCATGCTCTTCAAAAGCGTGGCATTTTTGTTGCCGTTTGTGTATGCCGGCAACCGTACATCATCGAAACCAGGCATCACGAATCTATGGTGCCATAAGATGCAGCCTGCTCAAACGTTTGTGCAACAATTTACATTAAAAATAAAAAGCTTCATACTATTTTTGTTGCCATGAGCGTACCCCCAATATCATTTGATAATACAGAATTTGCATTTCAATATAAATCGGACAAAGAGCTGAGAGAAGCCCGTACCTTATTTGGTTTAATGGGTAATCCTTTGCTGGTGAAGCTGGGCACGCGATTAACGCCCTGGGCCATTAAGGCCAAACTCCCGGTTAAAGGGTTGATACGCGCCACCATCTTCAAGCAATTTGCGGGGGGTGAAACGCTGGAGCAAACGGCAAGTGTAGCGCAGGTATTGGGTAAGTATAATGTAGATGTAATACTTGATTATGGCGTAGAAGGCGGGGAGGGCGGAGATGCAGCATATGACCAGGCCGCCACGGAATTTATTAAAGTAATTGACTACGCAGCTACGCAACCGAATATACCATTTATGAGCGTAAAAGTTACAGGTCTTACCCGTTTTGCTTTGCTGGAAAAGTTAGACGATCTCATGCATAAAAAAAGCGGATCGCTCATTAAAAAATACCTGGGCGCTCTGGAAGAACTGAGCGTTGAGGAACGTGAAGAATGGCACCAGGTGCGTTTAAGAATGATGAGGGTTTGCGAAAAAGCTGCAGAAAGTAAGGTAGGGATGCTGGTAGATGCAGAAGAAACCTGGATACAGGATCCGGTGGATGCATTGGTAATGCTAATGATGGATTCTTTTAACAAGGAACGCGTGGTTATTTATAATACCGTACAACATTACCGGCACGACCGCCTGCGATTTTTAAAGGATTGTATTGATGCCGCAAAAGAGAGGGGCTTTACATTAGGCGTAAAGCTGGTGCGTGGCGCTTACATGGAAAAGGAAAGAAAACGGGCGGAAGAAAAAGGGTATCCGTCTCCTATTCAGCCCGATAAAGCCAGCAGCGACCGCGATTTTAATGCAGGAGTAGCCCTTTGTATGGAAAACCTCGAAAAGGTGAGCCTTGTGGTAGCATCGCACAATGAGCATAGTAATATGCTGGCGGTGGAGCAGCTCAGGCAACTAAATATACCGTTAAATCATCCCCATGTAAGCTTTAGCCAGCTGTACGGAATGAGTGATAATATTACCTTTAACCTTGCTAAAGCAGGATGTAATGTAAGCAAATATCTTCCTTTCGGACCTATTGAAGATGTGATCCCCTACCTCATGCGCCGGGCACAGGAAAATACTTCGGTTAAAGGGCAAACCGGTCGCGAACTAGGATTGATTCAAAAGGAGCTGCAACGTCGCCGGCAGGCTTAAACCCTTCTTTCATCGGCTTTCCAGTTGACAATGCTTTCTTTTATTGCTTTGGGCGATAGGTTTTCCTTAACGGTTTTTACTACCAGCGGTACCAACTCATCATCTGAGGCAAACCGCAAAGCGGCAATTTGCGCAAACGATAGCTTATCCTCTATTGGTTCAAAATCCTTCCCGGTAAGCATGGAATATTTATGGCGCATTTCCAGCCGAACCAGGCGGTTCTGAAGGGTTAGCGCATAATGCTGGCGCAGCATGAAAGATATCCATATAACAAGTACTAAGATAATGGTAATAAACAGCCAAACAGACTGGAGTTCGCCTTCGGCCTTAGCGGTCTTGTAGCCTGCCCAAAGAGTAAGGATAAGTGCTACCGGATAAAACACAAAGTGGTGCGGTGGGTAATACCGTATATGATTTTTATAATTCTGAGCTTTCATTATAACTGGTTTCTGTGTAAGCGTAAAGGTATAAAAGTTGTAATTGCAATGATAATCAATGTTATTATAAAGATGAAAAACCGTCTGCTTTAATAAAAAGTTAATCCGGTGAATAAAGCAAGTTTCAGGCCTTTTTTAAATTGACAGGTTTCGCACATCCGGTATCTTCTGCTGTCTACAGAAACAATTATTGCCTATCTTGCATTATGCAACAGTATTTAGATTTACTTCAACATATCCTGGATAACGGAACGCAAAAAACCGATCGTACCGGTACGGGAACCCTCAGCACTTTTGGATACCAGCTACGTTTCGACCTGCAAAAGGGCTTTCCGTTGGTTACCACCAAAAAGGTGCACTTAAAAAGCATCATACATGAGCTGCTCTGGTTTTTAAAAGGGGAAACCAATATTGCTTATCTTAAAGAGAATAAGGTGAGCATCTGGGACGAGTGGGCCGATGAAGAGGGAGAATTAGGACCCGTATATGGTAAACAATGGCGTAGCTGGGAAGGAAAAGATGGAAAAGTGATCGATCAGATCTCTGATCTCATCAGCCAAATCAAAAAAACACCGGATAGCCGGAGGCTGATTGTGAGTGCCTGGAATGTAGGCGAGTTGCCTGAGATGGCTTTGATGCCCTGCCATACTTTATTTCAGTTTTATGTAGCGGATAATAAGTTAAGCTGCCAGCTGTACCAACGCAGCGCCGATGTATTTCTGGGAGTGCCGTTTAATATAGCATCCTACGCATTATTGACTATGATGGTGGCGCAGGTTTGCGACCTGGAGCCGGGCGACTTTGTACATACTTTTGGTGACGTGCACATTTATAACAACCATATTGACCAGGTGAACCTTCAATTGAGTCGAGAACCTTTTCCGTTACCGGTAATGAAGATCAATCCAGAAGTAAAAGACATTTTTGGTTTTCAGTTTGATGATTTCAAGCTGGAAAACTATCAGAGTCATCCGGCTATTAAGGCACCTGTTGCGGTGTAAGCGATAATAATATTTGATGTTTGATATTTGTGTAATTTGAAATTTTCTCTATGATCATATCTCTCGTTGTTGCAGCATCTACCAATAACGTAATCGGGAAAGACAATCGCCTGGTTTGGAGCCTGCCGGATGACATGAAGCATTTTAAAAATGTGACCTGGGGAATGCCGGTGGTAATGGGGCGTAAAACCTTTGAAAGTTTTAAAAGACCGTTGCCGGGTAGAAAAAATATTGTGCTGAGCAATCAAAAGGGATTGAAGATTGATGGCGCTATAGTATTGAATAGCATGAAAGATGTGGCGTTTATGGTAAAGGAAGCCGATGTGAAAGAGCTGATGGTGATAGGGGGCGGCGAAATATATAAAATGTACTATCCCAAAGCCAACCGGATTTATATGACGCGTGTGGATACGGTGATTGAAGGCGATACTTATTTTCCTGTGATTGAAGAAAAAGAATGGAAGCTGGTAAGTATGATTAAAAACAAGGCAGATGATAAGCATGCTTTTGATTATACTTATGAAGTGTGGGAAAGAAAATAGCGATAACTTAAACCTTAAATCTTAAAGTTAAAAATTTTGGTTTATTCTCCTTTACAGGCTGCCGCAAAATATTTTAAATACTATGTTCATGCGGCCAACAGCAAAGGGCATGGTATGCATTCTCCTTTTGTGTACGAGTTCATTACTAAGGTTATGAACGATTTTACGAAATATGAAGACTATGAAAAAGTAGAGCAACTTAGAATGAAATTGCTCGCCAACCCCACAGCATTGCTGATAGAAGATATGGGAGCCGGCTCTTCTGTTACGGCGTCTGATAAAAGAACGATTGCTTCTATTGCAAAAAATGCGGCAAAGCCTAAAAAGTTCGGGCAGTTGTTGTACCGGATGGCTAAGTTTTACCAGCCTCAAACGATAATTGAGCTGGGCACTTCGTTAGGGATCACCAGCAGCTACCTGGCTTTAGGAAACCCATCAGCAAAAGTGGTTACGATGGAGGGTGCCTCCAGCATAGCCGACAAGGCAATAGAAAATTTTCAGCAACTTGATATCCCGAATATAGAATTGGTCAGAGGTAATTTTGATAATACGCTTGAGCAGGTGCTACATGCCAATCCCCGTGTTGATCTGGCGTTTATTGATGGCAATCACAGGCAGGAGCCTACAGAAAGATATTTTCAACAAATGCTGCCCTATATACATAATGACACGCTTCTGATATTTGACGATATACATTGGAGCAAAGAAATGGAAGCAGCCTGGAAAAACATTGTTCGACATGAAGCGGTATCCTGCGATATTGATTTATTCTATATTGGCATTGTTAGCTTTAGAAAAGAGTTTAAAGAAAAGCAGAGTTTTAGTGTAAGGGTATAATCCCTTTCAAATTGCAGCATACCTGCTTGGGGAAGCAAGTTCATTCGAAAGAAGGTGTTGCTTCTCTTTTGAATGCCCCATCAAACAGGCGAAATTAGCCGCGCTTTATTTACTTTTGCAACGTGCAATTACCTTCAGCTCTATTACAGTCTTTACAACGCCTGCCTGGCTTTGATGAGCAGCGTTTTGTTGATATACATAATGCTGATACAGACATTACTTCAATAAGAATAAACCCTGCTAAGTCGAAAGGTATTTTGCAATCATTTGAAAACAGGGGATTAAGTTATACTCCGGTACCATGGACCTCCGATGGATATTATTTGTCTCAGCGGCCTTCTTTTACTTTTGATCCTTTATTTCATGCAGGCTGCTATTATGTGCAGGAAGCCAGCAGTATGTTTGTGGAACACGCCCTGCAACAATGCGTAGATACCAGACAGGCATTAAAGGTATTGGACCTGTGTGCGGCGCCCGGAGGTAAATCTACTCATGTGCAATCAATCATATCTCAAAACAGCTTATTAGTAAGTAACGAGGTGATCAGGCAACGGGTGAATATCCTAAAAGATAATGTGATGAAGTGGGGGAGTAGCAACGTGGTAGTTACCAATAATGATCCCAGGGATTTTTCCAAGTTGAAAGGCTATTTTGATGTGATAGTTGTTGATGCGCCCTGCAGTGGGAGTGGCCTGTTCAGGAGAGATGAAGAAGCTATTGATGAGTGGAGCGAAAATAATGTAATGCTTTGCAGCCAGCGCCAGCAAAGGATTTTGACAGATGCACTGCCTGCGCTTAAAGAAGGCGGTGTGCTGATCTATTCAACCTGTTCCTATTCTCAAAAAGAAGATGAAGATATTGCTGATTGGCTGACGGATGAGTTTGCAATGACTAATATTCCCTTGAATGTAAAAGAGGAATGGAATATAACAGAAGTGCTCACGGCTTCGGGAAATAGGGGCTATCGTTTTTGGCCGCATCTTGTAAAAGGTGAAGGTTTTTTTCTTGCTGCCTTTAAACTGAATACTGGCGATAATTACAAGAATAAAAACAGGCTGATAACCAAACCCGCTACCAAACAGCTGTTACCGTTGATCTCTTCCTGGGCCCGATCTGCCAACAATGAACTGATTCAGGTAAACGATAAAATATATGCCTGGCCGCTAACCTTGTTTGATGATTTTGATCTTTTGTTACAGCATTTGAGAATTATTTATTCAGGTACTTTATTGGGTGAATTAGCACATAAGAAACTGATCCCTGATCATGCCCTGGCCATGAGTACTATGCTTGCTGAAACTATTGCCTGTACTGAGTTGGAGCTTTCCCAGGCTATTGCCTATCTCCAAAAAAACGTCATAGAAATTCCCGGTTCTACACCAGGTTGGCAATTGGCTGCTTATAATGAACATCCGCTCGGATGGATGAATGTATTGCCGAACCGTATTAACAATTATTATCCCAAAGAACTACGTATTTTAAAGCAAAAAATTAACAACTGAATCGTTTTTGCTGAACCTATTGTTAATATAGCTTTATCAAATTGCTAAATTTTGCGCATACGGTTGCGCATCAGTTTCCGCTTTTTTAGTCTATAAATTTACACAGTGACCAGATAGAGTAAGCATTTGAACTTATAATTCTAACGAAGTTCAAGTTTGCCTTTTTTCAAATGTTAAAACTATCTGATCTGTAAAATTTAACAACTCTGGTAAGAGAGGAAAACTAAAATTTTAACTTGATGAGACTAGTTAATGACTTCGGTTCGTTACGGATTTTTATTTTTCAACTGATCTTTATGGGTGTTTCGGTTGTAACAGTGGCTCAGCGCGCGGATACAACCGGGGTTCCGGCTGAAGACACTTTACTGGCGCCCGCCACGAACGGGGTTTCTATTTTAAAAACAGCCGAAAAGTTCAGAGGTGTTGGCATTGATGAAGTATCGTTGCGGTATATCGAAAAGCACCCCTACATTTCCCTTCAGCAGATGCTGAAAGGAAACGCCGCAGGCGTATATGTTCAAGAGCCGAGCGGAGAGCCAGGCACCGAGCAAAATATTTTTGTGCGGGGTATTTCCACTCCTCTTTTAAGTAAAAGAGAATTGTTCGATCAGCAACCGGCCATTTTTGTGAATGGTATTCCTCTGACACAGGATAACCCGTTTGCTTATGAAATCCAGAAGTATGACTTTAATCGTATAGGACCAGCTACTAATTTATTGGCGGCTTATAATCAGGATAATATTGAATCTATAGAAGTTATTAAAGACCCTGTAGCGTTGGCATCTCTGGGTTCAATGGCCGCCAACGGAGCCATTTGGATTATTACTAAAAATGCAAGGTCGGGTTTTAGAGAAATTACCATCAATTCTTACTTTGGGTATGCTGCCAAGCCTAATGTGTACGCAACTAATGCAGCATTTGAGGATAAGTTCAGGCAACCATTTTATAACCGGTACGGTACCCTTAATGATAGGTTGAACTATCCTCCATTTTTGCGCGACTCGACAAATGCCGATTACTATGGTCCATCTAACTGGACGGACCTGTATTATAAATATTCGCCAACTTATAACGTTGATGCGAGCATAAGCGGGGGATCTGACCGTGCCAACTTCCGTTTTTTTGCGGGCCTGACAGAAAATGCAAACCCCGCAGATGCTACAGCTTTCACCAGGTATAATGGGTCCTTTTATATCAACGTTGCTCCGGTAAAATGGATGATGGTATCAAGTATGATTGGGTATACCCGGCAGGAAAGAGACAGGAACAGGAACGTGCGCGACAGGTTGGCTGAACAGCGTTATATTCCTGATCTCACCAACCCGCTTACACCTAATAAAAATCTGTATAGTTCTTACTTGCTTCAGTTTGATAAGGATTATGCTACAGGCGCCATCGATGATAATGTGAATAATTTAATACAAGGGTACCTGGCTATTAACGCTACTCCTTTTAAGAAATTAAACTACATCGGTCGTATCGGCTTCGATTACAATGAAGGTATTCGGGATGTGTTCTGGCCCAGAACATTGCTTGAAAACAACAACTTTGTTTCTAACTATTTTGGTTACAATCAGCGGTTAGTAGTAACGAACAGTATCGGTTATGATTTCGATTTGGGAGAAAGAGGAAATCTGAATATCCGGGGCGGCCAGAATTTCGTATCAGACGTATATAAATACGCTTATGCGTATGCCAATAATACACCCAACGACTTTATTAAAATAAACGTGGTTAATGGTAATGCTAACGACGCAGACTACCTCACACCAAGAGGGTTCCTGGTTAACTATTTTCCGGGTAAAATGGATTCACGCTTACTTTCATTCTTTGGAAATGCAGTATACACACATGATGAAGTATTGAAACTGAGCGCTGTTGTAAGCAGGGAAGGCTCTTCTAATATGCAGGCAGACAATCGTTGGTTCACCAATTACTCGGCGGGAATTGAATATAATTTCAAAAGAATGATAGAGGGAAACACAACCTTAAGTTCTTTTTCAACCAACCTTTCTTATGCCCATATGGGTAAATTATTAAGCGATGACCGTTTTAATTCAGGCCCTTCTTATCGCGTGGATCTTGGGTTTACAGATGAGCCAACTTTAGGTTCTTATTCAGGTATCGGTGGTTTAACAAGGCCCTACAGTTCTGGCTGGGTTGGTTACGGCATCCCATGGGCCTACACCAACCAGGTAAATCTTGGTGTACGCGTTGGTTTGCTGGAAGATCGCCTGCGTTTTGGTATTGACGGGTACAGAAAGGCTGATAAGGATATGTTATTGCCCGTTCCGGTGGCGGCAGAGTGGGGATATACAGGCGCTTACAAAAATGGCCTGGAAGTAAACAATACAGGGGTAGATTTTTCTTTGGCTGCGCAAATTCTTCCCGTATCCAGGCGAAAACTCAGCTGGTTGTTTACAGCCAATTTTAATTACAACAAGAACAAACTTGTTGCACTGCCTGATGGGTTAACTAATGTGCAAATAGGTAATACTAATTTGGAGGTTGGAAAGCCGATAGATGCATTCTGGGTATTAAAAAACAATGGTGTTTACAATAGCGATGGCGAAGTAACCATTAATCCTGCTACCAGCAAACCGGTTACTTATAAAGGGGTACCACTAAAAGCAGGCGACCCTCGCTGGGAGGATATTAATGGAGATTATATTATTAATGATGACGATAAAGTGCTGGAAGGAAACTATATGCCGAGAATGAGCGGCGGTTTCGGAAGCAGTCTTAATTACGAAGGATTTTCACTGGACTTTCAATTCTATTTCGCGCTGAAAAGAAATGCTTTAAATCAGTATGCTTCGTCAAGACTTGATTTTATTAATACCGAGGTGAACAATAATATCAATTCGGTGAAAGAAATTACTTTCTGGGAAAGAAAACAGGACTTATCTACCTACCCGGTTTATAATCCCTGGAGCCCTGTAGTTCCTTACAGGTTAGAACAGGATTTGTTTCTTGATAATGCATCCTACTTAAAATTACGCTCAGTGTCTTTAGCGTACGATTTAAGTCGTGGCGGTACCAAAACAGTCTTCAGAAACTGCACACTTTATGTAACAGGTACCAATTTATTAACCATCTCTCCATTTAAAGGTGATGATCCCGAGCTGGTTAACTATAACGGTATTTATAACGGTTACGGTTTGTTAAACCCGAAATCTTTAATTCTTGGAGTTAGAATCGGTTTCTAACCCCCGGGTACATTTTTTAAAATACTATCATCTAAGAATTGTTTATGAAAAGATATTTCTACAAATGGCCTGTTGCAGTTGTTGCATTCGTAGCGGTTGTTATTTCGAGCTCGTGCAATAAGCAATTGGATGTTTCCTCGACACGCCAGGCATCGGAAGAAGGGCATTGGACAAAGTACGAAGATGCGAGAGCCGGTTTATTAGGCATGTACGGGCTGTTTCGTTCCGCCCTTGCCGACAATAATACATATTGGATCCTGGGAGAACTCAGGGGCGGGGATTTTCAGGCAGTTAGCCGTCCCGATCTGAAAGCCGTAATAGATGGTAACCTGAATGCCTCGTTCCCATTAATAAATGAAGTGACAAACTGGCGTAGGTTTTATGCAATTATTAATGCCTGCAATGTATTTATTGAAAGGGCCGAAGGATGCCTGGTTGATCCGCGATATACACAGTCTTACTATAAACTGGATATAGCGCAGGCGCGGGCTGTAAGGGCTTTTGCCTATTACATGCTGGTAAGAACCTGGGGAGATGTTCCTTTGATTACCGGTACCGGGGAAGGGAATTTTGAAAACCTGGGCCGTACCAATAAAGATGCAGTGCTTGGTTTTGCTAAGAACGAGTTACTGGATGTAGCGAATCGCTTACCTTACCAGTATTCTACAGTTGACGCAGATTTGGTCTATCCTCCCAACTACTATGGAAAGGCTGCTGCAGATTGGAAAAATACTTTGCTGGGCAGGCTGTCAGCCTATGCTATTTTAGCGCATATTGCGGCTTTACAAGGTGATTATATTAACGTAGCGGTATATAGCCAGTTTGTTCTTGATAATGCTGCACGTGCACGCTTAACAACAGTTACTACGGCACAATTAGTTGGTGAATTGTTCCTGTTCAATACCTCCAATGTAAGCTGGAACCAAATGATCGGTTTCAACTTTATTTACGAACGCGGAGAGTCTACAACATCTGGCCATTTAGAGCAGTTAACGCTGGCAAACACCACTGCATTCCCTATGTCTAAGCAGCTACCCGATATTTATGTTAACAAGGATAGTATAGCCGTATTATTCCCCCGTAGCAACGGAAATGATCAGCGTTTCGGGTTTAATCCTCTAAATGGTTTGGCTACTGAGGCTTATTTTGAAAACTACTCTTCGGCAATTCCGGTATTTAAAAAGATACGAGTAGTTGATGGAGGTGGAGGCGACGGAACCTTTGCCAAATACAACTCTTCGATTGTTTTTACCAGGTTAGAAGAACTTACACTCTTAAATGCAGAAGCTTTAACTGTATTAGGCCGCGGAGAAGAAGCGATCCAAAAGTTAAATGCAATACGTTCCAATCGTGGTATTGCAGGACTTAATTATACACCGAACCTCGATTTACTTAAGGAAATTTTTGCCGAAAGAAGAAGAGAATTGCTGGGCGAAGGCTGGAGATGGTTTGACCTGGTACGATATAATAAACTGAAAAGAGATAACGCTGCTTTTAATACACTGATTGACAGAGAAGGTATTTACTGGCCCATTGCGCAGGACGTGCTGAACAGAAATCCGAACATTCAGCAGAACAGCTATTGGAAATAATCATTCACAAAGTTTGCATCAATAAGATTACTATATTATGAGAAATAAATTTGGAACCAAGAATTTACTTAAACAGTTTATTATACTGTTAGGTATAGTTGCAATTCTTCAGGCATGTGAGAAAGATGATAGTCCTTATGTAAATTATAAGAATAATGCTGCAGTTTATGATGGAGATGCTTTATCTTATTTGCAGTCGAAGCCTGGCGTATATGATTCAATGCTTTTGGTGATTAACAGGATACCTGGTGCTGCGGATTCTTTAAGATCGGGCAAGTATACTGTATTTGCCACCAGTAATCGTTCCTATGCCATCGCCTTACAAAATATCAACAATGCACGCAGGGATTCCGTTCCAAGTCTTCCCCCGGTGTCTTTCAGCACCATGAATTTAAATGTGCTGGATACTTTCTTTAGCAAATACATTATTCCGGGACAAATCACTACAGACGAGTTAGCAAGCAGGGCTGATGGTTTAAAATTCCCTTCGATGAAATTTGGATACGATATGCATCTGCAATATGAAACTACCAACGCTTCAGGATATTTAGGAGGTGGTCCCAAGGCGATCTTATTCAGTGACACACGCGGATCGGTATTTACCGTTAACTGGATTAGAGTATATACTAATACAGTGGATATTAAAACAAGAAACGCGGTGGTGCATGTTTTAGATGTAGGTCACAACTTCGGCTTCGGTAACGATCTTATCAGAGCGTTGAACAGACCCGCTATTAACTAAAACCCTACTGTTATTTTCCATTACATGAATAATTATATCAAAAATATGAACCGTATTTTCAGCAGAAAAGCGTGCTATGTGCTTGTTTTATTTCTTGCGTCGGCAGTAGCCTGCAAAAAATACCTGCCACAGGAGCGTAATACCATAGGTGCAGATTCGCAGTTTACAATTGATTTGTATGAGCCGTATCTGGGCCGTACTACCTACTTCACCAATAACTTTTTTAAAGGTAGTACAACCTTCCCCGCTGATTTCAAAATTGTAAATGTACGTAGGGTTACAGGCGAAGATGCTCCCGAACTTACTGAGGCCTTTCCGGTAAAAGTTTGGAAAGAAGCATATACCGGTCTTGAAACTTCTTTGGCAGAAATAGAGGCAAAAAGAGTAATAGAGTACCATCCTATTCTGGAGATGAGCCCTCATACCGGTAATATCACCTTCTGGGCTGCAGGCAGGTCCAATTTCATTCAACCTCAACCAGATTCAGGTTATTTATTCGATGTTGAACTAAGTAACTCCGGGGGACGCAGATTTTTCCGAAATCTGAAATTAAAACCGCTGCGTGAAAGCCCAACTATACCTACTAATATCAATGCATTAACCGGCCAGCCCATCAGGGAAAATTTCGGGATTTCTGTAATAAGCAATATCGTGGGCGCCAAAGATGATCGTCGTTCCCTGGGTTCTGGTGATGTAGATGTTTATATCAGGAAGATACAACCGTCTACAGGTAATACATTGACTTTCCGGTTTCTTGATACTTTGTTTCGTCCTTTGAATCCTTCAATTTTCAACACTACAGACTGGGCCAATCTCGTGCATGGCTTTGATATGCAGAAGACAGATACGTATGTTAAGTACAATGTAGCGTATCCTATTCCGCTTACCAATACGCCCACTAAATATACTGCGGGCAGTACCACTACAGCAGCAGTTCGGTTTACTTACTCCCGCATCGGTTTCGGAGGAGCCAGGATTAACTCTGTGTTCGGGTTGAATTTTGCCATATTCGATCCGGGCGACTGGGAAATAGTATTTGCTTTCAAAACCGATGTGCCTAAAACCTCTGATGATATCTAAACAAGGGCTATGAATTTATTAAAGTCAAAATTGAGTGAAATGAGATTACCTTATCTGACATTTTTATTTATATTGGTTACAGGCCTGTGGAATAGTGCCGGCGCTCAGGATAGCATTCGGGTTAGAGTGAAAGGACGCGTATTAGATAAAGATCTTCATACTGGTAAAGCCAATGTTACCATATCCTCGGGCAAGCCTGCCAGAGCTATCGGGATAACCGATGAGAACGGTAGCTTTAGCTTCAACCTGTCTTTGGGAAGCAGCCTGGTATTTACACATACAGGTTACACTCCTTATACCCATGTTGTTACATCTGCTGATAGCACGCTGGAGATTTTATTAGAACAAAGCGCGGGAGGATCTATGCAGGAGATAAGGGTAGAAGGTTATCGTAATAAAACCAGGGATGTAGCTACGGGGTCGAGTGCGTCGGTTAGTGGAAAAGCTTTGCAGGATGTGCCTGTATCGAATGTTGTGGAATTATTGCAAGGTAAGGTTGCTGGTCTTGACGTACAGAATAATAATGGTTCTCCGGGCGGTATGGGTACAATTAACCTGCGTGGTTCTTCCAGTATTAATGTAAGTGCAGATGGGTTTCTAACGCCAACCTCTCCTTTATTTGTGGTGGATGGTGTACCTATCGATGTCAACTCGGGATATGACTACGGCTTTCAGAGCAGTGGACCTGGTATTAGCCCTATCGCGTTGATACCGCCAGAAGATATCCAGAAAATTGATGTACTGCGCGATGCTTCAGCAACAGCTCAATATGGTTCGCGTGCCGCTTATGGTGTGATCATTATTACTACAAAGCGTGGACTTTCTAAAACTCCGATTGTACAATACAGTGGCCAGTTTTTCTTAAACACGCCTCCGAAGTTGCGTAATGTGGTGGGAGGTTTAGAAGAGCGGATGAGGCGTATTAACGCGATCCTGCAATATGACTCCTCTTTAGCTTCGGCTATGGCCCTGATCAATATTAATACTCCCTTATCAGACAGTTTGAATCCTTATTATAACAATTCAACCAACTGGCAGGATCTGTTTTATCGCACTACATTCAACCAAACACATACCGTGCAGGTATATGGAGGGGATAGAACCTTTAACTATAAAACCAACCTGAACTATTTTTCCCAGGATGGTATTATTCAAAATACCGGATTTAAACGCTATACTCTAAGTATGAATGCGCAGTATCAGCCTTCCGAATCTTTCAGAGCGTTGATCAATTTACAGGGGGCATTGGGGCAACGGCAGGCGGGTAGCGGCGCTAACTTAACGCAGGATGAGCTGAATAGTGCGGTTAGGTCTTCATCGTTGTTACCGGCTTCCATTTACTCCGGCGCTGGTTCGGTGTTTAATTTTGATGCCATTCGAAGTAATAATAAATCTGCCAATATATTAGGATCGCTTGATATACAGTGGCAGTTTATAAAAGGCCTTACTGCCAGAAATAACTTTAGTTATAACTTTAATTCAGGTACAGAAGATGTATTTGTTCCTTCCTACATTAATAATAACAATGCCCAGGGTACTACACAGTACGACAGGCGCTATGTATTAAATAACCGTTCCAGCCTTGACTTTGTGCAGATGGTGAAAGATGTTTTCCAGATTTCTGCGGGTGGGTTCAGTGAGATAAGTGCAGAAGGACTTCGTGCAAATCGCAGCATCTTATCGGGCTTTCCTAATGATGATATAGAAGGTCCTATAGGCTATAATCCTCAACTGTCGAGAGGAGGAGTACTAAACAATTTGTACGATAAAAGATTACATGGCTTTGGCGGTTATGCTACTCTTAACTGGGACACTAAATACGTTTTGGATTTTAACTACCGGAGAGATGCTACTTCTACTAACGGTGCCAATGCCGGTTATACTGTAAACCCAGCTATCAGTGCCCGTTGGAATTTTGGCCGCGAAAAGTTCGTTACCAATAATTTGGAGTTTATTAAATTCGGTGCCTTTAGAGGGAGCTGGGGAAAGAATATTACTCCTACCGGTAGTATTTTTGATGTATATGGTCGTTACGTAGTAGGGCAGCAGTATAATAATAACCCAACTGTGTTTATTGACCTGGACCGCGTTCCTAACACCAATTTTCTTCCCTACACGAAAACTTCCACCAATTTCGGGGTAGAGCTGGGTTTATTTGACCAGAACAGGCTGGAGATTAACTATGATACTTACTATGAAACTAACGACAACGAACCTCAGATTATTCCACTGCCTAATACCAGCGGCTTTAGAAACCTGGCATCAAACGAAGTAAGTACAGCCAAATACGGGCATGAGCTTACACTTACGGTTAGGGTATTTAAAAATGAAAATCCGGTACAATGGACGTTAGTGGGTACTGGTGCTTTAAACAGAAGAGTAGTAACCCGTCTTCCGGGGGGTGTACGCGAATATGTATTTAATGTAGTTGATAATGGAACCAGTATTCCTGTAGTATATAGAATTGGTCGCGATCTGTCTCCTTTACTATATTATAACCGAGGTGTATATTCAAGCCTGACTGATGTTCCGGTTAACCCTGCCACCGGCTTGCGTCAGCAATTAGGTAACCAAAGCTTTTACTTCCAGGGCGGAGATCCTAAATGGGTAGACGTTAATGGCGATTATGTTATCGATGACAGGGATATGTTGCCCTTGGGTAATCCATTTCCAAGGGCCACTGGTGGTATAGTATCCAACGTTCAATGGAACGGCTTTATGCTGATTACGCAGGTGAACTATACACTGATTAGGGATGTATTGAACGCAGCTTCTGCGAGCGATCTGGCAAATTTCAGCAATAATATTTTTGGTGGAACCGCTTTACCCCCGATTGAAAATTATAATTACTGGAAGCCCGATGCAGTTGGAAGTAATAGCGGAACAGTAGGTGCAGTATACCCTAATCCTTTTGATTTCAGAAGAGCCGGCGTATTGCAACCTTTCCGCACTAATCAGTCTTTATTCCTGGAAGATGGCTCTTACTGGAAAATTGGACAGATAACACTTTCTTACAATTTCGAGAAAAACATGATAAAACGATTTGGCATGAGCCAGGCTCGTCTGGCATTTACAGCGGCTAACGTGTATACCTTTTCTCGGTATACAGGCCCTGATCCTGAGTTGGTTTCTGCGTTAGGGCGTGACAATTCGAACGGTTATCCCAATGCCCGCACCTTCTCCATGTCACTTAATGTTCAATTCTAAAAACTAATGATGTACATCATGAAACAGATATTTTATTTCTTCATAGCGGCTTTTTTTATTACATCAGCAACCGGATGTAAGAAGTTTCTGAACGTGGATCCGCCGAGCGATCTGTCGGGTAATAACTTCTGGCAAACGAGGAAGGATGTGGAGAACTTTACTAACGGTAATTATGAACTGTTCCGCCAATCTACCACACGTACAAATATGCAGGCCGGTGCGGGTAGTGCAGAATATCCTTATCTGCCATTTGCGGGTGAGTTAAGAGGAGGCATGGTAAAAGAGAACACAGAATTGAATTGGGGCCGTGGTTATATTGCCGACCTTGCTAACAATAATATTCGTCGTTTCGTGGATTTTAATTATAGCGGTAACAACTGGCGCACGCTTTTCAATCACGTTCGTTTCACCCAATGGGATCGCTATTACAGGTGTATAGCGGCTGCTAATATTGCTGTGGATCGTATTCCCGGGGTGCCTGATCCGGCAATGACGCCGGCTTTAAAGGCAGCATATCTGGGCGAAGCAGTTTTTATCAGAAACATGGCTTACTTTTTTATGGTGCGCCAGTTTGGAGATGTAGCATACTATACCCAGCCATATTTTTCTGACCCGCTGAAAAGAACGCCAATGATACAGGTATTAAAAAACTGTATTGCAGATATGAAGGCTTATTACAAAGGAATGGCATGGACCTACGACGACCCGTTTTATGTGGGTATACGCGGTATGAGGGGAGGTGCTATTGCCCTGATGATGGAGATGAATATGTGGCTGGCTGGTTTTGATACTCCTAATCGCGAAGCTTATTACAGAGAAGTGATTGCACTGGGCGATGAAGCAAGAAATGAAAACGGGGGCGCTTATGAATTACTTCCCATAGAGAACTATATTGAAATATTTAAAGGGCGAAGCAAAGAGAATCTTTTTGGTATTCCTCAAAATCGTAACTATGGTGAGCGTTTCGGCTGGAGTGACTTTTTCGACCAGGTGAAGTATGATCCGCTCAACCCTACAACAGCCAGCATACCGTATATGAGCTATACTGCTGATTTTATGAGGGCTTTATACCCTGAGGGAGAAGCTGATCAGCGTTTACAGTTGTGGTTTAACCCGGCTACTGTTTATAATGCCAACAGAACCTTCCAGATGAAAAAATTCTTGGTAACAGCCGATCCGAACTCGATTGATTTTAACGACCGTAATGACGCCACACAGTGCATTTACAGGTACGCGGATATTTTTTTAATGCAGGCCGAAGCGTATGCTGAATTAGGTAATGAAGGTGCCGCAAGAGCAACGGTAGGGGCAATAAGAGAACGTGCCAAAGCAGCCCCCCTTACTCAAACAGGAAACGAACTGAAAGAACAGATATTCTTAGAGCGTGCCCGTGAATTTATTGGCGAGGGGCATTACTGGTTCGATTGTGTAAGAAGCCGCAGAATTATTGATGTTTCCTATAGGTATTGTTATCACGCTACAGTGGAACAATTCAAGGCGGGCGCATGGACCTGGCCTATTGACCGATCGGCTTTGATAAACAATCCTGAAATGACTTTGAATAACTATTGGGAGTAAATAAAATTAATAAGGAAGAATAGTTGAATGCAGGCAAAGCATAACGCAGTAAAGGAGCAGAGCGCTTATTTATGTGGCTTTTCCTCTAACAAAAGCAATAAAAAATATACGGATGAAAAATAGAATTAAAATATTAGTGTTACCCCTGGTGCTGCTTCTGTTGCTGACGGGTGCTTGTAAAAAAGATTATTTTACAGATACGGGCGTGCAGAAAGGTGACTTTAACGGCACTATATTGGATTATCTTAAATCTAAACCGCAATACTTCGATACGCTGGTAAAGATCATCAATTACGCCGGGATGGCGAATGTTTTTCAAAACGAGGAAATTACGTTTTTTGCTCCTGCTGATTCAAGCTTAAGAAATACGTATGTGGCTTGTAACGGAATTCTGAACCAATTAGGACGGCCTCCTATCACGCGCTTTCAGCAAATAAAACCTTCGGTTTGGAGGGAAGCACTATCAAGATATATATTTAAGGGGGGGAAATCTCTGACGGATTTTCCGCAGATCGATTTCTCCAATATTGCTGCCTATCCGGGACAGATCTATAATTCTTATGATGACCTGATCATGAATGTCGGTGCTATATACAGCGCTGGCGGTGGTGTTCCTTACGCCGGTTACCGGCAATTGGTGATTTCCTATATTCCATCTCCTTCATCGGCCAGGGACTACCAGACCTGGACAACGGCTTTCGTTTCTTCTGTAAATATAAAACCAACAAATGGTTATGTGCATGTGCTAAGGTATCCAACACATTACTTTGGTTTTGATCCCGGTAAGTTCTTGGAAACAGCAATTATAGCAGGAATAGATAACTAATGATCATTTATTATAATTATTTTAATTAGCATGATACATATTAAAAATAAGCTTGCCGGTTATTGTTTGCTTTTGGCGTTCCTCTCCACAACAATAGTATCCTGTACCAAAAATGGAGTGAGTGAAGAACCCCTTTACCCGGCTTCCCCTAAAGGATTGATTGATTTTGAAGACGTACCTCCTACACCTGCTATTGCAGCCGAAGGATCCATTGTTACAATAAAAGTGAATGGATTAGGTAACAAAATGGGGCAGTTTCGGTTTTATATTAACCAAACACCTGCTGATGTAGTTTCAGCTACGGATACCGAAGTGCGTATCCGCATTCCTATAACAGCGAGTACCGGCACTTGCGCAGTTGAAATTAACGGGCAATTTTATTTTGGTCCTATTATAGATATCAGGGGTAAGCTTAACATAGATGCCACTTTTAATACAACAACAAACATTGCAACAGGAGAAATACTGGGAATAGATCCAAGACCGTTAGGAGGCTATCTTATTTATGGTGGATTCAGGAATTACCAGAACCAGGCCAGCTCAGTGGCGGCAATTACAGGCCTTGCATTTATCGACAATAATGGTGCTTTGCAAACCACCGGTAGCGGTTCCAGTTTGCGTCCGGCGTTTAATATAGGTGTTACAGGTATAAATGGTATTATAAATACAGCTGTATTTACTTCAGATAATAAAGTAATAGCAGGTGGAACATTCAGTGCCGTTAATGCAAGAGGTAATATCAGTAATATTACAAGATTTAACGCAACAGGCTCTCTTGATACGCTCAGCTATGATATAGCCGGCGACGGTTCACTGCCTAAAACAGTAGGGCCGGCGTTTAATGGAGGTTTTACCGGTGCCGTTACCAAGCTATTCAATACATCGGCAGGAGTAGTAGCCGTAGGTAATTTCTCTGATTATAATAGCATTCTTTATGAAAGATCAACAGCTGATGCACCTTATGTAGACAAGATCAGGATCAGCCAGATTGCAAGAGTAAATATTGATGGCGGTATCGATTCATCTTTTAACATTAATCGTAGTACACGACCTGTAGAAGGGTATACCACCGCTAACGGTTTTATTTATGACGGAGTAGAAATGCCTAATAACAAGTTATTACTCGTGGGTAATTTCACGGTTTTCGAAAACCAGCAGGCATTACGTATTGTACGTATCGACCTGGCTACCGGTAGAAGAGACCCTTCTTTTGTTGTAGGAGGTGCCAATGGTGCCATTACCAAAATAACCTACAACAGTACCACTCGCAAATTGTTGATAACGGGCCAGTTCACGTCTTACAATAATGAGGCTGCTAACGGAATAGTGATGTTGGATGAAAATGGGAATATAGACCGCTCTTTCAGGTTTAGACCGGTTGAGGGAGGTATACCCAATTTTGCCGGCCAGCTGAAAGATGGAAAAGTAATGGTTTCCGGAACATTTAATAAGTATGATGGTATTGTACGGGCTGGCTTTATGATGCTGAATCCTGACGGCTCATTGGCTGTAGGCTACAATAATATAGGGTTCTTTAATGGCCGGGTCAATGACTTTGTTGAATATCCAAGCGATACAGATCCCTCTATTACTTATGTAATGCTGGTAGGAACGTTTACCAGGTTCGACAGTAAAACGGTTGGAAATATAGTAAAGATCAGGGTGCAGAATTAGGTTTGATAAAACGGGTTATTAGACCGCTATTTAGTAAATATTCTAATAAAGAATTAACATGAAGCATAAATTTTTGGGAAGTATCGGTTTATTGATTGCATCAGGTTTATTGGTATTTACCGCCTGCAATAAATCAGTACAAAACAATTTGGGAGCAGAAGGCAGTGCAGATACCACTACTGTAAAGAATAAGGTATTGTTTTTAGTAATTGATGGAGCAGTAGGAGATGAAGTAAGGAAAGTGCAGGCCCCAACTTTTGTAAATATGGCAGATAACGCTATTTACTCGTGGGATGCCCTGAGCGATTTTGAAAATAATGCCAACGGCAGCTACTTAACCTGGACGAATTTGTTAACCGGCACTACACCTGCTAAACACGGTGTTACAGGGAATAGTTTTTCAGGCAACAATTTTGCGGCTTATCCAAGTATTTTTACCCGCGTAAAGCAGGCCCGGCCAGCCATGAGATCAGCGGCGTTTACAGCTTCTCAGGTTTTAGCTGATAATCTTGCGGCAGATGCAAGTGTAAAGCAATCTTTTGAAAATAATGATGCAGGGGTTATCAGTGCTGCTAAAACAGAGCTGGCTTCCGCTAATGCCGCTGATCTGGTTTTTGTTCAATTACGTAATGTAGAAAATGTAGGTGCGGCCAGTGGATACAGCGCTTCGAACAGCGCATATAAAGATGCTATTTTAACAGTTGACAACCAATTGAAGGAGCTGATGAACACGATAGCTGCGAGGCCTACTTATTTAAAGGAAAACTGGTTAATTATGGTGTCATCTAACAAAGGTAGTAACACACCGTTTGTTCCCGGCGCCGGTGAAATATGGTCAGCCTTTAGAGATGCCCGGCATAATACTATGTTTATGGCATACAATTTTACACCTGTTCCTAATTTCAGGATACAGGCTGCAGCAAAGCCAACTGTTATCCCCTATATAGGAACCAGCACCTTTTATAGCGGCACACTTGCACAAAACAAGCGCGCCCGCATGATCAATAATAATTCAATAGGAAATTTAGGAGCTACGGGCAGTTATACAATCCAATGTAAAGTTAAGCTTCCGGCTGCTAACTCAAATTATCCTGCCATACTATCAAAGAGAGCCACTTTTACAGGCGGTGTTGTAGGATGGGTATTTTTCCTGGAGGATGGAGACTGGCAGATCAATATCGGTCAAACCGGGTTTGGAAACACGCAGGTCAGGGGCACTAAAGTTTCCGACGCTCAATGGCATACCTTAACGGCCCAGATCACGCAGGTAAACGCTACTACCCGAACCGTATATGTATTTACCGATGGACAAAAATCGACCGGAACCAGCAATATCGCCGATAGGGGAAATTTAGATTCTCCAAGTCCCTTAACGTTTGGCAATAACAATAATGATAATAACACTGGTTTAGGCAATTACATAATCACGGATGTTAGAATTTATAACACGGCATTGCCAGATGCTTATATACAATCCAATTATTGCAGAACCGATGTGCCCGATGATCAATACAAAGCGAACCTGATAGGTTTCTGGCCGTCTAATAATATTGGCGCTGACCGGATAATAGCAGATGAAAGTGGTAACGGCAATAACCTGCTGGTGCAAACTTTAGACCCGGCTATTTTTAATGATGTTTCTACCAAAGTATGCCCGCAGATCGTTCCTGCTGTATACCGTTCGGTTCCAAATTCCGTTGATGTGGCTATGCAGGTATACCAATGGTTAGGTATCACTACTCCCACTTCATGGGGATTAGATGGGAAAACCTGGGTACCTCAATACATTAATGTCAGGTAAGCGGCAGGAGGGATAAGTATAAACCAAGGAGAAGTTGGAGCAACGATGCTCTGTCAAAAATTAAAAGTGTACTGATGAAAAATAAATTTTTATTACCGTTTTTAACTACTGTTTGCAGCGTAGTTATACTGCTGGCAGCCTGCAAAAGAGACCGGGATTTTGGTTTCGTCGATGGAGTACCTGGAAATGGCGCCGGCGAATCGGGTGTAACTATCGACACCAACGTTAAAAATGTGGATGCCAGCAAATATGCGAAGGCCCGCATATTCCCTGGTCTGGTTTGCAGCAGCGAGCCACGTTTGAATAATGTTACGGTAAATATGAACTTTAAGTATTTCCCGGCCAATAAAGATCAGTTGAGAATTGCACAACCTCCCATCATATTAAATAGCTTCGGAAACCCCGTTGGTCCTATTGTGAGTACTGGTTATTATGCAGCTCCGGGTGAACTGGTAATAATAGACGTGCCTGCAGGCCAGAATTCGTTGCTGGTACAAATCGGCGCCTGGACTTACGATGCATCTGCGGTGCAAAACGCGCAGCGGGATCCGATAATTTATTCTAAGACCAGCCTTTCACCGGGTCGCAACTATATGCGCAACCTTTATGGCGGCCCTATTTATATTATTCCGCAAATACCACAAAACACCCCGGTCCCTATCACTTTTTCCAACGTGGTAAAAATGCCGGATTTTATTTATGGTCAAACTTCAGAAGCCGCTTTCCAGGCTGCTATCAGGAGCTCTTGCACACCCTGGCTGGAGTTGCGTAGTGAGAATATCATATTTACGCTGCCTCGTCAGTTCTTTATAGACAGGAGTGTAACAGATATTAACGGCCTGATAAAAGAGTGGAATGATGCTATTAAATACGACTATTATGAGTGGGAAGGTTTAAAGGAAGTATTGAGCGCTAATGATGACCCGGTAGACCAGGCGCCTTTATTGCCCTGGCGGGTCGTGCAGGATATTACCTTGCCACCGGGCGCTGGCGGTGTAGCAGGTTATCCTTTTAGGGCCCAGTATGGTTACGGATGGTTTGATGAATTTACGGATCATGATTATTTGAAGAATGCTGCGAGCTGGGGTACTTTCCACGAAATCGGGCATAATAACCAGCAGGGCAAGTATTGGAGCTGGGGCTCCTTAGGTGAAACCACCAACAACTTATTTATATTTAAAAATGCAAAAAGGTTGGGTGTTTACCCTGCTAAACACACTTTCCCTGTTGACGACCTGGCTGGCAAAATTACGCCTGCAGTTGCCTGGGCCACAACAGCGCCGGGTTCCAGAAATTTTGATGGCGGCGATGCTGCTATTAACGATCCTTTTGCACGCCTGGCTCCATTTCTGCAAATCTTTAATAAAATACCCGCTAATTGGGGGTATAATGGCCAGCCGTGGGGATGGGATTTTATGCCTTACTTATACAGAAGAGCCAGGAGAGCTGTTCGGGAATCTACCAGCGACCAGCAAAAAAGAGATTTCTTTTACGAAGCGATCTGCGATTTTACACAGAAAGACTGGCTGCCATTTTTCCAGCAATGGGGCATCGCTGTAAGCACTAATCTTGCGGCGAGAATGGCTGCTCAGTATCCCATGATGCGTCAAAAAGTATGGGAATATAACCCAATTACTCAAACTGGTGGAGATGCACCTTATTATATACCTCTTACCAGAACAGGATGGACAATTACAGCCAGTACAGAAGAAACGGCGCAGGAGAGCGGAGCCGCCACAAATTTACTGGATGGCAGCCTAACTACTTATTGGCATTCCAGGTGGTCATCTAATGCAGGAGCGCCTCCACATGTACTTACAGTAGACATGAAGACTGCTCAAAGTATTCTTGGAGTACAGATTGCTCAAAGACCAAACGGTGCAACAGGTACGAGCAGGCCTGTGAAAAATGTAAGGGTAGAAATAAGCGAAAATGGCACTACATGGACCGAAGTAGCAGGTAGCCCATTTACATTGCAGAATGCACAGGGTTTGCAGAATCTGGTGTTACCATCTTTTGTAACGGCTCGCTATTTCAGGTTAACTATTCCAACAACGGCTGATGTTTACGGTGGTGACAATTTAGCCGCTTTGAGCGAAGTAAACGCAATACGATAAACAATTATAACATGCTATCTTTTATAAAATATAATATGACAAAAAGTTTATTTATAGGAGTTTTACTGGCTTCCAGTTTTTCTGTAACCTTTTTGAGTTCCTGTAAAAAATATGCCGACCCTCCGCCTTATTTTGAGGATGACCTCGATACCACAAATGCTTTAACCAGTCGCCGGGTACTTTTAATAGGTATTGACGGAGCGGTAAGCAGCGAGGTTAAAGCTATTGCACCCGCCACTTTAACCGGTATGTTGACTCACGCTAAATTTCAGTGGGATGGAGTGTCTGATGAAATAAGCACTGATGCCACTTCCTGGAAATCGCTGGTAACAGGTGTTTCTTACGGGAAGCACAAAATCATGGATAGTACTTTCATATACACACCTGCAGCAGGTGGCGATTCGCATGCCGGAGTACCACCTAATTATCCATCTATGTTTTCTTATATACTGTCTTCGGCAACAAAAAGCAATATGCGCACCAGCTTTATTTCATCGTGGAATACGTTGGTGGACAGAGTAGTGCCTGAGATAGCAGACCCTGTTATCACAACAGGTGACCAGGGCGTAAAAGATTCTGCATTAGCAAGAATTAAAACACGTAATCCTGAATTTATAACCCTACATTTTAACAGTCCTTCTATCGCAGGTAAGGCCGGTGGTTTTAACCAGGGAAATGCTGCGTACAAAGATGCCATCACAAAAGTAGACGGGTATATAGGAGAGATTATGACTGCTTTAAAGGCTCGCCCTGAGTATAATAAGAAAGAGGAGTGGTTGGTTATAGTAGTAAGTACCCATGGAGGTGTTGGCTCAGGATATGGCGGATCTTCAGGTGCGGAAACACAGGCGTTCCAGATTTTTTACAATGAGAAGTTTAAGCCTCTTGAGTTCACAACAATTGGCGCTTTTTACGGAACCCGCTTTTCTGGAGGGCAATCGGGAGGGGTGAGAGCTGTAATGGCCGACCCCAATGCTTACAACCCGGGAGTAGGGCAATTTACATTTGAAATGAAAATGAAAGGTACAGCATCCGGCAGTTTCCCGCTATTCGTAAGTAAGAAAGGGCCGGCAGTGGGTAATATGTTAGATGCTGCGGATCCGGGCATAGCCTATTTTAGAAATGGTAACAATTGGTCTACACAGTTCAGAGGTGCCAGCGGTAATACGAGGCTGCAGAATGCTATGCCTGGAGGCGGATCAGCATTTGATGAAACCTGGCATACGCTGTCGTTGGTGATTATTGACAGTGTAAGCCGTCGTTGGCTGAAGCGTTATTTTGATGGAAAAATGATTGAGCAAACAGACATCAATGCATACGGAGCTATTACATCTCCCCGCCCATGGATTATAGGTTGGTCGCAGGGGAATGCCAGCGATGCCTTAACATCGCACGTAGCAATGAACGTTGCTGATATAAGGTTCTTTAGCACCGGTTTGACGTCAGCAGAAATAGCTGCTAATCTCTGTTTACAGGATATAACCAAACATCCTAAATACGCTAACCTTATAGGTTATTTTCCTGCAAATGAAGGCACCGGCGGTCGTTTAAAAAACCAGGCACCTGGCGCTGTTAATAAGGATTTTATTTTGGAGAACAATTATCAATGGGGCATTATACCATTATTCCCTTGTAGTTCGCCAACAACAGGAGTTCCGGCAGGAAAAGTGGTGCAATTGCAAACCAGCGGTAGTGTTGCCCGAACAGCTTTTTACTGGCTAAGAGTTCCGGTTCAGGATTCCTGGTCCTTTGAGGGAACTAATTGGTTGGCCAATTATGAATCAGAGTTCGTTCAGTTTTAATTAAATAAGTGATTAAAAAACTCCCGATAAGTAGGGAGTTTTTTTAGATCATTAAATTGAAAATAAATACCGCTTTCCCTGCTAACCCTACGCTTGCAGTTGCTGAATTATTGAAATCACATTATAACCTATTTTGAATTGAAACGTTTTCCTGTTGACCGGCAGCTTGATTTAATGGATTGTGGCCCTGCTTGTCTAAAAATGATTGCCAAATACTATGGCAGGTATTTTTCACTGCAATACCTGAGAGACAAATGCGGTATTACTAAAGAGGGGGTTTCTTTTTTTGATCTTAGCTACGCTGCAGAGGAAATTGGCCTCCGATCTTTATCAATAAAATGTACATTGAATGACCTGATTGATAAAGTACCCTTGCCTGCAATCTTGCATTGGGATAACAATCACTTTGTGGTAGTATATAAGGCAAATACAAAAAAGAGACTGATTTATGTTTCTGATCCTGCGAAAGGGCATGTGACGTATAAGGCAAAAGAGTTTGCCGACAAATGGATCCGGCAAGGCGATGGCGATAAGGGAGTGCTTCTGGTGTTAGAACCTCAAACCGAATTCTACAGCAAAAAACAAGAAGGAAATAAAAATTCTAAAAAAACAGTAGAGCATTTTCTTAATTATTTCAGACCTTATAAAAAAAGCGCATTAACATTACTGGCGGTAATGCTTATTGTTACTGTACTACAGGGCTTTCTTCCCTTCATCTCCAAGGCTGTAATAGATGTGGGCATTCAAACCCGGGATATTGAATTTATTAACCTTGTTTTGATTGCCAACATTTCTATTTACGTATGTATCCTTCTTTCTAATATGGTGAGAGACTGGGTATTGTTGCATATAACATCCAGGGTCAATATTGCTTTGATATCAGACTATCTTATAAAGCTCATGTTGCTGCCTATCACTTTTTTTGAAAATAAGTCCACAGGAGATATATTACAGAGAGCTAACGATCATGAGCGGATCAGGAGCTTTATTATGAATAACTCCCTGAATATGATATTTTCAACATTAACCTTTGTAGTGTTTGGAATTATCCTGCTTGTATATAATAAGACAGTGTTTTTTATTTTCCTGTTCGGAAGTGTTCTGTATATTCTTTGGGTGTTTTTGTTTTTGAATATCCGGAAGAAGTTAGACTGGGAGTACTTTGACCTGGTGGCTAAAAATCAAAGCTATTGGGTAGAAACGATAGGGGGCATACAGGATATCAAAATAAACAATTATGAAAAAGAAAAACGTTGGAAGTGGGAGAATATACAGGCCGGTTTATACAAAATAAATACACGTGTTCTAAGTGTTACCAATATTCAAACACTCGGTGCACAATTTATCGACAATATAAAGAATCTGGCTATTACTTTTTTCTGTGCCCAGGCTGTTATAAAAGGGGAAATGACTTTTGGAGTAATGATATCCACTCAGTTTATTATAGGCATGCTGAATGGTCCGGTACAGCAGTTTATACAATTTATTATCTCTTTCCAGTTTGCAAAAATTAGTTTTTTAAGACTTAATGAAATACACGAGTTAAGAGATGAGCACCAGGACGTTGGAAATAACTCCATTGATTTGCCTGAATCAAAAAACTTGTTGCTGAGTAATGTGATGTTCCAATATACGCCTAACAGTCCTTTGGTACTAAAGGGGATTAATTTATTTATCCCCGAAAAAAAGGTAACAGCTATTGTAGGAGATAGCGGCAGTGGAAAATCGACATTGTTAAAGCTCTTGTTGCGGCTATACAAACCCAGTCACGGGGAGATACTTATGGGCAACATGAATATTAATAACATTAGTTTGAAGCAATGGCGCAGTAAATGTGGCGCTGTAATGCAGGACGGTAAGATATTTAATGATACTATATTAAATAACATTGTACTGGATGACCCCAAAATTGATTATGACAGGTTGAAAAAAGCATTGGAAACCGCAAACATAGCATCTGAAATTGAAAGGCTTCCCCTCGGTTATCAAACAATGATGGGAGAGCAGGGACGTGGGTTGAGTGGTGGACAAAAACAAAGAATACTGATAGCGAGAGCTCTTTATAAAGATCCGGATTACTTATTTTTCGATGAGGCTACTAATGCGTTGGATACGGTGAATGAGCAGAAAATAGTAAAGGCATTGGATAATGTTTTTAAAGATAAAACTGTAATAGTAGTGGCGCATCGGTTAAGTACAATTAGAAAGGCAAGCCAGATTATTGTAATGCAGGATGGAAAAATTGTGGAGATAGGCAATCATGATACGCTAATGAAACTTCAAAAGCGCTATTATCAGTTAGTTCAATCTCAGTTGGATCTCGCAGGCAGTATTAATAACGGGGCTTCTGAATCAAACGAAGAAAAGAAAATGATACCTGAAGGCGGCAATAATAAACAGCGTTTGCAGGTAACGGATGACGCAAAAATACCAGAAAATGGAGACCTTAAATGATAAAAAGCAATTCGGGCTTGAAAGCAGAACAGAGGAGGTACAAGATATTATTGATCGGATGCCAACTAAGTTTGGCTACTGGGTAGGTTTAATAGTACTTTTTATTGTGTTACTGATGGTATCTTTTGGGTTTATCATACGTTATCCGGATGTTGTGGCAGGTAAGATTACTATAAATACCAGTACAGCGCCTATCAAGCTCGTAGCAAATACCAACGGGAAGATTATTCTTGAGATTAATAAATCGCTCGATTTTGTTAAACAGGGAGAAGTGATCGCCCATATAGAAAATTCAACAGATTATAAGGATTTGGTAAAACTTAAAACGCTTCTTTTACAATTAAATCCTAATGATATAAACGTTGGCACCCACAGTTTTCCGCATAGGTTATCATTGGGAGGCCTTTCAGCAAAGTATTACATATTTCTTAATGCTTTGAACCTGTATAACAATTTTGTTAGTGATAAATTATATGATAAGAAAATTGCCGGCTTAAGAAAGTTGGGATTTACTCAGGAGCAGGAGTTCACTAATATCAATAACAAGGCCGGTATTACAAAAGAGTATATTGAGAATAGCAGTAAATTATTTAGGAGAGACTCTGTCTTGTTCCATGACAGGGTACTATCAGAAAGTGATTTAGAAAAGTCCAAATTGAATGAGTTGTCTTACAAGATGAATCATAATAATATTACAGCCGAAAAATTGCAGAAACAAAAAGACCGGGCACAGGTACAAACCCAGATAACAGAAGCAACGATTCAGAAAGAAGAAAAGCTCAAAGAGCTTTTAATGAGTTTGACCGCGTCATATAATGATCTCAAAGAGAATATCAGTATGTGGGAGCAAACTTATTTAATCACAGCGCCCTTTGACGGGCAGGTTCAGTTTCTCAAGTTCTGGACAACAGGACAATACGTACAGGCCTCGGAACCTGTTTTTACTATTCTTCCTATTCAACAAAAACCTTACGGGCAAGTAATAGTACCATCTAACGGTGCAGGGAAAGTCAAAGAAGGACAGGAAGTAGTCATCAAATTAGATAATTATCCTTACAACGAATATGGGGCAATAAGAGGCGAAGTTTCTAGTATTTCCAAAACAACTAATGTGGAAAAAACAAAGGAGGGAGATGTAGAAACGTATTTAATATCTGTAGCGCTGAAGGATGGACTGGTAACAAACTATGGAAAGAAGCTGGAATTTGTATATGAAGGAAAAGGAAGTGCAGAAATTATAACAAATGACAGGAAACTGATTGAAAGATTTTTTGATAACCTGAAATATGTTGCTAATAAATAGCGCAAACGTTTGCATGATTATTAGTTTACATCATTTTAAAATATAATTTTAAGAGAAACTAATTTTTTATTTTTAAAACAATATCTATGCGTATTAAAACACTTAACGAAGTTGCTACATCTTTTGAAGTACTCTCTTATGAAGACTCTAAAGCAATTACCGGTGGACGCCAGTGGGCTATTATATGGGGATTGGGAACCAATCCTAATTCGGATGTCAATTGGGTAGTTGACCATGAATTTTATAATACCAGTAATAATGTAAGCAGCTTTGTGGATGATGGTAATTCCTCTACCATAGGCGGGGGTACTTTTAGTTACTATGATGCTAATAACGATTATATAACCATATCTACTACCGGTTATGGCGATACTAACTATAGCAATATAGTGTTCGCGGGAATAGATCTTAACACCGGGTATCCTTTGTATTGTGATACGAATGCTGGCTATATTGCGTTTAATGATGCATCCAGTATAGAAATAGTGAATGTTAGTGGTAATGTTACCACCTACTTTGATAAAATAACAGGTGAGTATTATAATGTAAACCCGGGAGAATTGTCTTATCCTACTCCTTCAGGTTATGCAACGTTTTATCAGGATACAGACGCGTATGAAACCGGCGGCGGGGGCTATTTAAGATATTTGGACAGTAATGGAAATCCGCACGAAATATATAGCAGCCCTTTCAACGGCCCAGAAGGTGATGCTAGCTTTTCGTTCTATTCGGTAGATCCGATGGCTAATACCATAACCTATCGTGTTACTAACTCAGGAAACGATTTCCTGGTAACAATTGCCGATAGATCCAACTTGATATTTGGACCGTCTTCTGGTGTTAGCGGTTACCAGGATTGGAATTCATCAAATCCGGGTAATGAAATGGTATATTTTGATACGCTAACAGGCGGGTATATTATGACAACACTTGATGGTTACCTGCTTAGTTGATAATAAATAGCGCAATATCTGTATAGTTGGAGCGCTCCCTGCCCGGAGCGCTCCAACTATCTTTTATAAAAAGTTACAACAACCGTTTATCAGATAATGGTCATTTAGTCGAACGCTATATAGCCATCTGCTAACATTAATGTTCCCTTTTTTATTTTGTTAAACACGCAAGACAATGCTATTAAGTGTCTTGCTATCCGCCGATAGCGCAGCATCTTAAATAAATCAATTTGATCAGTAATATAAATCGCCTGCTGCTGAAGAGTTCGCAAATAGCAGTTAAGAATCTGGACGTGTATTTGGGCTATACGCAAATAATATATACTTATGCTGATAAAGAAAATAATGAATTTTATAATCACTATGCCTTTGAACTTACACAGGTGCTCATCAAATTATTAAATGCAAACAAAAAACAGCATCCTGTACACCTGTTGTATATATCGCAATTTTTAAATCTTTCCATGAGCAGTGGTTTTGTAAATGCTAATCTTGAGAACATCTTTACCAAGGTGGACAATTTTTTAAAAGATGAGTTTCAAAAGGAGATGGTGGATAGAGCACTCTTGCTTCAGGGGCTTTTTTATATTATAAGCCGGTTGCAAAATACGGTTAGTAAAGCTCAATGTAGCAACGACCTGGTTTATTATTATGAAATCGGGCTGGACAAGCTAAAAACTACCGGTCATGATAACATAATCACGAATCGTTTCATGCTGGAGGATTTTTTGCCCAAAAAAAACATAGCCTGGAACGGCAAACATTTCAATACGTTTCTAAGCAATAAGAATAACTCCGAGCGATTGCAGGCTATTTTGTCGGAAAAGCTGGAAAAAGAAAACGGCGGTGAAATGAAACAATTTTTGCTGACAGCCTATGATGACGTGACCAACCATGCAGAGTTATATATTCCCCAATTGGTTTTTTATTTTAACCTTATACAATGAGGAAAATCTTTTTTATTGAAACTCCCTCGAGCGCGGTGCAGCATGGAGTGGGCACTTATGCCGCTAATCTCATCAAATCAATGATGGTATATGAGGATTGTAAGGTTTATTATGTGCAAATAAAGTTCGGTAGCAGCGTTGCGTTTTCTGAGGTAAAAGAGAAAGAAGGGTTTTACAGAATCCTGATACAGTTCGAAGATCCTGTAATTAAGAAAAAACAGGAAACTGCTATTCATCCGCTGCAGGCGAGAGTGATCTTTTGTTTGCTGTCGAAATACTTTACTATCGAGGGGTATAATATTCTTCATTTAAATTCATTATTACAAAGAACGATAGGCGACGTTGCAAAAGAATACGAGTACAAAATAGTACTGACCTTACATGTTTCGTTATGGCGCGTTTTTTTCAATAATAATAAACAAAGCTTCATTGAAAAATGGAATTCTCATGACCTTGCAGACCAGAAATCAGTAGGGATGCTGTCTATGCGGGAGGAGGAGAGAATGTGCCAGGCGGCTGATCGTATTATTTGCTTAACTGAAGAAAGCAAAGATTTCATATGCCAGTACTATGCGATTGATGAACATAAAACAACCATTATTCCGAATGGCTTACTGATGAGCAACGCTACGGGTAAAAATGAAATGGAAGACATACGAAGATCTCTCGGATTTGCAACAGCAGATTTTATTTTTATTTATGTGGGAAGACTTATCGAACAAAAAGGGATCGGGGTATTATTGGAAGCGTTTAAAAAAATAGCCAAAAGATCAGGTTCAATTAAACTGCTTGTTGTAGGCAGCGGGAACACTGATATGTTTCTCCCCAGGATTTTTGAGTGCTGCGGTCAGATAACTTTTACCGGGTATCAGCCTGCAGAAAACCTCGCTCAGCTTTACAAAATTGCGAATTGCGGTGTAATGCCGTCCACTACCGAACAGAGTAGTTTTGTAATACTTGAAATGCTGAGTAGGAAGCTGCCAGTTATATTATCTGATATCGACGCTTTTAAGAAGTTTGAGAATGAAAAGCATGTAACCAGCGTAAAAACTGATGACAGAGGCTATGTATATATTGACCTGCTTTACAAGGCAATGAAACATGTATTTGAAGATGCCACGTATAGAAACAGAATAGCCGGGAACGGTCACCAGTTGTTCCTGGAGCAATACCAGGCAAGTACAATGGCAGAAAAAACATTTGACGTATATAAAAAAGTAACAGGTCCTGCAGCAGTTATACATTCTTAGCAATACCATAGATTTTATATTAATGCTATTGCTTCCATTGAAATGTCAACAGTTAACCAATAAACTAAGCAGGCTGGCCTCTTTACGCTTCTACCAGCTCTTCCACCATTAAATGACTATAGGCCTCATTTAAAAAATTAGGGATCAGGTTTTTGTTGGTCCAGTGGATTTTATCCGGATCTTCCAGGTGCTCCAGCATACTGTTGAGTTTAGCTTCACCATGGTTTTTGATCACCATCTCTCGCTTTTCTTCACTTTGAAAATGCTGGCTCATACCAGTGGCATCTGCCTCCGGGTGAAACTGGGTGCCGAAGATATAATCGCTGAACCGGATACCCATTACCGCACGCTCATAAGGTACATGCGGGCGTTCTTTTTCAATACAGGTAATATAGGCGCCCATATCGTGCAGCAGATCGAGGTTAGGTTGTATGAGCTGAAAGTCGCGGCTGTCTACGCCAAAAAAAGGATTCTTTAAGTTTTTGAACACGGGGTCGCCCACTGCTTCCGGCATTACATGCATGGGAAAAACACCAAAGGAGGTAGACCTCCGCTTACAGATCAGTCCGGCATTAAAATGCCGGCAGGCCATCTGGAAAGAGTGACAAATTAAAAAGACAAACTTTTTTACTGAATTGGACGGGTTGTCGTTCCAGCGCAAAACATCGCTAAACCACCGGTTCCAGTTTATATCCCAGTCGTCAAAACGGGTACTGAGCGGGTCGCCGGGCCCCCCGCTTGATATATAGATATCATAAGAGAGGTCGGGCAAGTCGTTTTTAACCCGCACGTCATAAACATCGTAAATAATTGAATAGCTTTTTTGTTCGGCCCATCTGTGTACGATTTCGTTAATACACCTCATTCCCTGGTTGGGATATCCTGCATTTAAATCTAAAACCGCAATACGAACCTGCTTTTTATCTAAATCAACCATCCGGCAAATTTACAACCTTTTACTTTTACGGGGCGGATGCGGCGGCCGGATTTACTAACAGGTGTTTATAAAACGTTTATTTATTGATCATTTTCAATAATACCATTGTAAGATATCGGCGTTTTATTCATGCTCGATACCTGTACATAGGCATAGCCTGCAGGCGTAATAGTGAGAGAAAGGCTCCTGATATCCCGCGCGTCTTTAGGCGTAATGGTGATCTGGTAATTCTTTTTCTTTATAGACTGCTTATAATCAAAGTCGGTTGAGGTAAACTGGATGCCACCTTTTGTAGGATCGAGCGGGGCGGTAAACGACCTGCCAAAAAAAGGCAGGTAGGCGGTTACCGAATCTGGGGTGATTTTCACATCATAGCCCGAACTCAGCTGGTAAAGATTATTGCCATTAGGAAACATAAACCGCGGATTGAACCGGCTGTCTTCGGTAGGAATAACCGTTTGCGCTTTAAAGGTAAACCGGCGGCTTTCTATCAGGGATGAATAATCCTGCCGAGATCCTGTAGTTGCTTTTTGAGAGGCGCAGGACGAAAAAAACAAAACCATCAATATAAGAAGCGGGCCGGCGTGTAAAACATTTTTCATCTTTCGTATTTTTAGTAAAGATTAATAGTTATAAGAAATTGCATAAAATGCAACTTATTTATTAGACGAGAATTTAATGCCAATTGTTTCTTTTAAAAAAAATCTTTAACAAAACGAACTATGAAGTATTGGTTTTTAATATTATTTACATTAAGTACTTATTTAATTAAAGCCCAGGATAACCGTGATTCGGTAATACAGGTAGTGCATGATCTTTTCGACGCCATGCGTGAGGCCGATGCCGGAAAATTAAAGAGGTGTTTTGCTGACAGCGCTATACTGCAAACTATTGTACAACCGCGTACAGGGCCGGTAAAAGTAAAAACCGATAAAGTAGATGATTTTGCTGCCTTTATAAGCAGAGAGGCGAGAGGCAATGCAGATGAAAGACTACAGCCGGAGATTATTCATATAGATGGGCCCCTGGCAAGTGTTTGGGCGCCGTATTCTTTTTATTATAAGGGGCAGTTCAGCCATTGCGGCGTTAACTCTTTTCAACTGGTAAGAGAAGCCTCCGGCTGGAAAATTCAATACCTTATTGATACGAGAAGGAAAGATAAATGCCCCGGCAATCAATAAATGCAAGAATGCAGGCGCTTTAAATTACCTGCGCTCAAATACGTAAGTAACCACGTTCAGGCCATTTCTTACCTTGGCTTTAAAACGATTACTATTACCAAAACGGGGTATTTCAAAACGGTCAAACTTCATCTTGCTGCCATCCTTTACATCTACACTTAAAATGAAATCAGTTTCAGAATCTCCGTCGTCGTCCGTATATACATAGGCGTCTATGTACCAGGTACCGGTATAGGAGTGGTTGTCACGGTCGTAATACTTCGCGGTATTATCGCTGTTGAAGGTAAAATAGCCGCCATTAAAGATGATATTACTGCTGCCCAGGCCAAATGTATTGATCTCAACAAGCTGCCAGCTGCCTACAATACGGGTGTTAAACCTGGCTAATTTATTTTTGGTGCAGCCTACCATAAACAGGGGGAGGAGTAAAAATAAGAGGGTTCTCATAAAAGGATCATTTTTAATAACTTGACGCTCTTTATTTTTAAAAAGTTGCAGGCAAATAAAAAGACCGCCCTGCGGCGGCCTTTGTTATAAGCTTTAATATAAAACCGATCACATTTTGCTTTCGAGAGTGATCATTTTTTTCTTCAGGTCCTGTATTTCTACATTTTGTTTTTTTATAGATGATACCATTGCCGGTACCAGCGCTTTTTCGTCGATCACCTTAATTACCTTGGTGCGATAAGCATTTTTGCCAAAACGCTCGCTGATTCTTTTTTCTTTCACCAGCGAAGGAAATAACTCCTGCAGGTCTTTGGCCAAAAAGCCGTATTCTTTTCCGTGTTCCAGGTTCAGCTCATTAATAAAATGGGCATCCGATCCTAATTTAATTACTTTCTGCGGGTCTGTAACCTGCGCAAAAGCAGCGGAAGCGGAGAATAGAAGAGCGGCACATGCAATAATTATCTTTTTCATAATTCTGGGTTTTATAGTTAATATATTTAGAGTACCTGGCCTGCGCGGCCGTACCTGTTTTATAAATAAATGTAATGAGGCAGTATTTTTTGTTGATATACTGCAGGAAGCGGGTCACGGTAAAGTGACAAGAGAGGCACTACACTGCCTTTGGAGGAGGTGTTATAGTTCCAAGTTCAATGGCAGGTATATAGGGAGCCTTATAGACCATTTTATCAAATAAGGTACTGGTTACAGGTAGCGGTACCAGCATTGCATCAGTCAATAATTTTTGTTCCTGCTCCTGACCGCGTTCTTCGGCGTTTTTTTCAGCATTCCTCGATTCGCAGTTGTCGCAAAGTTCCTTCTGTTCTGCATGAATAAGGCGTACGTCAGCAATCACTTCTTTCGACAAAAAAACCGAAAGAAGTATACAAGCGATAATATATAAATACCTTAGTTTCATGAACACTGCAAAATTACAAAACTGTGCTCATTTTCGGGGCATGGACAGATTAGATTTTCATTAGAATAACAAGATAATAACAAAATTAGCTTATTTAAGAGTTTGAGCTAAAGTGCTTTACAGTTACGCATATAAATAATTTTAAATTATTTATAATTAACATATTATTGTTCGGTCACGCTAATGCCATAAAGCCGTGGCAGGTAATAATACGGTACGAATATCGATTTATATTTGATGATTTTACGTGGTTAATGCAAGTATTAGCCGTCACGTGTAAGTCAATCATATATATAAAAGATTGAGGCAATTATCTGCTAAAAATGTTTATGTTTCCCGGATATTGAGCAAACTTTATTTTTCTTTTTTTGATATATTCTATTTCCATACGAATAGTTCCTATTTCTTTATCCATATTATCGTTGAATTGTAAATCGACTTGATACAAAGTGCTAGAGTAGTACCCGTCGCCCGGAGACACATCCAGTTTCCAGATACCCGAATACCGGCCGTACACACTTCGATACATGAACCTGTTGGTGGGGTAAAAAACAATAACACCTGTAGGTAGGCCTCGTGGTCGTGCGACCTGGTTACCCGCCTTAGGAACCCATCGGTTCACTTCCCATTTTCCCAATAATCTGTGGTACAACTTGTCGGCACGTTTATCTATCGTCCGATACGGAGAGCAGGAAGAAAATAGGATAGCGGTTAAAACCACGGCCAGCAGCGTAGTAGATGGTGAATGCACAGTAATGATTTTTATACTAGACTGGCCTGGGGCTTAAGTAGTTGCATTCTAAATATAAAAAGCAATCAAAAGATTATTTTTTTTGTAGGAAAATGGAAATGACTAATATTTATGCCGGCACCCTCTTTAAAGCTGTATTTTTAGTTTAGGTTTTGCCTGTAGATTTCGGCCGTTTATTTTCCATTTACCCAATAGTCTGTGTATTTATGTTTATCCTTTAAGTGTCTGGTTTGTAGAACATGGATAGAATAAAGTTATAATAATGATAAGCGCTATTATTTAGGCTGGAATTTCAACACAGTACTGATTTTCCATTAGCACATTATGTTGCATAAAGGGGCATATAAAAAGCCGCCCTGACTTGCGGCGGCTTATAAAATGAATACAGTAAAATATCTGATTAATACCTGTATAATTCAGGCTTAAACGGACCTTCAACAGGAATACCTAAGTAAGAAGCTTGCTTGTCGGTTAAAACATCCAGCTCTACACCAATTTTAGCGAGGTGTAAGCGGGCTACTTTCTCATCCAGGTGCTTCGGCAATACGTATACATTGTTCTCGTATTTATCGTGGTTGGTCCACAATTCTATCTGCGCCAATGTTTGGTTGGTGAAAGAGTTACTCATTACAAAGCTCGGATGACCTGTAGCGCAACCCAGGTTTACCAGGCGCCCTTCTGCCAGCAGAATAATATCTTTTCCATCTACGTTATAAATATCTACCTGTGGTTTAATAGTGTCTTTGGTATTACCGTAATTGTCATTTAACCAGGCAACATCAATTTCAATATCAAAGTGACCGATATTACAAACGATCGCTTTGTCTTTCATTAATTTGAAATGTTCCCCGGTGATCAGGTCGCGGCAACCAGAGGCAGTTACAATGATATCTGCTTCTTTCACGGCATCAATCATTTTCTTTACTTCAAAACCGTCCATAGCGGCCTGTAAAGCGCAAATAGGATCGATCTCCGTTACAATAACACGGCAGCCGGCGCCTGCTAATGAAGCTGCAGAACCTTTACCTACATCGCCGTATCCGCCTACAACAGCAATTTTACCTGCCAGCATTACATCGGTAGCCCGGCGGATAGAATCAACCAAAGATTCTTTACAGCCATATTTGTTATCGAACTTGGATTTGGTAACGGAGTCGTTAACGTTGATAGAAGGAACCGGTAAAGTGCCTTTTGCCACACGCTCATATAAACGGTGCACACCGGTAGTAGTTTCCTCACTGATACCTTTTACATGCTGCACCAGCTCAGGGTAGGTGTCCAGTACCATATTGGTTAAATCACCACCGTCATCTAAAATCATATTCAAAGGACGATCAGCAGCGCCAAAGAATAATGTTTGCTCAATACACCAGTCTGCCTCAGCTTGGGTTTGACCTTTCCAGGCGAATACACCAATACCGGCAGCAGCAATCGCAGCAGCAGCATGATCCTGTGTAGAGAATATATTACATGAGCTCCATTTTACTTCCGCACCTAAAGCTACCAGCGTTTCAATTAATACAGCCGTTTGAATGGTCATGTGTAAACAACCGGCAATACGTGCACCTTTCAAAGGCTGGGCCGCAGCATATTCATTACGGATGCTCATCAGGCCGGGCATTTCAGCTTCTGCAAGGCGAATTTCTTTACGGCCCCATTCAGCCAGGGAGATGTCAGCAACCTTGTATTTCAGGTCAAAATCAATCTGCGTTTTTGTAACTGTAGACATATGTATTGTTTAATAATTTGAAATAAATATGGTTCATTGCCTGTTTAGGGCAAATGAAATACCTGCTGCAAAGGTACTTTACAGGATAAAATAACAGGTTAAAATTAATATTTAAGAATAAAGTAATAAAGAAATTATCTTTGGTGGCATAAAATGCTATTTTATGGCGGTAAATAAATACGCAAAAGAAAAAGTAACTGCCTTGCCGGCAGCGTTGGATACCAAGGATCTTGATATACTCAGGATGTTGCAGCAAAACGGGCGTGTAACGGTTAAGGAAATTGCGGATGCCGTGCATTTGAGTACCACGCCGGTACACGAGCGCGTGAAGCGGCTGGAGCAGTCAGGAATCATTTCTTATTACACCGCCATATTAGACGCAGCGAAGCTGGGCAAGAAGCTGATGGTAATTTGCCATGTATCGCTAAGGGAGCATAATAAGATTGCCGGGTCTAAATTTATCAAATCGATTATGGCAATGAACGAGGTACTGGAGTGCTACAGTATCTCTGGTGAATTTGATTTTTTGCTGAAAGTATTGACAGAAGATATGGAAACCTATTACGACTTTCATGTGAACAAACTTAGCCAGGTAGAGAATGTGGGGCATGTGCAAAGCACTTTTGTAATGGGCGTGGTGAAGCAGACCAATCAGTTGTTGTAGGCGGAGGACGCGTGCGGGCAGGTGTTTTTTGCAGGAGGGTAAGGCTATCTGCCGGCACGTAAATAAAGCAACTTAATTGACCTTGCAATATGGAACTTGTTAATAGAATTTTTTTTCATGAAGGGAACAAACAAATACATAAAAATCAATAGCCTCGCAATATGACATTAGCGCGACCTGTAATCTTTGTTTTTTTATCCAGTTGGGCAATTTGATAAACCTCAACGCAATGGATAATAAAGAGATCGGTGATACCATTCCGTCAAAATAACAAAGTAAGGGTTGCATACAGTTTTTCATTTGCCCGTGCTGATAAAGAAGCCGACTATCCTGGCGGGAAGGGAGCGTGGAGAGGCTTTTTGCAAAATGAAGTTGATCAAAGTGCCGCTAAGAAAAGGAGCTCCTGTTGGAGGTTAGAGCACTTTCCAAAAATGGTTTTGGAATGGAAGAATAATTGGTGCGGGTGGGTTAAAAAATCAAAAGCGTGGTTGCCTGCCATTGAAAACAACCTATGTCATTTACTTTATTTGAAGATGCCGGCATGAAAAAGAAGAAAAGCTACTTATTCGGCTGGTAAATGTTTTTCATCCCATTACAATAATTATCTGGAAAGGATATGGAAGTTATTCAGGAATTACGCGGCGTACTTTTCTCAATATGGTGCGTACCTGCACGCGCCATGCTCTTAACAATAAAACCAATATTCATAAAGCACCGCCTTGCCGTTTTTAAAAGTGAGCGCCAATACATCTCCGTCCCCGCTGATGTAATATACATGCGGCTTTTCTAACCAGTCGTAGTGAACAAACCTGCCCAGCTTTTTCAAAAAAGCTTCTTCCGTAGTTTCTCCGTCAATGGTAAATCCTGCGATAGTTACGGAGATATCTTTTTTATTAAACCGGATCTCGGGAATATAGGTGAGTTTTTCGGTTTGACTATGGTACACTTTAAAATGATCAAAGGCATATTCCTTGCTCACCTCAACGCCACATTCCGGATACCCCGTTCCATTAGTAATGATCTTCCTGGAAAGTGGTATATCCAGTATATCCTTTTCTGAAAAATCAACAGGCAACATTTTATTCAGAACGGTAAATCGTAGGGGCGAATCTTCAAATGCTGAACCGGTTTCTTTACCCGCATCCTGTGTTGCTTTCAGCAGAAACTCATCAAAGGCCAGTTGTTGATACAATTGATTATTGCCTGCCTTTTTCTGGTAATTACGAAACAGCTGTATACCCTGTAAATTATTGCTTTTATTTTCGCGCCAGCTCATTTCGTAAATTCTTTCAGCCAGCATTTTTCTTGTAGCCGTATCTGTTTCAGCTAATGCGTAATACGCACTTACTGTTTTTTCAAAATTCAGCTTACGGCCCAAAAATTTCTTTTGCGTAAAAAGCCATCCGGAGCGATCACCCGCAAAGGCGCCACCGCCGATCTTTACGAGTTTGTTTTCATCGTAGGGAAGGTAGCTAACGCCAACAGGTTCATTGGTGCGGTAAATCCTTGCCACGGGTTTGTTTTTTGCAAATATGGCCCGCGCTTTTACGCTGGCTGCTGTTATAAATAAATGAGGACTTCCGTATGCTGCATCTGCTTCACCTGGTAAAACAAAATCGCCGGGATCTTTTTCATAATTGTCTTTGGCATTCAGGCCCGAAACCAGGAAGCGCGAGGGGATATAAGCTTTTTCTCCATTCTCTACCAGTATCTCACTCCAGCCGTTATTAAATTTTTTCAGCTCGGTAGCCATCCCGCCTCTCGCATATACGCCTATAGCTTTTCCTTTGGGGCTGGGTATATCATACACACGGGTGGTACTTATTATGTAAAAGGAGTTATTGTTTTGGGCTGCTAAAGGAGTAAAGAAGCAGCCTGTCAGCAAAAGAAATATAAGGTACCGCATGCCGCTAAGTTATTTGTTTTCCATTCTAAAAAAAATGAATTATTGCGTGAGCATTGAAGGCAGGTTCATGTTGCATTTATCCGGGAGGTGTCGTTGAAGGCAACTGTTAATTTTTGCTTAAGCCCGGATAATTCTTAATCAGTTCCAATTCGTAATTGTCGTCCTGCTTTAAATCGCGTACCAGCTTCTGTAGCTCTTCTATATTGGATGCACTCCTGTATGCCTGGTCATGTGCCAATAATACCAGGTGATTTTCCTGCTTTACTTTATTACGTAAGAAAAGGCTGTCGATCTGCATTTTTAATTCTGCTGCAGTTTTGGTTAATTGCATGGTCTTAGGTTCAAAATGCCATTCCATATCCCATCCTACCAGTTTGTAACCATATTTCTGTAAAGTATCTGCGGCCGCCCTGCTGGCTTTAATATCGGTACCATTAATGCTATCTATCCGCCAGATATTGCGGCCGGGGGTACGGGCAGTCATGCAGTTGAGTTGCAGAATGGCGCGGGCTTTATCAAAGTCGGCCAGCACTGAGTCGGGCTGCATATAAAACTTGTCGAACCGGTTATGTGCATGAGAGTAACTGTGGTTGCAAAGTTCAATGGTTTGAAGATTTCTCAAGCTATCCATCAGTTCTTTTTGTTCTGTGCTTCCAACAGCATGCTCACCTACCAGGAAGAAGGTAGCCGGGATCTGCTCTTCTTTCATAATGTCCAGCACGGTGCGTGTTCCTTTGTTCGGACCGTCATCAAATGTCAGGTAGATCTTTTTCTTTTTTGACAATTGCTTTGGAGGAATGCTACAGGCAACCGTTTCGCTTTTGGATAGAACAGCCGGGTCTTTCGGAATCATCACCGTATCTGTAGTATGCATGTTCTTTTTGTATTGGCAGGCTGTCAGAAATATTAATACGATCAGTGTGGTGTAGGTAAAGGTTAACTTAGAGGGAGGTTCATCTGCGGGGAAAACAGCTTTCATTCGAATGTATTTTAAAGATAATAGGGGTGGTATATAAAGTTAATTAAAACGATACAGGGGCATAGTATATATGCTCAATAGGTGGTATGTGGAAAAGAGTTAAGGCGCCGGTAAATGTGTTACAGTTAGCGTATTTAAAAATGAGGTGTACAGGTTAAAAAAAAGAGCTTCCGAGGGAGGCTCATCTATTGACATGTGTGTTTCCATATATGAGGAAATGAATTTTTACTAAAGTTACTGTGAAGTAAATCTTATTTCCAAATTTTATTTCATAATTATTTTAAAAGAAATAGCAGTAACATAAACGGCTATGCTACTGCTATCAAAGGCTTCATAAAAGCTGATTTATTTTTTCTTCTTTACCTCGAGTAGTTCTATATCAAATATCAATGCGCTGCCCCCCGGTATGGTAGACGAAGCGCCTCTTAATCCATAGCCCAGCTCCTGCGGAATATAGAACCTGTATTTAGCGCCCTCTTTCATTAATTGTAAACCTTCGGTCCACCCGCGTATTACTCCGCCGTCTACCGCAATCGTAAGGGGTTCACCGCGATCGTAGGAGTTGTCGAATTGCGTACTGTCCAGCAACATACCCATATAGTTGCACACCACCGTATCGGCAGCAGTTGGCATGGCGCCTGTTCCTTCTTTTATTACCTCGTATTGTAAACCGCTGGCGGTGGTTTTAACCCCCGGCCTGGTTTTGTTTTTCTCAAGGAAAGCTCTACCTGCTTCAACAGTAGCTTTAGACTGATTTTCTTCTTCAGCCCTCGAAAATTCAGTAAGTATGGAACGGATATCGTCTTCTTTAAACTTAGCCTCTTTGCCATCGAATACTGTTTTAATAGCCTCTATGAAAGCTTGCTTATTCAGGGTCTTCAGGTCCTTTGTGATAGATTGTGCCAGGTTTTGCCCGATAGCATAGCTGGCTGAATCTGCCAGTGTTTTTAATGGGGTGGCCTGGCCAGCTGTTGCCGGGGCCGCCGTAGTTTTTGGAGCAGGCGTGGCTGCGGATTTAGGTTTTGCTTTTGTTTGGGCATTGGCGCTCACCGCTACTAAACCTGATAACACTATTGTTGCGATCTGTTTCATTCCTTTTATGTTTGTTTTTAAAAGACTGTACTGCAACGCCCGGTTCCATTAACCCGCGGCGTTGCCCCTTATTGATTTGTTCATTCGGGGAGGTGCAAAAATAGTCGTATCATTGTTACGGAACTGATAAACGTAATTTTTATAAGTTTAAATTGATTCTAATGGCAGCATTTATAAAACCCGTACAGATACGTTGGTCTGATCTGGATGCCAACGCACATTTGCGCCACAGTGTTTATTACGACTGGGGCGCTTATTGCAGGATCGAATTTTTACTGGAGCATGGGCTCTCTACCACTAAAATGCATGAATTACATATCGGGCCTGTTCTTTTCAGGGAAGAATGCGTTTTCAGGCGGGAAATAAGACAGGAAGACGAGGTTACGATCAACCTGGAGCTAACAAAAGCCAGGAAAGACTTCAGCCGCTTTTCGATGAGGCATACCGTTGTTAAGAACGGGGATACTGTAGCTGCAATTATGAACCTCGATGGTGCATGGATGGACACAGAAAAGCGAAAACTGGCTACACCGCCCGAGCTGGTGATGCATACATACGATGCAATGCCTAAGTCGGAAGATTTCGAGTGGCTAAATCCTTAAGATATGAATCTTATAAAATACCTGTTGTTTTCTATACTGCTGTTTAATGGCCTGGTTGTACCTGCGCAAACCATCACTGTAATGAGTTACAATATTCATCATGGCGCCGATAAGGATGAAAAAGATCAGTTGCCGGCTATCGGGGCATTTATCAAAGCCTCGGGTGCAGATATAGTTGGTTTGCAGGAGGTAGATAGTGTTTGCATGCGGACCAACAGCGTGGACCAGATGAAAGAGTTAGGTAAAATCACCGGGATGCATTATGCTTTTGTGCGTCATTATGCTTATCAGGGTGGGGCATACGGAATGGGTATTCTGTCGCGTTATCCGCTCGCACAGGTAAGCAATAAAAGAATGAGTTTATTAAAAAGTAAGAATCCATCAACCGCGATGATTAGCGCTGTTATTGAACTGTCGAAGAAGAAAAAGCTTCGTTTTGCCTCCGCCCATTTTGCGCTGGACGATTCTTCGCGCATGGTTCAGGCGCGCGAAGCAGTAGCGTATCTGGGCGCCGATGGGTACCCTGTTATATTAACCGGGGATTTAAATGCAACACCGGAGGCTCCCGAAATACAATACCTTCGGTCTTATTTTACCGGAACGGACCACCGGCAAATAGCAACCTATCCAGCACCGGTGGCAAACAAAAAGATCGACTATATTTTTATAAGAAGCAAAGACCTGGTGAGCGTAAAAGCGCATACGGTGCCCGTTAACAGTTTATCTGATCATCTTCCTGTAGTAGCTGCTATTACAATAAAATAGCTGTTAGGAACACATATACGGATCGTTACAGGAGGTGCCGGAGAACTGCTTTTCAACTATTTTATCAAATACGCAAACGCCATTTTTCTTGTTGTCTGATGGAAAGACCTTTATTTCGGGTAAGTAGCAGGAAACAGCTTTTGGTGATCGATTGATATAATGGCACGATATTTTAATTAAAAATATTCATTTATAAACCAACTATTATGAAATGGAGAGGAAGACGCGAAAGTGGAAATGTTGAAGACAGGCGCGGTATGTCGGGTGGTGGCATGGCCATTGGCGGAGGCGTGGTAGGCCTGATCATTTATTTACTTTATAATTTTTTAGGCGGCAGTGGAGAGCCTCCGGTGATGCCCGATGTTGCCGGTGGCGGAGGAACCACGCAACAGGATCCGCAACGTGCAGCCCGTGAAGAAGATCTGTCAAAATTTGTAAAGGTAGTGCTCGCCGATACAGAAGATATGTGGAGTCAGCTCTATGCCAAACAAGGGCAGCAATATCCCAACCCTACACTCGTATTATACTGGGATAGGGTAGAGTCTGCCTGCGGGTTTGGCTCGGCTGCTTCGGGTCCTTTCTATTGCCCCGGCGATCAAAAATTATATATAGATCTCTCATTTTATGATGAAATGCAAACACAATTGGGCGCTTCCGGCGATTTTGCGATGGCTTATGTAGTAGCGCATGAAGTGGGCCACCATATTCAAAATCTTAATGGTACTGCTGACAAATTGCAGGAAATGCGCGGTCGTGTAAGCGAAGCGGAGTTTAACAAGTATTCTGTAAAGATGGAATTGCAGGCCGATTTCCTGGCCGGTGTATGGACCCATTACGCACAAAAACAAAATCTGCTGGAAGCAGGTGATATTGATGAAGCTTTGAATGCTGCCAATGCTATTGGCGATGACCGGCTACAGAAGCGAAGTAGCGGTACCGTGGTGCCCGACGCGTTTACACATGGAACATCTGCCCAGCGTATGTACTGGTTTAAAAAAGGGTATCAAACGGGAGATATTTCCCAGGGAGACACTTTTTCTGATCCCTCTCTGAATTAGTTAGTGATAGCTATTTACATAAAAAAGACATCCGGTTGAGGGATGTCTTTTTTTATAGTGAGGTATGAGCTAAAGGCCTAAATGCAGCTCAGGCCTCATCATCAAAGCCCAGCTCTTCATCCTGCTCGTCGCTACCCATATTCATCATACTTCCAAACAGGTCTTTGAACTCGATCTTATTTTCGAATAGTTTTTTACTGATAGCAGAGTAGGAAGCCAGGCCGTGGAGTACAAATTCCATCAGCAGGCCGGATTGCATATCGTTGGCGCCCGGGAAGTATTTTTTTACCAGGGCATGTAAGCCGTCAACCGCGTATAAAAGCTGTAGCTTCTGTTCGTCCGTTGTATTGAACGGAATGTTGAGCTGGTTGCCTTTATCGAACCAGGCGGTAATAGAACGGTAAGGATTATCCTCTGCCTTCTGCTGAGCCGATGGTTTACCCGTATTCCTGCGTTTTTTCATCTGGTCGGGATCGGGAAAGTATTTTACAAACTGCGACCGGATGGCTTTGTCAACCAGGTTCATCGCTACCTGGTAGGGGCCCTCCTGTTCACCTTCGTATACCAGCTCTACTTTACCGGTAATGGAAGGTATTATACCCGCCAGGTCGGATATCCATACCTGGGTAGTTGCTTCACCGTTGATCAGCGCTCTCCTTTCTGCTGCACTCACTGCATTTTCTCTTGCAGAAATGGTTAAACGGGCGCTCACCCCGCTTTTTTTATCTACAAACTCGCTGCTGCGGGCTTCAAATGCTACCTGCTCTATCAGTCTCTTCACCAGGTCGCTGATCAGCACTTTGTCTACCACATCGCCGTGCACAAAAGCTTCCTGTTCTGTAATATCCAGGGCATGCTCCAGTGTTTTAGGATAATGGGTTAATATCTGGCTCTGGATCCGGTCTTTTAAAGGCGTAACAATAGAACCACGGTTGGTATAATCTTCAGGGTTGGCGGTGAATATAAACAGTATATCCAGCGGCATTCTCAGTTTAAAGCCACGTATCTGTATGTCGCCTTCCTCCAGTATATTGAACAAGGAAACCTGTATACGTGCCTGCAGGTCGGGTAATTCATTAATAACAAAAATACTTCTGTTGCTGCGCGGGATAATGCCATAATGCAATACACGTTCGTCGGCAAAGCTTAACTTCAGGTTAGCTGCCTTAATAGGATCTATATCACCAATGAGATCTGCAACGCTAACATCGGGAGTAGCCAGTTTTTCGCCGTAGCGTTGACTTCTGTGCAGCCATTCAACAGGTGTGTCATCTCCTTTTTCAGCAATCAGATCGATAGCATATTTTGAAATGGGATTGAGCGGATCATCGTTGATCTCACTACCGGCCACAACCGGGATGTACTCATCGAGCAGCGCTGTCATCTGGCGCGCCATGCGTGTTTTAGCCTGGCCCCGCAATCCGAGTAGCAAAATATTATGCTTACTCAATAATGCCCTTTCTGTTTCGGGAACTACCGAATCTTCATAGCCTACAATACCGGGGAATGTGGTATCACCTTCCTTCAGTTTTTGTATCAGGTTTTGTCTTATTTCTTCTTTTATCGATTTGGATTGATATCCGCTTGCTTTTAATTCTCCCAGTGTTCTCGCGTTCATTAATATTTTTGTTTTTTATTGAACCGTAAAGGGCACAAAGACGCTAAACTAAAATTACTGGTTCTTTGTGTCTTAGCGGCTATATTTTCAGAATACATTTTTAGATTTTCCGCTCTCAAAATCTTTAAAGATAAAGCTTCCCAGATTGTCCAGAGAGGCAAAGTAGGCCTTGCCATGGTTCATCTCCGTAAATTCCTGCACAAAGCGCTGCAGGTAGGGATCAGTAGCGATCATAAATGTTGTAATAGGTATCTTGTTTTTTTTGCACTGGGCCGCCAGGTTCATGCAACGATTCACCACCTTGCGGTCTAATCCAAAAGCATTTTTATAATAACGCTTACCGATTTTAAGACAGGTAGGCTTTCCATCGGTGATCATAAAGATCTGCTTGTTCGGATTTTTCCGCCGCCTTAAAATATCCATCGCCAGTTCAAGACCCGCTACTGTATTGGTGTGGTAAGGCCCCACCTGCAGGTAAGGCAGGTCTTTAATCTCCACAGGCCAGGCATCATTCCCAAAAACTACAATGTCCAGGGTGTCTTTAGGGTAGCGGGTAGTGATGAGTTCGCTCAGCGCCATGGCTACTTTTTTGGCTGGTGTAATGCGATCTTCTCCATACAGTATCATAGAGTGCGATATGTCGATCATTAATACCGTTGAAGTCTGGGTTTTAAAATCTGTTTCGCGAATGCTCAGGTCGTCTTCCCGAAGCGAAAAACTCTCCACTCCATGGTTGATCTGGGCATTGCGGATAGATTCGGTGAAATCTATTTGTTCCAGCATGTCTCCAAACTGGAAAGGTCTTGTTTCGGGGTTGATCTCGTCTCCCTGGCCCGGCTTAAAGGTTTTGTGGTCGCCCTGCCTGCTCTTTTTCAGCTTGCCGAAGATCTCTTCCAGGCTTTTTTTACGAATACCCTGTTCGGTTTTGGGTGTGATCTTTATTTCGCCTCTTTGCTCGTCTTCGGTGATATACCCCTTCTGCTTCAGATCTTCAATAAAATCACCCATACCATAATCCTGGTCTGTAAGCTGGTATTGTTTGTCCAGTTCGTTCAGCCATTCTAATGCTTCGCTTACGTCACCACTGGTGTAAGTGAGCAATTGCATAAAAATGTCCAGAAGTTTTTCAAAAGGCGATCTCCCTTCCTGGTTACTGTCAAATTTTGAAAAATGAAATCCGCGCATATATAAATATAACATTTTACCGGTTGAATGGTTTATTGGTTGATTAGTAGAATGGATAAAAGGACAACCTATATGTTTCACCGCAAGGGCGCTAAGGCACGAGGAAAAATATTTATAAAAATACTTGCGTCCTGGCGGTAAAGCCTGTCCTGCCCGAACCGTAACGAAGAGGAGAAAAAAATAAAGGCCGTCCTATTGGACAGCCTTTATTGAAATTCAATATTGCAGTACTATTTAGCGGAGTCTTTAGCCATCGCTTTTTTCGCGCTGTCGGCTGCTTTCATCAGGGCTTCAGGCGTAAGTTCCTGTGCCGGGTTTTTAGCTGCTTTTTTCAGCGGATCATATTGTTGCTCTACCTGGCTCAACACTTCACCCATTATTTCGTTCAATATCACTTCTGTATGTTCCAGCCCCGCATAAAACTCCGGTTTTTCAGCCTTAAGGTACTCGTAATAGCTTCTTTGACTGGCTATATCCTTCTTAATATCCTCCGCTACCTTACGCGCCTGGTCAAGTTTACCAGCTTTGTAATAGGCTTCAGTAAGCAGAATGCCTGTTTGATTGTGCTGGCTGTAGCGGCTGGTCATTCCATAAGGAAGATTTTCAGGGTCAATACCTTCCGCTTCCCTGTTCAGCAATTTGATCGCTTCGTCAGTTTTACCTGCATCGGCCAGATTACCTGCTGCTTCTGCAAAAATAGCCCTGATATTCAAAAGATATTGCCGGTTTACCTCATCATAATACACGCCTTTTTTATTGGCACCACCAAACTGGAACTTCTTCAGATTTTCATAAATGGCGGTAAGATTATTATCTTTTACAGAAGAACCACCTGCCCTCATCGCCCTCATCGCCTGATCGGTAACCCAGTTTTGCTGGGGTGTTTTAACCACGAAAGGAACCAGCCTGTAGGTAAGACCGTCTTTACGAAGATGCTGTCCAAAGCCTAACTCACCGTAAGCGGCAGTGAAATAAATAGGTCTCTGCCATTTATTGGTAGCAATAATATTCAGCATAATGAGATCGTTGCGTGCGATAGCGTTAGAAGGAATTTCAAATGCCAGCTGATCTACAACGCTGTCGGCAGGCGTTGCCGTACCGTTTTTGTACACCAGCTGCTTATCTACCGGTACAAAGAATTTTTTGAAAGGCATGGTATTCGGACCTACATCGTTACCGTCGTCATCCTTCACTTCCTGGCCCAGGTAATCTTTCATGATGTCATATAAAGGATAGAAAGCATTGGCGTCTATATTCTGGCCCTGCTGTTGTCCCAGGCGAATGTACTCCCGGTTATGTCCTTCTATTTGTTCGGGCGACCAGATCACATCAACACTGTCTGCTTTATTGATCTTGTAACGAAGCTGGTTGATGTACCAGTCGATACCCAGTAAGCTGGTATTAATAATACGGATATCTGGTCTGATGCCTTCTACTTCCTGTGCGTACCACAGCGGGTAGGTATCGTTGTCGCCAAAGGTGAAAAGGATGGCATTAGGTGCGCAGCTTTCCAGGTAATCTTTAGCCAGGTCGGGTGCCAGCGTTTTCTGGCTACGGTCATGATCGTCCCATTCCTGCTGCGCCATCAGTACGGGTACCAGCAGGCAGATAGCTCCTGCGGCAATACCGGCCATTTTAAAATTGGTACCTTTTCCGGAAGCGGCTTTTATAATATAGGTAACCACCGCCACCACGGCAGCAAATAAAATAGCTGCAATCAGGCCTGCCATGATCGCTCCGCCGGCAGATCCTGTAAGGCTGCTGATGATGGTAACAAGAAAGGTTACGGTAGCTCCATAAATCAATACTTTCTTAAACAGCTCTTTATCGGTTTTCTCCAGCGCCAGCCGCACAAAAGCCAATACCGAAATACCGATCCAGATAGCAAATACATACATCGCACCTACAAACACATAGTCCCTTTCCCTCGGCATATTACCCGGCGCATTCAGGTACAGTACGATGGCTTCGCCCAGGAAGAAGAAAAGAATGGCTGTAACAATAAAATCGTTCTTGTTTCTTAAAAGCTGGAAAACAAATCCCAATACACCTAAAATGAGCGGCAACATAAACAGTTTATTGTTGGCCTTATTGGCTTTTAAACTATCCGGCATTTTACTCTGGTCGCCGAGGCGTGCATTGTCCATCAGGCTGATGCCGGATATCCAGTTACCGTCCCTTTTATTACCAAATCCCTGCAAGTCGTTCTGGCGGCCGGCAAAGTTCCACATAAAGTACCGCATGAAAAGAAAATCCGTCTGGTAGGTCAGGAACCAGTTAATATTGTCACCATAGCTTGGCGCTCCGTAAGAGGTAACCTGGCCGGTATTTGGATCCCGGTTCTGTTCCAGGTTTAACCAGTCTGCATAAAACTGGGCATGGTTTTGATCGTTGCTGGAATCCCATACACGCGGGAACAGCTGCATGTCGCTGCTTTGGTATAGAGGTTTACGATCCCTTCCCGAAGCTATGTATTTATCTTTTCCTTTTACATACTTCATTTCGCCCAGCTGCATATCCACCATCCCGTCGCCATCATCATCCCTGTATTGGGCAGCGAAATGAGGACCATAAATAAGGGGGGCGCTGCCATATTGCTCGCGTCCCAGGTAATACACCAGGTTGATCGGGTTGTCCACATTATTCATGTCTATACCCGGGTTCGCATGGCTTCGGATCATGGAAGTGAAATACATAAAGTACCCCAGCATCATGAATGCATAACACCAAAGCGATAATTTCAGCACTTTTAAAGCTGAAGTTTTAATAAAATATCCCAGGGCAGCGCCAATGATCAGTAATAAAATGATCTTGAATGCCGCCATGGTGCCGGAAAAAGCAAATGGTAAAAAGGCTAATGCAAAAAATAATGCGGTCCAGGCAATGATCTTCCCTTTGGAAACATTGGCTTTAAACGTTAATGCCCACGCAATCAGCAGCGCTATAATAATAAAGTAAGCGGCGAAGCCCGAGAAGAAAGGCAGGCCAAAGCTGTTTACAAATAAGATATCGAACCAGCCTGCGGCCTTCATACTGTATTGTATTACGGCTACCTGAACGATGCCCGTGATCACACAGCCTATCAGGAAAGCAATAATTGCACCCTTGGTAGTAGGCTTGTAGCGGCGGTAATAATAAATCATCACAATAGCCGGTATCGTTAACAGGTTTAATAAGTGAACGCCGATAGAAAGTCCCATCATAAAGAACAGGAATACGATCCACCGGTCACTGTTAACCCTTCCTGCTTCATTATCGCCGGCATGCTCATCAGCATGTTCCCACTTCAGCATGATCCAGAATACGAAGGCGGTAAAAAAAGAGGATAAAGCATATACCTCGCCTTCTACCGCACTATACCAGAATGAATCGGTAAATGTATAGGCCAACGCGCCCACTACACCTGCGCCCATTACAGTGATCAATTGAGGCTGGTTGAGCACTTCACCTGGTTTTACAAACATTTTCCGCGCAAAATGGGTAATGGTCCAAAACAGGAAAAGAATGGTGCCGGCACTGGCCAGGGCACTCATAAAATTCACAGCATTACCTGCGGTTTGCGGATTGTCGCCAAATAACACGATGAAAAGTCTTCCCAGCAAGGTAAACAGCGGTGCACCGGGAGGGTGGGGCATTCCTAACTTAAAGGCACAGGCCACAAATTCACCACAATCCCATAAAGAACCCCTGGCTTCTCTGGTTAGTGTATAGGTAAGCGTGGCTATCGCAAAAACCAGCCAGCCGGTGATGTTGTTTACTTTTTTGAAATTCATCTGAAAATTTAGTTTATAACGCTCGCAAAAATAGGGATAAAGCCTGCATTTACAGTTTTTGGCGGGACTATTAGGAGAAAATTATCAAGGGGCCAAAAAATGCTGTAAATCACTGAGGTGAGCCCTGGCAAGATCATTTCTTTCATCCCCGATCATTTTTTGTTTGAGAATGGCACTTTCACCTATTGCCTGATATATGCCGGGTTCTGGTAAGGATTATTATACCAGCTGGCATCAATTTCTCGCACGAAATTTTCAATATCGCGGTCAAAATTATCCTTCAGGTTATAATCCTGTTTTAAGCTACCCCCGTAGAAAAAAGCAACCGTTTGGTATAAACGGGCATTCAATCCGCCTTTATACTCTTTTAAGATCTCGTAGCAGTTATTTCCTGTTTGCCGGTTGATCAGTTTCATCAATACCTTGCCCTGGTATACCGACAGGTTGGTCAGCGGGTCGGCAAACTGCTTTTTGAGCTCTTTTTCTTTGGCCTTTATCAGCGCTTTTTTGTCTTTTCTGCCCAATGCTTCAGCCTCCCTGTTGATTTGGTTGATAGTATTTCCTGCAATACGTGCATAAGGATAGCAAACATATACCGCATTTCTAAGCCGGTTGTATTCCTTTTTAACCTGCTCGAGTTTTGCCGGAGGAAGTTTGGATATCCATACGTTTTCCTCCTCGGCATAAGGCATCATTTTAAATGAATTGTAATCCGTTCCATACCATATGGCGCCTACTTTTGTAAGATCGTTCGGACCCCAGTCTTTCATCACTTCTTCCATGCTGGGCCTCGGGGGAATACGGATGCTGTCGGCTGGCGGAGCCGTTTGCGCACGGGCATGCCATACAAAAGCTGTAGCAGTTAGTGCGCAGATGCAATATTTCCAAAGGGTTTTCAACTATACAAAGTTAATCG